>Ga0326727_10000050_pt1 | contig 486585 bp, 394 predicted proteins | sample MB2enrmetagenome_FD_207643 | JGI IMG/M metagenome (GOLD analysis project Ga0326727, IMG submission 207643) | Lab enriched peat soil microbial communities from McLean, Ithaca, NY, United States - MB29MY | ecosystem: Environmental > Terrestrial > Soil > Wetlands > Peat | place: USA: New York... | reverse complement strand
GTTGTCCCGCCCGCTCCCAATCTCGCGCAAGACAAAATGCGAACCGCCAATCCCATCGCGCCCACCATCATCGCTCCCGCTCCTCGCGATGCGCAGCGCGACCTCGCCAGTTCCCGCGTCCCCTTGAGTCAAACCGTCGACGTGGTTGCCCCGCCCGTTTCCGCTCCGCCGCGCGACATGTCGTCCACGCCCAAGCTGAGGTTGCCTGCTCCCGCCGTAGTAGCGCCTCCACCCTCGCAGGTCAGCCGCGATCTCAATAGCTGGGGAGGCTCCGCCACTGGCGATTTGCGCACCAGGCCCGTGCCTCCTCCGCCCAGCGCCTCCGCCGGAGGATCGCTCTCTCGATCTGGCGGCACTGGCCTCGCCCAGCAAGTCGTACCCCCTCCCGTCAGCATCGACGGCCACGGTTCTCAGACCGGAAACAGTGCTTCAGGAAATAGCGCTCACCCCGGTCAATCCGCAGCTTCGCTCCTCGGTTCCGCCGATGTGGTGCCGCCTCCACCCGGTCTCGGTGGCGGCAAAGCCCTCTCTGGCAACGGACGCGGCAACAAGGGAACTGGTTCTGGCAGCCCACTCGATCTCGGTACATCGGTAGCTCCCCCGAGTAACGCCGGAGGCAACGCTGCTGGCTCCGGTGTCGTCCTGTCCAGCCAGCCCGGAACCCAGGCCGGACTGCCCAACTCCACCGGCGGTGGCGCCCTCGCCATGTCGCCCAACGGCACCGGCAAGAGTGGCCTCGGCGGCAGCGGCGGCGGATCCGGCATCGGCAATGGCAATGGCCCCGGTAGCGGATTGCAAGGAGAAGGTAGTGGCGCAGGCCGGGCAGGCTCAGGCCGCGGCTCCGATCCCAACGCGCGCGGCGGAATTTCGCAGTATCCCGGCTCGGGCGGTGCCGGCAACGGCACCAGCGGCACGCCCGCCCTCCCCGGCGTCTCCGTCGAAGGCGGCACCACCACCGTCACCCTGCCCAGTTTCGGCGCCCCCGGCGGCGACGCCCCTTCGTCGGGCCCCGGCCACTCCTCCACCAACGCTCACAAAGGATCCGGAATTACCATCGAAGCCACTCCGCGCTCGGGTGGCGTCTTCGCCTACTACGACGTTCTGAAAGGCGACCGCAATTATTCGATTTACATTGAAACCACTCTGGGCACGGCCGTGATGCAGTACGCCGACCCTTCATCGGCATCCCATCCCTCCCGCGAAATTCTCAACCCGCCCGAACCCATGCGCAAAGATCTACCCGGCAACCTTCGCCCGACGCGCGTGGTCATTGCCTGTGTCCTCGATCGTTCCGGTGACCTCAAGGATCTGAAAGTCCTCGAACCCGGCGCCGCCGAAACCACTTCCAGGATCCTGGTCGCTCTACACAGTTGGAAATTCCGTCCCGCATTCCGGGGAACGGAACCGGTCGAAGTGAACGCGATCTTGGGTTTTGGTGTGGATACACGGTAGAGAAAAATCCCTGACCACAGGGCTCGCCGTGAACCCGACTTGGCTCTCTGAATCGCCGCGTTCTTTCTAGCCGCGCTTCAAACGCAGATCCGAGCCCGTCATCTCTTTCGGCTCCGTGATGCCGAGAATTCCGAGCATCGTCGGCGAAATGTCCCGCAGCGAGCCATTGGGCTTCAGCGTGTACTGCTTCGCGTCCTCCGCCATCACAATAAACGGCACCGGATTCGTGGTATGCGCCGTATGCGGGCCTCCGCTCACCGGATCGATCATCATCTCCGCATTGCCGTGGTCGGCTGTAATCAGCATCGCTCCACCCTTGGCGCGCACCGCTTTCTCAATCTCGCCGAGGCAGGCGTCGACGGTCTCCACCGCCTTGATGGTTGGTTCGATTTTGCCCGAATGACCCACCATGTCGGCATTCGCAAAGTTGGCGATGATCACGTCAAACGTGCCTTCGTTCGTGGCCTTGACAACCGCCGCCGCTACGCCCGCCGCGCTCATTTCCGGCTTCAGGTCGTAAGTTGCCACCTTCGGCGATTGGATCATCACCCGTTCCTCGCCCGGAAACGGCTGCTCCACCCCACCATTAAAAAAGTAAGTCACATGCGCATATTTCTCCGTCTCCGCGACCCGCAGGTTGCGCATGTTCAGCCCGCCCATGACATTGGCCAGAATGTTCGCCATCGATTCCGGTGGAATCACTACCGGCAGGTCAAAGTTTTTGTCATACTGCGTCATACAAACGTACCTGAGGTTCTTAGGCACACGATCGCGAGCGATCGTCGCATCCAGTTCAGCCGCACCCGGCAGGTCGCTGCCGCCCTTCTCGTTCAGACGGCTGTTGCGGCACAATGCCCGCGTGATCTCGCGCACACGATCGGCGCGAAAATTAAAGCAAATGCAGGAATCGTCGTCCCCGATTTTAGCCAGGCCAGTCTTACCTGACGATTCCCCGCGCCCATCCGTGCAAACAAACGGCAGAACAAACTCGTCCGTCACCCCTTTGTTGTAAGACTCCTTCATCCCCTGCACCGCGTCGACTTGCGTTCCACCTTCCGCTTTCCCCTCGACCATTGCGCTGTAAGCCTTCGCCACCCGCTCCCAGCGCCGGTCGCGGTCCATGGCGTAATAGCGCCCATTCACGGTCGCGATCTTGCCGGAGTTATATTCCCGCATCTTCTGCTGCAGTTGTTCGAGATAACCCGCCCCATTCGTCGGCAGTGTGTCCCGCCCGTCCATGAAGGCGTGCACAAATACGCGATCGACACCCTGCTGCTTCGCCATCTTCAAAAGCGCATACAAATGCTCCTGCCTCGAATGCACGCCACCATCCGACAACAGGCCAAACAGATGCAACTTGCGTCCACTCACGCATGCGTTCTTCATTGCCTCCAGCAGCGCCGGATGCGAAAAGAATTCGCCGTTCTGAATCATCAAGTCGATGCGCGTAATGTCCATGTGCACAATGCGCCCGGCGCCGATATTCAAGTGCCCGACTTCGCTGTTGCCCATCTGCCCTTCCGGCAGTCCCACAAACGGCCCGCTGGTGTGAATCAAAGTATTCGGATACTCGCGCATCAGACTGTCGTAGTTCGGCTTCCGCGCCAGCGCGATCGCATTGGCTTTCGTTTCCGCTCGATATCCCCAGCCGTCAAGAATGATCAGAACGAGAGGTTTAGGACGAGACATAAATTCGCTATTAACTCCTGGCTTTTGGCGTTTGGCTTTTCGCTTCCGGGATATTTCACCACGGAGGCATCGGGACACGGAGAAAAAAGGGCAACCAGTGAATCTACATAATCGTATACCGCTTTTCCACATCAGGCGAAGCTAAACTCGACCGTTCATTTCCATCGGCTTTATACTATCTTCTTCTATCTCTGAGGATAACAATGCCCTTCAACGAACTTCTCTTGACCGAATTCGATGAGGAAATCAAAAAGACCCGCACCATGCTGCAACGCGTTCCGGAAGACAAGAAAGACTTCGCGCCGCATCCCAAATCCATGCCGCTGAACAAGCTCGCCCCGCACCTGGCGCAACTGGCTGGCTTTGGTCTCTCGATCCTTACGACTCCCGAGCTCGATTTCTCGAAAAGCAGTTACAAGCCTCTACCCTTCGAGTCTGCCGCGCAGTTGGTCGGCGCACTTGATGAAGGCGCTGCCAAGGTGCGTGCTGCCCTCAAGAACACCCCCGACGAAGCCTGGACCCAAAACTGGAAGCTCAGCTTCCAGGGCAAGCCCATCTTCGAAGGGTCGCGTTTCCTCGCCTACCGCGAAATGTTCCTGAACCACCTGGTCCATCACCGCGCGCAACTGGGCGTGTATCTGCGATTGAACGAAAGGCCGGTGCCCGCGACCTACGGTCCTTCGGCGGACGACACGATGGGGTTTTAGCGCTCGGCTCTCAAACTACCAGATCACATCCACCGGATACCGTTCGAACCACGGATCAGCCGTGACGATCGGCCATCCTTCTTCGATACTCTGCGCGATGATCAAGCGGTCGAACGGGTCGCGATGATGGAGCGGCAGGGATTCAGTCCTGAGCGCGTGGTCCAATGTGATCGGCAGAACTTCAATCCGGTTCTGGGCTAGCTTCTTGACCAGGTACGGTCCTGAGGGCTCGGGCAAAGGAAGTTTGCCGGCTTGCACCTTAATCAGAATCTCCCACACGCTGGCGACACTCAGCCAGAGATCGTTCGAACCGGTGTAGATTTGTTGAGCCCGGCGTGAGAGCTTTCCTTCCTCTGCGATTGCCCACAAGAATGTGTGCGTATCGAGAAGCGCCTTCATTCGTAGAAGAGATCCTCGATCTCCTTGGGCAGCGGATCGTTGAAATCCTCCGGCACGGTGAACTCGCCCTTCGCCGATCCGAGCACCCGCTTCTTAGGACGAGTCTTTAACGGCACCAGCTTGGCCACAGGAGTTCCGGCCTTGGCGATAATGACTTCCTCACCCATGGCGACCCGCTCCAGCAGGCGCGAGAGGTGGGTTTTGGCCTCGTGAATGTTGACTTCCATCTTACCAAGTTTAGACTAAGTTCTTAGCTAAGTCAAATATCGAGATTCTTCATCATCGCGTCGATTCGCGGTTGAAGGCCAGTATTAGACCGCGCATAGACTCGGCAGACATTGCAGGCATCTCCCTTAAGCACTTTCTGCCTGACTGGAGAAGAATAGAAAGCAACGATTTGATTCAAATCCGATTCGCTGAAGTGTCTTGATAAATCGGGATCATGTCCCTGAGCGCGTCGTCGACTGGATAATCCGTGAAGATGTCGCCCAAGACGCTGGCAACGATGCTCTCCAACGTCGCCTTCTGCGCTGGTGTCGCATCAGGAGGCGCCTTGCTAAACATGTTGTGAACTGTTGTTTTCATTTCCTCTTTTTGCGTCTGCGCCGAGCTCTGAAGACGCTGTCGAACTTGCATCACTTCCATGAATTTCACAACTTGTGTTACTGTCGGCCGGAGATTGGACGATTCGGCGCGTCAGTAGGCTTCTGCTGTCCCAGAAGAGGACAGGCAAAAAACGTGGCCAGAGCGACTGACACACCGAATCGTCTCATGATCTTTCCTCAGAATCAGATTCATTACCCTTTGTAGTTAAGCGCCTTCACCCCCAAAAACCTCGCCGCCCCACCCAACTCCTCTTCAATCCGCAGCAACTGGTTGTACTTCGCAATCCGATCCGTGCGCGACGCCGAGCCCGTCTTGATCTGCCCCGCGCCCGTCGCCACCGCCAGGTCGGCGATAAACGTGTCTTCGCTTTCACCCGAACGATGCGAGATCACCGACGTATATCCATTGCGCCGCGCCAGATCAATGGCGTCGAGCGTCTCGCTGACCGTGCCAATCTGGTTGAGTTTGATCAGGATTGAATTCGCGATTCCCTTCTCGATTCCCTTCGCGAAGATCTCGATGTTGGTCACAAAAATGTCATCGCCCACCAACTGAATCCTGCCGCCCAACTCCTTGGTCAGCAACGCCCAGCCCTCCCAGTCGTTTTCCGAGAGCCCGTCCTCGAGCGACACGATGGGATAGTCGCTCGCCCACTTCGCCCAGTAGCGAATCATGTCCTCCGAACTCTTGGCCGACTTATCCGACTTCTTGAAAACATATTTTCCATCCTGATAAAACTCGCTGGCCGCCGGGTCGAGCGCAATCGCCATCTCCGGACCAGGCTTGAACCCCGCCTGCTCAATCGCCTCCAGCACCACCTCGATCGCCTCCACGTTCGACTTCACCGAAGGAGCAAAGCCGCCCTCATCGCCCACCGCCGTGTTGTAGCCGCGCTTTTTCAAAACGCCCTTGAGCGTATGGAAAACTTCCACGCCCCAGCGCAACGCCTCGGAAAACGAGGGCGCGCCCACCGGCATCACCATGAACTCCTGAAAGTCGACGTTGTTATCCGCGTGCGCGCCCCCATTGAGAATGTTCATCATCGGCACCGGCAACACGTTGGCCGCCGCCCCACCCAGGTAGCGATAAAGCGGCAGTTCGCAGGCGTTGGCCGAAGCTCGCGCCGCCGCCATCGACACCGCCAGTATCGCGTTCGCCCCCAGCCGTCCCTTATTGGGCGTGCCATCGAGTTCAATCAGCCGGGCGTCGAGCGTACGCTGATCGGCGGCATCGGTCCCGCTAAGCGCGTCCGCAATCTCGCCATTTACATTCGCAACCGCCTGCAATACTCCCTTGCCCAGATACAGCGTCTTGTCACCGTCGCGCAATTCGACAGCCTCATGCTCGCCGGTGGATGCCCCGCTCGGCACAATGGCCCGCGCGCTGGCGCCGCCATCCAGAAAAACTTCCGCTTCAACCGTCGGATTGCCACGCGAGTCCAGCACCTGGCGTCCGCGAATGTCAGCAATACTTGTAAGAGGCATAAGTGCGTCCTTTATTCCTTGCTTGGATTTAGAAGTTGAATTATAGCGGACCGGGAAGCGCCCGGTATGTGCGCTCGGACGTGCCCCAACCCATCACCCCGCAAAACCCTCCCCGTACCCCATCCGTTATTGTTCCCAATTTCAACCTGGCTTACAGTCGAACTCAACATGAAGGACCGCACTGAAACTCTCGAGATCCGCTCCCTGGCTCCGTATTTTTCCCTGCCCGCGGCCAACCGCGAAGGCACCTTTACGCTCGATGGTTTGCTGGCCCAGGGCATGCTGATTCTCGAATTTCTGCGCGGTACCTGGTGACCGAACTGCGTGAAGCGCATGACTCAGTTCGAGTCGCGGAAACAAGAAATTGCTGCGGCCGGGGCACAGTTGGCGTTCATCGCCGCCGAGAAACGGGATGGCCTCTGGAAACCTGGGAGATTCTTGGAGAAGCATCCGATCGCCAGCCTCTTTCTGCTCGATGAGGATCGAACCGTGACCAGGGAATACGGATTGCATCACGCCTTCGGAGCCGACGCCATCAACGTCGCCCATCCGGCCACGCTCCTCATCGATCGCAGCCGCTTTGTGCGCTATATCTATCGCGGCGACAACCAGCACGACCGCGCTCCGGTCGATGACGTTCTTCAGGCTCTCAAAGCAATAACTAATTGAATTGGAGGTAAGACCACATGAAATCAAATCTTGCGCTGACCTCGCTCCTCCTCCTCCTGATCGCAGCCTGCGCCTCGGCGCAAAACGCGCTGCCCACCGGCACCGCCGTCAAGATGAAACTCGAAACCACGCTCGCTACCTTCAGTTCCAAGGCCGGAGATCCGTTTTCCGCAAGAGTCACTGAGCCGGTCGTCATGGACGGCAAAACCGTGATTCCCATTGGCACTACCATCGAGGGCCGGGTCACTAAGGCCAACGAACCGCGTCGCATAGCCGGCAAGCCCACCATCGCCATCTTCCCCGAAACCATGATCCTTCCCAACGGCGACCGCTTCATGCTCAACGCCTCCTTGGTGGACACCAATGCGCGCCACGGCGCCGACGTCAACTCTGAAGGTCAGTTCAAAGGCGCCGGCCACGACGGCAAAGACCTCACCGAAATCGGCATGGGTACCGGCGGTGGAATGCTGGTCGGCGGATTAGCCGGCGGCGGCAAAGGCCTGCTCATCGGCGGAGCCGTCGGCGCCACCCTCACCGTCTCGCACTGGCTCGGAAAACACCGTTCCACCATGCTTCCCGCCGGCACCGAGATGGTCATGGAATTGAGCCGTCCTCTGACCATGGCTGCCGCAAACAGCGGCCAGTAGAAGATGCTCGAAGGCTAAAAGAAAAACCTGCGCGGTTGCCAAAGCGGCCGAGCCAGTGTAGTGCGTCCAAAATCGAGACTTATAGCCTGCCGCCCTCCTCTGCGGCCCTCGCTGGCCCCCCATGGCCAAGCTTTTTTGACTCCCCTCGCTGAACCGAACACTCCACGCCCGAACGCCCGGCATTTACACAATTTTAACGCGCCAGTAACCGCACTGTAACAAAGGCCCTCTACTTTACCCGGGGGAATTCCGCGCCAATGTGGGGTTCAGCAAGTCACTGCGCCAGTCAGTTAGAGTCCCGGCCAACTACCCCGAGAAACCGCGGCGCACTCTGCTTCGCAGACACAAGAACGAAATTAACGAGTTCAAGGAGACCATCATGAAAAACATTTCCGCAGTTGTGGCCCTGCTGGCCATTTTCGCTACCCTGGGCTTCGCTCAGGAAGGTGCCGTTCCCAAAGGGGTTCCCCATCTGGACCACGTTTTCCTCATTATGATGGAGAACCACGGCTACAACCAGATTCTAAAGAACCCCAACGCTCCCTTTATCAACCAGTATGCCCAGTCTGCCAATCTCGCCACCAACTACTTTGCCGTTGCCCACCCCAGCCTGACCAACTACCTTGAGGTCGTGGGCGGCTCGAATTTCGGCGTCCACAGCGACAACCCGCCCGATTGGCACGACCGGACCTGCGCCACCAATCTCTCCACCGGAATACCCAACACCGATAACCCGCCCAGCCCCAACATTTGCCCCATCTCCGGAAGCGGAACCGATGCAGCCACTCCGGTGCTCGACTGTACCAACGAAGTGACGGGGCCTCCGTGCGAGATCAACATCGATGGCAAAGCATCCTACCCGGCGGTTTCCACCACCCTGGGCATCACCATCGCCGACCAACTTGTGGCTGCGGGAAAGACGTGGAAGACGTACCAGGAAAACTTGCCGATCACTGGCCCAGATCTGGTGAATTACAGCGACGGAAACTTCACCAACAACACGAATTTCGCCAAGATCAAACCGGTGTTGAATCCGCCGCTCAGCAGTAGCGACATCGTTCAACTCTACGCCTCCAAACACAACCCGTTTGTCTATTTCCAGGACATTCAGGAAGGTGGGAATCCGCTCAACAGCTATGCCAACATCTCCGGATTTGATGGCGCTGGCGGCCTCTGGGGCGATCTCGGCTCGGGCAACGTTCCCAATTTCTCGTACATCGTGCCCAACCAGTGCAACGACCAGCATGGGCGCGGCAACGGAACCGCTTTCTGCAACTACGATCCCAACGACAACGGCACTAAGGCCGGCCTGAACCCGGCGCTCATTCTCCTGGGTGACCAAGCCGTGCAAAAACTGGTCGCGGCCATCCACGGTTCGCCGGTTTGGACCAAGGGCCACAATGCCATCGTCGTGATCTGGGATGAAAACGACTACAGCGTACAGCCCATCATCAACCAAGTCGTGGCTATCGTGGACACCAATTACGGTATCCATGGACAGCAGAGTTCACAGTTCTACACTCACTTTTCGTTGCTCCGGTCGATCGAAGGCGGTTTCGGACTTCCCTGCCTGAACCACGCCTGCGACTCCAACACCAACACGATTTCCGATCTGTTGGCCGAGCCCTAAGCGAGACTTTTCCGTTTCATGGCTCGTATCAACCATCGCTTCCATCAAAGCTGTCGTCCTTAGCGAAGTGAAGCACCTGTCGATTTGAATTTGGATATCGCGGGCCCTCACTTCGCTTCGGACGACCGTCTCAACCGACTCCGCGGATTTGCCGGGCACGAGACACTACAGGCCCGGCTCCTCACTGTCATCCTTCTAGCCGCTTACTTCCGCCAAATCCTCTTCCGCCAGCAAGTCCAGTTCGATCCACCCTTCCAAGGGCATGGCGTCGACAGGCAGATGGTTCTGCCACAAACTGAAACGCAGGCGCAGCCGTGCGGCCGGCGCAGCCGAACTCTTCGGCTCTCGCACCTTGTCCATCTGGAGCGGAGCCGCCTGCAACCATACGAGGGGCAGGCGAAACTCAAAATTTCGGACCAGCGCCACCCGCGCATCCTTCGGCTCGGTCGAATCCGCCATCGCCTTATCTTTCCCTTGCGTCACCTTCCATGACTCGATGCGTCCTCCGTCGCTCACCACACCCAACCGCAGTTCGCGCCGTGGTTTGCCCGCGGGATTGGACCACGACTCCAGATTCACCACCACTTCGATTGCATCCTCCGGCGCCTTCCCGGCAAAATCCAGCCGGCCGTACACGTATTGTTCATCGATTCCCGCAAAAACTTCGTCCATCAGAAACTGCTTCCCATGCATCGCACCCGAGCGCTGGTCCGCCGTGTAACGCGCCGCCCCCATCCACTCGAAGTACCGCACCATATCGCCCGTCACTCCGGGATGAATATAGGCGGTCTGCGCCGTGAACAAAGGACGCGCCGCCGCCCCCGCGATCGGCTGCGCCAGATAATCCGGCGGAGTCCCGCCCAGCGCCTGGTAGATATTCGACAGATGCTTGCGGTAAAGCTCATCGAAATCGCGATCGTTCGCCGAGTGATGCTCCGGCCCGTACCACCAGTTCCAGTCGCTGCCCTCGGCGATCATGATCTCTTCAAACGCCAGCTTGCGTTGTTTCTCCGTCGCTCCCGCCGACTCCTGGGCATAAAAATTCCGCGCCTGGTAAAGATAGTCCCAAGCTTTATTGTCTTCCGGCGCCCCAATCCAGACGTTGAAGTTCGCATTGATCCACGATCCCGGCACCAGCGATTTCAAGGAACTCACGTTCTTGTGGCGCGTGATCGCTTCCGAAACCGTCACCGCTTCCATCCCCGGATCATTCTGCAAAGCCTCATAAAATCTTCGCAGGAATTCACGCCCCGACTGCGGGTAGTATTCCCACGCATTCTCGCCGTCCAGAATGATCGGCACCAGGGCATCTTGCCCATTCGCCAGCAACGGCTTGGCCGATTCCTTAATCTTGTGAATCAGGTTATTGGCCGCGTCCTGCGGCGGCATTCCCGAATAAACAAACCCGATCAGATCCGAGAGCGTGTGGTCCCGGAAAAGCAGATTCATCCGCGTATCACCATTCTCGTAGCGATAAATCGTATACAGCCGGTGCGCCAGGTCCGAATTCAGATAACCATACCCGTCGCGCGAAAAATTGATTCCCAGACTCCGCCCCAGCACGCCTTCATCGGTCGCCATCCAGCGCACGCCCAGCTCGCACGCGATCGCCAGCGTCTCATCGGAAACACTACCCTCCGACGGCCATACTCCCTTGGGTCGCACTCCAAATACTTTCTTATGCAGATCCATCCCGCGCAACAACTGCTCCCGAGCGTCATCGGGATGGCGATACTGGTTCTGCGGCAAGGGCAACCCCGGTGACGAAACCGCTCCCATCTGCGTGTCGCACACCAGCGGCAATATAGGATGATAAAAAGGCGAAGTCGATATCTCGATCAACCCCTTTTTCGCCGCCTCCGCATGCACCGGCAACACCCGGCCCAGCAGTTCGCGCTCCCGCCCAATCACAAACCGCTGGTCGTCGAGGGAATAATTCCGCCCCTTTTGCACCAGTTCGGCTATATCCTTCTCCGCCAGGAAATATTCGTCGAACCACCCGATCTGCGACAGCACCTGCAAGTCGGTGAAGTCCTGGGGCTGAAAGTATTTATCCGCCTGCTCCGGCGAATCCCCCGCCCCGCGAAACTTTTCCCACAGCTCGCGATATCGCGGATACCGCCCAATCACGTTCACCGGGTTCGCCTGGAACAGGTATTGCAGCGCAAACCGCCGCTCCTGCTCCGTCAGATCCTTGGCGGGCTTGCTGGCCACCTGCAAAAACGGATCCTGCGCGTCCCCCGAAACATAATCCTGTATCTGCGTCACCAGCGAGGGCACCAGGTTAAACGTCTGATGCACATGCGGAAACTCATCCAGCAGCTTCACCATCCCGTAGTAGTCCTTCAACGCATGCAGGCGCGTCCAGGGCAGACGATACTGCCCTGTTACCAGGTCTTTATAGAAGGGCTGGTGCTGGTGCCACAGTACAACCACTCGCAATTGGGCCATGACTCGGATTCCACCCTGATACTACCGGCAGTTTTTCAGTTTAATTCATTCGACAGTCCACAGTGTGGTATCGCGTGGTTCCGGCAGGCGTTCGCAGAACACGAGCGCCGCCGATTCGAGACGACCAAAGCTCGAAAACCCGAATTCCTCGGCCGCGGATTCGGGGACGTTACAATTGCTTATAGCTCATGAACCCGAATGTCAAAATCATCTTCTTCGACGTCGGCAACACTCTCCTGTTCCCGAATCGCGGACGCATTCACGCGCCCCTCACCGAACGCGGCATCGTGCCCGAGCCCGAACACTTGCGCGACCTGGAATGCCGCACCAAAAATCAGTTCGATGGCATGATGACCACTAACGGCAGCACCGACCACAGCTTCTGGTGGATGTTCTACTCTCAGTTACTCTCCGAAATCGGTCTCGAGGACGACGCCCTCCGCGACCAGTTAGTCACTGGCATCCGCACTTCCGGCAACTGGGACACGATCCGCCCCGGCACCGCCCGCCACTTGCGCGAACTCGGCCAGCTTTATCGCATCGCCGTGATCTCCAACGCCGACGGCAAAATCGAAGACGTATTACGCAAATGCGGCATCGCCAGTTGCTTCCAATCCATCACCGACTCCGGCCTCGTCGGCTTTGAGAAGCCGCATCCCGAAATCTTTCGCCAGGCCCTCACCCGCATGCAGGCCGCTCCCCAGGAAAGCCTCTACGTGGGCGACGTCTATTCCGTGGACTACCTCGGAGCAACCGGCGCCGGCATGCACGCGCTGTTGATGGACGTGCCTGGCGCCTATCGCGATAAGGGAGTGTCGCGAGTCGAGTCGCTGGCCGAACTGCAGACCACGCTACTCGGAACCCAGGCCTAATCGAGCCTTTCGTGCGCGCGTCCGACGATCCCGCCACCCGCACTTCAATCACCGCACTTTAATCACCGCACTTCAATCACCGCACTTTAATCACCTGATGATCGTGGCAATCGGAATGGATCTTCTGATACAGATCGCCGAGCAACCCCGGCCCATATCGCGCCACGAAGCTCACGCCCGCGACTTCGCGCTCCTGCAGTGCCTTGTGTGGAAATAGCGCCTGGCTCAGAGCATCCGCGTGCCGGGTAATAACCTCGTTCCTCAACAGTTCCGCCCGTGATGCCCGCCGATGCAGCCGGTTGATCTGGTACCACATGCTCGTCCGAGCGCGGTCCGCCGCCTCGATCAGCGTCGTATCCAGTTTCCCGATCGATTCGCGTACCGCCGCCATCGACTGCTCTACCCCCGCGTAAGCTTCCGAAAAGCGCGCCTGCAATTCCGCCGGCAGCGAACGCGCCGCAATCGCTTCTCGCACCCTCTCGGGGCCGAGAAGCACATCCGGCAAGCCGAGCTGGTAGCGCGTCAAAATGCGCTCCGCCTTCGCTTCCACCAAAGTCGCCGAAAACCGCGGCAGGATCGGCGTCACTCGTCCCAGCAGTTTCTCGTACACCACCGCCACCTGCGCGAAGTATGCGACCTCCGCCGCCCCTCCCGTGTAGACCAGCGTCGGCAGCAGGTAATCCTGCACCACCGGACGAAGCAGCACATTCGGATTAAACTTTTCCGGCGCTCCCTCAATCCGGTCCAGCAACTCCCCGTGAGAAATTCTCTCCTCGCCAACCACATACTCGCCGCCGCTGCCCCCATTGCTCCGGCGCCGTACCACCGTGCGCGCACCGTCTTTCACCTCAAAAAGCAGCGTGGTCGCGGAAGTCACTTTAACTTGCTGGTGATATCCCGCCGCCTCGATCGCTTTGCCCCGCGCCAGCAACGCCTCATCCAGTTCTGAGACCCGTTCAATCGCTGCCCGAAACAACGGCCGGGCAAGATCGTGAAAATCCTTGTCCGCAGGATCCAGCAGGATCACGCCCCACTCCGCAAATAGCCGCGCAAACAGCAGCGCAAACGCACTGCCCAGCGTTTCCCCCGGACGGTACGCCTCGCGTAACCAGTTCGTGACTTCTGAATCTCCCAACATCGCCGCGGCAGCATCGGCCACCGGCTCCATCTCGCGTCCGAACCTGACCGCCCCCACCGGAGCGTCCGCAATCCCGTGACTGCCCACGGTCAAGCGCTCTGGCGGACCTTTTTCAGCCAGCAACCCGACATGGTTGACCTCCGCCAAATCGTGATCCTCGGTCGCCAGCCAAAACACTGGAACGCAATCCACTCCCACCGCCGTAGCCTGTTCTGCCAACTTGACCGCGGTCAGCGCCTTGAAAACCGAAAACAGAGGGCCTCCGAAAAGCCCCACCTGCTGCCCCGTTACCGCCGTCACCGCGCCTCGTTTGAGCCGCTCAATATTGGCCAGCGTTTTCCCCGAAGCGCCCCACGCCCGATTCTGCCGTTCCAGAATTTCGCCGACCTTGGCGCGCCGCGCCGCGTCATATACCACCCGCCCGCCCTCGTCTTTCATCCATTCAGAAAATATCGGCGACCGCGGATACATCCCCCGAACCGATGGAGTATAGGCTAGATAATCCAGAAAAAGACGGCTGCTGTGCGGAATCTGCTGGAATGGCAAACACTGCGCCTTCATCGGCACGTCTCCCACGTCTCCCACGTCTCCAATGACGCGCGGACACTCTTGCCTGCGTGAAGCCAGCCTTTCGCCGCCCGGTTGAGTTTTTCCGCAGCCTTTTCAGCCGTGCCCTTCAGGACCAGGAAACCTGCGAGCCTTAGCCCCTGACGGTCGCGCCTTCCGACCTGAAACGCATTCATGAAACGCACTTTAGCAATCCGCATAATCTTCATCGCCACTCGACACGTAAAACACGGAGGCTCTCGCGCTGTCCAAAATAGCACTTCGCCAGCACCCGGCGCCAAGTCTAACTACATCTGATGTTGCGGAAGCGTGCCGGTTGCAGAGCGTGGGGAAGAATTCGGTGTAGCAGATAAAAGCGACCCTGGCTGTTGGTGCTATCGCGATGTTTCGCCAACAATCGGGAAAGCAGCATCAAAAATCTGAGACATGACCGGGTTCCGTATCCCGACTGCGTTGCTGCGCGGCCAGACTCTCCGAATACTTCAAGGCTCTCATCCGTGAGTTGACCTTCACCAAGAGCCACGCTATGCAGACAATCGCAAATGCGACCCCTATGTAAAAGCCCGGAATAAAGGCGATGAGTACGCACTGAGGTTCACCCGGGCATTGACGACGAGCCCACATTACCGTGAAGGGCAGAGAGAACAGAAAGGCGGGAACGAAACAAAGGGCACCCTTGATGACAGCCACGGCTAGCTCCCACGGGACCCAACGAGGTGGAGGTGTCAGTTCTTGCATGAGTTTTGTGCTGCGACGATTATCTCCGATTTCTAGAACGAAGGGTTTTAAAGTTGTTGTAAGCAGGCGATTACACCAATTGACGCCGGTCGGCCCGTAGTTGGTGCTATCGCGATTTATCACCACTTTACCTCGGGCGCGAGCGTAGACTTGCTCCGTGTTGAGTATCGCCAAAGGCAGACTCGCTGGCGCTCTTTTTCTCGTTGCCGGAGTAGCGCTTGCTTGGACCGGAGATCACTACGCCATCGGAGGTGGACTGGCCGCAATCGTCGCGGTATGGCTGATAGCATTTGGGGCGATGACTCTTGCCGTGGCACGCCGGAAGCACGGGTGGTGGTGGGCAACCCTGCTCGCGTCTGGGCTCACTCTTGCATTTGTCGCGGTGGTTGTAGCACGTGAGGTTGCTGAACCAGCTCAAGGATACGCGGGAAATTGTGCAGTGCTGATGGAGACTGTGGCATCCACTGGAGTAGTTCCCGTTTCCATTGTTGAGCCGCCTCGTGCCGCGGTTGCCTGCTCAACAGTTCAGCATGGAGTCCTGCTTCGCCAGTTCAACCATATCGACGTATGGGGAGTAGTTAGTCAGCATCAACAGAAAACAGTTCTTGACTCTTTACAGAGGACACGCTCATCAGAACACACCGCGCCAATTTACGTCAGCTTCTGGGAGAAGGAGAATTGGGGGAAATGTCCGCAACCGAATGCTCCAGACGCACATTGCAGGGGTCCTGAACTTCTGATCCGCGAGGCAATCGTCAACTGAGCAAAAGCGTTGACGTAAGCAGGCGTTAGCACCAACTGACCGCGTGGTCTGTAGTTGGTGTAATGGCGATATTTCAACAATCGACGCTCGGGAATCAGTTGTGACAGTCGAGTCGTTGGTTACCCTTTTCATCGTGGCTCATCTCGCACGACTTGAAACCGGCTGCGGTGAATGCCTCCTGAGCCTGCTTTTTTTGGCCGATATTGTTGTAAGCGACTCCCAGCATTTCGTATCCCAATTTCACTGTGGCCGCATCGTTAGCGGCAATCTCAACCAATCGCTTAGCCGACGGTACTGCTTTCTCGAATCGCTTCGAACCGAATAAAGACCACAGATAATTCTCAAGGACGATAAAGGGCACCTCAGAATCCGTGGTGGCTTTCTCGAACGCTACGGCAGCCTGCTGGTAGTCCTTCTGGGCGAGATACACCAATCCAAGCGAGTTGTACGAGAGTGGACTCGGATCGAGCTTAATGTTGTGCTGGCACGCTCCTATGGCGAGGTTCATTTCATCGGTCAATTGATATGCTTCACAGAGTTTCCACCACACTCTAGGATTGGTCGGGTCTATTGTTGCTGCCTCCTTGAGGAGTTGAACGTTTCCCTTGAAATCCTCTGCGCCGAACCTCTCAAGCGCTTTCTGGATCAGGGAATCAGCTTGTTGGCGTTTGCTCTGTGAGCCATTGTCATCGTGCTTAGGCGATTGGCAAGAGGCCGTTATCGATGCGATTCCGAAAATAGCGGACGCCATGCCCACCACAAGTGATCGAGTTAGCGACATAACGGAATCCTATGCCCCCGAGTGGATTGGCCTAATCAGGCGATTACACCAACTGGGGAATTGGCCGGTGTGGATCAATTAGCGCTATCGCGATTTTTCGCCAATCAACGACGGGAAACCGCAACCGCTATTTCATTTTCCGCGATAAGGTTCCGCTCCGCCATGGGCGACCGTGAGTTTCCCGTCGCTATTGCGAAGCGCCCAAAACTCTCCGTTGAAGAAACAGGAAACGCCCGTATCCGGCGCTTTCACGCGATATTCTCTCAGTAACTCTCCGCTCTCGGGATCCACTTCGAACAGAGAGTGTTGGGCATCTGACCACACACCGTTGGGGTTGGGTTTGCGAAAACTTACGAGCCAGTTTCTGTCAGTCGCGGTCAGCCCCTCAACATCGTACCCGTCGGGCGCCTTAATCTTGACCGCTCGCACTTCGCCGCTCTCTTGAATCTCATACACCCGCATGCTCGCCAGACTGCGAAGGAAGAGCATCTTCGAGTTCGAGGGGGTAAAGGTACTCGTCATCACGATCGAGCCTGCGTCTGCCTGAGCACCGCCGTAACTGATCTCCTTCTTCGGAATCTCCGACGCGGCACTCATGTCCTTCTCCAACGGAAGGTACCGAATTAATTGTCCACTTGAATCGAGCAGTCCGATTCTCGGGATTTTGTTCTCGTCCAAACCCTGCGCGACCATGGTTCCTGACTCAAACGCAGCGAATACAGCGACGTAGAACGGTAGGCCCAGTTTCAGCGCGCCCTTGTAGGCTCCGTCCTTATCAAAACGTGCGATGTATCGGTGCTGCTCTCCTTTCGTTTTCCGCAGCTTTAACTTATGGCCTTGCGCATCCTCGACCGTCTTATCCTCCTGTTCCGGGTTTTCGATGCCATCTACGCCAACGTAAACAGCGGACTGTGAGACGAAACCACCGTGCGCGAACGGGGTTGGAATGTCGTTCATCTGGCCCGTGAGGAACGGCACGATGCCTTTGGGAGTGAAGCCAACCAACCCCTGTCCCGGTGGCCAGCTCCAGACATACAAATTCCCGTCCCCGTCGCAATCTCCTTGGCTTGGAGTTGCCCAGTCCTTCGACCACGGCATGCTGCCAAAGTCTGAATCCTCCGACAGTTTGATTTCGAAAACTGGAGGCGCTGGTTTCGGCGTTGCCCTCGTTGCTGTGGATGGTTTTGTCTGGGTCGTTCCCGCTCCGCACAAGAGCAGAACGACCAAAACTCCTGACACAGTGTGTTCCCGCATTGAGTAAGGCATAGGCGGTGGTCAGTGTTACTTTGGGGCGAACAAAGTCATTATAGCGACTTCGATCTTTGCTAACTATTGTTATCAGGCGATAGCACGTTTTGACAGCCTGGGTCAGTGAGTGATCTTGCGATATCTCGCCCATCAGCAGACCCTCCTACCTTTCGCTCTGTAACTGTCCAACTGAGCGGAATCGCTCCCGATGGGCCACAGTAGAAACTCTCCTTTCGCAGGAAGGCAACAGGATCGTACACGCCGATAAACCGACGCCCACACCTCGGACACTTCCACAAGCAAATACGAACCATCGCTACAAACCAAGCGACGAAACAGGCGACAAAAGGAATTGCCCAAAGAAAAGGGATTGCCCAAGCAAGGATGGCGAAATTGGTGTGCCGTACCACTAGAGGGAGCGCCCCGCGAAGAAGGACGATCTTTACCCTTGCACCAGCAAGCATTGTTGCAATTAAGAGGATGAGCACGATCCTCTACCGCCTCTCAAACACTACCCCCACCTGATCCTCATAAGCCACTCGCCAATCTTGCGGCAGCAACCGGAGCAAACTGGCCAGCGTCGACCCAGCAGGCAAAACCGCCGTCCGAATCTTCCACTCCTTCAGCACGCTCTGCCATCCCGGCTCCGCCTGGGTCAGGATCAAATACTGCCGAATCCGGTCCGAGCCATAGAGATCGTGACGGTCATCGACTACGACCTTGCGCTCGGGATATAAACGATAGATCACATACCCGCCCCAGGCATCCGTCGAAAAAACCGCCTCCCGGCTTGCTTGTTTCCCCGGCAGCTCTTCCTGCAAGAAACTCACAGCGGCAACCGGCACTTTCTCCGGATTAAACTGCGCATGAATGAGCTGCCGCGAGCCTAGCCATCCTCCATGCAGGCAAATCGCGAAGGCCATAGCCACCGAGACCACCGGCCACAAATGCCCGCGAAGTTCCATTTCCTGCGCGCCCATGCGCTCGGAAAATTCTGAAATTCGCGCCGACCCTCGGCGTATCCATCCCCACGCCCCCGCCTTATCCTTCAGTGCGGCAATGCTCTCCCAGAGAATCGGACCAGCCACCAGTGCCAGCAGCATCGAAGAAACTGGAAGATTGCGCGACGAATAAAACCCGGCATACACCGCCAGTAGCGCCACCAGCAGGTGACTCAGCCGCAGCTTGTTGCGGTTGCTCGCCAATGCCATCAGCGTCAGCATCAGAATCGCCGCAAAACAGCGCTCTGCCCAGCCGTGGAAGTTCGGCGACTTGAACTCGTCGATCCGGTCCATCAGATAACGATCGCCCAGATAACGATAGATGTGCGCGTGCAGCCGCCATCCAAACGGATTGACCAGCGTCGCTGCCGCCGACGCCACCCAGGCCACAGCCATGGCGCGGGCGCGGCGCCCCGCTCGAATCGCAGCCAGTGCGTCCTGTTCGCGAACGCTCTCTACCCAGGCGGCGGCGACATAGATTCCGAGCAGCGCGACTCCAAAAAGCCATCCGCCATGCAGATTCACCCACAGCACCATCGATACGGGAAAGAACCAGAGCAGCCATCGCGTCCGGCCGCGGTCGCGTCGTTCCCATTCTTCAAGCGCAATAAACCACAGCAGAGAGAACAGCCAGCTGACGATGTGCGGGCGCGCGTAAAGGTGAATCGTGCCTGCCGCCTCCGCCAGCAGCATCAACCCGATGGCGAGCGGCAGGCCAGCCCCGCGCCCCAGCAGCCGCGAGAACAGCAGGGCGTAAATCCCCGCCACCAGCAGGGCGCACCACCAGACCACTCCGTTCAGTCCGCAAGCCTGGTGCAAAACTCCGAGCACTATGTCGTACAACCACTCCCACGCAAACCAGGGCTGTCCTTGCATCGTCGATGAAAACGGATCCGTGCGCGGAAGCGAGTGCGTCGCCAGAATCAGCTCGCCCGTCCGCATGTGCCATCCGATGTCCGCATCCGCCAGCGGCCGATTCGACAGCGGCCCCGCTAAGATCGACCAGAAAAGAAAAATGAAAACAATGTCGCGCACCGAGGGCACCAGATAGCGCACGGCGGACGAACTCGGCGGGGTATCGAATGTTCGTGTCATCGATCGAGTCATCGGGTCATCCGCCATCTCAAGTCCAGGGCATTCGGTCCTTCAACCATCGAATGCCCGGGCTGCAGATGACCCGCCGCGGCCAATCAATCGCGCGGAAATCAGTACTGCAGAAATCCAATCCCCACGCGCATATTGTGCAGCAGGCTATCGGGCAAGGTAACGGCAATAGTCAGCCCTAGTACGGCATGCACAATGCCGATCGGATAAATACTGCGATAGCGCCGGAACATTTCGCAGAAAAAGAGCCCGCCAATCAGCGTGAAGGTCGTGAGGATGGGACTGGGCAGGTGGGCGGCGGCAAACAGAGTCGCCGCAATCCATACCGCCGGCGAACTCCCGAACAACTCTTCGCACCGCGTGAAGAAAAACGATTGCAGCATAAACTCCTGCACCAGCGCCCAGACGATATACTGCCAGACCATGTGAAGCTGCGGCCACGTCGGATTCGCCGGAATCGCCCCGCCTGCCCAACGTACTACGAACACCAGAAAAACCGCTGTCGCAAAACTCACCGCCAGCACCAGGCTGGCGCCAAAGTCGCTGGGCAGGCTCAAACCCATCCGCCGGAGCGAGGGTCGATCCGCCAACACGAAAACAAAAACCGCGACCACCGCGGCCAGTGCCCAGTCGTTGCGAAACGCCAACCGCGACGACCACAGCGCCCGCTCCATCAAAACATAGCCGACAATGAGCTGGAGCCAGGTAAAAGAACGCCGATAGCCTAGCGGAACATCGAACACGCGCAGCCGCACATTCGGCGCTCTAACCCGCGCTACTCCCGCGGCATCAGCGGCATCAAATGTTTTCGTCTGAACTGCCATTCTTTGAATCTCTATAGTAGGACAAATTAGCAGGGTAAGATGCGAACCCGGGAATGCTGAATCCAGGATGGTAAAGCTCATGAACCGTAAACCTAAGCCGACCGTCCTGATCGTAGGAGCCGGTTTCGGCGGCCTCACCGCCGCCCGCCGCATCGCCCGCCTGCCAGTTCAGGTCACCGTACTGGACCGCAAAAATCACCACACCTTCCAGCCTCTGCTCTATCAGGTCGCGACCGCCGGCCTCTCTCCCGGTGAAATCGCCGCGCCCATCCGCTCCATTCTACGAGCCTACTCCAATGTCGAAGTGTTGCTGGAGGAGGTGGTCGATTTCAAGCTCGATCAGAAGAAGGTGATTACCAAGGAGCAGGCGCTCGATTATGACTTCCTGATCGTCGCTTCCGGGGCCACCCATGCGTACTTCGGACACCCGGAGTGGGCCCCGCTGGCCCCCGGCTTGAAAACGATTGAAGACGCCCTCGAGATCCGCCGCCGCGTCTTGCTGGCCTTCGAACTCGCCGAGCGCCAAGCCGCCGAGGCCCGCCACAGCGGACCTCCACTGCAATTCGTCGTCATCGGAGCCGGTCCCACCGGCGTCGAACTCGCCGGCACGCTGGCTGAAATCGCCCACCACGCCATGAACCGCGAGTTCCGCCACATCGACCCCCGCCAATCCCGCATCCTCCTCATCGAAGGCAGCCCCCGCGTTCTCGGAGCCTATTCCCAGGAACTGTCCCGCAAAGCTGAGATTCAATTGCAACGCCTCGGCGTCGAAGTTCGCACTTCCCACGCCGTCACCCACATTGAGCCCGGCGCGGTTTGGATCGGCGACCAGAAAATTCCCGCGTCCGTCGTCTTGTGGGCCGCCGGAGTCGCCGCTTCCCCTCTCGGCCGCCAACTACGAGTTCCCCTCGATCGCGCCGGACGCGTCCTCGTCCAACCCGACCTCAGCCTGCCCGGATATCCCCAAGTGTTTGTGATTGGCGACCTCGCCGCCCTCAACGACGAAAACGGCAAAATGTTGCCCGGAGTCGCCCAGGTCGCCATCCAGCAAGGCGATTGGGTCGCGGAAATGATCGCCCGCGATCTGGAAAACCAGCCCCGCCGCACTTTCCACTATCACGACAAAGGCAGCCTCGCCACCATCGGTCGCGCCGCCGCTGTCGCCCAGTTCGGCAAGTTCGAAATGTCGGGCTATTTCGCCTGGCTCGCCTGGCTCTTCATCCACATCCTCTTTCTCATCGGATTCCGCAACCGCCTGCTCGTGATGATCCAATGGGCAGCCTCCTACATCACCTACGAGCGCGGCGCCCGCCTCATCACCGGCAGCGACGAACTGGCCAGTTGGATCGAACAGAGTTGTCTCGAAAAGAAAAGCAGCTCGTCCCAGCACAGCGCAACCCCAACTTCCTCCGGCCAGTTGGAATCGACTCCGGCCTCGGTCCCGCCGTCGCCGCCCCAGCCGGTATAATCGCCGATATAATCAACGGTGGTGAAATCCGCCGCTGTTTTCTCGCTTCTCGCTTCCCTTCTCCTCTGCCCGTCGCTGCGCGCCCAGGACGGCGCCGCCGCCCCTGCCTCCTCCAACCATCTTGTCGTCGGCCATACCTTGCTTGTGTTTCCCTTCGAAAACGCCTCTCCCACTCCCGGTCTCGAATGGCTCGGCGAGTCTTTCCCCGAAAACCTCCACGCACAACTCAACTCCCCGATTCTCTACGTGGCCAGCCGTGACGAACGGCTGCGGGCCTACGATCGGCAGGGGGTTCCGGCTGCGATTCACGCTTCCCGCGCCACCCTTTACCGGCTCGCCGAGCAGATGGATGTGGATTACGCTGTCCTCGGATCTTACAAATATGACGGCTCGCGCCTCACCGCGGTCGCCCAGTTGCTCGACATGCGCGCTCAAAAACTCTTACCCCCGGTCACCGAGTCTGCGCCCCTCGCCGACCTCGGCGCCCTGCAATCCGCCTTGGCTTGGGATCTGCTCCGCCTCATCCACATCGACTTCTCCGAGCCCAAGGACAAATACGTCTCCACTGCCGCGCCCGTCCCCCTCGACGCCCAGGAAAATTACATACGCGGCATTTTGGCAACCACCGCTGAACAAAAAGTGCGGCACTATCGCGAAGCCGTCCGCCTCAATCCCGACTACGCCCAGGCCTGGCTCGAACTAGGCAAGACTTATTACGCCCAGCGCGCCTACGAACCCGCGATCGCCGCTCTAGGTCAGGTCCAGCATTCTCCCGAAGTCGACCGCGAAGCCAATTTCTATCTCGGTCTCGCCGCCTACGCTCATGGAGATTTTGCCAAATCCGAAACCGCCTTCGCCTTCGTCGCCGCCCGCCTGCCCTTGGCCGAGGTTTACAACAACCTGGGTGTAGTCGCGGCCCGCCGCGGCCAGAAAAAAACCGCCGAATATTTCGAGCGCGCGATTCAGAACGATCCCAGCGATGCCGACTATCACTTCAATCTCTCAATCGCGCTGGCCCAGGCGGGCGATCGTACCGGCGCGGCCCGCGAACTTCGCGCCACCCTCGAACATCGCCCCAATGATGCCGAAGCCAAAACACTGCTCGACTCCCTGACTGCTCCCACCCCCTCGCCCGCGGGCACAGCGCCAGCCGCAGCGCCCGGCAGCGCCGCCAGGCCGCCACTCGAGCGCATCAAGCGCAATTACGAAGCCGACGCCTTCCGCCAAATGACTATCCAGATTGGAAGCTGGGCCGAGCAACGATTTGCCCGCTCCGATCCCCACGCCCACGCGCGCTTCCACGTCGAACTCGGCAAGGAACTCCTCGCTCACGGATTCACCACCGAAGCCGAAGCTGAATTCCGCCACGCCGCCGCCGTCGATCCCTCCAGCAGCACGCCGCTTACCGCCCTCGCCGAAGACTACGAAGCTCGGGGCGACGATGCCGAAGCCCGCGCCCAGGCCGAGGCCGCTCTCCGCGTTCGCGAGTCGGCCGAAGCTTACCTGGTTCTGGCGCGCCTGGACTTGAAGGAAAATAAAACGGATGCAGCCGCCCAGAATATCAACCGGGCTCTGCAACTCGAACCCGGCAACCCTGCCGGCCAGGACCTGAAACACACTCTTGCAGCCAAGCTCGCGGAGAAAGCGCAGCCCCTGCCACAGCCATGAGACCGTTCCAACCCGCTCTCCGTTCTACGCTCTCACTTCCCAGCGATGTCCGTCCAGGGACGGGCACCGTCGCCCGTCCAAGCCCGACCCAGCCCGGCAACTGTCCGCAGCCACGGCGACTCTGGTTTCACCATGCCGCCCGCTGCTTTACCGTGCTCTTGCTTCTCGCCGCCTCCTGCTCCGCCGACGTCTTGAAGATCGCCATCAACGACGCTATCCAGCCGGTCACTGCCGAATTTATTGGCCGCGCCCTCGATCAAGCCGCCGCCGACCACGACCAGGCCGTCCTCATCGAGATCAACACCCCCGGAGGGCTGGTCGATTCCACCCGCGACATCATCGAGAAAATCATTGCCTCGCCCGTCCCCGTCATCCTCTACGTGACGCCCAGCGGCAGCCGCGCTGCCTCCGCCGGCTTCTTCATCCTCGAATCCGCCGACGTTGCCGCCATGGCCCCAGGCACCAACACCGGCGCCGCCCATCCCGTCATCCTCGGCGGCGAAAAAATGGACGATGTCATGAAACAGAAAATGGAAAACGACGCCGCCGCCCTCATGCGCTCCGTCGTCGCCAAACGCGGCCGCAACGTCGAGTTGGCCGAAAGCGCCGTCCGCGAATCAAAGTCCTTCACCGATCAGGAGGCCCTCGACAGGAAGCTCATCGAGTACATCGCTCCCACCGAACAGGACCTTTTCCATCAATTGAACGGAAAGACTTTCAAGCGCTTTAACGGCGCCGTCGTCACCCTCAGCCTCGCCAACCAACCCGTGCGCGACTACAAGATGACGCTCAAGCAGCGCATCCTGTCTTACCTCATGGACCCCAACGTCGCCTTCATCCTGCTCGCCATCGGTGCGCTCGCCCTCTATGCCGAATTCAACCACCCCGGCGCCGTCATTCCCGGTACCGTCGGCGTCGTATTCATTCTCCTGGCCGCCTTCGCCCTGAACCTGCTCCCCGTGCGCTTCGCCGCCATTGCCATGATCGTAGGAGCCTTCCTGCTCTTCGCCGCCGAAGCCAAATTCGCCAGCCACGGAGTCCTCACCACCGGCGGTATCGCCCTCTTAACCTTGGGCGGCCTCTTCCTCGTCGACACGCCCATCCCCGAAATGCGCGTCCACCTCGCCACCGCTCTCGCCGTCAGCATTCCCCTTGGACTCATCACCGCCTTCCTGATGAGCATCGCCGTCCGCGCCCGCCGCAATAAAGTCGTCACCGGCGAGTCCGGCCTGATCGGCGAAATCGGAGTCGCCGAAACCCTGCTCGGTCCCTCCGGAAAAGTCTTTGTCCACGGAGAACTGTGGGACGCCATTTCCGCCGTACCCGTTCCCGCCGGAGAACGCATCGTCGTCCGCCAGATCCATGGCCTGACCCTGAAAGTCGACCCCACAACCTCAGAAAAAACACCCCCGTCATAAAGCGGGTGACCACTCATCGCGTCCTTTGCGATGAGTGGGTTCCGATCAGTGGGTTCAAAACACCCGTATCCGCACCCGCAGTGCGCTCAGAAAACGCACCCGCCAGCCCCCTCTGATGATTCGTCACAAACATCGGGGTCGCGCATCACAGACTTCCAACCCGCTCTGCGCGATAATTACGATCTGTTTGGGGCAGTTTCGAAGGATGCCGTGAGCCACGGGCAACCCTCGAAGCTGCCCCAAACCCATTTTCGGCGCTCTTTGACAACCTAAGTCCTTACTCCGGAATACTTTCCATGTAAGTCCTTTGGATTCAAAGACCCGGCCCTGCTTTTCTTGCTAACTCTCTGATTCCACATGGTGGGGGAGGGGGGAGGGGGAGGGTACTAATGAGTAAACAGAGAAGGATCCCACCGTGACCGCGCATCTGCCTGAACACTCTGCCAATTCCTTCCTCTCAACCCGCAACCACCCGCTTGCGCTACAATCCGCTCATACCGAATCGCGACTTGCCTGGAGGCGCTTATGGATCTCGGATTTCCGGTGATCTCCGTTGCCATCGTTATCCTCATCATCTACCTCTTGAGTTCCATCAAAATTCTGGCCGAATATGAGCGCGGCGTCATCTTCCGCTTAGGCCGCCTCTTAGGCACCGCCAAGGGACCCGGCATCATTCTGGTCTTTAGCCCGATTGACCGCATGGTGCGGATTTCGCTGCGCCAGGAAGCGCTGGAAGTTCCGCCCCAGGACATCATTACCCGCGACAACGTCACCCTGAAGGTCAACGCCGTCATCTTTCTGCGCGTCATTGATCCCAATAAAGCCGTGGTCGAGGTTTCGAACTACGCCTACCAGACTTCGCAGTTCGCCCAGACCACTTTGCGCTCCGTCCTCGGAGAACAGGAACTCGACGAACTTCTGGCCCACCGCGACAAGATCAACCTGCGCTTGCAGAGCATCCTCGATCAGCACACCGCGCCCTGGGGCGTGAAGGTCGCCAACGTCGAAGTCAAGCAGGTCGATATGCCCGAGTCCATGTTGCGGGCCATGGCCAAACAGGCCGAGGCGGAACGCGAGAAGCGGTCGAAGATCATCCACGCCGAAGGCGAGTTCTCCGCCGCCCAGCGCCTGGTGGACGCCGCGCACTTGCTTTCGAGCGAACCCGCCAGCATCCAGTTACGCTATTTGCAGACCCTCACTGAAATCGGAGTCGAAAAGAACACCACCGTTGTCTTTCCCGTGCCCATCGATTTCTTCTCCGGCATGCAGAAGTGGCTGGCCAACGTCGCCGCGCCGCCGGCCGCAAAGTAGCGGGCAAAGCAGCGAGTAGAAAGGAGGTCGAGACTCGTCATGGCCAATCCGCAGCAGGATACGGAGATTACCCTCGGCACCGGCCGCATGCTCGCCATTTTTTCTGTTTTCGTGCTCCTCGGCGCATTCGTCTTTGGCATCGGCTTTTCGCTCGGCCGCAGAACCGCACTGGCCAGCATCAACAATTCGCTGCTCGCTCCCGCCGGTACTCCCGCAACCATCGTCCGTCCGTCCGCAGCGAAAAACGACACCCCGCCGCAATCCCAATCCAACGATTTCAGTTTCTACAAAGCAGTCGGCGAAAAGAATCCCAACACCACAACCCCGCAGGATTCGAAGCCGCAATCAGTAGCGCCGCCACCGGCCGTAACCGCGACCACTCCACCCGCGGACGCGCAGCTCAGGGCTACTGCAGAGGTCGCAGGCGCCGCTCTCCCCGGTGGCGGCGTGGGCTACTACGTGCAGGTCGCCGCCGTCAGCCGTCAGGAAGACGCCGAAGCGCTGGTCGAAGCCCTGAAAAAGAAACAGTACCCGGCTTTCACCGCGAACAATCCGCCCACCGACAAGTTCTATCACGTCCAAGTCGGCCCCTACGCAGAACTGAAGGACGCCGAAGCCATGCGCGCCCGCCTCATCGGCGATGGCTATAATCCCATTGTGAAAAAGTAGAGAGGAAATTTGGATTTGTGATTCGCAATTGAAAGCCTTCCATCACGGCGCCGGAGAGACTAGGTTCAAATTACAAATCACCAATTACAAATTTTTCCATGCGTTCCACCACTTCCAATCTCGACCCCTTTCTCCACGCCATTGCCGACCCCACGCGCCGCCGGATTCTGCGCGCGCTCAAGGAAAAAGCAGGATGCTCCATCGACAAGCAATCCGGGCTCTGCGCCGGTGATATCGAACAGCGCGTACAACTCGCGCAACCCACCGTTTCCCATCACATGCGAATCCTGGAAAAAGCCTGCCTGGTCGAGGCCAAGCGTGACGGACACTGGCGCTGGTACCGGCGCAACGAGAAATTGATCGCGGAAATGATGCGGGTCTTGAAGGGAGAACTTTAGCAGCCCAGCCTGGTAGAGTCTGGCCCCAGCTATGTTCCAGCGCCTGCCATGAAAGTTTTTTCTTCATCCTTTTCCGCATGCGCGGCCAGTGTCTTGGTGACCAGCTTCCCTTGGCCATGGATCAATCCACGCACCTGCGAGATCAGATCTGCTACTTCAAAGGGCTTCGCCAGCGACGGCACATTTTTCTCTTGCAGGAAACTTCGCGTCTCCGCGTCGGTTAAGGTGGAAAATGTCAGCAGCAAACCATTTTCCATGCCCGGACAATTCTCCGCGATCCAATCGTACATTTCCCGCGCGCTGCAACCGCCCGGCATGCGGCCATTTATCACCATCACATCGAACGATCCGCTCCGAAGTTGGCGCTGCGCATCCTCCACGCTCATCGACGTCGTGACTTCGGCTCCCGCACCGACCAGCACATCCCGTTCAAATTCGAGCACCGCCTCTTCGTCCTCTACCAGGAGCACTCGCCCCTTCAGCAACGCCTCTCTCCGCTTGGTTACCGCCGTCTCCGGCAATGCCGGTTTCTCGCCAGCCGGTAAACGGATGGCGATGGTTGCGCCACCCCCTTCGCGGTTGCGCGCCGCGATCTCACCACCGTGTTCCTTGACCAGCCCGTAACAGATGCTCAACCCAAGGCCTGTCCCCTTGCCTACCGACTTCGTGGTATAGAAGGGATCGAAAATCCGGCTCGGATCCTTGATTCCTGGACCGCTGTCGTCGAACTCCACCCAAACCCACGCGTCTTTCTGGAATACTCGCACCTTCAACGCTCCGCCGCCGCTGCCCTCCACCATGGCATCGAGCGCATTATTGGTGATGTTCAGAAAGACCTGCTCCAACTGATGGGGATCGGCAACCACCGAGGGCAGATCCGCGGGAATTTCGCATTCCAGGGAGACATTGTTGACCTTCAAATCGTATTCGCGCAGCGTGAGAGATTCTTCCAGTACCTTGCGCAAATCCACTTCCCGCTTCTGCGGCTTGCTCTGGCGCGCGAAGGAAAGCAGATTCTGGACTACGCGATGCGTCCGCTGGGCCTGTTTGAACAGCTTGTGCACATAGTCCGCCGAACCATGATCAAGTCCCGCCCCTTCCAGCAGTTGCGCGTAGCCGAGTATTGCAGTCAGGGGATTATTCAGTTCGTGGGCCACACCCGCGATGAGTTGGCCGACGGCTGACATCTTCTCGCTCTGCAGCAGTTGCTCCTGGGTACGGCGCAAGTCTTCGTAGGCCCGACACGTTTCCTCGTAGAGCTGCACCTTCTCGATCGTTGTTGCCAACTGCCTGCTGATGGCGACCAGAAGATTCTCATCGTTACTGGAATAGCCCCGATCGTCATTGCTGGAAATCCCCATGATGCCGATGGGTTTTTCTTTGCTCCACAGCACCACCCATATCCAGTAAGGCAAGTGGTCCGCACAGACAAACTCGGCCACCGCAGGCGGCAGGTGGGGAAGAAAATCCTGGGTCACCACTTCCGCTCGCGAGCGCATCACCAGATCGCCCAGGCCTTCTGGAAAGACAACATCGGCCATGCCCAGGCGAGCCTCGCTGCGCGGTCCCCAACCCGCGCGCCGCCGATAGGTGCCCTCCGGTTCCGAAGCCAGATAGACCGAACCGGTCTCGGCTCCAAACAACGAGACTACCTGGCGCAGCGTCAGGTTCAGAATTTCATCCAGATCGAAGGACTGGGTGGCGATAACGGCCATCGCATTGAGCGCGTTCAACTCGCGGTTACGCCGCCGCATTTCGTCTTCCGAGCGTCTCTTCTCGGTGATGTCGAGAACGAAGCCCTGATAACGCTCGATGTTTCCACTAGAATCGCGGGCCGCAAAGCAGCTTTGCGCCACCGTCAGCAGAGCGCCATCTTTACGTCTTACGGTAATCTCAAAGTTGCGAACGTAGCTGTGCGCCTCGATTTCCTTGCGAAAAGTTTCTCGCTCTTCGGAACCGACATGCAGAACGCTGCCCATGTCGAGCGCCATCAATTCGTCTCTACTGCCGTACCCGAGCATGGTGACAAAAGCGTCGTTGCAATCGAGCAAATCGCCGTCCAGGGTTGCCTCGAACACACCTTCTTGCGCCTGCTCAAACAGCATGCGGTACTTTTCTTCCGCCACTTGACGCGCGGTCGTATCGTGCACCACGTGGATCGTACCATTCTCCGTACTGCCAGGCTCGGAATAGGATGAGGTCGAAACCACCGACTGCCCACCGAAACAAGGATCGATTCCTTCCGTCAGTCCTGACCCGCGCTGGCAATACGGGCACTCGATCCAGGCACTGTCTTGCGGCAGCACTTCGTCACATCGCTTGCCCAAAACATCGGCGGGTGCTTTGTCCATCCGCTGCAGTAAGGCTTGATTGGTCTTGAGGATGCGGCAGTCTGCGTCGTGCACCAGAATCAGATCCAGTATCGAATCGAATGTATTGATCCACTGCCGTTGGGAGCGCTGCAACTGCTCCAGCATCCGCAGATCCTCCACCGCAATCCCGAGACTCTGGGACGCGGTTTCCAGAAACTCCATCTCTTCCCGGGAGTGGCGGGGACTACCAGAACAGCCGAGCAAAAGCATCCCGATCACCGATTTTTTGCCCCGCACCGGCACCAGTACAAGGTGACGAATGCCGCGCTTCCCCAGTCGCACTCGCTCCAGATCCGACATCTGCGAGAGTTTCACTACGGCCGCGCGGTTGTCATGGAGTACTTTAGCCTGAGTTGCACTCGTCCCTGCGTGGCCCAGAGCCCGGAGCAATTCCGGCGAGAGTCCGACGTGCTGAGTGGGCACCAGATGTTCGCCTTCCATCAACTGGAACCACGCTGCCTTCGCTCCCACGACCGCGTTCAGTTTTTCCAGCGCAGTTTGCATCATGGGGGCATGATTTTGACTACGCGCGATCGTGACCGTCAACTCATTTAAGACTGCCAGTCGTCGCGTGCGCTGCCACGACTCGTCCAGCACCAGCAGTAAGATGCTCGACCCAAAGAGCGCCTCCGCGAAAAGATAACCCTCACCAGGAATGCGACTGGCCAATGGAAGCCCGAACGGATTGAAGGTGAGCAGACCGGCACCAAACAGCAATGCCCCCAAGCCCGACCGTCCCAACCGATGGCGGAAAAGCTGGACGGCTGCCAGGGCCACGATAAGGCGGCAGGCGAGGTCCAGTCCCAGTTCGAGTTGCTTCAAATCGGGGAAATAAAGGGCACGCAGGGCGGCGCAAACCGTCAGCACCCAGGCGAATGCCAGGGACACCGTGAGCATGCGCCGGGCTTGCGCAGAGATTAGCGCGGCTGCCGCAAAAAAGCCCATCGCCAGCGCAAAGTCGGCCTGCTCGAATGCCAGGATGAACTTCGACCCGGCCAGCAGGTCGGGCGTTCCGGCGACCCGCAGAAACAGACCATAGGCAAGCCAACCCGCAGCCCATGCAAGCAGACCGCGATCCCGAGACGCCCGGAAGAGAACAAGCGTGACGGCCGCCACGATCAGGGCGGCAACCGCCTGCGCCGTCAGCCATGGGACGGTCAGGGCGCCAACCGAATTCCCCAATAGCCCGGCAGGATCCATATAGAGGTCACGAATGCTTAAGCTTTCCAGAAACCATCTCACGATGAAGCGAGGGAGTCGCCCATCCCTCGGGGGCAAAAGCCCGCGTTTCTGTTAGCTTGGGGCGACGACGGTTGAAGCCGGCCCCCCGAAAAACCGATTTATGCGATAGCCTTTAGATATCACGCAGGTCCGGCATTCTTGCTGGATTTCCGTGTCTCTTTGGTTACTTTCGGAATGTGGAGTCGCAGCCTAGAATGATCGATAGATAGATCCATCTGCTATGGCTAACGAACGGATCCTCGTGGTGGACGACGAGGAAACAATTCGCGAGATTGTTTCGTCCATGCTGGGCGGAGCTCATTTTCAGACACGCCAGGCGGCGAGTGGGATCGAAGCCCTTTCGATTCTGGAATCGGGTGACGAATTTGACCTCGTGCTCTCCGACCTGATGATGGCGGAGATGGACGGGACCGCCCTTTTAGAACGGGCGAAGGAACGCTATCCTGACATCCCCATCGTGATGGTCACGGCGGTTCACGACATTCAGGTCGCGCTGCAGGCGCTGCGCAATGGGGCGTACGACTATCTCCTCAAGCCTTTCGAGCGGGAACAACTGTTAGCCACGGTTCGCCGTGCGCTGGAGCACCGCCGCCTCAAGCGCGAAAACGATGACTATCGCACCAATCTTGAAGCGCTGGTTGCCGCCCGCACTCAGCAATGGAAAACCGCGCTTTCGAATCTCGAGAAGTCTTACGACATCACGCTCGAAGTCCTGGGGGATGCGCTCGACGCCAAGGACGCCGAGACCCAACACCACTCCAAGCGCGTCACTGCATTCACCATCGCCATTGCGCGCAAGATGGGCCTGTCCAAGGAAGAGATCAATGTGATCGCTCGCGGGGCCTTTCTGCACGACATTGGCAAGATGGCCATTCCCGACAACATTTTGCATAAGCCCGGCAAGCTCACCGACGCCGAAATGGACATCATGAAGGAGCACTGCTACCGGGGCTACAAGATCATCTCCCGCATCCCATTTCTTGCGGATGCCGCCGAAATCGTTTATGCCCACCAGGAGCGCTATGACGGACTGGGATATCCGCGCCGGTTGAAGGGTGAGGAGATCCCGCTGGGGGCGCGAATTTTCGCAATTGCCGATACGCTCGATGCCATGAGGTCCGACCGCGATTACCGTAAGGCGCAAAGCATGGAGGCTGTCCGCCAGGAAATCAGCCTCTGGTCCGGCCGTCAGTTCGACCCTCGGATCGTCAAGATATTCCTCGAAATGCCCGACAATATCTGGGAGGATCTGCGGAACGACATCAACGGTCAGGACCCATCATTTCCCAAGATGTGACGGCGGACAAGTAGGGGAGGACGGCGACCAGATCGACTTCCAGAGCCTAACTGACCACCTGCAGTATTCCCCGCCCACGCAAGGCATGGTTTTGTCCGACCATTCTCCCAAGCGCAATTTGCGAAATTCCTAACGTTCTACAGTCACAGATTTATTCAGAGACGAATGGGGTAAGCTTCAGATTGGGGTTTACTTATCTGTGAAGATCGCGTCAGTCAAAATCCAAGGGAGATTCCGATGAAGAAGACGATAGCCACTTACTGCGCTGTTCTCGTTCTGAGTGCTTTGTCGAACGCCCAGAGTCCCACGTTAACTGCCATGGCCAACACGGTTTTCGTCGGCGCAGACGGCAAGTTCGAAACAGCGCCAGACACCGCTCTTATCCAATTCAATATCTCGGCCCAGGCGAGTGCGGCGAAAGACGCATACGAACTGGCCGCCAAGCAAGCCGAGGCTGCGCGCCAGGTCTTGCGCAGTAACGCCATCGATCCGAAGGCGGCCGAAATCGGCTTCTTCACGGTAAACCCCCAGTATGACTGGAAAAGCACGACGCAAAAAATCATCGGCTACCAGGTCACGACCAGCGTGAGCCTGAAGCTCAAGGATTTCTCGAAGATCGGTCCAGTCACGCAACAACTGGCCGATGGCAGCGTGGGCCAGAGCCAATCGCTGAGTTACACTCTGGAGTCGACCGACGAAGCCAAAAGCAAGGCGGTTGCCGACGCCTACCGGCGCGCCCACGCATCGGCACAGTCGCTGGCGGCTGCCAGCGGGCGGGCGCTCGGCGAACTCTCCTACGCTTCGGTTGATACCTCCGAAAACGTAAGAGTATCCGCTCCCCTGCCGCGTGGCGCGATGGCAATGAAGGCAGCAGTACAAAGCCCTGCGCCGATTGAGGAATTCTCGCCCCATACGGTAACAGTCACCGCACATGTGAACGCCATGTTTGTGCTGAAGTAGTCGGCGCGGCGGACGCTTTGGTCTCGCGAACGCTTGCTCGTCGGGAGAAAGCGAATCGAGAGCCGGGGAGAACGGGCACGGCCGGACGGGCACATCATGGATTCAGAGTGCGCACGCTAGTCTCTGACAATCACTTCGCGTCTCGCGGAGATCCGACTCGCATCCACCGTCACTTCGCGCTGGATTTCCATTTCAATCGAGGTTCCCGGCTCGAGCCGGACATCGGCGCCGCGCGAGAGCATCGCAATCGCCAGCCCGGTAACTCCTCCAACCCCCGCTCCAATCCCGGCTCCCTTACCTCCATTGGTTACCGCACCGATCACCGCTCCCGTAGTTGCACCTTCGGCCGCGCTCTTCGCTTTTCTTCCCGCATCGCTGTCCTGGCGAATTGTGCCTTCCGAATCTTTCATCGAGGTCTTCTCGGCCCCAGGCGTGTTCTCCACCGAGCCTCCCAGCATTACGGTGTAACCGCTGGGATAGATCATCGAAGTGAAATGGATCAGCACTTCAGCGCGTCCCTTTATGTGTCCGCCGCGCTGGGCGCGCTCGACCCTGCCCTGAATGTAGGTCCCTGCAGGAATCACAACTCGGTCGTTGACCACGAAGGGGAAGGCGGTCTCCGCGTACACCGGGTCTCCGTCCTTAGCCGTCTTGGTCGAAATCGCCTGCTTCAGAGAGAGTGGGACCCGGGTTCCCGCCGGAATCGACAGCGTGGGCCTGGCGGATTCGACCACCGGGGAAGCCTGGTCCGGTGCCGAGTTTGGAGCCTGGGTTGGAGGCTGGTTCGGCGCCGAAGTCAACTGCGCCATGGCCGTTCCGGTCAGCAGTACGACCCAAACAAGAGCAAAACGAATCGTCATCGCAGGCCACCTCATCAGTACAATTTTTGCAACCGTTTGCCAACTCTGATGCGCTCGGCGGGCGCAATGGTTAGCCGTCGACCAGGCATGGGCACGGCCGAGGACGACTCTCTCGACGCCCGGCCGGCCGCCACCCTAGCCACCACTCCTACGCGCACGGCTCTGGAGCACATTGCCCATGAACTGCGACTGGAGTTTCTGCGCGCACCCCTCACCGCAAACATGCATAGCGCCTTCTTGCAGCGCCAGTTTTTCGTCCCAAGGCGCCAGGTGCATCACCGGCAATTCATAATCGCCAAACGAACTCCAGATGATCCACCAGCGGTCGCTGCCGCCCTTGAGCACACCACAATTCGGACCGGAGCAACGGTAGAAAGGAGTCGAGATCAAGAGCAGATTTTCGGGCATGACTGGTTTGGGCGCCTCGCGTTATTGTAGCTGAGGAATCGGCGCCACAGGCAGATTGCGGGAGTGCTACTTGTACAACAAATACTTTTCCCGGACGCGCAGAAATCCCTCCAGGCGCTCCTGCCAGTCTTCGGCAATCCGCCTGGGATCTTCGTCCGCAGTAATTGCCTCAAACACCGCCTGGTTCACCAGCAGATCCGCCATCCGATCGAGTTTGAAGTCCTTTGGATAGAGCTTATGCAGCGCCGAAGCCAGTTCGATCCCCAACTCTGGCGAGTCGAGGGTATTCCGGTCCAGAACGGTCAGATTCACTCCTTGGCAAACTATTCCGGTGAAATTGCTGGCGGACGGAGTGAACACAACGGGCACGAAGCGCACACTCTGAATCGAGCGGTTGTTCAGGTAAGCCGCCAGTTCCCTGCTATTGATCCAGGGTGCTCCTACGACTTCAAACGGCGTATCCGTTCCGCGCCCCACCGAAACATTGGCCCCTTCAATCAACGCCACTCCCGGATAAAGCGTTGCCTGGGTCAAACTTCGCAGATTGGGCGAAGGATTCACCCACGCGAGGCCCGTGGCATCGAACCAGTCACCGCGTTGCCAGCCTTCCAATGCCACCACCTCGAGGCGAGCCCCGATGCGCCGTTCGGCGTTGAACATTTTCCCGAGTTCACCCAGGGTCATCCCGTGGCGCGGGGGTTCAGGGAAGTAGTTAGTAAACATCTCGCGCCCGTTATCGGAAACCGGTCCCTGCACAAAGGAGCCTGTAATCGGATTCGGACGATCGAGAATGACCACATCAATTCCGGTTTTTGCGGCGGCATCCAGGAAATATCCCATGGTCGTTTCGAAGGTATAGAAGCGCGCCCCCGCGTCCGCGAGATCGATCACCACTGCATCCAGTCGTTTCAGAATCTCCAGTGGCGGACGTCTGACGGCGTCGTTCGCCCCGTAAACGCTATACACCGGTATTCCGGTCACCGCATCTTTCTCATTTTTGATGTCGGTCGTGTCCAGCGTCCCCGCCACTCCATGCTCAGGACTGAAAATCGCATCTAGAGAAATCCCCGGCACGTCGGCCAACTGGTCGATCGTCCGGCGACCTTCGGAATCGATACCGGTCTGGTTCGTCAATAAACCGATGCTTCGTGGAGCCCCCCCTTTGGCGGGATGCAGCGCCGCAAACTTCGTCTCTTCCAGCACATCGATTCCGGTCTTCACGGTTCCATTCCGCAGAGCGAGCTTACGTCCGGCGCTTTGCATTTCGTTGTAGCCGGTGATAGTGGCGATGCGCATCTTCTCCGCTGCGGGCGGATCGAGGGCCAAGACTGCCGCCACCGCGGTTGCGACTTGGGTTCGAAGAGCAACCGCGCTGCCCTTTTCTTTCGGCGACAGCGCGTTCATGTGCACCGCGTTCGTCAGCAGGATGATGTAGGTCCTGGTCGCCGGATCGATCCATAAGGAAGTACCAGTGAAGCCTGTATGCCCGTACCCGCCCACCGGCAGCAACTCTCCGCGATTGGTCGAAAGAGGAGAATCAATGTCCCAGCCAAATCCACGCAGCGTCGTTCCGTTCACCGGTTGCTGGGGCGCGGTCATCTTCGCAATCGTCGCTGGAGTCAGAACACCGCGCCCGCCGTCGAGCATAGCCTGGGCGAAGACGGCCAGATCATCGCCTGTAGAAAATACCCCGGCATGCCCCGCCACGCCGCCCATGCGCCGCGCAGTGGGATCGTGCACCATTCCGCGCAGCAGGTGATGATTCTCATCCTCTTCGGTTGGAGCAATGCGAATCTCCCACGACCGGGGAGGGACAAACCGGGTCTCCCTCATGCCGAGGGGACCAAAGATATGATTCGCGGAATACTCGCCGAGCGGTTCGCCAGAGAGGCGCTCCACCAACGCACCCAAAACCAGGAAGTTGATGTCGCTGTATTCAAATGCAGCTCCCGGAGTGCGCTCGGGAGGCGCTTCCAATGCCATCCGGTACGCCGTCTCCTTCCCTTCCCACTTCCTGGTCAAATCCAAATCCGGAGCAAGCCCGGAGTAGTGCACCAGCAGCTGCCGGATGGTGATGTCCTGCTTCCCATTCTGCGAAAATTCAGGAAGATATTTCGCAACCGGATCGCTCATGCGGAACCTTCCCTGCTCCCACAGTTGCATGATCGCGGTGGTCGTCACCATGACCTTGGTCAGCGACGCGCAATCAAACACGGTATCAATCGTCATCGCCTCGGTTTGAGGTTGAATCGCGCGGCTGCCGTAGGCTTTGCGATGTACTATTTTTCCGTCGTGCCCGACGATGAGAACCGCGCCAGGAATTTCGCGCTGGGCGATGGCATCGTGGATGATGCGATCGAGAACTACGAGACGGGGGTCGGGCGAAATCTGACCGAACGCGCCTGCGGAAAACAGCAGAGTCGATAGCAGCAGATTTTTCAGTTGATGTTTCACGTCTTTTGTGACTTTACATGACCCCGGAGGCGCGGCTCAAGGATGAAGGTTACAAACGATGCTCTCCAAGTAACTCTGAGTTTGCCTGTGCCGCCAGCCTTTGCTATAACCCCATCAGTTCACAAAACACCCTTGACACTGACGCTACCCAACCGAGACTCGGGGTTTTCCTTCCTGATGCGCAATTGCGCTTCGCAACAGGATCAGTTTCGCAAGGCATTCGACATTCTCGAAAGGGCCATCGCCGCCCGCTCCTTTCCCGCATGTTCGCTGGCCGTCACTTTTCGCGGGGAACTCATCGCTTGCAAGTCTCTTGGCCGCTTCACCTATGATCCAGCTTCTCCCAACGTCATCGCCACAACCCTGTTCGACCTTGCGTCACTCACGAAAGTCGTGGCGACAACTGCTATGGCGATGGTGCTCTACGAGCGCGGGATGCTCGATCTCGAAGCCCCGGTCATGGGCATCATTCCCGAATTCGCGGGCACTGAATCTGGCGAGTTTGTGGATTCTGTTGCGCGCCGCCGCGAGGTTACGCTGCGCATGCTGCTGGCGCACAACTCCGGACTGCCGGCGTATGAGAAGCTCTTTCTGCGTGTCCGCACTCGTGCCGACCTTTTGCAAGCCGCCTTCACCACTCCGCTCACGGCTGACCCGGGAACGCGTGCCGAATACAGCGACATCGGATTCATCATCTTAGGCATCGCGCTGGAACGCCTCGCCGACGAATCTCTCGGGCCGTTCTGCCAGCGTGAAGTATTTGGTCCGCTGGGTATGGTGCACACGACGTTCAATCCCACTGCTGCCTTTCGGGACTCGATCCCGCCAACCGACGACGACCGCACCTTCCGCCAGCGCATCATTCAAGGAGAGGTGCAGGACGAAAACGCCAGCGTGCTTGGCGGGGTTGCCGGACACGCCGGCTTGTTCGCAACCGCCGAAGATCTCGCCATATTTGCTCACGCCATGCTTAACGGCGGATATCCCATCCTGCGCCCCTCGACTATCGAACTTTTTTCGCGCCGGGAAGCGGTTCCCGAAGGCACATCCCGAGCGTTGGGATGGGACACACCTTCGGCACCGTCGCAATCGGGAAAATATTTTTCTTCTCGTTCCTTTGGACATCTCGGTTACACGGGCACGTCTTTTTGGATCGACCCGGAGCGCCAGATTTCAGTGGCTTTGCTGACCAATCGCACTTGGCCTGATTGCCAGAACCAGGCGATCAAACAGGTGCGGCCTGCGTTTCATGACGCGGTGATGGAAGCTTTGGGGAAGGAATCTTGAAACGCCCGGCTCTCCGCAAAGCTCGCGGTAGCAAAGCAACTGGCATGCAGATTCGCCAGCTTGGCACCGAGAAGACAAACCGTGCGTCCGCTGATTTCGATCAGAAGTCGTCGCTTGCCATCGCGCGGATCATCAACCGTGAAGATGCCATGGTCGCCGCTGCCGTGAGACGCTGCCTTCGGCCCATCGCGCAAGCCATTGATTGGATCGCCGCTGCGCTGTCCCAAAACGGACGCCTCATCTACGTGGGCACCGGCACCAGTGGTCGCATCGCCGCCCTCGACGCGGTTGAATGTCCTCCGACATTTGACATCAGGGCGCGTATGGTGCAATTCGTTATCGCCGGCGGCCCAAGGGCGTTAGGCGCAGCCGTTGAAGCCGCCGAAGATTCACCTGAAGAAGGCCGGAAGGCTATGGCACGAAAGAAACCGACCGCCAAGGACGTCGTGGTGGGGATCGCGGCCAGTGGACGTACTCCGTTCACCATTGGCGCCCTCCGACATGCTCGAGGATGTGGCGCCAAGACCGTTGCCGTGGTGTGCAACCCGAATTCTCCGCTCGGCAAATTGGCGCACATGGAAATCGTCGCGGAGGTCGGCGCAGAAGTGGTCTCTGGCTCGACCCGCATGAAAGCCGGGACGGCGCAGAAGATGATCTTGAACACGCTCTCCACCGGGGCGCTGACCCGTCTCGGCTGTGTCTATGGCAATCTGATGGTTAATGTGCGTCCGAAAAACGAGAAACTGGCTGAGCGCGGAGTCGGTATCTTGGAGAAAGTCGCGGGGCTCGACCATGCAGCCGCAAAAAGACTTCTCACCGCCTCCGGATGTCGGGTACCGGTTGCGCTCGTGATGGCAAAAGCCGGTATCAGCCGCGCTCTATCAGTCGCCGCGCTGAAGCAGGCTGGAGGGCAGGTGCGGCAGGCAATCGCGCTCGCCAATCGCAGATGACGCTAAGTGCGGCGTCCAGTTTGGACGTGTGCGCAAGTGGTTGTCACCGCAGTTACGATCTAAACTCCGCGCGATTAATTCAACGCCGTCATCTGGCAATCCTAGCTAGAATGGACCTTAACGGGAGCGGAGTTCGGTTTTACCTATGGATAAGCTGGTAATTCGCGGCGGCAACCCCTTGCTGGGGACGGTCCGAATCAGCGGAGCGAAGAACGCCGCCCTGCCTTGCATGGCGGCGGCCTTGCTCACCGACGAACCGGTCATTCTAGAAAACATCCCGCAGGTGCGTGACATTGAGACCACGCGCAAACTGCTCGCCGCCATGGGTGCCGAGGTTGAACTGGGATATGGACGAGCCCATCATCGCACCACGATTTGCGCGCGAGCACTCGCGGCACCCGAAGCGTCTTACGAACTGGTCAAGACGATGCGAGCTTCGACCCTCGTCCTGGGACCGCTCGTGGCGCGCTGCGGCCACGCGCGGGTCTCGCTCCCCGGTGGATGCGCCATTGGGGCACGCCCCATCGATTTGCATATTAAAGGCCTGGAGCGCCTCGGCGCCAGGATCACACAGGAACACGGCTACGTCGAAGCAGTCACCGATCCGCTCCAGGGCGACCGCCTGCGGGGCGCGGAAATTGTCTTCGACAAAATCACCGTCACGGGCACGGAAGACCTCCTGATGGCTGCCACACTGGCGGATGGCGAGACGATCATGCAGAACTGCGCCCGTGAACCCGAAGTCGCGGACCTCGGCGCGCTGCTCAACGCCATGGGCGCGAACATCGAGGGCGCGGGCTCCTCGACCATCCGCATCAAGGGAGTTTCGAAACTGCACGGAGCGAGACACCGCATCATTCCCGATCGCATCGAAGCCGGGACTTTCATCATTGCCGGAGCCCTAACCGGGGGGGACGTCAGAGTCACCGGATGCGATCCCTCGCACCTTACTGCCATCCTGCAAAAACTCGCCGAAGCCGGAGTGAAGACGGCGGTGAAAGCCGACTCCGTTCGCGTCATGGGGGATCAACCGCTTACAGCGGCCGATTTGACAACGGAAGAGTATCCCGGCTTCCCCACCGACATGCAGGCGCAATACATGGCCCTGACTACTCAGGCCGCGGGTACTTCGATTATCACGGAAAATATTTTCGAGAATCGCTTCATGCACGCGCAGGAATTGGTCCGCATGGGCGCCAACGTCAAAATCGAAGGGCGACGTGCCATCGTGCGGGGTCGAACTCCACTGAGCGCCGCAGCGGTGCTCGCTTCCGACCTGCGCGCCTCGGCATCCCTCGTGCTCGCTGCGCTGGTTGCTGACGGCGAAACCATCATTGACCGCGTCTATCACCTCGACCGCGGCTACGAGCACATTGAAGAGAAGCTTAAAGCCGTGGGCGCGGAAATCCGGCGCGTAGGCAATATATTTCCCAAGCGAGCGGGAGCGGTGGCAGACTGAAGAAGCCCGGCGTAGTTTCCGGTCCCCGCCGCATGGACTACGCACTTAGGTAACCAGCGAAATCCAACATTCAATCTTTCCAATTTGGCGCGCGGATAGAATGAGCGTACGGCGAATTCTCGCAGGCGAGCGGCATGAGACACGAAGAAATCCTGGGGCTGTTGCCCAATTTGAAATATGGTCCAGACCACCACGCAGGTGTGTGGCTATTTCTTCTGGAACTATTGTTCTGGGCAGTCGTTTTCCTGTTTACCATGATGCTGCTCCGTTTTCGGCCAGTGCTTCTGGAAAGGGCTGAATCCAGGCTTCATGCGGCTAGCCAACGAACGGGACTCTGGCTGCTGACATTCGGTCTGACGGTAATTTTTCTCCGAGTTGCCTTGTTGCCGCAAATTCCAGTGCCGATCCCCGTCGTTCACGATGAATTCAGCTATCTGCTGGGCGCGGATACATTTGCCCACGGGCGTGTGACCAACGATGCCGGGCCGATGTGGGCACATTTCGAGTCTTTTCATATCAATGTGCAACCGACCTACCAGTCCATGTATCCACCGGCGCAGGGATTGACGCTCGCCCTCGGTCAGAAATTGACGGGTTTGCCTTGGGCGGGCGTGGTGCTAAGCACGGCGCTCATGTGCAGCGCCGTCTATTGGATGCTGCTCGCCTGGATGCCGCCGGCCTGGGCGTGGCTTGGAGGAGCTTTCGCGGTCGTTCGTTACGGTGTATTTTCCTACTGGATCAATTCGTATTGGGGCGGAACTGTAGCCGCCATTGGCGGCGCGCTGGTCTTGGGAGCTCTGCCACGCTTCCGGAAAAACCCGACCTCATGGATGGCACTCATTTTTGCGGCAGGCCTACTCATTCTGGCAAATAGCCGCCCGCTCGAAGGCTTTCTGTTCAGCCTTCCCCTGGTTCTTGCCGGCGCCGCGTATATCGTCAAGAGCTGCGCTCGTAATTGGCGAGCGATGGTAAATCGGCTCCTGCCTGCGATGGTTTTACTGATCGCCGGTGCTGGAGGAATGCTCTACTACAACTGGCGCAGCACCGGGCATGCGCTGGTCATGCCCTACGCGGTAAACTTCAAGACTTACCACATCAGCAAGCCATTTCTTTTCCAGAAGCCCAATCCAATTCCCGATTATCGTCACCCGGTGATGAGAGTGTTTTATGTTTATCACGAACTGCCCGACCTGGTGAATTTGAAGTCCATGGGTGCGGGATATCTCTCGCAGCTCAAGGCGAACGTTTACTATGCGTTCTTTCTGTGGCCTTTTCTGCTGCTGGTCGCCCCGGCACTGTATGCGATGGCGCGTGATCCGGAGTTGCGCATCATTCTGGCATCTCTGGGACTGCTGGCTTTGGATCTCTTTGCGCAGATTTGGCCGCCGCACGCGCACTACGCGGCGCCAGCCGCGGGAGCAATCATATTGATCGTTCTCCACAGTCTGCGTCATTTTCGCGAGACCCATGCGGAGTTCGGCATTTGGGCTTCGCGAGCTGTCGTCATCGTTCTTGCCTTGTGGCTGATTTCCCCGGTAGCACAACGCCTGAGAGATCCTTACGCGGCGATTCCCAGGGAATCGCCGCAAGAGGTGCGACAGGATATACCGCTCCAGGTCCAACGCGAGCGCATTAAGTCGGATCTCGAGGCTCGTGGCGGAAGACACCTTTTGATCGTGCATTATCCGGTGGGCGATGTGCCCTCCCAGGATTGGATCTACAATGATTCCGACATCAAGGGTTCCCAGATCATCTGGGCCCGCGACATGGGATACCTGGCGAACCGGGAACTGATCGACTATTACCCTGACCGGCGGGTCTGGTATGTTGATCGAGGAGACTCCACGGCGCGTCTCGTCCCTTACGACCAAGCAACTCAACAGTGGAGTCTGGCGTTGAGTGGTCCTTCCTTTGAAGGGCCGTTGGGCCCGGCGCGCTCGCCAAGTCAACCGGCCCAGCCGACTGCCGTTCCTGCGGGATTGCGCAGTGCGTCGTATTCAACCGTTCAACAACACATTCCGTGATCAGGAGCCTGAGACTTGAGCCGTCCACAAACTGCAGTCATTATCGGAGCCGGCCCGGCGGGACTTACGGCGGCTTACGAACTGCTCACCCGCACAAACATTCGGCCCATCGTAATCGAAATGAGCGATCACATCGGGGGCATCTCGCGCACCGTGAACTACAAAGGGAACCGCATTGATATTGGCGGGCACCGATTCTTCTCCAAGAGCGATCGAGTAATGAAATGGTGGCTCCAACACCTTCCGATGCAAGCCTTGCCTGCGTCAGTGCAGATCAGTTATCAGGGCAAGTCGCGTGCTGTGGCTACCGGCGAAGGCACGGCGACCGCAAACGACGACCGCGTGATGCTGGTACGGGGACGCAAATCGCGGATCTTCTTCCTGCGAAAGTTCTTCGACTATCCTATCGCGCTCACCCCTGACACGATCAGGAAACTTGGCCCAGTAAGGACCACTGCGATCGGGCTCAGCTACATGCGGAGGGTTCTTTTTCCGTTGAAGGAACAAAACAATCTCGAACAATTCTTTATCAATCGCTTCGGCGAAAAGCTTTATCGTACTTTCTTTAAGTCGTACACCGAGAAGGTGTGGGGCGTGCCCTGCACCGAAATCGATGCGGAGTGGGGCGCGCAGCGCATCAAAGAACTGTCGATATGGAGGACGATCAAGCACTTCGTCAGCGGGAAATTTCGGCGCGGACCCGCCGACGTGTCGCAAAAAACAACAGAAACATCCCTGATTGAGCAGTTCCTCTACCCCAAGTTCGGGCCTGGCCAAATGTGGGAGGAAGTCGCAAGAAAGGTCGTCGCCATGGGCGGAACCATCCTCATGGAGCAGGCGGTGCAGGAAATACACACCGAAGGACGCCGCCTGGCTGGAGTGACCGCCAAATCCGGAGACGGCATCGCCCATCGTTACGAAGGAGACTATGTCTTTTCCACCATGCCAGTACAGGAGTTGGTTCGCTCGCTTGATCGCGCGGTTCCGGGGCCAGTGCAGGAAGTGAACGATGGGTTGATGTATCGGGATTTCATGACTGTCGGCCTTCTGTTGGAAGAGTTGAAAATCAAAGAGGAGTCCGAGTCAGGTTCAAAACTGATCCGCGATAACTGGATCTATATCCAGGAACCGGACGTGCTTGCCGGGCGCCTGCAGATTTTCAACAACTGGAGCCCCGGGATGGTGAGCGATCCGGAAAAGGTATGGATTGGAGTGGAATATTTTTGCAACCAGGGCGACGAACTGTGGGCCCGCACCGACGAACAACTGAAGAAACTCGCAGTGGAAGAACTGATCCGAATTGGCATTATCGAACAACGCGCTTTGCTGGATTCCGTCGTTTTGCGGATGCCCAAGGCCTACCCCGCCTACTTTGGAACCTATGGGCGCTTCGACGAAATCCGCCGCTACCTGGACGAATTTGAGAATCTGTTTCTGATCGGAAGAAATGGAATGCATCGTTACAACAATCAGGACCATTCCATGCTCACCGCCATGACGGCGGTGGACAACATTGTCGCGGGCCAGCAAGACAAAACTAATATCTGGGACCTGAACACGGAAAGTGAATACCACGAAGAGCAGTCGGCGAGTGAAAAAGGAGCGGCGGCGGGCGGCCGAATCTAAACGAGACCTCCAAGCCTCTTCCTGACACGCACAAAGAGCCGCATTTCTGCGGCCCTTCGCATTACCTGGATCTCTGGACCGATGGACTACCGGCGTCCGCGACCGCCGCCACCACCAGAATGGCCGCCCCCGTGACCTCCGGACCCGCCGCCAGGGCGACCTCCGCGTCCGCGCCGCCGGCGATTGCGATCACCACCACCGCCGGGACGGCCTTCGCGAGCACCTTCCGGACGCGCGACACCCGCCTCGACCGATGCCACCACTCCGTCCACCCGGTTGAAATTTGGCTCATCGTCGGCGTCGAAATCCGCGCCACCTTCGATTACCGCTGTGGGCGCGCCTTGCGACAGCAGTGGAGCTGCCGGGGACGATTCCACTCCGTCATCGCTTGAGTCGGGGGGAGGGGCAGCGCCACCCATTTTCGCTCGCTGCTCCTTCAGAATCGCCTTCCTTGACAGCTTGATGCGGTTGCCCTCGACGGCCAAGACTTTCACCAGCACTTGATCGCCCTCTTTCAGTTCGTCGCGTACATCTTTAATTCGGTGTTCGGCGACTTCGCTGATGTGGAGCAGACCGTCCAAGCCGGGCAGAATTTCTACGAACGCGCCAAAATCAGCCAAGCGGCTGACCTTGCCGAGATATGTCTTGCCCACTTCGGCCGACGCGGTAAGGTCCTTGATGATCTGCAATGCCTTGTTCGCCGAGACTTCGTCGTTGGAGGCAACGTTGACCTTGCCCGAATCTTCCACGTCGATCTTGACGCCGGTCTGCTCGATGATGCTGCGGATCATCTTGCCACCGGGCCCAATCACGTCGCGAATCTTGTCGACCGGAATCTGCAGGGTGTAGATACGAGGAGCGTAAGCCGAAACCTTGACGCGACCTTCGGTGATGATCTCGTCCATCTTTCCGAGAATGAACAAGCGTCCACGCTGCGCCTGGGCCAGCGCCTCGCGCATGATCTGCGGAGTGATGCCGGCAACCTTAATATCCATCTGCAGGGCGGTGATGCCGTCTTTGGTACCGGCTACTTTGAAATCCATGTCGCCATAATGATCTTCGGCGCCCGCGATGTCGGTCAGGATGGCATACTGCTCGCCTTCTTTCACCAATCCCATCGCGACGCCGGCCACCGGCGCTTTCAATGGCACACCCGCATCCATCAAAGAGAGAGAGGCGCCGCAAATCGTGGCCATCGACGAACTCCCGTTCGACTCCAGAATGTCGGAGACGACGCGCATGGCGTAAGGCCAGTTGTCTTCCGTGGGAAGCACGGAAGAAATGGCGCGCTCGGCCAATGCTCCGTGACCGATTTCGCGGCGTCCGGCGCCCCGCATGAAGCCGACTTCTCCCACCGAAAACGGCGGAAAATTATAGTGCAGCATAAAGCGCTTCTTGGCTTCGCCTTCGAAGCCTTCGAGGCGCTGCATGTCGTCGCTGGTGCCTAGCGTAGTCGTCACCAGCGCCTGGGTTTCACCGCGCGTGAAAACCGCGCTGCCGTGCGCGCGGGGCAGAACCCCGGCCTCGATCCAGATCTCGCGGATCTGGTCGAAGGCGCGTCCGTCGGGACGGCGCTTGTGATCGATCACCTGGTTGCGGAAAATCCGTTCGCGCAGGATCTCGTAATATTTCTTAACTTTGGCCTTGCCGGCGGCGTCGTCCTCGGGGACGGCGGCTAGCAGTTCCTTCTCGAGCACCCGCACCGCTTCGTAGCTTTCGGCTTTCGGATGCTTGGCAGTGTCCAGAGCATCGGCCAATCTTGCGCCGATCTTCGCTTCCAGAGACTTGAAATAGGCCTCGTCGAATTCCGGCGGGGTGACAGCGCGCTTGGGCTTTCCGACTTTATTGCGCAGTTCGGTGATGGCGGCGCATATCTTCTTGATTTCGGTGTGGGCAAATTCGATCGCATCCACCACCGTTTCTTCTTTGACTTCTTTGGCGCCCGACTCGATCATGACAATGGCATCGGCGGTGCCAACGACCATGATATTGAGCAGGCCGTCACGCATTTCGGTGTAGGTGGGGTTGGCGATAAAGCGCCCGTCGATAAGGCCGACGCGCACGGCGCCGATGGGGCCGAGAAACGGAATATCGGAGAGCGTCAAGGCAGCCGAAGCGGCGTTGATGCCGCAGACATCGGGATCGTTTTCCGTGTCGGCGGAGAGGACAAAGGTGATGACCTGAGTCTCACACTTGAAGCCCTCAGCGAACATGGGGCGGACCGGCCGGTCAATCTGGCGACTGGTGAGCACTTCACGTTCACTCATGCGCCCTTCGCGCTTGATGAACCCGCCGGGAATGCGCCCGCCGGCATAAGTGTACTCGCGGTAATCGACGGTGAGGGGAAAGAAATCGATGCCCTCGCGGGGATCGGGATTGGAGGTGGCGGTGGCGAGAACTACATTTTCGCCGAAGCGCACAACGGCCGCGCCGTGAGCCTGCTTGGCTAATTTTCCAGTTTCGAAGGAGAGTTGTTTTCCGCCTGCGATTTCAACGGAAACTTTGGTGGCTTCAGGCTTCATAGATCATCCTTTTTTGTACTGAAGAAGTAAGGCAGAAGGGAATGCGCGGGGATACAGAGTCCGCTTGGACGGGCGTAGGCCAGGGGCCGCGGTTGGGAAACGCACTTTGCAAAGGCTCTCGGAGTCTGGAACCGGCGCCACATGGAGCCGGTCGCGCTGGTTATTTGCGGATGCCGAGCTTCGAAATTACGGTTTTATACCGTTCCGAGTCGTACTTCTTCAGATAGTCAAGCAGGCTGCGACGCCGACTCACCATCATAAGAAGTCCGCGGCGCGAGCCGTGGTCTTTCTGGTGCGTTTTGAAGTGTTCCGTCAGTTGGCCAATGCGCTCGCTCAACAGAGCGATTTGAACTTCGGGGCTGCCAGTATCGGTAGCATGGGTGCGATACGTGTCAACGACGGATTGCTTTTGCTCTCTGGCTAACACTAACCTGTTCCACTCCTGTCTCTTCTCTCGTTTTCGTAACGTTTTCGATGGTAACACGGCGCTGTCAGAAGTGGCAAACTACTTGCCTTTTGCTTTTATCGAACCGTTTCAACTACCGGGAAATAACAGGGAGCCCGCAAGGAGCACTTTTCCCAATATGTTTGCCGCCTTGAGATTCATCGCTTCGGATTTCAACCTGGATTCCGCGCAATGCCACATGTACCAAGGGGTTTTGTCTGAGCAGATGGGTGTCATTATCGTCTGCGATGTCGCCTTCGATTTAGCTGCCGAGCCCATCACTGCTTCAGGGCTCCGTCGAGGTTATAATATAGTTAAGACTCAAAGGCGATGGATTCAGGTACTCCGATCGCCGGTTGCAGTGCTCCGGGAAAAAGGTGGGCCAAACCTACAGACCATCCTTGTAGCCGGCCGTCATAATCAAACTTAGAAATTACGGGGAGATTCGTATGCCACGAGGCCGATCGACTTTTACGAAACGACAAAAAGAACAAGCGCGCCAACAGAAACAGCGGGACAAAAACGAGCGGAAAACGCAGCGGAAAGAAGACAAGCCGGAGGGTTTAGTGGTGGACGAAGAACAGGAAATGCGCGAGATGCGCGAACTGGCCGAAGCGCAAGCGGCGCTGTTCCGCATTGGCAATGACGACAGCGAGACGGATCCGACTGAGGTCTCTATTCCGCACGCAATTAAGACCATGGACCGCTAAGGCACCTTTGTAGATTCGCCGGAGCACTGCACTCCGGCGAAGCCACATCGATTCCGCAAAACTCAAGACGGGGTCTCCTTTAGGATTCAGTGGGCGGGCGTGAGTGCCCATCCCGCCCCTTTGGAGACTCCTTAAGACTTAGACAAAGACCTCACCCGGCAATCGGGTTAATGTCCTTGACGCAAGCGTGTTTTGAATCGAACGCTTCGGACGATCATTCTCATGGGATGCATTGATCTGCTTGCGTTCGATGCGCAGCTTCAAGGTGCGCTCGATATTACGAAGATCCAGAACCTCCACGCCGGTGACCAGAGTGGAAGCGCGACCCAGAGAACCTGCCCTGCCGGTCCGACCAACGCGGTGAATGAAGTCTTCCGCCATCTTGGGGAGGTCGTAGTTGATCACGTGCGCCACGTCATCGCAGTGCAGGCCGCGGGACGCGACATCGGTCGCAACCAGCACCTGGTAGCGACCCTCCTGAAATCCACTGAGGGCGGCGTTGCGCTGGGACTGGGTGCGATCACCGTGAATCATGGCAGCGGAAAAACCGTCGCGTTCCAGTTCCTTGGCCAGCCTTTGCGAGCCGCGTTTGGTCCGGGTGAAGATCAGGGTCTGTCCCTTTTCCGCGTAAAGCAACTGCCGCAGCACATCCAGTTTTTCGGAGGGACGTACTTCGTAGGCTTCAAGGGAGACGCTCTCCGCGGGCTTCAAAACTGAACCGAGTGCCACTCGCACCGGTTCGCGCATGTAGTCGTTGACCAGTGCGGCCACCGATTGCTCCATGGTCGCGGAGTAACAGAGTGTCTGCCGACGTTGCGGAAGAATTTGCAGAATACGCCGGATGGCCGGAAGAAAGCCCATATCCAGCATGCGGTCGGCTTCATCGAGCACCAGGATCTTCACGTGCCGCAGATCCGCGAATTTGCGGGTAATGAAATCCTGCAGGCGACCTGGGGTAGCGATTACAAATTCGCAGCCCGCGCGGAGACTGTTGATCTGGGCCTTTTCAGCTACGCCACCGATCACTAGCGCGGCTTTCGGCATATTTTTGTCGCGGAGTTGTTCGTACTGCTCGTGGACCTGCATGGCGAGTTCCCGCGTCGGCAAAAGAACCAGTGCGCGAACGTTCTTGAGTGAGCCATTCTTGGCTTCATTTTTCGATTCGGTGCGCAGCATTTCGATGATCGGAATCAGGAACGCGAGCGTCTTCCCGGTGCCGGTTTGGGCGGTGCCAATCACGTCCTTGCCTTCGAGGGCGGGAGAAATGGCGCGTGCCTGGATGGGAGTGAGGGTGATGAACTGAGCTGCCGCCAATTTCTGCTGCAACGCAGCAGACAAGGGCAGTTCTGTAAATGTTGTCATTCGATGGTTTTCTTTCTGGAGGGGCCTAATGTCAATTTCTCAGACTCAGGTTTTAGACTGTTGTCGAGAGTTCGCAATGCCGCTCGCAATGAAATTGGCGCTGGAACCAAACGGCGGGCAGGAAATGCGGAAATGTTGCGGATCCATCAGGATCCCCGCTTAACGAGCAAACCGTAGCAAAAGCGTTAATGGCAGTATAGCAGAACAAGCTGGAGTCTGGGGTTACGTCGGTCATATTCCCGGAAGAAGCACCGGAACAGTAGTAATCAGTAAGGCAACTGTTCAAAGAAACACGTACATCACCGAAGCAAGCCTGACCCAGGCAAGGCTGACCCAGGCAGCCCGATTGGACGTTCATTTCATCTACCTGTTCTCCGTTCGTTCTTTTTTTCGACAAGCCCGATTGCGTCCTCGATCATTTTTTCGATCCGCCGGGCCTGGGCTTCTGGAGTCCGATAATAGAAAATGCCAAACAGATGTCCCCGCCGTCGCGCTAACGACATCGCGTCCCACCCTTCATGCGCTCGCGGATTGCGGGCGAACGCTACCCGCAAAACGGGAGGCAGGTCACGTTCCGCATCCATGACTGCCAAAAGACGGTCGGCAATCTGTTCCGCGCGCCGCAACCGGGCGGCCGCGCTGCTGGGGTCGGTGATCCACTTGGCAATATCGTTGCGCGTGGAATGATTCAGTTTGTCATACCAGAGCCGGAGCGCCCGATCTTCGCTGAGAATCCGCTTGAGTTCATCAGGAATGGTGACAGTGCGTTCCTCGCGATCGAGTTCAATCTGAAAACGGGCCACGTTACCCTCTACGGCTCGGGCTCCCCGTTGCATTCGCTTGTTGATGAGCAGGAAGTGCCTCCCCTCGCGGGTGGGAAACAGCGAAGTGCGGAACGCGAAGCCGTTGATTTCGCCTTTCACTTTGATCTGACCCCGCACTCCCCAGGCTTCCCCGGTATCGAACGGAACATGGATGATGATCCAGTTGAGGCGGGAAGGCATGCGCTCAAGGCACGCCTCAAAACGCTTTGCGGCAGACGCGGGCTTGGCTTTGGAAGCTTTCGGCATCGGACGAAAACCGGGACGATAGCATCTTAATATGCACACACGGAGATGACACTCGGATGGCGGTTGGGATGATAATGGGAGGGGAGTTAAACTGTACAGAAAGGCGCACGGAGAACCATTGTGATCTGTCCGCAGTGTGGTGAGGACAATTCGGACAATTTCCGTTTTTGTGGGATGTGCGGCACCCTGCTCGAAGCTCGGCCCGCGGCGGGCGCAAGCGTACCGGGCCTGCCAAAGAAGATAGAGAACCCGCGGGAACAGATGCGTCCTCTCTCCGCCGAGAACACGGCCCATGAGGCCAAACCGTGGGTCCCGGCGATCGGCGGTCCCTCGGTGCTGGGCTTAGGTCAGCCCGATGCGAATCAGAGCAGTTCAAGTCCTCCCAGTTCGCGTCAATCCAGTCCAACTCAATTCAGCATGAATTTAATGGAGAGCGAGTCTTTTCCGGGCGCATATTCCTATCTTGCTCCGGAACCGCCAAAGAGTGGCGGACGGCGAATTCTGCTCCTGGTCGCACTGTTGGCGGCGTTGGGCGGGGCAGGTTGGTGGACGTATTCAAACTACCTGGGCGCCATTCGCAAACCGGCGGCCGGGTCGTCTGGCGCGGGCGAAACTTCTGCCGATACGACATTGACAAAACAGGCAGCGTCAAACGGGGTACCAACGGATTCAGCTTCATCGCAGGTGGCAGCGCAATCCGGCAGCGCCTCGGACGCCCCGTCGGAGAGAGCAGGCGCGGGCTCCGCGTCCCGTGAGCTTCCAGTGAAGGCGGCCGAAGAAGAGAAAACAGCGCCGGTAGTGAAACCGGTGGCTCCGGCGGTAGTTGCGGAGTCTGGAAAGAGGGCCGCGAAGACTGTGAAACAGCGCCAAGTCAGCGCGACGACGGTTAAACCGCCAATCTTGTCGGCGCCTCCGGCGACAGACACTGGAGACACAGCCTTCCGGAAAGGCGAGGCTTATCTTTATGGGAGAGGCGTCGCGGAAAATTGTGACGAGGCGGTGAAGAATCTAAAGGCTGCGTCCGCGAAATCGAATGCCAAGGCGCGGAGCGCTTTCGGAACCATGTATGCCACGGGACACTGTGTGCCCCGGGATCTACCCACCTCGTATTTGTGGTTTGCGCTGGCGCTGCAAGTGGATCCGAATAATCAGATTCTGGAAAAAGACCTAAGCGCCATCTGGAACCAGATGACGCCCCCGGAACGGCAAACCGCAACGCGGATGAAACAATGATGGGGCCAAAGAGAGGGATCGGGCGATCTTTGGATGGGGATCTCCGATTGCCTGTTCCTTTCAACCCGCGACGGGCACCAGGTTGAGCGCCTTCTTTACGGTGCCGCGTTCGATCATAATCTTGTCCTGCAGCAGCGTAATCGCATAAATCAACTGCTCGGGACGCGGCGGGCAACCGGGAACATAGATATCCACGGGAATGACCTGATTCACGCTCTGAACGAGCGCGTAGTTATTGAAAACTCCACCCGAAGTTGCGCAAGCTCCCATCGAGATGACCCACTTCGGTTCCGGCATCTGTTCCCAGAGCTGGCGAATCACGGGCGCCATTTTATTGGACACTCGACCGGCAATGATCATCAGATCCGATTGCCGGGGCGATGGCCGGAAAACCTCGGCGCCGAAACGGGCGATATCAAAGCGCGACGCACCCATCGACATCATTTCAATCGCGCAGCAGGCCAGCCCGAATGTCATCGGCCAGATGGAATTCTTGCGCATCCAGTTAACGGTCGAGTCCAGCGTGGTCATGACGATGCCTTCCGGCACGCCATCTCCGTAGACCAGTTCTTTGACTACCTTCTTGCCGTTTTCGACGTCAACGTAGGGACCAAAACTCAACTCTTGCGCCATGGATTTATTTTAACCGCAGAGACCGTGGAGTGCGCAAAGGAATCAGGCAGCGGGGACATGTATCAGCGGTCGCAGAGCGAGATCGGTTTTCTGTGGTTGGCACCAAGCATTGAGATTGTTGCTGCTTTTGTATTGCCCGGCCCGCCGCTTGGGTGGCGGCTGTGTGGGGTCGTGGGGTGAGGGCCGGGCAATTCTTCGCTTCTACTCAGGATTGCAATTGCCAACTTTATACCCCAGCACCCCGCTTGCTGCCTGTGACCACGATCACCATTCTGTGTGATCAAGATACTTTCAGCTGTGATAAAGATCACCGCCAACCGGAGCTTCACGGGCTAAGTTTACGGGTGAAGCAGGTTCAGAAAATATCTCAGGAGAAGCAATCATGGCTTATGTAATTACCGATAGCTGTATCAAAGACGAGCTTTGCGTGGATGTCTGTCCTACCGACTGCATCCATCCCAAGAAAGACGAAGCCCAGTTTGAAGCCGCAACCCAGCTCTATATCGATCCCGAAGGCTGCATCGACTGTGGCGCCTGCGTTCCGGCGTGTGGCTCGGATTCGATCTTCGTGGCCGACGAACTGCCCGAAGACAAGAAGGACTATCTGGAAAAGAACGCCGCGTACTACGCCAAGGCGTAGGGTAATGTGCGCGGTCGAACTGGTTCTTGAAGGCACGACCCCGTCCAGGCTCGATTTGGGCGGGTTCTGTTTTTTGGGGGACCATTGGCTTGCTCACAGCAGTCCATACCCGATCTAACGTGTGGAAAAACTGGAAGAATCAACTACGATGTGCATCGGCTCGCTCTGTTACCCGCCAGCCACGAGTGGATCTTCACCCGAAGATGTTTGAAAACTAATGGTGAGCGCGGCAGGATTCGAACCTGCGACCCACGCCTTAAAAGGGCGTTGCTCTACCACCTGAGCTACGCGCCCTCACCAATTTCAATCTAACACATTTTCTGCGGGATTCTGGTCCGACCGGCGCTTCACGGGAGCACTGATGCGACGGTCGGAACGCCGGTTCGGTCGTCTCAAGGCGGCGTCTGAAGCCGGGCCAGCTGGCGGTGACGTTGCCACAGCAAAGGCGGTACACTCGGCACTTATGCTGCGTTTTCGTTTATGGCCGATGGCCGTTGCGCTCGGGTTCTGGACGATTCTTGCGCCTGCACTGATCCAGGCGAAGAAAAAAGAGCTGCCCTCGGTCCGCTGGATCGCGGGTGCGCCCGGTTGCACCTTCGAACGTGGCGATGACGGACGCTACCGCTGGACCATGACCGGGAATGATCTCGCGATCACCCTAATCGTGGACTCGCAGGAACTGACCAAGAGCCGCCGTCGCTTCTATCACCTTTTCGGCGCGTACGTCAGCGTGACCTACACCGGCCATAGCAAATTCGAGTTTCCGGCGGACGTGCGGATCGACTTTGTTCGTCATCATGACGTTCTGGAGGGTTATATGGACCCCTCGGAACTCACTAATAAACTGCAGTACGACATCGACACCCTTGTATTTGAAACTGAACGCCAGATCAAAAAGGATCCCAACATAACCGAAACGAAGACAGCCTACCTGAGAGAATTTGAAAAGGAAGCGGCCGAGTTTATCGAGTTCGTGAGCACCCAAACCCTCGATCCCGCCGGGATCACGCTGACTCCGGGCAATCCCGAGGCTCACGGATGGGTGTTTTTTGCGACCAGTAACAAGTGGATCGGTCCGTGGAAGGGTCGTGAAGACTTTGTCCTAGGATTCTGGATGAAGGATAAGATATGGCAATTTCCATTCTCACTACCGCCCACGGATGGCGACCTGATCCTGCGAAAACCGCAGGATTAAGGCTCACATTGCGACAGTTTCCGCGGCGCGCGTGACCTGGCAAGAGCAAGCAGGATGCGAGCGCGCCAGAAAACTGTGTTACAGTTTCGTGCTCATGGTTGGCCGGGTTTGCAGTCACGGTTCATCGTCATGGAGATCGCTCCCAAAGCAGCGCCGGACAAGCAACCGGCAGTGTTGTTTTACTGCCCGGCCTGCGCCATGGAAGTCAGCGATCCGCTGACATGCGGCGATTGCTCAGCCCTGATTTGCCGCCGCTGCGGAACGCCTCTGGAGTCTTCGGATGAACTGGGCATGGGGTAAGGCGCTGGTCAGAGGTGACTAATACCGGAGGCACAGCTTCAGACTAGGGCCATGGGCGATTCACGAGCCGCGAACCTCTTGACCGCTGACGACCACCGGCCAATGAAACGAATGAATACTGCTCTGGCTTCCCCGGTTCCCGCAAACGAAACCTCCAGCCAAAAGCCTAGCCTCGTCCGCGGACTAAGTTTGCTGGATTCCGTGCTGCTGCTCGTGAGCGGCATCATCGGCTCTTCGATTTTCCTTACCGCCAAGGACATTGCCGGGCCACTGCCAAATCCGAAACTGTTTTTTCTGGTATGGGTGCTGGGTGGCGTAATTTCGCTGTGCGCCTGCGTTGCCTTTGCCGAACTAGGATCCATGTTTCCCGACTCCGGCGGGCAATACATTTACCTGCGCGAAGCGTATGGCGACCTGGTGGCTTTTCTATACGGCTGGATGCTGTTCGCGGTTGCCAATGGCGGCACCATCGCTGCACTCTCGGTCGCGTCCGCAGCCTACATGGGAAATATTATCCCTGCGATTTCGCAAGCGCATGTCATTTTCTCGCTGGCCGGAATGCCATTCACGCGCGCGCACGCCGTTGGCCTGATATTGATCGCCGTTCTTACCTACGTCAATGTTGTCGGACTGCGCTGGGGTGCGTTGCTCCAGAATGTCTCGACCTGGACGAAGTTCACGGCGATGGCGGTTTTCATCGTTCTCGGATTTGCCATTGGGAAAGGACATTGGTCCAATTTCAGCGCGCAAGCACCCGGCGGATTAAGCATGGGATTGAGTGCGGCGCAGTTGATCTCCGCACTCGGCGTCGGTTTGATCGCTGTTTTCTGGGCCTATGACGGCTGGGTTTATATCACCTGGGTTGCCGGTGAGGTCAAGGAGCCGCGGCGCAATGTGCCACTGGCTATGGTTTTGGGCGTTCTCGTTGTTGGCGCGATTTATCTCGGCATGAACATGACTTACGTTTACGCCCTGCCCCTGAACGAGATCGCAAAGTACGAAACAATCGCGCATGCTGCCGCCACAAAACTTTTCTCGCCCGCAGCCGCCGGATGGCTTTCGGGGATGATTGCGATCTCCTGTTTCAGCGCGGCGGCGGCTTGTACGCTTTCAGGCTCACGCGTCTACCTTGCCATGGCACAGGATGGAGTTTTCTTCCGCCGTATGGCGGTCATTGATCCCAGGTGGCGTACGCCCGCCTTCAGTCTGATCGGCCAAGGCATCTGGGCCGCCGTGCTCACCATGAGCGGCCGCTACGACCAGCTTTACACTTACGTCATTTTTGGCATGGTGCTCTCCTACACACTGACCGTGATCGGACTGTTCATCCTGCGCTGGAAAAGGCCCGACATTCCCCGCCCTTATCGCTGCACCGGGTACCCGTGGCTACCCGCGATCTACGTTCTGGTTGGCGTCGCCTGGACGCTTAATACCATCATTCAGAGGCCAACCGAAGCATTCTGGGGCGCGACTATCGTGCTGATCGGCGTGCCCGGGTATCTGTATTGGAAGCGTGGAAGCGCCAGAATGGCAGACTGAATTCGCGTTGCCCATCGCGCCGTTCTTTGTAATGCTAGTCGATCATCTTTGGGTTCGGTGACACTCTCGCGTGAGTAACTCAGGCTCAGAAAACCGACGAACCTCCGAACCAGGTCCTTTAGCCGGCACCGGCGTCTCGATCGCGCAAGCTGCCGATCCCAACGGCCCCAGGCGTGTCATGGGGTTTCGCGACCTGGTGCTCTTCTACGTGGTCACGGGCGTCAGCCTGCGCTGGATCGCCACCGCTGCCGCCGCCGGCCCCAGTTCGATCATCATCTGGATCGGCGCCTGGCTCGCCTTCTACACGCCGCTTGCCCTCTCGGTCATCGAACTATCTTCGCGCTATCCGAACGAAGGTGGCCTCTATGTCTGGTCGAAGCGCGCTTTCGGCGATTTCTCCGGTTTTATGGCAGCCTGGACTTATTGGACTTCGAACCTCCCCTATTTCCCGGCTGTACTGTATTTTGCCGCCAGCAACGTTCTTTTTATGCGGCAGGCGCAGTGGTCGCATCTTTCCGCGAATCCGACTTTCTACATTGTCTTTGCGCTAGCGACGCTGGCCGCCGCCACGTTGTTGAACGTCGTGGGCCTCGATGTCGGCAAATGGCTGCATAACATCGGCGCACTCGCCATGTGGATTCCCGTTCTCATCGTCGTCGGCATGGGCGTGCTCGCGTGGCATCGCTTCGGATCGGCAACCGCATTTTCACTGCACACTATGAAGCCGAGCGTGCGCCTCAACGACATTATCTTCTGGTCGGTCCTGACCTTTGCCTTCGGCGGATGCGAAACCGCATCCTTCATGGCGGAAGAAATCAAGAACGCGCGCCGCACCATTCCTATGGCTCTGTTCGTTGGAGGACTCACGGTTGCATTCTGCTATGTCGTCGGAACCGTCTGCGTGCTGCTGGCAATGCCATCATCGCAGGTCAGCCCGCTGCAAGGGCTGGTGCAAGCCATCGCCAAGACTTCCGATCGCGTCGGACTGCCTTTCTTTCTTCCGGTCGCGGCCTTCCTCATCGCACTCAGCAACATTGGAGCTTCGGGAGCGTATCTCGCCGCCGTAGCGCGTCTACCGTTTGTAGCCGGCATTGACCGCTATCTGCCGCCCTCGTTCGGAGCGTTGCATCCGCGCTGGGGCACACCTTGGGTTGCGCTGGTGGTTCAAGCAGTGATTGGAGCGATCTTTATTTTTCTGGGACAGGCCGGTACTTCGGTCAAAGGCGCCTACGACGTGCTGGTCAGCATGGGAGTCATCACCTATTTCATCCCGTACTTGTATCTGTTCGCGTCGATGTTCAAGCTGCAGAGCGAGCCCGCCGGAGAAGGGGTGATTCGGGTACCCGGCGGCAAACCGGTAGCCTATGCGCTATCGATCGTCGGTTTCACAACGACAGTTTTTACGATTGCACTCTCCGTTTTGCCGCCGCCAGATGAACCGAACAAGCCGCTGGCGATTCTCAAAATCGTGGGCGGCTGCGGGGCGCTCGTGCTGATTGGGGTGGCGCTGTACTGGGCGGGAAGGCGGCGAGCCCAGGTACCTCCCAAGTTTGCGCCTGATTTTTCCCGTTGACAGCCTCGTGAAATCAGAAGAAAATCGTTTGAATTTTGTTGTAATTTTCCCCAGGCTGCTCCCTGAGTTTGAGGCCACTTTCCCCCGAATTGAGGAAGACTCCCATGCAGAGATTCGCGCAAGCTGCCTTGTCGTGTGCTGTATCCGCCATCCTGATCGCTATGTTCTGCGCAAATGCAATCGCGCAGAAACATATCACCGGAACTCTGCCCGATGGCGCAACCTACGTGATTGACGTGCCGGCGAAATGGAACGGCACGCTGCTTCTTTACAGTCACGGATATGTGGCGCCCGGGTCGCCGAACCCCGCAGTCGATGCGGGAGATCCTGCCACCGGAGGGTATCTGTACGCGGCCGGATATGCGTTGGCGGGTTCGTCGTACGCTACCACTGGCTGGGCGGTGCAACAGGCGATTCCAGATCAGATTTCGACCCTCGACGCTTTTGTTACCGCTGTCGGAACCCCGACCAGGACGATTGCCTGGGGACATTCACTCGGCGGCATGATCACCGCTGGTCTGGTACAGGAATACCCGACGCGCTTCAACGCGGCGCTTCCCATGTGTGGAGTCGTGGCTGGTGGAGTAGGTATCTGGAACCAGTCACTCGACGCGGAGTTTGCCTTCAACACGCTGCTCGCAGGGGGGGCTCTGCAAGTTGTGAACATCACCGACCCGGAGAAGAATTACACCAACGCCGAAGCCGTTCTTTCGACCGCCCAAACCACTGCCCAAGGTCAGGCGCGGATTGCGCTGGTCGCGGCGCTGGGGGATACCCCGGGCTGGTACGACCCCACATCTTCGGAACCATCTCCCACTGATTACACGACCCGGGAGGCCAATCAGTTTTCGTGGCTGCAAAACGTGGATTTCGCATTCACCTTCGCCTACCGCGCCGAACTGGAAGGGCGCGCCGGGGGCAATCCTTCTTTCAATACCGGGGTAAACTATGGCACGCAACTGAAGCACTCGGTTGACTATTCGGAGGTGCAAGCGCTGTATACCGCCGCCGGATTGAGCCTGGACGCCGACCTGGAAACACTGGCAAAGGCTGCGAGAGTTTCCGCGAACCCAGCCGCTCTGGCTTATCTGAAGGAAAACATCATTTATAACGGGCAGCTAACCTTCCCAGTGCTGACTCTGCACACCACCGGCGACGGATTGGTTTCAGTGCAGAACGAAAAGGCCTATTCGACGGTGGTCGGCGAAGCCAAAGACAGCGCAATGTTGAAAGAGACTTTTGTGCATCGAGCGGGTCACTGCGAGTTTACCCCCGCGGAAATGATCACCGCCTTCCAGACACTCGAACTGCGGCTGAACAGCGGAAAATGGGAGGATCTCGGAGTCTCGCAGCTGAACAGTGAGGCCGCGGCTTTAGGGGCCGGCTACAACGTTATCGAAGTTAACGGCACGCTGGTGCCGACGCCGCCGGCGTTTGAGAGTTATGTGCCTGCCCAGTTTCTAAGGATCTACGACGACTTTACAAAATAGGCAGCATCAAACCGCATCAGCGACGGCGCCCCTTGATGTGCAAGCTAAACTGGCACGGCCGTCTTCCGTTTCGGATTGAAGAACGGCAACGACACCACGGTCGCCGTCGTCTTCATGCGTTGCGCTTCGATGGTCAACTCCATCTGCAACCTGGTGCCTGTCTTCGAATACTCCGTGCCCACGCTGGCCAGCGCAATCAGTTTCTTAAGTAACGGAGAAAACGCGGTCGTCGTGGCTTTACCCACGTGCTTATCACCCGCATAAACGGGCACTGCGACGCGTGAGGCCTGGCTGGGCGCGGCGGGCGAGAGTCCGAACTTGTCGAACTGCTCTTCCACTTCCACCCAATCCACCTCCAGTCCAACCAACTGCCGCGCTACCCCCTGCTTGTGATCTCGCGCGAGGGCGCGCTTGCCAATAAAGTTCTCCTTATCGAGGTGCACCATCTTGCCGAAGCCCAACTCGTAGGGTGAGTACTTCTGCGACGGAATCAGCGCCTTCTTTGAACTGATGTAATCGACCTCAATCAGCAACAGTCCCGCCTCGACACGCGAGACATCGAGCGCGAGCATGCCGGCAGCATGAATATCGAACTGCCTCCCTTGGTCCATCAGGGCGTCCCAGACCTTGACCGCCCGATCCCACGGGATCCAAATTTCGTAGCCGAGGTCACCGGTGTATCCAGTGCGCGAAATATCCACCGGTACGCCGGCAATGGTGCCGCTGGTCTTACGAAAATATTTCAGATTGGTGATGTCGGCTTCCGCGACATTCTTCAGGAGTCTCGCCGACGCCGGCCCTTGGAGGGCCAGAGCGGCGGTCTGCTCCGAGATATCGTCGATCTGAACATCCATGTTCAAGCCATTCTGACGGAACCAGCGCAGGCTCGGATCGGCAGCCGTCCAGCGATACTTGTCCTGTTCGAGGCGCGTGATCGTGCCGTCATCGATGACCTTGCCGTCTTCATCGCACCAGCAGGCGTAAATCACCTGGCCCACCGCAACTTTGCTGATGTCGCGCGTGATCACGCGGTTGACCAGTTTGGTCGCGTCTTTGCCCGTGATCAGATATTTATAAAGCGGCGAAATATCAATCAGAGCGCACGCATTGCGGATGGCGTTATATTCATGCTCGTGATGCACTTCGTACACGCTGACCGTGTAATACCCGGACCATTCGCGGTAATTCAGGCTCTGGCAGAGGGCAAAAGTTCTGTCGTGAAATGCAGTTCCAATCGGCAAGGCGACCTCGTATGCGGATTTCCCGTTTGCGTTTTTCTCCGTGAACCTCGCGGGAACTCAGTGGTTAACAAAAATCTCTACCACAGAGGACGCCGGGGATCGCAGCGGAAACGTGAAGAAACCCCGACGCCGGATTATATGCACCTGCATGGTGCCTCGGCAAGCACCGAAATGTTTTGACCACAAGTCAGCAACTGGGCGTAAGTAGAGACAAAGTGACGCTTTCTCGATAGAATGGCGAGTCATTTTCTGCGAAAGTTGCCGGTTATCTATGCCTGCTGGTTCGAGCCGTACGAAGTACGACGTTATCGTGATTGGCGGTGGCCACAATGGCCTCACCAACGCGGCCTACCTGGCAAAAGCCGGGAAGAAGGTGCTCGTCCTCGAACGCCGCCACATCCTTGGCGGGGCGGCCTGTACCGAAGAAGTGTTTCCCGGCTTCAAGTTTTCCGTTTGCTCGTATGTCGTCTCGCTGCTGCGGCCTGAGATTATTCGCGACCTCGATCTTCCCCGGCACGGACTTGAGATCCTGCCCCTCGACGGCACCTTTACTCCCATGCCGAATGGCGATCATCTCTGGCGCGTCAACGATCACGGTAAGACGCATCGCGAGATTGCACGTCACTCGCGGGTCGACGCCGAGGCCTACGATGAATTTGGCAAGGCGATGCAGGCCATGTGCCGGTTCGTGAAGCCGATCCTCAGCATGATCCCGCCCGACCCGGCGACGCTCAATCCGAAAGAACTGATGAAGCTGCTCTTCATCGGACGCCGATTCCAGGGGATGTCGAGCGAGGACAAATACAACCAGGTCCAGCTCATGACGATGAGCGCCATCGATTTTCTCGATCAGTGGTTTGAAACCGATGTGCTCAAGGCGACGATGTCCGCGTCCGGCATTATCGGCACGTTCTTAGGGGTGCGTTCCCCGGGCACTGCCTACGTTCTGCTGCATCACTACATGGGCGAGATCGATGGAGCCTTCCGTGCCTGGGGTTTCGCGCGCGGCGGCACCGGCGCCATTTCGAATGCGATTGCCGAAGCGGCTCGCGAAGCTGGAGTCGAGATCCGCACCGAAGCTCCCATTGCGCGCATCATCGTCAAGAATGACGCCAAGAACGGACGCGCGACCGGCGTCGTGCTAGCGAACGGCGACGAGATCTACGCCGACGTTGTATCTTCCAGCGTCGATCCGCGGCTCACGTTTACCAAACTGATCGAGCCCGGCCATCTGCCCGATGAATTCCTGGACGGCGTCAAGCGCTACAAGTTCCGCGGGTCTTCGGGCAAGGTCAACATGGCGCTCGACGGGCTGCCCAACTTCAAGTGCATGCCTGGCACCGGCGCGCATCTCCGCGGCGCCATGTCGATCTCGCCAAGCGTCGAGTACATGGAGAAGGCTTACGACGAAGCGAAATATGGGCACTGGTCCTCACATCCGTACATCGACATGGTGATTCCGACCCTCACCGATACTTCGCTGGCCCCACCGGGCAAACATATTCTGTCGTGCTTCGTGCAATACGCACCTTACAAGCTCGCCCCCGGCCTCGACTGGGATACGGAAAAAGAAAAATTTGGCGACAATGTCGTCAACACCATTGCCGAATACGCGCCCAACATCAAAGACATCATCCTGCACCGCCAAGTAGTCACCCCGCTCGATCTTGAGCGCGAGTGGGGATTGACCGAGGGCAACATCTTCCAGGGCGAACTGTCGCTCGAACAATTGTTCTTCCTGCGTCCGGTTGCCGGATGGGCGCAATTCCGCTCGCCGATCAAGAACTTATATATGTGCGGATCGGCCACGCATCCGGGCGGTGGCATCATGGGCGCGCCCGGACGTCTGGCAGCGCTCGAAATTTTGAAAGATGGGGGCGCGTAAAACAAAATGGCAGAGACGCGCGATGTGATCATCGTAGGGGGCGGACACAACGGTCTGGTCGCCGCCTTCTATCTCGCCAAAGCCGGATTCAAACCGCTGGTGCTCGAACGCCGCGCCCAGGTGGGCGGAGCAGCCGTCACTGAAGAACTTCATCCCGGCTTTCGCTGCTCCACGCTCACGCATAACACCGGCCCGCTCCGCGCCGACATTGTGCGCGACATGCAACTCGAGCAGCACGACCTCAAGCTGACAACTCCCGATGTGAGCACCGTCTCCCTGCTGCCCGACGGCCGGGCGCTCGTCCTCTACTCCGACGCAACAAGAGCCGCGCAGGAAATCGCGCAGTGGTCGCAGAAAGACGCTGCTTCCTACGCTGACTTCGGCACGGCGCTCGGAAAGATCGGAAAAGTCATTGCCGAAGCCCTTGCCCTGACGCCACCCAACATTGACAACCCCAGTAGTGGCGATCTTTGGGGAATGCTGAAGACCGGCCGGTCCATTCGAAATCTCGGCAAGAAAGATTTGTATCGCGTGCTGCGCTGGGGACCGATGGCTGTTGCCGATCTGGTCGCCGAGTTCTTCGACACCGAACCCCTGCGCGCCACCATCGCCACCCGCGGCATCTTCGGGACTTTCCTGGGCCCATGGTCGGCGGGCAGTGCGCTCGTGTTGCTCTTGCGCGCCGCTGCCGATGCAACTCCCGCTGGAGGCGTTCAGTTCCCCGCCGGGGGCGCGGGCGCCATCACGCTGGCCATGGCTGGCGCAGCAAAAAAGGCAGGCGCGGAGATTCGTACTGGGGTTGACGTCGCTGAAATTCGGGTAAAAGACGGCGTCGCTGGCGGCGTTGTGCTGGTCTCAGGTGAAGAAATCTCGGCGCGCGCCATTGTTTCGAACGCCGATCCCAAACGAACGTTGATGCATCTGGTTGATCCCGCCCATCTTTCTCCAGACTTCGTGCAGAAGATCAAGAACTACCGCTGCATGGGAACGGTCGCCAAAATCAATCTCGCACTTTCCGCGCTGCCGGAATTCACTGCCCTGAAGACAAAAGGCAACGCGGATCTTCTGAAGGCCCGCATCCAGATTAGCCCGGAAATCGACTATCTGGAACGCGCGTTCGACGAATCGAAGTACGGCAACTTCTCCAGCAAGCCATACATTGAAATTGCGTTCCCATCTCTTTCCGATCCGTCGCTCGCGCCGGCGGGACAGCACGTGATGTCCATCTACATGCAATACGCACCCTACAAATTAAAGACCGGCGACTGGGAAACTCAGCGCAAAGCGCTCGGTGAGACCGTCGTCAAGACCATCGCCCAGTACGCGCCGAATTTGCCGCAGACCATCATGCGCCACCAGATCATCACGCCGAAGGATCTCGAAGAAACCTATGGTCTCACGGGCGGCCACATCTTCCACGGGGAACTTGCGCTCGATCAGTTCTTCACCATGCGTCCACTGCTGGACTGGGCGCGCTATCGAACGCCGATCGTAGGCCTGTATCTGTGTGGCAGTGGAACCCATCCGGGGACAGGGCTCACCGGCGGCTCGGGAGCCAATGCAGCGCGGGAGATTCTCAAGCACGTGCGGAAATAGATATCATCGGGCAATGAAACCGTGGTCTACGTTTTCTCAGATCAAGGCAGCCCTCGATGGTGAGGATATCGAGGGCCTCGTGACAAGCGGATGCCCGCCTGATGAGTACAATGGCGAGGCTTCTCTTATCGAGAGCCGAATTGCAAAGTTGACGCGGTTCGGGGAGAAGCCGTTATCTGAAACGCAGGTCGAAAGAATAGTCGAAGAGGTCTGGAACGAAATGTTTGGTCCCTTCAGCGACGAGGACCTCCAAAAGCGGCGCCCAGCCTTTACCGCTGTTGCCCGAAAGATTGCTGGCTTGTGATGCACAACTCCGCCATCCTTCTCGTCTCCTGCCCTGACCGCAAGGGCGTTGTTGCGTCGATTGCCGAATTTATCTTCCGCCACGGCGGCAACATTCTTTTCAATGACGAGCACGGAGATGAGGAATCCAATCTGTTTCTGACGCGGGTAGAGTTTGATCCGGCAGATTTCGATTTTGACCTTGCCCAGTTTGCCGACCGCTTTGCTCCCATCGCCCGCGACTTCCAGATGGACTGGCGTCTCGCCGGCTCCGCCGAACGTCCTCGCATAGCCATCTTTGTTTCGAAGTATGACCATTGCCTTCAAGACCTGCTCTACCGCCACCAGAGCGGAGAACTCCGGTGCGAAATTCCGCTGATTATTTCCAACCATCCCGATAATCAGCGTATCGCCGACTTCTATCGCATCCCGTATTTCGTGGTGCCGGTCACGAAAGGAGACAAACGCGAAGCGGAACAACAGCAAATCGCGCTCGTCCGCGAGCACAAGTGCAGTCTTGTCGTCCTGGCGCGCTACATGCAGGTGCTCTCGACCGATTTCATCTCGGCTATGGGATCCCAGAATGTGATTAACATTCATCACTCCTTTTTGCCCGCGTTTGTCGGCTCCAAGCCCTACCACCAAGCGTTTCAGCGCGGCGTGAAGTTGATCGGCGCCACGGCTCACTACGTGACGCAAGTGCTCGATGACGGCCCTATCATTGAACAGGATGTTGTGCGCATTCATCATCGTGACACCATCGACGACCTGGTTCAGAAAGGCCGCGACATTGAAAAAGTTGTGCTCTCGCGCGCCGTTCGCTGGCACGTGGAAAACCGCATCCTGCTCTATGGAAATAAAACTGTTGTTTTTCAATAGCCCTGCAGAGTTTTCCGTGTGGTCCACCCACTTCCGTAACCAGGTAAATAATTGCGCTGCCGTTCCCTTTAGGCTTTACTAAGGGAAACGCTGCCTCTGCAAACATTACCGTGCGATCTCGAAGGAGCTGAGTTTGGTTGAGGATCCCAAGTGGGAACTGGCGTTGCTCGCCACCGTCCAGGGCTTCTACCAGCGGCTGCTGAGTGATCAACTCGGCGGAGAGTTGCCTGCACCCGCCGAACTGGCTCCCGACGTCATCAGCCACGTTGAAGACGTCGGCTCCACTCTGGATCGAATGCAGCTCTGGATTCGGCTTCTCGACATGGCCATCACTCCCGCTATGTTGCGGCTGGGAGTGCGATCCGACCTAGATCCCGAAGTGGCCGAAGCGTTGTTGCGTTACTTCGCGCGCCATCGCGACGATTCTGCCGCCAATCGCGACAAGACTGATCTGGTCGCAACTTTTTTGTTTCGCCATCCTCGCGTTGCCGGCCAGTGGGGTCGGCGAGGCTACGGACTCGATGGTTCTATTCCGCTGTCTCCGTTTGAAATTGCGCTGCTGGAAATCCTCTCGGAGTCTGATGTTCCAGTGCTCTCGGATTCGGATGTGCAATTGCTGCGTGAATTCGGACCCTTGCTCGATCAGGCAAATCGCTTCCATGACTTCAGCGCGCTCATGGATTCCGGCATCATCCCCAGGGTTCGGCAGTTGAAAGCCGCCCTGGGCGAATCGATTTATCATCCCGGAGTGCTGGCCACGCTTGCGCCTTATAACGCCGCGTTCGGAGACCGCTTCCAACGGCTGTTCTCCGCCGCCACACAAGAAATCAAGGACTTCGGCCGCCGCCTGGAACAGCTTGGGGGCAGCATTCTAAGCACCGTCGACGGCATTGAGGTCACCGTTGAGCATGTCGAGGCCCTGAACCAGGAGGCTTTGTTAAGAGTTGACTACAGCGCGGCTTTGGAGAAATTCGCCCGCGTTTCACGCCTGAAAAGAGAATTGGATCGCAGGCCGCCGATCCGGTGCGCCCAACCCGACAGTCGGCATTCCAGCCCTGATGGTGGCGCCACAGCGCCGGCGCTCGCTCCGGATTTGGCTCTACCCTTGCCACGGAAATATGCTCCAAGTCCCGTCACTCCTCAGGCACTCTCGGTCGAAGAGGCAAAATTGCGAAGGGTGGAGGAATCGATTCGCGTTTTCGTGCGCGTCGCCGATCCTAAGTTCCGCCAGATCGTGCCCATGCGCTATTTCAACCTCATGCTCAGCCCCGCCGAAGTTGACGCATGTACAGCTGACTATCTTGAACAAACGGGTTCGCGTGCCGAGACCGCTCGAATGCTGCTCCGCATGGTCGCGGCAGCGGCGCGCATGACGACTGAGATCGAGGAACTCAAGCGCTCGCAGAATTCTCCTTCGGTCTGGAAACTGCATGCCGATTCCTTGGTAGTTCTGATCGATCTCGCCAAGTCCATCGCGGAAGCCGTCAACAGTGTCACGCCCTCTATCGATCGGCAACCCGCCAGCCGGCAGTTGGAATCACAGGCAGCTGGCGAGCTTCTCCGCACCTCACTGGAGAAGCTACGCGAGCGCACGATAGAAGCCACCAAGCTCATTTTCTCGGCTTAGCCCACGAAAAAAGGACGGGCCTTCACCCGTCCCTTGTTCCCGACTAGCCTAGGTTCCGCTGCCTGCTAGTGAATATCGAATTGCTCCTGATGCAAAGCAGGATCTGACTTGATAATAATCGTCTTCTTTGTGAGCTCTTCCATCTCACCCAGAAGTTTCGCGTTGTTCAGTTTCAGGGCCTTCGCAACTTCCGGGTTCACCCGCAACATCACGTCGCTGTGCTCGAGATGACTCGAAATCTTGCGCATCTCAACATAAATCTCATTGCAGATGGTGTTCACCGCTTTCACGAAGCCCGTGGCCTGGCAATAAGGACAGGGCGATCCGATCGTCCGCTCGAGCGACTGCTTTACGCGCTTGCGAGTAATCGCCACGAGGCCGAAATCATTGAATTGAAGCACCTTCGATGGCGCCCGGTCGAGACGCAAAGCCTCTTCCAGCGCCTGCATCACTTTCTGTCGATTGCGGCGCTCGTCCATGTCGATGAAGTCGATGATGATGATGCCACCCAGATCGCGCAACCGCACCTGACGCACGATTTCCTTGATGGCGTCGACATTTGTCTTCACGATCGTGTCTTCAAGGCGAGCGGTCTTGCCGACGTACTTGCCGGTGTTCACGTCGATGGCAACCAGCGCTTCGGTCTGATTGATGACGATGTAGCCACCGCTCTTCAGCCAGACTTTCGACTTCAGCGCTTTGTTGATTTCCTCGTTCAGCCCAAACTGGTCGTATAACGGCGTTTCTTTCGTGTAGAGTTTGACGCGCTTGACGAGTGCGGGCTGGAAGCGATTTGCAAATCGCACGATGCGTTCGTATTCCTGCTCGGTATCGACCCAAATGACAGAAAATTCCGAACTAACCTGGTCGCGGAGCACTCGTTCCACTACATTCAGATCGTGATAGATCAGCGCCGGAGCCTTGCTGGTGTCGGAGCGCGACTTAATCTCGCTCCAAAGATTTTTCAGGAAGCGGATATCCGCTCTCAGCTCCTCGTCCGAAGCTCCAGCCGCGGCGGTGCGAACGATGAAACCACCGCCGCCATTCTCGCGCTCGCTTTGGATGATGCGCTTCAGCCGCTGACGCTCTTCTTCGGATGCGATCTTGCGCGACACACCCGTGTGATTCACCGTAGGCATGAAAACCAGAAAGCGACCCGGCAGTGCAATGTGACTGGTAATGCGCGCGCCCTTCTTTGCGATCGGCTCTTTGGCAATCTGGATCAGCACCTCCTGGCCTTCCTTGAGCAGTTCGCTGATCTGCGGCACAACCGTGTTCTCGCGGCTGCGAAAACGCCGTCCACCCCGCCGACCGCGCCCGCGGTCGAAGCCCCGCTCGGGGCCGCGACGCTGCGTGCGCTGTAACAATCTGGCCTCGGGTGCCGGCCCACGCACTTCCGCGCTCGCGTTCACCGTGCCATCGCCAATCGCCTCAGCCTCCAGCAGTGCTTCCGCCTCGGCTTGCGCTTCCTCCAGTTCCAATTCCTCGGCTTCCCGCTCTTCGGCTTCCAGCACGGATTCGGGAACGGCTTCGCCATTCGCTGCCGGCTCGCTGCCGATGGTCAGCGCGGGAACGGCTTCCACGCCCCCAACACCCGTTGCCGACAACTGGCCACCAGCCGCCCGCGTCTCCTCTTCAAATTCTTCAAAGCCCGCGTCGTCTCCCGGTTCTTCACCGTAGGACGCGAGTTCGGCTTCTTCTTCTTCGATCTCTTGCTCTTCCATGTTGCCGGGCGCAAGATCGTGCGAAAAATCACGCGTGACATCGCTTGTGATCTGGAAAGTTGTCCCCTTGTCGGCTTCGCGCGGGAGTTGGCGCGGCTCGATCACCGGCGCGGAATCGCCTGCTGCCGATGCTCGCGCATCGTTCCCGGCTTCCGCTTCTGGCGCTTCGGTAGAAACGATCGAATCCACCTCTTCGCCAACTTCCACGTCCGCAGGATGCTCGTGCTGCTCATGCAGTGGCTCGGCAACCTTGGCCGCGAAAATTGGCTCATCTTCGGGAAAGTTCGCGAGGACCGAGGCAGAGACTGATGCCGGCAGCGACTCTGCAACCGGCGCTCTTTCCGCCGGAAAAGTGGCGGCATGATCCTGACCATAGTCTGGACTCTGCCCGTGACGTTGATACTTCGAGATCGATTCACCGGGAAGCACGATCGGTTGATATCCCGGGGGCGGGCCGTAATCGTAATCGCGACCGGTACGAGCCGTCGAAGGCGCCGGTCTCTGGAATCGAGAATCAGAACCGGCTCGTCCCGGACGGTCTCCGCGGTTGAAACGGTCGCTTCGAGGTTCGTTTCGCGGTTCACTCCCACTTTCGTTGTGTACTTCACCGCGCGGTTCGTTCCGAATCTCACCACGCTCCGCGCTTGGCCCGCGCCCGATCTCACCACGACGTCCGCGACGACGACGACGACCGCGAAAGTCGCGCGCGCCACTCGTGACGTTGCCCGAAGCTTCTGCGGCGGTTCCCTCCACCGCTTCCTCGCTCGCCACGCCTTCGGAAAGTTGGCCTTCCCCATTGCGCATCGAAGCGACCCCGTCCGAACCATCGTGCGGACGCGCTTCCGTCACCGGACGATTCGCCGGAATCGCTTCATCCAGATCTTCATCCTGCTGTTCCAAATCCATGAAATCGGAGACGTACAGGAACGCATCGCGTTCCAGACCGATATCTACAAAGGCCGACTGCATGCCTGGCAGCACGCGCGTCACCCGGCCCTTATAAATCGAGCCCGCCAAGGTGTATTCATTTTCTCGTTCGAGGTAAATTTCCGCTAGTTGATCGTCTTCCGTGATCCCCACTTTGGTTTCGTGAGGGGTGGTCGATACAAACAATTCCTTGTTCATTTCTACTCCGGTTATTCTTACCGGACCAGAAGCGCAAGGCGGACCATCGGATCGATAGCGTTCAGCGCCGTTCCGGGTAGGAGCGGGCGCGGTCCCGGACTTCTTCCCGGAACCTACACTGCAGTGAATTGTCTTGGCTCGTCTGCACTGATCGCGTTAAGCCTTCGTCAGGTCTGTGACCACACTCTCGTATTCCACTGAGGGGGCCGTTCCCCGCCTGACCGGCTTCAATCCTGTCCGGCTTCGACTTCTGCCGGCATTCTGCCCTCCTTTTTCGCGAGGGCCTTCGTAATCTTGTTCCGTGCCTGATCTTTAAGTAATTCTGCAATTCTGCATTCAACGTAATCCTGTTTCGTAGCGCCGTTTTCGTTGCCAAGCCGGGCGCCCTGACTGCCGCCGACCGTCTCAATTCACGAACCGGCGCATCCTAACGTTCATTACCATCCCCAGCGCCAAAAACATGAAAAGAACGGAAGACCCACCATAACTCATGAGCGGCAGAGGTATTCCTGTGACTGGCATAAAGCCAACCACCATGCCGACGTTGACCAGAATGTGAAAGCTAAGCACAGCAACCACACCCATTACCAGAAAAGCGCCAGCGCGGTCGGTCGCGGTCTGTGCATTCTGGGTCAACCGCATCAGCACTATAAAGTATAACAGCAGAAGGGCAAGAGCTCCTACAAACCCGTGCTCCTCGGCGAATGCTGCAAAAATGAAGTCCGTCTGCGGCACCGGCAGAAAGGCCAGATGCGTCTGCGATCCCTGGCTGCTTCCCCAAATTCCGCCCGACCCCACCGCAATCAGCGATTGATTGACTTGATACCCGGAGCCCTGGCGATCCGCGTCCGGGTTAATGAAACTCGTCAACCTTTCCTTTTGATAGGGCTTTAGCACCTTGATCCATGCCACCGGAATCAGTAATCCCGCGATGAGCACCACAATCAGCGCCTGCTTCCAGCGCAGTCCCCCTAAGAACAGCCCCATAATCGCCACGGGCAGATACGTCAGCGCCGTTCCCAGATCCGGCTGCGCCAGCACCATCAGCATAGGGAAGCCAACGATCGCACCCGCCTTCAGAAAATCCGGCCATGACAGTTCCCGCTCATGCAAGTCCGCAAAGTACTTCGCCACCGCCAGAATCAGAATGAGCTTTACCCACTCTGAGGGCTGAAAATGCCCTCCCCCGGGCATCTTGATCCACCGGCGCGCGCCCAGATATTTCTGCCCAAATAGAATCACCGCGATCAGAGAGGCCAGCGACGCGATGTACATCCAATGAATCTGTTCCAGCAGGGCCTGGTAGTTGACCAGGCTGACCAGGAACATCGCTCCCACGCCCGCCAGAATCCAGTAAATCTGCCGGATATGGGATCCCGCAAACTTCGTGTGCTCGGTTGCACTGTGAATCTGCACCACGCCGAGAGCACAGATCGCCAGCACGAAACCCAGTAGAACCCAGTCGAAATCTCGGTAGGAAACGTAGCGCGACATCGGATCAGACGCCCACCCGAGGGCGTGTTGGATGGAACTCAGGAATGGAATTCACGGCAAGAACTCGCTCGAACAAATTATTGGCACGTACTCGTCGGGCAGGCCGGACTAACCGGGGGTTCCTGCCGGGTCCATATCCAAATCGCGGCCCCACCCACCGCCGCTAATCCGCCATAGACCACCGGAGCGGAACTCATGATTCCTCCGCTTGCCGCAGTCGCCGCGCCCGCTGCGCGCCGGCGCCTTTTCTTCTTCTTTTCGGTATCGGTCGTGTCGTCACGTGTGGTCTGCTGCCCTTGCGTCACGGTTGAAGTTCCCTTGTCGTCCTGCACCATGACATCACCCTTGTTGGCGGCGATCTGCACTCGTCCATCCACGTCGGTAACCTGAAATTCAGTCCACTCATTACTCGCCGGCTTGACCGTCACGTCGCCGGCGCGCGCCGCCAGTCCGCGCGAAGTCGTCACTCGCACCGCTCCATGCTCAAGTTCCACTGCCGGCCCTTCAAATTTCACCAGCGAATCCGCCAGCACCATCACGTTCGATCCGTTCGATTGAATGCTGGCCGTCGAATCGGGCCTCGTCTGCAAAAGATCTCCCGAGAATACGGCGGCCGACTTCGGCACTTCGCTCCCGTTCAACCACGCCGCACCACTCGTGTACAGCATCGCCGACGCGGTCTCGCCGGCTAGCATCACTTGCGCGGGAAACAGAACCGCCAGCAAACAGCAAACAGCAGACCGAAACGCCGACTGTGACATGGTTTCAGATCGCTCCACACTTCTGAATTTCCACTATCGTAAGCCTCTAAAGCATTTCAGGTCAATCCGTTTTGTTCTCTTTGCCGCACTTCTGAGTTAACGCCGTCGGTGGAAAGTCTTCGATCAGCACGGGGCTGGGGCAAGGCTACCAACAATTGAAGGGAGCTCGGTTCAGTTGGCCGCTGAAGCCAATCCTAGTCAGTAGAACTTTTCAGCGGCGAGGAGGCACCCGAGTTTGGCTCGCCGTGGCGACCGCCCGTGTTCAGGCCGATATGGTTTCCCCCAAGAGCACATCGCCATTGATCCCTTCAACTCTTAGCTTCATCCAGCGGTTCGCCTCATGACGCCCGGGAATTCTCATCTTCAAATAATTGTCGGTTAGGGCCTCCGTATAGTCCGCTCCGCCAGATTGCAGCGTAATCGCTTCGACGACCGTCCCCATCAGCGACCGCAAGAACGCCGCTTTCTTCGCTGACGCAATGTCCCGCAGCACGCGGTTTCGTTCCCGCGCCACGGCTGCCGGAATCTGCCCCGGTTGCTGTGCCGCTGCAGTTCCCGGACGCGACGAATAGGTGAAGACGTGCAGATACGTAAACGGCAACTCTTCGACCATGCGCCGCGTCTCGTCAAACTCCGCCTCAGTCTCGCCTGGAAATCCCACCATCACGTCGGCCCCGATGGCCGCGTTTGTCATGACCGATCGAATCTTCAAAATCTTTTCCCGGTAATGCCAAGGTCGATACTTACGATGCATCCTCCTCAGCACTGCGTCGCTCCCTGATTGCATCGGCACGTGCGCATGTTTCGCAATCCGCGGAGACCGCGCCACTAGCCCGATCAGCTCTTCACTCCAGTCCATAGGTTCGACCGAACTGATGCGCAGTTTCTCCAATGCTGTGCGGTCGAGAATGGCGCGAATCAGATCAACCAGCCGTGGGCGATTCGTAGCGCGCCGATCGGCGCTCGGCTCCAGTTGCCAATTGGAATCCATGGAGCCGCGCGCGTTACCTCCCAGATCTCGCCCCCATCGCCCCAGATTAATTCCCGAAACTACCACCTCGCGATAACCCGCCTCCACCAGCGTTTTCACCTCCGCGATCACGCGATCGCCCGGCAAAGAACGGCTCTGTCCCCGAACATATGGAATAACGCAGAACGAGCAGCGGTTGTCACATCCATCCTGCACCTTCAGATTCGGGCGGGTACGCTCATTGGCCGCTTCAAATACCGGAGCCGCCAACAACTCGGTATGCGCAAAAATGTCGCCCACAATCACGCTTGCGGATGTATCCACGAACGGCAGAGCACCAGGAAACCTACCTCCACCTGGCGACAGGATCGGGTGCCCCACGCCTGCGCGTTCTTCGCGAAAGGGTGGGTTTCGGCGTCGTTCCCCTGAAAGCTGCGCCAGAGGAAAAAATCCCCCCGAACAAGCGGAAGAAGGTGATGATGAACCCGATGAAGAAGTCGCAATCGCCGCAACCTGATGCTTGTGCGAATTGCCCACGACCCAGGTCACACCTGGCAGCGCCGCCAGCTCTTGCGGAGCCCGCTGCGCGTAGCACCCCGTCACCAGAATGCGGCAATCCGGGTTCACCCGCCGCAACCGCCGGATGGACGCGCGCGCATCTTTATCGGCGCCATCCGTCACCGTGCAGGTGTTGAGCACGACAATCTCGGCTTCGCGAGCCGCCCCAGCGCGGTTCAGTCCGCGCTCCAGAAATTGCCGCTCCAACGCCGCCCCATCCGCTTGGGTGGCGCGGCAGCCAAAATTCTCTATGTAGAAGCTAGCCACGCTCCTATACTAAACGAGTGGATGCTGCGGCTGAAGTTCCCGCGATTTTCAGATGAGGACACATGAAACGTCGCATTCTTATTGTCGACGACGATCTAGCCGTCTTACTGACACTCAAAGCAGTTCTCGAACTCCATGGGTTTGAAGTTGACACCGCGGGCAGTTCCGCGGAGGCTTTTGCACGAATGACGTCCAATATCTACCACATGGTCATCAGCGACTTGCGCATGGAGACTGAAGAAGCTGGACTGGAAGTCATCCGCACCGCGCGCCGCCAGGCTTACGATCCTGCCACTGCCCTGCTTACCGCCTATCCACCCACTGGCGAGCATTGGCGCGGCCAACGTCGGAACGGAGAGCCCGGGACCGTGGCTGGTGACGTCGAAGATTGGACCGGAGCAGACGCCGACTCGTTGCTCATCAAGCCACTAGGCACCGGAGATCTTCTGCGCCAAGTGGAAGCCTTGCTTATCCGCCATGCCGATGCACGGCTCCGCCCCAAGAATTCTGTCTCTAAGGCACAGGAAAGCGGTCTCCAGGCGGGATGAGCGTCCCACTGGTCCCCGCCGGCGTTCCCGCGACGAGTCTTTCAATAACCTATCTTGCGATGATCAGAAAATCAGGCGCTCGCCACCTGCCGCCCATTCTGAAAGCACTCGCGGCAGAGCACCGGACGTCCTTGCGTTGGCCGGAACGGCACCGTGGTCTCTTTGCCACACTGTGAGCAGTTCGTCCGGGTCTCCGTCTTCGTGTAGGCATGCCCACGCGAAGCTCCCTGTGACGTGGAGCCAACCACGGAAACTCGCTTACCCTTGCAGTTCTTGCAGCGCTTAGGTTCGTTCTTGAACTGTTTGTCGTGGAAGAAAAGCTGCTCGCCCGCTGTAAACACGAATTCCGTGCCACAATCGATACACTTTAACACCTTGTCCTGGTATTCCATTGAAGAGGCGCTCCCATTACGCATGCCTGCTCTGCACGGGAGACCCGAATAGGGAAGGATCCGGTTCACAACGTGGGCAGGAGATTTACATCCCCCTCATTCTGACCCCCTGGGTTCGGCCCGCCACACGGTGTGCGCCGCATGGTTAGTGCTTTAATGCTTAGCCCTGCGCCCGGGAACTTACAATCATCCTCGAGCTCAAACAGTCTGTGGAACGGGGTTGTCCAAGTTTCCCGCTCAAATTATGGACGAACAGGCCGTCCACGATTCGGACGGCCGTTGTCCTCAGTCTTGTTCTTTGCGTGCTTTCTTGCGGCTGCGTTTGCGAGCCAGCGCTTCCTTTACTCGCTTCCTTTCGCCGGGCTTCAGATAAAACGAGTGACGCTTTACTTCCTTGATGATGTCCTCGGTTTGTACCTTCCGCTTGAATCTCCGCAGAGCATTTTCGAGGGATTCACCCTCTTGAAGTCGAACTTCCGCCAACGGACTGCACCCCCCCACTTGTCCTAAGTGGACTATTTAGTTATGGCAAGCAATGTACCTCTAAGTCAAGTGGAATGTGCAGGACTCATCGTCCCACCTCAGAAATTCACTCGCATCGAGAACTGCATTTGTCGTGGAGCAAACGATGCTGTCGGCTTCATCAAACTCATAGGTTGCTGATAATAAGCCGGATAGTAGGCTCCGCCCGCATATTGGAAATATTTTATGAACTGTCCAGCGGCATTGTAATAGCCGTTGTCGTTCACGCCGTACCTTTGATTGTCGCGATTGAACAGATTGAACGATTCCGCCGTCAGTTCAAAATGATAGCGTGAGCCAATATCCATCTTCCTGGCTATTCTCAAATCCATGGTCGCATAGTCTGGACCGATGAACGCATTGCGTCCATATCCGGATAAACGGTCGTTGCTGGTATTGCCATCCTGATTGGGATCGCCCGAGACCGTCGCGTTCGCCGGTCTTCCGCTTCCGAACGTCATGATCCCCGAGATTTTCCAGTGATCAAACATAGCCGCCAACACATGCTGCCCTCCTGCGAACGGATTCGGCTCTTCGATCGCTGAAATCGTGAGCCTCTGCCGCTGATCGGTCACGCTCGAAGCCTTTTCGCTCTTGGTTGCGTATGAGTTCTGCACGGTTGATGGCGCTCCCGCTACCAGCGCGTCCTGTCCGTCGTCGATGGCGTGCGCCCAGGTGTAGGCGAGACGAAAGTACATCCCGGTCGACATCCGCCTGTGCAGCGAAACTGTCATGCCGTGATACACGCTCGAAGCCGCGCTCTCAAACTGATCGATTGCCCCGAGTTGCGGGAGGGGACGATCCAAGGTGTTGAGACACGGTGGAAACGGACAACTGATGCTCTGGTTCTGCTGCCATGTCGCAAACGACTCCACGTTATAAAACGCGTTTTGAAAAGTGCTGCCGGTCGGATCGTAGATCGGATAACTGTAATAGGTCGGAGAGGGCAGGTTTACGTCTCGTGCTCGAATCATATCCACCCCATGCACAAACAGGTAAGACAACGTCCCCACAGATCCGCCCGGCAGTTCTCGCTCCAGGCTAAGGCTGGCCTGCTGCACGCGCGGCGTCTGGAAGTCCGGCGCAAAAGCCGCAATCTCGCTGCTCGCATACTGCTGCCACGCAGCCGGCAGGGCGCACGAGACTGGCCCCCGTGGACAACGGAACGCTGCACTCGGATAGGTCGGAAAGACCTGCTGCTGCGCGGCAACCGAATTATCTAGAGAAAGAAAGTTGTCGCTAAGACCATTGTTATTGATCACGGCGGACTGATAAATCTGCGGGATGCGCGTATAGAAAATCCCAAATCCCGCGCGCACCATGAGCGGCCGCTGGTCGCCGATAGCATATCCGATCCCCACCCGCGGCGCAAAATTCTTCTCTTGCAATGGCATCTTCCCGGCCGCCGGCCACAACGGATTACTCTCCATACCGGTTTTCGAAAATGTCTGCAGGTCGTAGCGCGCTCCCAGGCTCAAAGTCAAATGAGGCGTGAGCCGGACAGTGTCCTGCACAAAACCCGCGTAGTCGTTGCCATCGGGATGCGAGGCTGGATTTCCGAAGTTCTGGATGTAGTATCGCGCCAGGTTGGCGGGCGGTCCATTCCAGCTACCGGCATCCCAATTCCAACTGGGCATGATTGTGTGCGCATACGCACGCAGGGAGGTCAGCTTCAAATTGCCCGAATTTGCGGGCTCGGGCGCAAACGTAAACGGATTTACATAAATGTCGTCGAAGTAATACTCTCCGCCGTACAGCGACGGAAAGTAGTTGTAGTCCCAGCTCCGCATCCCGTCAGCCCCAAACTTCCACTCGTTTCGGCCTCGGCTCCAGCTCAAGGTTTCCGCTATGTGAAGCCGGTGTTCCCGCGTCTGCCGCGGCAAACTCGACGATTGCCCCAAGTCGTCCATCCAACTGTAGATGCTGGTCCTCGTCCCCTTGGCATTGGGAAAAGACTGCTCCAGATCGCGCGAAAACTGCACGCGCAGATGGCTTGTCAGCCGCGGCATAATGCCGCCCAACAAACTCAGTGAAGCACTCTCCGTCGCCACATCTTCTTCTCCATTTCCGCTGATCGCAGAATTAGTGATCGGACTCCCCGAATCAAAAGAGACATTGTTTGTCCCGTAGGACCGGGCTTTGCTTACGCGCGCCGAAAGAAACTGATGCGCAGTGAGCACTCGATCCAGTTTCAAAGACCCCGTTTCTCCCAGCAACTGAGCCGGTTTCGTCCCTCCATTCCGGGAAAGCAGCGCTGCCGCAGCCAGGCCGGCAGGCTGACTACAGGAGGGTCCACCCGCGCCAGCAACCGGACAACCCGGCACGATTGCCTGATCGCAAGCCGGGCCACCAATGTGCGGATCGCAAACTTCGTAGTCCAAGATCGTCGGATAGATACCGGGTTGCGGCACCACGGTCGTTTGCCCGTTATCGAATTGAACTACCGCCGGAACGTTGAAAACATGCTGGTCGTATCCCGCAAACAGGAACGTCTTACTGCGCTGAATCGGACCGCCAACGGTTCCGCCAAACTGGTGCTGAACATCGTTGGGATTAAAGCCCACGAAGGCCGGCGCAGCACCTCCCAGCGAACTGTCGCGCAAGAAATAAAATGTACCGCCGTGCCAATGATTCGTGCCCGACTTGGTCACCGCATTTACCACCGCGCCCCCAGCCCGTCCCGACTCCGACCCATAGCCGCTCGACGACACGCGAAACTCCTGCACAATCTCGTTCGACAATTGATAGGGCGCGCGATAACGTCCCGATGCCTGCGCATAAAAGCCGTTATTGTTGTCGTCTCCATCGACTAGGAAACTGGTGTTGTATCCCCGAATACCACCGTAGGAAAGATCGCCATTCGAGCCCGACGTCAGGTCTCGCGGATCCTGAGTAACGCCCGGCATCAGCAGCAACAGGTCCGTGAACCTCCGCCCGTTCAGTGGCAGATCCCGAATCGCCCGCTCGTCGACCAACGCCGATAACGAACTCGGGTTCATCTCCAACATCCGGGGCGAGTCCGAAACCGTCATCTCTTCCCTTGGACCGGCTACCTTTAGCTTGAAAGTCAACACTGAAGCCGCTCCAATCTCCACCTGCATTACCGGAGAAACCTGGGGGGACATGCCTTCTGCCTCCGCACGGGCCGAATACCGGCCAGGCGGCAGCAAATCCAAAGAAAATCTTCCCGCTGAATCAGTGGCCGAGTGGTAGCGGATACCCGTCTCCATCCCGATCGCCACAATGTCCGCATTTGTAATCGCCGCGCCTTGAGCGTCCAATACCACGCCCCGCAAAGCGCCGGTTGACGCATCCTGGCCCCAAGCCGCGGAAACCATCAGAACGAACTGACAGATAAAAGCCCTGAAAATGAATTCCCAGAAAGCACTTCGCACCCGAACCAGCAGTAACCGCCTGCAGCGACCCATGGCAATTCCCTCGTGTCCCAGACTTCGGAATCGGAGGGGATTCCTGAAACCCTGCCTATCGATATACCAAAGTACGTCTTAACGGAATGTGACGCAGGTACGGGAAATATGTTCAGTTTTGTACAGTCGCTGATTGATCGTCTTTAGCTTTGACGAAGACTGAAACTGAAGACAGAAGACAGATGACCCAACTCGCGGTTTTCCGCGCAGCGATCCATCTGTGCAACTGTTTGCACCCGCCGACCACTCCAGACACTGCAAGCCACTGATACTTATGGACTAGCAATCTGGCCCTGAGGGTGCCCTATGAGTAGTACATCGGCGATCCCTGCAAATCAGACCCAACCGAAATCAACGTTCGGTTCAATCGAAGAAACAGCTTCAAGTAGCACAGGAGGTCGCATACTATGGGACAACGCAAGAGGGATCAGAAGGGCTTTTCGCTAATCGAGTTGCTGATCGTCGTCGCGATCATCCTGGTTATCGCCGCCATCGCCATCCCGAATTTGCTGCGGGCGAGAGTTTCCGCCAATGAAGCTTCTGCCGTGGCTTCGCTGCGAACCATCAACAGCGCGATGGTCACCTACAACAGCAACTATCCGGCGGTTGGGTTTGCGCCGACGCTTGCCGCACTCAGTGGGACCGTTTGCGCACCGCCCGATCAGAACAACGCCTGCTTGATCGACACGCTACTCGCCTCCGGCACCAAGAACGGATACAACTTCAACTCCAGCAGCATTGCCGTCGTCGTCGTACCCGCGGTACCTGCGAGCCAATACCTTGCCACCGGCTTGCCCATTTCGGGCAGCGGCCGCAGTTTCTGCTCCACGGAAGACGGTACGGTCCACTACGATCCGACCGGCGCCAACATCGCTGATCACGATTCGTGCCTCGCCTTGACTCCCCTGCAATGATTCTTGTGGAAGAGCCGGGCGGAAACGCCCGGCCCTCCAGAGACATGCTTGGTTTTGCTTAGTGCGCGGGCGCAGGAGCAGCCGCCGGTACTGCCGGCTTCGCGCCAAAGTCCACCTTAGGCGCCTCGCGCGAAGCTTCCGTAGCCTGGAAGTACGCCGGATTCTGCTTGTAACCCGCAAATCCCGCATACAGACTGTTCGGAAATTGCAGCACGTAAGTGTTGTAGTCCTGCAATGTATCGTTGTAACGCTTGCGCTCGACGGCGATCCGGTTCTCAGTCCCTGCCAGTTCATCCTGCAATCGCAAGAAATTTTCGTTCGACTTCAGCTGCGGATAATTCTCCACCACCACCAGCAAACGGCCGAGCGCGCCATCCAACTGCCCGTTGGCGGCGATCTTGTCGGTCGGTGTTTGCGCATTGAGCAGCGCCGACCGAGCCTTGGCAATGTCTCCAAAGACCGTCACTTCCTGTTGCGCATATCCCTTCACCGTTTCCACCAGGTTTGGAATCAAATCCGCCCGCCGCTGTAGAACGATGTCGACCTCAGACCATGCCGCCTTCACCGCCTGGTCCTTGGCCACCAGTTGATTGCGCACTCCCACGTACTGTCCAAAGAGCACGAGCACAATCACCACCAGCACCACCAGTACAATCAGACCCTTTGTCATTTCACTCTCCTGGATTCAGAATTACATTTTGATCTTCAGTAGAGAACCGGGCGTGCCCACCCAGCCGCCAAACTGCTGGACCTTCGACTCCGCATCACGACGCCGGATCGAGCATCTTGTCCACCGCCGACGTAACCTGCTCCACCAGTTTCAGATAGCGCGCAAACACTTCGTCCACTTGCGCTGACTTCCGCTCTTTTTTTCCCTCTCGTGTATCGAGCAATTCGGCGAATACGCTGCCATCAATTCCGAGTTTGCCGGCCAGCGCAGCCGCTGTTTCCCGCTTCGATCCAACTCCCGCTTCGCCCAGCGCTATCAGCGCATGACGGAACAGCGTCCCAAATGCGGGCACCGACCGCAGCAACAGATCCCACTTTGTCTCAGAGTTCCCCGACACCATCAGCAGGCGCTGGCGCAGCAAAATTGTCTTCTCCCGCAGTTCGTACTCCACCTGGGCCCGATGCCAGCGCATTGGAATTTCCAGCGTCTTCAGAATGTCTTCTCCCCAAAGCAGCCGATAGTGCCGCTGCATGTCGAGAAACTCGATCGAGAACACGTCCGCCGACTGGCGCATCTCGTCCGCGCTCAGCAGCAGCGGCACGCGGTGCTTCTGCTTACTCCACCATTCGATCGCCGGAGCCAGCGCCTCGATTGCCGCAAAAGAAGTCTCCCTCAGAACGCACAGCAGGTTTACGTCCGAGTAGTCCGCGACATAATCTCCGGCCGCCGCCGACCCATAAAGGATCGCCGCCAGCAGATTCGCGCCTGCCGCCGTCCGCACCCGCTCGACAAATTCGTTAATCAGTCTTTCCGGAACCATACCGCGCCTCTCATTCTCTGGCCGACGGAACGACCGGCGTCGCGACGGGCTATCCATTCATCTCGGTTACCAACTGCCACCCGCCCCGCCTCCGCCGGTACTGCCACCGCCGAACCCCCCGAATCCGCCGCCGCCGAATCCACCTCCACCAAAACCGCCTCCGCCAAAGCCTCCTCGGCCTCCACCGCCCATGTTGCTGAACAGCATGGACCACAGCAGTCCCGACCAGAAGCCGGATCCGCCGCCACCTTGACCTCCGCCGCCCCGAAATATCGCGCGCAAAATCGAGAACACCACAAAAACAACAATGAGGATGATGACGAGCGGCGGCAACCATCCGGTCGGCGCCGGCTGCTCACGCGGCGCGACCATGGCTGGCTGATTGTCCAACGTAACTCCTGCATCCTGCGCAATCACCGCAGCCACGCGCCCTGTAATCAATGTGAGCGCTCCGGCATAGTCAGCGCTCTTCAGCAGGGGCACCATTTCCCGGCCAAAACCGCCCACTTTGCCGTCCGGAAGAATCGACTCCAACCCATATCCAACCGACGTCCAATACTTGTGATCGTCCGTCGCCAGCAGGATCAGCACGCCGCGGTCTTTCCCCTTCTGACCGATACCAAACTTCTGATAGAGCGCTACCGCGTAGGTAACGACGTCCTGCCCGTCAACCGACTTCACCGTAACCACGGCGATCTGGGCGTGCGCTTTTTGATCCACTTGCAGGCAAAGGTCGTTCAGGCGCGACTGGGTAGCCGCATCGAGCACGCCGGCGAAATCATTCACGTAATTGGTGGCATTTAGAGAGGCTATCGGCTCGGCCGCGACCAACGCCGACGCAGAAAGCAAAATTAACCCCGAGACAATACAAAAAATCGTCGCAACTCTCGCCCGCCGCTTCATTCCGGAAAATTGTACAGGACGGGCTCCGCAAAAACGCTGTCGACTGAAACCGTCCCACAAAATCTCCGCAAAGCGCGGTGGGGCTATACTGAGAGTCGTTCTGCAGAGGAGTGGGGAATTCAGCGGTAAACATGCGGTAAACATAAGGAGATCGACCGTGAAGAAACTTCTCTTGCCATCGTTGGCGCTCTGCCTGGGATTCATGCTGATATGCCAACTGAGGATGCTCCCGAGGATTGCCCTGGCTGCGGATGCGCGACCGATCGCCGGAGATTGGGAGGGAACTCTCAACCCCGGCGCCCAGCCCAAAAAGCACGTCGTCGTGCACATTTCCGCTGAGCAGGACGGCAGTCTAAGCGGCACCATCGATTATCCCGACCAGGACACCTCGGGCATCGCTATCACAGCAATCACATACAAAGACCCCGCTCTGCATTTCGAAAGCAACCCCAATCTTTGTGTTTACGACGGCACCGTCAACCAGGACGATACAGAGATCGTGGGCACCTGGAAGCAAGACGGATCGAGTCTGAGTCTTACCCTTAAGCGGACGCGCTAGCTTTCCCGCAGAGTCCCCGATGTTCCGTCGGCGATCGACTCAAGTTCACATTTTCTCAATGTCAAATTTTTTCAATACTGAGCAATATTGAACAGATACCGCGCCAGCGATGGTGCTAGCTTTGCTCGATACGAGGATATGCACAGGAACTGACGCGGCCCTTCCCCATTTGTCCGCAGTTCCCGTGGTGGCGCAGCGAGGGCATCCGTTGCGCCACTTGCCCTTTGTGGAGGCAGGCCTTCCCATGATGAACAGAATACCGGTTGCCGGGCGCTCGCCGCTCAGGACTAGCATCCCCCAGCATCCCGATGAATTCCGCCGATTGGAACAGCCAAACGCAGGATCCAGGACCACGTTCCAATGGCCGCCAGAGTGTCCGTGGCCGTTCACGAATCAAGAATGGATTAAAACGACAGATCCCGAAATGAGTCTCAGGGCAGGACTCACCCGAACTCGCGATGCAATGAAAACGAAGTAGCAGTTAAGCCGCCGCTGCCTTCCGCATTTCTTGCATGTGCCCCTCCATCGCCTGCGTCAGCTGCGCATCCACCTCGTCCGCGATGGTCATGACATCGGGCAAGAGCACGCTGAAATCCAGCGAACTCAGATTGCTCTGCAATGTCCCGAAGAGGGTGACTTGGAGTATCCGCGATTCATGCACCAGCATCGCGGGCGTGTAGCCCTGCAGGAAGCGAAGCTTGCCATGGGCCAGGGCCGCGGGGGAAAAGGCGGCATCGCTGTCCTTCGAAGTGGCACTGGGCTTACTCAACCGGAAAACCAGGTCTTCCACCAATTTGGGAAGGTGTCCGGTACGCTCCTCGTCATTCAGCGGAAGGTGGTTGAGCTCCCGGCTTTGCTTTACCCGTGTCAACCAATCTCCAATCACCTCTGTGATGCAGCGTTGCAGGATGGCTCCGACTCTTTCCTTCTCGAAGCGCGCAGCAGGTTTGCGAACCATCAGCCTTTCGCGGAGCAGTTCGGCCAGTTTCGATACTTCGAATGGTTTCACGACGATCTCGTCCGCTTCCAAAAGAATAGTGGCCATGGCGCGCTGCACGTCGGGGTAGCCACTGACCAGCAGCGTAAGCGCATTCGGCTGGGAGTGGCGCATGGCGGTAACCACCGTAAAACCATCCCCCGCATTCGGCATGTGCAGGTCGGTAACGAGAGCGTCAAAGCTCTCTGTAGCGATACATCGCAACGCTTCGATCACACTGGCGACAGCAACTACGTCAAACCCTTTGTGCTCAAGGGTCTCGTGCATCATGGCTCGAACGGCATCATCGTCATCCGCCAGCAGGACTCTATGGGAACCAGCTTGTGCACTTGGAGTCATAAAACACCGCCTTTGCGCCTGTGAGAGGCGAACTAGGAAGATTGTGACTCAGGCCTATTTCGGGAAGTGTGCAAAATTGAACAGTTATAGAAATCGTTAACCGGTATCGTAAGTCATTCTGACAGCTTTCCCCCTGAGTTGCGGCCCCTGGGTTCGAGTTGGGATCCTCAATTTTCAAACCCATGTGACCGCTTGATGACTGCATCCTGGACGTGCAACTTCAGGCCGAATCTGCCCAGGTTCGGCCGTTTTCTTTTTTTCCCGAATCTAAATGCAGAGCGATCTTTGCGGCTCAACCCTCTGTGCCCCGGGCGTCCGAAGCTATGGGGTTAGCTCTGTAGCTGTCCGGCGTGGTATGTTGACTCTTGGTACGGCAAAACTCGCAAATCATACGATAAAAACATGATCCGCTCCTATCAAGGTGCCACTCCTCAGTTCCCAGAAACATGCTACATCGACGACTCCGCTCAGCTCATCGGTGACGTGATCGTGGGCGAGCACTCCAGCGTCTGGATGAATTCCGTCCTCCGCGGCGATGTTCACCAGATCCGCGTCGGCCATTATTCCAACATTCAGGACAACTCCATCCTGCACGGCATGAAGGAACAGTACGGAGTCTATGTCGGTGACTACGTCACGGTCGGTCACAATGTCATCCTTCACGGCTGCATCGTCGAAGCCCGGTGTCTGATCGGCATGGGCTCCATCATCCTCAACGGCGCGGTTATAGGATCGGGCTCGATCATCGCCGCAGGCAGCCTGATCCCCGAGAAAACCGTCGTCGAGCCGAATTCCCTCTGGATGGGCTCGCCGGGAAAGTTCCGGCGTCACCTCGACGAAAAGGACCAGGCAATGATCCTCCGCTACGCCGAGAATTACGTGGGCTACAAGAAGACGTATTTGATGGAAAGGAAAGGCTTCTAGCTAGTAGTTGTTCAACTCACGAACATCCATCTTTGGAAACAGGGCGGCCATAGTCCAGGGCGCTGTCTAGGGACCGATTCCAAAGCTCCTGCCAACCCTATATCAGCGCGTAGAGGTTTCCGTCCGTGCCGCCGACATAGATCACATTGTCCACTACGACTGGTGATGACAGGATCGGTCCCAGCGTCAGAAGTTTGCCATATCCCGTCATCAGGTCATCATAAAAGTCGGATGCGAAGGCGGCATAGTAGTCCGCGGTGCCGTCGGGCTTAGTGAAGGCCGCGCCGTTCTGCTTCCAGGCGTCAGTCTCGAAGGTCCAAGCCATTTTCTGATTCTTCAGATCGACAGCGTGCAATCTTCCCGAGGTCGAACCGACGTAGAGCATGTCTCCGGCAATGGCGGGCGACGAGAATGTAGGCCATCCCTGAAGGTTCAGTGAGAAAACGACGCTGCCGCTGTTCGCGTCCAGTTCATAAAAAATGCCGGAGTCGGAGGTCGCAAAATAGACCTTCCCGCTGCGCACCGCTGGCGATGTAATCACCCACGAACCCTTCGTGGGAAACGCCCATTTCTTGTTGCCGGTGCGGGCATCGAGCGCATAGAGATTCGAGTCGCGGCAACCGAAATAGACAACTCCATCCGCCACCGCAGCCGACGACTGGATGCCAACCTGGTTATGAATGTCCGGGTCTTCTCCCGTCTTGAAACGCCATTTCTCCTTTCCTTTGACCGCATCGACCGCATAAAAATAACTGTCCCAACTGCCGATAAACACGGTGCCGTCGGCAATTACCGGGGACGCGTGCACCACGTCACCGGTCTTGAACCTCCATTTCAGAGCGCCCGAAGCTGCATTCAGCGCGTAGACGTTGCCATCACCGCTTCCGAAATAAACGGAGCCATTCCACACCACCGGCGAAGAAAGATAGCAATCCCATGGGTCTGGCATGGTCTCGGCGGCGGGTTGCGAGCCGTGCAGATGCCGGGCCGAGAATCGTCTCTCACCGCCGGTTTGGAATTTCCACTTCAGTTGTCCGGTCGCCGTTTCGACGGCATAAAAATTGCCGTCGTATGCGCCAAAGTAGACCATCCCGTCCGATACTGCCGGGGATGAAGCAATCCGGCTCTTGGCTTCGAACTTCCACTTCAGCGTCCCTGCTTCGCGGTTCACGGCATACAGAATGCCGTCCGTGCCCCCGACATAAATCGTCTCGCCAACTACCGCCGGAGACGAAATCACCTGGCCGCCAATATGGAACTTCCACTTGACGCTGCCAAGTGTTGCCGCTCCCGCTGCATCGTAGACTCCGCTGTGCTGGGCATTTCCGCGAAACATGGTTGCGTCAGCGCAGAATGCAGGCTGGGAAAAGAAGAGGACTGCGAGGCACAGCAAAGCGGACTTGAAGCGCATGACTGAGTTACCCCTTTCACACTTGACATCTAGCAAAAACGAAGGCCCAGACCCACACCACCAGCGGTTAGACGAGCAAATACAAGCTCCGTTAGCTTCGGGCCTGAATCGACGAGGCAGCGGAAGCTTCGATGTGAGCGCTGGGAAGTCCTACGGGTTCAGCACAATCTTCCCAAACATTTGGCTCTTCTCCATATACTCATGGGCCACACGGATGTCTTTCAAGGGGAAAGTATGGTCGATGATGGGCTTGAGGCGCCCCGCGAAGACGTGGCCAAGAACTTCATAGAGTTCGCTCATCGTGCCCATGTACGAACCCAATAGTGCAAGCTGGCGTGAAAATAAGAAGCGCAGGTCGAGTTCGACCTTTGGACCGGTGGTCGCACCGCAGGTAACCAGCGTTCCTCCGGTTTTGAGCGACCTGACACTCTCCTCCCAAGTCGCCGGCCCAACGTGCTCGATCACAATATCGACGCCTTCGAAGTTGGTGATCTTGCGGACTTCCTGAGAAATTTTCTGCTGATAGTGGTTAATCACAAAGTCGGCTCCGAGTTCGCGGGCCCGCTCCATCTTGCGCTCATCGCCGGCAGTCGTGATCACGCGGGCGTGGAACAACTTCGCGATCTGGATCGCCGCAATGCCCACGCCGGAATTCGCGCCCAGCACCAGCACGGTTTGTCCCGGGCGAATCGCGGCGCGCCCTGTGAGCATGTGCCATGCTGTAACAAAAACTAACGGAACGCTGGCGGCCTCGTTAAAATCGAGCCAATCGGGAATGGGAATCACATTCACCGCAGGCACGGCAATGAGCTCACAGTTCCCGCCGTCCACGGCGTTGCCCAGCACAGTAAACTGGCGGCATTGATTCTGCAGGCCCGCGACGCACTTCGAGCAGCGATTGCAGAAATGCATCGGCGCGAGCAGAACGCGCTGTCCCGCCTTAAAGTCAGTAATGTACTCGCCAACTTCGACGATTTCCCCCGCCGCATCCGTACCGAGAATGTGCGGCAGGTTGACACCGGGAAGACCCTTGCGTACCCAGAGATCAAGGTGGTTGAGAGCGCAGGCGCGCACCCGGATGAGCACCTGATCCTTGCGCGGCTTGGGATCTGGAACGTCTTCGTAGTTTAGAACTTCGGGTCCACCGAATTGATGAATACGAACGGCTTTCATGGGGCTCCTGCAGTTTCGAACGGCAAACTCGAACCCTACAAGCTAGCACAAATCGGGCGCGAGATTCCTTACCACCTCCCATGGTTTGACCTTTCGCGCCCTATGCAACCATAATCATCGCAATGGACCTCTACGAAGAGATCGTCCGCCTGCGAAAAGACGGGCGCCGCGGAGCCGTGGCCACCATCGTCAACGTGCGCGGTTCGATTCCCTCGTTCAAGACCGCCAAGATGCTGGTGCGGGATGATGGCTCAATCGTCGGCACCATTGGCGGCGGTTGCGTTGAGGCCGAGGTCTGGCAGGCGGCACGGGAGGTCATGGAATCGGAGAAGCCTCGCACTCTGACGTTTGATCTGAACCACGATCCAAAGTACGACACTGGTCTGGTCTGCGGCGGAACGCTGGAGATTTTTGTCGAGCCCGTGCTACCTCCAGCCGATCTCTACATTTTTGGCGCGGGTCACGTCGCAACGTGCCTGTACCAGGTTGCGCGCATCGCGGGATTTGATGTGACGGTTATCGATGACCGAGAGGCCTATGCCAGCCGAGACCGCTTTCCCGAGGCCCAGCAAGTGATTGCGGATGATTTTGACAATGCCGTGTCGCAACTCGTACCCAGCGAATCCTCGTACATCGTGATCGTGACGCGGGGGCATCGCGATGACATGCGGATCCTGCGCTGGGCGGTGCAGACTCCGGCGCGATACCTGGGGATGATCGGGTCCAAGAGAAAGACGATCACCATATTCAAAGAACTGCAAGCGGAGGGAATACCCGCGCACCTATTTGACCGGGTCCATGCGCCGATCGGATTGGATATTGGGGCAATTACCCCGGAGGAGATAGCCATTTCGATCACGGCAGAACTGATCGCGAAACGGCGAAACGTGGAGCGCGATCTGCCCCACATGAGCGGCTTCCGACGACGGGAGCAGGAGCCTGAGGTCGAGTCGAAGTAAATCGAGCTTTTTCAACGCCGAGACGCAGAGTGCGCCAAGACATGATTGGGCAGGTTCCTGTAAGGACGGGCACCCTCGCCCGTCTAGCGCAAGCTCGGCAGTTGCCGGCGGCCGTAAGACTTTTTCGAATCGTCTTTATTTTCGGCGTTGTCGTCGCCTCGGCGGTTAAGATTTCATCATGCCGAAAGAAGTCGAAGTAAAATTTCGAATTGAGAATCTGCCCGCACTGGCCCAGGCGTTGAAGCAAGCGGGCTTCAAACAGGTCACCCGCTCCACCCACGAAATGAATTCCCTCTATGATCTGCCCGGGCAGAAACTACGCCACCGCGGAGAAATGCTTCGGCTGCGCAAGTATGGCAAAACCTGGGTGCTGACCCACAAGGCGAAAGGCACCGCCCGCCGCCATAAAGTGCGGGCTGAACTAGAAACGCGAGTGGAGAACGGCCCGCAGGTGGACGCCATTCTGCGCATACTGGGATTCACTCCCACGTTTCGCTATGAAAAATACCGCGCGGAGTGGAGCGATGGAACAGGGCAGGTAGTGCTCGATAAAACTCCGATCGGAAACTTCGGCGAGATCGAAGGCCCGGCACGTTGGATCGACCACACCGCGCGCGCGCTGGGCATCAGAAGAGAAGATTACATCACCGAAACGTACGCTCCGATGTTCTTTGCTTGGAAGCGGCGCACGCGCAGCCGTGCTACGGAAATGACGTTTCGTGCGCTTGGCAAGAAATCAAAAGCGTTTGAACCGCCGAGACGCCGAGAGCGCAGAGAAAACCCTGAAAGTAATGATTTATTGCCGGGCTCATGAGCCTCCAGCCAAAGCTTCCCTCGGTGACCTCGGCGGTGAGATGCTCTACCCGTTTGCGCCGCAACACTTTTTGTATTTCTTGCCGCTGCCGCAGGGGCAAGGATCGTTGCGCCCAACCTTATCCCCGGAGCGCACAATCTGCTGCACTTGCATGTCGCCGGAACCAGCCATGCGCGCCTGTTCCAGCTCTTTCCTTTTCTTACGCTGGAAGGCCGCTTCAATCTCATCCACAGACGTTGCGACTGGACGCAGCGCTCGTCCATTGCCGCCACGGCCACCCGTAATAACCGACGGCGCGCCCGCATCTGAACCATGGCCGGTCAAATCGCTGGCACCCGCTCCACCCGGCATTCCTCCCGGATCCTGCGGGCGTTCCATGATCTGCATCAGATAGAGGTAGCGAACCGTCTCTTCCTGGAAACGCTGCATCATCTCTTCGAACATGTCGAAGGACTCGCGCTTATACTCGACCAGCGGATCGTGCTGTCCGTAGCCGCGAAGGTTGATGCCCTCCTTGAGGTGATCCATCGAGAGCAGGTGATCTTTCCACTGCGCATCGATCACACTGAGCATGATCATGCGCTCATGGTAGCGCATGGCATCGGCGCCGATCAGCGCCTCTTTTGAGTCATAGCGCTCTTTGAGTTTCTCGAAGATGGCATCGCCCAGTTCCTGGCGATTCATGTTTTCTGGTTTCAGGCCCTCGGCGTAGATGTCGACCCCGAAGCGATTGATGATCGCTTCTTTCAGAGCTTTGAAGTCCCAGTCGTCGACGTGCTCTTTGGGCGGACAGTGCCGTTCGAGGATGTCGCCAAGAATTCCCGAGACGTAGTCTTCGATAATCAGATCCTTTTGATCGAGCCCTTCCAGCAGACGGCGGCGCAAACCATAGACCGCCTCACGCTGCTTGTTCATGACGTCGTCATACTCGAGCAGGTGTTTGCGGGCTTCGAAGTTCTGGCCTTCGACAGCCTTCTGCGCGGCTTCAATCCGGCGCGTTATCATGCGCGATTCGATGGGAACGCCTTCTTCCATGCCGAGCCGTTGCAGAAGGTTGGAAACCCACTCCTTGGCGAAGATCCGCATCAGGTCGTCTTCGAGCGAAAGGTAGAAACGCGAAGAGCCGGGATCGCCCTGGCGGCCGGCGCGCCCGCGGAGCTGATTGTCGATGCGCCGCGCTTCGTGGCGTTCGGTGCCGAAAATGTGCAACCCGCCGGCAGCGATCACATCCTTATGTTCCTGGTCAGTGTCAGCCTTGTACCGGGCAAAAATTTCGTTCCACTGATCCGTCGGGACCGCGAATTCATTGCCCGCGTAATACCAGACGGTGCGGTTGGAATCATCGACCTCGGCTTCGATTTTGCCCTGTGCGGCCCGTATTGGCTGCGCGATTCCCTTCTTCACGCATTCCTGCTTGGCCATGAATTCCGGGTTGCCGCCCAGCAGAATATCGGTACCGCGGCCCGCCATGTTGGTGGCGATCGTCACCATTCCCTTGCGCCCGGCCTGCGCAACAATTTCCGCCTCGCGCTCGTGATACTTCGCGTTGAGGACGACGTGCTTAATTCCCTTCTTCTTCAGTAATTCAGAGAGACGCTCCGACTTTTCGATCGAGGTCGTACCCACCAACACAGGCTGGTTGCTATCGTGCAACCTCTGGATTTCGTCGGCAGCGGCAAAGTATTTTTCCTTTTCCGTGCGATAGACAATGTCCGGATTTTCCTTGCGCAGCAGCTCGCGATTGGTCGGAATCACGACGACTTCGAGGCGGTAGATTTTGTCGAACTCCGGCGCTTCCGTTTCCGCCGTTCCCGTCATGCCCGCCAGCTTCTTGTACATGCGGAAATAATTCTGAAACGTGATGGTGGCGAGCGTCTGGTTCTCGCGCTCGATCTTTACGTTTTCTTTCGCCTCAATCGCCTGGTGCAGCCCGTCGGACCATCGCCGTCCGGGCATCAGGCGCCCGGTAAACTCGTCAACGATGAGCACTTCGCCGTCTTTGACCACATATTCGACGTCCCGTTTATAAAGCGCGTGCGCTTTGACGGCGGTCTCAACGTGATGCTTGAGCGCCCAATTTTCGGGGTCCGCAATGTTGCCGATGCCGAGCAGCTTTTCAACTTTTTCCCAACCTTCGTCGCTGACCGTGACGTTGCGATGTTTTTCATCGACCACATAGTCGCCGGTCATAATCTTGGGCTCACCCGGCTGCGTGTCAATCTCCTCGCCCTTTTCGAGCTTGGGGATGATGCGATTCACCTTGTAGTACTTGTCCGTGGATTCTTCGCTGGCACCAGAAATGATGAGGGGCGTCCGCGCTTCGTCAATCAAAATAGAATCGACTTCGTCGACGATGGCGAAGTTGTGCACCCGCTGCACACAATCGCGCAGGTCGAACTTCATGTTGTCGCGCAGATAGTCGAAACCGAACTCGTTGTTCGTACCATAGGTCACGTCGGCTGCATACGCGGCGCGGCGCTCCGCATCGTCGAGATCATGCACGATCACGCCTACGCTTAGCCCGAGAAAACCGTAAAGCTTGCCCATCCATTCCGAGTCGCGCTTGGCCAGGTAATCATTGACGGTGACCACGTGCACGCCTCGCCCACTGAGTGCGTTCAGATAAACCGGGAGGGTGGCAACCAACGTTTTGCCTTCGCCCGTTTTCATTTCCGCAATCGTGCCCTGGTGCAGAACCATGCCGCCAATCAACTGCACGTCGAAGTGCCTCATGTTGAGCACGCGCCGTCCAGCTTCGCGGACCACGGCGAAGGCTTCCTCCAGGAGTTCATCGAGAACCACTTTAAGCAGTTCGCTGCGCTGAGCTTCAATTTCCTTCAAGCGGTCGGGATCGGCATCGGGCTCATCCACAATCGAGCTGAGACGCTCCTGAATGCGGGCGCGAAATTCCGCCGTCTTGCCGCGAAGTTGGTCGTCGGAGAGCTTTCGCACCTCCGGCTCCAGCGCGTTGATCGCCTCCACGCGAGGCTGCAGGCGCTTAATCTCGCGCTCGTTTTTCGTCCCGAAAACCTTGCCTAGCAAAGTGTTAATCAATGCGAAGATCCTTCAGAGGACACGGGTCCTAAGCTATGAGTAAAAGCCTAGCACATTAGATGCGGCGGGGATGGCGAAGGACGGGAAGCACATGTCCTAAATCCGCACCTGTGGTCTTGAGCGAACGAAAGGCTAATGTATTTGAGTTTCTCGATGCTGCCGAGAGTTCCTCGGGAAGCGACGTTTGAGAAACGGATTCTGAATTGCCAATTCCCCAAAAAGTCGCCCAATCGACTACTTAAACTCGACTCCCGTTGCCCAGTTCCCTGCCGCTCTGCTACTTTGATTAGTTTGCAGTTCGCTGTCTGCCGACCTTTTGGAGTGAAAATGCCAGCCATCAAGTTTCGCGGCGTAGACTTCATCGATTTCGACACTTTGCTGAATGACGACGAGCGCCTGGTGCGCGATACGGCGCGCAAGTTCATCGAAGACAATCTCGTACCGATTATTGAGGAGTGCAACCGCGCCGGCCGTTTTCCGCGCGAACTGGTCAAGCCAATGGCTGATCTAGGATTCTTCGGGGCGTCGCTGAACGGCTACGGCTGCGCCGGCATGTCGAACGTGGAATACGGCCTGGTGACGCAGGAACTCGAGCGCGGGGATTCGGGCGTGCGCTCGTTCGTCAGCGTGCAATCGGCGCTGGTGATGTATCCGATTTATACCTTTGGCAGCGACGAGCAGAAAAGCACCTGGCTGCCGGAGATGCAAAAAGGTGAAAAGCTCGGCTGCTTTGGGCTGACCGAACCGGATTTCGGATCGAATCCGGGCGGCATGAGGACGCGCGCGCGTAAAGTCGGCAAGGAGTATGTGCTGAACGGTGAAAAAATGTGGATCACGTCGGGCACCATCGCCGACGTGGCCGTCATTTGGGCCAAGGTTGAAGATGAAGGCGATAAGGTACGCGGATTCCTGGTCGAGACCGACCGTCCCGGATTCAAAGCGAACGACATTCACGGGAAGTGGTCGCTGCGGGCTTCGGTGACGTCGGGTTTGTCGCTGCAGGATGTGCGCATTCCCGAGTCGAATTTATTGCCGGGATCGGGGGGCTTGAAGTCTCCGCTGATGTGCTTGAACCAGGCGCGCTACGGAATCGCGTGGGGCGCGGTCGGGGCAGCGATGGCTTGTTACGACTGCGCGCTGCAGTATGCGTTATTGCGCAAGCAATTCCGCGATCAGCCCATCGCCTCACATCAACTGGTGCAGGAAAAACTGGCGTGGATGATCAACGAGATCACGAAAGCGCAGCTACTCGTGCTGCAAGTTGGCCGTTTGAAAGACGCGGGAAAAGTACAGCACCAGCACATCTCGATGGCCAAGAGAAATAACGTGTGGATGGCGCTGGAGTGCGCCCGGATGTCGCGAGATATCCTTGGCGCAAACGGCGTGGCCGACGATTATCCCATCATGCGCCATCTGATGAACCTCGAAAGCGTCAAGACGTATGAGGGCACGCACGACATTCACACCCTGATTATCGGGGCCAGCGTGACTGGGATTGAGGCGTTCTAGGGACGCTGCCTTCCAAGGCATGGGCATATCAGCATTCTAAAGTTAAAGCATCAAGATGCTGTTCACTCCCTTGCAAACCGAGCGGCTGACGCTGCGCGCCTACGCGCCTTCGGACATTCCCGCGCTCATGCCGCTGATTGGCGCTCGCGAAGTGGCGGCGACCACGCTGCGTATTCCGCATCCCTTCACCGACTCCGACGCCAGGAGCTTTATGACCGCTACGCAGGAGGAACTGGCGAACGGCAGCGCCTTGCGCCTGGCGGTAGTCCTACGCGGGAGTGACACGCTGTGCGGCGGCGCGGGACTGCGCATCGAACCGGACCACCGGCGAGCCGAACTGGGCTATTGGATCGGCGTGCCTTACTGGGGGAATGGCTATGCCACCGAAGCGGCAGAGGCCATGGTGAAATATGGATTCGAAACTCTTGGACTGCATCGAATCTTTGCCAGCCATGTCACGAACAACCCCGCGTCGGCAAGGGTCCTGAAGAAAATTGGCATGCGATACGAAGGCAGGCATCGTGGTCACATTCTGAAATGGGGAGAGTTTCTCGACCTCGATATGTACGGGATGGTAGTTTCGGACATCGAACCCGTCCCCCTCGGCGGCGAAGGCCGCGGGATTCCGGTGCCCTGACCGCAGCAAGATCGCTACGCCCGCCAGATCCACGGACGCAACTCATTTCGCGCAACTCATTTCGCGCAAGCCATCCCGCGCCATCATGCCGCATACAGTTCGGTCAGCAGCTCATAGGCTCGCCGCATGTGCGGAATCACGATACTGCCGCCCACCACCAGTGCAACGTTAATCGCTTCTTCCTGCTCGGCGCGGGTGACGCCCAGGCGATACGACTGGATGACGTGGTAGTTGATGCAGTCATCGCAGCGCAGGCAGGCGGATGCGACCAGCCCCATCAGTTCTTTGTATTTGGCAGGCACAGCGCCTTCCAGGTAGGTGTTGTGGTCGAGATTGTAGAAGCGCTTGACGAGGAGGTTGTCGGCTTGATCGACGTTCTGGTTGAGACGGGTTCGGTTGTCCAGGAAACGCCGGGCGAGGGCGCTCTTTTCGGCGACCTGCTTTTCAGAGAACCGATAGGCAGGCTCTTTGCGTTCACTGGTCGCGTGTTCAGGCGATTTCGGTTCGGTGGCCATGCCCTGAAGATTAGCAGAGGAACTCCGCTCGTACATCAACACGAACAAGTCGCGGACAGGAGTGTCGGCGCACAAAAGCCATGTGACGCATGCCCTTTCCTCTTGGCCCGGAAGGAGATATATTCCAAAGTCTCATTTATCTACAGGAGGCCGTGATGCCAACCCAGGTTCAAACCCGTCCCGAACCGCATACCAAGAATTTCGGGGAAAACATAGAAAGCGATCTTGCTCTGGAGTTCCTGCGAGTGGTGGAGAACGCGGCCATCGAATCGGCGCGCACCATGGGCCAAGGGGACCGTCCGCTCAGCGACCAGGTGGCTACGGAGGCCATGCGTAAGACGATGGACACGGTTCCGATGCACGGGACGATTGTGATTGGCGAGGGAGAACGCGACGACGCTCCCATGCTTTATATCGGTGAGCAAGTGGGTGGCTCCTATCCGGATGGCCGGGAGGTTCCGCATATCGATATTGCGGTTGATCCGCTGGAGGGCACGAACCTCTGCGCTACCGGCGCTCCGGGTTCGATCACGGTGCTGGCGGCATCGGAACGGGGCGGGTTGCTGCATGCTCCCGACTGCTACATGGAGAAGATCGTGGTGGGACCATCGTGCAAGAATGCAGTGGAATTAGACGCTCCCGTGGCCGTCAACCTGAAGAACATTGCGCGGCGGCTGCATCGCGGGGTGGAGGATCTGGTGGTGATGGTGCTCGATCGTCCGCGACACGAGAAGCTGATCGCCGATATTCGGAAGGCGGGGGCGCGCATCAAGCTGATTGGCGACGGCGATCTCTCGGCGGGTATTGCGGCGGCGGTGATTGGAACCGGCGTTCATGCGGTGATGGGATCGGGTGGCGCACCCGAAGGCGTGATCACGGCGGCCGCGATCCGCTGCCTGAATGGATACATGCAGGGACGGTTGGTCATCGACAAGCCGGAACTCGAAGAGCGCATTGCGAAGATGGGGATTAAGGACAAGAAGAGAATTTACGAGGCGGAAGATCTGGCCCCCGGAAAACAGATGATCTTCGCTGCAACCGGAGTGACTGAAGGCGCGCTGTTGAAAGGCGTGCGTTTCTTCGGCGAAGGCACGCGGACTTCATCCGTCATTCTGACGCTGCGGACCGGGCGCGTGCGATTTATCGAGAGCATTCATTTAGATAAAGGGCCGGATGTGAAGGTCAGGTTCGCTTAAGCTGTGGGTAGTCCTAAGTAATCAGTTCTCAGTAAGTCCTGGCCAGCGGAGCCGCGACGATTTCATGGGCGGCGGCGACGGCCGGCTGTTTTTGTGTTCTCATGAGACTTTGCTGAGATGACGGCGGCGCCACATCTCGACCCTGCGGTCGACACTCACTGGGGCTCTCACGGGCGAAAGGTCGCGCTGGAGTCCATATTTCTGGTCTTGCTGGTCGCGGCCTCGTTCTTAGTGAGGCTATGGGGACTTTCGGAGGTGCGTTTCTGGGATGAGGCGGTCTACCTCCAGAATGCCGAAGTCATCTGCGGAGCCAAGACCAATTATTCCGAACTGGACAGCCGTCCTCCGTTGCTCTCGATTGTTTTTGCAGGGGTGTTTCTGCTGTGGAATCACGTTTACGCCGCCTGCATTACAACCGCTTTGCTGAATGCGCTGGGGCCGGCGTTTCTGTACTTCGGCGGGCGCCTGATTGCGGGGCGAATCGCTGCGGGCATTGCGGCACTGCTGCTCGCTTTCTCGCCGTTTTTCGTTGGCGTTTTTCCGGCTGGATTCATAAGCGACGCCACGGGCAATGGCTTGCTTTCCGATGGCCCGGCGCTCACCTTGATTCTGCTTGCGTTCTGGCTTCTGGTGCGCGCCCTGCGCCAGCAGACCGACCTGCGATTTGCAGCAGCCGGATTTGTCCTCGCACTGGCCGTGCTCATGCGCTTTGCTTCGTTGTCGACGGTGGGGGTGCTTTTCCTTCTGACTCTGGCCGCAAATCGCTGGTGGAAAACCGCCGTGAGCTGCGGTTGTGGTTTCATCGCCGGGGTGGGTCCCTATTTGTTCTGGTCGCGCTTCCGCTACGGCGGATTCCTGACCACCTTTCGCAAAGGCTGGGGAAATTTCGAAGGTCCGGGGGAATCGGCTTTTTTCTATGTAAAGAACTTTGGCAACATTTTTTCCTGGATTACGCTTGCCGGGTTGGTCCTGTGGATTGGAGGGCGGGCTTGGGGGCGCTGGCAGGAGAAACAGGGAGAACGTTTACCAAGACTGGAGGTCTTCCTGTGGCTCTGGGCGGCGGCCCTGCTTCTGTTTTTCAGCGCCTTGCATCATAAAGAACCGCGCTATGTAATGCCCGTGGCGCCCCCTTTGTTACTGCTCGCCGGCATCGGACTCAGCCGGTTGCCGCTGGCCAGCCGTCGGGACGTTCGAGTTGCTGGAACCGTCCTCCTGGTGGGGGCGCTGACCTACACGTTTCTGCCCGACCGCCAGCGCTTCGAAGATTCCTTTGTGGACGACGAGGTGTCAGAGGATCAGGAGGTCTCCGAGTTCCTGAATCAGAATTTGCCGCCGGGGACGGTGCTGTACTCGAACTTCAACTATCCAGTCTTCGCGTGGTACACCAACCTGCCGGTGCATCAACTGCCGGAGAGCGGTCCGACTCTGTACGATGCGCTCAACCATTTGCCAGGCGATGGAATTGTGATCGCCTACAAACCGAGCGACGAGATCGCGGAGCCCCGTTTGGAATGGCTGGACTCGAATCCGCACTTTCGACGGTTCCGGGAGTTCCAGGCGCTGGTGCTGTATGAGCACCGCAAGTGACTCGCTATCACGGCGTCGCCCTGATCGAGCGGATGCGATCAGCCGGGCGAACCGAGAATTCTGCTACACTTCCCTCATCATGCGCCGCGCAACTGCTGCCGTGGCTTGTATTATGCGGTCGCTTTCTCTCGTGGCGGCGGTTTCGGCCGTAGTTCCGGTAACCGTCTCGGCGATAGTTCTGCTCGTGGTTGCAGCCGCTCCAGCCTACGCCCAGATTCAGCCCTCGCAAGACACGAACTCGAAAGAACCGGCGGGCGGAATCTATCGAGTAGGGCGCGGAGTCAGTGCTCCCCGACCTAAGTACCAACCGGACCCGGAATTCTCGGAACAGGCCCGCAAGTTGGGATATGAAGGAGTTTGCGTTCTGGAGCTCGTGGTGGACACTGAGGGGATGCCGCGAAACATCAGGGTCACGCGACCTGTGGGGATGGGACTCGATGAGAAGGCCATGGAGGCGGTTCGTCAGTGGAGATTCACGCCCGCGATGAAGGATGGCACACCCGTGGCCGTTCAGATCGCGGTGGAGGTGAGCTTCCACCTGTATGCCCAGAAGGCCGTTGGGTTATTTCAGAAGGCCAATTCCGGAGATGCCAAAGCGCAGTTTGAACTTGCTCAACTCTTGTTGTCCGATCCAGCATTGGCGAATGATGACTCGCGGGGACTTGCCTTCATGGAGAAAGCCGCCAAGCAGGGGCTTCCCAAGGCGGAGTTTGCGATGGGGGAATATTGGTCATCCCGCAAAAACGAACTGGTGAAGGCCTATATCTGGTACGCTCAGGCCGAGCGGCATCATTACAAAGACAGTGGCGCGAGGATGAAGGAAGTCGGCGAAAAGATGACGCCGGAGCAACTGGCGGAGGCACGGCAGCGCCTCGACAGCGGCAATCCTTTCTGAAGTACATTTACTGTCAGACTTGTGCCAGCCCACCCAACCGAGGCTGGTGAAGCCACGCTTGCGTACCATCCCTGCTGCTACAATCGCTAGCTCCATGATTCAAGGGAACTTCCTGCTCGACAGAAACGTATCCGTGGTGTGCTGTTAAGGCACGGGGTGCGATCCGGGCGGTTCGGATCACATGGGTGCGGTCGGTAATTGCCGAGCTTTGCTCGGCAGGGACGGGCGAGACTGCCCGTCCCTGCGCGAACTAAATTCACGGAGTCTGGTTTTGGAAGAAGCCCAGGTTGTCGGATTGCTGGTCCGTCGCTGCGTCGGAGGGGATGCCGCGGCCTGGGAAGAGATTGTGCAGCGCTATCACCGGCGGATTTACAACGTGTGCTACCGGTTTGCCGGGGATTCCGAAAACGCGCAGGACCTCACCCAGGAGGTCTTCATCAAGATGTATCGCACCCTGAACACCTACGATTCGGGCAAGGGCGCGTTCATGACCTGGGTAACCACGATCACGCGCAACCTGCTGGTGGATCATTTCCGCAAGTCGAAGGGCGACCGGATTACAGATTCGCTGGATTCCACACCTTCCGAGCACGAGGATGCGCAGCCTTTGAGCGAGCGTATCGCGGACCAGGGGCTACCACCGGATGCGGCTGTCCAGAGCCGGGAAACGCGGGAAATGGTGCATTTCGCGCTGCAAAAACTGTCTCCAGAGCTGCGCGAGGCGGTGATTTTGAGGGATCTGCAGGACCTGGATTATCGGGAAATTGCCACGGTTTTGAGAGTTCCAGAGGGAACCGTCAAGTCGCGAATTAATCGGGGACGAGCGGAACTAGCGCGCCTCCTACAACGTACATATAAACAGGTGATCTGATGTCAGAGGAAACAAAACACGGGATCGAGTGCGCGGAGTTCGAAGCGCTGCTCAGCGGCGCCATCGAGGACAGCGACGGCGGGCAGTTGAGCGCAGCTCGTCGGGAGAACTTCGACGCCCATCGGCGGGTCTGCGGAATCTGCGGTCTGCTGTTCGCGGAGGCGCAGGCGGGGCGGCAATGGCTGCGGTCTTTGGAGCCGGTCGAACCTCCGGTGCATCTGGTGCACAACATTCTAGTGGCGACGAGTGGGGTGGTGAGCCGGCGGCCGCTGACGGTAAGAGCGGATGGCAGTACGACTCCGTTTAGGGAACGCGTGCGGGAGCGGTGGGATGCGTTCTTTGCGCCCCTGACGGCTTTTGTGCGGCAGCCACGATTTGTGATGTCGTTCGGGATGATCTTCTTCTCGTTCTCGCTGGCGCTCAACGTGGCGGGCGTGAAGCCGGCGGACGTGGCGAAAGTGAACTTGCGGCCCGCAGCCCTGCGTCATGCTTACAACGATGCGCAAATCAAGGTGGTCAAGTACTACGACAATATCCGCTTTGTGTATCAGATCGAATCGAAGCTGCGCGAATTGAAGCGGGCCAACACGCCCGCCGAACCGAGTCCAGAGCAGCAAAGGGAAAATCGCAAGAACAATACCAGTGGACAACCAGAGCAGAGACAGGATCGAAACTACTCCCAGGAATACAACCAGCCGGTGTTAGCCGGACTGCGGGAGGCATCGCCTGCCGTGACGGCGACCACGAATCGGAGGTTTGTATGAATTGTGCCAATCATGCTGATGCGTCAGCAGTGGCCTATTGCCGCACTTGCGGAAAGGCGCTGTGCGCGAACTGTACGCGTCCCGTGCGGGGCGTGATCTATTGCGAGGACTGCCTGGGATCGAAGATGGAAGGCGTTCCAACGGGCGCCCCGGGTTTTACGCCGGTTGCTTTCAATCCGGGAGTGTCGGGACAGATTCCACTCCCACCTCCTCCCGTCGTCAGCAGCGGTCCGAACCCCACGGTCGCGGGAATTCTGGCGGGATTTTTTCCCATCGGCGTGGGTGCCGTTTATACGGGGCAATATGCCAAAGGACTGGCGCATCTGGCCGTCATGACGCTGCTCATCGCGGGAGTCAGCGCCAGCGACCACGGGCACGGCGAGGCTCTGGGCATCATCTGCGGTTTCGGCATTGCCTTCTTCTACATCTATCAGATCATTGACGCAGTGCGCTCGGCGAAGGCGATCCAGACGGCGCAACCGATTCCCGATCCCTTCGGATTGGCGGCAACTTTTGGCGGCGGTACGAAGATCGAAGCCAACAAGATCCCGATCGGCGCAATCGTGCTGATCGGTCTTGGCGTGCTTTTCCTGCTGCATACCCTGGGCCTGATGGAATACGGGATCGATCGCTTCTGGCCGGTGATTTTGATTGCGCTTGGCGGTTGGCTGTTTGCCCGCAACTGGGGCCTGATTGCCGGGGGGTGTTCGGGCTGTCAATGTCAACGATGCCGGGCGCGCAGGCTTATGGGTCCGGCCATGCTGATGACAGTCGGGTTCCTGTTTTTGCTAGACAACGTGCATCTGTTGGACTTTGACCGATCTTGGCCGGTGATTTTGCTGGTGATCGGCGGAGTCAAACTGTTGCAGGGGAGCGCATCGATCGAGGGTCATATTCCGGGATTGGCTGCGGGAGGAAATCCGGGCTCAGGCGCGATTCCTCCGGTGCCGCCCGTTCCCCCCGTCCCTCCCATTCCACAAGATCCGCAAAGCAGTGAGGTGAACCGTGGCTAGCCCTGGAATGAATCCGCCGCCGACTCCACGTATCCCGCACCGGTCAATCGCTGGACCGGTCGTACTGATCCTGATGGGAATCCTGTTCCTGATGGGGACGATGGGGATTCTTGAGATCCACCATCTGGGATCGCTTTTCGCGCGCTTTTGGCCCGCCCTGCTGATTCTTTGGGGCGCGCTGAAGCTGATCGAGTACGAACAGGCCAAGCGCTTAGGCCAACCGGCACGCGGCATTGGGGTTGGCGGGGTTTTCCTGATGCTGTTTCTGATCGGGAGCGGGCTGATCGCCACCCAGGTGTCCAAGGTGAACTGGAAGAATCTTGGGGACCACATCCAGCTTGGCGACGATGAGGGACTGGACGAGATTTTTGGCGGGTCCACTTTCAACTACAGCGGCGAACGCAGCAGCGCCTTGCCGGCGGGCAGCACCAGCATGCGCATCAATGACGATCGCGGCACGGTTACGGTCAATGTGTCGGACGAGAAGAAAGTGAGGGTCTCGTGGCGCAAGAAAATTCGCGCCGAAAGTCAGCAGGATGCCAATGGCTATAACGGCAAAACCGATCCCACCCTGGTGATGGCCGACAAGATGATCGTCCTCAATGCCAATACCCAGGGGGCCGGCGACAAGAGCGTCACCACCGACATCGATATTTACGTGCCGGTGAATACCGCGCTTTCAATCACCTCGGGTCGGGGCGATGTCACCATCGCGGGCATGAGCAGCAGCGTGGAGGTCAACCACCATCGCGGCGAAGTCAACGTTACTGATAACACCGGTAATGTCACTCTCAACCTCGACGGCAGTTCGGTGAGACTCGAACACGTTAAAGGAGACGTAACGATTCAAGGCAAGGCCAACGAGGTGGCGATAGAGGATGTGGATGGTGCGGTTCGACTGAATGGCGAGTTTCAGGAAAGCTTGCGCCTGGTGCGGGTCAGCAAGATGGTCAGCTTTCATTCTTCGCGCACCGAGATGGAATTTTCGCGATTGGATGGCCGCCTCGATCTGGACTCGGGCGACCTGCGCGCCGATTCGTTGATTGGGCCAACGCGGCTGACCACCCGGTCGAAAGACATTGCGCTTGAGGGCGTATCGGGCGACCTGCGATTGGAAGATGGCAACGGGTCGGTCGAGGTCGGACTGCACAAGCCGGGCAATATCCAGATCGATAACCAGCGGGGTGACGTGCAGGTTACACTTCCGCCAAGTACGCCGATTAAAGTGGAAGCGCGCACGCACGAAGGCGAAATCGAGAGCGACTTCGACGAAGTGAAGGTTGAGAATGGCGACAACCAATCGAGCGCCAGCGGTTCGATTGGAACGAATGGTCCTAAACTGGTGGTGAATTGCGGCAAGGGAGCCTTTGAGTTCCGCAAAGGAACGGTAGCCGTTACGCCTCCGGCTCCGCCGCTTCCGCCGGTGATGCCGGCAAAACCGGGCAAGGCGGCGAAAGCGCTGCCAGCTCCGAAGGCGCCCCCAGTGGAGAGCGAAAATTAGCCTTGAGATTGTGAGCCCCGCCTCTTGGATGGAAGGTCAGCGACGCGAGGCGCTCCTTCCATATCCCTTACTCCAGTCTTGCACTCCGGTTATAATCGTGAGCATCCAAAAATAGAGCGTGCATTGCCATGGACCGCGGCAGTTCAGTAGTCTGTCGTGGGACTTCCAGGCAATGCCGAGACTCGAAATTCACAGAAACATCTAGACGAGAGTGGTGTTATCGCTAACTGAAAGGATGGTGACAAAAAATGAAAAAGCTAATTGGATTTCTTGTCATATGTTTTGTCTTTTCTCTCTCGGCGCTGGCACAGCATGAGGGCCATATGGGCGGCGGGCGGCCAGAAGTGGGCGGTGGCCGTCAGAACATTCCGAAGCACGGCCCGGTGAGAGCGACCAATCCGCATCCGGCGGAGGAAAATCGCCACTTTGCGGACAAGGAAGGGCATCCTAACGCTCCCCACGTACACAACGGTCGGGAATGGGTGGGCCATGACACGGGCCGGGACGATGCCCATTACCATCTGGATCATCCGTGGGAGCACGGCCATTTCACTGGCGGTTTCGGGCGCGGTCACATCTGGCGCCTTGGCGGCGGGGGTCCCGGCCGCTTCTGGTTCGGCGGTTTCTACTTCTCGGTGGCTCCGTACGACATTGGCTTTTGTGACGGATGGCTCTGGGATGCCGACGACATCGTGATCTATGACGATCCCGATCACATCGGCTGGTACCTCGCTTATAACGTCAGACTGGGAACCTACGTCCACGTCATGTATCTGGGAAGGTAGAACAATATTGGCGCCACGGCGGGGCCGGGCAGGGATGCCCGGCTCTCCACCGTTAATACGACCTTTCAATCATCCAGTTTTCCAGCGGCTGCTTATTGTTTCTTGTCCGTTTTATCGTCTTTTTTGTCTTCTTTCTTTTCTTCCTTGCTGGTGTCTTCTTTCGGCTGGATCGAGATCAGTTCAACCTCAAAGATCAGAGTGGCGTTGGGACCAATGTCAGCGCCTGCGCCGCGCTCGCCATAGGCGAGATCCGGAGGAATGACGACCTGCCACTTCGATCCTGTGGGCATAAGCTGCAGCGCTTCGGTCCATCCCTTGATCACCTGGCCGACTCCAAACGTAGCCGGCTGCCCGCGCTTGTAGGAGCTGTCAAATTCCGTGCCGTTTATAAGCGTGCCCCGGTAGTTGCACACTACCGTGTCGGTGGCGGTTGGCTTGGGTCCGGTGCCAGCGGTCAGAATCTTGTACTGCAGACCGCTGGGCAACGTAACCACGCCTTCTTTAGCCTTGTTGGCGGCGAGAAACGCCTCGCCTTCGGTCTTGTTCGCGGCCGCAGCCTGTTGCGTTTTCTCCTGCTGTTGTTTGCGAACCTCGTTCTGGACTTCAGTGAGCACGGCCTGCGCTTCTTCCTGGGTCAGACGCGTTTTGCCACCCGCCAGGGCATCCTTCACTCCCTGGGATACCAGACTCGAATCTACTTCCACCGATTGTTTTTTCAGATTGTTGCTCAAGCCGGTGCCGATGTTCATGCCCAGGGCGTAGCTGAACTTTTCTTTTCGCGTGGTTAGCGCCGGAGGAACCGCCGAGCTTTTCGCGGCCGTCCCCGTCTTCTTCACCGGAGGTTTCGTTGTGGGAGTCGTCGCCGCCGGAGTGCTGGTTGCTGGAGTCTGCTGGGCATAGCCAGTTCCCGCCAGCGTGGTCGCCGCGGCCAATAGGAGTGCTATTGTGAGAGATCTTTGCATGTGTCTATTGTCACATTGCCGGGGCTTCTGCGCCAGACCCGGCTGGCCCCGACACAACACGAGCTAGAGTCCTCTCGCTGGAGTTCGGTAGTTCGGTTCAGGCTCGGTAGAAGATTCGCTCTAAGAGGTTAGGCTATAATCCAGGCATGAAAACCGCTCGCTTACTCTCGCTAGCTTTGCTCGTGATTGCGCTCACCTCAGCCAGTTCGGCCAAGATGCTGGTGCAACTCAAGGACGCTCAAGGCAAGGTTGTAGGGTCCGCGATTTTGTGGGAATCAGGGTCGGGAATCGCGATGGAACTCAATTTTGAAAACCTGCCTGCCGGTGAGCACGCCATCCACTTTCATCAGAATGCGAAATGCGAGGCTCCGGATTTCAAGACCGCGGGAGGGCATTTCAATCCCGATGGCAAAAAGCATGGGCTGGAGAATCCGGAAGGCCATCACGCGGGCGACAATCCCAATTTCACGGTGGGCGCGGACGGCAAAGCGCACTTCAAATTGGAAGATAAGGACGTCAACCTGGGCAGCGACAGCCATTCCCTGTTCAGCAACGGGGGCACGGCCATCATGGTTCACGCCAAGGCGGATGACCAGAAGACCGACCCAGCGGGCAATGCCGGCGACCGCATCGCTTGCGGCGTGATTACCAAATAGAGCTCATCGATTTTGGGTCGTTGTCAGGTCACGGAAGCGGGCAGAATAGTACCGCGGCAACTGCCCAGTCCGATGCGGCGGAAGCCTTCTCGCTCACAATATCCCTGGAGGATGACTTCGTCGCCGTCTTCCAGAAATCTTCTCTGCTCTCCGGTGGACAGCGTCACCGGATTCTTGCCCCGCGCCGTGAGTTCGAGCAGACATCCGCGCGACGTTTGCTCCGCGCCAGAGACGGTTCCGCTGGCCAGTAGATCGCCCGGGCGCAGATTGCACCCGTTGCTGGCGTGATGGGCCAGCATCTGCGCCATCGTCCAGTACATATCCCGGAAGTTGCCGCGGCCCAGAACCATGGGAGCGTGGCCGGATTCCCGCATCCGAGCCGACCGCACCGAAACTTCGAGCCAAAGGTCGAGGCCGCCCTGTTGCTGATCGCTCTGGCTAAAGAGGTAAGGGAGAGGCGCCGGATCCGCCTCCGCGCGCGCAAAAGCGGCGGTGCGAAATGGAGCGAGCGCTTCCATCGTGACCACCCATGTCGAGAGTGAAGTCGCGAAACTCTTGGCCAGAAAGGGCCCCAGCGGCTGGTATTCCCAAGACTGAATATCGCGCGCCGACCAGTCATTGACCAGGCAGATCCCGAAAATATGTTCATCCGCCTGGTCGATTGGAATGGATTCGCCCAACGGATTGCCAGTGCTCACGAAGAAGCCAACTTCCAGTTCGTAGTCCAAGGCTTTGGCCGGAGCAAATCTAGGGTCGGCTTCGCCATCGCGCGACTGGCCGGACGGCCGCACTACCGGCGTCCCACTCGGAAGCAGCGACGATGCACGCCCGTGATAGCCGATGGGGACGTATTTGTAATTCGGCAACAATGGATGGTCGGGGCGAAAAAGCTTGCCGACGTTGGTGGCGTGAAAGATCGACGCATAGAAATCAGTGTAGTCTCCGACGATCGCGGGCAACAGCATGTCGACATCAGCCTGAGCGACCAAGTGGCGCGCCACTGACTGACGGATGGAGGTGGGCGCATCCTGACGCAGAATCGCATGAAGATGCCGCCGCAATACTTGGCGAGGCCCGGTGCCGAGTGACATCAGCGGGTTGAGCGAGTCGGAAGCACAAGCATTGGCCGCAAGGCGCACGCTCTGTTCTGCCAGCAATCCCTCACTTTGCATTCCGTGAAGATCCAGAATACGGTCTCCAATGGCAAGTCCCACTCTTGGCTTGGCGGACGCATCGTGCCGCTGAAAAACTCCGAAGGGTAAATTCTGAATGGGAAAATCCGCGTTTGGCAGGTTGGCGGATTCCACCCAGCTTTGTACTTCGGAGCCGTGAGTCTCGTCGAGAATGACTTTCATACGGGATGCTTCATAGCAGAATCTCTATAAGAGATGCAATGCCCGCAGGTCGTCGATCGGCTCGGTGAACGAGCACGATCCAAACGAAAGCGCAAAATCATGGCGTGCGGCGGCGACTTCATCCCAGCTGAGCCAATGCCTCCGCCAAGTGACTCCCGCTAAGTCGAAGTGGAACGCATCCGCCGATGACTCTTCAAGCAACTGCGCCGTCAGATCATCGGCCATGCCCGCGCGCAGGAACGCGGCTGCGAGGAAGACATTCAGAAAACCGTGCATGATCCCCGAGTCGCTGTCTGGTTGATACGTGAACCGGTGCACCGAGCGCAGGGGATGGTGTAATCCCGCCGTGGCCTTGAAGGGCACGTGGGCTGCGGCACACAGGCGGATAAATTCGGTCACGCTTCTGGAGGACGGAACCTTGTCAGCCGTCTCGCCGCCGGTCCTGATCTTTGCTCTGCGCCCGCATGCGCCGATCCCTGCAATGCACTCGGCGCAATTCGTCAGCGCAACTTCGAAATAGATGGCGAGCTTCGCGGGGATGATTTCCGACCAACGATTGACCTCGCCGGCATTCGCAGCTCTTACCTCAACTGCATCGATGACCGCTGCCCTCGTCCTTGTGGAACTGGAGTCAGCGAATCGATCATTGAATTCGCCAATGCGAGCAACGAATTCGCGAATGCGAAAAACTTCCGTCAGCGAGTCGAGACCGGGCAGGACAGATAGCCGCCAAGTCGCAGAACTTGCATTCGATGGAGGAACCGGCAATCCAGCAAGGGCCGCTTCGAATTCACCAAGCCGCGCCACCGGAACAACAAAACGGCCAAGAATCCAGTTCCATTCCGAGCGCAAGTATGCGTCGTAGTTAGCCACCGACGCCGCCATGGGCAGCGCTGTGGGAGGAAACAATCCGGCATAGTCGATCAAGTCGCGCAGCAAGAGGCCAATGGGGGCGCCGGTTTCGCTGGAGTCCCGGGTTTGAAAAGTTCGCGAATTCATCGTGCCAGCTTCATCTTTTCGAGATCTTCTTAACTGCTCTACCTCTTGAACTTCTTGCGCAGGCCCTGCCAGCATTCGAAGTACTGATGATCGAGTTGCGAAGTCTCGAGCGCAAACTTTGTCGGCTGACAGGCGAAGCGAGTTTCAAACATGAAGGCCAGGGTTTCGTCCAGATAAACCGGCTTCAGGTCGGCTTTGCTCGCCTTCTCGAACGTCTCGGTATCAGGTCCGTGGCCGGCCATACAGTTGTGCAGGCTCGCGCCTCCGGGAACGAATCCCTCTGCTTTCGCGTCATATTCACCGTGGATCAATCCCATAAACTCGTTCATGAAGTTGCGATGGAACCAGGGAGGACGAAAGGTATGCTCGGCGACCATCCAGCGCGGCGGAAAAATTACAAAGTCGAAGTTGGCGGTTCCGGGAAGTTCCGAAGGCGAAGTGAGCACCGTATAAATCGAGGGGTCGGGATGGTCGAAGGTCACGGTGTTGATGCAGTTGAAGTTCGCCAAATCGTATTTATAAGGCACATAGTTTCCGTGCCAGGCGACGACGTTCAGCGGAGAGTGATCGATGGCCGCCGACCAGAGTCTCCCCTGGAATTTGGTCGCGATTCGAAAATCGCCCTCCCGATCTTCAAACTCGGCCACGGGCGACAGGAAATCTCGAGGGTTCGCCAAGCCGTTGGCCCCAATCGGCCCCAGATCGGGCAGACGAAGCAGCGCGCCGTAGTTCTCGCAGATATAGCCGCGCGCTTCCTTTTCCAGAAGTTCGACGCGAAAACGAATACCGCGCTGAATGACTGCAATTTCTCCGGGAGCAGCTTCGAGTAGACCCATCTCGGTGCGCAAGAGCAATCCTCCCATTTGCGGGACAATCAACATCTCGCCATCGGCGTTGTAAAAAAAACGATTGGTCATGGAGCGATTCGCAACGTAAATGTGAATCGCAACCCCGGTATGAGTGTGCGTGTTGCCATTGCCCGCCATGGTGATCAGACCATCGACGAAGTCGGTAGGGTCGGAGGCGGGCGGAATCGGAATGGGAGTCCAACGCAACTGGTTCGGTGGCGTCGGAACTTCGTCAAACGGCGCGCTGCGCAACCGTTTTGGGCCGATGAGCTCAAACGGCTTGTGCGCCACTGACGGACGTATGCGATAAAGCCAGGTCCGGCGATTGCTAACGCGCGGCGCGGTGAAGGCGGTGCCGCTGAGTTGTTCCGCGTACAAACCGTGGGCCACTCTCTGAGGAGAATTTTGCCCACGCGGCAACACACCTTCCACCGCCTCGCTGGCGAACTCATTGCCGAAACCCGACTGGTAGCGCACCGAGGTCTTATGGGTCGTTCCTGCTTTGGTCATTCTTGCTTTCGCCATGCCTATAGATTTCCTCGTCGTGCCTGCTCCATCTCGATCGACTCGAAGAGCGCTTTGAAATTTCCCTTGCCAAATCCGCGGCTGCCCTTGCGCTGGATGACTTCGAAGAATACCGTCGGCCGATCTTCCACTGGCTTGGAAAAAATCTGCAGCAGGTAGCCTTCTTCGTCGCGATCCACGAGTATGCCGAGCGCTTTTAATTCGGCCAACGATTCTGCGACGGGTCCCACCCGCGACGGAAGCACATCGTAATAGGCGTCGGGAACGCGCAGGAAATCGAGCCCATTGCGTTGCAGTTTCGCGACCGTATAGAGAACGTCCTTGCATTGCAGCGCGATGTGCTGCGCCCCGGCTCCTCCGTAGGCTTCGATGTATTCCTGTATCTGGCTTTTGTTGCGCGCGGTGGCTGGTTCATTGATTGGAAATTTTACCGAATGCGAATCGTCCGACATGACGATGCTCATCAAAGCACTGTATTCGGTGGAAATATCTTTATCGTCAAAAGTGATGTAACGATGGAATCCGAAGACGCGGGTGTAGTAATCCGCCCAGTATTGCATCTTTCCGAGTTCCACGTTTCCCACGATGTGGTCGATGCGCAGAATGCCGCAGTCTTCGCCGGCCAGGGGCGCGGCCGCAAAGCCGGGAAGAAACGGCCCTCTATAGTCTTTGTAGGAGATGAGCGAGTGGATCGTGTCGCCATAGGTGTGAACTGCGGCTCGGCGAATGGAGCCGTGTTCGTCCTTAACGTCATGCGGCTCCTCGGCCGGTTGCGCTCCACGGCGTACGGCTTCGGAAAACGCCTGATCCGCGTCTTCGACTTCCAAAGCAATATCGCGCACGCCGTCGCCATGCTTTCGGATGTGCTCGGCGGCAGGGTCGTTAGAAGTCATGGGCGTCGTGAGCATGAAATTTGCCTTGCCCTGACTGAGCGCATAGGAAGCGCGCTGGCGCTGTCCGGTTTCGAGTCCGCTGTAGGCAACCTGAGAAAAGCCAAATCCCTTACGATAAAAATAGGCCGCCTGCCGGGCGTTGCCGACCCAGAATTCAACGTGGTGAATGCGTTTGAGTTTAAGGGGATTCTCCATCTGCTTGCTCTCCCGGCAACCATCTTCGCATATTTTGCGCTTGGCTAGCGGCGTCCGCTGGAGCGGTGTCTACAATCCACGTTCTGCGATCCATGTTCTGCGATCCATGCTCTACAATTCAGCGGTGCGCATCCTCGCCGGTATTTTAGCCGTCATCGCATCACTCAGCCTTATCGGTTTCGGCCAGGGCACGCCCTCGGAGAAGACCGGGGTCGACTCCAATTTGCGTGGCATCAGTGTCAGTCGCACCGGTGCCGGGAAATACGCAGTGTGGGCTTCGGGCTCGAACGGAGCTATTTTGCGCTCACTCGATGGTGGACAATCGTGGCAACAACTCAAGATTGAGAGTGGCACCGATCTTGATTTCCGCGACGTTGAAGCCTTCGGCGCAGAGACTGCCTATGCGATGTCGAGTGGGAATGGCGAGAAATCGAGCATCTACAAAACCACCGACGGCGGCAGATCATGGGCCATGCAATATACCGACAAGCGGCCCGGATTCTTTCTCGATTCGCTGGCTTGCGATACGCGGACGCACTGTTTGGCGTTGAGCGACCCGGTCGAGGGAAAATTTTTGATCCTGAGCACCGATGACGGTGCGCATTGGAAAGAAATGCCGCGGAATAGAATGCCCGCGGCGTTGTCGACGGAGGGTGCATTCGCCGCCAGCGGAACCTCCATCGCGCTTTGCGACAAGGACGTTTATTTCGGCACCGGAGGCCCGTCGGCCCGCGTCTTTCACTCCGTGGATGGCGGACGATCATGGACTGCGACTGAGACTCCGATGGTCAGCGGCAACGCGACCAGCGGGATTTTCAGTATCGCCTGCGATGGCCGCCATGTCGTGGCAGTCGGAGGCGATTACAAGAGCCCCGATCGCAAGGAACGGGTCACCGCATACTCCGACGACCGCGGCAAGACCTGGCGTTTGGCGGATCATCCGCCGTCAGGCTATCGTTCCTCGGTCAGCATCGTATCCGGCACTACTTTTGCAGTTGGACCGAACGGAGAAGATACCAGCTTCGACTACGGCGTGAATTGGAAGTCGGTGGACACTTTGAACCTCAACGCGGCAGCCTTCGCTGCCAGTCGAATCGGCTGGGCTGTCGGCCCGGGAGGAACATTCAAGCGCTTCCAGATGCATGGGCCGAAGCATCCTTAAGGGAGAGTCTCAACTCAAAAGGGTTGGACTCGCCGATTTAACTAGCGCACTTCAATCGACACCAATTCGCCCTCATGTTTGCCCACTGAGCGGTAGTTCACCGACACCAGGCGGTTCTTCCAATCGCAGGAGAATTGGTCCGCGCCGATCACGAGCAGCGATTTGTAATCCGTGGTATGCATGGTGTAAGTGGTCATGCCGCTCAAAATTGTCACCATCGCCCCGGGAGGCTTGGAGCAATCGCTGCTTACAATCTTGCCCTTAAGAAATTGCACCGGCCCGGTCGTTCCCGGCTTGACGGCAGCAGGTTTGGGGACGATCTCAGACTCCTCATCCTGGGTCTGACTCTGGACCTGCGCTGCAGTCGCAGCGGCAACCGGCGCATCTGTCCCCGCTGAAGGAGTGCTGGCGGCTCCTGCCGGCGGCTCGCTTTCTCCAGCGTGCTGAGGACGCACTCCATACTTCTGCAGCGTTTCCAAATCCTCCAACTGCTGCCTCGCCGCTGCCGCCGCTACGCGATCCGGCCCCGCCTTCAGCCGCGTGAATACTTCCCGAGCCAGATCCCATTTCTTGCCCGCAACATAAATCTGTCCCAGGTTGAACTGGTACTCCATATTGCGCGGTGCCAGTGCGATCGCCTGCCGCTCCGCTTCCAGCGCAGAATTGATTCCGCCCCCCTCCACTCGCGCCATTCCCAGCATGTTATAGGCGTCGGCTAACTCGGGATACCAATCGGTAACCGAACGCAGATCTTGCATCATGTTCGCCAGTCCCTGCATTTCTTGCCGCGTGGCCTGCGCCTTTTGATATTTCATCACCGACCGGTAGTACCAAATCCATGGATCGCGGGGATTTAAGTCCGTCGCCTTGTCCAGTTCCTCGGCGGCCGCATCAAATTTTTTCTGGCGAATGTCATCGCGGGCCAAGCCGCGACGCGCGGCCTCATTGTCTTTCAGATCTGTAGTCAGTTGCTGCAGATCGTGGAGAGCCTGATCGCGATGTTCGGGAATGCGCGCCATCACGTCCCCAATCATCGCGCGCGCATCTTCGTCCTTGACCGGATCGACCGACATCCCAATGCTGTCAGCGTCAAACGGCAGGTCGAGATGGTCAGGTTGCTGAATATCTACTGGATCGAGGATTGGCTTCTTCGACTGATCGAGCGCAACGCCTAACCCGCTCAGCGACTTGAAATAGATCTTCACCGCTTCTTCCATTTGCGCCGGCGTCATATCGAAGGCCTGCACCATCGCCTTTTCCAGCGGCACTTTCCGGTTAAGCACCAAGTCGAAATAGGTTCCCACCTCAGGCATCTTGTTCTTGTTCACGAGATAGTGGACGACCATCCAGGACTGGGCGTAGTACAGCGTGTTGTGCGTCCCCTCGCGAGTCCCCGATTCGTCGTGCTTCATGCTGAACAGGTCCTCCATCGAGATCCAGACCGGCGAACTCGCGAGTTGCGTGAGCGACTGCCGAACATTCGGGTCACGGCGCATAAAATCGAAGATGTCCTCGTGCCACTCCGGTTGAAGCTCCGGGTCGCCTCCGAGTTCCACGCGCTTGCCGATGTAGATCGATCCAAAGTATTCCGCCAGACCTTCGTCAAACCATCCCTGCACCGGAGGGTAGTTGTAATTCAAGAAGTAGTGCGCCAGCGAATGCGCCACCGACCGCCAAGGATCGATTTCAAAGAGATTGAGGACGATATAAACCCGATCCGGCCCGGGCACATAGAAGCCAGCCGCCATGCCTTGTTTGGCGGGAGCGACCAAGCCATACTGCTTGTCACTCTTGAACGCGACGACGGTGATGGGCACGGGCATTTTTAATTTGTCCTTGCGCAGGAGCTGTCCAAAGACGGCGCGCATTTGCTCCATACGCAGCGCTACCTCCCGGCCGCGCTTGTCACCCGCATCCGTGAGCACGGAGAAATGCGCGGAATGGACTTCGATCCACTTAGGCTCGTCTTTGGCTAACGCGAACCCATGCGGGAATAAAGCAAAAACCAAAAGAAGCGCGGCCATTCCGGCAACGCGTGGCGCCATTTTGAAGGACGGAGGGAGTCTCATGCTGGGCCTGACCGGTTACAGGAAATGCTAGCACGGCGGCCGGACGGTAACATATGATCCTCGAAACGGCCCTCTCCATAATGCTGCTAAACGCCGAATCGATGCGGAGATGCAAATCACGCTTCGGAGGTATCATTTGCAATTGTCAATCGTTGCTGTGAATCGTGGCCAGCTCGAAGCCTTATCACGGCATCCACGTTATTTTGCTCCAATACCGCCGACGAGGCTCAACGTGAAAACATCCCGATCCGCTATGGTTGCAGCTTCTCTGATATTCGCACTCACCGCCACTTTCGCCCAATCCGCGCCGTCTGATACGACTCTGACCGCGAACCCGGTTTTCGAGAAGAACTGCGCGAAATGTCACGGCAAAACCGCTGAGGGCCGCCACTTTGGCGGACCGTCGCTGGTCTCCGACAAAGCCGCAACCATCTCCGCCGACGATCTGCGCAACATTGTCACCAATGGCAAGGGTCACATGCCAAAGTATCGCGGCAAACTGACAAAGGAAGAAATCGACACGCTGGTCGACCAAATCAAAGCTCTGAACAAGAGGTGAATTGGCCCATGCAGCGACGGGTGCCATGACCCGCCTCTTCATTATGACCGGTTGATCTACGCTTATGATCGATAGATCTACGTGCGATCGAAGTCGTCCGGCTCAGAATCGAACCGCCCCGTGTTAAAGTAACGGTTCCCAGATGTCTGTTTATCTCAAGTCTTTTCATCTCAAGCAGCAAGGAGACCGCCATGCAAAGCCGCATCCTGGGCACGACCATGCCTGTTCTTGAATTTGCGCTCGAACCGAACGAGTCCGTCATCTCCGAGGCGGGAGAACTCTCCTGGATGACAAGTTCGATTCAGATGACGACCCACACCCAGTTAGGCGGAGGCGGAGGAATCTTCGGAGCCATCAAGCGAGTGGCTGGCGGTGGGACCCTATTCATGACCGAATACCGCGCCTACGGCGTGCGTGGCGAGTTGGCCTTCGCGACCAAACTGCCCGGGCATATCGTGCCCGTCGAAGTCAGCCCGGGCCATGAGTATATGATCCATCGCCACGGCTTTTTGTGCGCCACTCCGCAGATTCAAATCGGCGTCGGATTTCAGCAATCGCTCGGTGCCGGAATTTTTGGCGGGGACGGGTTCCTGCTGCAGCGCCTCTCTGGAATCGGCACGGCTTGGCTGGAACTCTCCGGCGAACTTGTGGTCAAGGACCTGCAGCCAGGGGAAACCCTGCGCGTCCATCCCGGCCATGTCGGCGCATTTCAGGCGGGCGTTTCGTTTCAGATCACTACGGTGCCGGGAATCAAGAACATCATTTTCGGCGGCGACGGCCTTTTTCTGGCCTCGCTCACGGGGCCGGGCCGCATCTGGCTGCAAACGCTCCCCATCTCCAAGCTGGCTCATAAGCTGATGGAATACATGCCGCGCCCTTCCAACGATGCGGCGAAAGGCGGCGTGGTTGGCGGCATCGTCGGATCCATTTTGGAAGGAATGAAATAACAACGACCGCATGAATCCAGCCTCGCAGGAATCCACCGTGCCGGCGGTCCCATATTCGCGTCTTGCCTGGATCGACTGGATGCGCGGCCTGGCGTGCGTCCTGATGTTCCAGACTCACTGTTACGACGCTTGGCTGGGCGGTGATGCCCGCAACACAACCTTTCTCAAGGGCTCGCAACTGCTGGGAACGCTGCCGGCGCCACTTTTTCTTTTTCTGGCTGGAGTCTCGTTCGCACTGGTAGCCGGGAAACTGATGCGCAGGAATTTGAGTCCTGCCGCCATCACCGGCGCCATGGCGCGTCACGGCGCCGAAATTTTCGCCTTCGGACTTCTCTTCCGGTTGCAGGAATTTCTCATCGCATGGGGATGGGCTCCGTGGTCCGACTTACTCCGCGTGGACGTCCTCAATGTCATCGGAATTTCCATGGTCCTTATGGCGCTATGCTGCGGTGCGACTTTAACGATTGCTAACCGTCGTTTCCGAATCAGGCAAGGAGTGGCTAACTCGGGAGTGCCAGTAACAGCGTTAGCTTGTTCCGCCATTGCCGTCGCGGCTGCGATCGCCCTTCTAACCCCGCCTCTTTACACTACCTGGCGGCCGACGTGGTTGCCATGGCCAGTGGAGTCCTACATCGACGGATGCCATAACCTGGGAGCACCACAGCCCTGGTTATTCGCCATCTTTCCGTGGACGGCGTTCGCTTTCGCCGGCCTGGCTGCGGGGTTCATCGTGTTCAGCGACCGAACCCGAGCCCACGCAGCCCAAACGCTGGCGCTCTTCGCCGCTGCCGGAGCGTTGTCGATTCTCGCGGCTCGCCAATTCGACCATTCTTCATTTCATCTTTACTCAACTTACGACTACTGGCACACCAGCCCTAATTTTCTGATGATGCGCGTGGGCCTACTGCTGATGATCGCATTCCTCAGTTATGCTTGGTGCCGGTGGGGTCTCGCGACCTACGGGTTCAGCCCGCTCATTCAACTGGGCCAAACATCATTACTCGTCTATTGGGTGCACATCGAGTTTGTCTATGGGCGCTTTTCGCTCATGCCCAAGCGCGCCCAAACCATCGCGACCGCGTCGCGAGGATTGCTGGAGATTATTGTATTCATGCTGATCCTGTCATGGCTGCGCACGCGAATCGAAAGAAAAAAGATCGGCTGGAAAACAATTGATTGGAAGACGAGGATGATGAACTGGCGAGTGCAACCTTCGAAGCTGGAGATAGTGTAGAAAATATAGACTGACACTGCCAGGGCGATTCAGGGTTTGACGGTTTCGTTAAAGTTTCGCCAGCCCGCTGCCACTCTGGCTTTGGCGTCAACCGCTTCGGCTGGTGTCTCATCTAGCGTGCTGATCACCGACAGGCCGATCACGTTCTCGTTCAGAACCTCGAGAATCTTCTTCGCTTGCTCGAGGCTGATTCCGTTGAGCAGTTCGAAGCTAATCTGCACGCCGCAGAACGCAGAAATCGTATCATGGTGGGGACGAACTTCAATCACCAGCCCGCCCTGCTGGGCAATGGCGAAACCCACGCCTGCTTTCTCGATCTTGGATGCCGCCATGAGTCGGACCTAATTGCTAGGACATAACCTTCCTGCGCTCCTCTGGCATACCAGGAAAGGCAGGGTGCTTAACGTATCGCCATTCTCTGCTCACAGGCCGAATGCTTCCAAGTTACGAACGTGCGTGGCGCGGTAACCGTTTTTTGGCAGGTAGCGGAAGAATCTAACGGTGCGCGGCTCAATCTGGGAGAGTACACGGAAGAGCTCCAGGCGAACCAATTAGGAACTGCGTGGAGAAGGCCCGGCCGTTCGCCGTCGAGCGGCGGCTAAGTGAGTGCCCTCACTCTTGGTATGGCCGGGCCCAATTTGCGATATTCAGTTTTTAGCCCTCCTGATCATACATAAACCCTTTCCATCCCGGTTGTCGGTGATTTTTATCACGAATCAAGGCCAACGGATCACACGAGATATGTGGCGGAAAACGCCAGCCGGTCAGATCGAGAAAAGAATCGCTGCTTGTCGGCTGTGCTCACAGTCCGCTCTTGCCGCGCACGCTCGCTGCCGACTTGGGTCCCTTCGCCGGTTTGCAGTCATTGGGCTTGCCACAATTCGGGCAGGATGTAACCTTGGCATTGTGGTCCGCCATCTCGTGCAGAAAGGCGGAAAATGCCTGCCCGCAGTGCTCGCATAAGAGATCAACCTTCTCGTCGCTCATAGTTCGCTTTCGATCACTCCGTCTCTGATCTCAGTCTCTTCGACAGCTGGCTACTGTCTTATTCTAAGCCAGGTTGAAGAGCCGGCGTCCCATACAATAAACCCAGCATGCCTTTGGGTCTCTACATCTCAGTTCCCTTCTGCCGGACAAAGTGCAGCTACTGCAATTTCGCCTCTGATGTGTTCTCGAAAGCAGCTTACGAAAACTACGTTAGCCGCGTGCTGGAGGATATCGTCAACTCGCGGCGAGTCGCGGCCGAGTTGAGATGCGCCCTCGAATCGGCGCCAGAGGAAACGGTCGACTCCATTTACCTCGGAGGTGGCACTCCCTCCGTCCTGCATAGCTCACAGTTGCAGCGCGTCTTTGCCGCGCTACGCGCTCAATTTGCGATTGCCGCCGATGCCGAGGTTACGGTCGAATGCGCTCCCGGCACGCTGACCCCGGCTCTCATCGAAACCTTGCTGCAATGCGGCGTGAATCGGGTGAGCCTGGGCGTGCAGTCGTTTGTCGACAAGGAATCGCAGTCCGTAGGAAGATTGCACAACCGCACCACCGTTCTTGGTGAGATTAGCCGTCTGCGGGAGGCTGGCCTCGCCAACATTAATATCGACCTGATCGCCGGGCTGCCGCACCAGAGCACGGAGAGCTGGGACTTCTCCGTAGCGGAGACGATCGCAACCGGGGTGCCGCACGTAAGTGTTTATATGCTCGAAGTGGACGAAGATTCCCGCTTGGGACGGGAGTTGATCGCCGGAGGCAAGCGCTATCACGCCCACTTTGTGCCCGAAGACGACGCGACGGCGGATTTCTACCAACTGGCGTGCGAAAGACTGACGAGCGCGGGCATTGCGCAGTACGAGATTTCCAACTTTGGCCGGCTCCCCACAGAGTCACGCAATCACCAGTCGCGCCACAACCTGAAGTATTGGACCCGCCAACCCTATCTAGGCTTCGGTGTCGACGCGCATTCCATGCTGTTGACCGATCGTCGCGAGGGTTGCCAAGCGGTCCGGTTCGCAACCTCCGACTCACTCGATTCCTACATGAATCGCGCGCCGCATACTGCTACACCGGTTTCGACCCAGGCGGCTCTCGAGGAGAGCTTCTTCCTCGGCCTGCGCCTCAATCGCGGGGTCGATCTGCAAGGGCTCCGCCAGGAATTCAGCCCAGAGATGGTTGGCCCCTTTGAATCTGGGATTCGGCAAGGTCTGGACGAAGGCCTGCTCGAACAGCAAGGCACAATCCTGCGCCTCACGGTTCGCGGCCGTCTCTTATCCAATGAAGTTTTTGCAAGGTTTATTGCGGATGAGATAACGATGGGAACCGGCCACGTGAATCCACGTTAACTGGCCGATGCAGTGCCTTCGGCTCTGGCCTATCCGGTCCCCACCATTGCAAAAGCTTTGGGGAGGCCGATGCCCAAGATGGGAGGCTCAAATGCCAGAGCCTGTATGCCGGCCTCTCCCGAAAGATTTAGCCAAACAATTCGAAACTGCGCGCGTGATGCTCCGTGTTGTACGTCCAGCACTTCTCCTTCCTGGACCTTTGAGCGTACGCCGACCAGAACCGCTCCGCCGTTGCTGACATTCCGCACCCGAACCAGTTCCGCGAAGGGACGAGCCATCTTGTCCACTCCCCAGATCCGTACCGGCAGTTCCAGCTTCAGTCTGCGCTCTCTTCGCCGATCCACTTTCGCTCCCAGGCCCGCCTGGATTTTACTTTTGATTACAGTTGAACTACTCAAGCGGATCATAACCACGAATCTCAAAAAGCGAAACGTCACATCGGTTACACGGGCGCGGTACCCGAAGTTACGTCGCAAGCCCGGGAGGGCAGCACTTGGTAGAACGCAAACAATCAGCGTTTTCGGCTTGGTTCTGAAGAAACGCGGAAATAATGAGAGCGGGAGTAGAACACCACCGCAGCCGCCCCAGTGAGCGGCGGGACACTCTCAAGAAAGGCCGGCAGGCGAAAACAGGGAGCACTCAGTCGAGATCTCTCATGGAGCACGCCCCCTGCCCGCGGGCATCGCCGCAGGAGCCACACGGTCCCGCCGGTCGCGCCGAGTTAGAGGCGTGGCTTCCGCCTTTGGCGGACACGGCGAATACGGAGAGCTGCGGCTCCAGTATCTTGCTCTGACATTTCGGGCACTCGGCTTTCTGTTTGCCATAGACCAGAGCCTCGAACTCGTGCTGACATTCCTTGCAGACGTACTCGAATATGGGCATGAATGAAACTCCGCGAAGCAAACTGCTGACTTCTATTTAAAATCAAAGCGTGGCCACTTCGCAAACCTACGTCGAGACGCATCCCTTCGTACCACGCCGCGGGCTGAGTGGCGGACATGTGCAAACCATCGCGAGCTTTCTGATTCCGCGACGGTTTCATCTGCCCGCGCCCGAGGAGCGCTTGGTGGAGGTGGAACCCGGCATCCAGGTTCTTTGTCACTGCCACTGGCAGGCAGATCGAACGCAGACGCTGACCATCATCATCGTGCATGGCCTCGAGGGGTCGAGCGACTCGCAATATATGCTGGGCGTCACCGGCAAGGCGCTGGCTGCGGGGATGAATGTGATCCGCTACAACCAGCGCAATTGTGGCGGCACCGACGCGCTCGCTCCAGTGCTCTATCACTCGGGGCTGTCGCATGATGTGGCGGCGGTGGCGCGCGACATCGTCGCCCGTGACGGCGTCTCGCGACTGGCTCTGGTCGGCTTCTCCATGGGCGGCAACATCGTGCTGAAGCTAGCTGGGGAGTGGGGAGCGCAGGCGCCGCCGCAATTCCGCGCGGTCGCGGCATGTTGTCCGGCGATAGACCTGGCCACTTCCGCGGATGCGCTGCACGAACCGGGAAACCGAATCTACGAACACTATTTTTTATGGGCGTTGCGCCGGCGGATGCTGCAGAAGGCGCGACTCTTCCCCGGCCACTTTGATGTGAGCCGGCTGCGCGGCATCAAGAGCCTGCGCGAGTTTGACGACAAGGTGACGGCATATTACTGCGGTTTCACGGGCGTGGCGGATTACTACGATCAGGCTTCGGCGGCGCACGTGGTGGAGCGAATCACGGTGCCGGCACTGGTGCTGCATGCGGCGAATGATCCGTTCGTGCGCATCACTGCGGGAACCCGGCGGAAGCTGGCGTCGAAGCCGAACATCACTTTCGTGGAGACGGCGGATGGCGGGCACTGCGCGTTTGTGGGACGTCGCGGGCATTCGGGCACTGGTTCGGACGACGGTTACTGGGCAGAGCGCGAGATCGTGGACTTTTTGCGTCGGTTCTAGGGCGCGGATGAGGTGGCCAATGGATGCCGACTTTTCGATTGAGCTGGGGCGTGAAGATCCGGTGCTGGATTTTCCCTGGAAGGATCCTGCAGGCAGACTGGCCTATGTGGACTTGGAAAGACATCCCGAGTTGATGGGGCAGATTGCAGAAGCGGAGAAGTTTCCCGAGCTCGGGAACTTTCTTCGGAAGCTCAATTCGACGCGGAGCATAGTGGAAACGGCGAAATGCGACGCGTGGGAAACGGCCGAGATTAATGAAGAGGACGAGATTTACGACGCGTCGTGTAAGTTCGCAAGCTATGTAGACGTAGTTTTTTCTGACGCCGATGTAAGTCGATATTTATTTGGTCAACCTGTATCACGCATATCTCTTTCGGCCCACGAACAGTTTGCCCGCAAGCTGGTTGAGTTACTGCGAGGGGCGCCGGAGATTTCGTCGGCGGCAGAGGTATGCGTGCGCCGATGTTACTTCAGCGACGAGAAAGAGGTCCGGGAAGGTTTTTACTGCACTTTATATATGAGCGGATACGGGGACGATGGGGCCAGCGCGCTTCAGAATTGGGAAGCGGGATTGAAACTGATGGGAAACGCGATCCTTCAATTGTCGACTGAATAAGTTCAATCCCAATAGTACTTATGGCATACTTACGGCAATCCCAAACTACCATAAGACCTTGGATAAGTCACGATACCCCAAGGTAGCTTGAATCCCTCAATGGTCTGGAGTTTTTTGTAGTTGTTGGCGTCGACTACAACGATATTATTGGACCGGCCGCAGGCTAACAGAATCCGGGAATCGTCCGGGGTGAATGTAAAGTGCCAGCATCTTTGTCCGGTCGGCACTTCGGCGAGCAATTGGAGAGAATCCGCCGAAAACACCTGGAGCTTACCTGCGGCAGCGGCAGAGACGAAAATGCGCTTGCCGCTACGGTCGAATGCCACTCCATAGGGCTTCGCGGCAGTTGGTACCGACTTGATCACTTTCAGGTCCTGGTCCAGCGTTAGCAGCGTGCCGGACGTTTCCATGGTCACGGCGTACAAGTTGCCTTGCGGAGAGACCTTCACGCCGCGCGGGCGGATTCCATAAGACTTCAGGTCAATATCGCGGACGTGGCCGCCGGTGGCTGCGTCAAAAACACCGATTGTCTCTTGCGATTCGTTTGCCACCAGCATCAGTTTTCCGTCGCGCGAAAACTCCATCGTCTCTGTTTCCTGGCCCGCCGTGGAAACCGGCCCCGGGGCCCAGTTTCCGACCTGGAACGATGCAATTTGGGCGGGAGGTCCATTGTCGTCGTCGTCGCTGCCGCTGGCTTTCGCGGCTCCCGGAGGTCCGCCTTGCGCGGTGGGTTCGAACGTCGCAAAAAGCCGGTCACCCGCGGGGTTAATCTTGAGGAATTCCGGGTTATCTCCAATGTGCATTCGTTTGATCAAACGCAAGCCGGACGTGCTGAAAACCGCTATGTCTTTTGTGTTCTTGTTGGAAGTGACGACGTACTTTCCATCTGCAGTCACGGCCAGTCCGCGCGGCGCAACATCGCGCGGCTGGACCCTGCGAACCACCTGCAGCGTGTTGAGGTCGATCATGCTGACCCCACCCTCCTCCTCGCTCACGTAGGCAACGTTGACCGGAACGCCGCGGCGGGCCCACAGAAGTGCGGCCGACGCCAGGGCGATCACCATCGCCGTCGCCAACCAAAGCTTGATTCTCCTTGAATCCATCACACGTCCCCTCCCGACACGTTTCCTGGCGCCAACAGACAAAGTGCAGCGAGAACAAACCGCCAGAGTCGTTCACGACAAGAACATTCTAAAGGTTCGATCGTCGATTCGACGATCTGGAAATGCGTATTTAGATGTCGGCTTTATAAACATCTAAACATCGGCGCCCTGGAGTCTCAGATCGAGCGTGCGAGAGATGAGGAAGGGTCGTTGTGAAAAATCGATCCGTGGCCGACTGGAGGCCACGGATCGATTTCGGAGTGGTTCGTGCTGCCGTTACTTTCCGTTCAGCGAGAAGGCAAAGAACTGGTTCAGCCCGCCCGTAAAGCCCGGTACGCCCAGGTGCGTGTATCCGGAACCCCAGTAAACCACGCCCTTGACGATAGTGGCACCAGCGATGACCGAGGAACCGGCTGAAGCGCTCCAGCGAATCGTACCACTGGAAGCATCCATGGCTACGAAGTTTTGCGAGCCAGGCGTGCCAGCCATGGAGGGCGCGTACACCACGCCGTTGGCGACAGCCACTGGACCGAGATCTACGCTACCGTTCGGATCCGGTGTCTGCCATAGGATGTTTCCCGTCGCAGGATCCAGAGCGGACCATGATCCGGCGCGCCCCCCGGAGTAAGGGATACCGTAGTAGTTGGTAATCGAGACGTAGATGCGTTGTCCGTCCGATGCGGAACCCCATTCCATGCCTCCGAGCGACGATCCCGGGCCTACCTGCTTCCGCCACAGTTCTGCGCCCGTATCCGGATCGAGCGCGTAGTAAATGCCGCTCTTTTGTCCAGCGCCAATAATTGTCGCCGGACCGTTGTTGGTCTGGTAGGTGATTTCATTCGGACCAGACGCGAAATCATAGTCAGGGCCGTCCGGTGCGGTCGGACAGTTGTTATTGGGGAATATGTGCAGGAAACAGGCCACGTTCCAATCGTCGCTGCCATCGAGCACGCCATACTGACCCCAATTCACTTCTCGGGTGGCCCACTTGATCACGCCTGTAGTCATGTCGAGCGCGAGAATAGAGTCCACATGGTCATAATCGGGAAGACATTCGGCCTCGGTGCCTCCGTTGCCAATGCAAGTGAGGTAGGCCGGGTCGGTGGGGTGCGTGTCGTTGTTTCCAGTGCCCACGTAGACGGTGTTACGGCCCGTATCGATGACGGGACTGCTACCCCACACGCCAGCGCCGCTATAGCCAGTAGCGGGCAGGGTATAGGTCTTCCAGATGATCGCGCCGGTGGCGGCATTTACGGCGACCACACTGCCTCTCGATGTGCAGCAAACGAAGCCCTCGACCTCTGCCGCCGCACCTTCCTGAGTCGACGCCACGCCAGTGTAGATCACGCCGTTCGATACCGTGGGCGCGGTCGAAATGATGGCAAACGGGTCGACGGATTCGAGCTGGGTCTTCCACTCCAAGGCGCCAGTCGAGGCTTTGATCGCCAGCAGCCAGGCACCTTGCTGAGTGACCACGTACTCTACGTTGCCAACGATGGTCGGAGTGGCGCGCGAGACAGTATTGGCGGGCAGGCCGTAGTCGGAAAGCTGATGCGACCACTTTAATGCCCCGTTATTAGCATTCACGGCATAAAGATTACCCGCCCAGTCCGGAAAATAGACCACGGAGTGCACGACGGCTGCTCGGGCTGAGACGTCTCCGCCCGTGGTGAACACCCACTTCGTTTTCAGCAGGTGAACATTTCCCACTGTGATGCTGCTGGCGTTGGTTGAGGTATTGCTTAACTCCTACGCCTGCGCTGAAATCTGACTACGTGCGGTGTGGGTAGAAGTTTAGCAAAAATCTAAACGACAGCTGGCGGCGAGCGCAGGTTCGTGGCGCTCTTCTCCGGCTTTTTTGTTGCAGCACTGCTTTTTTAGAGCGTTACTTTTGCAGTTCGGCTAAGGCGGCCAGCACCTCGGCGCTGTGCTGGTTGGGATTTACTTCGGTGAACACTCTTACTACCTTGCCCTCCGGATTGATGATGAAAGTGTGCCGGGAAGCGATCTTCACGATTCCCAGATTGGTCAGCGAGTTATAAGCGCTGGACACTTTGTGGTCCGTGTCAGCCAGCAGTTTGAAGTTCAGCCCTTCCTTGGTGCAAAACTGCTTATGCGAGTCGGCGCTATCGACGCTGACACCCAGGATCACAACTCCCCGCTGCTGGTATTGCGCCAGGTCGCGCTGGAAGTTATGGGCCTCGATGGTACAACCGCTGGTGAAGTCCTTGGGATAGAAATACAAAACGACCCATTTGCCGCGATACTCCTTGAGGCTGACGGGCGTGCCCTCCTGCGAACTGAGCGTGAATTCGGGAGCCATGCTGCCCACCGGAGGCGTGGAACCGGCGAAGATACGCGACGCTGACACCAACAGAATCAAGCATACGACAAGAATCACAAAGCCTTTCACCATAGAGTCCTCCGGTGGGTTGCTTTTTGATTAAAGCACGGAGAGGATGCGGTGTTCAAATGTGGAACGAGTATGAAGATCGTGAGTCTCGCGGGGCGACTACAGCGGAGAGCTAAATTGATACTAAGCCTTGAAGAGGAACTCCAGCGCTTCCGGAAACCGCGCTGCCCATGACGATTCGCTGTGGGTAGCTCCTTCTCCGATGCGTACCTTCAATCGCTGCTCGTCGACACCAGCCTGGCGGAGAATAGCTTCGAGTTCGAGCACGTCGGCAACCATTTTGACGTCTTTCTCCGCCTGTCCGACTTCCCGCGTCCCCATGCCGAGGTAAATGCGGGCGGGCCAATTGGAAAACTGGCGGCTGTCTTGCAGAATTGCCCGCTCCGCCACAAACAGCGACGGGCTCTCGATCAGCAACCGCCCAAACACTCCCGGCGCTGCCAGTTGTGTGTACAAAGTGATCAGGCCACCGAGCGAGGAACCGCCTAATCCTGTGTTCTCCGGCCCCGGCAATACCGGATAGCGCTCTGCGATCAGGGGCATCACCTCACGGCGCAGAAAATCCGGATAACATTTTCCTTTCGCCTTAATCACCCTCGGATCCCGCGACTTGTAAGGAATGTACTCGCGGGCCCGATTCTTCGTATTATCGATGCCCACGATGATGAGGGGCCGAATCTTCTCCTCCGCGATCAACCGGGCCGCCGTCTCGCCGGCGCGCCAGGGTACACCGGCAAAAGCGGTTGCCGGATCGAACAGGTTCTGCCCGTCGTTCAAATAGAGCACGGGGTAACGCGTCGCGCCCCACCCATCGTAATCGGGAGGCAGCCACACCCGCAGCATGCGAGTGTTGCCAAAGATTTCGCTGGCGAGTGCATGCAGCCACAGGTTGCCGGCAACGACCGGCAAAGCCGCTGCGGTGACAAGTTTGGTTTTGACTTTTCGACTTGTGGGCCGGGACATGGGTTGAATCGGCTTCGTATCAGGGTGCCATCGACACTGCAAAAGTAACGGACACTAAACGCGACTGTCAGGACTATGGAGGCGCCTACTCGCTGCGGCCGCTCCACCAGACGACTGCCGCCAAAATCGTGGTGGTCGCCATCAAGGCCAGCGAACTCAGGCACAAAACGCACCACACTCCGAGCACATGTCCCTCAATGTAGGTCAGATACAGAGCAAACGCCAGGCCCGCGGCCGCCCCTCCAAAAAGCAGCGCGGGAGTCTCGCGCCGCTCCCGATACACCGTGGCTAGCCCGGCCAACGCAGCGTACCCTAGCATCCCGATCAGCGCCACCGGGATTCCCTCGATCGCCGAATATTCGCTGCGGTTCACAATGTCGCAATCGAATGACTTACCGATATCGCAGTACTCCGTCTTTGAGGTCGCGTAATGGTGCTTCAATGAAACCGATGATACGGCGATTCCGCACACCGCTAAAATGGCGACCAGGCTCATCAAACGCTGCGTCAGTTCGCTCATGGCAGCGCGCACCCCGTCCGGTCGCTCAGTTCTTGCAGCGTGAAAACACGTTCAACTCTTTCTCCCGTCGGCGGAAATTGCCACGTCGGATAATGCTGAATGTTGTCGTCCTTGCACACCTGCGCAACTCCATGCACGTCTCCCTTGATGCCGCACTCCACGTAAGGAGCGAACTCAAACGAGGCGCCAAATTTTTCTTTTTGTTCCAGACAGTGCGGACACCACCACGCCCCGTACATCTTCACACCGCGCTCGGCAAGACAGTGCGCAAACCCGTCGTGCCGGTGCTGCGTACGATTGCCCAGATAATAGGCCAGCCCGAATGCCGCCACGATCAGCACGGCATAGCACGCGCGGCCGACCCACTTGCGCTTCGGAACTTGATTCCCGAGTTTTTCCTTGCCCCGTTCTCTCCGTTCTTGCGACATGGAATCCCTATATTACGACGAGACGCGCCATCTGCGCGTACTGCAACGATCGACATTTGCCGAGCCGGGCTGCGCGAAGCACGAGCCTTCGGATCGCTTCAGACCCCGCGCTCACACCACCACGCGCAACGCCGCGGGTAGCACTTCGAGCGTCTGGCAGTCCAGCGTCAGCACCTCTCCATCCACCATTACATCCACCGGCCCCTCGAGTTGAAACTCCACTCGCCGCACCGCATGCCGCTCCGCCAACGGATGCCGCGTGTGCGTGCCATCGTAAAGCGTTGCCAGATTCCCGATAAGGCCCAGTCGCCCAATCGGCCCCCAGCGCACATACTCGATCAATCCATCATCCGTGACCGCGTCGGGCGCGATCATCATGGTGCCGCCCGTGAACTTGCTGTTGTTGAATGTAAGAAACAAACAACGCCGCGAATCAAACTCCTGCTGCCCCTCCAACCGCAACGGAAACGGCCGCCGATCGAGCCGCGCCAGACAAAGAAAAATCGACAGCAGATACCCAAATTGCCCCAGTCGCTGAAACCGCCGGTGCCGCAGCGCCGCCACGTCCGCCGTAAATCCCACGCTCAGCAGATTCGTGCAGTAAATCGCTCCATCTTTATGCGTCAACCGAAAAACATCGCAAACTCGCGAACGCCGCGACTCCAAGGCCTGCAGCGCCTGTTCCAAGCCACTCTTGTCCGAGTCTCCGCTCGCAAAGTCCCGCAGAAACGAATTGCCCGTCCCCAATGGAAGAAATCCCAATGTCGCCACCACCTCGTCCGCCATGCGCCCCGACTCAGCTCTTACCAGAGAATCCGGGAAAAGTCCGTTGACGATTTCGTAGGAGGTCCCGTCTCCACCAACTGCCAGAAACTTCCGATAGCCACGGCCATAGGCCTCGCGTGCGATCCGAGTGGCATCGCCAGCGGCGCTCGTCTCGACCGTGTCGAGCTTAATTCCCGCCGCTCGCAAGCGATCGAGCGCCGCCCCCACTCGCTCGCCGCACCGCCCACCACCCGCCGCCGGATTGATAATGGCAAGAAAAGTTTCGTTCACGAGTAGGTCGTGCTTTCGCTTTCTTGAGACCCGAGAAATTACTCTCAAACCCCAACGACGGATTCCCTTCCCGCACCCGCTCGAATCTCCGCCGCCAATTCTCCGCGCCTGATCTTCAGCGAAGCTGTCCTGGGGAAGTCTTTCTCCCACAGCAGATACCCGCCCACGCGCTTGAAGTCGGGCAGGCGCCTGTTCCGCGCCAATATCTCTTCGCGCAAGCCATCGTCGAACCGCTGGTTCTGTTCCAGTCTTACCACCAGCACCAGCATCTCGTTGCCCAGCGCCTTCTGGGGCCACAAAAAGTTCGCCGCAAAAACGCAGAATTCCTTCACTGCCAGACCGTCAAATACGCCCTCAATGTCCTCGGGATAAATATTCTTGCCGCCCTCGGTGACGATCATATTTTTCTTGCGCCCGAAGAGTTGCAGGTGCCCGTGTTCCTCAAAGCGCCCCTGATCACCCGTCAGCAGCCACCCTTCGACAATCGTTTGCGCCGTTTGTTCCGGATCGTCCAGATAGTGCGACATCACTGCCCGGCTCCGCACCGCCACTTCCCCAATCCCGTCGCTATCCGGATTCAGCACCCGCACCTCGCTCCCCGGCAGCGGCTTGCCCACGGTGTCGGCGCGAAATGGTTTCAGATCGTTCAGCGTCACCGCCGTGCACGCTTCCGTCAGCCCGTACCCGCAAGTCACCGGAATTCCCAGGTCATAGAAAAATTGCAGCGTCTTAGGATCGGTGAACGCCCCGCCCACAATCAGCGCCATCAGTTCCCCGCCAAACGCCTTGTGCACTTGCGGCAGCAGACGCCGGCTGAGCTTCACTCGCGGACGCCCTCGCGTCAGCATCCGGTTCAGCCCGATCAAACGCTCCAGCATCCAGCGCTTTCGCGGCGGTAATTCGTCGAACTTCGCGCGCAGTCCCCGTTCTAGATTCTTCAGCACCATCGGCACCAGGCTCACATAAGTGATGCGATAGCGGACAAACGCATCGCGCACAAACTCCGGACGCAGCGTTCGCAAATGCACCACGCACGCTCCACACACGAACGGCCCGATGAATCCCACCATAAAATCAATGGCGTGATTCGTCGGCAGAATGCTCAAATACCTCACCCCCGGCCAAAACGGATACCACGCTGTCAGTGCGGCACACTGCTCCAGATAACTGTCATGCGTCAGCACACATCCCTTGGGACGACCGCCTGTCCCCGACGAGTACACGATACAAGCCGTGTCTTCCCGCTGCCGCGCCACAAACTGCGGATCGCCCTTCCGCTTGAATTCCTCCCAGCGGTAAGCGCCCCGCAGGTCCGCACCCACCGGCGCCTCCGTCACCAGCACAATCTCCGCCGACAGTTCCCCGAACTTCGGCGACTGCGTGATCGCCCGCCACAAGTAGTATTCGACCACCAGAAACCGCGCCTTCGAATGCGCCAGCAACTGCAGATGCTCGGAAGCGCTCAACTTGTAATCCAGCGGAACCAGAATGCCCCCGCAGAAAAAAATAGCGTACGCCGAAATCAGCCACTTTGACTGATTCGTCATGACGATCGCCGCGCGGTCGCCCGCCTTGAAGTCGGCGTCCTCCAATGCGCGGCAGAGCGGGCGCGCCATCTCTTTGAAATCGGAATACGTGAGCCGCACTTTCTCGCGATCGCGATCGGCCTCAATCAGGCAGGTTTCGTTCGGCCAACGGTCCAGCGCATCCCTAAGCGCCGCACCCAGGCTGGAATACTGTCGAAGATCAAGCATTGGTCGTTCTTATCTCACTACGGAGGCACGGAGACACTGAGAAGAACAAGAGATTATCAGAAACCAACCTCATTGGAGCGGTGTTGCCGGAAGAACCAGAAGAAATGAAAATGCCTTCCTCCGCGTCTCCGTGCCTCCGCGGTGAAAAAGGTCTCACAGTCGCGATTGAATCCGATTCGCCAGCGTACGAAAATCCGACACGCCCTGCAGTTCATAGTCCGGCAACTCGATGCGGAAGTGGTGCTCTAGCCGCGTCAGTAAATCGAGCGCCTGCAGGCTGTCGATGCCCAGCGTCTTGAAAAAATCATCGTCAGGCGTAAGCTTTTCCCGCGGCACTTTAAAATGCGCAGCCGCAAGATTCAGAACTTCATCGAGCGTGCGGTCGATAGTCGGCGTTGGCATAGGCGTCATGTCCTTCAAATTACAAATTACAAATCGCCAATTACAAATCAAGGTAAGTACGGTTGTGGCCCCTCGTTCTCCACAAACCTACGCAGACCTTCTTCGACCGCTGGACGCGAATACAGGTCGCAAAAAATATCAATCTCGCGCTTCAACTCTTCATACGGAATCGGCTTCACAAACGCCTTCGCCGCGGCCGCTGTCCGCCGGTCAAATTTTCCAACTTGGCTGGCCGTGGCGCGCGCTACTCGCAGCGCCTCACCTTCAGCCGCAATCTGGCTCACCAGCCCAATCTGCTGCGCCTTCATCACATTGAAACTACGCCCAGTCAGCAGCAAATCCCTCACCACCGAATTGCCCAAATCCCGTTTCAGCCGGGGAATTCCGCCAAATCCAGGAATCAAGCCGAGGCGCAGTTCCGGAAAGCAAAATCGCGCCATGCGGTCCGCAATCATAATGTCGCAAACCAGCGCCAGTTCGAACCCTCCGCCAAAAGTCACCCCATGCACGGCCGCGATCGTAGTCAGCGGCGCCGCATCCAGCGCATTCATCACTGCGTGAATGCGTTCCAGAAAATCCCGCACTCCGCGGCGGGCCGCAACCTTCTCCATTTCTCGCCCGCGCTGAAACAATTCTCGCAAGTCCGCGCCCGCCGAAAAGCCAGCCGGCAAAGTCGAGTGGATAAGCAACGCGTGCGCTTCACTCACCAACCCGGGCAGCACCGCCGCGAATCTTTCCAACTCCTCCAGCGTGAGCGAACCGATCTCGTTACACGGGTCGCGGTGCAGCGCAAGTTCAATCGCGCCATTTAGCATCTGCCACGAAAGCGTCTGCCCCTTGAATTCGTTCATGCCGACTTTGCCTTGGGCTCCGCCGCTGCCTGGTTTCCCGAAACCTGATTCTCCGAACCCTGATTCTTCGGGCGCTCGTACATCCCGTCAATTTCTCCGCGAAACCGATCTGCTATCAAGTCGCGCTTCAGCTTTCCATTCGCCGTCAGCAGCCCATTCTCAACGCTGAACGCTTCTTCGACCTTATGAAACGCGCGCACCTGCCTGTAATGCGGCAACCCCGGATTCACCAGATCCAGTGCCGCCTGGATTTTATCTCCGCTCACCTGGCCCGTCACCAGCGCCGTCAGGTATCCGCGCCCATTGCCCACTACCACCACCTGAATCGCACCCGGCAGTTCGTTCAGGATCTTATCTTCAATCGGCTCCGGCGCGATGTTATGTCCCGACCCAAGAATAATTAGGTTCTTGATGCGGCCCACAATTTTCCAGTTTCCGTTCGCGTCCACTTCGCCCTGATCGCCGGTATGAAACCAGCCATTGCGCAGCACTTTCGCCGTTTCCTCCGGACGATTCCAATATCCTGGAAAAATATTGGGCCCCCGCACCACAATTTCTTCATTCTCCGCGACCTTCATTTCGACGCCAGCAATAGCCGGCCCCGCCCGCCCCGGAATCACCGGCGCATCCGGGTCATCCATGGTACAGATCGCTGTGGTTTCGGTCAGTCCATAAACCTGCAACACGGGAATGCCGAGCATCATGAAAAAAAGCTGCGTCTCCACGCTCAGCGGCGCCGAGCCGCAAATCAACGCCCGCAGCTTACTGCCAATCATCTTTTTCCGGATCGTGGGAAACACCAGCCGATTTGCCAGCCCCAGCCAGATCCGGTCTCCCGCGCGCGCTTTGCCCTCCTGCCGCCGCACCCATGCGCCCTTCGCCGTCGTGTAAACCTTCAGCGGCAATCCCCCCGTCTTCCAAAGTTGCTCGTCGACCGCTTTCCGCATCCGTTCAAGAAGGGCGGGAACATTCAAAAAATAATCCGGCGACGCCTTTCGCATTTCGTTGGCGATTTTCGACAGATCCGTATTCAGGGTCAGCTGGTTGCCGCGCAGGAGGCAGGTCAACATCATGATCCACGAACCCGCAAAACACAGGGGTAAATAATGAAACACGGCATCCCGCAGGGCCCGTGTCTTCGCCGGATCAGTCCGCATCAACTGGTCCAATCGGGCCGAGGTGCGACCCAGCATGTACCCCACATTACCCGCGCTCAGCATTACGCCTTTCGGCTCGCCCGACGTGCCCGAGGTATAGATAATCGTCGCCACGTCTTCTTCCGCAACCGTCAGCGCCGGGTTCTCCACCGGCTCGCGCCCGGTCGTGAAAACATTGTCGAAGCAAAAATGAGGTGGGGCCTCCGGCCACACTTCGACGATCGCATCGGCCAGCATCTGCTCGCCGCAGGCCATCACTGCAGGCTCGCAATCCTTCATCATCGCAACCAGTTCCGCCGGAGCCTGCCGCGCGTACAGGGGCACAACCGTCAGTCCCTCCGCCATGGCGGCCAGATCCATCGCCACCCACCGCATCGAATTATGCGCCAGCAACGCGCACCGGTCGCCCTTCTTCAGCCGCAACCGCCTCAGATAAGCCCGCGCCACCAGCACCTGCGCAAGCAACTGCCGCGCTGTGAGTGGAACCGCTTCCCCATCGCGCATTTCCTGAAGCACCACGGCATCGCCGCTGCGTTCCAGGCTCGCAAAGATCTGTTCCAAAAAGGTCATGCGTTTGCCATGAGTTCGTTTGCGATCAAGTGAAGATCGGAAGGGCAGAGCTACCCGTACGCCGCTACCAGTTCCGTCAGCCCCGCGCTCATCGGCGGCAGATAATCTTCCCAACTCCATTCTCCGCGACGCGTCGGAAACTCGGGATACCGGCGCTGCACTTCTTCTTCGAAATACACGCCCATGCGCGCCATCAACTTCAAATTCCTCACTACCGAACGCGCGATCCCGTCGGCAATGCGTTCTCCTTCGCGATCCAGAATCTCAATCGCCGCCAAAGTCCGCGCCTCCAAGTCGGGGTCGTCCACATTCATGAGCAACTCCCCATGTCCCCGCTCGTTCATCAGATTCCGGATGCGTTCATCCATGGTGATCCCCGCCGATGCCACCAGCGCCGGCATCGAAGTCACAATTCCGTGATAGCGCGAGGACACCATCATCCGGCAGGCCCGCAGAATACTGACCAACTGGTACATGTTGTAATCGTCGGAAGTCAGCACCGGAACTCCGCCCAGTTTCTCCGAGATCCTGTGGCAAGCCCGCGCATCCATGCGCTCGGTCGCCGCCATAATCACAAAAACGTTCTTCTTCTCGCGGAACGCGCCCACCGCCTTGGCAATCGAGCTCAAATAATGTTCATAGGCGCGATCCGCCTCGGGCCCGGCATTATGAAAATACGGTCCGCGGTAGTGGCTCTCTTTGTATGCCCCCGTCAGGCTGTGCAGCGCCGCCTTCGCCACCGACGCCTTCACCGGCCACTCAAAGGGATTAATCGGACAGACCACCAGCACCGGCGTCTTCCCATCCCAACCCACATGGCGCAGCGCTTTCTGTCCATACTCGGCGCCCAACGGCTCAAAGGTCCACGCCGTGTCGGTGCCCAATTCCGTCGGCACGCCCAACTCGCGCAAAATCCTTCGCGACTCGTCATTGCGCGTAATTACCAGAGAGTTTTTACAATAACGTCCGCACATTCTTGCTACCAGCGGATCCATGTGCCCGGCTTCGGCCCCGTAGCCGATCGAAAGCTTGTTCTCCGCTGCCGCAATGCCCAGCGAACCAATCATCATCGTGGCCAGCGCGTTGGCAAATTTCGACTTGAACATCGAGCCTTCGCACGCCACCACACCGTGGTGCTTGGGCACCTCATGCGCCAAAAAAGGCGGGAAAATGTCCGGTAGACGCACCTGCGACGTGCCTTCAAAATATCCGCGCGAGCGATCGAAATTGAACGTCATCATGCTGAGGTCAACGTTCTCCGGCCCCAGAATGCGCCGGATCTGCCGCAGCATCTCTTCCACCCGCACATCCGATCCCGTATTGCGCGTTCCGTTGTAGCCCGCAAACAGCAGCTTCAATCTCTCGCCCGGCTGCCAAGGCTCCCGCTTGCCCATCATCCACTGAATTTTCTTGCCCTCGATGATGCTCGAGACCCACGCTTCCAGAACGAAGTCCATCATGCGGCAGAACCTCCCGCCTTTGTGCTCTCCGGCCAGCTTTGATATGGATATTCAAAATTGTGCTCGCGGCTGAACCGCAGCAACGGGAAACTGTATTGCGAGAATGGCGCCGGCTTGCGGCCCATCTCCGTCGTGACCCGCGTATTGTCAAATACCGTATTCCACGTGAGGTAGGGCAGAAAAACCTTCATCAGCGCCGCGTTGTGTCCGATCGGTCCCTTGCGGCTCGCCAGCGTGTTGACGATGGAACTGAACGGCTTCTCCAGAATCGGTAGAAACACCGGCCCGCGTTTGTTCTGCTCCGCCGCCAACGTCTTCGTCAATTCCTGAAACGTCTGGGAACCGTTGCCCGAAGAAAGGTGGTAAGTATCGTGCTCCGGATTTGCCTTCATGTGCAGCGTTGAAATCGCATCCGCCACGAAATCCACATTCACGATGTCGATCTTGTCCTGCGGACGGAACGGCAGCACCGGCAGGCCCGCCAGGAACACGAACGACCGCACCATATCAAATTGCGTCGTCTGCGGATAGCGGCTGTCCCCCAAAACGATGCTCGGACGGAAAATCGTCAGCGACACATCCGGCAGCAACTCGCGCACCATGTGCTCGCAGAACTTCTTCGTCCGCGCATAGGGATCGTAGTCCGAACGTCCCCACTCAATCGACTGGTCTTCCAGAACCACTTCGTGGCTGCGCTTCCCGGCCACCGCCACCGTGCTCACGTTCGAAAAACGCCGCAGCCCGTGATAGTGATGCGTTTGCCGCGCCAGTTGCACCACTTCCAGTGTTCCCCGTAAATTCACATTCAAACAGCTTTTTTCCGACTTCCGGTTCAGCGAAGCCGCGCAGTGAATTACCGAATCCGTCGTATGCACCAGTCGGTCGTAATCGCCCGCCTCCAGCCCAAATTTCGGCGACGTCAGATCGCCGCGAAAAATCCTTATCTTCGCCTGGAGATATTCGTAGAATTTCGGAAACGAAAGGTGCAACTGCAGCGCCTGCCAGAGCCGCAACTCCGCATCCCGCGGATCGCGGCCGCGCACCAGCAGATTCAAGGTCGCGTCATGCTGCTGCAGCAGATTCGCCGCTACATGCGCGCCAATGTACCCGGTCCCACCGGTCAGGAAAATTGCCACGTTGCTCCGTTTGTGCCGGTATTCATGCCATCCGATTTCTTACGGTCTTCCGTCGTCGCGGCCGCCGGCGGCATCTGCAGCACCCGCGGCACCCGCGCTTCCAGCGGACGCCCTTCAATCAGCGGATACGTCCACCGTCGCAGCGCCGGTATATGAATGTCGATCCAATACTCCCACCAGTCCAGCCCGGCCGTGTCATAGCCGAAAACTTCTTTCTCTTCGGGCGTCAAGGCCTGCGACAGCTTCTCCACATTATCCGCAACAAAGTCATGCTCGTTGTGCAGAATAAAAGGCTCGAACAGACCCACCAACTTCTCCACCCGCTCCAGGTTGCGCTCGGTTTTCGCCAATGGCTTTTTCATCGCGGAGGGCAGCGGCGCCATCACTCGCTGAATCGTCTTGATGATCATTTTCTGCGCCGGCGCCGACATGCGGTTATAACGCTCCTTCGAAACCGGAATCGCGTCCATCCGCAAGCGGAGCCAATACTCCAGACCCTCCTGCGCCCGATAGTGTCGCCGGTGTCCGAGCGACGTCAACTCAATCGATCGCCCCATGTCACACGGATTCGTCACCGACGTCGCCAACTGGTACAGCGGATCATGCCGCCGCTCTACCAATGCCGCGCCAATCAGCGTCATCCCCGCGCACACCGCGTCCACAGGAATAATGTCCAGCCGCTTGCGCTCATTCGATGGCAGTTGCCGGAACGCCGTCCCCAGCAGATATGACAAAGACGCCGACGTATTAATTCCCTCATTCCAGCCGCGAAACGGCTTCGCCACCGAAGTCTCGACGATCGCCGGACGTACAATCGCAATCGGCAGCCCCGCCCCGTGCTTCGCGATCATCGACTCCGCCAGGCTCTTTGTGAACGTGTAAGTATTCGGCCAGCCCAGCTCTTTCGCCCGCCGCGTGCCTTCTTCCGTAAGATAGTTCTTCAGCCACCGGACCTTATTCTTGCGGATCTGGTTCTCCAGCGCCTGCCCACTCAGCCCTTTCGCCGCATGCTCTTTCCCCAGCGCCTGCTTCCTCAGTTCCTCTGCGACTTCCGGACCCTCCGCCCGCGCTTCCGCCGACTCGACCAACTCATGCAGCCGGTGCCACTCTCGTTCCGCGTCGAAATCCTTCAAGTGCGACGGCGTGTAATTCAAACGCACCCGCTCGCTCACGCGCCCATCGCGTTGCCCCGCCACATAGCAGGTGGAAAGATGAAGCAACGCCGCCCGCTCCGACCCGCGTATGAACTCGATCAAATGATGCGTCGAATCCACGTTCACCGCTAACGCATCCCGCAGATCGGGATTAAAATCTGTCAGGCCCGAGCTGTTGATGATCAAATCAAGGTCTTTGCCCAGCCGCGCGCCAGTCTCGGCGTCCAGCCCCAAGCCGGGCTGCGAAACATCGCCTTCCACGACTTCAATCTTCTCCGCCAGCAGCGCGCCCAGTTGGTCGCCGTATTTCTCGAACAGCGGATCGAAAACCGGCGAGCCCTCGATCATCTTCTCGAAGCGCGCCTGCGCCAGACTCGACTTCTGCCGCCGGATCAGCAGATAAAGCTTCCCAATCTCGGGTAGATCCATCAACGTATTCGCCAACCATACTTTTCCGATAAAGCCCGTAACCCCGATCAGCAGCACGCGTTTCCCGCCCAGAGCCCTCCGCACCGAAAACTGCGCCGGATAACGCTTCTCGTCGAAATACACAATCGGCCGCACCCGCGGCGTCTCCACTCTTACCGCCGGCACAATCGCAGCCGCCAGCGCTTTTGGACCGCGCAATCCCAGCGCCCTTACCCACCGCGCCGGACTCTGCTGTCCATCCGGCCCCGCTTCGCGAACTCGCGCAAACAATCCCCGCGGACGAATCACCGGACTCAGCAGTCGTCCGGTCGCCACTCCATCGCGGAAATCAAGCCGGTTCGCAATGATCCACCGCACTCCCAGATGCCGTGCCAGTGGCCGCATCACATGCTCTAAGCCCTGGCTCACTAGCACCACGTCCACGCCCGTCGCCTGCAAAGCCTTCAGGTGACGCATTCCTTCCTCTTTAAGCAGCGGCTTCAGCTTGTATTCGAATTCCTCCTCCCCGAGCAGGTCGAGCCGGTCGCGCGTGATCCCCCGCAGCACGGCGTGTACGATCCGAGTCGCCGCCACTCGGTTGGCTGCGTACAAGAATGGACGCAACACCGCCATCAACAGCACCAGGCTGCGCCGAACCGCTCGGGCGATAAATGTCTGGCTGTTCCAGGTAAAAAATGCGATCGGACGTACCGTCGTCAGTTCCAGCAGGCTACCCTCGACCCGCCAGTAAACCGGCGAAGACGGGCGCGGACGATGCGGCGTCGAACCATCGCTTGGAGCAACGGGATTATTCACAGGTTCCACGAATCAACCTCCGGCTCACTCACAGTGCCCTTGGGGCCGTGGCCGGAATCCTTCATTTTAACCCTTCTGCTCGTCTGGCGCGGACACTCCTGTCCGCGCGCTCGCCGCCGAACTAAATGCCCGTTCCGTCCAGCACACATCCCAGTATTTTCCGAATTTCCGCCCACTCTCGCTGAATACTCCCACCACCTTGAATCCGAATCGCCGATGCAGCGCCTCGCTCGCCGCATTCGGCAGTGTATAGCCCGATACAAATCGCTGAATATCCTCGCCCCTCAATGATTCAAATAACTCCGCATACAAACCCCGCCCAATGCCTTTTCCCATCGCCTCAGCCGCACAATAAATCGTCGTCTCCACCGTCGTCTCATATGCCGCCTTGGGACGAAACCGCGTCGTCCCCCCGTATCCCATCACGACCCCATTCTCTTCCGCAACCAACAGCCGATACCGTCCCGCGACGCCAAACTGTGCAAACCAAGCTTCTCGCCGCTCCACTGTGTACGCCTCAACGTCAAACGTCACTGGAGTATTTAAAACGTAATAGTTATAAATCTCGGTGAGCCGCCTCAGATCACCGCGCTCCGCTGTCCGAATCCGCATCTCGCTCATCCCTCTCCTCAAATCACCGCAATTCGCCGGCCCAAGATTGCGGAGGGACAGCCGCCCCGGTTATGCAAGCCCAGTTCAGCTCGGCCTCGCCTCCAACCTACCGCAGGAACCATCCTAGGACCGCGGCCCCTGCCACAACCCAGACCGAGTTCACCCGAAGCCACAGCAGCGCGATCAAGCTCGCGCCGAAGACAGCCAGCGTCGTCCAATCCACCAGCGATGCCTTCCCCAGTTGCCACGCCACCACCGCCATCAAGGCCAACGACCCGGCAACTACTCCATCCAGCCCCGCCGCAGCCGCCGCAGATCTTCGCAACCGCGGAATCAGCGGTCCACTTGCCGCCACCAGTACAAACCCCGGCAGAAAAATTCCCACCGTCGCCACCACCGCGCCGATCCACCCCGCCACCACGTACCCGATGAACGTCGCCGTCGTAAACAGTGGACCCGGCGTAAACTGCCCCACCGCAACCGCGTCAATCAACTGCTTCTCCGTCAGCCAGTGCAGATGCTCCACAAACTCCGTCCGCAGAAACGCCAGCAATACATATCCGCTGCCGAATACCACTGCGCCAACTTTCAGGAACGACAAAAACAATCGCCCCAGTCCCACTGGGAAGTTCGCCGCCACGGCGGTCGCCGCCACCACCCCGGCAAACATTTTCGCAAGCCCCGTCGCGCCCCCAGCCAGCAACCGGTGCCTCATTCCCTGAGCCGCCGGCGATATCAGGCCGGCGAATACCAGTACCAGCACCGGGCTGACTCCCCACAGGTTCAGCCCAACCGCCAGCAGCGCAATCACCGCCAGCAAAGCCGTGCGCAGGCCCGTCCGTCCCAACTTCCCCAGCGCCTGAATCACAATCGCAACCACAGCCGGCTTGATGGCGTAAAGCACGCCTTCCGCCTTCGGCAACGCGCCCCAGCGCACATACACCCAGGCGATCGCCGACACCATCAACGCCGCCGGAATAATGAAGCAAGAACCAGCCACAATCAGTCCGCGCCAGCCCCGTTTCAACTGCCCGACAAAAATCGCTACTTCCGTCGAACTCGGCCCCGGAATCAGATTCGCCGCCGCCAGTCGGTCCAGAAATTCGGCGTGCGTAATCCACCGCCGCCGCTGCACGAATTCTTCTTCCATCATCGCCAGATGCGCCGCCGGCCCGCCAAAGGCAATTGTCCCCAGCCTTAGAAACACCAGGGCAATCTCCCCCAGCGAAGCCCCTCTAATTTGCGAAGACTCATCCATAGCGGTCGCACGCCGGTGTCGCGGGCGCTTCCGCCCGCGAATCCCTTACCAAGTGAGGTCCGCAAGTATAGATTAAGTAAATTTTGATTTGATGGAGAAAAGCTGCCCACGGAGATCCGGCTGTCCCCGCCCGGCCGCTAAACTGCCAGACGGGCGAGGTGCCATATCGCTCAACCTACCCAGTGCTAATCCGAAACCGTCGCCTACTCCCCGAACACTGCGTTATAAAATCCGCCGGCTAGAGCTCCCCCTACAATTGGAGCCACCCAGAACAACCACAATTGCGATACCGCCCATCCTCCCACAAAAATCGCCGGTCCCGTGCTCCGCGCCGGGTTTACGGAAAGATTGGTCACCGGAATCCCGATCAGGTGAATCAACGTCAGGCATAGTCCGATCGCGATCGGCGCGAAGCCCGCGGGCGCGCGCTTGTCCGTCGATCCCATGATCACCATCAGAAAGAAAAACGTCAGCACCACCTCCGCCACCAGGCAAGCCAGCAGCGAATAGCCGCCCGGCGAATGCGCCCCGTACCCGTTCGAAGCAAAGCCGCCGCTCACGTCGAAGCCTGCCTTCCCGCTCGCAATTACATACAGCACTCCCGCACCCGCGATTCCACCCAGCACCTGCGCCACCACGTAAGGCAGGAATTCCGACGCCGGAAAGCGCTTCCCCACCACCAGTCCCGCCGAAATTGCGGGGTTCAGATGGCATCCCGAAATATGTCCAATGGCGAACGCCATGGTCAAAACCGTCAGTCCAAAAGCCAGCGCCACGCCCGCGAATCCGATACCCAACTGCGGAAAGGCCGCGTCCAGCACCGCCGCTCCGCACCCGCCGAACACCAGCCAGAACGTCCCAAAAAATTCCGCGATTGCCCGTTTCGACAAGCTCATACTGCCTCCTTGTAATGAAAGTGATTGGTGAAAATATTTTGTTGGTGAATCTTTTCTTACCCTGAAAGTGCCAGAGATTGTACCGTAAGCAAACCGGATTGATAAGAGTCTGGACGCGAATTGGAAAATAAGCAGGAGACAACAGCAAGGCGCTGCCCGGCACGCCTCGAACGGAGAATGAACCAGTGAACATGCTGACGCTATTCGGGCTATTTGCCGTGACCGCGATGCTGGTCACTTACACGCTGGAGAACCGCAGCACCTGGTTCATCCTCGCCTTCGCCCTTGCGTGCGCGCTCGGATCGGTCTATGGCTTCCTGCAAGGAGCCTGGCCCTTTGGAGCGGTCGAAGCGATCTGGTCCATCGTGGCCGTCCGCCGCTGGTTGCAAGCGCGCCCCTGAAGCATGAAAGATGGTGGGAAGAGAGTCCTTAAGGAGAGACGGTAAACCTCCTGGCGAAGGGGCTCGGCCCCGTCCAACCCAAACTGAGCCCCGCCTTTAGAGCTTGTTCAGGCCGTCGAGAGCCGCGACCTTATATGCTTCCGCCAAGGTCGGGTAATTAAACACCGTGTCCCTGAAATATTCGATGGTCGCGCCCATCGTCAGCACCGCTTGTCCAATATGCACGATCTCCGCCGCCCGGTCCCCTATAATGTGCACGCCCAGCAATTTCAGCGAATCGGGATCAAACAGAATCTTCAGCAGCCCCTGGTCATCACCCAGCATCTGCCCTTTCGCCAGTTCGGAATACCGCGCCAGCCCGCTTTCATACGGAGTCTTGTTTCGCGTCAGTTCTTCCTCGGTGGCACCCACCATGGAAATTTCCGGAATGGTGTAAATGCCGTAGGGAATCAGATTGGGCAGCATCCGGCTGGGCTTGCCGAACATGTGACAGCCAGCCAAACGCCCCTGCTCCATCGAAGTGCTGGCCAGCGCCGGAAATCCAATCACATCGCCCGCCGCATAAATGTGCGGCACCGAAGTCTGAAAATGTTCGTTCACGGCCATCTTGCCGCGCCCGTCCGCTGCCAGTCCCGCCGCCTCGATTTTCAGCTTGTCGCTATTGGCCTGCCGCCCAATGGTATAAAGCAGCGCCTGCCCGCGAACCTTCTTCCCGCTCTCCAGCGTGGCAAAAACCTTGTCCCGCTCTTCGTCGAATCCCACCGAAACTACTTTCTCCCCCACCCGGAAAACCGTCCCCAGTTGCCGCAACTGAAAACACAGGCTTTCGATAATCTCCCGGTCGACAAAATCCAGCAGCGTCGGTCGCTGGTCCAGAAGCGTCACCTTCACCCCCAGCGCCGCGAACATCGACGCATATTCCAGTCCGATGATTCCCGCCCCAACGACAATCAATTCCCGCGGTATTTCATCCAGACAATGCACCTGGTCGGAATCGAAGATGCGCTTTCCATCCACAGGAATGCCCTCAATATGCGCCGGCCGCGTGCCGCAGGCTATCAGAATCTTCTCCCCTCGAACCTGTTGCACTCCGTCTTCCGTCACGATCTCGATCGTATGCGGATCGGCGAAGTGCGCATCCCCCTCTAGCGCCGTCACATAATTTCGCCGCAGCTGCGCCTTAATCACGTCCACTTCCCGCGTCATCACCGCCGTCGCCCGCAGCACCAGGTCCGACATCGCGATCCGGTCTTTCACCACATATCCACGCCCGTAAAATGACCGCTGCCGCAGTCCGCTCAGGTACAGCACCGCCTCCCGCATCACCTTGCTCGGAATCGTCCCGGTGTGTACGCACACGCCGCCCATCGTCAGCCGCCGGTCGATGATCGCAACCTTCTTGCGCATCTTCGCCGCGCAGATCGCGCCCTTCTGTCCCGCCGGACCGCTGCCAATCACCACCAGATCGTATTCATGAGCCTGCATAAATGTTTCACACCACTACAGCACGAACCTAGCACTTCATCGATGACTCGGGAAAGGTACCTTTCGTTCCTAATGAAAAATTAAGAATCCCGTAACAAACGGCGCAATTTTATCTCGGATCGAACTCGTGGGCGACGGCGCCCGCGCCACACGTCCGCAAATCGGAAACTCACTTCACGGCAAAGGCCACCGTCGTCCACCCCCGCGGCCCAGTCGTCTGTTCGACCTGCCGCAGCAGGCCCACTTCCAGATCATCGGGATCCGCCACCATCTCGCAAGCCCCAATTTCTTCGTCCGTCGCGTCCTTGAAACAAAGTTCGCAGACTCCCAGCCCACCCTCCGCCCGCACCGGAGGCCCAAACGTCCGGCAAGTCATCGGACGACTCTCGTACAGTTCGCACAACCCCGTTTCCGGATCAAGTACGGGACATACTTCATCATTCCCCAGTTCCGCAAAGCGCTCTTCCGCCTGCGAGCCTTCCTCGAACACCTCCGCAGCCAGTACACCAGTCTTCAAGTTTCCCGGGAATGATGCCGCCAAACGCTGAACTGAACCCCGCGCTCGCAAGCGAATCCGGCGGGCCCGTCCCGCGTCCGTCCTTTCCAGTCCTGCCAACCCACGCTGCAACCGCGCCACGTCCAGTTGATTGATGGCAAATACACCCACGCAGCACTGCGTGCATCCCGGACAGCACGCCAGCCAATCCCCGCTCCGAAGCGCGGCATCCGCCAGAGCGGCATCCACAATCTGAATCAGCCCGGAATCCCCAGCCGGCAATCGCCGCGAAGCCATGCCGAAGGATAGCGCATCGCCCGCGCAGGAATGATTGTCAAAAAGATAAAGATTGCCAAGAGAAAGGAAAGAAGGACGGGCGGATTCGCCCATCCTCCATAGAGTTCAACCAAATCATGAAATGGGGAGACAATCCGGACGAGACTCTAGTGGCTGTCGCCGTCGTGGTCGACGTCGGCGCTCTTGATCGTGACTTTGTCTTCTGGCAGGCCGCTGGTGGACGGAGTCTGGGTTTGAGGTTGAGGCTGGCGAGCCGCCAGTTCGGAAACTTGGCTGCTCGCTTGGGCACCGCTAATTGGACTGATCATGAGGAACTGTATCGGCATTGCACGATGAATCCCTTAGCCCCACCTTCGAGAATCACCACCTCCAACGTCATTCGCCTCAGGTAACGACCGGGCTGCGCCTTGGGTGCGATGTCGCCTCCACTCATCTTTTCAATAACTTACCTCCGAACAATCCCCCATTTCCCCGCTTAACCCCCATTTTCTCCCCTTCATTGCCTTCTTCGTGCGTAACCTTCGCCGATTCAATAGCATCACACTGACCCATACCACGCATCGGAACCCAGGGCTTTGCCGGTAGGTTTCTTCGTGGACCAAGTCTTTTTGCGCAGGCCCCGCGTGCGGAACCGCAGGGACAGTTCTATCTCCCCAGTGGAGGAAAGCGAGAGCAGAATGCACAAGCCGATTAAGTATTTTGAGAAGGCCGTGACCGTTGCCGCTACCGGCGCATGGGCAGTTTTTGAACGCCTCAACCGCATCGCTCCCAATGACGCGCCCGTTCCCAAGTGGTCCGACAAACCGCTGCTCAAATCGTGGGAGAAGTCGAAGCCGCCACTCGGCTGGCCGCGTTCGACCGACTCGCTCTGTCCCAAGTGCGTGCCTGAAATTCGGCAGCAGATTCTCGACGGCCATCTGCCCGTCGACGTTCTCATGAACGAAAAAGTCGGCGAGATCAAAGCCCAGATCGTCGAACGCGACGGCAAGATCTGGATGGTGAAGGATTGCGCCAAGCACGGACACTTCGAAGACCTGATGTCGATCGATACGGAATTTACCAAGCATCTCGAAGAAGTTTTCCCCGGCCGCGATATCCGCGCTCACAAAGACGAGCATCTGCATCACCACGGTTCCTCCACGGTGAAGTACGGGCGCGGCGCCGTCCTGACCGTCGACCTCACCAACCGCTGCAACATGATGTGCGATCCCTGCTTCATGGACGCCAACCAGGTCGGCTATGTTCACGAACTCACCTGGGAAGAAATCAAGACCGTGCTCGACAACGCCATCACGGTGAAGCCGAAACGCCAGATGTCGGTCCAGTTCTCCGGCGGCGAGCCTACTTTGTCCCCCTATTTCCTCGACGCCGTCCGCTACGCCCGCAAGGTTGGATACAACAGCGTGCAGGCCGCTACCAACGGCATTGAATTCGCCAAGAGTTTTGAATTCTGCCAGCAGGCCGTAGAAGCGGGCATGCGATACGCCTATCTGCAATTCGACGGCATCGGCAACGCCGCCAACGATCACCGCGCCGTGGGCAATCTTTTCGACGTGAAGTTGAAGGCCATCGATAACCTGCACCGCGCTGGCTGCGAGATCGTTCCCGTCATCACCATCATCAACGGCATCAACAACGAGCAGGTCGGTCGCATCATTCAGTTCGCCCTCGATAATCCCAAGAAGATCGGCTTCCTCAGCTTCCAGCCGGTAAGCTTCACCGGACGCGACGAAGCCATCACCGACGAACGCCGCGAAGCGCAGCGCTACACCCTCGCCCATCTCGCCCACGATGTTAAAAATCAAACCGGATTTGGCGAACCCGCCCGCGACTGGTTCCCGATCAGCTTTATGGGCACCTTCAGCGACTGGGCCGACGTAATGCATGCGGGAGAACCCAACAACGATTGGGGCCAACTTTCCTGCGGTTGCCATCCCAATTGCGGTACCGGCATGGCGATGATGATCGATAAAGAGACCAAGGAGGCCGTGCCGGTTACGGCGTTCCTCAAGGGCGACCAACTGGCCAAGGACATCGCCAAGGTCAACGATGCCGCCCGTTCGAAATTCTGGACTGTGTTCGGAATGGCGCTCTGCCTGATGAAAAACTACGACCCATTCCAGTCGCCTACTCACTTCAAGATGACCGACCTGCTCAAGAAGTTCGACAAGAACTTCAACGCCACCGGCAAGAACTACGGCAAGGTTGGTCCCGATCGCACCATTGACGACGTCATGAAACGGCGGCAGGATCGCTGGAATTTCCTGTTTATCGCGGGCATGTGGTTCCAGGATCTATTCAACTACGACTTCCGGCGCACCGAGCAGTGCATCATCCCTTATGCTACGCAGGAAGGCGAAATCAGCTTCTGCGCCTACAACACTGGCGTGGGATGGCGCAACATCATCGAAAAGATGCACATGACTTCGACCCTTACCAAGTGGTACGAAGAGCATGGGCGCCACGAGATTTTTGCGGGCGGCAAGAAGGTCAACATGGAAGACAAAGAGCACGCCCTCTACCTGCGCGACGAAATCGTCACTCACGAAGTACAACACGATCTTGACAAGCTGGGCATTGCGAAAACGGCGCGCGAGGAAAAGAAACGGGCCCGGGACAGCAAGGCCGAGACCAATAAAGTCAAGAACGATGCAGCTTACGACGCCCGTATGGCCCAGCTCTACCGCGAGGTTGTGCTGAAAGAGAAGCCTGCCACTTCGAATGAAGGCGGGTTCATTCCTCTCGGCGCGATCGCTGGTGCGATTACTCCCGCCAACGGCAACGGGGCTGCAAAAAAGAACGAGGAAGTTGGGGAGCCGGTGGCGGGCGACTGATTTCCAGTTCTCAGTTTTCAGTTTTTCGTAGGCCGCTCGAAAAGGGCGGCCTTTTTGTTTGCCATCACACCCTGAAGTGCAGTGCCCTTCCGCCCTTGGCAAGGCGGGCCGATTGCGGAGTGAGGCACCATTCCTGACATCTCGCTGTCCGCTCGATTCCTGCTACAAATAATAGCGATGAAAATTCTTTTCATTGGCGGCACGGGAATCATCAGCACCGCTTCAACCGCGCTGGCGGCCTCGCGCGGCATGGACCTCACGCTGCTCAGCCGGGGGCAGCATATGCCGTCCTCGCCCCTCCCTTCCGGCGTCAAGACCTTGGTTGCCGACGTGAACGATCCTGCCCTAACCCGGAAACTGGAGCGCGAATCCTTCGACGCCGTCGTCGACTGGGTCGCTTTTACTCCCGCAGACATTGAACGTGATCTCCGCCTCTTTCGTGGACGCACCCGGCAATTCGTCTTCATTAGCTCGGCCAGCGCTTATCAGAAGCCCCAGACGCACTACCTCATGACAGAGTCGACTCCCCTCGCCAATCGCTACTGGGAGTATTCGCGAAATAAGATCGCTTGCGAAGAACGTCTGTTGCGGGCTTACCGCGAAGAGGGATTCCCAATCACCATCGTTCGGCCTTCTTTGACTTATGGTGACACCCAGATTCCGCTCGTGCTGAATAGCTGGGAGCGCTCTTACACCGCCGTAGATCGAATGATTCGCGGACAGAAGCTGGTCGCGCCGGGAGACGGGACTTCGCTGTGGGTGGTGACCCATAACTCCGATTTCGCCAAGGGACTAGTCGGCCTGCTCGGCCACGCCCAAGCCCTTGGGCAGGCGTTTCATATTACGTCGGATGAAGTGCTGACCTGGGACCAGTTATTCCGGATCGTAGGCGAAGCCGTGGGCGTGGAACCGAAGATAGTCCATATTCCATCGGAGTTCGTTGCGGCTTGCTTGCCTGACAAGACCGGAACATTGCTCGGAGACAAGTCGGTCAGCGTGGTTTTCGACAACTCGAAGATCAAGCGTTTTGTTCCCGATTATTGCGCTACCACCACCTTTGCTGAAGGTGTGCGCCGCTCGCTGGCCTGGTTCAATGCCGACACTTCGCGGAAACAGATCGATCCCGCGGTCAATGCCAGCCTCGACCAACTGATTGCAGCCTACGAGAAGGGCATGAGCGAAGCGGTTGCCAGCTTCGCCTGACGGGGAGCGCCAATTTTGATCGGCCGACGATAAGTTCAGAACCTATTGCCACTTAAGACCACGGGCGCTCCAAATACCACCCATGAATCGAACCGACATCTGGGGTCGTATCGAAAGGCATTCCAATCCGTGGGACATGATCGTGGTCGGCGGCGGCGCGACCGGAGTAGGCGTGGCCATCGACGCCGCCTCGCGTGGTTATGATGTCCTGCTTTTGGAACAGAGCGACTTCGGCAAAGGCACCTCCAGCCGCAGCACCAAGCTGGCCCATGGCGGCGTGCGCTATCTGGAGCAGGGCAACATCGGCCTGGTCATGGAGGCGCTCAAAGAACGCGGACTGCTTCTGCAAAACGCGCCTCACATCGTCCACGATCTCGCTTTTGTCGTCCCCAACTATGATTGGTGGGAGGCTCCGTTCTACGGCGTCGGCCTCAAGCTCTACCAGTTGTTGGCCGGTAAATACGGCTTTGGTGCTTCACGCATTCTTTCCCGCCAAGAAACCCTCGAACATCTGCCCACCATAAAAACCGAAGGGCTGCGCGGTGGCGCCGTTTACTATGATGGACAATTCGACGATGCCCGTCTGCTCATCCACATGGTGGCCACCGCCTTCGAGCAGGGCGCGACTCTGCTCAACTATGTCGAGGTCACCGCGCTCGCCAAAGACGCTCAGGGATTTGTGGATGGCGTCTCTGGGCGCAATATGGAAACCGGCAACGAATTTCGTGCTGACGCCAAAGTCGTAATCAACGCCACGGGCGCTTTCAGTGACCGGCTTCGCATCCAGGCGGAGCCGTCCGCCGCCCCCATCATCGTTCCCAGCCAAGGTATTCATCTCGTCTTCGCCGCCAGCTTCCTGCCCGGCGAAAGCGCCGTCATGGTGCCTCACACCAGCGATGGCCGCGTACTCTTCGCCATCCCCTGGCATGGTCACACCCTGGTCGGAACCACCGACACGCCCATCGCCGGTCCCACTCTCGAGCCTGTCGCCATGGAGCAGGAGATCGAATTCATCCTCGCCACCGCCGGCCAGTATCTCGCCCATGCGCCCACCCGGGCCGACGTGTTGAGCGTGTTCGCAGGGGTTCGACCGCTGGTTCGAGCTACCGGCGCGGCCAACACCGCAGCCCTTTCTCGCGATCACGTCATCCAGATTGATCGCTCGGGACTGGTTACCATCTGCGGCGGTAAATGGACAACCTATCGCCACATGGCCGAGGATTGCGTCGATCAGGCCGCCACCCTGGCACAGTTGCCGGACCGGCCCTGCCTCACCCACCACTTGCGCATCCATGGCTACCACGAGTCCGCCCGGGATTTCGGCGCGCTCGCTGTCTATGGCTCGGACGCGCACGAGATTCGCCAACTCATCGCCGCCGATCCCGCCCTCGGCGAACCTCTGCATCAGGCGCTTCCCTACTTGAAAGCCGAGATTCTCTGGGCCGTGCGACAAGAAATGGCTCGCACCGTGGAAGACGTGCTCGCCCGGCGCACCCGCGCGCTCTTCCTCAACGCGCGGGCCGCTCTCGAAATAGCACCCGCTGTCGCCGACTTAATGGCTCAGGAACTCGCTTGGAACCAAAGCACGCGAACTCACCAGTTGCACGCCTTTCGCGATGTGGCTTCGAACTACGTGCTCAATTTCTGAGCAACTCCCCGTCGCCTGAGAACGCGGAAGATTAGGTCATCGTTAACGCCCGGCCGCCCAGCACAATCATCGACCCCGGCGATCTTAAAGTTCCTTGCCACTCGTGCCGATAATCCTGATTGGCACGACTCAGTCAGCACAGACGCATCCGATGACCATCGCCACAGGCACATCCAAAGCAACCGGGCCGGTAAAATTCCGCTGGGATCCCGACCAGATTCCTCCCTTCCCAGCAGTCGCGATGAAGGCCCTGAATCTCATGTCAGGCACGGACAAGTCCTTGCTTGAACTCTGCGATCTCATCCGCTGCGATCCCGCCTTCTCAACGGCGGTCCTGCGGCTGGCCAACTCGCCTCTGGTCGCTTTCCCCAAGAATGTCACCAGCGTGATGCAGGCTTCGATGGTGCTCGGCTTCCGGAACCTGCGGCGGGTGGCCTTCGCGCTTGGCCTCAAGACCTACCTCCGGGCTTCCTTCACGCCGCTTATGAAGCAATGCTGGCGTCACAGCATCGCCTGCGCCATCATCGCCGAGCGCGCCGCGAAGTGGAGCTTCCTCGACAACGACTTCGCCTACGCCGCCGGGATCTTGCACGATATCGGGCGCGTGGCTCTGGTCACGACCATGCCCGACTCCTATCTTCGCGTCGCCGAACGCGGGGCCGATCAGACCCAGGATCTTCTCCAGAACGAACGTGACCTGTGCGGTATCGACCATTGCCAGGCCGGACATTCCCTGATGACTTCCTGGCATCTTCCTGAAGCGCTGATCGAGGTGGCGACGCGTCATCATGAGCCCGACGTCCGGCTGCCGGGGGCGGCAGTAGTGCTCCCACCCAGCTGCGCTTTGGCGGATGCGCTGGGCTTCGCGGTCGTCAATTGCCGGACCACCCGCAGCTATACCGAGATTTTGGCTGGGTTTCCCGAGCAGGCGCGCAAGTGCTTCCCGGCGGACGGCAAGGAACTCGAATCCAACATCGGCAATGAGATCCGGGTCATTGAATCGGCATAAGCGGCCGCCAGACTCAGGCCGCGTCTCACTCACCGCCGTCAGGCCCGCCCCGCGAACTCCCGCGTCTCCGTGGAAACCCTGATCTTTTCACCTTCCTTGATGAAGAGCGGGACCCGGATCTCGATGCCAGTCTCCAACCTCGCCAGCTTGGTTACGCTGCCGCTGGAGGTATCGCCGCGGACCCCGGGTTCGGTATAGCTCACGTTGAGTTCAACCTGGGGTGGCAGCTGCAACCCGATCGGGTTGCCGTTGAACTTATGCAGCTGGATGATGGCTCCTTCGACGATGAAATCGGAAGCGTCGCCAATCATTTCGGCGGAAAGAGTCAGCGTCTCGAAGCTTTCCTGGTCCATGAAGTGGAAACCGGTTCCGTCGTTGTACAGGTAGGAGGCCTCGACCATCTGGAGGTCGGGTTCCTTGAAGCGCTCACCGGCCTTGAAGGTCTTGTCAAAGACGGCACGGGTGAGCAGGTTGCGCATCTTCAAGCGGACCAAGGTCTGTCCGCCCCTGGCGGTAGGCGTGGAAACTTCGACTTCGAGGCACACAAATGGAGTGTCTTCGACCTCGAAAAACATTTTGCGCTTTACGTCGATGGCATCGATCAGTGCGGCCATGATGTCCTCAGAGACAGCCTTCTCGATTTGTCGGGTCTAGAGATTGTCTCACGGCGTGGCGGGCGATAACCGCTGATGCAATTTTCCTGCCTGCGCTGTTTTGAGAGTGAAGTCGACGGCGTGCACAGCACGGTTGCCTGAGTTGCAAGAGCAGATCGCCATGCTTCCATGTGCATCTTCAGAGGCGTGACGCGGCAGGTCGGCGCATTGGGCGACGACACTCCCTACAGATCCAGATATAGGCGTGGAGAGCCGAACTCAGCACCGACACAGCGGCATTGCCGGTTCACTGAACCTCAGGCGGTCACATTCAAAATGGGACCAAGTGCGGTATTGTCGCCAGCCCCAGAGGAGACATCCGCACCGCTGCCTGAAGGCGGTTCTGGCTTGGCGTTCTGCGGCTGGACCTGTGCTTCCGACGTCGACTGCATGTCTTTATGCAGGTTCGCAACCGCCAGCTCGGCTCCGGGCAGGTCACCCGCCTCCAGTGCTTTTGCAACCGCCTGCACCCCGGCGCGCAAGCGGATCGCGGTCTCGCTGTTTTGCGCGTTGGTGGTCTGCGCGGAAGAGGGAATCGCCTTTTTTAGTCGCGCCAGTGCCTGCTGGGCCTCCGGCAGGTTGTTCGACACAACCGCAGTCCTTATGGACTGCAAATATTCTCGAATCGTCGGGTGAAAATACGCGAGGTGTGCATCCGAACTCAACTGTACGCCGCTGGCTGACATGCGATTCCCTCCTGAAAGCCTCATTCCAGATCACGAGCCAGTTCACGAGGCCCAATGCCGACCGCGACGGAGTCCATCGTTGGGGAGTCCACTTCGGAAGTCCACCACAGAAGTCCACCGCGGCACATCGTTATCGGGAAGTCTGGTTCGCGGCATTACGGGTCCCCACCAATTGGCGATTACGATGGTAAGCTTTCATTGGTTACTGGCGGGAGGGGGGCACGCTCAGCCTCGCGCCATCAAATTTCCTTTTCTCGACATGGGCATGAAATCCTTTGCACTCAGCCCTTGCCTGTGTCCGATCAGGATGAATAACGAATTTATTATCTGCGAGTTACAGTTTGGCTGGCGTGGCAGCAAAGATGCATCTAAGACAGTGTGATTTTTGACAGGCTCGAATCCGGGATCTTGCTCTTCGAAACGCCGCAGGGAATCGTCCGAGTTGACCTTTCGCTTCGGCAGCGCCTTTACCTGCTCTGGACATTTCGTAATTTCCGCCAGCTCTCCATGAGGCAGTTGAACCAGCGCCAGAGAAACCTCGTCAACTTCCTCTATCAAAGCAACACGGGAGCCATCACGCAGACGCCCAGAAAATTGCCGGTGATCGGGATGGTCGAAGATTTCGCACCCGCAAAGCTGCCCCCAGATCTGGTGCCCGCAGTGCGGATCGACGCTTGGCTGGCTCAGAGCCCTATCCAGAAAACCGTCAAGCGCAAGAGAAAACAGGATCGACCAGAGAAGCTTGCCCCGTCTCCCACAAAAGCCGCTCCCAAGCGCGCGCCAGTTCCTGCGCCGTCACTAGCCATTTCCAAGTCGACACCGCCGCGGCTGGCAACTTCTCGACTGGCAACCACCGTCGGGGCGCTTTCGCTCTGCATCGTTTCCGTGTTGGGATGGCATCGCATTCAGGCGATCCCGGCTTCGCAAGCCCAAACCCAGTTTCAGCCGCAGCCAGCAATCGAACTGCACAACGCCGCTGCCGTGCCCAATACTCAGGACTCCACGGTTTCGGCAGCGGCTGCTGCCGCTGACAGCCCGGCAACCGGCGCTCCGGCGACAGCCACCACCGAGCCATCAGTTGCGCATGAAGCCGACGTCACCGCGACCCAGATCGATCAAGCCCAGGTTGCTCAAACCCAGGTTGCTCAAAACCAGGTTGCTCAGGATCCGGTTGCCCCAACCCAGGTTGCCGAGGTTATTCCAGCTCCAGTCTTGAGCAACGCCACCGGACTCAAGTCAACTCCAGTCCCCGTCTCGAAACCGGCGGTCCGTGTCCATGAGGCAACTCCGAATCACTCAGGGGCCAATCAGGAAAGTGCAATCCAGGCTGCCAGACCGCCGTTGCGCTTCGTGTATCCCGTCTGCCAAGATGGCTGCCCTCGCGGAGTGGTCTCGCTCACGGCGGGTCTGGATTCTGATGGCATAGTGCGCGCCGTGAGAGTGATCTCGGGCAATCGAACGCTCGCCGCCGCCGCGGTTCGTGCGGTTCGCCAGTGGCGTTACCGGCCCTATCTTAAAGACGGCCAGCCCGTCGCTACCGAAACCAATGTCGTGATTTCATTTTTCTCCGATGAAGCTGTCTCCATGACCTTCCCGCCCAGCATTCCAGCCGCCCACTGACCTTTTCTCATTAAGTCTCAAGTGTGACCGCAGCCCTTGCTGTTTCTTCGCACCCATGTTTGACTTGCCGATGGACATTCGCGGCGTGGTTTGAGGGGACCGCGATGGGGCGATAACGATGGCCGAGTGTTCGCCCCGGTCTGGAGGCTCCTTCACCGATGGCCGAGATCGACACCAAGTCTCTTCCTGAAAACGCCTATTTGCCCTTGCAGCCCGGCGAATCCTATCCGCCCATCGTGCCCGCTTCCGCGCGCCTGCCCGAACTCACGACCCGCTCCATCGGTTGGGGCGTTCTGCTCTGCGTCATTTTCACGGTCGCCGCCGCTTATTCGGGACTGAAAGTCGGACAGGTCATGGAATCGGCGATCCCCATCTCAATTCTCGCCATTGGCCTGGCTCGTCTCTATCCCCGCCGGTCAAGCCTGCTCGAAAACGTAATCATTACCGGCATTGGCGGCGTTGCCGGCTCGGTGGTCGCAGGAGCCGTCTTCACCGTTCCCGCCTTATACATTCTCAAACTCAACCCCCACCCCGTCGAAACGATTTTCATCTGCCTGGCGGGTGCCTGTCTGGGCATTCTCTTCCTCATTCCCCTGCGCCGCTACTTCGTTCGCGATATGCACGGCCTGCTCCCTTACCCGGAAGCGACCGCCATCGCCGAAGTGCTGGTCACGGGAGAGAAAGGCGGATCGCAAGCCAAGTTGCTGCTCCAGGCGACGTTGATTGCCGGCGTTTACGACTTGTTCGTCACCACTTTTCAAGTCTGGAAAGAGTTCGTCGATTTTCAATTCGTGCCTCTATTCCGCACGTTGTCTGACCGCGCCCGCATGGTTTTCAGTTTCGACGCCATCGGTTTTATCCTCGGACTGGGCTATGTGATGGGTCTGCGCAGTTCGTTGATCCTCTGCGCCGGCGGCGTGCTCTCCAACTTCGTGTTGGTCCCGTTGATCTGGTTCATCGGCAGCCATCTGGATAGGGCGGTCTACCCCGCCACGATCCCGATCTCCCATATGACCGCGGTGCAGATCTATCGCGGCTACGTACGCTTCGTCGGTGTCGGAGCGATCGCCACCGCCGGCATCTTCGGCATCGTCAGGTCTCTGCGTATTGTGGCCGGGTCGTTTGGAATTGCTCTTCGCGTATTCCGCAAGAGCGCGGCCGCCGCGTCGGAGCGTACCGATCACGACCTGCCGATGGTTACGACTTTCCTCGGAGTAGTCCTCGGAGCCATCGGAGTCGCCATGCTCCTCGGCCATCTGGCGGCATCGTGGAGTGTGGTGGCCATTGGTCTCGCCCTCACTCTTTTGTTCTCGTTTTTCTTCACTTCTGTCGCCGCCAACGCCATTGCCACTACCGCCCGCAACCCGGTCTCCGGTATGACTATGCTGACCATTATTATTTCCTCCGCCGTGCTGCTTCGCTTCGGACTGTCGGGAACGACCGGCATGTTTTTCGTGATGGCGATCGCGGGCATGGTGTGCACTGCATTATCGGTTTCCGGCCAGACCATCACCGACCTTAAAACCGGCTACTGGCTTGGTTCCACACCGTCCGCTCAGGAGAAAGTGAAGTTCCTCGGCGTAGTCGCGGCGGCCATCGCCGTGGGCCTCACCATCGTGATGCTGGCTCGCACCTTCCAGTTCGGAGAAGCGGTGACCGGCGATCTGCGCCCGGTTCTGGCCTCGCCGCAGGCTTCCATTATGAAAGCGCTGGTGGAAGGATTCATGAGCCATCAGCCCATCGCCTACCTGCTGTTCGGTGCCGGGGCCATGATTGCCGTAATCATGGAGATGTTAGGTCAACCGGCGCTGATCTTCGCTCTCGGGATGTATCTGCCGCTCGAACTGAATACGCCCGCTCTGGTCGGAGGATTTCTCTCCCACTATTTGAGCAAGCGCTCCGAAAAAACCGGTGGCGAAGCCGGCAAGACCATCCGCGAACGCGGCGTGATCATCGCTTCCGGCCTGATGGCGGGCGGCGCATTAGGCGGCGTTCTGGGCGCGGCCTTTCGGCTGATTCCCGGATACCGCGAAGATCTTATCAAAACGCCTTTCTACGACAACCCGGCGGGATCCCAGATGGTTTCGGCATTGTTCTTTGTCGCACTTTGCCTCTATGTATGGTTCGGCTCGGTGAAGAAAGCTTCCACCTCGATCAATGAAACAAAATAGGGAGATTCCATGGATATGCTAGGAAGATTGGTCGCAGACGCGATTCTTGGTATCGACACGCTTTGGGGTGGGGACGTGATGTGCCCCTCCGGCACCGGCCGTTTTATCGCTGACTCGTGGTTCTCCGATGAACCCCTGCCGGCGGCTTATACCGCTCCGGCAGCGGCGCGCGTGCGCGAGTCGGGGGGAGTTTCCGGCAAGAACGTCGACCGTCAAGCAGTCGAACAGTATCTCCGTCAAGTGGACCTGCCGCAGGCCATCGCCGGAATTCGCGAGGAGGCCGGCAAGATCGCCGCGGCCCGGAAAACGCACAGTCAGTATCTGCAAGGCCTCTCGCTATGCCTGGAAACGATGTGGGATCTGGCGATGGAAGTGCTGGGAAAGGGTCCGGCGGTTCCTTATGCCCGATGCGTCGAGTCCTCGACCGGCCGTCCGCCCGAAGCCTCGCAGCCGGAAGCAAAACGTCAACGACTGGCGGAGTTGCTAAGCCGCGCCGGTTACGCCACTACCAATGCTGCCGGACTGCTGGGGGCGGTCGACGCCTGGCGGCGGGAGCGCGTCGTTCCGATGGCTTCGGTTCGGGCCCTGGGCGCGGCCGTGATCGCGCAGTTTGACCACCTGAGCGCAACCAACCTGCTGCCATATCTTCCCCAGGAATTTGTGCGCGTGCCGCGCGCCAACATCGAATTCCTGCCTATTAAGGATGCCTGGTTTTCGGGCTCGATGAATTACATTGGCCGGGCGCGCAACCCGGACCGCAGTCCGCGGTATGAAGCCACTTACGAGATCAATGCCTCGCTGCAAATCTCCGTGCCCGAGTTCGAGCAACTGGTAAGCCACGAAGTTGTGCCCGGCCACGTGACCACATTTGCCTATCTGCAGGATCTTTATGTCCGCGAAAAGGCCGGCTTCGAAGCGACCGTGTTGACGATGAATACCCGCGCCGCCACGCTCTTCGAAGGCATCGCCAACAATGCTATTCTCATCGCGCATGGCGTAACTGAAATCCACCAACTCCCCGACGAAGACTTGCAGATCGGCGTACTGCTCGCCTTGCTGCAGGATGACGCCAAGAATCAATCGTCATACTTAACCTGGGGAGAAGGCGCGCAGCGCGAGCAGGTGGCGGCCATTCTTCGCCGCGATTTTCTGGTTACGGAAGAGCGCGCCGACAAGCTTTCCGGCGCCTGGGGTCAACATCCCCTGCTGGGCAGAATGTATCTTCCGGCCTATCGGGCAGGGACGGAGCGCGTGGCTCAATTGCGACGCTCGTATCCCGCCGAGCGCGTGCTTCCCGCCATCTACGGCTGCTCGGGGTTGGCGGATATTGTCACCATCGACGAGATACTGCGGCAAAGCTAGCCCTTGCCCGCGGCGGTCGGCTTGCCAGCGCGGTCTGGTATTCTTGGTTATTCGTATCGCGACCGATGAAGACTCCAATTACCGATGACTTAGCGGGTTCGCCGGACCGGATCTCACCGCGGCATGTGTTCGAGGCAAGAATTCAAATTCGCATCGAACGTGACAATAAAAACTCCAGCCGGCAGGGCTGGGCGCGCGATCTCAGCGAAAGTGGTTTGGGTGCATTTGTTGCCGAATCTCTCGTCCTGGACGAACTGGTTACGCTGGAGATCCCCATCGAGAGTTCCGAGAAACAAGTGATCCCGGCAAGAGTCGTTCGTGCCGTGGGAACAGAGTACGGCTTTCAGTTTATGGCACTGAGTCCGGAACAGCGCCGGCAGATTCGGGCCACGCTGAAGGGGCACCCGGCGATTCCCTACCACCTGAATCAGCGATGACGCTGAGGGCCGGTGGACTCGCCGAGGATGGATGGCTGAGAACTGGGCGCTGCATCGCGAGTTATCGACCCCATGCAAATGATGATCGACGTGTTGGCGCAGATTCTTGGCACCCTATGGGCCCACAAGCTACGCTCGTTCCTGACTATGTTCGGGATTGCCTGGGGAGTTGGATCGCTGCTGCTGCTGGTCGGACTCGGCGAAGGTTTCAGAACCGGAAACAAGCGCAGCCTTTCGGAGTTAGGCGAAAACATCATGTTTCTGTTTCCTGGCCACGCGCCTGCGGTTGCGGGCAGCATGAACTCCGCCCGCGAGTACCGCCTAACTTACAAGGACTACATCGACATCCGTAACGAATCGCCCCACATTCGCGCCATCACTCCAGTTATCAACACCAGCGATGTGCACGCCGTCAGCGAATTCGCTACCGCCAGCGGCCAACTTACCGGCGCCGAACCGCAGTACAACGGAATCCGATTTCTGCCGCTGCGACAGGGACGGTGGCTCAACGATCTCGACGAGGCCCAGAAGCGCGACGTCGTGGTGCTCGGTGATGAGATGACGCACAACCTCTTCCCGGGACGCCCCGCGGTGGGCTCGTTCATCCTTCTCAACGACCATCGCTTCGAAGTCATCGGCACGCTGAAGCGGGTCGGCCGGGGCGACGAGAACTCCACCAATACCCGCGCTTACATTCCGTTCCAGGTGATGCGCAGCGATTTCCCGCTTAAGGGCGAGGAGTCCTACGACGCGATTTCGTTTCTCAACTATCAGCCGCGAACGGCTGACGAACACGCGCTCGCCGAGGATGAAGCGCGGCGCGTGATCGCGCGCAATCACCACTTCGATTATCGCGATGAAGACGCTTTTGAAGGCTGGGATACGGTCAAGCAAGCGCAGATGATGGGCACCATCTTCGATGCGATGAACGAGTTTCTGGGCACGGTTGGCTTGGTCACGCTGGCGCTCGGGGCCATCGGCGTCATCAACATCATGCTGATCGCGGTCACCGAGCGCACGCGCGAAATCGGATTACGCAAAGCCCTGGGCGCCACCAACCGCAGCATCATGCTGCAATTTTTCGCGGAGGGCGTCCTGCTTACCTTGGTCAGCGGACTGGTCGGCATGGCTCTGGCGGGCGGATTGATGGCTTTGCTCGGCAGCTACAACGGTCCGGCTGGCTTCGATCCGCCGCGATTGGTTGCGAAAACCGCCGTCCTGGCTATCGGCAGCCTTACCCTGGCCGGCGTCGCCGCCGGACTCTACCCGGCTCGGAAAGCCGCCCGCCTGGAACCAGTCGAGGCGCTAAGGCAGGAGTGAGATGGCTTTTGCAATTTGGTAATCGTGTAATTTTGTAACCTAAATTTTGTCGTCTTAGTTTCAAATTACCAAATTGCCCGATTATAGAATTACCAAAGTGATTCACCCATGATCCGCGATCTGCTCCAGGAATCCTACGACGCCATGCGCTACAACCGGCGCCGCACCGCGCTCACTATGCTGGGCATGGCGTGGGGAATCGCAACGGTGGTCATGCTGCTCGCCTACGGCGATGGCTTCGGCACGGCGGTTGCCAACATCTTCGCCAACTTCGGCACCAGACTGCTGATCGTGGTTCCGGGACGCTCGTCGATGCAGGCCGGAGGCCAGAAGGCCGGCGCTGAAATCCGGCTCACGCTGGACGACGTCGATCTGCTCTCGACTGGAATCCCGCAGATTACCCATATCACTCCCAATTGCGGCAAAGATGCGACCATCCAATACGACACGCGCTCTTTCAACATGAGCGTCAACGGAGACTATCCCAATACGGTTGCCATCCGCGCTCTGACCGTAGCCCAGGGACGTTTTTACAACGCCGAGGATCAGAACCAGCGCGCCCGCGTTGCGGTTATCGGGTCCGAAACCAAAGAAAAGCTTTTCTCGGGACGCAATGCCCTGGGCGAGCACATCCGCATCGATGGCATCAGTTTTGAAGTGGTTGGCATCCTGAGCCCCAAAATGCAGGCGGGAGACAACGACGTCAATCGCGTCGTCTACGTGCCCTTTACCAGCATGAGCGACCTCAAGGACACGCATTACCTGGACTCCATTTTGTTCAGTTACGAGACCAACGACTACCAGCGGATCGAACAATCGGCGCGCTACATCATGGCCGCGGCGCACAGGTTTAATCCAGCCGATCGCCGCGCCCTGCGCATATTCAACCTGATGGAGCAGATTCACCAGTTCGAGGTCATCACGGCAGGCCTCAAGGTACTGCTCGCTTTCATCGGTACGCTGACGCTCGGTATCGGCGGCGTTGGGTTGATGAACATCATGCTCGTTTCGGTCACGCAGCGCACGCGTGAAATCGGCGTGGAGAAGGCGCTGGGTGCCCGGCGCCGCCACATTTTCCTGCAGTTTCTGGCCGAAGCGCTCACCATCACTTTCATCGGCGGACTGCTCGGCATCGCCCTGGCCTATGCCTTTGCCCTCTCCGTGGGACGGCTTACTCTCTACAGCGCCATGGCCAAACACGCCGAGGCTGGAGACATCCAACTCGCGATCAACCCCGCCACCCTGATCGTTGCCGTCCTTATCCTCACTGTTGTCGGACTGATCAGTGGCATGGTGCCGGCCATCCGAGCCTCCCGCCTCGATCCCATCGAGGCCCTGCGCTACGAATGAGGCTGGAGTCTGCTCGCCGCTGAATGCTGACGGGCAATAGCTAATAGCCAAATGCGCCTCGTGTTAGATTCGATGGATGCGCGCGATTTTGCAGAAACGCTCGCTGCGATTTGTGTTTGCCGCGAACGTCGTCTCCATGCTGGGCAGCGGAATGAACTCCGCCGCCGTGGCCTGGACGATCCTGCAGCGCACCCACTCCGAAATGGCGTTAGGCACGTTTGCCGCCCTGCAAACCATTCCGGCCATGGTGATGCTTCCCTTCACCGGCGTCATGATTGACCGGGAGGACCGGAGGCGGCTGGTCATGTGGCTGGACGCGGGACGCGCCGTCGTCATTATTGCCGTCACAGTGCTCGCGTTTCTGCACCGCGTGCAGGTGTGGCAACTCTACCTGATGAATACGCTGGTGGCGGCGGGTTTCTGGATGTTCTGGCCAACCATCACCGCGCTGATTCAGGAACTCACCCCCGAGGGCGAGTTCGTCCACTCCAACACATTTCTGTTGGCGGGAGTTCAGGGCGGCTGGTTGATGGCGGGTGCGCTGGTCGGATTTGTCTACGAACATATCGGGCTCAGCGGAGTGCTGCTCATCGACGTGTGCACTTACATCATTTCCTTTTCCTGTTACTTCGCCGTGCGCCAGGGCAGGCACGTGGTGCCGCGGGCCGTCGAACTCCGCCACGACCTCGAGGCGGCCGAGACTGCTATTGGGCGCTTCGTCCGTGAGATGCGGGAAGGTCTGGTGTTTCTGCGCCAGCATCCCAGCGTCGTTTTCCTGGGCACGAGTTGGGCCTTGTTTCTGGGCGCCATGACCACCGGAGTGGTGGTCACCGCTCCGCTCAGTGACCAAGCCTTTCATGCCGGCGCGACTGGCTACGGATGGCTCAATGGAGGATGGGGTGTGGGCGCCTTCCTCAGCGTCCTCTATGTGCCCGCGTTGATGGCTAGGGTGGGAGCGCGTAGTTCCATCGCAATTTCGATGCTGCTTTTGACTCTTTCCATGGCGCTAGTACCTTTCTCGCCACGGCTAACGCTGGCCGTGATCCTCTATGGGCTGATGGGATCGGCACGCGGCGTCAGCGGAGTGGCCATGAATACCAGCCTGATGGAACAGGTCCCGCCGCAGTTCATGGGCCGCGTCCAGAACACGTTTTATTTCTTTGGCACTTTTCTTCAAGTCACGCTGGGGCTATCCGTGGGCTGGATCGCATCGCGCATCAGCCTGGCCGCCGGGTTTGGCATGATTGCCGCCGTCTATGCGATAGCCTTCGGCAGCGCCTGCTGGCCCATAAAAGCGCAGAAAGCGGCGGCTGCGGTCGCCGACTAGAATCTGCGTGGAGCAGACACTCTTGTCCGGTGTTGTTGCGGTTGATTTTGAATCTGGATTTGTTCTGAATGTGATTGTGAGTATCAAGACCCACCCCGAGAGCAAAGCCGGCGGACAAAATCGGTACCCACAAGAGTGTCCGCCCCACACCAGCATGAGATGCTGATATTCTGTCATCCATGTTTGACGATTTGAAAGGACGGACGGCGGTCGTTTTCGGCGTGGCCAATAAACGTTCCATCGCATGGGCCATCGCCCAAGGACTGCACGCGGCGGGAGCGAACCTGGCCATCACCTATCAGAACGAACGCATGGAGATGGAAGCCAAAGACCTGATTCTGTCGCTTCCGGGCGCCGAGGCTTTTATGTGCGACGTCTCGAAAGACGTAGAGATCACGCAGCTCTTCGATAAGCTCAAAACGCGCTATGGCAGGTTGCACGCCCTGGTGCACAGTGTGGCCTTCGCTCCCGCCGACGAACTGAAGGGTGACTTCGTCAACACCACCCGTGAAGGTTTTCGCGTAGCCCACGATGTCAGCGTGTATTCGCTGATCGCAGTGTGCCGCGCCGCCGCGCCGCTGATGGAAGATGGCGGCAGCGTCATCACCATGACCTACTACGGCGCCGAAAAAGTCGTGCCCCACTATAACGTCATGGGTGTGGCCAAGGCTGCGCTCGAATGCACGGTTCGTTATCTGGCTCAGGATCTGGGACGGCGAAAAATTCGAGTCAATGCCATTTCCGCCGGACCGATCAAGACCCTGGCCGCCCGCGGCATCTCCGGCCTCGGAGATATGTTGAAAGGACATGCCGAGCGCGCTCCCCTACAACGCAACGTGGAAGTCGGCGAAGTCGGCAGCACCGGCGTATTCCTCGCCTCCGATGCCAGTTCCGGCATCACGGGCGAGACCATCTATGTCGACTGCGGTTACAACATTATGGGATTTTGACGGGCATCGAACTCTTCGTTTCGAGTGAGGACTCGTTGCCCCCGAGGATTTTTCAGTTTTCCTAACATCCCCACTCGGCTTCACCCGGCTTGGCAAAGTAGCGCCGGGAGTGTTCTTCTGCTCTGGGCGCTCCGGCCACTTCCAACATCGTCATGCGCGCAGCCTCAACCATGCGCTTTCTTTCCTGCTGCGATATCTGTTCCCATGACTCGGCCGTCGCCTGGGTCGTGAATCCAAAATCCGGCCCAAGTGCCTGGTGATAGTGGTGAAAAAGTTCCGCTAACTGTTCTGCCGATACTTCTTGGATCGACATCGAAAATACTCCTTCTCCGACCGGTCAACGCTGCCTCACGCTGCCCGATCAACCTTTTTCTCTCCCGCGCGTGGCGAAACTGTGTGCTTGTCCAAGCTGCGTTCTTTATGCAGGCCCATCAGGAATCGAACATTGAATGCAATTCCCGCCAGACACAACATCATGACCGCGGTCACTGCCATTCGAACCCTCTGGCCGGCCAGTCCATTCGCAGCCCTCGACCTACTCCTAGGTATTCGACACGATGAGCCATTAATTTCGAATAAGACCTTCATAAAGAGTTCGTAAACCTGCGGTCGTAACCGGTAGCTCGCACTCTCCAATTCGAAAAGCTGGAACTGTCCGGCTAACATTCGTAGCGTTATTCACGGCGTCATTCCACGTAATAGTTTTGTAATGTGATCTGAGATCACGGCGAAGAACTTTGGCCGCGCCCTATCCTTGACGCATGTCATCTCCGGAAAGACATCCCAAGGGTAATCACGCTCGCATTCTGCTCACTTCGGTGTTTGGACCGTACGCCCAAGACGACGAGTTCGGCAGCCGCTCCATCAATCCAATGGAGCTCTATCACAATCAGGTCACGCGCGCTCAAGGCAGCTTCTCGCTGCGCATGTTTCATCGCTCGTGGGGCATCATGATGATTCAGGAAAATATTTCAGCGCCCTGCAGCGTACTGGATTTCCCTACTCGCAAGGCTTTTGCTCGTGAACTGACCACCAACCACTACGATATCGTCGGCATTTCTTCCATCATCGTGAATGTTGGCAAGGTCCGCGAGATGTGCCAAATAGTGCGCGACCTATCGCCCCATTCCACCATAATCGTCGGCGGCCACGTCGCAGCCATTCCCGGAATTGAAACCATGATCGACGCCGACCACGTCGTAAAGGGCGAAGGGATCTCGTGGATGCGCCGCTACCTGGGAGACGACGAACACGCGCCGATCCGCCATCCCGCCATTGTTTCCGGCATCGAGACGCGGATCATGGGAATGCGCTTGCCCAATCGCAAAGGGGGAACGGCTGCAACCATCATCCCCTCCGTGGGCTGCCCCATGGGATGCAATTTCTGCACGACGTCTTCTTTTTTTGGCGGCAAGGGCAAGTTTGTCAACTTCTACGAAACCGGCGACGAACTCTTCGAAGTCATGTGCCGTATCGAATCTGAACTCAAGGTACATTCCTTCTTTGTGATGGACGAGAACTTCCTTTTGCATCGCACCCGCGCCCTGCAACTGCTGACCCGCATGAAGGAGGCGGGCAAGAGTTGGGAGCTTTCCATCTTCGCTTCCGCGAACGCGATTCGCAAATACACCATGCTGGAACTCGTCGAACTCGGAGTCTCCTGGGTCTGGATGGGCCTGGAATCTCCCCGTTCCCGCTACAGCAAGCTGCAGGGTGAGGATGTCAGCCGCCTTACGCGCGAACTTCGCGAACATGGAATCCGCGTGCAGGGCTCAACCATCGTTGGACTTGAGCACCATACCCCCGACAACATCGTCGAGGAGATCGAATCGGCAATCAGCTACCAGACTGACTTCCACCAGTTCATGCTCTACACTCCGGTTCCGGGCACGCCGCTTTACCAGGAAATGGCAGAGCAGGGTCGTCTGCTGCCCGGCATCGATCCCGCCGATATCCATGGACAATTCAAATTCAACTTCCAGCACGCCGCCATCTCCCGGGACGATTCGAAGAGGTTCCTCGATTGGGCGTTCTGGCGCGATTTCGAGAGCAATGGACCGAGTCTCTATCGTATGTGCGGGACCATGCTCAAAGGCTGGCAACGCTATAAGGACCACCCCGACCCACGCATTCGCGAGCGCTTCGCCCGCGAGATGAAGAAACTCAGCAGCGCCTACAACGCCGCGCTTTGGGTAATGGAAAAAGAATTCAAAAAGGTCAATCGCAGCGTGAGCGATCGAATTCACAAACTGCGCCGCGAAGTGGAAAAGGAATTTCCCGTGGTCGCCCGCCTCACCGCTGCTTCCCTGGGTCCGTTCCTGCTATGGTCCACGCGCCGCGAGGAAATCCGCTTGTCCAAAGGACAAACCTACGAACCGCCGACCTTTATCGAGCGCCGAAATTGGGTTTCGGTGTCGTAGCAGCCAGGCTGGATGGATCAGGCTTGGGCCAAAGCAAGCTAGCAAGTCCCTGCCGTGACGCAGGGCGCAAGCACGCGCAATCGGTGGTAAAGATCGACGCCCGTAACATCCAGCGGAAAGTAGTACGCGGCGTATGGGTCCGGTTCTGGCGGATTGGGCGTCAAACCGTTCGCCCGCGCCAGCGCGACCCAGGGGTCAGCAAGTCCGAGTTGGGTATAGGTCAGCCCGCTTTCGGTCTGGAAGCCGATCGAATCTCCAGTACCGGTGTCGGATACAAAAGCTCCATAGTGTGCCAGCGCGGTGTAGAGGGTCTTTACGTATGCAGGCGCGTTCAGCGCCTGAATTTCCGCATCAGTCATGTCCAGTTGCATCCGCATTCCGTAGTACGGGGGAATGGGTCCGGAAGGACATTGCAGATCGCTCTCGACGGCCGCCGGATACACGCCGTTGGCGGCGCAGGGAATTGCCATTTGCAGGGCATGGGGAATGTTTCCCGCGTTAATGTCGGCGGCGCGAACGATGCCAATCGTCAACGCAAAACCGGACGCCGTCGCGCCAAAAACGTTAATCCCAAGGCCAGTGGTTGGCCCTGTCCCGCCCCATCCGATTCTCAAAACGCCACCGCCCGGTTTGGGCTTAGCCGAAGCCCACAGATCGTACTCCGTGTTGGTTTGCGGGTCGACGATGCCGAGGTGATGATCGCTTTTTAATGGCGCCCCACCGCTGTTCTCGGGCAGGGCATAACTGGGGATATGGATCTGCGCATTCTGCAGCGGGCAGTTTCCCCACTTTGGCGGCGGCCCATCGTAAAAACACTGAATCGTGAACAGCGGATCGGTGGGCAGGCTGTAATAAAACGGGATTGTGTAGTCGATGTTCTTGGGTTCGGCGGCGGTTCGAAGAGCGCCGAGACTGTCGTTGGTCATGCCCAGGAGCGTGGATATGATCTGACTCGAGTTCGGGTCCAACTGCGGATTGGCAGGAATCAAAACATTGAACGGGCTGTCGGCGGCAAAAGGCTGGTAATCCCCACCGGGTAGCCCATGACGCTTTGCTAAGTGCGCTTCCGAACCTGCGGCCTGCCCGACGCAAAGCGTGGCCAGTCCAATGAAGCATGCCGTGAACCAGCATTGCGTCCAATTGTTTCTGCCCATAATCCGCCCATCGATCTCCAGATTCGAAGTCTGGTCACACTCAACGTTGTGACACCTTATCCGCGGTCGCCCGCTGAAACAACTGCAGAGGAACAATCGTTAGGGCAATGCAGGCGGCCCCAGGCAGGCGGTCGAAGGTTGGCAGTTGCTACAGGGACTTTCCGAGAGCTGCCGTGTACCAGCCTTGCGCGAGGAATTGCTCGATCGAGCGCTCCTGAATCCCTTCCTGCACACGCAGTTCGTCGTTGAGAAAGTGGTAGGAAAGCCTCGCCGCCTGGCGATCCACCCGGTCAATGCGAATGCGATTGCCATCGCGATCGGCGCAAACCAACCCAATCTCCAGATCTGAATCTGTAGCTTTCCTGACGCTGGCTTCGGATCTTGTAGACATTACCAACTTAGATGTCGAGCCCGGAGGCGAAGAAGCAAAAGGAGGGACCGGCATCCCGCTGATTCACCCAACGCGTCAGTGCGGCTGCTTTTTCAATTTCCGCCGGATATCAGGCCAGAATTCTTTGATCACCAGCGTGATCGTGTCGTAGCCCACCTGTGATCCCCACACACTAGCGGTATTCTTGAAGGTGCGATCACTGTCCGTATAGTCCGGTGTCCCGTCACTATTTGTCCCGATTAGAGTGCGGCGGGGATGGTAACTGTAGGTTGAAATGGCGGACGCGAGCGCCGAGCCAACCACCTCCGAGTAGTTGAACTGACGGTGTCCGTTGTCGCCACGAGTCACGACGATGCGGCTGGCGGCATACCACGAGCGGCTAACGAAGCTCCCGCTGGCTTTCGGGAAAAAGCGCGGGTCCTGATGAAGCACGCTAGGAAGAATCGCGCCCACAAAAAAATTCTCGATCGTGCCATCGGCCGCATAAGCGCCATAGCGCTTGCCGTAGCCTTCGGCCCCTTGCCGGAAACCGGGCTCGCTATTCTCGGCCTGGCTGATACCGGAGAGCGCTGCGTACCAGACAATTTGCACTGGGTCGAACGATCCTTGCGCCACTACTTTGAACTTCTGGCCTGTGGTGAGCGGAATTATTTTGCCGTTCTGGTCAACCGTCAGGAAATTCGGCAACGCAAAAAACAGCCGGTCTTTCGATGTTCCCGAGGCTTCGTTTGGGTCTTTCCGATCGTCCTTGCCGGAAGGCTGGGTCTGACTCTGGCTGGCTGACGCGGGCGCTTGGCCGCTGGGCGCTGGTTGCGCGGAATGGTTCGCGTCCGAAGTTTGAGGTTGAGTCCCGCCTTGCCCGGCACAAAAAGTGGCCGCGAACAATAGGCCGACTAGGGCTATTTGATTTAGTCTCAAGTTGATTCCGGCTCCAAATTCACTTGGATGGTGCGCTGATTTTCCCCCACGCGCTCCAAGGCGATTTCCGCGCTTCGATGCCGCTGCAAACGAGGAAACTTCTCTCCCCACTCTATCAGTAAGATGCAGTTGGGCGCGAACAGGTCTTCCAACCCTAGCGTTTCCAGTTGGCGCGGCGTATCAATGCGATACAGGTCTATATGATAGAGCGTGATTCTAGGTCCACGATATTCGTGCACGAGCGTAAACGTAGGGCTGGTCACGTCCTCGGCTTGGGCGGCTCCGAAGCCCTCCGCGATGCCCTTGACTAACGTGGTTTTTCCAGCGCCCAAGTTGCCGCGCAAAAGCACAATCAGAGGGGGAAACAGCTCGGCGGCGAGCCTTCGGCCGAAGGCGATCGTCTCCTCGGCGGAGTGAGTAACCACTTGAGTCGGCATGGCGGAGGGTTCAGTATAGCGAACCCGACGCGAGTTGCTGACTGCGAAGCCGCAACCTGGACGCAGCCTTTCTGGCGGGCTCGGCGGAGCTAAGCTTGGGCTCAGAATCCGGGAGGCGTCTGCAGTTGCTCGGAAACTGGGTCCAGGAAACTGCGGTCGAGCGCGGAATCGAGCGCCATGCGGAGCTTGCGGTGGTCATCGTCGGCCAGGGCGATGAAGCGGAAGGGCTGAAAACAGGCACTTTGAAATTTGCCCGTCGGGTGCAGCATTTCGGCCATGCCGTGGATCGCTCCCGAACGAGTGTGGAAAGCGATTTCGACAAAGTCTCCGGTGGAAAGCTCTTGCTGCAATTGCAGCAATCCGCCGTTTACGGAGATGGACTGTAGTTTTGCGCGCGAGCGGTGACCGCCTTCGGCCAGCACCGCGGCCGCGACGGATCCGTGAAGTTGCACGCGAGGGGAACGCTGATTGACGTTGGCATGGGGGAAGTGAGTCATAGCGAATTGAACTATGCCATGTCCCGCTCCGGCAGGGCAGATTACCAAAGCACTTGTCCACGAGCGTATGCTTGAGGGTGGTCGGCCCCTTTTGGTTTGGTTCCTCCGGTGGCCAGGTTTGAGATAATGACGGCAGTAACTTTCCAGCATGTGGACGAGAGGATACTTTCGTTCAGTAGGGCATTGATAAGGCACAGTTTGCGGCACATGACGCGGTCAGAGGGATGGTTATGACGAAAGGGTCAAGAGTACGGTATGCGCTAATGGCGGTTTGCTTGCTTAGTTTGCTGACGGGCTGCTCGCATGATCCGAATGTCCGCAAGCAGAAGTACCTGGAAAGCGGGCAGCGGTTCTTCGACAAAGGTCAGTACCGGGAAGCGGAAATTCAGTTCGAGAATGCGATTCAGGTCGACTCGCGTTTTGCCGAAGCCCACTACAAACTGGCGCTGGCGGCGCTGAAGCTGCAGCAGTGGTCCATTGCCTACCAGGAACTTTCGACCGCCATTCAATTCCAGCCCGATTTGTATTCCGCGCACCTGGACTTGGCCAATCTGCTCATCCTCGGCCGTCAGTTCAATGAGGCGAAAGGGCATCTGGACTTGTTAGCGGAAAAGCAGCCGAGCAATCCCGATGTTTATATCGCGCGAGCCAACTACTACAGCGGCACCAATAACACTACGGCCGCTCTGGCGGACATGCAGCAAGCGCTGCAGTTGGATCCCAGCCGTTCCGACTCTTATTTGAATCTGGCCATGCTCCAGATGCACGGGCAACAGTGGGATGCGGCGGAAGCCAGCTTCAAGAAAGCGGTCGAATTAAGTCCGAAGTCTTCGACTGCTCTGGTTTCGATGGGAAACTTCTACCAGACTCGCGGACGTTTCCCCGAGGCGGAACAGTGGTTTCGGCGTGCGATTGCAGCCGCCGCGGACGATCCGACGCCCCGACTATCGCTCGCCGGCCTGTACATGGCGGAGAACAAGTTTGGGCAGGCGGAGGACTTCCTGCGTCAGTCGAAGAAAGATTTTCCGGACAACTCCGTGGGTTACCGGATGCTGGGCGACTTCTACTACTCCAACAACCAGCTCGACCAAGCCACGACCGAATACGCCACGCTCTATCAGGAACATCCCAAGGACATGTTGGTCAAGAAAAACTACATTCAGTTACTAATTCTCAAAGACCGGATCGACGATGCGCGCAAGTTGGATGACGAAATAGTGAAGGCGAAACCGGATGACACGGAGGGTCAGATTTACAAGGGCGAGATCGAGATTCGCAGCGGCAAGGCCGGCGACGCGGTCAATACGCTGCAAGCCGTGTTGAAGAACGATCCCGATAATGCAGTGGCGCATTACCAGCAGGGCCTGGCATTCGACCAACTCGGAAACACGAGCCGGGCGGAAGCGGAGTGGCGCGAAGCGGTGCGACTGCGTCCGGAAAACGTCGATGCCCACCGGGCATTAGCGGGCGTGGCCATCCACCGCAGCGATGCTTCGGGTCTGGCCCAGGAAGCGGAACAGATCATCGCAATCCAGCCGGCGGCTCCCGATGGCTACCTTCTGCGAGCAGTTGCCGACATCGATCGCAAGGACTACGCATCGGCGGATGACTATATTCACCGTTCACTGGAGAAGGAGTCCAAGAATCCCGACGCCTACGTGCAGTTGGGCAACTTGCGCATGGCGCAGAACAAGCTTGCGGAAGCGCAGAATGCCTACCAGCAGGCGCTGGACCTGAATCCGAATTCCACGGAGGCGATGGGCGGAGTGCTCAACGTGGATCAGGCGCAGAAGCAACTAGACCGGGCAATCGGCAGGCTCAAGACCCATTTGTCTAAGTACCCCCAGAACGCCGGCTTCCACATCATGCTGGGCGATCTATTGGACCAGAAAAAGGATCTGGCGGGGGCGGAAGCGGAGTACAAACAGGCTTCTGACCTGGACAAGAACAACAGCCAGGCACTGGAAAAACTGGGATCGGTGCAGGGGGAGCGCGGCAACGCGGACCAGGCTCTGCAAACTTATCTCGATGGTTCGAAGAACAATCCCAAGGTGATCGACTTCTACTTACTGGCGGGCAGCATCTACCAGAACAGGCAGGATTGGGACCACGCCAAGCAGCAGTACCAGAAGGCGCTTGAAATTCAGGCCGAAAACGCCGTGGCCTCCAACAACCTGGCCTACGTGATGCTGCAGCAGGGCGGCAACGTGGACGTGGCGTTCGCGATGGCACAGACGGCTCGCCGCCAGCTTCCCGACAATCCGAACTCCGCTGATACGTTGGGCTGGGCTTTCTACCACAAACACGTCTACACGTCTGCCATCAATCTATTCAAAGAAGCGGTGCAGAAAGATCCGAGCAACCCTCTCTACAACTTCCACCTGGGACTGGCCTACGCTAAGAGCGGCCAGGCAGCGCTCGCCCGGCAGCAACTGGATCGCGTGGTCAGGATCAAGCCGAATTTTTCCGGGCTTGACGAACTGCGGCAGGCCGTGGCTGAGGCCAAAGGCTAGATCCGCCTGATTGCTGCAGGACAACTCCAAATAGCTCGCGCAGTTTGGCGCGCCACTCTTCTTCTCCGGTGAGGAACGTCACCTGCCTTGTGCCGTGACGAGTCTCAACCACTTTGTCGTCCGACAAACTTACTCGACCTTCGGGAGTGGCCATCGAGCAGATTCGCTGGCGGGTGAAATGCGATTCCGGCGAGGTCTGGTGATCATGGCACATTCCCGCAAAGTCGGCGAGTTCGCGCGACTCGAGCGTGAACGCGTATTCTTTTTTCCACTTGCCTTCAACCCGCACCTCCAGACTGAAATCATCTCCGGCCGACGCCTGCAAGGTCAGACGATAAACGCGTCCGTTCTGCGTCTGCTCCGTCCCGGACTCCAGGCGCAACGGTTCCACAAAGCAGTCTCCAAATCCAACGTCAGCCAGCCATGCTTCTTCGAGATCGACGCGCAACGCGAGGTGGTCAAATTCGGGCCCGTTTCCGCCATCTTCCCGTGCGACGCGACCTGACAGGAAGGTAACCCGAAACCCAAGCGCTCGCAGCAGTGCGGCAAAAGCTCCATTCAGCTCGTAGCAGAAGCCGCCGCGGTTTTCGGCGACAATCTTGTGCACAATACGGGCTTCGTCACAAACAATTTTTCTTCCCAGACCAATGTCGAGATTTTCGAAAGGCGTAGCAAACAGGTGGGCACGATGGAGCGCACGCAAGAGATCAATGCTGGGGCGATCGCCCTGAGTCACGCGACTCTGGAAGCGTATGCGCTGGAGATAGGCTTGCACGTCCATCGACAACCGGGGAAGACCCGTTTCTCTCTATCGCTAGACCGGCAACTCTTCCTGCATCCATCCCGTAGCTTCAGGCTTGGGTTCGCCGGCAAGGTCGAGAATAAGTTTTTCCAACACCATCCGCTTGCTGGTTGGGTTTGAGCGCAAGGCCAGATCGGCTTTCGCCACCACGCGAATGGCGCGGGTCAGCTCACGCTTCGATTTGTAGCGCCGCGCCTGGCGAATGATATCGTCGGCGGCAAACGGCGGCACGCGGAAGCCCTGCCACAAAGCCGCCCAGAGCATGCGCTGGTCGCGCACGTTGCGCTCCAGGATGACCAGCATCTGGCGAAAGGTCTTGGCCAGCATGTAGAGATGGCCGATGGAGGCTTCCTCGCCATCCCCGCTCGAAAGCAGCGCATCCAGAACCTGCAGCGCGCGCACCCGATCTTTGGACGAAATGGCATCCGTCAGCTCATACAATGAACGATGTTTCGCCGCCAGGACCATGGTCTCGACGTCAACCAGCGTGATGTTTTTCTTTTCCCCAACGTAAAGGATCAATTTCTCCAGTTCGTTCGACACCATCATCATGTCGCCGCCGAGCGCGTCCACGAGCTCGCGGGCGCCGTCGGCGTCGATTTTCACTTCACGGCTGGCGCAGTATTCGCCAATCCAGCGGACCGCTTCCCCCTCCTGCACCCGGGCAAGTTCTACGATGCCGCAGAATGGACCCAGATCCTCGCGAATCTTCTGGTAGCGATCCTTGTCCGTCATCTCCATCCGGCGGGCATCGGCTGGAATGCTGATGTGATCGGCGACAAATACCACCAGCGCGTCGGGATTGGGATTCTTGCAGTACGCTTCGATGGCTGCGATCTTTTCAGCATTGGAGTTCGAACCGCGGCCAAACAGAGTCTTCACTCCGCGTACAAAGAAAACCTGAAAGGGCGCCATCAGCGAGTTGGTGCGGGCGCGGTCCAACACTTCATTCAGCGAAGTTTCCGCCAGGTCGAATTCGAATAGCCCGAAATCACGCGTGTCGGGCGCCACCATATGCTCCAGAATGGCATCGCGACAGCGCTTGCGAAAAAAAGCCTCATCGCCGACCAGGACATAGGCCGGCTTCAGCTTGCGTGACTCCAGCTCCGAAAGAAAGCGGTCCGCCTGACTGAAGCCGCGCATCACCATTCGTGGTCCTCCAGCATCAGTAGGCCTCCAGGATATTGGCGACGAGGGTACGAGCGAAATCTCGAGACAAGCGGTCGACGGCCGGAGAATCTTCTTGAAAGAAACTCGGTAGATCGCGCGATATCTCGTATTGATCGTGAAAAAGATAGGCTGGATTCTGAAACAGTACCTTGCCCTGACGATCGGTCAAGGTCACCTGTATGCTCACCGTGACCAGGGCGCTGGCGGCGCGTCCGGTTTGCGAGTCGTACGCCAGCGGAGTCGCCGACGCCGACAAAACTGTCGCCTTCAGCACGGCATCCGCATCGCCCTTGGTCTCATGCACGACACGGTACTGGGTGCGGGCGTTGAACTCGCGCACCACCGCATCGGTCAGCAGTTGCTCAATGCGGAACGTCTGGCTCTGGCTCACAAAGCCGGGAATCGCGATGGTGTGGATGTTCTGGGGCAGTTCAACCGCGCTCCCGGCGGTGTGGTAGCCACACCCAGTCGAGGTCAGGGTCAAACCCACGCCGAGCGCCGCGGCGCCCACCCAGCCTGGCGTGGCGCGGACACTCTTATCCGCGAACCGTGAAAGCAAATGCAAGGGCCGCGGACAGGAGTGTCTGCGCCACGCTAGGCTCGCGGTGAATCGCTTCATTGAATCTGACCTCGGGGCCGCGATGCCGTCATGGTCTCCGCGCATTCCACCGCCGACAGAGCCGCCACTCGCAGATTGTCGGTCGTTGCCCAGAGCCACACGCCGTTCTTCTGATTCACGTCGGCGCTGACTGCAACCAGGATTTCGCCTTGTCCGGCGGCACTCACACTGGTAGGTACGTCCTCTGGACTGCCGCTGACCACCACGTGTTCTCCCGCCAGAACCTGAGAAAAATCCGCCAGCCCGATTGGCTTCTCCATTTCCAGATACATGGAAAAACCGTGCCCATGAAATACCGGCGCCTGCAACACCTGCAGCGCAGGCTCCGCCGCGCCGCGAGCAATGTGCCGGTAGTGCTTCCTGATCCGCTGCGATACGGCATCCAGCGCCAATTCCGATCTTTGTCCATAACGCGGGACCATGTTAAAAGCCACCTGGATGTCGAACACATTCTTCGGCAGTTCCTGAAAAGAGAGCAGATTCACCGTCTGCTCGTGCAGTTCGTCCATCCCCTTCTGGCCGTTCTCCGACGCCGGTTCAAACACGGTAGCCACCATGCGCTGAATCTTGCCCGCCTTCGCGCTGCGCAACGCGAGCAGCGCCAGGACCGTAGCCGCAGGATGAGCCACTACGACCGGGCCTGGTTGCAAGTCGGGTGCGATGGGCTGGCCCGTCTGTCGCTCGATCCAGGGCGAGCGCACCGACGCACCGGCTTCCTCTTCCAGGGCGTACGAGAGATCCACGATGGTATCGCCCAGATCGCGCGCCGTCTTCCAGTGGTTGCGCGTGGAGCGTGGGTCGGCGGCGAAAAATGCGAAATCCACCCGCTCAAATTGGTCGGCGCGAATACTCTGGATAAAGTTCATCTCGTCGCCGACCGCTTCCAGCCTGCCCAAAGACTCATCGTCATCGAGCAACCGCACATCGACCGCGGGAAAATTCCGTTCGCGCAGAATTTCAGCAACCTCTTTTCCCTTAAGCGAGGCCGCGCCGACAATCGCCACCCGATAAAGGTTGGTGCCGCGCAGATCCGCTTGCCCACTAGCAGTCTTCGAAAGGGGAGCCCTCGAAATAGGAGTCATGGAGTCTGAGATGCCTCACGGTAGGCGGGTGGTGCAGGCGGAGTCTTGCGATGGAAGATCCACTGCAGGCGCCAGAGAACGCCGGAAGCCATGTACAGAATCGCGATTATAAAAAGCGCCGGCCGGGAGAAGAACCAGATCGATGCGCCGATCACGCCAAACAGCACCACCAGCCGGAAGGGATGGCGCGACCGGAAGTCAATGTCTTTGAAGCTGTAGAAACGCCACGTGCTGACCATCAGGTAGCCCACGACCACCACCATCATCAGCCAACTGAGCGCGGTCACCCACGAAGTCAGCGGCTCTCCCCATGCGTAGTGCACTACCGCCGCTATGACTCCCGCGCCCGCCGGAATCGGCATGCCCACGAAATATTTCTTTCCCGGACGTCCCGGGTTCGAAGGCTGCGGATTCTTCGCAATGTTGAACCGCGCCAGGCGGCTGGCGCCCGCCATCAGGAAAGCAAAGCAGGCTACCGATCCCAGTTCCGTAATTTTCTGACGAAGGTCGGGTGCAATCGTCATCGGCAGCAGATGAAAGCCCCAGGTCCAGGCCAGCAGCGCCGGAGCCACTCCGAAGGCGATCACGTCGGCCAAGGAATCGAGTTCCCTGCCGAAATCACTGGCCGTATTCGTCATGCGCGCGATGCGGCCGTCCAACCCGTCGAACAACACCGCAAACCCGATGGCCTTGGCGGCAAAATCCAGGTGCCAAGTCTCCCCCATGCTGCCGTGGATCGTCTGCAGGATGGCATAAAACCCAGCCGCGATATTCGCCGTAGTGAACAGGGAAGGCAGTATGTACATGCCCTTGCGCAATTTTCCGCGCGGGCGGTCCGAATCGCGCCGGCGCGGCTCCAGCTCTTCCTTCTTTGACGGCATTTCCGATGAATCATTCGATCCCATGCTCGATGCCATGCTTAATGAGCCTCCCGCCCCGGGTCCACACCCGCATGTACCGGCTGCCCCATTTGCCTCTTGATCGGCAAAACAGCCAGCACCGTTGCCCCACCTCGCACCCGATCACCTGGCGTTACCTGGATTGCGGCATCGCGGTCAAACAAAACGTCTACCCGCGAGCCAAACTTAATCAGGCCCACCCGCTGGCCGCATGCCACCTGGTCTCCGACCTTGAAATTGAAAACAATACGCCGGGCAATCAGGCCTGCGATCTGCTTGAATATTACGGTTCTGCCGTCGCCTTCCACAGTAACAATGTTCTGTTCGTTCTCCTCGGCCGAATGCGCGGACATGGCATTCACGAACTTGCCGCGATGGTAACGCACTTCACGGACGACTCCCGCAATCGGCGAGCGGTTCACGTGCACATCAAAAACGCTGAGGAAGATGCTGATGCGATTTCGGGAGGCTCCGTCCGCGCTCACCACCGAAACATCCGTCACCTTGCCATCTCCGGGGGAAACCACCGCCCCAGGGACCGTGGGAATCTGGCGCTCGGGATCGCGAAAGAACCAGAGGAAAAACGCCGCCAACAACAAGACGGGGATGGCGTAGGCCCACCCCGCCAGCCAGGCGATCAAGCCCGCTGCGATGACGCAGCCTAGACCGTAGAAATAGCCGTCACGAACCATAGGAAATCGTTCGCGTTCATTATATGGCGTAAGACGTTTGCTGGTTGGCTGTTCGTCATCGGAGCTTATCTGCGGGCCCAGATCTGTACATAACTTCAATAAAAAAAGGCGCTTACATGCGCCCATGGGGTTGCCATAAATATCTCGGAGCCGTGCACGATCCTGCAATTCGGGCCCGATGTCTCAGGCCCACCGGTCAGGCCGAGTGCCGCTGCGCCTGCTGTTCCAGATTCAGCATCTGGTCCTTGAGACGCAACTTCAACTTCTTCAGCCGCACTTCTTCCAGTTTTTCGTCTTCGGTGAGGTATCGCTTTTGAGTGAGGGATTCCAGCCGTTGGGAATATTGCGTGTGCTCCTGAACCAGTCGCTGGAACTCTTCGTGACCAGTCAGGAGTTGCTCTCTTGGAGTCAGCATCCTTGCCAGACCTCCTGCTTTTTTATTACTACACGGTTAAAAAGTAGCACAGGGAGGGGAGGGGTTCAATGACATTTCACACATAACATTTCATAAGATTTCCCCCGCCTCCAGGCAGCCTTGCGAGGCAAAGTTGCACCGAAAATGGTGCATAAACCGGCTCGCCTTCTACTCGTTTCTCCCACGATAGCGTTAGCGATCGAAGCGCAGCGCGTACAAAATCGCATCTTCGACCGGCTCCCGGTAGTACGCCCGGCGATAGCTTTCCTCGCGAAATCCATGCTTTTCGTAAAGCTGTCGGGCCGGCCGGTTCGATTCGCGGACCTCCAGCAGAATGGCTGGCGCAGCTTCATTCTCAGCGCGCCGACTCAACTCGCGCAGTAGTTCACCGCCAACTCCGCGGCGGCGAAAAGCGGGAGCTACGGCCAGGTTCTCGATCTCCCATTCGCCAGCAACCACCTGCGCACAAACAAAACCGCAAATCTGGCCCGCTTGCTCGGCGACCACAACCACACCGCTGCCCAGCAGTTTGCCATATTGCTCCTCGGTCCAGTGGGCCGCACCCGGCGCCTGCCGCTCGACCGCGAGGATCGGCGGCACGTCGTTGAACACGGCAGATCGAAGGGTAATGGGCATCAGGAGGTCACGGCACCGGCTTCGAGAAAATTTCAGCATCGGAACGGCGGATGTAGTTGGCTTCCAGTTCTTCGGGAGGAACCGTCTCACCCCTCTGCAGGCGCTCCCAGCCCAGACGCGCAATAACCGCGCTATTGGGAGAATCGATCAACTCTACAGTCAGACCCGCAGCGCGACCAGCCTCGGCCAGAGCGACATCGGCCGTGATGATCGACGCACCCTTGCATTCGGCAATGAATTCTTCGCGGCTCAGCAGGCGTTCGCTGCGCATAGCGCCTCGCGTAACTATGTTCTCCGCTGTCGACCCCAGTTCGTAGTCGCCGGCATAGACGTCGCCCCGCCCCGCATCCAGTGCGGCGAGAACTCTCCTCTGCGATGCAGCGGACATCCGCGCGCTGCACGCCACCGCTTCCAGCAACGAAATCGCAACGATCGGTTTCTGCAGCGCCTCGCCCAGAGCCTTGATGGCAGCCAGGCCCACGCGCAATCCTGTGAACGATCCCGGACCCGAGGCAACCGCAAATGCTCCCAGATCGTGCCGGCCGTACCCATGCTTTTCCAGAAGGGCGGCGATCTGGGGCACTAACTGCGCGGAAAACGCGCCGCCGGCGAGCGCCACAACTTCAAGCACGTTGATTTCGCTCTGGCCCGGAGTGGTAAGGGCCAGAGCCAGACTACCGTTCTTTCCGGAAGTATCGACCGCCAGCAAAAGCATAATCAAAATTTCGAATTTACCCGAGACAAAATTGCCGGACGAAAGCAGAGTCCCTTTTCCTCACTCATCTACTTGCGGTTGTCTCCCCGGACAATCTGCTCCACCAGGGAGTACGGATCGCGCCTGTGCTGGGCGATCTCGGCCGCGTAGCGCTCCAGGCTGCCGTTGTTTTCCTCCATTCGAGCGCGCGCTTTCTCCAACATGGCATCGCGCAGCATTTCGACCAGGCGTTCCTGCCAGTTTTCCACGTTCTTCTTGAATATGAGATTCTCTTTTCTCAAGAAGGCCTCGTAGTCAGTGATCGCGTCCGTGAGTTTCTGAGTTCCCACGCCCTCACTCGCAACCGTCTTGACGATGGGCGGCGTCCAGTGGTCGTTGCGCGTGGCCAGCGATTGTAGAGCGCGAATTTCCCGCTCCACTCGGTCGGCGCCATCGCGGTCGCTTTTGTTGATCACAAAGATATCGGCAATTTCCATGATCCCGGCTTTGATCGTCTGCACATCGTCGCCCATACCTGGTACCAGAATCACGATGGTGACATCCGCCAGCCGCACGATGTCGACTTCATCCTGCCCCACACCCACCGTTTCAATCATGATCAGGTCGCGGCCCGAAGCGTCGAGCACAGTCGCCGCATCCGCGGTGGCGCGCGCCAACCCACCCAGCGCTCCCCGGGTCGCCATGCTGCGGATAAAGATTCCCGGGTCGCTGCAGTGATCCTGCATGCGGATGCGGTCGCCCAGAATCGCGCCGCCCGTGTAGGGGCTGGTTGGGTCGACTGCGATGATTCCTATGCTGTGATTTTCTTTACGATAGTGCTTGGCGAGCTGATCGACCAGCGTGCTCTTTCCCGCACCCGGCGAACCTGTCAATCCAAGCACTCGCGCCTTGCCCGTATGCGGGAAGATCGCCTGGAGCAACTCCGACCAGCCCGCGGCCCGGTTCTCGACCGCAGAGATAGCGCGAGCCAGCGCGCGCGGGTCGCCGGACCGGAGACGTGCAATCAGAGACTCTGAGTCTGAGATCAAACTATGAGTGTAAAACAACAGTGGCGGGAAACGGCTTGTTGCTTCTTGGCAGACGGTGCCCCAGTCACGCGCCATCGATCGCCGTAGGATGCTTGGGCTCATACAGACCGATGCGCCCGCCGCCGGGAAGCTCGAATTCGGTCAGAATCCCCCAGCGCTCTTTCTTGATATCGCCAAACTTCACTTTTCGCTTCTTGAGAGCATCCATCGTCGCCTTCAGGTCGTCGCACATGAAGTAAAGCTCGTGCAAACCATTCTTCTCGGAGGGATGAAATGCGGCCTCGGCGGGCGGCAGGGCAAAGATGAGCCACCCGTGACCGGCGTCCACGGCGGAGAACTTTAGGACATCGCGAAAGAAAGCTCGGTCCGCCTCAGGGTCCTTGCTGTAGACGATAACGTGAGCTCCATTGATCATGGCCGGTCCTTTCTCCCGTTGCTAAACGCCGGATAGCACGCCCTTTCAATCTTGTCATCCCCGGCGAAGCAATGGACCTGTATTTGGCGTAGCTGCAGATCCCTCGCTTTGCTCGAGATGAAAAAAGCTGGTGCTCTGAAGGGCTTGTTGAATTTATTCCTTCAACAACTGCCGCGCAATCACCAGTCGTTGAATTTCGCTGGTCCCTTCGCCAATGGTGCACAGCTTCACGTCGCGATAAAACTTTTCCGCCGGATAGTCTTTGATGAATCCATAGCCGCCGTGGATCTGGACGCCTTCGTTGGCGCACTTCACCGCTACCTCGCTGGCATAAAGCTTCGCCATCGACGATTCCAGCGTGGTTTTCATGCCGGCATCCTTCATGGCGGCGGCGCGAAACGTGAGCAGTTTCGCCGCCTCGATTTCCGTTGCCATGTCGGCCAGCTTCCACTGGATGGCCTGAAATTCCGAGATCGCCTTGCCAAATTGTTGGCGCTCCTTCGAATACTTCAGGGCCGCCCCATAGGCTCCTTCAGCCATCCCGAGCGACAGCGCGGCAATCGAAATCCGTCCCCCGTCGAGCACCCGCATGGCGTCGATGAAGCCGTCGCCTTCCTTGCCCAGCAGATTTTCTTCCGGAATGAAGCAATCTTCGAAAATCAGTTCCGAAGTATTGCTGGCGCGCAGTCCCAGTTTGTTCTCTTTCTTGCCGGGGCGAAATCCCTTGGTATTCTTCTCCACGATGAACGCCGAAAGCCCGTGCGTATGCGCCGCGCGATCGGTCACCGCTAAGACCACAATCACGTCCGCGTAGTGGCCGTTGGTGATGAAGGTTTTGCTCCCGTTGAGCACCCAGCCACCCTTGGACCGTGCCGCCGTCATGCGCGCACTGCCCGCGTCGGAACCCGACGAGGGCTCGGTCAGTCCCCACGCGCCAATGAACTCTCCAGTGGCCAGCTTGGGCACATACTTTTTCTTCTGGGCTTCATTTCCCGCCAGGTAAATGTGGTTCGAACCGAGCGACGTATGAGCGGCCACGATAATCCCTACGGAGCCATCCACGCGTGAGAGTTCCTCGATGGCCGTGACGTATTCCACGTAGCCAAAGCCGGCCCCGCCATATTCGGCTGGAAAGATCGTGCCTAGCAAGCCGAGCTTGCCAAGCTCCTTGATGGTCGCCAGCGGGAATTCGCAGGCTTCATCCCACTTCATGACATGCGGCGCAATCTCGCGCTCCGCAAACTCGCGCACGCTTTTCTTGAGGTGCAGTTGCTCGTCGTTTAACTGAAAGTCCAAGTATCCTCCACCGGATTTCCCGCCCCCCCTTGAGAATTGTCCTCCCCAGGAGAGCGAGCGATCTGCTTTTTGGTCTGAAAAATTCGTTCTGAAATCGTGACTGGGATGCCGCGTCGTGGGGACGGCGCTAGCCACTGGCGCCCAACTTTTTCATTTAAGCACAGCGCGAAGCAATTAACGAAATTGGGGTACCGACCGGTTGGCTTGCTCGACAGGAGTAACAAACGATCATGGCCAAACGATAGTGTGGGCCGCGCAGCGTGCGGAGCTAGAATGAGTTGCGATAGCACCATCTCCCCACAGGAATCCGGCACCCGCCGGCACTGGCGAGGGGACCATGAAATGCTTCGCGCTGACTCGGCGTCCCACGCTTCGGTGAATCAATGACAAAGTTCAGCCTGGTGATTGCTTGCTACAAGCAAGAGCAGTTCATCCGCGAAACGGTTGATTCCGCCCTGGCGCAGCCATATCCCAACAAGGAAATCATCGTCGTCGACGACGCTTCACCGGACCGGACCGCCCGAATCCTGGAGGAGTATGGAGACAAGATTCGCCTGATTAAGCACGAGAAAAATCTCGGCGCCAATGTTGGCCGCAACGAAGGCGCCGCTGCCGCGCGCGGCCAATACCTCGTTTTTCTCGATGGAGACGATCTCTACCTGCCCTGGGCGTTGGATCTCTACGCCCGCGCGATCGAGTTAAAACAACCGAAGATTATCCTTGGTCGCCTCCTCTTCTTCAAAGGAACCCCGCCCCAACCTCGCTTCGACGATTTTGGCCCATCCGTTCAGGTCGTTGAGTACGGTGCGCTCATGGGCAAGGACTACCCCTATCGCGGCAGTGCCAGCGCTATCGTCGTGGACCGGCAAACTTTCCTCCAGGTAGGAGGCTTCAGCAAAGAGTTCTTTCCCTCCGACATCGACGACTTGACCATCAAGCTTGGCTATTCAGGGAAGACCGTCCACATTTTGTCCCATCCCACCACCGCCTATCGAGTTCACGCCAACAACACGGTCCATCAGATTGGCCGGTTTGTCGACACCATGACTATGGTGGTTCGCAAGGAAAAGAATGGTGAATATCCCGGTGGACCGTCGTGCCGCCTCGAACGCTACGCCTACATCGGTGGCCCAGTCTACTACTGGTTCACCCGAGCTCTCGGTGATGGTCTCTATTGGCGTGGCCTCAAGTTTCTTGGCGTCGGCTGGCAGTTAGTGCTGGTCTCCGTCTGGTCACACCTTCTCCGCAAACTGAAAGGCCGGCGCCCCGTCGAAAGCTTCGATCTGTAACCGTTAGCCTGTCTTTGTGTGGTCGATGCGTCCTTCCCGCCATGCTGCAGACACATGCTGCAGACCATGCTTCCGCCAGAGCTGTTTCCGGGGTATACTTTCTTGATTATCGGAGTGCTAGGTTCTCGATTTCCCCTCGACAACCTGAGGCGAACGCTGCCTTTGTTGTGGGCCCGAGGCGCGCTCCGCCGCTGGCTCTCCGGTTTCAGGCCATTGAATGGACGAGCGCGACGACAGTGGCAACGATTCCGATAGCCCGACCCTGCCGGGTGTTCGTTTGCCCGGAGACCTGGTTGGAGCTGCGGCTCAGACACCGCCGCCTCTCTCCAACGCCCCTCTTTCCGATGCACCCACCTTGCCGCACGGCACGCCGATTCCGGGCGCAACTGCGGCGCTTCCCTACGTGCACCCCGCTTCGTCTTCGAGGCCGCCGGGCAGCAGCGTCTCCGCTTTTCTGAGTCTGCAGCCGGGCGTTCTTTTTGGCGACCGCTACGAAATTCTGGGCGTCCTCGGGCAGGGCGGCATGGGCGCCGTCTACAAGGCCCGCGATCGCGAACTGGACCGCTTGATTGCGCTCAAGGTGATTCGCCCGGAGCTGGCCACCGACCCGGCGATTCTGCAGCGCTTCAAGCAGGAACTCATCCTCTCCCGCAACATCACGCACAAAAACGTCGTGCGCATTTTCGACCTGGGCGAAGCCGACGGCATCCGCTTCATCAGCATGGAATACGTTGACGGCGAGGATCTGCGCACCATATTGCGCCGCGATGGCAAGTTCGCGCCCAAGGATGCAATAGCGGTAGTGGAGCAGGTTTGCCGCGCTCTCGACGCAGCCCATTCGGAAGGTGTGATCCATCGCGACCTGAAGCCGCAGAACATCATGCGCGATAAAAACGGTCGCATCGTGGTGATGGACTTCGGTTTGGCGCGCTCGCTGGGCGATTCCGGAATGACCCAGACGGGCGCCATCGTCGGCACCATCGAATACATGTCTCCCGAGCAGGCGCTGGGCAGTACGCTCGATCAGCGCTCCGACATCTTCAGCGTGGGCTTGATTTTCTACGAACTGCTCACCGGCAAGGCTCCTTACGAGGCCGACACCGCCATCGCCAGCCTGATGAAGCGAACGCGGGAACCGGCACGCTCGGTTACCGAGGTGGAAGCCTCGGTGCCAAAATCGCTGAGCGCGATCGTAAGCCGCTGCCTGGAGCGCGAACCGGTCAACCGGTATCACTCCGCGGTCGAACTGCTGCAGCAATTGACCACTTGGGAAGCGAACCCGAACATCAGCGCGGAAACGTTGTCCAAGATGATTCCGCATCCGATCGTGCGCGTGTCGCGCTTCAACCTCGATCTTCCCGGGCAAAGTTGGATGTGGATTGCCGGGGCCGTGTTGGTCGTCGCATTGGCCACCATTGCCGGCCGCACCCTGCTTAATCGCCCGGGTACTTCGTCTGGAGAGCTAGCCGAGGGTATTCCCTCGCTCAAACTGGGAAAGTATGTTGCCATCCTGCCGTTGAAGAAGGTCGGCGACGAGAAAGCGCTGGGTTACGTCGCCGACGGCATCCAGGAAGCTCTCGCCGCCAAGCTGTTTCAGTTGAAAGAAGTCCACTTGGCGTCGTCAGACGCAGTTGATAAAGCGGTCATCAAAGATCTGCCTCTGGGTAAACTGGCGCGCGAACTGGGCGTCAACCTGGTGCTGCAGGGCATGGTGCAGGGCAATAGCGACAAACTCCGGGTCACTCTGAACCTCGACGACGCGTCAAGCGGCAAGCGTCTCTGGAGCCAGGAGTTTCCGGGCGCCCCGGGCGATGTGCTCACTCTAGAAGACCAGATCTACGGCAACGTGGCTGTCGCCCTCGCCCTGAAGCCGACCGACGAAGAGCAAGCTCGCGTCGGCGCACACCCGACCGAGAACGTAAAGGCCTACGATCTCTATCTGCAGGGGCGGAATACGCTACGCAACGGTCACAGCCAGGACGCTTACAAACAAGCGGTAGGATTGTTCGAACAAGCCATTGACAAAGATCCCAACTTCGCGCTCGCCTACACCGGCCTCGCCGACTCAAGCCTCTTGATGTATGGCGAAACCAAGGAGAGCGTGTGGGCTCAAAAGGCTACTCTCTCGGCCCAACAAGCGGAGCGACTCTCCAGCAGCCTGCCCGAAGTGCATCTCTCTCTCGGCAGCGTTTATTCCACCACCGGGAAGAACACGCAAGCGGTGACGGAACTCAAACGCGCACTGGAATTAGCGCCGAATTCTGATGAAGCCTATCGCAATCTGGGCGACGCGTATAACCGCAGCGGCCAGACCGATGAAGCGATTGCCGCCTTCCAGAAAGCGGTGGCCGCCAACTCCTACAATTGGTCGAATCACATTTCCCTGGGGAATGCCTACCTGGGGCTCGGCGACAATGCAAAAGCGCTTCCGGAATTTCAGAAGGTCATTGAAATCGCGCCCGACAACCCCATGGGCTATGAAGGCCTGGGCTCGGTGAATCTGCGGCAAGGAAAGTGGGGCGAGGCGATTCCGCAATACCAGAAAGCTCTAGCCCTGGCTCCCGACTCGGCCACCTACTCCAATCTGGGAACCGCATACTTCTGGCTGAAGAACTATGACCAGGCTACCAAGATGTACGAAAAGGCCGTCGAAATGACGCCGAACAGCGAAGAACTTCTGGGCAATCTAGGCGACGCCTACCGCTGGTCGGGCCATTCGGATCAAGCAGCCAACGCTTATGGTAAAGCCATTTCGCTTGCCTTCCAGCAGCTTCAGGTAAACCCTCGGTCGGCCAGCATCATGGGCGATCTTGGCCTTCTTTATGCCAAGAAAGGGGATGCGGCAAACGCACTGCAATATACCAATCAAGCGCGTGCGATTAATCCGGACGAAGTACAGCTGATTTACTCAGAAGCACTGGTGAAAGCTCTGACGGGAAAACCTGAGGACGCGATCAAACCGCTGAAACTTGCGCTGGAGAAAGGTTACCCCGCGCAGGAGGCCTGGAACGATCCCGAACTTCAGAAGCTCCAGGCCCTGCCGCAGTTCTCACAATTGGTGAACCAGTTCTCGAAGAAGAGCCACTAAGCGCTCAGACGACCCTTCCACAGCTTGCGACGCGAGAACAAAGTGCCCAGTCCGGTAACCATTAATGCAACCGTCCCCGGCTCTGGAACCGCCGTGGTGGCGTGTCCGTTAAACGTAATCGGAGTCTTTGGCCAGCATCCGCCGGCGCAATTAAACGTGATTGAGAAGCTCTGACCAGCTAAGATCCCAACCCGTGGATTGAGCCCGCCACGAACGCCCGAGAGCAGAATCTCCACGTCGCCCTTATCCTTACCGCTCGTCAACGTGGTAACCGAACAGTTCAGAAACAGGGTCTGAACGCAGCTAATGTCGGCCGCTGGTTCGCCGGACTCGATGAGTGCCAGCGAGGTCCAGTTCTTCCCGCTTGCGTTGGTGAAGAATAGGGGTCCAGAGCCACCCTTGGGTGAGCTGAAACTGAAATTCACGCCGACGAGTTTGCACTGATCGCAATCTTGAGAAAGGTCGCCATTCACGCCGTGAATGATCACTTTAGGATCGTTGATACCGTCGGCGAAGGCCATGACGGAGCCGACTACCAACAGCAGAACCACCGCACAGATCTGAGATTTTTTCATCGAGTTTTCCTGTTCACCAAAGGAATAAAGCCGGGCAATCCACTCCCAGCTTTAGGGGAGTTGCTGGCGAGGTTAGCGTGTCCATCAGCCTGGGTCAAGCTTAAACCGCGACATCCACAACAAATTTAGAGCGCATATGCAAAGTGTTGCGTATAGCCTGATCGAACTGTGCAACGCTCTGCGGTTCATCCCTTCACTAAGCGCATCGCATTGCGCAAGTTAAAAAAGCCGGAGCCCGGAGGCCCCGGCTGTCCAGTTGGTTGTGTGCCCGGATAAAAAGTCTGGTCCGCCGGAAAACGAAATTTTTCCCCAGTTACGCTGTGCGTCGCGGCCGCACGGTCAAGTCGCGCACCTGCGCCAGAATGCTGGACATCTGCATCCCGCTCAACTGCGACAAATATGGAAAAACTTCGGCCACGAACTGATCTTCCATCAACTCGCGCACTTCCTCCTGCCGGTTGCGTTCTCCACCCGAGAGCAGATCGGGCACGCTTACCTCGAGCGCCCGCGCCAGTCGCTCCAGGGAAGACAACGTCGGGGTCGCCTTCTCGTTTTCGATTTTCGACACGTAAGTCCGAGGCACGGACATGCGCAGCGCCAGTTGACGCTGGCTCAAGCCATTGCGCAAGCGCAGTGACCGAATGGAGTGCGCCAGTTTGAGATGGCCGCGTCCGTTGGAATGAATGCTCACCGGCAACACTTCTGGGGCCGGGGTCATGGAAGCAATCTCTGCCTCGTCCTCATCCAACGATAGGTGGCAACGACGACAAAGGCTATTTGATGTGCGGAATTGCACCAAGAAACAACGATCGCATCGTACGACTTCCCGTGAATCCACGGGGGTTAATGTGGTAGCCATTCAGGTTTTGCGAGTGCCAGAGCGGGGCTACTCTCAAAGCCAACTAGTGCGTAATCTGCTGGATTAGCCCTGTGGAAGTCAAGACAAAAGTATGACGAAGCGAAGATGTTAACTGGCATCGCCCGATTCAAGCGGCTAAAATCATCCAGAAAACGAGCATAAACCATGAATGAGCGCGAAACCGCGTGGTGTTTACTAACTGAGTTCACTCCTTCGGAAAGTCTTCGGAAACACGCTCTGGCAGTTGAGGCATGTATGCGCGCTTACGCGCGCAAAACTGGAGCCGATGAAGATCTGTGGGGCACAGTTGGCCTTCTCCACGACTTCGATTACGAGAAATATCCGAGCCCCGACGACCACCCGCAAAAGGGCTCGGCGATTCTGAAAGACCGTGGCTATTCCGAGGAAGTGCGCCGCGCCATTCTGTCCCATGCCTCGTACACCGGCGTGGCGCGCCTCTCAACTATGGAGAAAGCCCTCTTCGCCTGCGATGAACTGGCCGGGTTCATCACCGCCTGTGCCCTGGTGAAACCGGGCAAATCGCTCATGGAAGTCGAGGCCTCGTCGGTCCGGAAAAAGATGAAGGACAAAGCCTTTGCCCGCAGCGTCCACCGCGAAGATATTCTCGAGGGCGCCGCCGAACTTGGGGTGGACCTCGAAACGCACATAGCATTTTGCATTAAAGCCATGCAAGGGATTTCGTCGCAACTCGGCTTGGATGGGTCGGCAGCCAATTCCGCGTAAGGCATCGAGGCAGGCACCCGCGTCATGCGGCGGAGATTTGCGCGAACTTGATCCGCTACTCGATCAATTCTTATGGGTCTTGCCGCCCCTCAGTCCGCCCTTCAGTCCAAAAATCCGCAACTGTTTATTGCTGGCCACAAAGACTTGCCCATTTGCCACCACGGGCACCAGGTTCGCATCACCGGTCAGATTCGGCCACGCACCCGCAGCCGCTCGAAACAGCAGCTTCAGCTTGCTTTTGCCGAAGTCCGGATTGAACGCCACCAGATAAATGGGAGCTGTCTTGGTTTGCGGCGGACGCGACAATGCCCAGATGATCGGATTGGCAGTGCCGTTCGACGAAATCGTGGTGAAGAACCCGGGGTCCTGCCCCCCGCCGATCGACGCCGACCTAGCGACCAGGGCTAACGCTGGCTTGGGCGATGTCTGCACTTTCCAAACTTCCAGAGATGCCCCGCCGCTACTGACCACGCGTCCTAATCCGTCCGTCGGATCCACATAATACGACTCACCGCACCAGCAGCCACCAATCGAGTAACTACCCAGCACATTATTTGCAGTCGGCGAGTAGCCACCCAGATTGTCTTCGTTCATCAGGAACATGGTCCCGATCTTGCCCGCCGCCACCGCCAAATGCGGCGTCGATCCCGGCTGATCGGGCAGCACCAGTACCCCGCCCGAGCCGAAATCCACATCTCCCTGATCCAGGCTCACTTGATTATCCGGAGTAAACACGCCAAGCACGGTGGTCAGCGTAGGCGACATCCTGACCACGCTCTCCTGAATGTTGGTGACACCGTCGTAGGTACGAGGATCCGAGTTCCCGGTTACGAAAAGGATGTTGCCTGCGTCATCGGTGGCCGGCCCGTATCCCGCCATCCAGATGGACGACAAAAAAAAGGTGTCCCGGTCCGAGGGCTGCTGGTCGTTGAGCTGGTTCGATGGAAATGGAGTCAGCGAAGACGCCGTCCACCCCAGGAGCCAGCCGCGAGAGAGATTTGCTCCGGCATCGCAGAAGCTGCCGAACCCCGCATAAATGCTGCCGTTCTCCAGCAGCAGCGCCGGTCTCTGGCGCTGGTACTCGGCATTAAAGTTGAATGCCTTTCCATTGGTCAACGCATGGGACGCAGTCACGACCTGCGGTGTAATCTTGTCGGTCAAACTCCCCAGATCGAGCGCATGCAGGCGATAGGCGGGCCCGTTCGGGTCCATGGTGTAGACCATCACGTACAACGTGTTGCTGTCCGGATCGATGACCGGCGTGGAGTTGATTCCCACGTTGGGCCCATTATTATTGCACCCCAGAGGATTCGGCACTGGTGCACCGAATTTAGCACTCAACAGAACCGTCCCGCTGTGGACGTCGATGGCGTAGACGGTGTTGCCTTCGGTCGCCACATAAACCACGTCGTGCGTGCCCTGATAATTTCCGGCTGTGATCAGCACGCCCGGCATAACCAGCGGCTGCGCGTCCACCTGGTCGTCGAGCGCCACGGTTCGCAACAGACCGAAAGTTTTGCCGATCACGTTGGCGGGCGTCAGTACGGACTCGTTCTGATTCCAGCCCGTGCGATTGGTGTCGTAGTGGTAGGTAGTGACTGCCGTCTGGGCCGCCGCCGGCAATGTGCTGATGATGGCGAAAACCAAAATCGCGGGGGTCAGAAGAGTTGGGCTGATGCGGCGATTCCCTTGGCGAAGTCCATGCATGTTTTGGTCCTTAATGTTTCTTAATTTCTTCTTCCTGCCTTACCGCACTACGTCGGCCAGTTTTCCGCTGGCTATTAGCGCCGCGATGCGAGCAAAATCCTGGTACATCACGCGGTCCTTCTCCATGGTCGCACACACTCCCCGGATCGCCGCGTGCGCCTGCTGCAAGGGGTTGGAAGTCTTGAGCGGCGCGAGGAAGTCGATCGCCTGCGCCGCCGCCATGGCCTCGATGGCCAGTGTGTTGCGGGTGTTCTCCACCACCCTCTTCAGTTTGTTTGCCGCCGTCATACCCATCGAAACAAAGTCTTCTTTATTTCCGGACGTCGTAATCGAATCAACCGACGCTGGATGCGCCAGCACTTTATTTTCGCTTACCAGCGCGGCGGCCGTCACCTGCGGCATCATGAAGCCGGAGTTCATGCCTGCTCCCGGCGCCAGGAACGGCGGCAGCCCCTCACTGAGCGTGGGGTTCACCATACGCTCCAAGCGTCGCTCGCTGATGCCGGCCAGCGCACTTAAGGCAATCGCCAGAAAATCTAGGGCGAAGGCGAGCGGCTGGCCGTGAAAGTTCCCCCCGGAGAGCACCTCGCCCTTGCCATCCATGGCTTTCGGATTCTTCACGAACACCAGCGGATTATCCACCGCCGAATTTGTTTCGGTCTCAAACACCGCGCGGCAATGGGCGATCGTGTCCCGTACCGCCCCATGCACTTGCGGAATGCAACGCAACGAGTAGGCATCCTGTACCCGTCCGCACTCCCGATGCGACTCGCGAATCTCGCTCTGCTCCAGCAGGCGGCGGAGGTTCGCGGCCGTCCTCATCTGTCCGGCATGGGGCCGAGCCTTTTGAATACGTTCATCGAATGCGACGTTGGTTCCCTTCAGGGCGTCGCACGCCATCGCGCCAATGACGTCCGCCGTGTCGACCAGCGTCTCCGCGGCGAGCAGCATCAGGGCGCCGATCGCCAGCATGGCTTGGGTCCCATTGATCAGCGATACCGCTTCTTTCGCTTCGAGCACCAGCGGCTTGATTTGCGCGCGCTTCAGCGCTTCGGCGCTGGCGATGCGCGCGCCCTTCTCATCAAAGCACTCGCCTTCACCGATCAATGCCAGCGCCAGGTGCGCCAGAGGCGCCAAATCCCCGCTCGCCCCCACGCTTCCCTGTGATGGCACCATCGGCGTCACCCCCCGATTGAGCATCTCGCAGATCGTGTCAATGGTAATCGCCCGTACTCCCGAGTTGCCTTTGGATAGCGAGTTGGCGCGCAAAAGCATCATAGCGCGCGTGTCCGGGATCGCCATCGGCTCGCCTACGCCGACGGCGTGCGAACGCACCAGGTTGACCTGCAGTTCGCGAACCTGATCGCCGACGATGTGCACATCGCTCAACTTGCCCACGCCTGTCGTGATGGCGTAAGAAATCCTATTGTTGGCAACCAGCGCATCCACCACCGCACGAGCGCGATGGACGGCCTCGCGTGCGTCGGGATCGAGCAGAACGGGCCGGCGGACGTCGATGTACGCTACTTCGCGCACGCCTTCAAGCGTCAAATCGTTTCCGTTAATGTGCAGGGCTTGCAAGTCGGTTCTCAGATGCTAAGTTGAAAATCCTAAGCTGAAAAAAACCTACTGTTTCGTATCAGGTCATCGCTTCGGCGATGCCGTACGTTCTTCACATCAGATGCCCTTCAAGGGCTACCCAACGCGGCACGAAACACCTTCAAATACTTTTCCGGCAAAGTCCGCGGTTTCATTTTCGAATCCGCGATAATATGCGTGGTCTCCCCTTCCGCCAGCAACTCGCCGCTCTCCGCTCTCCGCAATTCATACCCGAAGCGCAGCACCCGCTCCCGAACATGTTTCAAAAACGTCCGCACCACGACTTCGTCATCATAAAGCACCGGAGCCCGGTAGCGGCACTCGGCCTCGACCACGGCGATGAAACAGCCGTCTTCGCGCTCCATATCCTTGTAGCTGAAACCAAACTGGCGGAGCAGTTCCACCCGTCCCACTTCAAACCAGATGAAATGATTGGAGTGATAGACCACCCCCATCTGATCGGTTTCCGCATAGCGGGCGCGGATGCGCGTCTCGCAAACGCTGCTACAGCCCGGCCGCATGTCGAACGGTTTGTCGTGCAATGGGCTCTCCTCGCGCTACTGTTTTTCCGCGCACCACATAATTGCAGAAAAATGCCGGAAGGCCTTCTCCCCGACTCAACACTGATGTGTTCTGCAAATGGAAGTGCAAATGCGGCTCCGAAGAATGTCCGCTGTTGCCACACGCTCCCAGCAGCGTTCCCGCTTCCACGCGGTTTCCGGCTTGGACGCGGACGCTTCCTTGCCGCAAGTGGGCAATAAAAGAAAACTCGCCGTTACCATGGTCGAGAAGCACATAATTGCCCAGCGGTTGCTTGGCGTCCATCACACCCGGCAGGTTGTCTTGAAATTCTCCGGCCGCTGCGACTACCAAGCCCGCACCCGGAGCGTAAATCGGCTGGCCAAAACAATAATAATCGTCGTTACTCTCTCCCGTCCCGTGGAACGATTGCCCATCCTTCAAGATGAGAAAGTCATAGGCAAAACGCTGGTTGGGAACGACCGCGTGCCGGTTTTGCCTCACCGAACGCCCTCCCCAGAACACATACCATTCGCCATCGAAGGGCAGTCGCAGCATGGTTTTCGTCTGGTATTCCAGAAAGCGGCTCGGCGCCGGCTTCTTCTGCAACGAGAGCAAAATCCTGGCGGCGCCGTTGAGCCAACCGGCCTTCGGCAGTTTCCTGATGGTCGCCGGCTTCATCGGCCTGTCCACGTCGGTTTGCGCCTTTCGAGGAACGACGTGATCCCCTCGCGAAAATCAGCGCTCTCGCGAATGCCCGCATTCTCGCGAACCGCGACTTCAATTTGAGTATCGAGTTCCGCCCGCGCATGATCCGTAAGCAGGCGCTTGGTATGAAACAGCGAAAGCGGACTGTTCTCCGCCAGTTGCGCGGCCAGTTCGCGGGCACGATGCAGCAGATTCTCCGAAGGAACGATTTCGTTAATCAGGCTCATTTTCAGAGCTTCCGCCGCATCGAAAATGCGTCCCGTAAGCAGCAGCTCGCGGGCGACTTTTTCCCCCACCTGGCGCAAAAGAAAAGTCGCGACGATCGCGGGCACGAATCCAATCCGAACCTCGGTATAGCCAAACTTGGCGTCCGGCACGGCCAGGGTGAAATCGCAGAGCAGTGCCAACCCCGTTCCCCCGGCAATGGCTGCGCCGTTGACCGCGGCAATGGTCGGCTTGGGAAATTCATAGAGCGAGCGAAACAGGCGGACCATGGTCCGCGAGTCTTCAAGATTTTGCGCGGGCGTGCGACCGATCATCGCTCTCAGGTTGTCGAGGTCCATGCCCGACGAGAAAGCCTTCCCTGCCCCGGTCAGGATCAGAACGCGAGCCGAAGAATGGTTCACTTCATCCAGGACGCGCATCAGCTCGTCAATCAGCTCGTAGCTGATCGCGTTGCGCTTATCAGGCCGGTTGAGAGTAACGGTGGCGACGGTGGAGTCGAGCGTGATTTGCAGCGTTTTGTAGTTCATGCACAGGCCGGGAATCGGTGTGTGAGCACTGCTTCTTAGTCTTTCATCCCCTGAACAAAAACCTTGTCATCCTGAGCGAAACAAGGTACCTGCTTTCCATTGAACCACGATTCACTCAGTCCTCCGGGTCTGATTCTCCCCTTCGATCAGTGCTATCTTCTTTCGCCTTTCGCCGCAGCCATCCTTTAATCGACTTTCTCGCGAGACTTTGCATTGTTCACGTACTTTAACGTTTCATGGTAAACCAGACGATGCACTTTGTAACCGCTGGCGAAGCCAGGATGGACATCGTCTGTGCCCCCAAGTACGGCGATCGATATCGTCGGTGATACTAGTGTAAAGCACTCGCGACTTGCTGGACAGAATGTAAACGTGGAAATGACGCATCGGACAGCCGGTGCTTCGCTTCGCTCAGCATGACAAATTTGTTTGTGGGGTGCCAACGTTATTGCATGACAGTAGTTTTGTACCTCACGCCGATCTCGGCCGTGGCTCTTAACAACGCGTCCAACGATTTGAGCGAAGGCAGTAACGCGCCACGACTGCGCAAAGTTTCAATCAACGTTTCCGTGGGAATATTCCCCACCAAGTCATCCTGCGCGAAGGGACAGCCGCCCAACCCGCCGATCGCGGAATCGAAGCGGCGACAGCCCGCTTCGTAAGCTGCGACGATCTTGGCGGCGGCCTGATCGGGGCGGCTGTGCAGGTGTACTCCGATTTCGAGGTAATCGTACTTCGCCAGGACTGCGGAAATGACTTCGCGAATCTTCTCCGGCGGCGCCATGCCCACGGTGTCCGCCAGCGAGATCGTGCGAATCTCCTGCAACTCCAGCAAGCCCACGGCTTCGACGACCTCCTCTACCGTCCAGGGGTCGCCGTAAGGATTGCCAAAGGCCATCGAAATGTAAACCACGGTGCCCAGCCCAGCCTCGTCGGCTTTCTTCTCAATCTTCTCCAGTTCCTCAATCGCGTCTTCCAGAGTCTGCCGTTGATTGTTCTGCAGAAACGTTGGCGAGATCGAATACGGGAAGCCCACGGTGCGCACCGCCTCAGTCGCAATCGCCCGCTGCGCGCCCTTTTCGTTGACCACGATGCCGATGATTTCCACATCGTCCGGCGGGTCGAGTTCTTTCAGCACCTCTTCGGAGTCGGCCATCTGCGGCACGGCGTTGGGAGAGACGAAGCTCACGGCGTCTATGTGCTTGAAACCGGCAGAGATCAGCGCCTGGAGATAGTTCGTCTTAAGCTCGGCAGGGACCTGGCCCTTAAGGCCCTGCCAGGCATCACGGGGACACTCGATGAGTTTAACCGCTTCAGACATGTTCACCACGGAGACACGGAGGCACGGAGAAAAGCAATTCCTTTCATAGAACCTTTCTAACGATCCCTCCTCTTACCAGCACCGCGACGTTGAAGTTAATGATCATGCCCGTGCTTGCCGGTCAGCTTCAGATAAGTGAGAAGCTGGGCTTCGTGGACCGGGAGGATGTCCTCTACGCACTTCAATTCCAGAACTACAGCATCGTCAACAACCAGATCGAGGCGCTATCCACAGTCCAGCTTGATGCCTTTGTATTCGACTGGCAGCGGGACCTGCGCTGAAATGAGCCCCCGCAGGTTCAATTCGCGGCACAAGCACTCTTCGTAAGCAGATTCGAGCAGGCCCGGCCAAGCGCACGATGTACTTCGATGGCGGCTCCAATGACCTGCTCAGTGAGCTCTTCATGAAGAAGTTCACTCCGTGCCTCCGTGTCTCCGTGGTGAATCATGTTTGCAGCACTCCCACCTTGAACTCCGCCACATCTGGATTCAGCGATGCCGCCTCCAGCGCCTGCGTGATGGCCTGCCGCGTCTCCATCGGATCGATAATCTTGTCAATCCACAGACGCGCAGCGCCATAGCGCGGATCAGTTTGCTCCTCGTACGTCTTCTTAGTCGAATCCAGAAGCTCTTTTCTCTCTCCGTCGCTCAACTTCTTGCCGCTTCGCTCCAGTTGCTTGACTTTGATTTCCACTAGCGTGCCGGCGGCGGCATCTCCGCTCATGACCGCGTATTTCGCGGTCGGCCAAGCGAAGACAAAACGCGGATCAAACGCTTTGCCGCACATGGCGTAGTGTCCCGCGCCGAAGGAGCCGCCGACGATCACGGCAATTTTCGGCACGACTGAGTTCGACACCGCATTCACCATCTTCGCTCCCGCCTTGATGATGCCGCTCCACTCGGCGTCGCGACCCACCATGAATCCGTTGACATCGTGAAAAAAGACGAGCGGAATCAGATTCTGGTTGCAGTCCATGATAAAGCGCGCAGCCTTTTCGGCGGACTCGGTGTAAATAACGCCGCCAAATTCGACGCGCTTGTGGCCTTCATGATCGGTCTGTTGCGCGTGCAGCTTCTGGTTCGCGACGATACCGACCGCAAAGCCTCCGATGCGAGCGTAGCCGCAGATCAGCGTTTTACCATACTCCGGCTTGTACTCGTCAAAGCGGCTTTCATCCACAATGCGCGCGAGGATCTCTTTCATGTCGTAGGGTCTCGCCGGCGAGGCATCGTAGATGCCGTAAATCTCTTCGCCCGGCAACGCCGGGTCCGCCGGCTGCTTGCGATCCCAGAGCGACTGGCGACGGTACCCCCATTTATCAATGAGCGAACGGATGCGGGCGATGCAGGCTTCGTCATTCGGTTCGCGGAAATCCACCGTGCCGCTGATGGCGGAGTGCATGGCCGCGCCCCCCAACTCTTCCGCCGACACCTTCTGCCCGATCGCCGCTTGCACCAGCGCTGGTCCGGCCAGGAACAGTCCGCTGCCGTCGGTCATCAGGACGTGATCGCACATTACCGGCAGATATCCGCCTCCCGCCACGCACATGCCCATAATGGCGGCAATCTGTGGGATGCCCATCGCCGACATGACGGCATTATTGCGAAAGACCCGGCCAAAATCGTCCGTGTCCGGGAAAACATCTTCCTGCAGCGGCAGAAAAACTCCGGCGGAATCGACCAGGTAGATCGTCGGAATCCGGTTTTCGATGGCAATGTTTTGCGCCCGAATGACTTTCTTCGAGGTCATCGGAAAGAAGGCGCCGGCCTTGACCGTCGCGTCATTCACGATGAGCATGACCATGCGGGTGTGGATGCGGGCCAGTCCGGTGATGACGCCGGCAGCCGGAGCGCCGCCCCATTCTTCGTACATTTTGTGCGCGGCATAGAGGCCTAGTTCGAAAAAAGAACCAGGGTCGGCGAGCAGGTTGATTCGTTCGCGTGCCGTGAGTCGCGACTTCGCATGCTGGCTCTCGATCGCTTTCTGACCGCCGCCCTCGCGAATCTTCTCCTCCTGGTTCCGCACTTGCGCCACCAGGTCCGCCAACCACCGCATATTGGATTCAAAACGAAGAGAACTGGCGTCCGCTTTCGTGGAGAGGACGTTATCGATCGAGAGGGCAGTGGAATCCGTACGTTCGCGCATGAGAGCAGATTGCGAAACTACCTGCGAAACTACTTACTATACCAGCGGGAGCGGATCGAGGCGGGCGCTACAATCGGGAAATGCTGCGCAAGCTCGGGTCTCGCCCAGACTGGCAGATCGCGATGGCGGTAACCGCGGCGTTGCGCCTGTTTTATTCGGCGATGGCAGCCGCGTTCCTGCCTTTTCTCCATCCTGATCCGGCGCTGATTCACAGCAACGCGCTCACGGAGAATTTGCCGGAGCCGCACGGGTTGAACTATTGCTTGCTTGGGATCTGGGAACGCTTCGATACGCTCTGGTTCTTGCGCATCGCGGAGCGCGGTTACGACCGGCCCATGGCGGTAGTCTTCTATCCGTTGTATCCCACCGCGGTCCGGCTGGTGAGTACGGTGATGCCGACGATCGCGGCAGCGCTTCTGGTCTCCAGCGTTTCGGCTTTCTTTCTGTTCTGGGGACTGCTTCGCCTGGCAAAGGACAATGTATCGGGGGTTAGAAAATTCCGCGCACTCATGCTGTTCTGCGCATGGCCGGCTAGTTTCATCCTGTTCGCTGGCTACGCGGACTCCCTGACCGTGGCTCTGGTGGTGTGGGCTGTCGCCTTGGGGCGGGAGGGACGATGGGAGACGGCGGCTGCCTGTGGGCTTCTGGCAGGTTTGGCCCGGCCCACGGGCGTGGTGGTTTTCATCCCGCTCGCCGTTCTGGCCCTCCGCAGCCGCCAATCCCGGTCGCTGGTGGTGTCATTGACGCCGCTTGGGGCGCTTGGCTACTGGAGCTGGCTGCGCTGGTCGGGAAGAATCTCGGTGGTTGAATCGTATCGCCTTTACCAGGGCATGACCATGGTTCCACCGTGGCGGGGACTGCAAGAAGCTTTGCAGTTGATCGTGACCAAGCATGATGTCCTGCTGGCGATCAAACTAGTGCTCGTGATCATGGTTATCGTGATCAGCCTGCGGAGGGGTGCCAGGCACGGGTACCAGACCAACGATCCCGTACGGATCGAGGATCGGGCCTTCGCGCTGGCGGTCGTGTTGCAAATGCTGATGTACACGGGGCGTCCGCTACTCGGGGCGGTGCGTTACGTGTTGATTCTCTATCCCGCATTTCTGATTTGCGGAGCCTACGCCGTCCGCTGGGACATGAAACGACTTGCCTTCTATCTCACGGCGCTCGGTTTGCTCAACCTGACATGGCTCTGGGCATTTCTCAACTGGTCGCTGGTGCTCTAAGATCGCTTCGCTCAGAACAAGCTTAGCCGCCGATGTATCATGGGCCACATGCAACCTTGTCCGCGGAGCCACCGGAGGAAGTCACTATATTGACCTATGTCCTCCAAATCCTTCGGAAGGCGCAGCAGACAATTCGTTTCGGTCCTTAGTTCTGCGAAAATGCGCTTGAGTCCTGAGAAAGTGCTCATGGTTTGCGCACTTGGCGCTGCGTTGCTGGTAATTCTCCGCTCCATCCCGCTGATCCTCAGTCCTTACCAGATCGACTATGGCGAAGGCTTGATGATGGAAGGCGCACTCTGCATCCGCCACTCTCAACCGCTTTACCCGAAGCCGTTTACGTTTCCCGTGGTTCTGCACGTGTACGGTCCGGTGGCCTATGCCGCCGCTGCTTCGATCCTCCCTGGCGGCAGCGCCTCATTTCCAGCGGGCAGGGTCCTGACAGTGTTTTGTTCCATTGTGCTTTCCCTGCTTCTCGGCACGGCTCTGCGGCGAATGACTGGTTCCTGGTGGATTGGTCTTTCTTTTGGTCTTCTGCTGTTGACGCTGCCCGCGTTCAGGTTCTGGCTCATTCTCTTGCGCGCCGATGTCATTGGCCTGGTCTTCTCGACGGCAGGAATCGCGCTTTATCTTCTTAATAAAAGGCTGTGGGGCTGGAGCATACCCTGCTTCGCCCTCGCACTGTTCTGTAAGTACTCCCTGATCGCCGCGCCAGTTGCTGTGTTGATCCATTTGATCCTGAACCAGAAGGCGAAGCGGGCCTTCGCAACTGCGGCAGGATTGGGCGCGGCTACAATCCTTGCATTCATCGTCCTTCAAAGCAGAACGGGAGGATGGTTTGCCTATCACATGTTCTCGACCCACCCGGATCGGTATTCGTTCGTGCAGTTCTTCACTCTCGGGGCGCTGGTTCTGGCGAGCGCGCCCGTAATTACGGCGCTTGCGCTTTGGTATGTCGCGCAAGACTTTGGTTCAAGACTGCGCAGCTTTCCTCCCATCTATCTTGCGGCCAGCAGTCTTACCGCTCTCACAGCCGGCAAATTAGGATCGACGACCAACCATTTTGCCGAGTGGATGGTCGCGTCTTGCTTATGTGCCGGTCTGGGCTATTCCATGTTGCTGACAAAGCATGCCACTAAAGCGATGCCCGTGACGGTACTGCTATGCGCTTCGGCTCTGTTTGGGATCATCGCACAAGACCGGTCCACGCTTCAGACCGAGCGCGAACTGGCGGATTGCGATTCTGCGTACGGCTACGTGAGCGATTCATCCGCTTCACGGATTCTGTCTGAGAGTCTAGGCCCATTGCTTGCCGCCAGACGGCCCGTCCAGATTTCGGATCCGTTCGAATACGATCAACTGCTCAAGAAAAATCTGTGGCACGATCGGCAGGTGGAAGAACTTGTGAACCAACGATACTTTGGTTTGATTGTAATGTCGTACGATCCGTCGCAAGTGAAAACGCCCGCCTCCGACTGGTGGCTGGGGCCATTGTCGTCCGCGCTGAGCCGGAATTATCGGACCGTCCGGCGCTTCAATTGCCGTGACGCTGGGGTCGTGTTGGAACCTGTATCGCCCTAGCGAACTCCCTGAATCGTTTCCGCAGCGCAGCGAACGGGATCGCCGGCAATGGCATCGACGATTCCGATTCTCACTGACTGGGGCGCGGAAATTTTTTCTGCCGCCACGAAAAGCTCCAGCGTTCTACTCTTCCCGATCAGACGCGGCAAGCGTTGCGTGCCACCCCATCCGGTCATCAGGCCAAGTGCGGCGCCGCGATGTCCAAAGACGGCGTGGGGCGCGGCGATTCGGCGGTGACACGCGAGCGCAAGATCGAGGCCTCCGCCCATGCAGTGGCCTTCAATTGCCGCAACAACCGGGGCGGGAAAGCTGGCGATCGCGTTCATCAGCGCTTGCCCCATGGAGGAGAACTCATAGGCCTGAGGACCGCTGAGTGCAGCGATCTCATTCAAGTCGGCGCCGACCGAGAAGAAATTGCGATTGCCTGCGATGATCAGCGGGTGGGGCTGAATCTTGTGTTCGTCTTTGAGTTGGCAAATGGCAACCGTCAATGCCTGCACGCAGGCGCGGCTGAGCCGGTTGGTGCCGTCCGGCGAGGTGAGACGGAGAATGCGCGCCGAGCCCTCCCCTTCAATTTGAAAAAAGCGGGTGTGCACAAATCATCTTATGCCAGATTGTAGTGACGCAGGGGCCCGCTGAACTGCGACCTACTAGATCGCGGACAGGCCGCGCGGCGCCACATGCTGGCGGATGAATTCCACGATGTCGTCCATGGGCGTGCCCGGCTGGAAGATACCCGCGACGCCGATTTTCTTAAGGCCTTCGATATCCTGATCGGGAATGATCCCACCTACCAGCACGATCACATCGTCCATCTTGTTCTGCTTCAGCAGATCCATCACCCGCGGAACGATGGCATTGTGCGCGCCCGAGAGAATCGATAGCCCGATGACCTGCACGTCTTCCTGGAGCGAAGCGTTCACGATCATTTCCGGCGTCTGGCGCAGGCCCGCATAAATGACTTCCATGCCAGCATCGCGCAGGGCCCGAGCAATCACCTTGGCGCCGCGATCATGACCGTCCAGACCGGGCTTCGCCACCAGAACACGGATTTTGGACGCAGTAGGCATCGACATGATTTAAACACAGAGCCCGCGAGCCAGCACGGGGGAACTTGCAGGCGCCTGCGGCCGCCTCGCAAAAGTTAATGCTACGGTTTCATCCCCAACTGCCAGAACAGAAACGAGTACATATCCGTACCTTCCTCGATCTGCTTGGAGACCGGCTTGCCTTGTCCATGCCCCGCTTTGGTATCGATGCGCAGAAGAATTGGCCGTTCCTTGCTGGTGCCGTTCCTTGCATCAGCCTGCATCAACGCCGCCATTTTTTTGGCGTGCATGGGGTCGACGCGAGTATCGGTATCGCCCGTCATAAACAGAATCGCGGGATAGTCCACGCCCGCTTTCACATGATGATAAGGCGAATACGCGTAAAGCCATTCGAACTGCCTGCCGTCATCGGCGGTACCGTATTCTGGAATCCAGAGCTTCGCAATTTGGAAGTTCTGATAGCGCAGCATGTCCAGCAAGGGCACGGCGCACACGACGGCGCGGAAAAGATCCGGCCGCTGCGTGATCATCGCGCCCATCAGCAAACCACCGTTCGAACCGCCGGAGATGGCCAGGTGATCGCGATCCGTATATCTCTGCGCCAGCAGATATTCGCTGGCCGCGATGAAGTCATCGAACACGTTCTGTTTCCGGTCCAGCATCCCGGCCCGATGCCAGTCTTCGCCAAACTCCGCGCCCCCCCGTAGGTTCGCGACTGCATAAATGCCGCCGTGCTCCATCCAGAGATACATGCTGCGGCTGAAAGTGGGTGTCATCGATATGTTGAAGCCGCCGTAGCCGGTCAGCAGGGTGGGATTCTTACCGTCTTTCACGATTCCCTTCTTGCTGACCACAAACATCGGAACCTCTGTGCCGTCCTTCGATTTGTACCAAACTTGCTGCACGTCATAAGCCGCCGGATCGATGGAGGGAGCGTCCACCTTGGCCCAGAGCGAGCTTTCCACGTGATTCAAATCGATACGGTAGATCGAAGGTGGCACGGTGAAAGACTGGAATCCGAAAAAGATTTCGTCACGATCATAGCGACCGGAGGCGCCGAAGACAGAGCCGATCGCTGGCAGCGCAATATCGGAGAGCTTCTTTCCGTCGAGCGTGAACAACTTCAATTCGGAAGTCGCATTGTGTTCGTACTGCGCCAGCAGTTTGCCGCCGGTCACACTCGCGCTCTGCAGGACGGCGTCGGTTTGCGGGATAAGTTCTCTCCAGTTTTCGCGCCTGGGACTGGCAGCGTCAGCCACAAATACGCGATAGCGCGGCGCATCCTCGTTGGTCGTGATGTAAAGTTCGCCGTGAAAAAACTCGGCGCCGTACAGGAAATCCTTGCCCGTAGTGATTTTGACTGCCGGACCCTTCGACTGCAGATCCTGCAAATACAATTCCGTCTTGGTCAAGCCGTCGCCCACATCAACCAGCAACCAGCGGTCATCTTCGGAAAGCGTGACATTTGGCCACCACTCCGGGTCGATGCCATCGCCGAAAATCAACGGGTCTCTTGCCGGATCTGTGCCCAGAGCGTGATAGAAAACATGACGGTTGTATACCTCCTGCCCTTCAGGAACGTCGCCCTTCCTGGGATAGCGAGTGTAAAAAAATCCTGAACTGTCGCGCTTCCATGCCAAACTGGCAGCCGACGTCTGTTCGATCGAATCGGGCAGTACTTTGCCGGTCGCGCTCTCCAACACATGGAGGGTGCTCCTTTCCGATCCGCTCGGTGATGTCCCATACGCGACGTACCTGCCGTCTTCCGACGCATACCACCAGTCGAGCGCAACCGTTCCGTCCGCCGCCAATTGACTGACATCCAGCAATACCCGATCGTCCCCGTTCAGGCCCTCCCGCACATAGAGAGTCGGTTGGTCCTGATGTCCGTTGCGCTGCGTATGAAAATAATACTTGCCACCCATCTGGGGCGTGTCGACCGTGCCAATAGCAAGCAACTGCGCGAGACGCGCATTGATCTTGTCGCGCCCCGGAAGCGGATCGAGGATGGAGCGGGTGTAGCCGAGTTGCTGCTCAACATAGAGCTTGGTGTCGGGATCGTTCGCATTTTCAAGGTAACGATAGCGGTCGACGATCTTGTGGCCCTGAACCGTGTCCTCGACCGGCAAAACCTTAGCCTTTGGTGGCCCGCCAGAAGCGGACGCAGCACTGGAGTCCGCCGTTCGGGAATCCTGGGTATGGACCAAAGCAACCGCACCGATGAGAAAAATCAGAATACCAGTCAGCAAGCGCAGACCTCCCAGCATAAAGACCTCACTTCCGTTGTGAACGAAACGCCGGAATTCAGGTTAGCAGAACCGGTAAGCTGGATCATTGAATCCTGTCACATTAAGGGTGATGTAATCGATGATCCCTGTCACGATCACCGGCTCGATGGCCGTGAGTTTCCAATCCGCTCTCGCCTCTGTTATGATTTTCTGGACAATTTTAGCGCGCTTGCCAGCGCGCTCTCACTCCTCAGTAGCTCAATGGCAGAGCATCCGGCTGTTAACCGGAGGGTTGTAGGTTCGAGTCCTACCTGAGGAGCCATTTTATTTCCCGCATAAAACCTACGTAACATTGACTTCCTGCTTCAATTGTACCTACGATTGTCCTAATCGCTGAACGGAAAGGCTCCGTGAACATCACCCTCTATCGACGGCACAATGCGGACTGCCCGCAGAAGGCCCACCGCTATTGTTTTGCTCTCCTGTTCTAGCTGTCACGACTTCGCCGGGATGCACTCATTCATAAGCTATTCTCGGCATCGATTCGGCGCAGGAATCGGTACGCCCCCCAAGTTGATCGAGTCGAACCCAGATCGAGAGGCTGGCGCCCAGATTGGGTGGATTGTGCAGCATCACAAACTTGCCTTAGCGAGTCATTAAGCTCGTGCCACAATTCCTCTCGCGCAGCCGATGGTCGCCGCATTGGGAATGGTATGCCCAGCAAGTGTTATCTCACAAGGGTGCTCGACTCGTTGGACGGCGCGTTTTGGGCCTTCGACACCGAAACCGCGATGCTGGACTTGCCCCACCTTGCAGGACCGTAACCTGAGGCCATCAAACCTCACCTTGAGTTCCGTTTTCGGCAATTCACAATGTCTCTTGATGCAGTTGGGGATTACGTTGAGAAGCATCCGGCAGTGGGGGGACAGTCTTAGCCCGGCTACCACGTGGCGAATCGGTGATCCAGCAATGCTCCCCGCCCCCCTTGGAACTGGTGCAGATTAAGAATCGATTCCTTCGAGCGCGATTTTATTGACCAACAGTTCTATCGAGGACATATCGCTCTTGCAAGCTGTTCTCTATCGCGCCGGGACGTGCTTTTCGCACAGATTGAATGGCTATTCTTGGCTCAATCCCGAACTCGATCAAGAGCCGAGCAGCTACCGTGCCCGTCCTTCCCAGACCGCCCTTGCAATGAATAACAATATTGTTTCCGTCATTTAGTAGTGCGCGGAGCCGCGATGCTACCTCCGGCCAAGAATCTTCAAAACGTTGATTTGGTGTGCCTCCATCTGGGATCGGCAGTTGGTACCATTCAATCCCTAACTCCAAAGCCTTGTCCATAATTTGATTTGGCGAAACATGGAGCGATTGCAGTTCGTAATCCGGCATCAAGGTTACTAATGCTACCGCGCCAAACGCTTTGATCGTTTCCATGTCGTCATCGAGGCTCCTGTCCCAAGCGCCAGACTGCCCATCGGCCTGCTTCTTTCCGGGGCAGAACGTCATGCCAATGCGACCGTGCCCACTACCAGCGGCCACAAAATCTATCCTCAATGGATGCGACGTACTCGTCTTCGATGGATGCATGAGCATGTCTCAGTTCAAAAAGGCATACCACCGCGAGAATGCTGCCTGTTCTACTCAGTAGACGCGGAACGATAGACTTCTTTACCTTGGTCATCATAAACAGTCACAGGATTCATTTCGCCACCTTCTTCATCAGCGGCTTTCATGGCTTCTTCAAGGGTTGGAATGTTTTCGGCTACGATGTATTCTTCTGGTGGCATATCAAACGCATCTTCACCCACTAACAAAAACTTACCTTTCTCTGCTCTTCTTTCAATTTCTGTCATCACTCGTCCTCAAGGGGAGAACGCTGGTCTTTGTGCTCTTGGAGATCGTCGGCAAAAGACGTAATCAGTTCCGCGTGTGCAAGTTTCCGACGCCAATCTTCGGGTATCCCATCCACTCCGTAGTGAGCACCTGCGATCTGACCATAGACAGCCCCAGTTGTATCCGCATCGTCGCCCAAATTTACGGCGAGGAGACATCCATCACGAAATGAATCGCTATTGTAGAAAGCCCAGAGTGCTGCCTCAAGGCATTTCACAACATATCCGGTGCCCTTTATCTCAGGCGGCTTCAATCGTTTGAAAGAACCTGCTGCTATTTCATCAATCTCCCGCACGAGGCGATTTGTTCGCCAATATCCTTCGACTGGTGCATAACGATCCGACAACAATTCTTCCTTCGTGACGCCCAGAACGGCACCGACTATCAAGCCTCCAAAATATCGACACGCATCTATAGCACTGGCCGCTCCGTGAGTTGTCCTCGAACTCTCCCCGGAGCGTTCAATCGCTTCTATTGGGCTGTGTACGAAGAATAGAGGAACAGGAGCTAGTCTCATCAGGGAACCATTTCCCGCCGAATTCGGGTCCAATGATCCGCAATATGGTTCATGTGTCTTGGCAAATTTCGCGAGCGCCGAACGCACTGTGTTGCCGATATCAAATACACGACCGTTGCTGCTCAGGTGTGCTTCCTTGGCCCATCGCGTGTATCTCTCCAATTGGTCTATAAGATCGAACCCTTGCTTCTCGATTAAACTCTCTGCGAGGCAAAGCGCCATCGAAGTATCGTCCGTCCACTCTCCCGCCGTGAGATCGAAAGGCCCTCCACCCACCATGTCTTCAATCTTCGTGAACGACCCCGGAGACTTAAATTCGAGAGTTGTCCCAACGGCGTCTCCGACTGCGAGTCCAAGCATCGCCCCTCTAAATTTCGATTGCAGATTCATCTCTGCTGCGATCCCTCTGCCAGTGTTGTCCGACGATCTGTGGCCAAGCATCTTTGTGGAGGAAGTCTTTGTTCGACAATGCCTACGAAGGTGCTGACAGCACCATCACGAAAATGTTGGAGGCATTCCAGCACGCTTTTTCGACTTTCGGGTCCACGCATTTCCATGCTTCAACAAGACTGCGGCTTCCCGACGCATCATATGCAACCAAGCAGGCATAATCGTAATCCCAAGCGGCGTGCGTGTCGCTCGGTGCAACTTTTGGCTGACCAAGGTAGTGGAAGCACTGATATATCGATCTCACGAGTTCACTTTTTGCTGCGTCCATTCCGCCTTTCCGAAATAGCTTGCACTCAAAAACTACCTTGTGCTTGCACGGAGGGCGGAAAGCCCAATCTGGGCAACTTCGCGATAGGGGATTAGACTTATTCTTCCCGGTTCCCCACCACATTTCCACCAGACCCTTGGCCGATACGCCTAATACTTTGGTAAAGGGGTGCACTTTAGCGCCAACGGGAGTCCCAGATGTCAGTCTCTTTTTTGTCTTTGCATCTTTAGACTCGGCCAGAAACGCCTCGACTGCTTCTTCCCGGGTTAGACTTTGCCAAAGGTATTCCGAGACTGACGGAAGCATGAAAGCATTCACAAAGTCGAATTCGTAATTAGACCCTTTAGTATCACTTACGAACTGGCGGACAGCAGACGGGTTTATGTTTTTTCCAAAGTGCTGTTCCAGACCCTTCAAAAAGTTCCGAGCTGTCTCTCGATTCATGTTGGCGTCTACCATAATTGTTAATCCGCCTCGGCGTGACCCACTGTCACTGAATCTAAACTCTGTTTTAGGAATCGTCCGTGCTTCCAATGCCGGATGCCCATCTTTGGTGGGGCATACTTGAACCAGTCGTCAACGGATTGAATTTCGTGTCCTGATTTGCTGACGCGCATACAAGCGTCTTTTATAGCCTGACCCTAGCCATGTCTCTGTGCGCTGGGTCACAGCGTCTTGTGGTACAAGACAGCTACCTACACCAGTCGCGCGGGAACAAAGCATGGTATTCGCCCTCGCCGGACTGGAGCCGTGGCCAGGCGGGCAGCACGTCATCGGTTGCAAGAGTCCTCGCCGTCGCCTGTTTCCCCTCTACCTGTTCCCGGATATGAAATGCGCCTTGAGGAAGAAATCGTTCTTCATACCTTCCTGCCTTCATCTGCCATGGCCCGAATGTGCCGCAGAGGTTGTACATGAAATTTCCCGCGCCAATTCCGCCCAGCGGAATTCCCTTCTTGACCCGCGCCAGCGTATTCAGGCCGGCCCGATCCTGCGGCTGTACGCCCTCTTCCGACATCAGCGCGACCTTGGGCAAATCGCCCAGGGTTCGCTTCCAGGCGCAGGACGGAATAGCCCGAGCTCGCTCGGTTAGTCCGTGCGATCGCTCTGCTGACTTGGCCAGCGTTTCGGCCGCAGCCTGGGCGGGCACGGCAGCGAGAGGGACTCCCGCCAGCATCAGGCCCGCCGCGCCTGATGAATTCAATAGGAACTTGCGCCGAGAGATTGGCCGCTTTGCCATTGTGCTCTTTCCTTTCCCTGAGAACCGCGGGAGCGATCACGAAAGTCGCCGTCTCAGTGACACATACTACCCGAGCAGACCTTATTATCCAGGATCCCCTGAGACCTTGCGAGACCGCTGGCCAAAGAGCTCTGATCCTGTGCGGGCCTCCGGGGGCGCTGCTTCCGAAGCGGCCGGTTTGCTCCGCCGGGACGCGCTCGTTTATACTCATAGCGTCGAGCGGGAGTAACTCAGTGGTAGAGTGCGACCTTGCCAAGGTCGAAGTCGCGGGTTCAAATCCCGTCTCCCGCTCCAATGTGTTTTCTGGCTAGCGAGTCCGCTGGCTTTTCTTGTTTCTGGTCTATTTTTTCTCATCATCCCATGCTGAATCGGTCCATTTTCAATCGGCCCATGCCTCATCGAAGCATCGCCAGACTGCTGTTGCTCTGCGGGGCGGGCTTGTGCATGGTCGCAACCCACCGGCAGATGTTCGCCCAGGCGTCGGCCGCCGATGCTCCGACGGCTACCCAAGACCCCGCGGCGCTCGACCAGATTTGGCAACACGCCAGCGCCAAGTATGAGAGCGCACGCGCAACTATTCTCGCGGACGTCGATCGGACCAACGCCGCTGGTCCGTTTCGCCCCGATTGGGAGTCGCTGCAGAACTACAAAGCTCCCGAGTGGTATCGGGACGCAAAATTCGGGATCTTCATTCACTGGGGCGTCTATTCCGTCCCCGCCTTCGGCAGCGAGTGGTATCCGCGAATGATGTATGTCGAGGGCTCGGAAGAATACAAACATCACCTCGCCACGTACGGCGAGCAAGACAAATTCGGCTACAAGGACTTCATTCCACTATTTCACGCGCAGAATTTCGACCCCGCCGCATGGGCGCGCCTTTTCAAGGAAGCGGGCGCAAAGTATGTTGTCCCGGTTTTTGAGCATCATGATGGATTCGCCATGTATGACAGCGGCGTTTCCGACTGGACCGCCGCCAGAATGGGTCCCCATCGCGACTTGATGGGCGACCTCGCGAAAGCCGTCCGCGCGGAAGGACTGCATCTGGGCGCATCTTCGCATCGCGTGGAGCATAACTTCTTTCTCGGACCCGCCCGCGCCATTCCCTCCGACGTCAACGATCCGCAATACGCCGCATTTTACGGACCGGCGCACCGCCGCATCGAAAACAGGGCGGGCACTCCGCTGGACGACGACTTCACTTTTGTTTCCTCCGCCTGGGCCGACGACTGGCTGGCGCGCTCCGCCGAAATCGTCCAGAAATATCATCCCGAAGTCATGTATTTTGATTGGTGGATCGGCCACGCTGCCGTGCGCGCCAATCTTGCCCGCTTTGCTGCGTTCTACTACAACACCACGCTGAAAAATGGCGGGCCAGTCGGCGTCATCAACTACAAAGACTTTGCCATGCAGGAAAATTCCGCCGTGCTGGATGTCGAGCGCGGACAACTCGCGGCGATTCGTCCGCTCTATTGGCAGACCGACACCTCCGTCAGCGAGAAATCCTGGGGCTACATTCAGAACGACACCTTCAAGTCGCCCGAGTTTGTCATCCACCAGTTAGTCGATATCGTGAGCAAGAACGGCAATCTTCTGCTGAATATCGGTCCCCGGTCCGACGGCACGATTCCCGAAGAAGTGCAGGGCGTGCTGCGCGACGTGGGAGCCTGGCTCAGCATCAACGGCGAAGCGATCTATGGCACGCGTCCATGGCAGAGCTTTGGAGAAGGTCCGACCAAGGTGGTCGAAGGGACGTTTCACGATACCGATACCAAGCCTTACACGGCGGAGGATTTCCGCTTCACGAAAAAAGGCGATGTCCTGTATGCCATCGAACTGAGCTGGCCCGCCAATCGCGAGGCTGTCATCCACAGTTTGGGCACGAAGGCTCTGGCGGCGCAGGCGGCAGAATCGTTGCCGGTACGATCAAAGGTAGCAAATGTGGTGCTTCTCGGTCCCAATGCGAAACTGGCGTTTGAGCAGCGCGACGATGGCTTGCACCTTCAACTGCCGGAGCAAAACCCGGGGAAGTATGCGTATGCCTTTCGCATCCAGTTCGAATGAAGGTTCTTGCTCTTGATGGTGAAAGGGTTTGCAACCTCGAACCGTTACCGAATTGCGCCTGACTCCACCCAGCCTTCGCGGTATAATTCACGAGGAGCCTCCCCGAGTTCCTCGAAGCCCTGCCCCGGCGAGGGCTTTTTATTTTAGCAATCGTTTTCGGGGATAGTTGGCGCGGTAGCCAAGTGGTAAGGCCGAGGTCTGCAAAACCTCTATCGTGAGTTCGATTCTCACCCGCGCCTCCAAATTCATCCTCGACAATCCCAAGAAAAAACTGCGGTCCGGGCAGCCGCCGCTTGAATTACCGAGCAACAACTCTAGAGTTCCTGTGACTGCAGACAGCTGCCGAGCTGAGTTCCGCTGGGACGGGCGGGGGCGCCCGTCCCTACGCGAGCCGACCCACTACAACCGCGCGCAAACCGCCTTCGTCTGCGTATAGAGTTCGAGAACGTCCTTTCCCATTTCGCGGCCCCAACCCGATTGTTTGTAGCCGCCGAAGGGCAGGGATGCGTCGAAAATGTTATAGCAGTTGATCCAGACGGTTCCGGCGCGCAGCGAAGCGGCCAGGCGGTGGGCTTTTGAAATGTCCTTCGTCCAGATGCCGGCTGCTAATCCGTAGACCGTGTCGTTGGCGCGCGGCAGCAGTTCCTCGGGGCTATCGAACGGAATCGCCGCCACCACGGGCCCAAAGATTTCTTCCTGCACGACTTTCATGTAGTCCTTGGTATCGACCAGAACGGTAGGCTCGACGAAGTATCCCTTGCCTCCGATTTTGCGGCCGCCGGACGTGGCCTTGGCGCCTTCGGCCATGCCAATCTCGAGGTAGTTGCAGACGCGCTGCAGTTGCTCCTCTGAGACCAGGGGACCCATGTGGGTTGTCGGATCCAGTCCCGGGCCGACATTGATCTTTTTGGCCTTGGCGGACAAGCCTTCCACCACCTGATCGAAGACCGGCCGCTCCACATAGAGGCGCGAACCGGCGCAGCAGCATTGGCCGTGATTGAAGAAGATGGCGCTGGCCGCGCCCGCAATCGCGGTGTCGAGGTCGGCGTCCTTGAAGACCACGTTCGGAGACTTGCCACCCAGTTCCAGCGAGACTTTTTTCAGGTTTCCGGCCGCCGCGTGCACGATCAGCTTGCCCACCTCCGTCGACCCAGTGAAGGCAATTTTGTCGACCTGGTCGTGGGCCGCCAGCGCGGCGCCCGCAGTCTCGCCATATCCCGGGACGACGTTGACCACGCCGTCCGGGAACCCGGCTTCCATAATCAGCTCGCCCAGACGGAGCGCGGAAAGCGGCGTCTGCTCCGCCGGCTTCAATACCACGGTGCATCCCGAAGCCAGCGCCGGCCCCAGTTTCCAGGCCGCCATCAGCAGCGGAAAATTCCACGGGATAATCTGCCCGACCACCCCAACGGGCTCGCGCAGGGTGTAAGCGTGATACTGAGCGCCGGGCGTATAGGGCACCGAGATCGGAATGGTCGTGCCCTCAAGCTTGGTCGCCCATCCCGCCATATAGCGGAACATATCGACCGCCAGCGGAACGTCAGCCGCCCGCGCCACGGTCAGGGGCTTGCCGTTATCCAGCGTTTCTAAAGTCGCGAATTCTTCGATATGCTCTTCCAGCAAGTCGGCCAGTTTCCACACCAGTTTGCCCCGCTCGGAGGGTGTTAAGCGCGACCAGGGGCCACTGTCAAACGCACGCCGTGCTGCCTGCACCGCCAGATCGATGTCGGCTCGATCGCCTTCCGCAACCTGGGTGAGAACTTCTCCCGTGGCTGGGTTATATGTGGGAAACGTCTTGCCGGAAGCGGCATTCACCCACTTGCCGTCAATCAGCATCTTGCGCGGCTTGGAGATGAAGTCGCTGGCGTTCGAATCAATCTGAATCGGGGAAACTGCAATGCCCATAAGTCCTCCGTGAACCGAAAGCGGTGAGAGATTTTAGTGGGGATGAAACGACCCGGGGGAAATAGTAGTCCCGCGGGATGGGGAAGGCAAATGCGGAATGCGGGGCCGAGATTGACAATCCCGCTGGGATCGCGCGTCAGTGATGGTGCTCGATGTGGATTGAATTGCTGCCGGGGAACCGCTGCTAGTTGCTACTTGATGTCCTTCATCGGGAGCAGCGTTCCGTAGTCGCGCCCGGAGGGCTCAACCGCTCGCGCTACGACGCCCGCGAAAGCGTCGCGGAATTCGGGGTACTTCGCGACTAGCGCCTTGATGACCGAGGTATTTTCCTGAAACGTGCGCGCCGTGTTGGAGACGTCGGCGGACTGGTACTTTACCACCACATCAAAATCACCGGCTTCGGCCAGCGGAAAAATATCGGTCAGATGATAGATCTTGCCGCCGGCACTGAGATCCACGGCATTTCCATTCGCCGGAACATCCGAGGGCAGGGTGGCCTGGGCCTCATCATAGAGTTTGTCGGTGCCGAGGGTGCTCATGAAGTCCACCGGCGCCGCCAGGGCGATGGCCTCGCGGTAATACAACCAGGCGCTGTGATTCTGCGTTTTCGCTTTGAAATCGCGCGCGCGCTGCGCGAACCACGCCGCATCGTGTCCAGCCGCCTGCGATGATTTCGCGTAGAAGCCCGCCAGTTTCCAGTCCGAGAAGGCCTGCTGGAGCACAAACGTGAGGGTCCTTGGTTCTTTGCCGCCGTTTAGGTCGAGCACGGTTACGCCGTACTTTCCGGGCGGAAGATTGTTCAGGACAAATACCGCGCTTTCTTTCGTCTGACCCGAGGGGCCAAAGACTCCGCAAAGAAATTCGGCGCGTTCCATCGGTTCCGAACCTTCGGCCGTCAACAGGAAAGGCGGCCGAACGGTTGCGTTGGCGCCCGTGAACGCGGCCTGATTCTCCTTGATCGCGGCTTCGATGCCGGCAAAGCTCGCCGCCACTGAGGCAATCGAGTTCTGCTTCAAGCCAGCCGTGTCGCCGCGCGCCGACATTTCGAAATAGCGCCGGGCCACGTTTTCGAGCGAGGACCTCTCGGCGACATCCATGTCGGGCGCGCTCTGGCAGGTCTGCGCCTGGATGCCCACCGACGATCCGGCTAACAGCAACATCCACAACCATGGTTGCGAGAGCCATGATTGCCGGGGTCGTCGATTCTCAAGCTTGAGTTCCGAGGCATTACTCAAAGGAAAGGCCTCCGCTCGCATTTTACGCGCTGTTAAGGGTCGAACGGAGTCGGAATACGTAACGGCGCTTTTGCGGCCCCTGCCTTTAGTCACCTGTCCGCAAGAAATGGGCGCGACCAGCGTTCTGTGAGCAGTGTTAGAATCAAACAGGGCGCAGTGGTTGTCCCCTAAGGACAATCGCTCGCGGAAACGGGGTTATCTGATGTCACGTACAGGCAGAGGGACGATTTTGGGGCTTTTGCTCACCGCCCCCGTCCTTTTTGCGCAGACACCCGCGCCAACTCCGGCCCATACGAGCGATCCGGCCGCCAAACCGGCCGCACACCGGCACCACAAGTCCCATAAAGAGAAAGCCCAAGCCCAGTTGGTGCTCCCGCCGTTGCCCAGCGGTCCACTCAGCCAGATGCCGATGGAGCAGATTCCGCCTACTCCGGCGAAGGTGACTTACCAGGGCGGTTTGTTGACGATCTCGGCTCAAAATTCAACGCTCAGCGAAATCCTGCGCGATGTGCGCAAACTTACCGGGGCTTCCATTGAGATTCCACAGGGGGCTAACGAGCGAGTGGTAACCTCCATAGGCCCGGGAGCGCCCCGGGATGTGCTCGCGGTTTTGCTCAACGGCACGGCGTTCAATTATGTGATGGTGGGGTCAGAAACGGATCCCACAGCTGTTTCCAGTCTGATTCTCACCGCCAAGTCATCGGCGTCGGGCGAATCCCAGAGCGCTGCGAACGTGTATCAGAACAGTACCGCACAAAACAATCCTCCGCCGATGGTGCCACCGGTTCGCTTTCCCGGACCGCAGGCCTTTAGCCAGCAGAATATTGCATCTGCGCAGCCCGGAAATCCGCAACCGATAGCCGCGCAGCCGGCGGATGCCGAAGCCGACGATAGCAAAGACGATGACGCTAGCGCCGACGACAACGCCGACGATCAGGCTCAACCTGGACAACCCGCGCAGCCCGAAGCGAGCGCCCAGGAACAGGCGCAGCCATCGGATCCCAACCAGCCCAACGCCGGGCCCAAGACCCCAGAGCAGATTCTGGAGATGCTGCGAAGACCTCCCCAGCCCGGCGCCTCCGTAATGCCCCAACCACAGCCTCAACAACAATAGCTCGTTCTAGAAACTCGTATTATGAGGAGTTCGTAGCGGGTCATCGCTGCAGCGATCTCGTATTTTCCTGAACGCCGAATCCGCCTCCAGGGTTCTAGACAAAGGGGAGGATGTAGCCGAAGTTGCGTTCTCGCGAGTCTAGTCGCCGCTGGCGGGGTTTTGATGGGTTACCAAAGCGGAGAGAACCGTAGACGGTCGAGCCGGGTTCACAGCGGCCAATATTCCAGTAATGGCGCAATACGCGCCAAATACGCCCAAAACGACAGTTAAGATTGCCGTACTGCTGATCAGGAAACCTACGAAGAGTTCGTTCACTTTACCGGCCCTTGCTGGCAGCACACTCGGTCCGTCGCATGGCTGCAAACTTCTTACTTTATCCGCATTTGACCCCCGCCAGTGTTAACAAATAAGATACGGGAATCGGACTGCGTATCTCCACTCTCCAACATTTCTTAGGACCCGTCCATATTACGGAAGTCCATAAGTGCTGTGTTAAATGGCCATCACCTCGATTTCTGTGCGCGGCGCGCGCCAGCACAATCTGAAGAATATTGACGTCGAGATTCCGCGCAATACTCTGACCGTCATCACGGGCCTCAGCGGCTCTGGCAAATCCTCGCTCGCTTTCGACACCATTTACGCCGAAGGCCAGCGCCGCTACGTCGAGACCCTATCCGCCTACGCCCGCCAGTTTCTCGACCAGATGGAGCGTCCGGACGTCGATTCCATCGACGGCCTCAGTCCCTCGATTTCCATCGAACAGAAAACAACCAGCCGCAGCCCGCGCTCGACTGTCGGCACCATCACGGAAATCTACGACTACCTGCGCCTGCTGTACTCTTCCATTGGCGTTCCACATTGTCCGAATTGCGGCAAGCCGATCACCCGCCAGTCCGCCGAGCAGATCGTGCAGCGCGTCATGTCGTTAACTCCCGATGATCGCGTCATGATCATGGCGCCGATCGTCCGCGGCCGCAAAGGCGAATTCAAGAAAGAAATGGAGAAACTGATCCAGCACGGCTTCTCCCGCGCGCGGGTCGATGGCGAACTAGTCAACCTCGAAGACGACCTCGCTCTCGACAAGCGCAAGAATCACACTATCGAGGTCGTCGTCGATCGCCTGCTGGTGAAGTCCGGAATCGAACACCGCCTCGAACAGTCCGTCGGGCTCGCCATGAAACTGGGAGGTGGTCTGGTTCTGGTTGCGGTTGTCAATGGAGACGAGACGCTGTACTCGGAGCGACTGGCCTGCTCCGACTGCGGTATCAGCCTTCCACAACTGGAGCCGCGATCTTTCTCCTTCAACAGTTCCTACGGCGCTTGCCCCGAGTGCCACGGTCTCGGCAGCCGATACGATCTGGATCCTGCCAAGGTGATTGTGGATTGGTCCAAGCCCATTCTCGATGGCGGTCTCGGCCCCGGTTCCTCGTCGCAGAGTCTGGTGCGCAGCATTCAGTTGCTCGTTCAAGCTTATGGGTTCGAGTTGTCGACGCCTTTCGAGAAGTTTCCCGACAAGATTCAGAGCCTCCTTCTAAACGGCGAAGCGCAGCGCGGCGGCAAGACCGGCTTTCTCGGAATTCTCGGCTATCTCAAGCAGAATCTCGAATCGTCCACCTCCGATACCTATCGCGAGTATTTGCTCGACTTCATGTCGGCTACCGAATGTCCCGTCTGTCACGGCAAGCGCCTGCGTCCGGAAAGTCTTGCGGTAAAAGTGAACGGCATGTCCATCGCCGATTTCACCAGTCTGCCCATTGCCCGCGCCCTTGATGCCGCCCGCAAGATCAAACTGACCGGGAGAGAGTTGACGATCGCGGGACGGATCGCCTACGAAATCACGCAGCGTCTCGAGTTCCTCGACAATGTCGGACTCGGCTACCTCTCGCTCGGCCGTTCCGCTGCCACGCTCTCCGGCGGAGAAGGCCAGCGCATCCGCCTCGCCACCCAGATTGGATCGAAACTGCGCGGAGTCCTCTATGTTCTCGACGAGCCTTCCATCGGCTTGCACCACCGCGACAACGGCCGTCTCTTGGCTGCCCTTGAAAACCTGCGCGACCTCGGCAACACCGTCCTCGTGGTCGAACACGATGAAGAAACCATCCGCCGCGCCGACTACGTGATTGACCTGGGACCCGGCGCAGGCCGTCATGGCGGCGAGTTGGTGGCCGCTGGAACTCCCGCCGAAATCATGGCTTCGCCCGCCTCTCTCACCGGAGCCTACATCTCCGGACGCCAGCATATCGCCATGCTTTCCGAGCGGCGCAGCCCTAATGGCAAAGCCATCGGCATTCTCGGCGCGCGCGAGAACAACCTCAAGAATGTCGACGCGGTTTTTCCGCTAGGAGTGATGACCGTCGTGACCGGGGTTTCCGGTTCCGGTAAATCAACCCTGGTAAATGACATTCTCTACCGCGCTCTGGCCAAACAGCTTTATCGTTCCCGCGAAGACGCCGGCGCTCACAAAGCCATCACCGGAGCGGACCAGCTCGACAAAGTCATTCGCATCGATCAGTCCCCTATCGGGCGCACTCCGCGCTCCAATCCCGCCACCTACACCGGCATCTTCTCCGGTATTCGCGACCTCTACGCCATGCTCCCGGAATCGCGCGAGCGTGGATACAAGCCTGGACGCTTCTCTTTCAACGTTCCCGGTGGACGCTGTGAAGCTTGTCAGGGTGAAGGACAGCGCCGCATCGAGATGAACTTTCTCCCTGATGTATACGTGCAATGCGAAGTCTGCGGCGGACGGCGCTACAACCACGAAACCTTGTCCGTTCACTACAACGGTTCGTCGATCGCCGACCTGCTGGAGATGCCGGTCGCTGATGCGCTGCAGATTCTGGAAAACATTCCGCAGGTCAAGCAGAAGCTGCAAACCCTGGTCGACGTCGGCCTCGGATACATTCATCTGGGGCAGTCTTCCGTCACGCTCTCGGGGGGCGAAGCCCAGCGCATCAAACTTGCCCGCGAACTGAGCAAACGCCAGACCGGAAAGACTCTTTACCTGCTGGACGAGCCCACCACCGGATTGCACTTCGACGATGTGCGCAAATTACTGGACGTTCTGCACCGCCTCACCGATCTGGGAAATACCGTGATCATCATCGAGCACAATCTCGACGTAATCCGCAACGCTGACTGGATCCTCGATCTGGGTCCTGAAGGCGGAGAAGAAGGCGGCCGTATCGTAGCCCAAGGCACGCCTGAACAAGTAGCCCGCGTAAAGAAATCGTACACGGGCCACGCGCTCACGGAATATTTTCAGGCGTTGGAGAAGAACGGAAATGGCTCCGCCAAGAATGGGTTGTCCAAAAGCGTACTCGCTCCCACTGGCACGGAGGAAATGGCGTGAACTCCATCCCTGATGATCGATCGCAGGGCTCAGCCTCGACGCCGGATGGCGCGCCCGCGTGGGGACCAAGGCCCTCGCCCACCCAAGCCGAACAAAGCTCGGACGATGCTGATGGACACAGCAATTCCGAATTCGCCTTCACGGCCAGTTGCTCTTCCGCAGCCAAACCCGCGGATTTTCTACCAGGTGTGTCGGACCATTCCAAATGGAAGGATCCCGTCTGGAACGGCTGGGATGTCCTTCGTCTCGTGTTGGTCACCATCGTGGCCCTCACCTTAGGTGCTTTCGCCGCGCTGCTGGTTGCCCGCTGGCGTTTTTTCCCCCATGCGCCCATGGGAGAGATCGCCCGCATTCCGCTTGTGCTCGTGGCCGGACAATCGCTCGCCTACCTTCTTATCCTCGCCTACATGTACATTCTCGTGACCCGCAAACGGCGCCGTCCCGACTTTCTGAACGCCGTCCACTGGAACTGGCCTGCCAACTTTTCGCTTTGTGTGCTTGCCGGTTTCGCGCTCGCGGTCGCGCTGCAGGCTCTCGCACATTTCCTTACTGTTCCCAAAGAACTGCCCATAGACAGCTTCTTCCGTACCGCCACCGAAGCCTGGGCGCTCGGGATCCTCAGCATCACGCTGGCCCCGCTGATGGAAGAGCTTTTCTTTCGCGGCTTTCTCTATCCCGTGTTGGCGCGCCGTCTCGGTTTGCATGTTTCTGTTTTCCTCACCGCGCTTGGTTTCGCGCTGCTGCACGGCGCCCAACTGGGCTTCTCATGGGGACCGGTGCTGGTGATCTTTCTAGTAGGTCTGGTTCTGACCGTAGTTCGGGCAAAGACGAACTCCGTGGCCGCCGGAGTCGTAATCCACATGGCCTACAACGGCACGATCACGATCGCGATGTTCGCCGCGACCGATGGCTTTCGCCATCTGGAGAAACTGAATCAGTAGAGTTCCCGGTTTTCGGTTTTCGGTTTTCAGTTGTTTAGTTTTCAGTGGTCCGGCGCGCGCCTTTTCTGAGAACTGAGAACTGGGAACCGAGAACTCAAAATCACGAACCGCTTTTCTGCTATTGTAGAAATTCATGTCCCCGGCACGGCAAGAACTATTGAGACTACTGGCGAACCAATCCTTTCGCCTGGGAGATTTCAAACTCTCTTCCGGCGGCACCAGCGATTATTACATCGACTGCCGTACCACAACCCTCGATGCCCGCGGCGCACAACTCGTGGGTCAAGTCTTTCTCGACGAAATGCTCGCCCAAGGCTGGCACGCCGATGCGATCGGAGGCCTCACCATGGGGGCCGACCCCATCGTGGCGGCCGTCGCCGTTACCACGGGAACGCTCCACGGCTTTCTCGTCCGCAAAGCGGAGAAGCAGCACGGCACCGGCCAGCGCATCGAAGGCTTCCGGCAGAAAGGCGCCCGAGTCGTGATCGTCGACGACGTTTGCACCACGGGTTCTTCCACCGTGCAAGCGATCGCTGCCGCCAGAGAATTCGGTTTCGAAGTCGTGGGTGTCATGTGCCTGGTGGAACGTGAGGAAGCCCAAGGGCGGCCCAACGTAGAAAAATCTGCCAAGCCCGCGCGGTTCATCTCGATTTTTACCGCGAATGACGTGCGCCGAGAGCATCTGGCACTGAGCGCATCGCATTAGCGCCAAATCGACTGCGAAGTAACGAACTAAATGAATAACGAACCGGTGATTCCCGACGGATATACCGACCTCGCTCCAGGAAAAATCGCGTCCGTCGTCACCTACCTTGAGATGCGATCCCGGCCTCCGCTCCCGGACCTTGCAGCGGCTTTCGTTGCATTGCGGCGGGTATCAAACCCCGAACTCGATTGGTACCGCCTGCGTTATCGCCGGGCTGGCGCCCGCTGGTTCTGGTTCAGCCGTCTACAAATGACAGACGAACAACTTACCGCTCTGCTACACCGTTCCACCACCGAATTCTTTTTGGCCGAAAGCGCAGGCAGCGAGATTGGTATTGCCGAAATCGACCGTTCCGATCCCGTAAACGTCGAAATCACCAGCTTCGCATTGTTTGCAGAGTCGATGGGCAAGGGTCTGGGCAGGCCGTTTATGGCAAAGTTACTCGACCGAGCATGGGATCAATCGGCAACGCGAGTCTGGTTGCACACCTGCACTCTGGATGGCCCGACCGCGTTGACTTTCTATATGAAATGTGGCTTTCGTCCCTACAAACGTGCCATCGAGGTTACCGACGATCCAAGAATCCGGGGCATTCTGCCCGAAGATACGGCGCCGCAAGTTCCGATTATCCGATAATCTTAAGCAACCCCAGGTTCTGCATTGAACGATCCACCGAACGACGAAAAGCGAAATGCGAGCTCTATGATTCAGACTCTCGAATGGACTCCGGGTGGAGTGGTCTTCATCGATCAAACCAAGCTGCCCACTGAAGAAGTGTTCGTGACCTGCACCACTCACCAGCAGGTTGCCGACGTGATCCGCAACATGGTGGTCCGCGGAGCCCCAGCCATTGGTGTGGCCGCCGCCATGGGCGTTGCGCTCGGGGTGAAAAATTCCAAAGCCGGGAACCGCGCCGACCTCAACCGAGAGTTCGACCAGATTTGCGAAGACATCCGCCAGACGCGGCCTACGGCTGTGAATTTGTTCTGGGCTATCCGCCGCATGACGGAGAAATTTCAAACCTTACAATCCTGTTCCATCGCCGAAATCCAGGGGACGCTCATCGAAGAATCCCAGCATATGCACGCTGAAGACATCGCCGCCAACCAGGCCATGGGACGCCACGGCGCCACCTTGATGCCATCAAGCGGCGGCGTGCTCACCCACTGCAATGCGGGCGCCTTGGCCACGGCCGGCTACGGCACCGCGCTCGGAGTCATCCGCGCCGCCGTCGAAGCAGGGAAAAAAATTCACGTCTACGCCGACGAAACGCGCCCTTTCTTGCAAGGCTCGCGTCTGACCGCGTGGGAACTGATGAAAGACGGCATCCCCACCACCGTCATCTCCGACAACATGGCCGGAGTCATGATGCAGCAAGGAAAAATCGGAGCCGTCGTCGTGGGCGCGGACCGCATTGCCGCGAACGGTGACGTGGCCAACAAAATTGGTACCTACACCGTCGCTGTGCTAGCCAAAGAGCACGGCATCCCGTTCTACGTAGCCGCGCCTATTTCCACGGTCGATTTAGCCACCGCCGACGGCAGCAGAATACCCATCGAGCAACGAAACAAGAAAGAGGTCACGCACATTGCCGGCAAACAAATGGTTCCTGACGGAGTTGAAGTAGAGAACCCGGCCTTCGATGTAACCCCGGCAAAGTACGTGGGCGCCATCATCACCGAACGCGGCATAGCCCGGTCGCCATATGTGGAATCGCTGAAGAGGCTGGCGGAGGCGGAGCGCAAACTAACGCAGCCCAGCAGCGGACGACATTGAGCAAGTCACGGGACATAAACGCAGCAAAAACGCGCGGCCCCACGACCGCGCCGCGTCGGATTTCATCGCGAGTAACTGTGACGAACTCCGGCGACGCCAGCCCCATGTTGAGGACCGTCGTCACCCCGGCGGCCAGGAACAGCGGCGACATTTCCTTGCGGTCTACATGCGTGTGCATGTCAGCCATGCAGGCGTCAGGTACTTTCCCTGCCCGTCAATGAAGATCGTTTTGGGCGGTAATTGCAGCGAAGATGCGAGACCGACGTAGGCGATCTTGCCGTTTCGCATGATGACCGTTTGGTGCGGGAGGACGCGCTCCGTATCCATCGGAACCACTGAAATATCCTGGAATGTAATGACGTCGCTACGCGATGACGGTTCATGCGACAACTGACTCCAGGCCGGAATCGTCCATGCCAGAGCCGTGGCAACTACGATTGTCCCCCAGGGGATTTTCATAAGAGAGTCGTTATCCTCCTTGCATAATTGCCAAGACCAAAGGATATACGCTAGGAGATAAGGGCTGGTTCCGTGTTCTGGCGAAGGGTATCATGACGCCGCCGGAGTCGCGGCAGTTTGATTATGAAGGCGTTCTTAAATGCGCGAGAGCCGAAACGGGGCGCTCAGCAACCGAGCCGGCAGCATCACCACCGCCCAAACCAGCGCGAGCGCCCCATTAACAGCGATTCCAACGAAACGAAATGGCAGCAACAGCAGCCACACGATGGGATAGAGAATCAGCGCCATCAGCGCCAGAGGCCAGCACACGATGAAGAGTAAGCACCAAAGCAGGAAGGCAATCATTCACACACCTCCTCTTGAATCATGATACGCAAAGAAAGCTACGAAAATTCGATCCAAAACTGAGAGCAATCGCCTGGCTGACAACTGCCCCTCTCACATCGTTTTCAGTTGCGCGCTAACCCGCAATGGCGCCTCAGTCGCCAACTGCACATCTACGGCCGTCAGCCCGGGAGCAATCTCTTCGAGCAGCAATCCTTCCGGCGTGACTCGAATGTAAGCCATTTCGGTGACAATCGTGTCCACGACCTTCACGCCGGTCAGCGGCAGGGTGCATTTCTTCAGAATCTTCGGCAGGCCATCCTTGGTGGCATGTTCCATGGCAACGATCACCCGCCGCGCTCCGGCTACCAGGTCCATCGCACCGCCCATGCCTTTGACCATTTTGCCCGGAATCATCCAATTCGCAATACTGCCGGACTCGTCCACTTCCATCGCGCCCAGCACGCTGAGGTCAATGTGGCCGCCGCGAATCATGGCAAAGGAATCGGCGCTGGAAAAATATGCTGTGCCCGCGAGTTCGCTGACCGTTTCTTTGCCGGCATTAATAAGGTCCGAATCTTCCGTCCCTTCCAGGGGATAGGGGCCGATTCCCAGCATGCCGTTCTCCGATTGCAGAATCACATCCATCCCCGGAGGAACACAATTGGCGATCAGGGTTGGCAACCCGATGCCGAGGTTGACATAAAATCCGTCGCGCAATTCGCGGGCAACCCGTTTCACAATGCGGTCGCGTTTGTCGAGGCCTTTGGTGGATTTGGGTAACGTTGACATTTTTCCTTCGAGTCTGGCCCGGTGATGACGAGAAACGCTGTTGGTCGTTCGCGAGTCGCCGTCCGAACCGTTTTGCGAACAGCGAACGACGAACAGCGCCCCCATTTATCCCGCGGCTTTTGTCACAGTCCTCTTCTCGATTCGCTTTTCGAACAACTGGCCCTGGAAAATTCTCTTCACATAAACGCTGGGGGTGTGAATCAGATCGGCATCAAGTTCACCCGGTTCGACCAGGTGTTCAACTTCGGCAATCGTAATTTTGGCCGCGGTCGCCATCATAGGATTGAAATTACGCGCGGTTTTCCGATACACGAGGTTGCCCCAGGTGTCGCCCTTCCACGCCTTGACGAAGGCGAAGTCGGCCTGCAACGCCCGCTCCATGATGTACGTACGGCCGTCGAACTCGCGTGTTTCTTTGCCCTCGGCCACCACAGTCCCTACTCCAGTGGGTGTAAAAAATGCTGGGATGCCGGCGCCCCCCGCCCGAATCCGCTCCGAGAATGTTCCTTGCGGCACCAGGTCAAGATGCAGCGTGCCGTCGAGCACTTTTTGTTCGAGCAGTTTATTTTCGCCGACGTAGGTTCCAATGTGACGACGGATCTGGCCGTTAGCCAACAGCAGCCCCATGCCAACTCCATCGATACCGACGTTGTTGCTGATGGTGAACAGATTCTTTACGCCCTTGCGCGCCAGTGCCCGGATCAGGTTCTCAGGCATTCCGCACAACCCGAACCCCCCCACCATAATGGTGGCCCCGTCGAAGACATCCTGGATCGCCTCTTCCGCGCTCGCCACAACCTTGTGCATAGCAAGAGAATTCTATAGCGCCAGTTGGAAATTTTGTAATCGAGTAATTCTGCTATGTGAAAAATCGGACCTTCGGAACTGCCGGAGTTCGGATTGTCAAATTGCAAAATTGCGAGATCACCAGATTACTTCTCTTTACTGCTTGCGTGGAAGCTTCTTTCTCAACCGGTGCGCCCGCTCGAATTCCGCCGCCAGTTCACGCGAGTCCAGATTCTCCCGGATATGGGCCAGCCGCTGTTCCATTTTCTGCAGCGCGTCGGCCAGATTTTTCTTATTGGTAATCGCGATGTCGCGCCACATCGAATAGGGACTGCCTGAGATCCGCGTCATCTCGCGCAACGCCCTTCCGCCAATATCGAGCACGGGAGCGTCCGGCCCGAATTCATCGACCAGCGCCGCCGCCAGGGCGGTCGAGATCATCTGCGGCAGATGGCTGATCCAGGCGCAGAAGCGGTCATGATCGAGCGCATCGACGACGGCAACCTTGGCCCCCATCTTTTCCGCGCAGTGAATAAATTCACCGCACAATCCGGCGTGCACGTTCTGGCCCGGAAGCGGCGTAAACAGCCAGGCCGCGCCATCGAAGAGATCGGCATGGGCAAACTCAACGCCGGCGTGTTCTTTGCCCGCCATGGGATGCCCACCGAGAAACTTATGACCGGCGTTTCGCCCAAACGACTTGACCGCTCGCTGCACCACTTCTGCCTTCGTACTGCCAACATCGGTCACCAGCGTTTTCGGTGGCAGGGCCGGACCAAGCCGTCCCATCAGATCGAGAATCGGCAGCACCGGCGTCGCCAGCACCACCAGATCGCTGCCCCGCACCGCGTCCGCCGGATTCGTGCTTCCAGCATCGATGGCTCCGCAATCCTGCGCCCGCTCCAGGACAGGAGCGCTGTCGCACCCAATGATTCGTCCCGCTAGGCGGCGCTTCTTCAGCGCCAGCCCCAGCGAACCCCCGATCAGGCCGGTTCCGATAATAGTGACTTGTTTGAAGGCCATGGGTAATGAAATTGTGTCATCACGGTGCGGACCGAAGGTTGACAATCCTGGCGGGCAGTTCTACCCGATCTCCCGTCCCACCGCGGGCGCGATCATGCGCAGCTCGTCCATCAACTTCGCAAACTGATCCGGATACAGCGACTGCGCCCCGTCCGAGAGCGCCTTGTCCGGCTGGTGGTGAACCTCGATGAGCATGGCGTCCGCCCCCGCCGCTACTGATGCCCGCGCCATCGGCGCCACTTTATCGCGCCGACCGGTGCCGTGGGAAGGGTCGGCGGTCATGGGCAGATGCGAGAGTTTATGAATGATTGGAATCGCGGAAATGTCCATGGTGTTGCGGGTGTAAGTCTCGAACGTCCGAATGCCGCGCTCGCACAGGATAATTTCGTAGTTGCCGCCCGCCAGCAGATATTCCGCCGAACACAGCAGTTCTTCGATGGTGGCCGCGATGCCGCGCTTGAGCAGCACCGGTTTGCGCACCTTGCCCAGTTCGCGAAGCAGGTTGAAATTCTGCATATTTCGCGCGCCCACCTGGAAGATGTCGACATAGGGCAGCATCAGTTCGATCTGCGCAATCTCCATGACTTCGCTGATCACCAGCAGTTTGAAATGATCGCCCGCCTCGCGCAGCAGCTTCAATCCGTCAAGCCCCAACCCTTGAAATGAATACGGAGAAGAACGTGGCTTGAAGGCGCCGCCGCGCAGTACCCGCGCTCCCGCTTTCGCGATCATCTCGCTGACCGTGAACAGTTGCTCGCGGGATTCCACCGAGCACGGCCCAGCCATGACCACGATTTTCTTGCCCCCGATTTCAATCCCGTTCCCCAGCTTGACGACGGTTCCTTCGGGACGGAAATTACGCCCCGCCAGCTTGTACGGAGAAGTGATGCGGTGAACTTCCTGCACTCCGGGCAGCATTTCCACTTCGCGGGTATCGAAGTCATGCGGGATTCCGACTCCGCCCAGCACCGTCTGGCGGGCTCCCGTGGAGCGGTGCACTTCAAATCCGTATTGAACCAGCTGATCGATGACCTGCTGGATCTGATCTTCACTGGCCGAATCCTGCATTGCGACAATCATGGGTACGCTCGTTCCTTGTTACAGACCTCAGTCTGCACCTTCAGTTCGAATCCTCTAGTTCTAATTCCACTTCTAATCTTCGAATTGCGAATCCAACTCAGTCTCGCGCGCCGCCGGTTCCTCGGGAGCGATTTCGTTTTTTTGAATGCTGCGCATCACGTCAATCACTCGTTCATAAATCTGCGCCAGATCGCGTTCGGCCAAGGGTCCGGTACTGCTTCGTTGAACATTAGAAATCACTTCGCGCTCGCGGTCCGGCTCATAAATGGGCATTCTCGTGTTGCGCTTCAACCGTCCAATTTCGACGACCGCGGCGGCGCGCTCGTTAAGCAACGCTGTAAGCCTGAGGTCAAGTTCGTCGACTTTCTTTCGCCAATCGGAAATGTCCATAAAAGGCCTTCGCTGTTCGCACCTGGCTATTCGGTCTTGGCTCTTGCTCACCCGCCGAAATCCAACCGTCCGCGGCCGGTCAACGGCGCGCGGAGAAAGATCGAGCATGTTTTCGGCAAAAGCCTGCTGCTAACAGCGAACAGCCAACAGCTGCCTCACGAATTCTCCCACAGTCGCGGCTTCCCGTCCGGGATTTTGTTCGATCAACTGCACGATGGCGCTGCCGACCACCGCGCCTTCCGCGAATTTGCCGACGGCCGCAAACTGCTCCGGGGTTGAGATTCCGAAGCCCACCGCGATGGGCAGCTTGCTGAAACGTCGGATGCGCTTGACCAAAGCCGGCGCGTCTCCCGTCATCTGCTGGCGCGCGCCGGTGACGCCGGTGCGGGAGATGGCGTAAATAAATCCCGTTGAAATCTGAGCGATCGACTTCAGACGCTGGTCGGTGGAAGTGGGAGCAGCCAGAAAGATCGTTGCCAGGTCATTCTTTCGCGCCTCGCTCAGATACCCGGCCGATTCCTCGATGGGTAAATCAGTGATCAGGGCTCCATCAATCCCGGCCAATCGCGCCACTTTGCAGAACTTCGCGAGCCCCATGCGCTGAATGGGATTGAGGTAGGAAAAAATGACCAGCCCGACGGATTGCGAGTGTTCGCGAACCTCAGCGGCGAGCGTAAGCACCTGTTGCAGCGACGTTCCGTGTTTAAGCGCCCGCTCGCTGGCGCGTTGGATGACCGGACCATCGGCGAGAGGATCGCTGAAGGGGACTCCGAGTTCAATCACGCTCGCACCCGCGTCGATGGCTGCGAGAATGACTTCGCGCGTAGTGGCGAGGTCGGGGTCGCCGCAGGTTACGTAGGCGACTAACGCAGGTTTATTTTCGAAGTGGAAGGGCATGGAGGGATTGTAGATTGCAGAGGTCAGATTACAGAAGCGAGGGGTGGGCGCGTTTCAGGCGGGCCGCGCGATAATTGCTGACGAGTTAATCCAGCCTCACATTCTCCCGCAGAATTCCAACGTCCTTATCACCGCGCCCGGAGATATTCACGATCACAACTTCCGACTTCTTCATCTTCGGAGCGCGCTTGATGACTTCGGCAACGGCGTGGGCGGATTCGAGCGCTGGAATGATTCCTTCGGTTCGAGCCAGCAGCACGGTTGCTTCAAGCGCTTCGGTGTCAGACGCGGGAACGTATTCGGCGCGGCCCGTATCTTTGAGCATGGCGTGCTCGGGGCCGATGGACGGGTAATCCAGACCGGCGGAGACGGAATGCGTCAGCGCGATCTGGCCGGCCGCATCTTGCAGTACGTAAGAATAAGTTCCCTGCAGAACGCCCGGCGATCCGCCGCGAAAGCGCGCGGCATGTTCACCCAGCGCCGAACCGCGCCCGCCGGCTTCGACTCCGATGAGTTGGACTCTTTTATCTTTCAGAAAGTCGTAGAAGATGCCGATGGAGTTCGACCCTCCGCCTACGCAGGCGATGATGGTCTTCGGAAGCTTGCCTTCGACTTTGAGAATCTGGGCGCGTGCTTCGCGTCCGATGACGCGATGAAAGTCGCGCACCATGGTCGGATAAGGATGCGCTCCGAGCACGCTGCCGAGCAGGTAATGCGTGGTGCGCACGTTCGTGACCCAGTCGCGCATCGCTTCGTTGATGGCGTCTTTCAGAGTGCAGGAACCGGAAGAGACGCCGCGAACCTCCGCTCCCAGCAGCCTCATGCGGAAAACGTTGAGTTCCTGGCGGCGCATGTCTTCCGTGCCCATATAGACCACGCACTCGAAACCAAGCAAAGCGCACACTGTAGCCGTGGCGACGCCGTGCTGACCGGCGCCGGTCTCCGCGATCACGCGATGCTTGCCCATGCGCTCGACCAGCAAGCCCTGACCGAGGCAGTTGTTGATCTTGTGGGCTCCGGTATGGAGCAGGTCTTCGCGCTTGAGGTAAATTCTCGCGCCGCCGAGTTCCGCGGTCAGGCGCCGGGCGAAGAAGAGGGGCGTGGGGCGTCCGGCGTAGGTTTTTAGCAGAAGGTCGAGACGCTGCTGGAACTTGCGATCGCGCTTCGCTTTTTCGTAGGCGCGTTCCAGTTCATCGAGCGCGGCCATCAGCGTTTCGGGAACGTAGCGGCCGCCATACACGCCAAAACGGCCGGGAGGATTTGCGGCGCTTCGCCTAGGTGCGCGCCCAAAAGACGGGCGCGAACCTGGGGCACCAACGTTCTTGCGCGATTTGAGACTGCCCGTCGTTGCGGTCGCCATCGTCAGTTCGCCTCTTCCATGGCCCGCACCGCCTGCACAAAGGCGCGGACTCTTCGGGAATCTTTTTTGCCCGGCGCGCTTTCCACGCCTGTAGAAACGTCGACCCCCCAGGGATGAAGCAGGTGGATCGCTTCCTGCACGTTGCCCGGATGCAGGCCCCCGGCAACGATCAGTTTGCTGACGCTGTTGATGATTCCGGCCCACGGCTGGACGCGTTCCCAGTCGAAAGTTTCTCCTGTGCCGCCCCGCCGTTTGTCGTTCGAGGAATCAAGCAGAACACCCGAGACCACGCCCGGACGGAAGCCGTGCGTCTCGAGAAACAGGTCTCCGTTCTTGGCGACGTGAATCTTGTGCACTCGCTTGCCTTTGTAGGCTTCGTCTTCCTCGACCAGTCCAGCCGCGACCGGGTCCCATCCGACGGATTGTTCGCCCGGCGCGTCGAAAATCTTCGCCGGCCAGGTGCGGAAAATCATAGGCCGGCGTGTTCCGTTGCCGGATGCCTCACGGCCAACTGTCTGCTGGGCAAGTTCGTCGAAGAGCGCGCGGCTGAAATCGGTATTTTCATCGCCATGCAACTGCACCGCCGTGAGGCCGGCCTGTCTGGCGACGCCTCCTACATGATCCACGGTCTCGTTGACGAATACGCCAACCCTTTCTAGGTGTGGCGGCATCTTGGCGGCGATCGAGGCGGCGGTTTCGGGAGTGACATGGCGCGCACTCTTCGGATAGAACACAAAGCCCAACGCGTTGGCGCCCGCTTCAGCGGCGGCCAGCGCGTCGTCGAGGTTCGTGATTCCGCAGATCTTGATCCAAGTCATGGCGTCGGCAATCAGCGATCAGTCGTTGCGATCGGTTGTCAGTTCGTAATGCCTTCCCCGAACCCCAGAGTCGGCTCCCGCAATCTCATCAGCTCTTCTCGCGGGTGCTTCGCCTTCATCAAAGATTCGCCGATCAGGAAGGCTTCGTAGCCCGCGGAACGCAGTCGAGCGATATCCGCGCCGTTCCGGATGCCGCTCTCAGCAACCCGTACGCATGTCGAGGGTATCTTGCCTGCGAGCCGGCATGCGGTTTCGAGATTAACCTCGAAGGTCCTTAGATCGCGGCTGTTGACGCCGATCAGGTCGCAACCGGCGTCGAGCGCGCGTTGCAGTTCCTGCTCGTCGTGGGTTTCGCAGAGAACGTCGAGGTCATGGGAGCGCGCGATCCTGGCCAACGCGACCAGTTCTTTCTGCTCGAGGGCGGCGACGATCAGTAGAATCGCGTCGGCAAAATAGGCTCTGGCCTCCACGATCTGGAACTCATCGACGATGAAATCCTTGCGCAAGCAGGGTAGAGTGCAGTGCGACGAGGCTTCGCGCAGATAGTCCAGCGCGCCCTGAAAAAATTGTTCGTTGGTCAACACCGACAGCGCAGCCGCACCTGCCTGTTCAAGCTCCCGCGCCAGTTCCGATGGTCTGAAATCCGCCCGTATCAGTCCCTTCGAGGGCGAAGCTTTCTTCAGTTCGGCGATCACCGCGATTCCGTCCTGCGCCACCCGCCGCAGTCGATTCCGAAATCCGCGTGGAGTGTGTTTCGCGGCCGCTCTTTCCAACGCATTCAGATCAGAGCTTCGCTGGTTGCCCGACCCGGACTCGGACCAGCGCTGGGACAGGCTCTGGCGCGTGGCCGCAACAATGGAATCAAGGGAGGGAGGCATGACCGCTATTTCATTATACGGAAGGTCCCAGATTCAGTCAGAGTCCGGGCCACGACCAACCAACCCAATTCCATGTGATACTCATCATTGACCCAACTTCCAGCAAGGTGCTATAAACGACTGTTTTGTGCCGGAGTGTGTAGCCTGATAGTTGAGTTCGGCTCCATGCGGACGGCACGAGTTTTCCGACGCGGCCAAATCGGCACTCCTCTTTATCGTTATGCCTGGCGGTGGAAGCGTGTTCGGAGCGTGTTCAGAACTCCGGTGGCGGATGCACAGGTGGCGGACGGAATCCTCCATTTAACACTTACGCCCCCGCAGCAAAGCACGCGTCGTGACCCCTGAATAGGATTTCTTAGGAGGATTGTAATGCGCACTTGGAACGCCCAGCTTGCGTCCGTGGGACGCCGTTTTTCCGTGAAATGCCTCGCCAAAGTTTCCACTCTGGCCTCTCTGCTGCTCCTGACGGCCAGTTCCGCGCTCGCCCAGCCCGCCGAATCTGGCGGCGAAGCGGCCCTGAAACTGCCTGACCTTTCCTCCGTCTCTTTCCTGGGCGTGGACGGCCATCGCTTGCTGATGATCGGCTTGCTGTTCTGCGTTTTTGGCCTGGGCTTTGGCATGGCCATCTTCATGCGTCTGAAGAACCTGCCCGTCCACCGCTCCATGCGCGAAATCTCGGAACTGATTTACGAAACCTGTAAGACCTACCTCATCACGCAGGGCAAGTTCCTGATGCTGCTCTGGGTTTTTATCGCGACCATTATCGCCGTCTACTTTGGCGTGCTCCGGGGCTTCGAAATTCCGCGCGTCGTGATCATCCTGGTGTTCAGTCTGGTGGGAATCGCGGGCAGTTACGGTGTGGCGTGGTTTGGCATCCGCGTCAATACCTTCGCGAACTCGCGGACAGCCTTTGCCTCACTCCCCGGCAAGCCTTATCCGGTTTATCAGATCCCGCTCGAAGCCGGAATGTCGATCGGCATGATGCTGATATCTGTCGAACTGCTCATCATGCTCTTCATCCTGCTATTCGTGCCCGGCGACTATGCCGGCCCTTGCTTCATCGGGTTCGCCATCGGTGAATCGCTGGGCGCGGCGGCGCTGCGTATCGCCGGCGGCATTTTCACCAAGATTGCCGATATCGGTTCGGATTTGATGAAGATCGTCTTCAAGATTAAAGAAGACGACGCCCGCAATCCCGGCGTCATCGCCGATTGCACCGGCGACAATGCCGGCGACTCCGTTGGCCCTTCCGCCGACGGTTTCGAAACCTATGGCGTCACCGGCGTCGCCCTCATCACCTTTATTTTGCTGGGTGTAAAGGACCCCGCCATCCAGGTGCAGTTGCTGGTGTGGATTTTCGTGATGCGAATCATGATGCTGGTCTCCAGCGCCCTGGCATATTTCATCAATGGCGCTATCGCCAAGGCCCGCTACGGCAACGCCCAGGAGATGAATTTTGAAACTCCGCTGACCACGCTGGTCTGGCTCACTTCCATCGTTTCCATCGTTGCCACTTACATCGTTTCCTATTTCATCATTCCCAACCTCGGCGGCGACCTCACGCAGTGGTGGAAGCTGGCGTCGATCATCTCCTGCGGCACTCTCGCCGGAGCGCTCATCCCCGAACTGGTCAAGGCATTTACGTCGGTGGAATCGCGTCACGTCAACGAAGTAGTGACTTCCTCGAAGGAAGGCGGAGCATCGCTCGGCATTCTCTCCGGACTGGTCGCCGGAAATTTCTCCGCCTACTGGCTTGGCTTGGCCATGGTTGCCCTGATGTCGATTGCCTATCTGTTTAGCGGCATGGGGCTCACGGCGGCCGCCACCATGATTGCCGCTCCCGTGTTTGCCTTCGGCCTGGTTGCTTTCGGCTTCCTCGGCATGGGCCCGGTGACCATCGCGGTGGATTCCTACGGCCCGGTTACCGACAATGCCCAGTCCGTGTATGAACTCTCCATGATCGAACAGGTTCCTAACATCAAAGGGGAAATCAAGAAGGACTTCAACATCGATGTCAATTTTGAGCGCGCCAAAGACTTGCTCGAAGAAAATGACGGCGCCGGCAACACCTTCAAGGCGACCGCCAAACCGGTGCTCATCGGCACCGCCGTAGTCGGCGCTACGACCATGATTTTTTCCATCATCATGGCCCTGACCGACGGACTGACCAACAACGTCGCCAAGCTCTCCTTGCTACACGCGCCATTTTTTCTGGGCCTGATCACGGGCGGCGCCATGATCTATTGGTTTACCGGCGCGTCCATGCAGGCGGTCACCACCGGAGCGTATCGCGCGGTCGAGTTCATCAAGGCCAACATTAAACTCGAGAGCGCGGAGAAGGCGTCCGTCTCCGACAGCAAGAAGGTGGTCGAGATCTGCACCAAGTACGCTCAGAAGGGAATGTTCAACATCTTTCTGGCCGTCTTCTTCGGGACCTTGGCCTTCGCTTTTGTGGAGCCGTTCTTTTTTATCGGCTACCTCATCTCGATTGCGATTTTCGGCCTCTACCAGGCCATCTTCATGGCCAATGCCGGGGCCGCGTGGGACAACGCCAAGAAGATCGTCGAAACCAAACTCAAGCAGAAAGGCACGCCCCTCCACGACGCTACCGTGATTGGCGATACCGTGGGCGATCCCTTTAAAGATACTTCGTCCGTGGCCATGAACCCAGTGATCAAGTTCACCACGCTCTTCGGACTGCTGGCGGTTGAATTAGCCGTCTCGCTGACGCACGATCATGGCGCCGGGCTGACTCACATTTTTGCCCTGGCTTTCTTCGCCGTCTCAGTGTCTTTCGTCTACCGGTCGTTCTACGGCATGCGAATCAGTTCCGAGTAACGAGCTTGCGGAGGATGGCGGTCGCTATTTAAGTAGAAAACAAGAAAACGCCGTCCACTATCTCTGGACGGCGTTTTGACTATGCGTGGACTGCTACTGCTTCGTGAAAGTGGGCGTGTCCAGATCGCCGGCGCAGAGGCCATCGATCACGTCGTAAGTTCCCTTCATGCTCGTCGGCGTTGCTGGGTTATTCAAGAGGACCTGAGTATACGAGAAGTCTCCCGTGCTACCGTCGGTTTCGTTCGTGCTGCCGTTCACCAGGAGGTATGGGCCGGCAATGAACGCGCTGCTCACAGTCCCGTTGACCGAGCAACTGGAATTGGTAAACGTGAGATTGCCAGTGATCGCAAAAGTTCCGTCCATCGAGGCAGTCGCGGCCTCCGTCAACGCCAGCGCCAGCGTGACGTTCGACCCACCCGAACCTGTGATCGGCCCGCTCCAAGTGCCGCTGATGGATGGCACTGCGCTTGCGCTTATGCTGCCCGTATCCCCATCGGCACATCCGCCTACTACGCTGTAAGTGCCGCTCAGACTCGAAGCGGTTCCAGAAGCCGTTACCGTCACTATTTGGCCCCCGGTCGAAGCCGAAGTGAGCGTCACGTCCTTGCCCTTGACCGTTCCCGTGAACGCTACCGTCGTTGAAGAACTGAAGCAACTCGAGTTAACCACGTACATCATGCCCGCCACGTCGCTTCCAGTCTGCGTCAGATTTCCGCCGACGTAGAACGTCGATCCGCTGCTGGGAACCGCAGTCATCGACCAATTGCCTTGCGTCAGTGCCAGATTACTGCTTGAGCCACATCCTGCGAGCGCTAGGGCTAAGGTGCCAACTAGCAGTGGCAGGAAAACAAAATTGGAAAGATTTGCGAACTTCATAATTCCTCCTGGGGGTGTACGTCCTGAGGGACTAGCACCAACGGTATAAATTTCGACGATTCCAGGGTCTTTTGGAAGATTACTTCCGTATGCCACTCGCTTGAGGAGGTAACGAAAGTCACCAGCGTCGGCGACAACCTGATACACGTGGCTCAGAACAGAGATTTTCTAAAATCCAGTCCCTTCATGGACGCCCGCGCTTGCCCCAAACCTTGCATCCTGGAGAGTGGAAAATTGATCTCCTGGCGATCAGAGCTCAATACGCGTTGCGCATCCTGTCCTGAACGCTTTTGGCCAGCCTTTGAATCTCCTGCGCCTTCTTGATCACATCTAGAGAGAGTACGTTGGCGCCGGTTTTGTCCACGTTTTGCTTAAGTTCGGCGGTGAGGGCCACTAGTTTCTCGGTGTCAATCCGGAGCTGCAATTGCCGTTCACTGACCGTGCGCGTTATCAGTTCCTGCTGTAATTGTTGATGCGGATCGCTGGATGTGCCATTGTGCTCCGCCTCGCGCTCGGCAGCAATCTTCTGCACCTGCGCCGCATTCACCGGAGTAGTTTTCGACTGGGAGTCTGCCCGCACGGCAAAGAGTGTGAGCGACAAAATCAGAATGACAACATACTTCCACATGGATTTGAACATCGACCGGGCTCCTGCATAGCGACTCGCAGTTTGCGAAGCGCTAAGCACTGTGTAGCACAGTTCCCGCGGACTCCTGGTGGACAATTAGCTGGATTCAAAGACGAAAGTAACTGGCGTCGACCTCGTCGCGACCGCGCAGGGAGTACAGACGAGACCTGAGCTTTCTAGTTGCGCAGGGACACAAGGGACCGGTCTGAGGTGTGTGATATTTGATCATCCACTTCAGTAAGAAACATCTCGAAGGGCATCGAGGTATCGAACAATTCGTTCAAATTATCAGAGGCTGATCGATAGATGTGAGCGAGTGGCTCACTACCACCCATTCTTCCACTGACGGCTAGAGTTTGGATGCAAGAGGATATTGGGCGTGTACGGACGCCCCTGCGCCGAAGACGTAAGCTTTCATTCTTCCCGCACGTCACTGCGATGCTACAAGCGCACGGCGTGAAACGCATGGAGTTTATTCTTTACGCAGGCCTGGGCGGGCGAGGACGCCCGCCCTACGTTTTCTACAGTTGGCTCATCTTGGCCAAAAACTCGCTGTTCGTCGCGGCCTTGGCCAGCCGCTCAATCAGCAACTCCATGGCTTCCACCGGAGACAACGGGTTCAGCACTTTGCGCAGCACCCAGATGCGCTGCAAATCTTCTTTCGGAATCAGCAGCTCCTCTTTACGCGTGCCCGAGCGCTGGATATCAATGGCGGGGAATGTCCGCTTGTCGACCAGTTTGCGGTCGAGGATGATTTCCGAGTTGCCCGTGCCCTTGAATTCTTCGAAGATCACGTCATCCATTCTCGAACCGGTGTCGATCAGCGCGGTCGCGATGATGGTCAGCGAGCCGCCTTCTTCGATGTTGCGCGCGGATCCAAAGAAACGCTTCGGCCGCTGCAAGGCGTTCGAATCGACGCCGCCCGAGAGCACCTTGCCTGAAGGCGGAACAATCGTGTTATAAGCGCGAGCTAAGCGCGTGATCGAATCCAGCAGAATCACCACGTCGCGCTTGTGCTCGACTAATCGCTTCGCCTTTTCAATCACCATTTCCGCCACCTGCACGTGCCGGGCAGCGGGCTCGTCGAAGGTTGACGAGATAACCTCTCCTTTGACCGAGCGCTGCATGTCCGTGACTTCTTCCGGACGTTCGTCGATCAGCAGCACCATCAGCACGACTTCCGGGTGGTTTGTCGTAATCGAGTTCGCTACGTTCTGTAGCAGCATGGTTTTGCCGGCGCGCGGCGGCGAGACTATGAGACCGCGCTGTCCCTTGCCGAGCGGTGTGAGCAGGTCCATTACGCGCGCGCTGATATTCTCGCGCACAGTTTCGAGCTTCAACCGCTCCTGCGGATACAGCGGCGTCAGGTTGTCAAACAGAATCTTATTGCGCGCCTCGTCGGGCGATTCAAAATTAACCGCCTCGATTTTGACCAGCGCAAAATATTTCTCGCCCTCATGTGGCGGCCGCACCTGTCCGCTGATGGTGTCTCCGGTTTTCAAGTCAAACTTGCGGATTTGCGACGGCGACACATAAATGTCGTCGGGACCGGGCAGGTAGTTATAGTCGGGCGAGCGCAGAAAACCGTAGCCGTCAGGGAGGATCTCCAGCACACCTTCGGCGAAGATGTGTCCTTCTTTTTCGCTTTGCGCCTGCAGGATCTTGAAGATGAGATCCTGTTTGCGGAGGCCGCTGGCGCCGGGCAGTTCCAACGATCGGGCGATCTTGGTCAACTCGGTAATGTTCTTTTCTTTCAGTTCTGCGATGGTCATATTTACCTACGTGGAGTTTTTTCTTCGGGAGGGATTCTCTCGGGGTAAAACTCTTTGCCGCCGTGCGGGCACACGGCGGAGCTGCTTAGGCAGCTCGCCGTTGTGCTTCGGCAAAGTTCTCGGGTTCACTCAGGATGTCATGACGTTCCGCATCGGCGATCTTGTCAAAAACATCGTTCATGGTTTCCTGAATGCGGGTGTTCGGCTTATGAAATTTCCGCGTTGCCTTCGAGGCCAACTGGCAAAGCATGTACCGGTTCCGCAAAGTATGTAGCGCGTCAAATACGCGATCAGATCGCATTAGGTCTTTCTCCTTCAACAGGAATCATTTAGGCCGCTAATCCCATCGTCCCCCAAGGGGATGGTCGCCTACGGCTAGCCAAGCTGCAATTCGGGCTAGGTGCAAAAGGATTTGCCAGAATTACCCAAGTAGATGCCCCGCCCAACCCGAAAGTTGCTCAATTCTCTAAGGATTCACCACAACGCGGGCGGAGGTTCGTCGGGACCGGAAGAACTTGCCTCTTAGTGTCCTGAGAACGCCTAAGTATAACAAACCGCTGGGGACGGTCAAGAAGAATTTGCAAGTTCCTGTGCCGAAAGCACGTAACCCTTCCGGCACCCGTCTCCCGCCTGCTTCTAGAGGTCTACTTAAGAGCGGCCAGCCGCTTTGACAGCCGGGACTTGTACCGCGAGGCGGTGTTCTGGTGGAGAACTCCCTTTTGGATCGCCTTATCGAGGGCGGAAACCGTCTCTCGATACGTCTGTCCCGAAGCGTCTTTGTCGCCCTTTTCCAGACTCTCGCGCAGGTTCCGCAGTGCGGTGCGCAGTTGCGATGCATTGGCCCGGTTGCGGGCGGTTCGTTTCGTTGTCTGACGGGCGCGTTTGAGCGCCGAAAAATGATTTGCCATGCGGCTTGATTACCTTTGTGTGCCCTGGATTGCGCCAGGAAGATATTCGGGTAGGAACCGAAGTTGTATTCTACGGGAGCAAGTCGCACCGGGTCAAATACATATGAAGCTGCCTGTCAATCCGCTGGACCGGCTCAAGATTCTCTTCAACTCTTCAACTCCCATCGTCGTCATGGAGACAGTTGAGGAAGTACGCGCTCTGACGTTGGTTCGTGCTGCCTGTTCGGACCTCAACCTGGCAGTTTTCGAGTGGACCATCGCCGACGGGCTGGTCCGATCTGGCAGCGGTGTCGGCGCTCCGCCGAATCAGGCACCATCGCGCGCCGCGTGGTCCCCGGTCAGTAGCGATGCGGGAGCGGCTCAAAAGACGGCCATGTACAACACCGCCGACCCGGTGCAGGCGCTGGCCAACCTCGAATCCATGACCATTGAAGCGGTCTTCGTGTTGAAGGATTTTCATCGCCACATGGACAATCCGGTGGTGGTGCGCCGGTTGCGCGATGTCGGGCAGAAGTTCTCCGCGAATCGAAGAACGCTGGTATTGACTGCCCCCGCCATCGAAATGCCCGCAGAACTGGTAAGCCTGGTGGAGTTTCTCGATCTGCCCCTGCCCGATCTCGACCGCCTGCGCGAAATCATCCGCGAGACTTTTACACGCCTCGCCGGAGCCCACGCCCTGAAACTGCAGCTCGATGCCAACGGCGTCGACGCCATGGCCGCGAACTTGCGCGGCTTAACCGAAGAAGCCGCGGAACGCGCCATTTCGCAGACCGTCGTCGGGCGACTGGCGCTTTCGCCGGACTGCATCACCGATGTGCTGGACTCCAAGAAGGCTTTGCTAAAGCGCTCCGAGATGCTCGAGTTTGTGGACTCTACCGACGACCTGGCGAGTGTAGGCGGTCTCGACAATCTGAAAGGCTGGCTCCAGCAGCGCCGCGGGGCATGGGAGGAAGGCGCCCTCAAATTCGGCCTCGATCCACCGAAGGGCGTCATCCTACTGGGCGTGCAGGGATGCGGCAAAAGTCTCTGCGCCCGCGCCGTTGCCGGAGAATGGAAACTGCCGCTGGTGAAGTTCGATACCGCCGCCGTTTACGACAAGTTCATCGGCGAAACCGAAAAACGCATTCAGAAAGTCTTCCGGGTAGCCGAGGGCCTCGCCCCCTGCATCTTGTGGATCGACGAACTGGAAAAAGTTTTCGCCGGAAGTGGCCCCGATTCCGCCAGCGCCGATGCCGGCGTTTCCTCGCGCTTGCTGGCGTCGTTTCTTTCCTGGATGCAGGAGCGCAAGCCCTCCGTCTTCGTAGCCGCCACCTGCAACAACGTAACCGTGCTCCCGCCAGAACTGATCCGCAAAGGCCGCTTCGACGAACTCTTCTTCGTAGACCTGCCCAGCTCAGCCGAGCGCAAAAAGATATTCTCCATCCAGCTAACCAAGCGCAAACGCAATCCCGCTGCCTATGACCTGGAACAGGCAGCCGCCACCGCCAAAGGCTTCTCGGGAGCCGAGATAGAATCCGCCGTCCAAACCGCCCTCTACGCCGCCTTCGCCCGCAAGCAGGAATTAAGCACGGAAGACCTGCTGACCGCGCTCTCGTCCACGGTGCCGCTGTCGGTCACGCGGGCGGAAGAAATTGCCCAGCTACGGGCATGGGCTAAGGACCGCGCGGTGTGGGCATCGTTGCCGGAAGCAAAGAAAGAAGGCGCATAAGTTGTAGCTCCGGCGTCCACGCCGACTGTCCCGCGGAAAGACTACTGCCCAGCTAAGCCCAGTCATGAGCGCTGTCGCCTCGTGCCTATTGAAAAAGTCACGTCGATCAGCAGGATGAGATTGAGCAGAAGCATGGTAGCATCGGGCCATTACAGCCCGGCCGGCAACGGCGCCGGGAGAAACGCCAGCCTTAACAGTTCCCGTGCGACCTGTGCCTCCGTCCATTCGGGATGGTCCCGCCGAATTCCTTCCTTCGCCAGTTCGCGGGCGAAGAAACTCATCTCGAGCGCAAGCAGCAGACGCTGCTCCCCCGACATGGCGCTCTGAATCTGAAGCTGGAGAGCGTGCGCCGCCGGGCTTGTGTCGCTCATCGCCATGGGCAGATGTTAGCATGCTACCGCGCATTGCCCTCAGATTCGGCTGAACATTTCGAGCAGCGTTGCGGAGACGTCCTGTGCGGTTTTAGCAGAGACCTTTCCCAGCATCCGAACCAATCGCTGCCGGTCCACGGCACGGAGTCGGTCGAGCGCCACCTGCCCTTGCTTTCCCTGAAAGCGTACTCCTACGCGCGTGGGGTACGGCCGCGTGACCGTGGTCATTGGAGCAATAATGACGGCTCGCAGATACTCGTTCATCTCATCGGGAGAGAGGACCAGACAAGGGCGAGTTTTCTGGATCTCCGACCCATGGGTGGAATCCAGCGTCACGAGCCAGACCTGATCCCGTTTTGGCGAGCCTTGTTGCGAACTGTGTTGCGAACCGTGTTGCGAACTATGTGCCGCGCTCACCACCGCCATTCCTCACGGTCGAATTCATTCGATCCCGCGCTCTTCAGCATGAGATCGTCTTGCGCGCCATGGCCAGATGCGCGGAAAGCCCCGTCCCAGCCTTGGCGTGGCCGGCGCTCTGGCGAGATGATCAAACGATCGCTCTCAACCCGTACTTCGACGGTCTCCCCGAACCCGCATTGCTCGATCAACGGCTTCGGTATACGAATGCCGCGGGAATTGCCGATCCGAACCAACTCTGTCCTCATGTCCAGAAATACCTCTGTAATTACATTGTAAGCACGGCAGGCTAATTTGGCAACCGCCGGGGGGCGGTGCGCCTCCATCGTGTGTGGCCGGCAACCTCGGGAAACGGTCCTCTGCATCCGATGCCATTGACTCCCCCGCCCGCCCGCGCTACGCTGATGTCAAATGGTTGGTAACCGCCCCGTCGTTGGGGTGCGCAATCCGGTCTGCTCCATTTCCAGGTCCTTTTCCTTGCGCGCAAGAAACGTCGGCGCATTTTGGTCCGCATCCGCCGAAACAGGTCCAGATCAACCTCGTCCCGGTTACGAGAATCCAAGCGTGAGCCCGGTCGGCTGCTGGAGGCGGCGCTTCAATCCTGAATGAAAAAAAATATTGATCTCACCCCTGACATCGAAACCCTGTTCGGCACGCGCGATGAAAATCTCCACGTGCTCGAAGACGGCCTGAACATCAATATCGATCTGCGCTCGGATCGTATTGAACTGGAAGGCGCGCCCCGCGACGTGGCCCGCGCCGAACAGTTGTTCGCCGACTACGAACACCTGCGGAAGTCCGGCCACCAGTTCGTCAACGGCGACCTGAGCAGCATGTTGCGCGTGGTCGTCAACGATCCGAACGCAACTCTGCGTGGCCTGGCTGAAGCCGGACGCCAGCGTTCCTTTGGACGCCGCACCGTCCAGCCCAAAAGCCCCAATCAGCGCCGCTACCTCGAAGCCATCGAAAAGCACGACATGGTCTTCGGTGTTGGTCCCGCCGGTACCGGCAAGACGTATCTCGCCGTGGCCATGGCCATCTCCGCCCTGCTCAATAAGCAGGTGAATCGGATTATCCTCGCGCGGCCCGCCGTCGAAGCCGGAGAACGTCTCGGCTTTCTCCCCGGCACGTTGCAGGAGAAAATCGATCCTTATCTGCGTCCCTTGTATGACGCCCTCTTTGATATGCTTGAACCGGAGCGCGTCGAACGCTACTTGGAAAAGAATGTTATCGAGATCGCGCCCATTGCTTTTATGCGCGGACGCACCCTGAACGATTCGTTCGTCATCCTTGACGAAGCGCAGAACACAACTTCAGAGCAGATGAAAATGTTTGTCACCCGCCTGGGATTTGGTTCCAAGGCGGTGATCACCGGCGACGTCACGCAGATCGACTTACCTAGCGCGCGCCGCAGCGGTTTGATCGAAGCCGTCGATATCCTGCAGGGCGTGAACGGACTGGCGTTCGTGCACTTCGACGAAAGCGACGTCGTGCGCCATCATCTGGTGCAGAGGATCATCCGCGCCTACGACGAACACAAAGCGCGGCTGGCGGAACAGCAATTACCGTTGCTCGAGCCCAAGCCCGCTGCGTTGCCTCCGCCGCCCGATGAACCCCGCTTGCGCAATTGAGCGAATGGTGTGGCGCGGACACTCTTGTCCGCGAAAAGTCGGGGCAAAGTCAAAGGCCGCGGGCAAGAGTGTCGTGCCACACAGAAGGGAGTCGCGCCGCTACCCTCCTTTTCGCATTGCCTGTGCGGATGTGGGAGAGAGACGACTTTGGTCATCTTTCAAAAGCCTGTAGCCGATCTGACCGAGTTGGCTCTGAGCCGCTTTGTCTCTCGTGCCTCCCGCGCCGCGGGGTTGCAGGGCGCAATCAACGTGCTCTTAACCTCGAGCGCCGACATGAGGGCTCTGAACCGGCGTTTTCGAGGAAAAAACAAAGCGACCGACGTGCTCTCGTTTCCCGCCGAACCCGGCGCGAACAGGCAATTCGCCGGTGAAATTGCCATTTCATCGGAAATCGCAGCGCGAAATGCCCGGGCTCTCGGACACTTTCCGGCGGAAGAAGTTAAGATTCTTGTGTTGCACGGCATCCTGCATCTGCGCGGCCTCGATCACGAGTGCGACACTGGACAGATGGCCAGACGCGAAAAACAATTGCGCGCAAAACTTCATCTCCCGCCCGGACTGATTGAGCGAGCGACGACTTCCGTTGCCCGCCGGAAGCGCCCGTCATGATCGGCGTCACCATCGCTCTCGCCCTGCTCTTTGGCCTGCTCGCCCTGGTCTCTTACGTTGACCGTCTCTACCAGGAGATCGGCAAGTTCCTCTCCCGCGATTTCCAGGACAACATCGACGCCTTCGAGCAGATCGTCGAGCCACGCCTCGGCGTAACCCGCGCGCGCGCCGCGCTCTCCATGGCCATTCTCGCGCAACTGGTTACCGCGGCGATTGCCCTCATCGTCGGCTTCACCGTGTTTCGCGATCGTGCCTGGAGCATTTACGAAGTCCTCGAAGCCACGCTCAGCCTCGTACTGGTCATCATCGTTTTTAACCGCCTGCTTCCCTTTGTCTTTTTTTCGCGCTCCCAGGGACGCTGGCTGGCCCGCTGGGTCCCGCTCTTGCGTGTCCTGATCTACCTGGTTTTACCGGTGACCCTGGTGCTCGGGTTCTGCCAGTCGGTCGCCGCGCTCACCCGCGAACACGCCGACGCGCAACCCGAAACTCCTTCCGAAGCCGTCGATGCCCTGATCGAAGCCGGACAGGAAGAAGGCATCATCCAGGAAGGCGATCGCGAACTCATCCAGTCGGTCGTCGAGTTCAGCGGCAAAACGGTTCGCGAGGCGATGAAGCCGCGCCCCGAAATGGTCGCTGTCCCTTCCGATTACACGGTCGAGAAAATCGTCGAGTTGCTCCGGGTTAAGCCCTTCTCCCGCATCCCTGTCTACGAAGGTTCGATTCATCACATCAAAGGCATTCTCCATACTCAGGACGTGCTCCAGGTGCCCGACTCCGAGGCACATACCCGCACCGTCGCGACCCTGATGCGCAAGGATGTATATTTTGTTCCGGAGAGCAAGTTAGTCAGCGACCTGCTGCGCGAGATGCAGCGCAGTAACGTTCGCATGGCGATCGTGGTCGATGAATACGGCGGCGTCGCCGGCCTGGTGACCATCGAAGACTTGGTCGAAGAAATTGTAGGAGAGATCGGAGATGAGCACGAGAAAGCCCAGGTCGTGCAGGAAAACGACCACTCCTATATCGTCCCCGGCAATATGGATATCGACCGCCTCGACGAACTCTTCGGTCTGCGTCCGGAGGGCCACGAGTCCTCGACCATCGCTGGCCTGGTCAGCGAAATCGCCGGCCGCATTCCCAAGAAAGGCGAAATCATTGAAGACCAAGGCCTGAGGTTTGAAGTCCTGGACTCGACCGATCGCCGGGTTGAGCGCGTTCGAATCACCACCACCGAACCCAAACAGATGAAGTTGATTTGAGATGAGTGCGTCTGGGTAGGGAGAAAAGTGACGCCCCGCTCATTCAGTGCAGGAATGAGCGGGGCGGGTTGTCCGTTCTCGTCGATCGATAACGGCGAGTTAGTTTTCTCCCGCTAACGACGTGGCCAGTGATTCGCCATCCGCCGTGGCCGTCGTCGCGCCCCAAACCACACTGCTGGCGGACGTAGACGTCGTGCTCCAGATCACGTTGAAGGCGTTAGTGTTCTTCGTGCCCCAGACTACCGACGATCCCCAGACCACTGAACTGCCGGCTACGTTCGTTCCCCAAACCACCGAGGTCGAAAAGACCTTGGTTCCCCAAACCACCGAACTGCCAGCCACCACCGAATTTCCGTTGGTGAGCGCAACCGTGTTGTTCGAGGAGTTGTATGAGACGCTCGGAGATAACGCCGCACCCACCGTCGCCGGCGCCAGGTCGTTGTTGGCCAGCGCCGCCGCAACGTCGAGATATCCCGCTCCAATCGTGAACAGATCGTAGTAAGAAGTGTAGGTCTGCCCAGTCGTAGGATCGACGGCAACACTGTAAGCTGGAAAGTTCTTATAGGCGGTCTTCATCAGCCGGGCCTTGACCTGGTCCGGAGTCAATGAAGGCTGCGCCGCCAGCAGCAGGGCGACCGCGCCGGACGCTGCCGGAGTCGCCATGCTGGTGCCGCTCAGGATGAAATAATCGTTGGAGTTGCCCGGAACCATATTGCCCGGGTACTTCCTGGCCAGCGTGCTGGTCAAGTCGGCCAAGGACGGCACCATGTTGCCCGGAGCGACGATGTCGGGCTTCACGACGTGGTCATAAGTGGTCGGCCCTTTTGAACTGTAGCTGGCGATGCGATCGTCGGTTCGGGTCGCTGTGTCCATGGTCTTCATCGCGCCAACGGTGATGACCAGGGGATCGTTGCCCGGCGCCGTAATCGTTCCGTAGCCGTCGCTGCCCTTTAAGCTCACCCGGCCATAATTGCCCGCTGCCGCGACCACCACGATGCCCGCTTTCCAGGCCGATTCCACTGCCTGGCAAAGAGGATCCTTGGCGTAGGGAACGAAAACTCCGCGCCCCAGCGACAGGTTGATGATCCGAATGTTGTAGACGGGTTTCAGCGAGATCGCAGTCTGAATGGCCGCGATCACCTGGCTATCTTTGCCCGAGCCCGTACCATCCAGCGCGCGCAGATCGATCAGATTTGCGTCCCTGGCAACTCCGGCAAATTGGCCGCCTGACATTGTGCCAGTACCAGCGATGATGCCGGCAACGTGCGTGCCGTGGCCGTAGGTGTCATACACCAGCGAGCCCGAGGAGTTGAACTCGTTCGCTCCCGTAAAATCCTGGTGATAAAGCACCCGGTTAAACGTGCCAGCCATGTTCCACCAGTCGACGTGGTTCGGATTGATGCCGCTGTCAATCACGGCCACGCCAATCCCGGTTCCGTTGTAGCCAGCGTTCCAGGCGGTGTTGACGTTCATCGCGTCGTTGGTGTAATCGTCCATCCCTTTCACGGGATGATCGACACTTACAAACTCAACCTCAGGATCGTTCTCCAAAGCCGCCAGCGCATTGACTGGGACTGAGAAGGACGCGCCTTTGATCAGGTCCAGTTTGGCCCCGAGCCGTCCGCCGTTCTTCTGCAACCGTCCCAGAGTTTCCTTCTGCGGCGCTTGCTTGTATTGCACGATGACCTGGACATTCTTGTTTCCGCCCAACCCCTGCCGTGCCTGCGTCAGTTGGTGGTTCAGTTCGGAAGCGATCCGCGGCGAAAGCTGCGCCCGCTCCGTCATGTCCCCACTCTGCGCGAAGCCCATTCCGCCGACCAGCATCAAGGCCAATGCGGCCAATCGTCTGCCCCATGCAGCACTGCCCCGTTGTCCCCGTTTCGCCGGCTTTCCAGCTTTTCTTGTGCGTTCCATTTTTACAACCCTTTCTTCTTGCGAGGGCCTTTTTGTAGACCTCTCGAATCCACGACTGATATAGCACGGGCCGTACCAATGAGACCTGCCTGTAAGTCATTGAATGGATTGATTACTTCCTTGTTTGTCGACTGCATTTATGGGCCAATCTGTCTCCTGCCCACTGGCTTGGGCCAGTTTGTCCCCGAGCGCCGCGACAACCATGTCCCTCTGATGGCCCGACGAGGTTACGAAGGGGTACCGACGACGCACGTTACCTCAGCCTCGCGACGTCCGTGTCGCGCGCACTGGGTAGGCTTCTAAAAAGAAACGGAGTGGGAGATCGGAGCAGAGATGTGACATCGATACTCGACAAAAAAAGCCCCGCTCCGTCGCGATCCTGGCGAAGGAGCGGGGCTTTCGAATCGCTGATTCGTTGCGGCTGGTTTAGTTCTCTCCAATCGGAGTTACAAACGCCGCATCGCCCTGGCTCACTGAAGCGCCCCAAACCACGCCGCTGGCGTTGGTCGACGTTCCCCAGACAACGCTAAATACGTTATTGGATGAGGTGCCCCAGACCACTGAGCTTCCCCAAACCACCGAGCTTCGCGCCACCGACGAGTTGCCGTTGGAGAGGCTCACCGTCTGGTTCTTGGCGTTATAAGTGGCCGTGGGCGACAAGGCCGAGCCTACCGCGGCCGGTGCCAAATCGCTGTTGTTGAAGGCGGCGACCAGGTCCAGATACCCCGCGACAACGGTGAACAGATCATAGTAAGAAGTATAGGTCTGTCCAGTTGTGGGATCGGTGGCTACGCTCGACGTCGGAAACGTCTTATAGGCGGTCTTCATCAGCCGCGCTTTGATTTGGTCCGGCGTCAGCGAACTGCTCTGTTGTAGCATCAGAGCAATCGCTCCCGAGACGATCGGAGTGGCCATGCTGGTGCCGCTCAGCTTGAAGTAATCGGGTTGACCGTCCGTGCCGAGGACGACATTGCCCCGGTTTTCGCTGAGCAAGGTGCTTCCCGGCGCGATCACGCTCACCTCGTAATTACTGGGGCCGACAATGTCGGGCTTTACCACGTGATCCAGCACGGTTGGCCCTTTGGAACTGTAGCTGGCGAGGCGGTCGTCGGTGCGGGCATAGGTTCCATCGTGAATGGTAGCAAATGGTAGCAACGGTTACGGCACTATCGCGGCACCCGGAAACCCGGGCCATTTTGTGCCAACGCGAAGGAAGCGGCTTGGCAGCTAAAACTCACACTGAACCCAAAAATCGGTCGGTGAGTTTGGCCGCAGTCGGCTGCTCTCAGCGGGAAGAAGAAGCGAGCACAGAGAGAAGCAACGGGAAGCCCTTTGCAATCCGAAAACCTAGTACCCTACTCTCATGTCCTTCCACTCCGGATTCGTTTGTATTCTCGGCCGCCCCAACGCGGGCAAGAGCACGCTGCTGAACGCGCTCGTGGGCGAGAAACTGGCCATCATTTCGCCCAAGCCTCAGACCACCCGCAACCGGATTCTGGGCATCATCAACGTGCCTAAAGTGAAGTCGCGCGAGGCCGGGCAAATCGTCCTGATCGATACCCCCGGAGTGCATCAGTCGGGCTCGTCGCTCGGCCGAAAGATGATGTCTGAAGTGCGCGAGGCGCTTGAAGGCTGTGAGTTGATTCTGCTGATCGCCGACGCCAAAAGAAAGTGGGATCGAGATGACGAAATGGTCCTCGACCTGGCGAAAAAGGCAGGCACTCCTGTCTTTCTGCTGCTCAACAAAATCGATCTGCTCGCCGACAAGAGCAAACTGCTGCCGCTGATCGCGCAGTTCCAAACCCTGCATCAGTTCAAGGAGATCGTTCCCATCTCCGCGCTCAAGAAAAAAGGCCTCGACGAACTGCTGGCCTGCGTTCTGAAGGCTCTGCCCAATGGCCCTCGCTATTTTCCCGAGGAGCAAATTACCGACCAACCCGTGCGCTTCATGGCGGCTGAGTTGATCCGCGAACACGTCCTCATGCACACCCACGAAGAGGTTCCGCACGCGGTTTCAGTACTGATCGAGCAGTTCGAAGAGAGTCCAAGATTGACTCGGATTGCTGCTGTGATTTTTTGTGAACGCGAGGGTCACAAAGCCATTCTGCTCGGCAAGGGCGGTCAGATGCTGAAGAAAATTGGAACGGCAGCCCGACTCGATATTGAGAAGATGGTGGGCACCAAGGTTTTTCTCGAACTCTTCGTCAAAATCAAGGCGGGTTGGCGTGATTCGCGAACGTTCGTCGAAGAACTGGATTGGCGGCGTCAGTTGCAACAAATCGGAGGGTTACCTGATCCGGAGGGTTAGACCCCTGGGCAGAGATGCGGTTGGCCGCGTCCTGCCCTGGCGGCCCGAGAGCTATCGGTTTCAACTACTTCCGCTGCCGCCTCACAGGAGGTGGGTCTACGGCAAGGCAATAGGGTTGCCTGCGATTCAAATAAAGTTTGCATCTTAGGCCCTGAGTCCATAGAATCTGTCAGCGTCTTTCCGCATCTGAGTTAGGGAGGGCTGTAAACCAAGGCTCACAGGCATCTATGGCAGATTCCTCGTTACCGAGCGGTCCATCGGCGCAGGCTCCGCAATCCTTCAATTTCGAAGCGGATAAGCTCGACCTCAAACTTAGCGTCACGTTGGCGGCCGATCGCGATGCTGTCGACCCCGTGGTTCGCAGCGTGATGAATGTTGTGCGCGAGATGAAATGCGCTCCGGGGCGGGAAGACGATATTGAACTGGCGTTGACCGAAGCTCTGGCCAATGCAGTCGTGCACGGGGCCAAGAGCGATGCCTCGAAGATTATCGAATGCGACGTGGCCTGGGACCAGCAGCGCGGCATGCTGATCATCGTGCGCGATCCCGGCCCCGGCTTCGATCCCACCAAGATTGCCGATCCCTGCCACGGTGAGAATATCTATTCCAATCACGGCCGCGGCATTTACCTGATCAACCAGTTGATGGACGAAGTGCAGTTCCACAAGAACGGGACCGAAATTCACATGCTGAAGAAATAGTCCTCCGCGGTCAAAGGAAACTGGCGAATTCAATTTTCAAGGAATCGGGTTTCGTCGCCATGAAGTCTTGCATTTTCTGAGAACTGGCAACTGCTCTACTCTTTCGCCGCAATCCCCAGACTCTTCATCTTGCGATACAAATGGCTGCGCTCCAGACCCAGCACTTCCGCGGTGCGGCTGACGTTGCCATGATTTTCATCCAGCTTTTTCAGAATATAGTCGCGCTCGTAGGCCGCTCGCGCCTGGTGCAGCGTGGATCCCTCACTACCCGCCACCCTGCGGTTGCCGTCGCGGTGTACCAGTGGCGGCAGATGTTTGCGCTCAAAGCGCGAGGTCGTGGGATTCATGATCACAATGCGCTCGATCACGTTGCGCAGTTCGCGGACATTTCCCGGCCAGGCATAGCGCATCAGCACGTCGATGGCATCGTCCGTGATTTCCCGGGGACGCCGCCCGTAGGCGGACGCGAACTCCTTCAGAAAATGGCGCGCAAACAGCGGAATATCTTCCTTCCGTTCGCGCAGCGGCGGCACCACGAATGGGACCACATTCAAACGGTAAAACAGGTCCTCGCGGAAGTTTCCCTTGGCGATTTCTTCCTCCAGGTCTTTGTTGGTCGACGCAATCACGCGCACGTCCACCGTAACCGGATCGTCGCTCCCCACCGGGATGAAGCGTTGCTGCTCCAGCGTGCGCAGGACCTTAGACTGCGTCTTCAGACTCATGTCGCCGACTTCATCGAGAAATAAAGTACCGCGGTCGGCCTTTTGAAACTTGCCTTCTTTGTCGGCCGTAGCCCCCGGAAACGACGATTTGCGATGTCCGAACAGTTCGCTGTCGATCAGGTCTTCGGGAATCGCGGCGCAGTTCATCTCGATAAACATTTCGTCTTTGCGCAAACTTTGGGTGTGGATCGCGTGGGCCACCAGTTCCTTGCCCGTTCCCGATTCTCCGTAGATCAGCACCCGTCCGTTGGTGGGCGCCATCAGTCCGATCTGCTGCCGCAGTGCCTTCATGGGAACGCTGTCACCCACGATCACGCTCTTCGACTGCAGTTGCTTGCGCAGGTCGAGATTTTCGTGGCGCAGGCGCCGCGCCTCGATCGCATTCTTGACCAGGATCAGCGTCTTTTCGAGCGATAACGGCTTTTCCGCAAAATCGTAAGCGCCCAGTTTGGTGGCGCGCACCGCCGTCTCGATGGTCCCGTGGCCCGAGATCATAATGACCTCCGGTGGATCCTCCATCTCGCGAATTTTCTCCAGCACTTCGAGGCCGTCGATTCCGGTCAGCCACACATCCAGCAGAATCAGGTCAAAGCTGCTCTTGCGCAGCAATTCGAGGCAGTCTTCGCCACTCGGACTGACGCTGATCCTGTAGCCTTCGTCTTCGAGGATGCCGCGCAAGGAGTCGCGGATGCTGGCTTCGTCATCGACAATCAGGATGTGCGCCATACTTGGCTACGCGCTCACGGCTTCAACCGCCACCGGCAACTCGATCACAAACCGGCTGCCGACCGGCTTGTTTTCTTCCACCCGGATCGAACCCCGGTGGTCTTCCACAATTCGGCTCACGATGGCCAGACCGAGCCCCGTGCCGCGCTGCTTGGTGGAAAAGTAGGGCAGAAACAGACGTTCTTTCAGGTCCCGCGAAACTCCCTGCCCGGTATCGGACACCGCCAGTTCGACGGCATCGCGGCTCACCACCAGCGAGGTTGAAATGGTGATCTCTTTCAGCATCGCGTCCTCCATCGCCTCGGCGGCGTTATCCACCAGATTGGCGACCGCGCGCTTGATCGCCTCCGGGTCGGCCATGACACTCGGCAGATCCTGCGCCAGTTCCGTGCGCACGCGAATGCCCTCCAGACGGCCATTGAACATGACGAGCGCACCCTCCACCAGTTGATTTAAACTCGCCGGCTGCGGGCGGGAGGCGGGAAAACGAGCCAGGGCCGAGAATTCATCCACCAGCGCGCGCACGCTTTCGATGGCATTGCGAATGGTCTCGGAGCAGGAACGGATGACATCCAGCGAAGCCGCATCCGGCGCTGCGCCGCGCGCTAAATGGCGTTGAATACGCTCGGCGGAAAGCGCGATCGGGGTCAGCGGATTCTTGATTTCGTGCGCTACCCGGCGCGCTACTTCGCGCCATGCTGCCTGCTTCTGCGCCCGCAGCAGGTCCGACAAGTCTTCGAATACCAGCACGTATCCCAATCCCTCCGCCGCCTGGCTCAGCGCCGAGACCGTGACCGCAACATTCAGTTGAGCCCGTGGCAGCGCAAGTTCCATATTGGCAGCCGTGATGCCCATACGATCGGCGCGCCGCAGCAGCGGTTCGAGGTCGGCGAGCACATCGGCCGGCACCACCTCCTGCAGCGGCAGGTTGACCAGCGACGCCGGACTCACATACTCGCTTCGCTCCAGATAGAACATGCGGGAGAAAGCCGCGTTCGCCAGGGTCACGCGGCGCGCCGCGTCGATCGAAATCACTCCGGTCGGAAGGCTCTCGAGAACAGTTTCGATATACCGGCGTCGGCTTTCCAGCGCTTCGCTGGCGGCGACCACGTCCCGGCTGGAGGCTTCAATCTGGTGCCGGCTCGATTCGAGTTGTTCCGCCATACTGTTGAATGACTGCACAAGTTCGGCCAGTTCGTCGGTAGCGCGAATATCGACGCGGTAGTCCAGTTGCCCCTTCGAGATGGCCTCGGTGCCCGCCGCCAGCGCCGCCACCGGCCGGTTGACGAGTTTCGAAAGCAGCAGCGCCAGCCAGGTCGAAGCGAACAGCACCACCACCGTCAGCAGTAGCAGGTATCCGATGTAAGTCCGCCGGAACAGCTTCCTTTTTGCGGCCAATTTAATGTATCGCGTCTGGCTTTCCTGAATCTGACGCGCGGCCTCGGCAAACTTTGGCGGCAGGGGCATCGCCACCACGACGGCGCCGTTCTGCAGCGGAACCGCCGCGACAATGTAGTCCGTCTCACCCCACTGGAAATGCGGGTGTTCGCCACCGAGCGCCGAGGGCAGCGGGAAACTGGACTTCATGACCGGCCAAAGTGCGGGGGCGTGGATACTCGCCGCCAACTCCCCGTTGGACAACGCAAGCACGAATCCGCCCTGCAGCGTCGGGATATGTTCCCGGAGTTCTTCCGTGGCCTCCGAAAATTTTCCAGCCGCAAACGCGCTGCGGAACTCTTCCGACTGCGCAATCGACTGCGCTTCCGAGGTGGCATTCTGACCGGCGTAGTCGTAGAGCAGAGCCGACATGACCGCCGTGTCCCGCCGCACTTCCTCCACAGGTTGGGAAAACCATTTGTCGATGGAACGGTTCATGAGGCCGTAGGAAAACCAGAACATCGCAATCACGGGCAAAAACGAAAGCAGCAGACTGACGACCACCAGTCGCGTCCGAAACTTCGAACCGGCCACACCCTGCCGCCGCTCCGCGTAGAGCTTCAGCAGGTTGCGTCCGAGAACGAGGGTCAGGGCCACGAACGCGAAGAAGATCAAGCCGCTCAGTCCCGCAAAAAACAGCAATTGCTCATTGCTGTCGGGACTGATGAACTTCAAATTGAACGAAGCCTGCGACACCAGGATGGCGAGCAGCAAAAAAGCTCCAATCGCCAGCGCGATGACAGCCTTCCTGCGGCCGGAGGTTTTGGGTGCATCGCGAATTGGATTTGGTGCGTCCAAGGGTCCATCACATTATAGGACCGCGAGGGAGATAGAAACGTTGGTCGTTGGTCGTTGGTCGTTGGTCGTCCGTCGTTAGTCGTTCTTGCTTTGCTCTCGGTTCACGGACGCCCCGCTGCCAGAGCATTGCGCAGCGCATCGGTTGCAGGCTTGGCCCGGTAGTTCCGGTCAAACAGCAGGGCCGCGCCCTGGGTGTGCTTCGAGTGCGATCCGATCCAGGAGTATTTGTCGGTGAAGCCCCAGGTCTGGATCGCCGTGCAACCGGGGTTCGCCAGACAGACTACCGCGATCTTGCGATAGACATCCGCCTCCGCCTGCAGGTCCGCTGCCGTGGCGTTGCCGTTCGCGTCAACCGGCAGCGAAACGTCCATCTCGGTAATGTGAATCTGCACTCCCAGAGCAGTGAAGCGCCGGATATTCGCTGCCACGGACTTGACATCGACGTGCAGGTTCGAGATGTGCATCTGCAATCCCACACCGTCGATGGGAACACCGCGCTGCCTGAAGTCGCGAACCATGGCATAGATGGCATCGGACTTGGCATTCACGGCCTCCGTGTCGGCTCCCTCGTTATAAAACAGCAGAGCCTGCGGATCGGCCTCATGCGCCCAGCGGAAGCAACGCTCCATATAGCCGTAGCCGTTGGTTGTCGGGCCGATTCCCGGCTGATCACGCCATATCGTGCTGCGCAGTTCTCCTGGGTGCACTTCGTCCGACGCCTCATTGACAACATCCCACGCGAATATTTTGCCCCTGTAATGTCCGACCACGGTCTTAATGTGTTTCTCGAGAATCTCAGCCAGTTCCGTCGAAGCGAATTTGCCCTCGGTCAGCCATTTTGGATTCTGCCGGTGCCAGACCAGGGTGTGCCCGCGGATTTTCATCCCGTGCCGGCCGGCGAATTCGACAATCTGGTCGGCTTGATAAAAATCGAAAGTTTGGCGCTCCGGATGGACCACCTCCCACTTCAGGGCATCCTCCGGTTCCAGCATGTTGAACTGGCGGGCGAGCGTAGACGCGTATGCCGACTCGGAAAGCTGCGCCGTCCGCACCGCTGTACCAATGAGCATGCTGGAACTCGCTGCCGCTTCCCGCAGCGATGGTTCCGGAGCGACCGCGTCAGGTCCTTGACAAAATGCCCAAGTGGCAAGAGTAAGAGCGACTGCCCACCACTTCATTTTCTGCCTCCGCGTTTCATTCCACCCGTTCACTTTGACGAAGGGAGGAACTTATGCAAAGGACACTGCTCACACCGCGGTTGTGACTTTAGGCAGTAATTCTTACCCACGCCGACGATCAGCCCGTGCATCTCGTTGAACACTTGAACCAGGGGAGAGCGGGTGGCCTCACTCACGACAGAAGGCGGATGCGAAGAGCCTTGCGGTCCGGACGAATGCTTGTTTACCGCCGAGAGGCCGAGAGCGCCGGGCAAGGTCTTTTGAACTCCGCCCAAATAATTCGAACCTGCCCTCGGATTTTCTCGGCGCTCTCGGCGTCTCGATGGTGAGAAGCTCTTCGCAGCGGGAGCCTCGCCCAGCGCTTGCTCGAACAAGAGTCGTATTTCGTCGTAAGTCGTCGTATTCGAAATGATTTGATGCCGTTCGAAAATGCGTCTGGTGTAAGCGTCGACGACAAAGATGGGATGATTCCCGGCATAGAGCAGAATCGAATCGGCGGTCTCGGGTCCTACACCATGGAGCGCAAGCAGTTCTTGGCGAAGTTCTGCCGTCGGCCGCGCCAACATCCGCGCCAATGATCCACCATAACGCGCATCAAGGAAGCGGACAAACTCTTTCAGCCGCCGGGTTTTCTGGCGGAAGTAACCGGACGAACGAATCAATCGCTCAAGCTTCGATGGAGGCGTACGCCGGATTCCGCTGACCGTCAGAAGACGCGATTTCCGCAGGTTGGCGACCGCTTTTTCCACATTCGTCCACGCCGTGTTTTGGGTCAGGTAGGCTCCCACGATCATTTCAAAGCGCGATTGCGCCGGCCACCAGTGCTGGCGTCCCCAGGCGGAGAATAGCTTGTCGTAATAGGCGCGGATGGAGCGGTGTCGAGGTTCGTTCATGGCCGCTGGAGGTGGAATGGCAGAGTCATTATTGTAAGGCGGCGTTAGTCGGTCGCACACCAAAGAACATGGCCAGCCGTGTGTGATCCTCGTCACCCCCGCGATTTTCTGCCATGAATGCCGCCAATCGCGGGCACAAACAGCACTTCCGGCGAAGGACAGGTACCGAAGTTACTTTTGCGGAATGCCCATTGGGTTGACAATTTGTGTCAGTGCGAATGCTTCACGGCTGATCCCACGGTAAATCAGCGGCTTCGCATTGCCCCCGGACTTCGCGGGAATATTAGGAGAGATATGTCTCAACGGCTGGGTGACCTGCTCGTCAAAGAAAAGGTCATCACCCAAGAGCAGTTGGAACAGGCGACCAAGCTTCAGAAGGACTCCCATTCCCGGCTGGCTTCGGCTCTGGTGAAGCTGGGCTTCCTTTCGGATGAGGATGTCACGAACTTTCTCTCGCGCCAGTATGGCGTGCCCGCAATTAATCTTTCTTATTTTGAAATCGATCCGGCCGTCGTCAAGCTGATCCCCTTCGAAACCGCGAAGCGCTACCAGATATTGCCCCTGAGTCGCGTCGGCGCTTCCCTCACCATCGCCATGGTGGATCCCACCAACGTGTTTGCCATGGACGATATCAAGTTCATGACCGGCTTCAACATCGAACCGGTGGTGGCGTCCGAGAGTTCCATTATCGAGGGCATCGACAAGGCCTACGGCACTTCCAAGGAAGAAGAGCTAGAACAGGTCATGCAGTCGATGAACGACGCCGGCGAGGGCGCCGATGTCGAGGTGCAGACCGAAGAGCAGGAACTCGAACTTAAGGAACTGGAAAAAGCGGCCGACGAAGCTCCCATCGTCAAGCTCGTGAACTTGGTGCTCACCGACGCCGTGAAGCGGGGCGCGAGCGACATCCACATGGAGCCCTACGAAAAGGAATTCCGCGTCCGCTTCCGTATTGACGGCGTTCTGCAGCTGATCATGAATCCGCCGCTGAAGCTGAAGGATGCCATCACCTCGCGCCTCAAGATCATGGCCAAGCTTGACATCAGCGAAAAGCGGCTGCCGCAGGACGGCCGCATCATGCTGAAGATGCAGATTGGCGGCAAGAAAAAGCAGCTCGATTTCCGCGTCTCCACCTTACCCACTCTCTGGGGCGAGAAGATCGTGCTGCGCCTGCTCGATAAGGAAAATCTGCGCCTCGACATGACCAAGCTCGGCTTCGAACAGGAGTCGCTGATCAAATTCGAGAAAGCCATCCTCAAGCCTTACGGCATGGTGCTGGTTACGGGGCCTACCGGATCGGGCAAGACGAATACTCTCTACTCCGCGATTTCGCGCTTGAACCAGCCCGATACCAACATCATGACCGCGGAAGATCCGGTTGAGTTCCAACTGGGAGGCGTGAACCAGGTACAGATGAAGGAGCAGATCGGTCTGAATTTTGCCGCCGCGCTGCGCGCCTTCCTCCGGCAGGATCCCAACATCATTCTGGTCGGCGAAATCCGCGACTTTGAAACCGCCGAAATCGCCATCAAGGCCGCCCTCACCGGCCACCTCGTTTTATCCACGCTCCACACCAACGGAGCGCCCGAAACCATCACCCGCCTCATGAACATGGGCATCGAGCCCTTCCTGGTGGCGACTTCCGTGCATCTGATTTGCGCTCAGCGACTGGTGCGGCGGATCTGCAAAGACTGCGCCGAACCCGTCGAAATGCCGCCGCAAGCGCTGCTCGATGAAGGCTTTACGCCGGAAGAGTCGAAGACGGTGCAGATCATGAAAGGCAAGGGCTGCGCCACCTGCAACAAAACAGGTTACAAGGGCCGCACCGGTCTATACGAAGTCATGGAAGTGGATGACGAAATCCGGGAACTCGTTCTGGTGGGCGCCTCGGCGCTCGAACTTAAGAAGAAAGCGATTGAACGCGGCATGATCACCCTGCGCCGCAGCGGGCTGATCAAGGTCGCTCAAGGCTGGACCACGCTCGAAGAAGTGGCTCGCGAAACGATCCACTAGAGACGCCGTTCGCCGTTCGCTTTTCGCGTGATGAACGTCGACCAGCGAATCGCGAACGACGCACGACGAGGAGTGGAAATTGCAACAGGAAAGACGGAAAAAACTATGTCACTCTCATTAAGTGATTTGCTCCGCCGCATGTTGGAGATGAACGGAAGCGACCTCCACATCACCACCAACTCGCCCCCCCAAATCCGGGTGCACGGGCATCTGGTCCCGCTGGATCTGCCGCAGTTGACACCCGCCGAAACCAAGCAGTTGGCCTACAGCGTGATGACCGACTCGCAGAAGCACCGCTTCGAGGAAACCCTCGAACTGGATTTCTCGTTCGGCTTGAAGGGCCTCGCCCGCTTCCGCGCCAACGTCTTCAATCAGCGTGGCGCTTCGGCTTGCGTTTTCCGTCTGATTCCGTTTGAGATCAAATCGTTCAACCAGTTGGGTCTGCCCGCCGTGGTCAGCAAGATGTGCGACAAGCCGCGCGGACTCGTGCTGGTGACGGGGCCAACCGGTTCTGGCAAGTCCACTACCCTGGCCGCCATGATCGACAAGATCAATACCGAACGCCATGAACACATTCTCACCATCGAAGACCCCATCGAATTCGTGCACATGAACAAGAACTGCCTGGTCAACCAGCGCGAAGTGCACTCCGATACCAAGGGGTTTACCGACGCGCTGCGTGCCGCCCTTCGTGAAGATCCCGACGTGGTGCTGATCGGCGAAATGCGCGACCTCGAAACCATCGAGTCAGCGCTGCGCATCGCGGAAACCGGCCACCTCACCTTTGGTACGCTGCACACCAATTCGGCGTCCTCCACCATCAACCGCATCATCGACGTGTTTCCGGCGCACCAGCAATCGCAGATCCGGGCCCAGCTTTCGCTGGTGCTCGAGGGCATCATGTGTCAGAGCCTGTTGCCCCGCTGTGACGGCAAGGGACGCGCCATGTGCATGGAAATCCTGGTGCCGAACGCGGCCGTGCGCAACCTGATCCGCGAAGACAAGATTCACCAGATTTATTCCTCCATGCAGTCGGGACAGGAGAAGTTCGGCATGCAGACGTTCAACCAGTCGCTGGCCACCGCCTATTTCCAGAAGCAGATCACTCTGGAAACCGCGCTGACCCGTTCCAGCAATCAGGACGAACTGCAGGAGATGATCGCGCGCGGCGCGGTGGTCGTGAACCGGGGCATGACTACCCCGGTGGGTAAGGGCGTCGTGCCCCACAAACGTTGAGACAGGGTATCAGATACGGATTAAGGAGAAATAAGCCATGCCGGTGTTTACGTTTTCAGGAAAGACCGCTTCGGGCGAAAAGGTTCAAGGCGAGCGCGTAGCCTCCACCAAGGACGGGTTGGCCTCGCAGCTGCGCAAGGAACGCATCACGCCCGGCCGCATCCGCGAGAAGGGCAAGGAATTCTCCCTACCCACGTTCGGCAGCGGCAAGGTCAAGGTCAAGGAAGTTGCCGTGTTCTTCCGACAGTTCTCGGTCATGATTGACGCGGGCCTGCCCCTGGTGCAATGTCTGGAGATTCTCGGCGCCAACCAGGAGAATCCCGCCTTCCAGAAAACGTTGCTCGGGGTGCGAACCACGGTCGAAGGCGGGGCCACGCTGGCCAACGCCATGCGCGGGTATCCGGTCATTTTCGACGACCTCACCACCAACATGATCGAGGCGGGTGAGACCGGCGGTATTCTCGACATCATTCTGCAGCGCCTGGCCATCTATGTGGAAAAGGCGGTCAAGCTGCGCGCCGCCATCAAGTCGGCGTTGATTTATCCCGTGGCCGTCGTCGGCCTGGCGATGGTGATTGTCGCCGCCCTGCTCAAGTGGGTGGTGCCGATCTTCGCCAACCTGTTTGTTGGATTGGGAGTCGCGCTTCCCCTTCCCACCCGCATCGTCATCGGCCTCAGCGATTTCGTCGGCCATTTCTGGTGGTTCTTTATCGTGGGCGGCATCGCCGCTGTCTTCGGCGTCAAACAGATTCGCAAGCACCCTCGCGGCCGCTATTACTTTGACGCCATGCTGCTCAAGTTGCCCATCATCGGCATGCTGCTGCGCAAGATCGCCGTCGCCCGCTTCACTCGAACCCTGGGCACGCTCATTACGTCGGGCGTTCCGATTCTTGAAGGCTTGTCGATCACGGCCCGCACTTCGGGTAACGCGGTGCTCGAAGAAGCCCTGATGAAGGTGCGCAAGGCCATCGAAGAAGGCCGCACCATTGTCGATCCGCTGCGCGAATGCGGCGTTTTCCCCAATATGGTGACCCAGATGATCGGCGTCGGCGAAGCCACCGGCGCCATGGATTCCATGTTGCAGAAGATTGCCGACTTCTACGAAGACGAAGTCGATTCCGCCACCAAAGACATGCTGGCCATGCTGGAGCCCGTCATCATCGGCCTGCTCGGCGTGACCATCGGCGGCATCGTCATTTCTCTGTACATGCCGCTGTTCTCGATGATCGCGAAATTGGCAGGATAGAAAAGGAAACGCTATTCGCTGGTCGTTCTTCGCTGTTTGCTCTCCGGTAGTCCGCCCGACAACAGCGAAAGGCGAACGGCGAACGGCGAACAGGAACCACGAATTTCATGCACCCCATCTCCGATGAGCGTAACTGGCTGACCTGGCTGGTGAAGGTTCGCATCCTGATCCTGATGGTGCTGCTCGCCATCGAGCTCGCCGTCATCCGCCTCACTCCCAGCCCGCTGCCGATCGTGCCTTTTCTCACCGGGATGGTGCTCTGGTTCGTGCTCTCGCTCTTTTTCCTCTTCCTGGTTTCGGTGTGGAACGAACACCGTCTGCAGGCCATCCTTCAGGTGCTCGCCGACCTCGCCATGGTTACGCTCGTCGTTCACGTTACCGGCGGCATCGACAGCTCGCTGAACTTCCTCTATCCCCTGGTGATCGTGGTCGCCTGCATGCTGCTGCCGCGAGCCTGGGGATATCTTAGCGCGGCCCTCGCTTTCATCCTCTTCGGAACCATCCTCGAACTCGATTACTACCTGGTCATTCCTTCTTACTCGAACTCCCATCCCAAGCTGAAGGCGCTGCAGGTCGTGATCTTCGTCAACCTGTTTGCTTACTTTGCCATCGCTTACCTGGCCGGCCTGCTGATGAGCAAACTCCGCCAGGTGGACGTGCAGCTCAAGGACGCCAGCGGCGCCCTCGAAAACCTGCAGGCCCTCCACGAAAATATCGTCCAGTCCATGAGCGGCGGCGTCATTACGACCGGGCTGGACGGACACATCACCCTGGTCAATCGCGCCGCCCAGCAATTGCTCGACATCTCGGATGCCGAATTGCGCGGGCGCTCGGTAGCCGATCTTTTTCAGGATCCCCTGCCCCACTTCGGCGAGGCTCGGGGCTATGGCGAGGTTCGTTACACGACGGCCAAGGGGTTCCGCAAGACTTTTCGGGTGCTGGTTTCGGCGCTGGCCGTCAGCGTGCGCGGCGACTTGGGCTTTGTCTATTCGTTCGACGATCTCACCGAAATCCGCCGCCTCGAGCGTGAGGTGCGCATGCAGGACCGCCTGGCCGCCGTGGGCCGTCTGGCGGCGGCCATCGCGCACGAAATTCGCAACCCCCTGACCTCGATTGCCGGCTCGGTCAGCATGCTGTCGGATGCGCCTTCCCTGAACCCCGAGGAGCGCCATTTATTGCAGATCGTGATCCGGGAATCCGACCGTCTGAACGACATCATTACCGATTTCCTGGCCTACTCCCGCGGTAAACAATATCGCTTCGAGCGCGCCAACCTGATTCCTTTGCTGGAGGATACTCTGACCCTCCTCGAACACCGGCTCACCGCCGAGAACGCCGGCATCAAGCTCGAACGCAGCTTTCCGAAATCCGAGGCTTGGGTTCTGGCCGATGGCGACAAACTCAAACAGGTGTTCTGGAACTTTTGCGAAAACGCGGTTCGCGCCATGAAGAAGGATGGCGGCACTCTGACTGTAGCCCTGGCCGAGCGCGATTCGGATTGGGAGATCACCTTCGCCGACACCGGTCATGGCCTCAACCCGCAGCAGACGGAAAAGATATTTGAACCCTTCCAGTCGAACTTCGAAGGCGGCACCGGACTCGGCCTGGCCATCGTCTACCAGATCGTTCAGGCGCATGAGGGCAAGGTCTGGGCGCGCTCGGCCGTCGGGAAGGGCACGAGCTTCGTCGTCCGCTTGCGGCGCATGGCGGAAGCCATGGCTGGCGGAGGCGCTTCCGGGTCCGAATGCGCCAGCATTGCGCTGGCCGCCGCCGGTGCGGCAGGGGGACGGCGTGGGTAACATTCTGGTCTGCGACGACGAACGCTCGATCTGCGAACTGCTCGATATCGCCCTGCGCCGCGACGGGCACAAAGTAGAAACCGTAACCGGCGGCGAGTTGGCCAAACACAAAATCGACAGCGCCCTCTACGACGTCATCGTAACCGACATAAAGATGCCGGGCGTGGACGGTGTTGAAGTCCTGCGGCACGCGCACCAGATTTCGCCCGATTCGGCGGTAATTCTGATGACCGCGGTCGATGACTATGAAGCCGCGGTGCAGGCGGTCAAAGCTGGCGGCGCCACCGATTACATTCGCAAGAGTCCGGGGCTGGTGGATGAAGTCAAACTGGCCATCGCCCGCTCGCTCACGAAAATTTCGCTCAGCCGCCAGAACTTCGCCCTGCGCCGGGACGCGGCCACCCGCAACTCGCTGGACAACATCATCGGCGTCAGTCCTGCTATCGAAAAGCTGAAACAGACCATACGCACCGTGGCCACCACCAGCAGCACGATTCTGGTCTACGGCGAAAGCGGTACCGGCAAGGAACTGGTCGCTCGCGCCGTCCATACCTGCTCGCCACGCGCCGCCGAGGCTTTCGTCTCCGTCAACTGCGGCGCCTTCCCGGAAACGCTGCTCGAAAGCGAACTCTTCGGATACGTCAAAGGCGCCTTCACCGGAGCCAACCAGAACCGCCGCGGATTGTTCGAAGTGGCCGACCAGGGCACGATTTTTCTCGATGAAATTGGCGAGATGACCATGCCCATGCAGGTCAAACTGTTGCGCGTCTTGCAGGAACGCACGGTGCGTCCGGTGGGCGGCACCACGGAAATTCCAGTCGACGTTCGCGTTATCGCCGCCACCAATCGCGACCTCGACCGGCAAGTCAGCGAGGGTACTTTCCGCGAAGACCTCTACTATCGGCTGAATGTCATCCCTATTCGCGTGCCCGACTTGCGTGAACGCCGCGAGGATGTCCCGCTCCTGGCAAATCACTTCCTCAAAAAATATGCGCCCGGGGCGGGAAAGAGCATTCACGGCGTCGCCGCCGCCTCGCTCGAAGCGCTCACCACCTATGACTGGCCCGGCAATGTCCGCCAGTTGGAAAACACCATCGAACGCGCGGTCGCGCTCGAAACCTCAAGCGAACTCAAGATTGAGTTGCCAGCGGAGCGTCCCAAGGCTCGGGCCGCCGCCGCCGGCGCCGAAGCTGCCGCCAGCATGACTTCGCCTGTCCCCTCCGGATCGATCCTTCCCGAAGGTGTGAACATGGAACACTACGTTGCCCAGATTGAGCGTTCCCTGCTCCAGTCCGCCCTTGGACAAACTAATGGTGTGCAAGTTAGAGCCGCCGATGTCCTTGGTATCTCCTACCGCTCGTTCCGCCATCTGATGAAAAAATACGAGCTGTAGGGCGGCTCGTCAGCTTTCCGGTAACACCGGTTCTTTTTCGCCCACGATCCGCCGTGTCGCTTTTCGGACAATTCAAACTGCACCGCTACCCGGTGATTTCCGTCCTTGACGGATCGCCGTTTGCAGTTATACTCAGGCGTTTACTTCAGTCACCGGATTCCGGATCGAGGGGACTTGGAATTCGGAGGAGGCGGAATTGTTGTGCCGCGCAGATCGCTCCTTGTCCCCATTCGTCCCCTTTCCGACCCGCCGGCTCCCGCCCGCACCGCCTATTGCCAGTCACTTACGCCGATCTACTTTTACCCAAGGGAGAAACTGACGATGACCGCGCTGTACACCCGCCCACGCACCGTATTCACAAACACCTTCCGCCTCGTATGTTGGATGGCAGCCGCGCTCGCCCTCTGCCTGTTCGTGGAGCCCGCCGCGCGCGCCGGGATCGGATTCCAGCCGGTTTCGCCCGACGAGCTCAATCTGAAGAGTGAGCCGAAGGCTCCCGGAGCGCCCGCCATCGTTTTCTACCGGCAAGTCGACCGCGACGACAACATCCACACTCCCCACGAAGACATTTATTTTCGCGTCAAGATATTGACCGAAGAGGGACGACGGTATGCCGACGTCGAGATTCCCTTCGACAAATCGGGCCAGGACGTCGTGGGCGTGCACGCCCGCACCATCCGTCCGGATGGCTCGATCGCTGAATTCGATGGCAAGGTTTATGAGAAGAACCTGGTTAAGGGCAAGTCCGGGGGCGTGCAACTGAAGTATCTGGCCAAGACTTTTACGCTGCCGGACGTGCGGGTTGGGAGCATCCTCGAGTATTTTTACACTGTTGATTTTCATGAATACATGCTGTTCGACTCGCGCTGGATTTTGAGCGATGAGCTATTCACCCGAAAAGCGCAATTTTCGCTGAAGCCTTTTCTGGGCAATAGCTCTGTGACCTATTCCGTCCGCTGGACCTGGCAGGGACTGCCCCCCGGCAACGCCGGCCCCAAGGAAGGGCCTGACCATATTATCCGCATGGAAGCCACTGACATTCCGGCGTTTCAAACCGAGGATTACATGCCGCCTCCGAACGAACTAAAGGCGCGCGTGGATTTTATCTACACCGAGGGAGTAGTCGTCGAGAGAGATGCGGACAGATTCTGGAAGCACTTCGGCAAGGAACGAAATGGGCAATTGGAGAGCTTTGTCGGCAAGAAAAGAGCAATGGAGGAGGCGGTTGCGGGAATCGTGGCGCAGGGTGATTCGCAGGAGGTAAAGCTGCGGAAGATTTACGATCGCGTGCAGCAAATTCGGAACACGAGCTACGAAGTGCAGAAGACCGAACAGGAGGAAAAACGCGCCAAAGAAAAGCCGCCCGAAAACGTCGAGGAAATCTGGAAGCGAGGTTACGGCAATGGACGCGATTTGACCTGGTTGTTCCTGGGCCTGGCGCGAGCGGCAGGTTTTGAAGCCTATGGCTGCTGGGTTTCGAGTCGCAGCGAATACTTCTTCAGTCCGCCCCTGATGCAGAGTTCAAAATTGAACGCCAACGTGGTGCTGGTCAAGTTGAATGGCAAGGATCTGTATTTTGACCCCGGAGCGGCCTTCACGCCGTTCGGCTTGCTGGAATGGCCCGAAACAGGAGTGGAAGGCTTGCGGCTCGATAAGGACGGCGGCAGTTGGATTCGAACGACTCTTCCGGAGCCTTCCGAGTCGCGCATCGAGCGCGTGGCAAAGTTCAAGCTCTCTGACACCGGCGATCTGGAAGGGAAGTTGACCATCACCTACATCGGACTGGAAGCCATGCAGCACCGCATGCAGCAGCGCAACGCGGACGCGGTGGAGCGCAAGAAGTTCCTCGAAGAGCGGGCAACGTCGCAAATCCCCGTGGCCGCCGAGGCGGAACTGACCAACAAACCCGACTGGTCCAGTTCGGAGACACCGCTGGTGGCCTAGTTTGACGTGAAAATTCCGGGTTGGGCCTCGGGCGCCGGTAAGCGCGTGCTGATCCCGGCCGCGGTCTTTACCAACGGCGAGAGAGGGATCTTTGAGCACGCCAACCGCGTGCATCCCATCTATTTTGAGTATCCCTACGAGAAAGCGGACGACGTGACCATCGAACTTCCGCCCGGATGGCAGGTGGGCAGCGTGCCGCCACCGCAGGATATTGCGGGAAAAATAGTAGATTACAGCCTGAAAGTCGACTCGAGTCAAGGAACGTTGCGGCTGACCAGAAAACTATCCATCGATATTCTTATGCTGGAGAATAAATACTACACTGCGCTGCGGCAGTTCTTTCAGACCGTAAGAACCAACGATGGCGTGCAGATCGTCTTGCAACCTGGAGAAATCCATGCCAGCAATTGACCAGGCTGCAACTAACGAAGTTATTGACGCTGTGATAACACGAAGCAATCCTGGTAATTAAGTTGCCGGAGGCGAGCTGTAAATTGTCTTATAATCGCCTTGCGAGTAATTGGCGACACGAAGATCGGCCTGAGGAAGTGATCCGAGGAGATGCAAAGATGAGAAGAGCACTGGTTCTATTCTGCGTTGCTCTAACCGGCGCCACCTTCGTTCCGCGAGCCTCGGCCAGTGGAGGCGACGCTCCGCCCTGGATGCACGCCCTGGTCGGCGCCACCTTGCCTGCATACGACGAAAAGACCGATGCCGTGTTGCTCTATTCCGAGACCAATGTGACCGTCCTGTCGGAGGACAAAATCAGGACCCACGTTCGTGAGGCTTATAAAATTCTGCGCCCCGAAGGGCGAGAGCGGGGCACGGTAGTTGTCTACTTCAATCCGACGCGCAAGATTACCAGCCTGCACGGTTGGTGCATCCCGTCCCAGGGCAAAGATTACGAGGTTAAGGATAAGGATGCAATCGATGTGGCTGCGCCATTCGAAGGAGCTGAATTAGTGTCAGATGTAAGGTATCGAGTGCTGCATGTCCCGGCGCCTGATCCGGGAAACATAGTTGGCTATGAATACGAAGTAGAGGAAAAGCCCTTCTGGTTGCAGGATATATGGTATTTCCAGGAAACCGACCCGGTGCGGGAAAGTCATTTCTCGCTGCAGCTTCCTCCCGGCTGGGAATATAGGGCCTCGTGGTTTTCCCATCCCGAAGTAAGACCGTCTGAAAGCGGCAGTCTATCGCAATGGGTGGTTAGCGACGTAAGAGGGATACGGCGTGAGCCAGAGATGCCGCCGCTAAGTGGCGTGGCCGGCCAGATGATTGTGTCATTTTTCCCGCCCGGCGGCACGTCGCGCAAGAACGAATTCGCCAACTGGGAAGGCATGGGGAGTTGGTACCAAAGTCTTGTAAGCGGACAAATGAACGACTCGGACGCGATCAAGCAAGAGGTCAGTGCTTTGACCGCGGGGAAGGACACCCAGTTGCAGAAGATGCAGGCGATTGCCAACTTCGTGCAGCGCGACATTCGCTATGTCGCCATCGCGCTGGGTATAGGAGGCTGGCAACCGCATGCGGCTCCGGATGTCTTCGCGCACCGCTACGGAGACTGCAAAGACAAAGCTACTCTAATGCGTACCATGCTCCGGGAGATTGGCGTTGAGTCCTACCATGTCGTGATCAACACCGAGCGGGGCTCGGTCACGCGTGAGTCGCCGGCTCACAACGCGTTTAATCATGTGATCGTTGCCATCAAGCTGCCCGACGATGTGAAGGATCCGTCCCTGGTTGCCGTGATGCAACATCCTAAACTGGGAAGGATTCTGTTCTACGACCCCACCTACGATGAGTTCATGCCATTTGGCCAGATTGGAGGCTACCTGCAAGCGAATTACGGCTTGCTGATAACGCCGGAAGGCGGCGAACTAGTGCAGTTACCGCAACAGCCCTCCACCATGAACAGTGTCGAGCGCGTGGGCAAACTGACGCTCGACGACAAAGGTGAATTGAAAGGCGAGGTCAAGGAAGTGCGTCTGGGAGACCGAGCTTCGGCGGAGCGACGGCGCTTACGAAATGTCACCAGGAACGAGGATCGCATCAAGCCGATCGAAAGCCTTCTGGCTGGATCGCTTCCCATGTTTCACATCACCCATGCCAGTCTGGTGAATCTTGACCGCAACGACCAGCCCTTCGGCTTCAATTACACTTTCGAATCCGACAGCTATGCCAAGAATGCGGGCAATCTGCTGCTGGTGCGCCCGCGTGTACTCGGGAACAAGTCATCGGGCGTGCTCGAGACCAAGGAACCCCGAAAGTTCCCTATCGAGTTCGAAGGGCCATCGCGGGATACCGACAGCTTCGAGATCGCGCTGCCGCCGGGCTATGAGGTGGACGAGTTACCGCCGCCCATGGATGTCGATTACAGCTTTGGCAGTTATCACAGCAAGACCGAAGCGACCGGACGAACCTTGCGCTACACCCGCGCCGTTGAGATCAAGGAACTGAGCGTCCCCGTCAGCAAGATGGACGAACTGAAAAAATTCTACCGCATGATCGCTTCCGACGAACGCAACACTGCCGTCCTGAAACCGGTGGGCGCCGCAAAGTAGACGCGACTACTTGACCACCCTGAAGGTAGTCCAGGCGTGCGCGTTCATGTCACGCTGCAGGTCTTTCTGCCAGGCGAACTCGGGATGGGCGCGTACATGGTCGGCGGCCTTGAAATCCATACCACAAGCATGGCCCGCCGCCGCGCTGAAACTCATTTCCGCCACCAGGCTCGCGTCGGCGGCTTTGTTCTGGACCGCACCAGCCATTCCGAACGGTGGCTGCCATGGCTCGGATCCTCTAGGCGAGAGATCGATGTGGCCGTCCAGCGTCCGTTCGTCGGCGTCTACTTTCTTCTCGAAAGTGTCATAGTGATCGGCCAGAAAACGCTGCGCCGCCGCCAGATCGATCTTGCCTTTATTCTCCGCCATCAACTGCTCCCAGCGGAGGTGGCGCGCGTTGGCGCTGGCGCTCATATCATGGGGATCGAAATCGGTTTCTTCGCGGATGAGGTTTTCGTTGATGGGGAAATTCGAGCCCACAAAGTACCCATCTTTTTTCCGCTTCAGGGTAACGTTCTTTAAGCCCAGTTCGAGTTCGCCGATTTCATTCCTCTGGTTGTCGCCCACCAGCCAGGTATTGGCGTAGCCGCCGTTGTTGCCTTCTTTCATGATGCGCGCAAAATCGTCAATCGACTCCGAATACTGCGCTGCCTTGCGCGCCCGCACAAATTCCGGAATCGCATTCGGGTCGTACCCGGAGAAATGCCCAATCGTAGTTTCGGTAATCACGATCCCCGCCGAGTTGGTGACGAAATCGTCGGCGCTGTGAATCATCCCCGGCAGACCGTCCATGAGCATGCGCTTGCCTTTGGCCGGAACGATGTCATAAATGATTGTCCACCTCTCTCCGTCGAGATAGCCGGTCCAATTATTGTGGGCGATTACAATCTGGCCGTCTTTCGTGTAACTGCCGGTAGCCACAAAGGCGCTGCAATGCTCGGGAACCGCCTTCGACGCGGTCGATCTGATCCCGTGGGTGCGGTCATACTCCTTGACGTAATAGCTCCACTCCTCGGCGCCATTCAAAGCCACGACATCCCACAGGTCGATTCGGGCTCCATCCTTCAATCCATGAGCGCTGATGCCATCGGCAATGCCCTGCAGTTCCTCGCGATATTCCTGCTCGATGTGGGGCCACATCATGTTTTGCGCGGCATCGCGGAAAAACTGCCACTCTTTTTTATTGTCGTGCTCCGCTTCGAGGATGACGACCTTCAGCGTATCTTCTATTTCTGGAGCCAGCAGGTAACCATTCTGAAAACCGATTTCGCGCGGTGTGCCTTGTAGATGGACAAAGGTCCAGCCATTATTCTCGGGACGCCGGAAAGCGCCTTTCAACTCCGCGTCCGCCGCGCCTGCCCGCGACGTAGAGAACGGCGCCAGCGACAAAACCGTCCCAGTTACCAACAGACTGGCTAAAACTCCCCACCCTCGGCGCATGTGCGGCTCCTGAGACTTGAATTCCGGGTATTTTAGCAGAGTTCGATATACCCAACGCCAGTGATCGACCTGGCCAAGGCCGTTCAGTCGGTCGTCATTCGTCACTCCATCGCGTGACCTCAATCACGGCAAGTGCTTGTGCGGTCTCTTTAATATGCAAAGTGGAAGTGTGTGTATCTCGACACACGGGGCAATACCTTTCGGATCATCGGATCAATGGTCCGGACCGTGGCAAGAAGTGCTGGTTCTGCGAAAGGAGCGCCATGCACACAGCGTCACTGGAACGTCCTAACGCGGCAGAGCGGGCTTTCATCGATCAAGTGATCATCTCCCGGACTGGACATCCGGGAGCCTTGCTCGGCATCCTGGAGTCCGTTCAGGAACGCCACCCCAACAAATACCTTCCTCTCGAAACGCTGGAATACATCGCGGCGCAGACGAATACTCCGCTCTCACGCATCTACAGCGTAGTCACGTTCTACGCCCTGTTCAATCTGCAGCCGCAGGGCGACAACACCATCTGCATTTGCCGCGGAACCGCCTGTCATACGCGAGGCTCGCGCAATCTGTTGCAGAGCGTTCGCCTGGAACTTGGGCTGGGGCTGGACGACGCGAGCGAAACCAGCGAGGCGGACAAAACCCTGCTCACGACTCCCGACCACAAGTTCACGGTTCGCACCGTGGCCTGCTTCGGGCAGTGTGCCATGGCGCCGGTAGTCGAGGTCAACCACCGCATTTGCGGCCATGTGAACGAACGCACTCTGCAACGGGAGATTCGCACGGTTGAATGGGAGAGCTACTGATGCCTCGAATTCAGGATATTGGCGCTTTCAGTGCCGTGCGGGAAGCGGGACTGGCGAAACTGGTTCCAGCCGTGCCCCGAATCGCCATCGGCATGGGCACCTGCGGCCGAGGCAATGGCGCGGAAGGTCTGTATCACGCGTTCGCGGAAGCCATCGAGCGCAGTGGCATCAATATTGTCTTAGCCAGCGTGGGGTGTTTTGGCGCGTGTTTTCAGGAGCCTCTCGCCAACCTCCGCCTTCCTGGATTTCCGCTGGTGATCCTGCATCGAGTGCAAGCCAACGATGCCGGGCGCATTCTTCACGACGTGGCCAGCGGGAGTCTCCCGCCGGATCTTATTTACTGCAAGATCGAAGAGTGGGACCACATTACCGCGTCCATAAAGTATGGGCGTGGTTATCCCGAAATACCGCTGTGGAACGAAGTGCCCTTCTTCAAAGGCCAGAAGAAGATCGTTCTCCGAAATTGCGGCTTCATCAATCCCGACGACATCGAGGAATATATCGCGATTGGCGGCTACCAGGCTCTGTACAAAGTGCTGATCGACGGCCGGCCTGAGTTTGTCATCGAACAGCTCAAGGCCTCAAAACTGCGCGGACGCGGTGGAGCAGGTTACCTGACCGGCAACAAATGGGAGTTCATGGCCAGGGCCAAGGCCGACCACAAATACATCATTTGCAACGCGGATGAAGGCGATCCCGGCGCCTACATGAACCGCAATGAGATCGAGAGCGATCCGCACTCGCTGATCGAGGGCATGATCATCGGCGGCTATGTGATGGGTGCCAGCGGCGGAATCATCTACATCCGCGCCGAATATCCCCTGGCCGTCCACCGCTTGACCCGCGCCATCGATCAGGCTCGTGAATATGGACTGCTGGGAGAGAATATTCTCGGCCGCGGATTCAAGTTCGATATCGAAGTCGTGGAAGGCGCGGGAGCTTTTGTCTGTGGTGAAGAAACCGCGCTGATTGCTTCCCTGGAAGGCCAGGCCGGACGCCCGCGCCCGCGGCCTCCGTTCCCCGCGCAAAAAGGTTTGTGGGGTTACCCGACCAATATCAACAATGTCGAGACTTGGTATAACGTCGCGCCCATCGTGACCAGAGGTCCGGCTTGGTTCAGTGAAACCGGGAGTCCAAAGAGCTCGGGCACCAAAGTCTTTTCGCTGGTCGGCAAGGTTACGAGTACCGGATTGGTCGAGATGCCACTGGGCACGCCCCTCAAGACTTTCATCTATGACATCGGCGAAGGCGGCATTGGCGGCCGTCAAGTCAAGGCGGTGCAAACCGGCGGACCCTCCGGGGGATGCATTCCGCCCGAAATGTTCGACACGCCCGTCGACTACGAAAGCCTGACCCAGCTTGGTTCCATCATGGGATCTGGCGGCATGGTGGTGATGGACGAAGACAACTGCATGGTGGATGTCGCCCGGTACTTTGTCGAGTTCACTCATTCCGAGTCCTGCGGTAAGTGCATTCCCTGCCGGGTCGGGCTGAATAAGTCTCTCAGGATTCTGAATCGCGTGACCGAAGGCGCGGGCACGATGCACCATTTGGAACTGCTCGATGAACTGAGCCGTTACATACGGGAGTGTTCGCTTTGCGGTCTCGGGCAAACTGCGCCGAACCCGGTTCTAACCACCCTGCGTCATTTCCGCACCGAATTCGAAGACCACATTGTGTCGGGGCGATGCCAGGCCGGGGTATGCGAAGAACTCGCCGTCTCTCCCTGCGAGAATAGCTGCCCGCTGCACATGAATATTCCGCGCTTCCTCCAGTTATACAAAGAAGATCGTTTGGAGGACGCATTTGAAGCGGTGATCATGGACAACCCGCTGCCTTCATCGACCGGGCGGGTGTGCCAGCATCCCTGCGATAGCCGCTGCCGCCGGCAGACAATCGACGAAGCCGTGAATATGAGGGAGGTGCATCGTTTCATCGCCGATTCCATCCTGCTCTCCAATCGTTACGAACACATGGTCCAGCGCATTCTTGTACGCCGCCTGGAACACACTGGCCGGAAGATCGCGATTGCCGGCGCCGGACCGGCTGGATTGACCGCGGCTTTTTATCTCGCCATGCTCGGCCACGATGTGACCGTGTATGACGCCAAGCCCGAAGCGGGGGGCATGCTGCGATTTGCTTTGCCTGAGTATCGTCTGCCCAAGAGCGCGCTGCAGCGGGAGATTCGTCTGATCGAACAGCTCGGCGTGAAGTTTGTTTTCAACACCCGCATCGGTTTCGATATTCCACTGAACGATCTCGACGACCGCTTCGATGCCGTCTTCATCTCCATAGGAACCTGGAAAGAATCCTGGGTCTATCAGCCCGGCACGGAACTGAAAGGTGTGTACCCAGCTCTGATGTTTCTGGAGGCAACGGCGAGAGGCGAGGAGCCTCCGATCGGCCGCAAGGTGGCGATTGTCGGCGGCGGGAATGCCGCCATCGACTCGGCTCGAACCGCGCTTCGCAAAGGCGCCGACGTTACCGTGTTTTATCGCCGCGAACGCAAGGATATGCCCGCCATCGAAGAAGAAACCCAGGCCGCTACCGACGAGGGCGCGAAATTTGTTTTCCTGGCTGCTCCCCACCGCATCATCGGCGACGCGGCCGGCAAGGTGAAGTCGATTGAGATCGTGAAGACCCGCCTTGGCGAATACGACGTATCGGGAAGAAGGAAACCCATCTCGACCGACGACATCCGGCGCTACGAGTGCGATGCTGTCATCTTGGCCGTGGGCGAGACCGTAGACCTTGATTTTGCCAAGGCTTCCGGACTCAGCCTCAAAGAAAGCGGAACCCTTGATGTCAACCGTTTCACGCTGGAGACGAGCCGCTCCCGTTTCTACGGGGGCGGGGATGTCGTGACCGGGGCTTCCAACGTCTCGAATGCGATGGCCTATGGCAAACAGGCAGCTCGCAACATCGATCTGCAACTCATGGAGGCGAACCGCTGGGCCAGGATCCTCCCCTTGTTCGACTACGGCAACGAACTGCCCGCCGAGCCAAGCCCGAACCATCGTCATGCCGGTCACATCCTGGCCGCGAATGTGCGAGTACGATCCAACGCCGAGGTGGTTACCGGATTTACGCACGAGGAAACGCTGGACGAATCTTGCCGCTGTCTGCGTTGCGATATTAAAGTCGCAAACGTCAGCTAGGAAAGCTGGCCGGAGAGCCGGCCAGGAAGGAGCATGCGCTTGCCGCAAAAGAAACTGTCAATCCGAATCGATGGCGAGTTGATCAGCGCTGTCGAGGGTCAGACCATTCTGCAGGCAGCGAAGGCGAACGGTAAGTACATTCCCACGCTTTGCGATCTGGAAGGGCTGACGCCGGTCGGGGCCTGCCGCCTTTGCATTGTAGAAATCTCAGGAACCGACCGGCTCTTCCCCGCTTGCACCACGCCCATCCAGGACGGCATGTCAGTCACCACCGCTTCCACCCGGCTGGCGCATCACCGTCGCATTTCGGTTGAATTGTTGCTGGTGGAGCGCAACCATACTTGTGCCGTCTGCGTCTCCAACGGCCATTGCGAATTGCAATCACTGGCCAGCGCCATGGGAATCAGCACGGTGCGGTTCGCTTACAACTATCCCAAACTCGGCGTCGATCTCTCCCACCCGCGTTTTGTCCTCGACCATAACCGCTGCATCCTCTGCACTCGGTGTGTCCGGGCCTGCGCCGATCTGGAGGGAGCCCACGTCTGGGAAATCACATCGCGAGGAATTCACTCCAGAATTGTGAGTGATCTGAATCAGAAATGGGGCGAATCCCGGAGTTGCACCAACTGTGGAAAGTGCGTTCAGGCTTGCCCCACCGGAGCGCTGGCCGCGAAAGGCTGTGCCGTCGAGGAAATGGTCAAGCGCGCCGACAACATCAGCTCGCTCGTACACCGCAGAGAGGTGCAGGTATGAAGAAGGTGAAAGTGGCGACCGTTTGGCTGGACGGATGTTCCGGCTGCCATATGTCATTGCTCGATATGGACGCCGCCATTATCTCCCTGGCTCAAAAAATCGACTTGGTGTACGGGCCGCTGGTTGACGCGCAGGAGTTTCCCGAAGACGTTGATGTGACCCTGGTGGAAGGCGCAGTCAGTTCCCAGGACGACGTGAACAAGTTGCAGAAGATCCGGCAGCGGTCCCATCTCGTCATTGCTCTGGGCGATTGTGCCGTTACTGGAAATGTGCCGGCTATGCGAAATTCCTTCCCGGTCAACAAACTCCTGCAGCGAATTTATGTGGAGGGCGCGCAAGTGGGCAAAGTGATCCCGACCGACGGCGTACCTTCGCTGCTCAAGCAGGCGCGGCCCCTGCGTGAGTTTGTAACGGTGGATTTGTGCCTGCCCGGATGCCCGCCGCCCGCGAAAACCATCGCCGCCGTGATTTCCGATCTGGTGGATGGAAGAAAGCGCGAGACCGGCCTCGCCGTGAAGTTCGGATAAGGAGCGTTGGATGAAACGCATCACAATCGATCCGGTCACACGCATCGAGGGACACGCGAAGATCGTCATTCAACTGGACGACAACGGTCGAGTCGCCGGCACCGAATTCCACGTCACCCAAGTGCGAGGATTCGAGAAGTTCACTGAAGGGCGCCCGTTCTACGAAATGCCGGGCATCACCTCACGCATCTGCGGGATCTGTCCCATCAGCCATCTGCTGGCGTCCTCGAAAGCTTGCGACTCGATCATGGCAGTGCGCATCCCGCCGGCGGCATATAAGCTGCGCACTCTGGCGCACTGCGCCCAGATCGTCCAGTCCCATGCCTTGAGCTTCTTTTATCTGTCATCGCCGGATCTGCTTCTGGGCATGGACTCCGATATGCCCAGCCGGAACGTACTCGGGGTGATCGCCGCTCATCCGGAGATGGCGCGCGACGGCATCGAGTTACGCAAGTTCGGACTTCAAATCATCGAGGGCCTGGCTCAGGAAAGAGTCCATCCGTCGTGGATCGTTCCCGGAGGTGTTGCCGCTCCGATGTCTGGCTCTGTACGCGAACGCATTCTCTCCGATCTGCCTTCCGCACACGCGATTGCCAGCCGCACTCTGCGCTTTTTCAAGAATGCGCTGGACAACTACAGCTATAAAGAGGAGATCGAATCGTTTGGGTCCGCGCCCACCATGTACGCCGGGCTCGTCGACGGAAAGGGAAATCTGCAGTTTTATGACGGCGGGCTGCGCTTCCGAAGTCCGAGCGGAGAAATCATAGAGGACGGAATCGCGGCCGAGGACTATGCCGGGTGGATGGGCGAAGCCAGCCTCCGCGATTCTTATCTGAAGGCTCCGTATTTCAAACCGCGAGGTTTCCCGGAAGGCGCATATCGAGTCGGTCCGCTGGCCAGAATGAACGCGGCAGACCAGTGTGGTACTCCCCTGGCGGACGCTGAATTCACCGAATTCCATCAGCGTTTCGGGGCCCCCGCCCACAGTGCGTTCCTCTACCACTACGCGCGACTGATCGAGATCGTTCACGCGCTGGAGAAGATCGAGTTGCTCCTGGCTGATCCGCAGATTCTCGAAAAGCACGTGCGTGCGACCGCAGGCGTCAATTCCCTGGAAGCAGTGGGTATCATCGAGGCTCCCCGTGGCACCCTGATTCACCATTACAAAGTGAATGAAGAGGGCGGAATCACATGGGCCAACCTGATCGTAGCGACGGGGCACAACAATCTTGCCATTGGCCGCAGCATTCAGCAGGTGAGTGAGCGTTTCATCGATGGCCGCAAACTGCAGGAAGGCATGCTGAACCGGGTCTCAGCCGTGGTCAGGGCATACGACCCCTGTTTGAGTTGCTCCACCCATGCCCTCGGGGAAGTAGCGCTGCGCATTCAATTGGTGGATGCCGACGGTGTCTTGTGCGACGAAGTGGCCAGTTCGTAAGCACGATAAAAACTACCGGAGATACCAAGGCTGAGATTCGTCCCAAGTGCAAACCACAGAAGCGGCTCCCGCTTTCAGTCCGCTGGCATCGGCGCCGGTCCCGCCATCAGCGCCCGTGCCATCCGAGGCGCGGTCGCTTCCTCCGGGACCTCCAGCCATTTACGTACTTCAGGCAGCGCCCGGCGCATCGCCGTGGCGCCAACCTGGATCAATTCGCCGGCCCGTTTGAAATCGTCATAGTCAAACCCCGCGACATCCGGCTCGATCACCACGTCGGCGGCGCTTCTCCATGTCTCACTCATCATGTCTTGCGCGATGGCAAACGATTGCCCGATCACATCAAAGAAATGCCGGGGTGCGTTGCTCTTCGACCACTGCCCTTTGAGGTGCACGCCCAGCACCCGCTCCGCTCCCATCTTGCGTAAAGGCCGCGTCGGCACGGGATAAGACAGCATCCCATCCACAAGGAAGCTTCCGCCAATTTCTACTGGCAGAAACATCCCCGGATACGCGCAACTTGCCCGCACCGGATCGATAATCGGCCCGGAGGTAAAAACCGCTCCTCCCCCGGTGTTGAAGTCGGTTGCGGTTACGCCCAGCGGTATACGCAATTCTTCAAAAGTCTGAACCTTCAGAGTTTTCTGTAGGAATGCAACCATGCGATCGGTCGAGGCAAAGCCATAGCGCGACAGAGTCCAGCGGGCGAAGGTCGTAAAGCGAACTTTGTGCGCCAGTTCTTCGAGTTCCGCAATCGTGAGCCCGCTGCAATATGCGGCGCCCATAATCGCTCCCACGCTGGTGCCGGCCACCATGCGGACCGGGATGCCCTCTTCTTCGAGAACCTTGAGAACTCCGATGTGCGCGATCCCGCGGGCGAAGCCTCCCCCCAACGCGATGCCGATCGCTGGCATGCGCTGCGTGTCCGCCACATTCGTCTTGCGTGAGAGTTCGCGCCCGAAGGCTTGGACCGACCGGATCACCCTACCCAGACTCTTCATAGGAACCCCACGTTCCTGGTCTGCTGGGGTCGCAAACCCTGATTCTACTGGTGTAAGATGCCATGGACTCGTTTCGCGTAACAGGCCACGATTGTGCTATCTGCCAGTCACACTAGATACCGACCTGCTCTTACCGCCGCGCCACCCCTGGCTCCTTGTCACTAACTCCTGTAATCCTGCCAGCTTACACATACTTGAAAGCCTCTACAGGAGGGCATTGCAGCCGCTAAGCCGAGCCGCCTACCAGAAAACACTACCCTTTCTACCCAGTTCTTCTCGGGATAACTGCTGTGGCACAACCGCCATTCCCAGTCCGGCCGCCGCGCCTGATAAGCACGTCGCTAAGCGTTAGCTTTGCCAACCTTGATTTCGTCCAGCAGCGGCAGCGGTTTCTCGATGGCCACTGACGTTTCCAGTTCCAGTTGCTCCTGTCCGCTGAGAGCGGAAACCTTTCCCCGATAATTCTTCAGGTGACGCTGCGCGGTCTCAAAGGCTTCCTGCGCCTTGTTAAGATTCTTGCCTACATTTTCAAACTGACTCTGGAAAAAGTCGAAGGACTTCTGCGCCTTGGCCAGTTCGGCGCGGCTCTTTTCAAAGCGGGTGGCGACTTCGTACCACTTGTGCACCAGCGAAATAGTATGCAGGGTCATCAGCAGGGTGTTGGGCGAAACCGGGAAAACATGCTGTTCGTTCATCCAGTCACCGAGTTCGCGGTTGCGGATGACCTCCATGTAAAGCGTCTCGCTTGGCAGATACATGAGCGCAATCTCGGTGGTGCCGTTCTCCGGCTGAATGTACTGCTGGATCCGCTTTGCTTCAGCCTTCATCACCCGCACCAGCGCTACGCGCGCGGCGTCAATCTCAGCTTTGTCGTTGCTCTCAAACAGCGCGATCACCTGCTCGCGCGGAAACTTGGCGTCGATTGGCAACTTGCGGTCGGGAAAATATATAACGGCGTCGGCGCGCCCTCCTCCTTCGCCCACCGATGCCTGCAGGGCGAACATATGAGCCGGCAGAAAGTCGCCGAGCAGCCTCTCCAGGCTGGCTTCCCCGAATTGGCCGCGCAGATGCGGCAGCTTCAGCAGGTTGTTGAGATCGTTGATGGAGTGGCCAAGGGCGCCAACTTCGCGAAGTTGCTCCTCCGCCGCCTTCAGATGCTGCTGCACTTTTTCAAACTGGGCAAATCCTTCTTTGATGTTCTGATCGAGTTTTACCTGCACTTGTTCGGTAATGGCCATCAGCTTGGAGTCAACCCGATCGCGGATGGAGTCCAGGCTTTGCGCAGTCTGCTGATTCAGGCTCTGAAATTCGCTCTTGAGTTGCTGCGTGGTCAGCAGCAGAGAACCGGTCAACTCTGTGCGGCCTTCCGTCAAGCTCCGCTTTTGCTCTTCGCGGCCCGCGCTGAGTTGCTGCTCGACCGAGTTACGAATCTCTGAAAAACCCTGCTGGATGCGGTCTGCAACCTGCTGCCGCAGGTCCCCTTTAGTCTGCTCCAGTCTACTGGCCATATCGGCAGTGGCGGCACTGAACTTCTGGCCAAGGGACGACCCGAGCCTTTCGAGCTGATCCGCAACTTCCGCCTTTCCATCCACTTGCGCGGCGCCCGCAACGCGGCGCAGGAGCGCCACCGAAAACCCGATCAGGACCAGGATTCCCACCAGCACGGTAACCAGCAATATGGTCTCCATAGTAAGTGGCTGAGCTGAATTCTAGTGGCTAGCGTTAGAGATGGAAAGCGCAAGTTTGACGGCGATCCCCGCGCCCAAACGCTGCCCACTAGATTATGCCCGGGGCGCTCATTATTTTATTGGCGATGCTGGCGGCAAATGCCGAACCGTGCCCGGCACAATCGACTTCCCATAGCAACGACCTCCGAGTCGAAATTGGTGGCGACGTTCACCCCGGCGCTGGTGTCAACACACCCGCCCCGCGCCCGAACCTGGCGAACACAGCGCTTTCTGGCGAAGACTCCGCTGCTGAAAACGAACTCCTGGAAGCGGCGAACAAAAGCCGCGAACTGGCCGGGGCAAGCCAGTTGAAGTTGGATGATAGTCTCCGTCAAGCGGCGCGAGCCCATGCCCAGCGGATGGTTGAGAGTGGGCAACTCGAGCATCAATTTCCCAGCGAACGCCCGCTGCTGGAGAGAATCGCTGAGGCAAGCTCCTTGCGGCTCGATCGCGTCGGCGAGAACATCGCCAACGCGGCCAATGCCCGGAGCGCGAATGAAGTCCTGATGAACTCGCCGCCACACCGCGAGAACCTGCTCGATCGCGGGTTCAACGTAGCGGGCTTCGCCGCTATCTGGCGCAACGGGCGGCTCTACGTGGTTCAGGATTTCGCACACCAGGTACCGTCGTATTCGACTGAGCAGAGCGGAGCATTAGTCGGGCGGGCAGTCGCGGAAATGCGAAAACAGGAAGGGCTGCCGAAGTTGATACAACTTTCTCCGCCGAAGCTGGACGAAGCCGCGTGTTCGCTGGCGGAAGAGAATCGTCCGAACGCACGTTTGCTGGCGACCGCCTACGACAATTCCAAGATCGTCGCCTACACCGAAAGCCGTCCAGACGCCCTGCCGCAGGCGGCATTACGGCTGTTGCGCGATCCGCAACTCCGCCAGTTTGCCGTCGGCTCTTGCTACGCCCGCAACGCGGCCTATCCGACGGGGATGTATTGGGTCGCGATTCTGCTGTACTAGCTTGGCTGTGCTTAGGCTCGCAATGTTCGCACCCCGCCGGCGAGGGGGCCGCGCACCGCCGCTTACCGCACGAGCTATGTGCTAACCTGCGAGCATTGGGCGTGCCCGTATGGAGCCTGCTCCGCCAATCCGCATCGGTACGGCCGGCTGGTCTTATAAGGACTGGGATGGGATTCTCTACCCGCCAGAAGTGACGCGCAGAAAAATTCATCCGGTTGAGTTTCTTGCGCGATTCTTCGACGTCATCGAGATCAACACTTCCTTCTATGGCCATATACGGCCGGAGTTGGGACGCTTGTGGTCGCGCAAGGCCGCGGCTGTCAATCCGAATTTTCTCTTCACCGCGAAGCTGCACCGCTCGTTTACCCACTCCCCATTGGCCGTGATGGAGCCGACTTCGGCGGCCAGCATTCGTCCCAACGACAAGGACGAACGCCTGGCGCGCGAGGGACTGGATTCGCTCGCCTCGGAAGGCAAGCTGGGCGCGCTCCTCATTCAGTTTCCCGTCTCGTTCAAGAACACTGGTCTGAACCGGGAATACCTTGAACTCCTGCTGCGGCAGTTCATTGAATTTCCGCGGGTCGTCGAGGTGCGCCACGAGAGTTGGAATCATCCGGATACCATTGCCGAATTCATGCGCCAGCGCGTCGGATTCTGCAATATCGATCAGCCCCTGCTAGGCCAGTCACTGGCGTCGACCGAGCATGTTACATCGCCCGTCGGATACGTTCGCCTGCATGGCCGCAACTACGAACAGTGGTTCGAGAGCGATAACCGTGACGATCGCTATAACTATCTCTACAAAATGGCTGAGTTAGAAAAGTGGAAGGAAAAAGTGGAAATCATCGCGCATAAAGCCCAATCGACATTCGTGATCGCGAACAATCATTTTCAGGCCAAGGCCGCGGTGAACGCGTTGGAGCTAAGACACTTACTGGAAGGGAAAAGAGTTCGCGCCCCGGAGAGGCTCGTGAAAAACTATCCTCAACTCCGGGAGACGGCCGAGATCGAAGACGCCAGCGGAAATTATTCCCTCCTGGCGTAGCGGGCCGCAAAACCCGCTTGCAGATTCGGGTGGCCGGGGCGCGATTCAGAAGACTGCAAGGCTTGGTTTTTTCCCGCTTTACACCGAGGGACAGCGTCCCCCGTGCTGACTGGCGTAAGCGTTGTCCCCGCCGCCACATTTGAGTTCCTGCGATATACTGTACGTACGTCAATGATTCCTGGCCGCATCGGATACGAACTGGCGGTAGTGGCAGTTTTCGCTGTCCTGACTATTTTTCTGTTTCCAGCCATGCAGGGCCCATATTCGGTGGTGCACGGTCCGGCTAGCGCCCTTCTGGCTGCCCGGTCTGCTTCCCGCTTGCTTTCCACCATGGCGCGCGGGGCTTTGAGTTTCCTGCGGAATCGCCGGGTGTCTCCGCTTGTGGTTCTGTCGCAAATGTCGTCTTCGAAGCTGGAATTCCAGCCCCTCAGGTTGCCCGATTTCAGCCCCATTCTGCGTTGTTGATCCCACTCTGTTTTTTTGCTATCGAACCCGCAATCTCTTTCGGGTCGCAGTGTCTGTTACTGACAGGCATTTTGTTTGCGACCCGCCGGAGGTTGTAGTTCTGCTTGTCGCTGGTCGGAACTGAAATCCAGCGACGGCAGTGGTATCCACCCAAGCTTTCCCGACCATGAGGAGGACTCGACAAAAATGACGCAGAAAAGAATATATACATTTGTTCTATTGACCGCGCTGGCGTCTGTATCGTTACTCGCAGGCTGCGCCAAGAAAGTGGCCAAAGTTACGCCACCACCGCCCCCTGCACTCGCACTTGCCGCGCCCACCGCCACCCTTGCCGCCAACCCCAGCGTCGTGCAGCAGGGGCAGAGTTCGCTGCTGACCTGGCAGACCAACAACGCCAGCGAAATTACCATTACCGGACTAGGTACCGTGCCCGCATCAGGTTCAAGAACGGTGATGCCGGGTGAATCCACGACCTACACTCTTGTCGCCAAGGGCGCGGGGGGAACCAATGAGGCCTCCGCTCGGATCACGGTCAATGCCGCCAGCGCCAATGCAGCCAATTCACCGACGGATCAGGAGTTGTTCAGCCGTAATGTCAGAGATGTTTTCTTTGACTATGACAAGTACGCCATCCGCCCAGTCGACGCGCCCACAGTCCAAAATGACGAAGCCTTCCTCGCGCAGCATCCGTCCGTGAAGGTCGTCGTCGAAGGCCATTGTGACGACCGCGGCTCGGAGGAATACAACATCGCTCTCGGAGCCAGTCGCGCCGAAACTTTGAAGCAAACTCTGGTGCAGCAAGGAGTTCCAGCCGATCGAATTCGAACCGTGAGTTACGGTAAGGAGAAGCCGTTTTGCACGGCGGACAATGAACAGTGCTGGCAGCAGAACAGGGTTGACCATTTTGCCTTCGACCGTTAACCAGTTGAAAACGAGGGCGGCTCGTCGGAGGGCCGCCCTTTGAGTTGATTGCGATATGCTCTCAGGAAGTAACTTGTGAAGTAGTTTGTGGCGATGCCGTGAGCGAAAACGTCCAGACCGTCCGGAAAGTTAGCGCCAGCCGCTGGAGAGTCTGGCTGTTCGCTCGAATGGCAGAACTGCGGCAGCGTGAAAGCCAGATTTTTCTGGTTCTGGCGCTGGTCATCGGCGCCTTGACCGGAATGGCTGTGGTCGCTTTCATCCTGCTCACGGAGCGTATGGGCATGCGGCTGTATCCGATGGGCGGCGCGCCGTGGCGGCGCCTGTTGTTTCCGGTGACGGGCTCGCTCGGCGTCGGATATCTGCTGTGGCGTTACTTTCCCAATGCGCGAGGCAGCGGAGTGCCGCAGACCAAAGCGGCCCTGTTTGCCCGGGATGGACGCATCACCCTGCGCACTGTACTGGGCAAGTTTTTCTGTACTTCGGCGACCCTCGCCAGCGGCATTCCGCTGGGACGCGAAGGCCCGTCGGTGCAGGTTGGGGCGGGCATTGGCTCCGTGCTGGGACGGTTTCTCGGGTTGAGCACCGAGCAGGTAAAACGACTCATTCCCGTCGGAGCCGCCGCCGCCATCGCAGCCGCCTTCAATACTCCTCTGGCCGCCGTCGTTTTTTCGCTCGAGGAAATTATGGGCGACATGCAATCACCGGTGATGGGCGCGGTGGTGCTGGCCTCGGCGACCGCCTGGATGGTGTTGCGCGTCTTCCTCGGCGATCATCCCCTTTTCAAAGTCCCGCAATATCAGTTGCTTCATCCCGCCGAGTTTGCGGTGTATGCCGTGCTCGGCGTGGCCGGTGGAGTGGTTTCGGCGGCCTTCACCAGACTCCTGCTTGGCATCCGAGCACGATTCCTGCGCTTCCCGCTCAAGACTGTCTGGTTCCAACCGGTGGCGGGCGGCCTCCTCGTCGGAGTCATGGGATGGTTCGTACCCCAGGTCATGGGCGTCGGATACGGGTTCGTCGGCGAAGCTTTGAACGGACGCATGGCCTTCCAACTGATGTTGCTACTGGTTGTGCTCAAACTATTGGCGGTCACCGTGAGTTATGCCTCGGGCAACGCCGGCGGCATTTTCGGACCATCTTTATTTATCGGCGCGATGTTGGGAGGTTCGGTGGGAACCGTTGCCCATCATCTGCTTCCGGCCTACACCGCGACTCCGGGAGCGTACGCCCTGGTTGGCATGGGTGCCGTGTTTGCCGGAATCGTGCGCGCTCCCATGACCTCCGTGCTGATGATCTTTGAGATGACGCAGGACTACGCCGTGATCGTCCCCTTGATGATTGCGAATCTGGTGAGCCTGTTCATTGCTGCACGGCTGCAGCGCGAGCCCATCTACGAGGCGCTGGCAGTGCAGGATGGTATCCATCTACCCTCGGTGGAATCGCGTCAGAGGTATGGTCAACGTCAGGTGATCCGAGTAATGCGGTCCGCCAGCGACCTGCTGCCCGCCGAGATCACGGTTCGAGAAGCGCTGGAAATGGTTCGATCCAGCGCCTCCCGCACCTGGCTGGTGACGGATCGGCGAGGTGTCGTTGGCGTCATTAACCGGGCATGGCTGGAGCGGGAGTTGGCCGAGCGCGCCGACAAGCATCTGGGCGCACTGATGGATGCCCTGACGTTTCCCCACGTCCATACCGACCAGGGTCTCGACCTGGCGCTCGAACGCATGGGAGCCAACCAGATTGAAATCTTGCCGGTGGTAAACCGTGCGAATATTCACAAGTTAGAAGGTGTCGTCACGCTGCGGGATGTGCTCGAAGCGTATGGAGTAAGCCGCGCCTGAGCGGTTGCTTGTGTGCGCAAGTCTGCGCTCTGGTTTGCGCGGCATGACTGCCGTCGAATCCAAATTGCATCGACGTTCATCTATTTCGCATGAACACGGACAGTCTTTTCCTGGAATCCGTCACTTCGCATCAATCTCTGAACCAGCGCTTATTGGATGAACCGGCTGGCATCGCGAGTGTCCCCTCTCACGATGGCAGTCTGCTGGACGCTTATTCCCGGGCAGTCACCGCGGCGGTTGAGACGGTTAGCCCATCGGTGGTGAACGTTGAGGTGCATCAGGTTGTGACCTCCGCGGGAAAGCGAGGTCGCTCTGCGCGCCAGCCGGGCGAACCCGCCGAGCCGCGCGAGCGCCGCGGCGGCGGATCAGGCTTCGTATTTACTCCCGATGGTCTGATCCTCACCAATAGCCATGTGGTGCACGATGCCAGACGCATCGAAGTTACTCTGGCCGACGGCCGTCGGACTCCGGCGCATACCATCGGCGACGATCCCGCAACCGATTTGGCGGTCATTCGGATCGACGCTTCCGGATTGCAGGCCGCGCCCCTCGGCGATTCACAGCAACTGCGGCCCGGGCAGATGGCCATTGCGATTGGCAATCCTTATGGATTTCAGTCCACGGTCACGGCGGGCGTCATTAGTGCTCTGGGGCGATCGCTGCGCTCCTACTCCGGGCGCTTGATTGAGGATGTCATTCAGACCGACGCCGCCTTGAATCCGGGAAACTCCGGCGGTCCGCTGGTCGATTCCCGCGGCCATGTGATTGGGGTGAATACGGCGACCATTTTGCCCGCCCAGGGCATCTGTTTTGCCATCGGCATCAATACGGCGAAATTCGTAGCCAGCCGCCTGCTGCGCGATGGCCGCATCCGGCGCAGTTACATTGGCGTCTCGGCGCAGACCGTGCCGATTCATCGCCGCGTTGTGCGCTTCTACGGGCTAACGCGGGAAACCGGCGTGGTCGTGGTCGGCGTCGAGGATCGCAGCCCGGCGCGGACCGCTGGAGTGCGCGAGGGCGACGTGATCGTGGCGCTCGACGAAAAACCAGTCGCTGGTGTGGACGATCTGCATCGTTGGTTGACCGATGCTCAAGTGGGGACGCGCTGCGCTTTAACCGTGATTCGTCACACCGAGAAGCTGAGGCTGCCGATCCTTCCCGAAGAGGCCTTGTGAGCGACCCATGTAAGTGAACAATAAGTTGTTCGCGATGCTCCTATCGCATTGCACGCACAGGATTTCGTGTGTTAGCTTCGATGCGGAGAGGTCTGCTTGCGACACACGGTTCCGGCGGGGATGGAGCGCAAGGAAGCTGACGTTTACCTGCGGCTCGATGCAGCGCGTTTTCCCCAGCATATCGCCATCATCATGGACGGAAACGGGCGTTGGGCACGGCGCCGACACATGCCGCGCGTCGCTGGACACCGCGCCGGAGTGGCCGCCGTCCGTTCTACCGTCGAGACCGCCGCCCGCATCGGAATTCCTGCACTGACGCTCTATGCTTTTTCCGAGGAAAACTGGAAAAAACGTCCCAAGACCGAAGTCGATTTTCTGATGCGCCTGTTGTGCCGTTATCTCAAGGCGGAAATCAGGACGCTCAATGAAAACAATATCCGTTTGAAATACATTGGCCGCCTGCACGAGTTACCGGAGTCCGTGCAGCGCGAGATGGCCGAAGCCAGTTGCGCCACGGCCAACAACACTGGCATGTTGTTGACCCTGGCGTTGAATTACAGCGCCCGCAGCGAAATCGTGGACGCGTTCCGCTCCCTGGCCGAGGCTGCAGCCCGCAACGGCGGCCTCGATCATATGCAAGTCGATGAGCGCGCCATCAGCGAACATCTCTACACTCGCGGCCTGCCCGACCCCGACTTAGTAATTCGGACCAGCGGCGAGATGCGCCTGAGTAACTTCCTGCTCTGGCAACTGGCCTATGCCGAAATTTATGTGACTCAGACCCTGTGGCCGGATTTTCGCGGCGCCCAACTGCTCGAGGGCATCGAGGAGTATCAGAAGCGCGACCGCCGTTATGGGGGACTGAAGCCGGACGGCAATATTCCGCATGTCAAGTCGCTGGCGGCCCATGCCGAGGCCAAGCGTTGATCGAAGGCCCAAGAAGCAAAGGCAGAAGAAGCGACGGTCGGAAGAAGTAATGTCGCTCGTGCCGGGCTCCACGACTTTTGAAACAGGTTTGCATTCGAGCCGCCACCCCCTTCCATGATCAAGCGCATCGCCACCGCCGCCGTCTTAATCCCACTGGTTCTCCTGCTCGTGCTGAAGGCGCCGCTCTATGTTCTCGCCTTCGTCGCTGGTATCGTCGCTCTTCTGGCCATCTTCGAGTTCCTCAATCTCACAACGCATTATGGGGTCCAGCCCCTGGGACGGACCACTTACGCGTTCGTAGCGTTCTTCTTTTTATTTGTCATCGCCGCGTCCAGCAATTTCACTCCTCTGGTCGAGGCCACCGCCATGCTCTACGGCATTGCACTGGCCGCCGCGCTGTCTCCGTTTGTATTTCTCACTCTAGCCATGCTTCGTTCCGATCTAAGCAGCGCCTTCCCGGCTGCATCCGCTTCGGCGTTCGCCTATACCTACATTGCCATCCCCATGGCGCTGCTGGTCGCCATCCGGCAGCAACCCGCAGGCGCAATCTGGACGATCTACACCCTGCTGGCCGTCTGGGCGGGAGACATTTTCGCTTACTTCGTCGGCAAGGCGATTGGCCGCCACCGCATGTCGCCGGTAATCAGTCCGAAAAAGACCTGGGAAGGGGCGGTCGCCTCGATTGTGGCCAGCGTCATCATCGGCACCCTGTGGATGCACCACGCGCCCGCCATCAGCTCCGCCCTGCTGCGGATGGGACTGATTGACCGCCGCGATGGCATGTTTGGACTGGAGCAGCCCCAGCTCTGGCCCATCATTCTCCTGTCGGCCGTGGTCAACGTCGCCGCCCAGTTGGGCGATCTGGTCGAGTCGCTCATCAAGCGCGGCGCCGGCGTCAAAGACTCCGGCACTATTCTCCCGGGACATGGCGGCATGCTCGATCGCATTGACGCCATGCTGTTCGCCGTGCCCGTCGTGTGGGCGTGGGGCGCATGGCGCTTGCTGCAGTAGAGAGAATAATCGGAATACGAATCGCGAGCGGCACCGAACGATTCCGTCACCCTCTGCCCGAAAGTAACCATTCTGTGAGGCCGCCCGTTCCCTGCCTCGCGACCTTTATACTATCTTTGAACTATTAGGGACCTGAAACCATGACGCCCTGCCTTTTCATGAAGAGCCTGATCGCGATCGTTGCCGCCTGCGCGTTGCCGCTGTTTGGACAGAGCCACAGCGGAGAACTGCGCCTCAGGGTCACCGACCCCGCCGGCCTAGCGGTGAAAACGACGGTCCAGATCACCAGCGCAGCCAGTCGCTATCGAAGCGTCCTTGCCACTAATGACCAAGGCCGCCTCGATCTCCAGCGCCTGCCATACGGCATCTATCAGATCGAAATCAAACAGCCAGGTTTTGCCGGGATCACCGAGTCGGTTGATATTCATTCCTCCCTCCCAACCGAATACTCCATCCAATTCGGGCTGCCTTCGATCCATGAATCGGTTACCGTCACTGCGCCGAATACTCTGATCAATCCCGATCAAGCTGGCGCCGTCAGTGAGATCAGCTCCGACGTCATCCAAAATCGGCTGAGCTCGATTCCGGGCCGTTCGCTGCAGGATCTCGTGAATTCACAACCGGGCTGGTTGTTCGAAGGCAATGCCGTGCTACATCCGCGTGGCTCCGAATATCAAACCCAGTTTGTGGTCGATGGCGTGCCTCTCACCGACAATCGCTCGCCCAGCTTTGGACCCGCCATCGATGCCGACGACGTGCAATCGCTCAGCCTTTACACCGCGGGCATTCCGGCGGAATACGGGCGCAAGATGGGAGGCGTAATCGAAGTCAATACGCTGCAGGATGCCCAGCCCGGCTTCCACGGACAGTTGACCTTATCGGGCGGCAGCTTTGCTACGGCGGGAGCTTCCGCCGAAGGCGAGTATGTCTGGGGGAGGAATACCTTTGGAGGCGCCGCCAGCGGCAGCAGGACCGACCATTACCTGAATCCGGTCGTGCCGCAGAATTTCACGAATACGGGCACGCTGGGCGACTTTGCGGCGAACTACGAGCGCGACTTGACGCCCAAAGATCGTTTGCGATTTATGGTGCGCCACGAACTCTCGCGCTACGACATTCCGAACGAACAGGTCCAGGAAAGCGACGGTCAGATTCAAACCGCGGACAACCTTGAAACCATGGGAATCGCGTCGTATCAGCACACTTTCTCATCGAACGCGGTCGCCGATTTTCGGGCCATGGCGCGCGACAATGCGATTGGCTTCAACTCCAATCCGGAGTCATACCCCATCGCGGTCTTCCAGCAAAATTTTTTTCGCGAAACCTACTTCAGGGGGACAACGACCGTCACTCGTGGGCGGAATGAGTGGAAGTTTGGGTTCGAGTCGGACAACACTTTTCTCAACGAGAATTTCCGCTACCACATCACCGATCCCACCCAGTTCGACCCCGGTACTCCCATCGACTTCAGCTTTGTCGCTCACCGGCCCGATCTTGAACAATCCGCTTTTGTGCAGGACCAGATTCATCTCAAGAACTGGACCATCGACGCCGGGCTGCGCTGGGATCACTATCAGCTTCTGTTGAACCGGCACGCTGTCGATCCGCGTGTCTCGATTTCGCGCTATTTTCCGTCCGCCGACCTGGTCCTGCATTTCTCCTACGACCGGGTTTTTCAGACCCCGTCGTTCGAGAACCTCCTGCTTTCCAGTTCCACGGCCGTTGAATCGATCAGCCCCACGAATTTCCTGCGATTGCCCGTCGAACCTTCCGAGGGCAACTACTACGAAGCCGGCCTCACCAAGGTGTTCGCGCAGCACATCAAACTCGACGCCAACTATTTCCGGCGGCTCGTGTCCAACTTCGCGGACGACGACCAGATTGCGAACACCGCCATCAGCTTTCCGATTGCATTCCTGAAATCCATCATTTACGGTGCCGAGGCAAAAATCGATCTTCCCGATTGGCACCGCTGGTCGGGCTTCCTGAGCTATTCCTATACGGTCGGCCAGGTGTGGGCCCCGGTGACGGGTGGACTTTTCTTAGGCGACGACGCCACGGCGGCGGCAGCGCTCGCCGGCCATTTCCCCGATTCACAGGACCAGCGCCACACCGTTCGCGGACGCCTTCGCTACCAGATCAAACCGCGCCTTTGGATCGCCGCCGGAATGCAATACGATACGGGGCTGCCCTTCGATTTCAATGGCACCCAACTGCAGGCGCTCGCCGAATACGGGCAAAATGTGATCAACCGCATCAACTTCGCCCGCGGACGTATCTATCCTTCCTTTCAGGTCAACGCATCGGCGGGCGCGGACGTTTACAAGTCGGATCGCAGGAACATTCGCTTTCAAATCGATGGCCAGAACCTGAACAACATTCTTGACGTAATCGATTTCGGCGGCCTTTTCTCCGGCAATGCCATTGGACCGTCCCGCAGCGTCGCTCTCCGCTTAACGACCACCTTCTAGAGCGGATGCGGAAGTTCGAATTTCGGGGTCTTCCCCCCCCGGCATGGCAAAGCGTCCCTCCCTTACAATAGGAAGGCCTCATGAAACGCATCGCCATCCTGGGTTCGACGGGCTCCATCGGCCGCAGCACTTTGAGCGTGGTCGAGAGCTATCCCGAGCGCTTTCAGATTGTAGCCCTCGCGGCCGGCAGCAATATCGAGCTTGCTCTTGAACAAGCTCTGCGCTGGAAGCCCCGCGTCCTCTCCCTGGCTCGGGAGCAGGATGCAGGTATACTCGCCTCGCGGCTCCGCGGCTCCGGCCTCTCCGGGATCGACGTTGTTCATGGCGCCGCTGGCACGGTGCGGGTCGCCACCGATCCCGAAGTCGACTTCGTAGTCAGCGCCATCGTTGGCGTCTCTGGCCTCGAAGCTACTTACGAAGCCGTCCGCGCCGGCAAGACCGTCGGCTTGGCCAACAAGGAATGTCTGGTAGCCGCCGGGGAGTTGATCACCGCCGAGGCGCGCCGGCAAGGCAAGCCGCTCCTGCCCATCGACAGCGAACATAACGCCGTCCACCAATGCCTTCGCGGCGGACGGATGGAGGAAGTGGAGCGCATCTGGCTGACCGCCTCCGGCGGACCCTTTTTCAGGACGCCGAAATCGGAATTTGCCTCAATAACGGTGCAACAAGCGCTCAATCATCCCACCTGGAAGATGGGCAAGCGCATCACCATCGATTCTGCAACATTGATGAACAAAGGGTTCGAGGTGATCGAGGCGTGCCGCCTCTTCCATGTGCCCCCAGACCGCGTCCAAGTCATTGTCCATCCGCAATCTACCATCCATTCTCTGGTCGAATTCGTGGATGGCAGCCTGCTTGCTCAAATTTCGGTAACCGACATGCGCCTCCCCATCCTCTATGCCCTCACCTACCCGGATCGCATCCCATCGGACTTGCGCTTCTCCATCGGTGACTTACGGCATCTGGATTTCTGCCCCCCGGATATGGCTAAATTCCCTTGTCTGGCTTTAGCTTACGAAGCGGCGGCCGAAGGCGGCTCGAAACCCGTCGCCCTCAACGCCGCCGATGAGGTAGCCGTGGCCGCGTTTCTGGAGGAGCAGATCGGATTCGAAGACATTCCCCGGATTATTCGGAAAGTAATGCTTGCAACGCCGGCCCGGAATCCGGAATCTATACAGCAAGTGCTCGCTCTGGACACCGAGGCCCGCCTTTTCGCAAGAGAAATCGTAGCCCAGCGCCGTCAAGAGGGATCGCCCATCAGGGCCATTTCGTAATGGAAATTTTGGAGTAATCTCGTTACTATGCCCCAGCTTTTGTCTATCCTGCATACCATTTTCGTTATGGCAATTGTGCTCGGATTCATGATCCTGATTCATGAATTCGGCCACTACGCCGCCGCCAAGTACTTCGGGGTGCGGGTGGAAGTGTTTTCCATCGGCTTTGGCAAGCGTCTGCTGGGCTTCACCAAGGGCGAAACCGACTATCGCATCAGCGCCATTCCACTGGGCGGCTACGTCAAGATGTCGGGCGAAAACCCCATGGACGACCGCACCGGCGATCCTGGCGAGTTTCTCTCTCATCCCCGCTGGCAGCGCTTCATCGTCGCCCTGGCTGGCCCGGCCATGAATATTATGCTGGCCGTCGCCCTCCTGACCGGTGTCTACATGGTCCATTACGAATACCCCGCCGTACTTGATGAGCGGGCGGTTGTGGGATGGGTCAATCCCAACACTCCCGCCGAAAGGGCGGGCATCCAGGTTGGTGACAGGATTGTCCGGGTCGACGACATCGCCGATCCCACCTGGGAACAAGTTGAAGTTAAGGATGCGCTTAGCCCCAACCAGCCTTTGAAGTTCGCCATCGAGCACGACGGCAAAGTCACGGAAAAGGAGTTGGTTCCCGAGCCTGTCGGGGCCAATCAGTATGGCGCCATGGGTTGGGTGCCGAAAGAGTCGAGCGTCACCCTTACCACCATCGAACCCGGCATGCCTGCGGACAGAGCCGGTCTGAAGATTGGCGACCAGATCCTCACCGCGAACGGAGAAGATATTCCCGCCTTGGAAGCGCTGGTCCAGATGTTGAACCGCACCAAAGATCAGCCGCTGCAAATCGTCGTTCTGCGCAACGGACAAAAGCAGACTTTTACCGTCAAACCGACTCTGGCCCCTGCCGGACCCGCGCAAGACCTGCGCTACCGCATTGGCATTGCCAGCGTTCCTACGAAAGTCGTAAAGCTCAATTTTTCGGATGCGCTGCAGCGCTCGCTTTCCGACAATAAGAAGAGCTCGTTCCTCATTCTCGAATTGCTCCAAAAAATGGTGCAGCGCAAAGTCTCCATGCGCCAAGTCGACGGCCCGATCGGAATCGGAAGCGCTGTCGGTGCCGCCGCTCGCGAGCAGGGCTATACTCCGCTACTCCTGATCACCGCCGCCATCAGCTTGAACCTCGGCATCATGAACCTGCTGCCCATTCCCATCCTGGACGGCGGCGTGATCCTGCTCCTCTTCATCGAGAGCCTCATGCAGAAAGAAATCAGCCTGCCCATCAAGGAGCGCATCTACCAGGCGGCTTTTGTCTTTCTGGTGCTCTTTGCCGTGATGGTGATCTATAACGACCTGGACAAGACCCTACATGTCCATTTTTGACGTGGGATGCAATCTATCTCGGGAGTCGAAATGGCAACCACGGAGATGGTTCATGTTCGCGTCGACAAGTGAACCAAGGCACGAGCGGCAAAGGCACTGGCAGCCATGGGCCTTTCCGTTTACCACCCAGTTCGCGTTCTGCTGACGCGGCCTCGGAGAAATCCCTGCCCTTCGAGGTGAGAGCCCCCAACGCCGCGACAGCGGCGGCCATGCGGGACAGTCCGCCATGGCGCACTGGCTTCGTTCCGTAATGTCTCCGACTTGAACGCTGACTTGAATGCGAAGGATTGAGGTACGAGCGCCTCCCTTTAACTAGCACAGAAAGCCTCTATCTTGGGTTAGTCAGCTATATTATTACATTCATAAAGTGTTGATTCTAATATACCGAGGGGTGGGAGGGGGGAGGGGGGTGCCGATACTTCACAAGTCGGCATTTTGCAGGTTGCGGCATAGGCCAAAAGCGAAACTCCGTGACCTGCTAAAATGTAGTTTCCAATATGGCCGAAATCCATCGTAGAAAAACCTTCACCGCCTCAATCGGCGGAGTCCGCGTGGGTAGCAATGCACCAGTTATGGTGCAGTCGATGACGAACACCGACACCGCCGACATTCCCGGCACCATCAAGCAGGTCGCTGCCCTGGCCCGCGCCGGTAGCGAAGTGGTTCGCGTCACCGTCAACAACGATGATGCCGCCAAGGCCATTCCCCACATCGTCGAAGGACTCGAGAAGCAGGGCTTGCGCACGCCCATCGTCGGCGACTTCCACTACAACGGACACCTCTTGCTCACGAAATATCCCGGCTGCGCCGAGGGACTGGCCAAGTACCGCATTAATCCCGGCAACGCCAGCATCGGACGCAAGAACGATGACAACTTCCGCACCATGATCGAGGTGGCGGTGAAATACCAGAAGCCCGTGCGCATTGGGGTGAACTGGGGCTCGCTTGATCAAGCCTTGCTGACGAAGATGATGGACGAGAATTCCCGCCTCGCCGAGCCAAAAGACGCCCGAGAAGTGACCATGGAAGCAATCGTAGTCAGCGCGCTCAGTTCGGCGAAGCTGGCCGAGCAGCACGGGTTGCGCTCGGACCAGATCATCCTGAGCGCGAAAGTCAGTGGCGTGCAGGATCTGATCGACGTGTATCGTATCCTCGCGTCGCGCTGCGAATACCCGCTTCATCTCGGGCTCACCGAGGCCGGCATGGGCGCCAAAGGCATCGTCGCCTCCAGCGCCGCCATGGCCGTGCTGCTGCAGGAAGGCATCGGAGACACGATTCGGGTTTCCCTCACCCCCGCTCCCGGCGGAGATCGCACCGAAGAAGTCCGCGTGGCCCAGCAGATTCTGCAATCGCTCGGCATTCGCAGCTTCACCCCGCAAGTCACCGCCTGCCCCGGTTGCGGACGCACGACCAGCACCTTCTTCCAGGAAATGGCCGAGCAAATTCAGACCTACCTGCGCGAACAGATGCCCGTCTGGAAAGAAACCCATACCGGTGTGGAAGAAATGAAGGTCGCGGTGATGGGATGCGTCGTCAACGGTCCCGGCGAATCCAAGCACGCCAGCCTCGGCATTTCTCTACCTGGAACCGCCGAAGAACCGAAGGCTCCTGTATACGTCGACGGCCGGCTCTTCACCACCCTGAAAGGCGACAAAATCGTCGCCGAATTCATTAAGATTCTCGACGACTACGTCGACTCCCACTACGCTGCCCGGGAAAAAGAAGAAGTTGGCGTACGCGGTTAAGTCGATCGCCGGACCTCTAAGGTTCGGCATCTTGCAGCCCTGAAGCAGCAAATTCTCAAAACCTAGGCCAGCCAGCTTGTCCATCCTGGAATGGTTGCGGCATTTGCGTTAGTCGTTGCACCCGGTCTCTTCGTGCTTGCGCTCCGGTTCAAGAAGTCAGTCCCGATATCCAGGTGTGAACAAAAAACCCTCTCCCCTGTGATCGGGGAGAGGGCCATGGCAGTCGAAACGGCTTCTAGTCGTCGTCGTCAGCCTTGGTTGGTGCCGGTTTATTGAAGTCGCTCGCGGGGCGAACCGTCCTCTCGCCGGGGAAGGGGCGGGTAAACCCGGTGGCTTCGTACCAGGTCAGATGGTTGACGGTATCGATGTCTTCGGCATCTGGCGTGTGTTGCTTGCCAGCGAAGACCTCCGCCTTCTTCGCCATCCAGCCAGCCCTCAGAGCCTTAACCGCAGGAGTCTCGGTCGCGAGCGATTTGGCGTTCGCCCCGGCCTTGACGCCAGCGTTGACCCCAGGCGCCGGAGGACACGCGGGGATGGTCTGAGTCGGAGTCTGGGTGACGCCCGTGTTCAGAGCTACTTGGTTCGCCACATGCGGCCACGGCAGGAAATAACTCGTCGGCGGGTTATCGGTGAAGAGCGTCCTCATCGGCGATGCCGTGAGATCGAACTGGTTCATCGGCTTGATGCCGAGAATTTGCTCGATCGTGCGGGTCACGTTGACCTGCGTGTAGAAGTGATTATCCTCGGTGACCCCAGCTCCGGTTCCATTGGGATTCACCTGCTGATAGACGTAGGGGCTGATGACATAGCCAGGGCTGCGGTGACCGTCGACGTGGTCGACGCCGTTCTGCGCGTCGTCTTCCTCGACGAAGATCGCCGAAGAGGACCAAATCGGGCTGTGACTGATGGCATCGACGTAGCGGCCAAGCGCCAAGTCGTTATCGGCCTGCATGGCTGGCCCGGTCGGCGGGCCGCCGGTGTGGTCGGAGCTGATCCACAATAACTCCAACTGCGGCACCGCACCGTGCGCCACGTCGTTCGCGAAGTCCTGTGACCAGATATCGAAGCGGAACTGGTCCGGGATGCCCAGATCGAACTGCGGGTAGTTCTGGACGGTGTGGCTAATCAGGTTCGGGAGCGGGGAGTGCGAGGCGACCGTGTTGTAGTTGTAGAGCTGGCTCTCAGCGCCGCACTCATAAGCCTGTACGTCGTTGTAGAAGTCGATCCACTCGGGCTCGGTGGTCGACCCGGTCGGCGTCAGAAAGGAGTTGTATTCGATGTACTCGCCATAGTTCTTAAACGAGACGCCGGCCTTTACAGCCTGGTCCCACAGATGCCCGACCTTCTGGTAGGCAAGCGCATCGCCGCCGTTGGAGGGGTAGTCGCGGAGCCAGTCTGGCGACTGGACGTCATCGGAGTAAGGAGCCATGGCTTGAACGATCCAGTTATGACCGTCGGCCGACTGGCGGCTCGGGTCGTAGAAGTTGTCCAAAAGCGGGAAGCGTTGCACCAGCGCGTGCGCGTTCGGGGTTACCGGGATGCCTCCGTCTGCTGCGGAGCCATCGCCGAAGACGGCCAGAGAGGGGTCGCCGTTGCCGCCAGCCACGTCGCCCAGGATCTGATCGTAGGTGCGGTTCTCGCGGATGATCACGAATACGTGCTTGATCAGCGAAGGATCGCCGATCTTGGCCGGAATTGCGGTCGGCGGGACCGTCGGCTTGCCACCGGAGGCAGACGTGATATTTTCCGTGAGATCCCAGTGGTTGTTTTGGAAGACCTGTACCGTCATCGCCGGCAGGGTCGAGCTGTTCGGGATGGGAATAATGCTCACCGTACCGAGGTCCTGGTGAGTATTGAAGTCAGCAACGCCCCAATACGAACCGTATGAATTTTCAGCCGTATTCGTCGGAGGCGGCGCCACACCGAAACCCGTGGTGCCGAGACCCTTGTCGTTGGCAACGAGCAACGCGCCGTCCGCAGCGTCCAGCACGACCGAGCTCGGCGCATAGCCGACCGGGATCAGGCCCTGGAGCTGGTCGCCATTGAGGTCAATCACGGCAATCGCGTTGGCATTGTAGAGCGCGATGTAGGCAATGTTGTTCACGGCATCCACGGCGATCGAGTTAGGCCCCGCACCGACCAGAGCTCCGCCCGGCACCTTAATCGGCAGCGCGAGGTTAATTGTCTGCGCCACCACGTTCGTGGTCGTGTCGATCACCGAGATGCTGTCGCTATAGGCATTGGCAACCAGGAGGTAGTGCCCGTAAAATGCCAGGCCCGTCGGGTGCAGACCGACGTTGATGCTCCCAGTGACCGTGAACGAGGCCAGGTTCACCACGGAAACGGTGCCGGTAGACGTGGAGCCAGTCGGATATTCGGCTACGACCGGCGTGCCGTTCGAGTATCCCTGGAAGTCCTTCTCTTTAGCAATTCGTCCGGCTTCGTTGGAGACATAGGCGGTCGTACCATCCGGCGAGACGATAACACTGTGCGGGACGTTACCGACCCGAATCTCTTGACCCTCGACCGGTTTCGCCTGAGTCAGGTCGATCTTGGTCAGCGTATCGTTATTGTCCAGCACTACGTAAGCAGTTTTGCCATCCGGCGAGATCGAGATGCCCATCGGATAGGAAGTGGGTGCGCCGTCCGACACCAGAGACACGGTCTGACCGCAAGGGATCTCAATGCTGCCCGTGGTTCCCGGAGGGCTGTTGGGGAAGCAGGTAACGGTGGTCAGATAGCCGCCAGCGTTCACATCTAGCGGAACGCTGACGTGGGCGAAGTCTGAGAGCAAGCCCGTCACCGGATCGACGCTGGCGATGGCAACGTAGGCGGGCCCGTAGCCGCCATCTTGGCTAAACAGCAGGTACAAGCCATTCGGCGTATAAGTAATGCCGACGGAGCTGCCGCTCTTGCTGCCGAACGGTTTGTAGTTCTGCAGAACAGCGCCGGTCTGGGTGTTGAAAACGGTAACGGCCTGTGGGGCGCCCATCTGAAGGACGGCGGCCGTGTGCGTGCTCGTATTCGGGTTCAGCGCGATGGCCTTGGCCCGGGTTGTGGTGCCAAGGTAGACCGGGGTGCCGGCGGGGGTGATGATCTGGCCATTACCGACGACCCACGGGTTGGACAAAGTCGACGGATAGTTCGGGCCCTGCGACCCATTCTGGTTCTCGCCTAGCTGGTAGGTCGGGAACTCTTGGGACTGCGCGGACGCCAGAACGCCCAGCGCCGCAGCCATGGCCAGGACAGCGAGCGCTCGCAGGCCCCTGGTAAGAGACTTGGTTAGTGAGTGATTTCGAGCCGTTTTTCGTGACATATTCACAGTTCTCCTCATTGGATTTTTCCCTCACACAACTGGGATCGTTGGTGCGACATTGAGTGGAAGGACATTAGGTCCGTGGAGTACGAGGAGCGATAGTAGTTGGGAATCGTTACGGGCTTATTACGGGCCTATGAAGATAAAGTGAAACTTCCGCGGGTGGGCCACATTACGGGGGGATACAACTGGCGGGTGGGCCACTTCTCGCGCGTGAGAAGTGGCTCGCTGGACTGCCGACCGTTCGCTTTCGCTTTTCCCCGTTCCACCGTCGGCATCAACCTCGGCGGCAATGCTCCCATCACTCTCACCTACGATGCGTTTGACCGGATCGTGGAAGAAAACAATGCGGGCACTTACAAGCAAATCCTGTATAGTACGATGGGCAAGCTGGCGCTGATGGCGAAGCAGGTTGCGAACAACGTCTTCCTGCCCTTGCCAGGGGGCGAGCAGGCGACTTACACGAACGGAACGATTCGCTTCCGGCACTATGATTGGCTGGGAAGCGCGCGGTTTGAATCCACTATGGGCGAGGCGGAATACGGCGATCTGGCGTACGCTCCGTTTGCGATTTGGCTTCCTTCCCCCTGGTGTGGCCTGACAGCATATCCCCACAAATCTCTAGGTGCCAACGCATACCGCAAATATAATTGCTGTGGCCGTCCGCCTCTGGCCGATTCATATTTTGGGGGTTACCAAATCGCGAATCAACGTTCTTGAGAAAACTTAGGATTCTTCTGAACCATCTCTCTGGGCGGAAACCCAGCCATGGAGAGCTTTTTGCACTACTGCTCTTGTCTCCGCTCGCGTCGAAGCTCAGAATGCCGAGCGACGTAGAACGATTATTGAAACGGAAAGGGCGATGATGTTACGAGCGCGAGGAACTAAACATGTCATTACGTATCAACTCTGAAGCTCCCAATTTCACCGCGGAAACCACCCAAGGCACCATCAACTTTCACGAGTGGATTGGCGACGGCTGGGCCATCCTGTTCTCGCACCCCAAGGATTTCACTCCGGTATGCACGACCGAATTAGGCTACATGGCGGGCCTGCAACCGGAGTTTGCCAAGCGCAACACAAAGATCATCGGGCTGAGCGTGGACCCGGTATCGAGTCATGGCAAATGGGCGGCCGATATTGAAGAAACGCAGGGCCATAGAGTGACTTATCCAATGATTGGCGACCCGGAACTGAAGGTGGCGAAGCTCTATGACATGCTGCCCGCGGAAGCCGGGACGAGCAGCGAAGGACGCACGGCGGCCGATAATGCCACGGTGCGCACGGTGTTCGTAATTGGCCCGGATAAGAAGATCAAGCTGATGCTGATTTACCCAATGAGCAGCGGGCGCAACTTCGATGAAGTATTGCGCGTGCTTGATTCGATCCAACTCTCCGCCAAGTACAGTGTCGCGACGCCGGTGAACTGGAAGCCAGGAGATGACGTGATCATTCCCACCTCGGTCTCCGATGAACAGGCCAAGCAGAAATATCCCGGCGGCTTTAAGACGCTGAAGCCCTATCTGCGAGTGGTGGCGCAGCCGAAGTAGAACCTGCGCGACGCTTGGTCCGGAGACTTAGTCTCGAGGTTCTCTCTCTTAACACGGAAGCGCATGCGGTCCGGTGATCGTCCCGGTCTTCAAAACCGGCGGGCGGCATCTTCGATGTTGCCGGTGTGTTCGACTCACACACGCTTCCGCCAAAACAAAGGCTCACCGGGCCACACATACGGTTCACATGCCGTTGACTGCCCAACTGCTTATTTTGATGCAGCTACGCCGATTTCACATCCTTATAGACGCTCATCGTCGTTCTAATAGATGCGGTCTCTGCGCTTAAGAGGTAAGGATAGAGACTATTCGCGACTGCGTCACCGCCGCCACGCGGCCGGGCGCGACGAGGCTACCGTAGGGGGCAAGCTCGCCATTGCCTCCTGTGTGATCGTAATCACATCAGCAAGTGATGTCGGACACTTCGATCCGGACAACCCTGACACTATATTCCCCACATCGCGCGTTACCAATGTGATCAGTGAATGACCTTAACCTTCGACCGCCAAGGAGGCGATCCTATGGATGTAGGGCGTCGGATATCCGTGATTTTTTCTTTCGTTGTCATCGTCATACTGCTGACCGGCAGCAGCTATTCTATCCCCGCGTTCTCGCGACAATATGGCACCTCGTGTACCACTTGTCATATCGACTTTCCGAAGCTCAATGATTTTGGTAAGGCCTTCAAGGACGCTGGATTCAAATTCCCGAAAGGCGATGAAGACTTCATCAAGGTTCCACCGATCATGCTGGGAGCGCCGGCGCAAAAGGATATGTGGCCTCATGTCATCTATCCCGGCACCATCCCCGGGTTGCCGCAAATCGGCCTGCGATACAACCAATTCTTCCAATACACGAGCGGCAATGCCAACAATTATTACGGGAGCCAAGTCCTTCCGGGGTCAACGCCGGGGTCGGCGCTGCCGCCGACGATTCCGCGCACTGATTTCCAGGCGGGGTACTTCAGCATTTTTATGGCGGGAAATTTTGGCAGCGACATTGCCTTCTGGGTAGACGACGATTTGAGTGTGTCGGGTGCCAATGCAAATGGCGCTCTGGGCGACGGGTATCTGCGCTTCGTCAACATCGGGCGTTTCCTCAAGTTGCCCACTGACGCATTCACGGTGAAGGTGGGCCAGTTCGAGCTTGACTTGCCTTTTACCCAGGCTCGCTCGATCAATATCAGTCCCTACGATATCTACACCCAGGCAAACATCGGCGCGGCCAATCCAGCGAATGGTCTGCCCAGTGTGAATAACCAGTTTTCGATGCAGGACGGGGCCCAGGGAATCGAATTCAGCGGCGGTCATCAGTATGGCGGCTATCACTACTCGCTGGCGGTGGTGAACCAGAACACCAGTGGCGGCGCGGCGGCGGCACCGCCTAATGTCGACACGCCCTCGGCCTTTTTCTCTGACTCCAACTATAAAGACGTCTACGGGCGATTTTCTTATCGTTTTAATTTAGAGAAGGATCCGGCGAGCCGGCACGATGTTCAGGCGGCAGGCGCCACGGGACCGCGCGACCACACGTATCTGAGCCTCGGCACGTTCTTTTTCAAAGGCCGCTCCGTGCAGCGCTTCAGTGGTTTGACGGGTGGAGGGGCGGCCGAGGTTCTGACCGCGCGCGAGCCTTTTTACCGGGTCGGCGGGGACTTCAGCTTTAACTATCGTACCTTCAATCTGTTTGGTCTCTACATGTATGCCCACGATCAGAATGTCCTATTGAACTCCGGCTTCACCGGATTTGGCAATGGCGATCCAGTCAAATTCAACGGTGGCTTTCTCGAGGCCGACTATCTCGCGTTGCCCTGGGTGATGGCGATCATGCGCTACGACCATGTCCAGTCAACTTCGGATTTTCTGAATGGGGCCAGTTCCGGAAACTATTACTCTCCGGTGGGGAGTTCGCGTGATCGGGTCACGCCCGGCGTGCAGTTTCTGATTCATGCCAACATCAAAACGTCGTTCGAGTACCAGTTTCGTCCAAGACAGGCTCTCGCCTACGACCAGAATGGAAAGCCGTTGAACTCATTTCGTACGAACACTGCCACCGGCGCTTTGGAATTCGTGTATTAGGGGCCGGAATTGCTTGCATCGATTATTACAAGAGAAATTCAAGGAGAGAGCATGAAACGCACTTTGATCTCGATGATGATGGTAGGGACAGTCGTAATGATGCTGAGCCTGGCGGCCAGCGCGGGCACGATCAGCGGAAAGGTGTCCGGTGTAAGTGGCGAATCCGTGGTCTACGTGGAAGCCGTAGCCGGCAAGACTTTCCCCGCCCCCACCGCGAAGCCGGTCATCGACCAGAAGGGCCTGATGTTCCAACCACACATTGTCGTGGTGGAGCAGGGCACGACGGTAGAGTTCCTGAACAGTGACAAAGTTGCCCACAATGTGTTCTGGCCCTCGGTTGGCGGCAATAAAAAACTCACCCACAACCTGGGCACATGGCCGCAGGGCGAAAAACGTCCGTTCAAGTTTGACAATGCGGGCGCAGTGCCTCTGTTGTGCAATGTGCACCCGGAGATGGCCGGTTACATCGTGGTATCGCCCACTCCGTACTTCGCTCTGACGGATAAATCAGGCGAGTACAAGATCGAGAATGTACCGGACGGCAGCTACACAGTTGTGGCGTGGCACGAGGGCGCGAAGAATCAATCCAAGCCGGTGAGTGTGGCGGGCGACAGCAAAGCGGACTTTACCCTGAGCAAGTAGTCCAACAAAGGCCGCGACGTGGGTCGCGGCGGTCCCGTTCTATGACGCCGGGCGGGGACGCCCGGTGCTCCACTTGTCTGCTTTTCATATCTTGGGGAACAGCCATCGTGCTGAAGCGATTCAAAGACAAAAGAGTAGACAGGGATTGGTTGAACACCAACTTTCCTTGCATGATGGCATGTCCGGCGCACACGAATGCGGGCCGGTACGTCGAACTCATTGCTGAGGGACGATTTGAGGATGCTTACAAGTTTGCGCGCGATCCGAATCCGCTGGCCAGCATCTGCGGGCGGGTTTGCGCGCATCCTTGTGAAACGGCCTGTCGCCGGGGCGAAATCGATCGCCCCATCGCCATCCGGGCTCTCAAGCGTTTTCTGACAGAGCGGCACGGACCGGAATCGAAGCATCCTCTCGATGTCTATGCCGGCCGAGCTCAGAAGAAACTGCCATTCAAAGTCGCGGTAGTCGGCGGCGGTCCGGTGGGACTCTCGGCGGCGCACGATTTGGCGTTGATGGGTTACGCGGTTACGATTTTTGAATCGGCCCCGGTGGCCGGCGGAATGCTCTACCTGGGTATTCCCGAATACCGCTTGCCTCGTGATGTGGTGGAAGCGCAAGTGCGCGAGATCCTTGCCACGGGCGACATCACGCTCCGACTGAATCAGACTGCCGGTCGCGACTTTATGGTTTCGGACCTGCGCCATCAGGGCTTCGATGCGGTGCTGATTGCCGTGGGCGCGCATCGCAGCCGCGATCTCACCATCCCCGGAGTCGATCTGGATGGGGTTTACAAGGGCATCGACTTCCTGCTGAACGTGAATCTGGGCTACAAGTTCACCATCGGCAGGAAAGTGATTGTGATTGGCGGCGGTAACGTGGCCATGGACGTGGCGCGTTCGGCGGCTCGCGAAGTGGTTCGTCAGCATGCCGGTGGAGTCGAAGACCTCGAGCCTTCCCAAGAGAGCGTCAGTGCCGTGGCCACGAAAGAGATGGTGGACGTGTCCCTCTCTGCGCTGCGCATGGGGGCGCAGGAAGTGCATCTGGTCTGCCTGGAAAAACGCGAAGAGATGCCGGCGGCGCTGGAAGAGATCGAAGAGGCGGAGACGGAAGGCATTGTCATGCATCCCGGGCTCGGTCCCAAGCGCATGATTGGCAAGAGTGGCCGAGTCGTGGCGCTCGAGACACTCGATACAAAATGGGTCTTCGATCAGAACAAGCGCTTCAATCCCGCATTTTATGAGGGCAGTGAAAGACAACTGGAGTGCGACACGGTGATTATGGCCGTGGGGCAGGCGCCACGGCTGGACTTCCTCAAACCCGACGATGGCGTGGAAGTGTCTCCGCGTGGGCTGATCGCGGTGAATCCGCAAACCCTGATGACTTCGGCGAACGGAATTTTTGCCGGCGGCGACTGCGTTTTTGGGCCGCGTCTGATCATCGACAGCGTAGCGGACGGCAAGCGCGCGGCAGTCGGCATTGATGAATTCGTGCGCACTCACCAATTTCGTGAAGCGGTCGCTGGAGTGGATGGTCGCGAGGATGGCGAGGGACCGCCCCTATCCATTGGCAGCGTGGCGCAGGGCAGGCGGGCCGCAGATGGCATCAGCGGGCTCATGGCGGGCGAAAGGCACCCGGAACCACTGATCGAAATCGAAGTACTGAAGCGCCACAGTATGCCGCTGGAGCTGTTAGACCTGGTTCGCCCACCCATCCCGACGCTGCCGCTGGAGCGCCGCACGGGAGTGACCGAGGTCGAGGTTGGCTATGACGTTCAGTCGGCGATGGAAGAAGCCCAGCGCTGCCTGCATTGCTGGGTGAATACAGTTTTCGAGGGTTCGCCCGAAGACGGGAGCATGTGCATCCTCTGCGGCGGTTGCGTCGATGTGTGCCCGGAAAACTGCCTGCAACTGGTCTCCCTCGACCGCATCCATTTCGAGCCTGAAACGGTAGAGCAGATTCGGGAGCACCAGGAACTGTTTGGCGTGGAACTGGACGAAGTGGCGGCCGAAGATCTTGGCATCATAACCGGCTCCGCCATGTTGAAAGACGAGACGCGGTGTATTCGTTGCGGACTGTGCGCGGCGCGCTGTCCCGTCGGCACTATAACGATGGAGTCTTACAACCTGGTTTCCGCCGAGCCGACCGGACTGATTTCCGTGGAAGCCATCGATGGACCACTCCGACCTAAGTCGCCCGTAGTGGCTGGAGGCCCGAAGTAATCATGTCCGACAAAAAACAAAGCAAATCGAACGAGCCTGGCGCCGCAACCGACCACGAGTTTAACCGTCGCGCTTTTTTCGTGAAGCTGGGATTGGGATCGCTTAGTATCGCGGCGGCCGGCACGGCGGCATTTTCTTATCAGTTTCTCTCGCCCAATGTCTTGTACGAGCCTTCTCCCATCGTCAATGCGGGCCGGCCGGAGAATTATGCGGTCGATTCGGTGACGCTGGACGTGAACTCAGGAATTTATCTGATTCATGCGCAGGAGGGTTTTTTTGCGTTGAGCGCCATCTGTACCCACCTCGGGTGTCTGACGGCATGGAAGCCGGAGTTGGGAGAGCATGGCATCATTGCCTGTCCATGTCATGGCAGCAAGTTTTACGTTCGCGACGCTGGGAAAACTCCGGGCGAGAAGATTGAAGGTCCAGCCCCCAAGCCGCTGCCCTGGCTGCAGACTTCGCTCAGCGATGAAGGCGACCTGATGGTCGATCGCTCCAAACAAATTGATCCCATGAAGTTCCTGAGGGTGTGAGCGTGGCGAAAACAATCACCAACTATTTCGACGAGTTGCGCGGTACACGGGTATGGCGCTCGGTGTTCCGCAGCGGCTCCGGGTCAAGCACTCTGCATCGAGCGCTGGCGATCCAACAGAACGTGTTCCTGCACCTTTTCTCCACTAAAGTGCGGACTCGCATGCTCAGCTTCAGCGCGACGTGGTATCTGGGCACCCTGACCCTGGGCACATTTCTCATACTAGTGAGCACCGGCATTCCTCTGATGTTCTATTACCATCCCTCGGTGCCGCAGGCTTATGCGGACACGAAGGACCTGCAGTTTGTGGTTTCCTCCGGTTTGTTTCTGCGCAACCTGCATCGCTGGTCAGCCCATGCCATGGTGTTTCTGGTGTTCGCGCACATGTTCAAAGTGTTTTACCGCGGCGCTTACCGCCCGCCGCGCGAGTTCAATTGGGTTATCGGCGTGGTTCTGCTGCTGATCACACTGCTGCTCAGCTATACGGGCTATCTGTTGCCCTGGGATCAGTTGGCGTTCTGGGCGATCACGGTGGGATCTAATATCGCATCTGCGGTTCCAGTGATGGGTAACAAGGTTCACTTCCTGATGCTTGGTGGAAACGTGGTGAATGCCAATGCTCTGCTGCGCTTTTATGTGCTGCACTGCATGATTCTGCCGCTGGTCGCAATATTGTTTGTCGCCATACACTTCTGGCGGATTCGCAAGGATGGCGGCCTCTATGCTCATCAAAGCGAGCCCAGAACAGTTGCGGCTCGTTCGGTTCCCGCGAAGGGGGTCCCAGTGCCATGAGTGGTCCAACTCCGAAAGATTTCATCGCCGGTATGGATTCGAACGCGCGCAAGTCGCCGACGCGAGTTGTATTCGTTACGCGGCGGACCTCGGCGCAGGTGAAAGTTACGGCCGAAGATCAGGTGCAGACTTATCCAGAACTGCTCTTTCGAGCTGTGGTTGCCATCGAAGTGCTGGCGATCGCGCTGGTGAGCATGGCACTTCTGTTCAATGCACCGCTGGAGGGGATTGCGGATCCCTCGCATACGCCGAACCCGGCCAAGGCGCCTTGGTATTTTCTCGGTTTGCAGGAAATGCTCCACTACTTTCCGCCGGTGGTTGCGGGCGTGCTGGTTCCGGGCCTGGTTGTGATGGCGCTGATTGTGATTCCGTACTTCAACATTAATGTTGAAGCGGAAGGTCTGTTTTTGAAGGATCGCGAACGTCGCGTCCTTATTTTCTACGTGGTCACGGCTGCGCTCTGTTTATTCCTGCTTTTGTTTGATGTCTATGTGGCCCTGGTACCGGCGTTGATTGTTGCCGGATTCATGGCGCTGGCGGCGCAAAGTTCTCCACAGTCAGCCTCGGCCTTCCGGCGTGGTCTGGCTGCGAAGCCGCTTTCTTTCTGGATCATGACCTGGTTTCTGTTCGAACTCACGGTGCTCACGGCGGTCGGTACGTTCTTCCGCGGCCCAGGATGGTCCTGGGTTCTGCCCTGGAGGAGTTGAATTGCCATTATCATCGGAATCATCGTTTGAACCAAAGAAGAATTCGTTGTCTGCCTTGTGGCAGACGCTGTTCGGCCATCCAGTCCGCGCCTTTGGCGTGGTCAGCCTGCTGTTGCTGATTCTTCTTGCCATCGCTCCCGCGAAGAATCATTTCAGCGAATGGCGCCACTATCAGAAACAGTATCTGGCGCTGATTCGGGGCCGGGGAGACGCGGTCACTTTAGAGCGGCGCTTCCACGATCACGACGGCATCCAGCAGATCTGGCTACCGCAACTGGGAGTCGTAGATCGCTGCACCAGTTGCCACTCCGGATTGAAGGAAGCCAGCCTGTCCGACGTCAGCACGCAGCCGTTCCGGCGTCATCCTGCAATTCCTCACACGCTGGACCAATTCGGTTGCGTGATGTGTCACCGCGGTCAGGGTCCTGCCACAACGGTCGAGGAAGCGCACAGCAGCACGCTGGCGTGGGAGCAGCCGATTTTACCAGCGCGGTACGTGCAATCATCCTGCGGCCAATGCCATCGCGCTCCGCTCACCGGCACGCCGCAGTTAAATTCAGGACGCAACCTGCTGGGACGATATGGCTGCGTCCATTGTCATACCATTAAACTGCCCGACGGCAGCGCGATCAAGCCGACGGACGATCCCCCTTCGCTGGAGCACGTTGCCGACAAGACCACGCGGGAATGGGTTTATGCGTGGCTAAAGGATCCTCAGGCATATGCGGTCACCGCGACCATGCCAAATTTCAAATTGAGCGATCCGGACGCGCGCGATATCTCCGCGTTTCTAATAGCCGACAGCACGCCACTTGCCGGGGATACGGCGCCCACTCCCAAGAATGAAAAGGCGCCCGACCCGACGGCGGGAGCAAGTTTGTATGGTGAGTCATTCTGCGCTTCCTGCCATGCCGTGCAGAACGCCGCCGGGAACGTGGTGGGCGGAGATGTCGGCCCGGAACTCACTCGGGTCGGCAACAAAGTGAAGCCGGAGTGGTTGCGCGCTTGGTTGCACAACCCGCGAGTCTACGATTCCGGAACGGCCATGCCGCACTATCGACTGAGCGATCCGCAACTTTCGCTGTTGACTGCCTTCCTCGGAAACAAAACCGATACCGATTTGCTGGCGAACGTCCATCTCGATGCCGCTACGCCGGAGCAGATCGCCCACGGCAAGCTTCTAGTGACCGAGTACGGCTGTGCTTCCTGTCACGAGATCAATGGCATCAAAAAGCCGGATAATTTCGCTCCGGAATTGACTCGCATCGGAAGCAAGGCGCTTACCCAAATTATTTTCCTTCCGGGGATGACGCACGCGCTCCCGGATTATATCGCGGCGAAAATCCGGCAACCGCGCTCGTTTGGATCGGCGCTGAAGATGCCGCAGTTCAGTCTCGCACCTGGGCAGATCGACGCCTTGACCACAGCGCTGCTCTCTCTCACGGACCGGGCACAAGACTTGCCGAGGGCTTTGACCGTAGCAGCGAAGCCGGCTTCGAATTATCAACCTGCTGGCCGAGCCGGACAGCTGATGTCAGATCTGGCCTGTTTCAGTTGCCACGCGATCAATGGCCGCGGGGGCGACATGGCTCCCGACCTCACGTGGGAAGGCAGTTCGGTGCAGCGGCCGTGGCTGCAGGCGTTCTTGAAAAACCCTGGAACTCTGCGACCGGCGCTGATCCGGCGCATGCCGAGGTTCAATCTTTCCGACGAAGACGCGAAAGAACTGACCGATTACATCATGACGGTGTATCAGACTCCGGAATTCGATCGCGATTCGATGCCAGCCGGCGGTTACCCCGCGGCCCAGGTGGAGCGGGGGAAACAGCTTTTTTATTCCAAGTACGCATGCCAGGGTTGTCACATTGTCGATACTAAGGTCGACAAGGGATACATCGGACCAACGCTGACGCAGGTCGGTTCACGCCTGAATGCGGCGTGGATTTATCACTGGCTGAAAGAGCCGCAGAATTTGCGGCCGGGGACGATTGAACCGAACCGCAACATGCCCGACGAAGATGCCCGCGCGCTGACCGCATTCCTGATGGCGCAGAGGGGCTCTGGGAAGCAGGAGGCGAAGAAATAAAATGACGAGACAGTGGTGGACGCTCTTTGCAGCCCCGCTCATTCTCCTAAGCACAGCATGCCCGCACAAATCCGTACCGGCGGCCTCTCTAAAGCCCACCGGGTTTGGCGTCACGCTGGTCGAATCGAGCGGAGGTAAGCAGATCGGCCCGACCGGGATGGTCCTGGCTCAGCCTGTGGTCGTGCAGGTCAATGATGAACAAGGGACAGCGGTCACCGGCGCGCTGGTCGAGTTCAGCGGGCCCCCCGACGCCAGCTTCGATCCTCCCACCGGCCTGACCGATTCCAGCGGACAACTCAGCACGAACGTTGCTCTGGGCAGCATGGCAGGCCGGTATCAGCTCACGGCTCGCACTTCTACGAAAGCCCAGAAATCAGTCGAGCTGAAGATTGAGGAAATTGCCCTGGGGTACCAGGAAGAAGTGGGCTTTCAGCTTGACAGCAAGTATTGTGCCCGTTGCCATGACCCGGAATCGACGCCGGAACGTGTTTCCAACCACGACAATCTTGAGGTCAAGCCGCACGCCTTTACCGAGGGAGACACCCTCAATAGAATGACGGATGCCGAACTGAGCTCAATCATCAGCCACGGTGGCCCCGCCTTGAACAAGTCCGCACTGATGCCCCCGTACGGCTATACTCTCAGCAAGACTGAGATCGAGGCGCTGATGGCTTACATTCGCCTGATCTCCGATCCTCCTTATCATGCTTCTGGAATGGTCTATGCCCAAAAGTAGGGCCGGTTGGCTCGGCCCACTTCCTTTCCTTGCAATCTTCTTTGTCATCTTCTTATCCAGCGCATTGCTGGCTCAGGTTGTATCGCCGGTAGAAATTAAAGATGCAGGGTTGCGAGGCCTGCAGCAGCAGTACATGGACGACCTGACCCGGGCCGGGCAGGACATTCTGTCGATTCAGTTCGACTATCCGTTCTACCTGAGCCGGAAACTCGACCTTGACCAGGCGCGGCAGCAAGTCGCGGACCAGTCGTCGATTCGCTTCGACACCTACAACGGCAAGACAGTAGTCGCGATCACAGGCAATTACTATGCCGCTTACTCTGCGCAAAAGATTACTCCCGCACAGCGCGCGCGGAGCACTTTTCTTAATGTGGTCATGCCCATCCTGAGAGCCGCCGTGCCGCACTTCCAAAACAACCAACAGGTACAGGGTTTCGCGATCGAGGTTTCGCATCACATTGTGGGCAAGGTGATGGGGGTGGCGATGGAGCATCCGGAGAACCTGATGGTTTTCCTGCCTCGAACTGGCGCTCTCAAACTGCTCGTCGCCAAGGACGAGACTGCACAGCAATCGGCGTTGCTGCAGGGCGCGATATTTCTTAACGCGCAACCTGTTTCCATTTGGCTTAATGACACAGTGCTGCCACCGGATGGGAATGCAGGATCCAATTCCAAGGACCCAAATTCGGATGACCCAGCAGATGACGTCTCCGCCAAGCCGAAATTAGAAACCGCGGCAGCGGGAACCGAGGCCACTTCGATTCCTGCGGTTCCGGTAAAGCCCAAGGAACCACCACCGCCGCCCCGCGATATTTCGACGGAGGCATTGGCCACTGTCCAACTGTCCAATCAGCCGATCGTCGACGAGATCGTGAAGGGCTTGGATTCGCAGGCTCATTTTGTGGCCTATGCGCCGCCGAGATTCATTGCGTTCCGGCAGGGAATCTATTTGGAACTCTCAGTGAATTCGGATCTGCCGGCATCGGCCGCGGGATCGCGTTATAAACTTGCGGCCCTGGCGTTCGATGAGCACGTGGCCCGCCTCATCCGTCCACTGCTGTCGTATTTCAAGGATGAAAAAGAATTTGACGGGTTTGGCTTCAGTACAAATATCCATCTTCCCGGCAAGGCAAATCCCGGAGGTTCTGAAGCGGTGGAGTTCTTCTTTCCGTTGACCGCCATGCGCTGCTACGAGAAGTACGACTGCACTGGCCAGCAACTACTGGATGCGGGCACCGTGCTAATCAATGGCGAACGAGTGGCACTCGATCTGCAGATCGCCGAGGGAGGCTCAAACCGCTGAGTCACCTTCGCCGGAAACCATAACCTGGAGCCGCCTCGCGTTTTAGGGCTGCGGTGTGCGCTTAGCTGACGCAGCAGTTTTCCGACGGTGGAAAGCTGCTATGACACCGCTATTTAAAGAAGGTTGCTGGCTTCTCCGTAAAGTTTGGATGCAGGCGGATTTTCGTGCCGGTACCGAGATCTAAGCGCCAACTAAGTTCTTCAGCGCGGGGTGATTATGGATGATCAACATCGAGCCCTTCAGTTCCGCCATGTCGCTCCTCCGGAACTCAGACAGCAGGCGGGTGATGGTTTCGCGGCTGGTGCCAACCAGTTGTGATATTTCTTCATGGGTCATGGCTAACCGGACGCGCACCGTTCCATTGCTGACTTCCCCATCGGCGGCCGTTTCGAGCAGGAATCGGGCAAACCTTTCCGACACCGAATGCGAAAGCCCGATGGTGCGCACAACGCCGTAGGCGTCCGCACAGTCGCGCGCCAAATGCTGGGTGGCATGGAGCGCGGCGTCGGCGTGATCGTTGAGGAAGCGAAGCATATCATCCCGCCCCACAAAGTTAAGTTGGCAAGGCTGCATGGTTTCGACCGTCAGTTCGTAGGGACTGCCGGTAACCACTGCGTGCAAGCCGAGTACTTCACCGGCTTCGGCGATGCGCACGATCAGAGTTTTACCATCGCGCGAAGTAGTCGAAAGCTTGGCGCGTCCCTGGCACAGAATGAAAATTCCCCAGGCGCTCTGTCCCTCGACCAGAACCACGGAATGCTCAGGAAAGGAGGCGGCATGTTTGATGCGGTTGAAATCTTCAATTGACTCCGGAGCGAGGTCGCAGAAAAAGCTGCGGGAACGCAGATGGCAGTTCAGACAGCTCTCAACGCAGTTCAAGCCGGACATGCTCATGATCTCTCCTTCATCTCTGGCAGACAACACCTGCGCGGTTTAGCGGGCAACGATTGCGAGCAGCAAGCATTCGGATCGCATGGCCGCCGTAGCGCCCCTTGCTGACAAGTGATAACAGAGTTTGTGCACGCTGACCGCCACCGCGACCAGTTCCATTTCGGACCTAAGCCTCAATGCTTGCAGCGGGAGTTCCGCCTGTGGCGGCCAAGTTTAGACGGAAAACTGGCAACCCCGCCGTCAGTTGGGCACGCGAAGCAGGATCGTAGAGAACGCACACGGTCTGATGGGGAGGGGCTAGGTTGCCCGAGGGGTAGATCCGGGAGATTGTATAATCGGGATTCCGATGAGCTATCAGGTCCTGGCGCGCAAATACCGGCCACAGAAATTCTCCGATGTCATCGGCCAGGAACACGTCACCCGCACCCTGCAAAATGCGATCGCGCAGGAACGCATTGCGCACGGTTATATCTTCAGCGGCCATCGCGGCATCGGCAAGACGACCGTCGCTCGCATCCTGGCCATGGCGCTGAACTGCCGCTCGAGTTCCAATGACAGGCCGGTCCTCGAACCCTGCGGGGTATGCGAGTCCTGCACCGAAATTCGCGCCGGCAATTCGGTAGACGTGATCGAAATCGACGCTGCCACCAATCGGGGTATCGACGAGATCCGCGAATTGCGCGAGGCCGCTCGCTATCGCCCGGCTCGCGATCGCTTCAAAATCTACATTCTTGATGAAGCACACCAGATCACCGACGCCGCCTTCAATGCCCTGCTCAAGACGCTGGAGGAGCCTCCCAGCCATGTCGTCTTCATGATGGCTACCACGCAACCGGAGGATATTCCGCAGACCATCCGCTCGCGCTGCCAGCATTTTAGCTATCGCGCGATGAAGTTCGACGACATCATGGGACAACTCCGTGACATCGTGGCGAAAGAGAAGATTCCCGCCGACGAAAGCGCCCTCGCTCTGCTCGCCGAAGCGGGGGACGGCTCGATGCGCGATGCGCTTTCGATTCTCGACCAGGCCATCGCCTCCACCTCTGACCATCTGACCGCTGACTCGGTTCGCAGCCTGATCGGTTCCGCTCCGGCAGCGGCGCTCGAAACAGTGCTGCAATCCGTCAGTGAGGGTTCGAGCGAGAAGATCATCGTGTTGGTCGACGAACTGATGGGCGAGGGCCACAGCCCCACCCATTTCGCACGGCAGTTGGTGCGCTTTCTGCGCAATGTCATGGTGGCGAAGATCGCGGGCAAAGACTCGGCGCTGCTACAGATTTCCTCCGATGAGCGCACCCGCGTGGGCCGCATTGCCGACCTGTTCAGCGAGGAAGAATTGACTCGCCATTTGCAGATCATGCTGCGCACCCATGGAGAACTCGGATACCGTCAGGAACAGCGTTTCCACCTTGAACTAGGACTGCTGAAGATGGCCCATGCGCAGCGTTTACTGCCGCTCGAGCAATTGTTGAGCGATGTGGCGGCGGGACCGTCCCGAACTGCGCCTAGGCCGGTTCTTGCGCCTCCACCTTCTTCGGTGGTCGTTCCTCGTTCTTCCGTCTCGCCACTGGAGGCGCGGTGCGCCGAACCAGTCCCATCGGAGCGGTCGAATTCAGCGTCGCCATTCGCGGCCGACTCCGCGCGCAAGGGCACACCCAAGTCAGAGGCGTACGACGAGGCGTCGGCATTCGCAAGCGTGGGCGACCGCACCACACAACCCGCCAACGCTATCATCATGGGATCGGTGGCGCCGGCAGTTGAAGAGCTACCGATGGTGCCCGATCCGGCGCTAACCAGCCTTACCGAGGTCAAGAATGAGCGAAAGGCCGCAGTCCGGGTCGAGGTCAGCACCGACTCTCTCCGCGACGCTGTTCTTAACGCTCTGGACCACCAGCAGATGCTCGTCTCCTTGCTCGAAAGCGCGCAGTGGAGACTGGAAGGAAGCACGCTGATCGCGAAAGTCGCGGCTTCCAGCACCATGATCGAAATGTCATTCAGCGCTGACGCAAGACGTGTCGCCAGCGCCGCTGCCAGCGGCCTGGCTGCGAGACCGCTCAAGATGCAGGTCGAGCCTGGGGGCGTTGTTCAGACGCTGACCGCGATGCGGACGGCCTCGAATGGAAACGCCCGCAGTCGGGCCGAACAAGATCCGATTGTGCAGCGCATGAAAGAGAAGTTTGGAGCCGAAATTCGCACGGTGATCGATTACAGGGAGAAAGGATGAGACGCAATTGGATATTTGTAATTTTGTAATTGAAAAGCCTGCTGCGTGTTGGTGTGAAATTACAAATTACAAATTATCAATTATATATTCTTATGTCCGGATTCAATGTGCAGGAACTCATGGAGCAGGCGAAGCAGCAGTACGAGACGCTGCAGAAGAAGATGGAGCAGACAGTTGTCGAAGCTTCGGCCGGCGGCGGCACGGTCACCGTCAAAATGGATGGCCGCAAGCAGGTGCTGGGCATCGTGATTGATCCTGAAGCGGTCAAGGCTGGCGATGTCGAGATGCTCCAGGATCTGGTTAGGGCCGCACTGAACGAGGCTGGGCGCAAGGTTGATCAGGCGATGCAGTCGAGCGTGGGAGGAATGCTTGGCGGGCTGGGAGGACTTTTGTAGTTTGGCAGGCTCGTACTGGATGGGTTCCTGCAGGATTGTTTTCCAGCCAGCCACGCGCTGGCTTTCTTATGTGAGCGACTTTCTGGGCTTGAAGACTACTGGCCGGCTTCGACAAAGCTGGCGGGATTCGCGGTTCCAGTCGCGGCCATGATAACGAGGGCACCCGGCAACTGAGGGAGTGTATACATCTGGGTTGCGGTTCCCGTGTTGTCGGTGACGACGGGATTGGAGTAGAAAAAAGTGCCTCCGGCACCGCCGTCGTTAAAAGTAACGGGAGCGCTGCTGATGACATTGCCGTACTGGTCGGCGACGCTTACGACCAGGGCTTGGGGCAACAGGGTTCCAACCGGAGCAACTTGATTGTTGCCGCCAGTCACCGTGATGTTAGCCGGGGGGCCTGCAACGGAGGTCTCGGCGAAAACTCCGGGAGTGGGTACTCCGCTGGCGGTGGCGTCAATGGTGATGGCAGAGGCCAGCGTGGGGAGCGTATAGAACTCGGTTGCCGTTCCACTGGCGCCAGTCACGACCGTCGCTCCGTTGGAGAAAGTGCCTCCGGCGCTGTTGTCGGAAAAAGTCACATTGACTCCAGGACCAACGTCATTGAACTGATCTTTCACTAGCACAGTTAGGGCCTCGGTCAATTGCGTACCCGCCGCCGCCAACTGATTATTGCCGCCGCTGATCGAGATATTGGGGTTGGGGGGAACCGAGTACTCGATGTAGGTGACTTGTAGAGTCGAACCGTTTGGGCCAAGAGTGCTGGCGGTGACAGTCACCGTGGCCGCAGTGGGCGGCAACTGCAGGTACGTTCGAGCCATGCCTGTGGCGTCCGTGGTCACGGAAGATGGATTAGGAACGGCGCCTTTGTTGGCAGTGAAGGTGACGGTAGCACCAGGGACGTTGTTTTTGTTCGCGTCCTGGACCTGGGCAACGATGGGGTTGGCAAGGATGAAACCGTTGCCGCCGGTCTGCTTGGACCCGCCGTATGCGATGATTTTTGCAGCTCCACCGGGCGTTGCGGTTCCAGTTGTGGTGGCTGCACCGGACGCGACGTTATTGACCATCAAAGTGGCCGTCAGGGCATAGGTTCCGGTTTTCTTAGGAAGCGTGTAATATGCGCTCGCGTTGCCGTTGTTATCGGTGATAGCACTGGCGGGGCTGAACGAACCACCCTTGCCGCCATCGCTGAAAGTAACGGTGTCGCCGGAGTCGGGTTGTCCGTTGTATGGGTTGGCAATGTTCACCTGCATAGCAACGGGAAGGGTACTACCCGCAGTGCCCGTCTGGGCGTTGCCTCCGGTAATCGTGACGGCGTGAAACAGCCCAAAGGCTTCAAGGGCATAGGCTGGCGGGTTCGTCTGGGTTTCAGCGGCGACATAAACCTTGCCATTGTCGATCGTCGGAGTGACAAAATGGCCAGGCGTACCCATCGCGTCGCGCTTGCTGGGGGCCTGATTCGAGGTGTAGAGCAATTGCAGAGAAACGGCGTCAAAGGCGACGAGTTCAGTGCCGCTGATGACCCACAGCACTCCGTTGGTGTTGCCATTGGCGGAAATCGCTGGCGAGTGACTGCCAGAATAGGTGGTGGAACCGGGACTCAGAACCGGCGTGCCGAGCAATCCGCCGGACAATGGAAAAGCCATGAGCGGAGAGTCATCGGGGGCGATGTATACGGTGTTGTTCCAATAAGTAGGGGAACCGAACCAAATCTCGTTTTTGGATGTGCCGGGCCCGATGTTGAGCTTCGGAACAGGGAGAGGCAGTTCTTGAAGCACTTGACTGTCGTTAGCGGAGTACCATCCCAAGGCATCGCGATCGAGAACATAGACCATGCCCTCCTTGCCGCCCGCGATTAGCTCATGGCCATTCTGCGAGGGGCCGCTGGTTTGATCGGGGAGGATGAGGACCCCTGTGGAGCTCAAGTCAAGATCGTTGGAATTGAGGAAGCTCACGTACCACGGGGTGAAATAGTCTTCTACTTCGTATTGGTTGTTTTGCTGGTTAATGAGACTTGGCGAAAGCTCTACCACGCTGTTGCAGTAGGTCTGGCCACCGTTGGGAACATCGAATCCGTGGGACCCGGCTTCGGCAGTCTCAAAGAAGATGTTGCCGGCTTCATCGGCGGCGAGGCCGTTGCCCGATTCCCAGATGGAAGTGAGTCCGTAGTCTGGGGAAGTGTTAAAGACAGCCAGTTGGGTCAGAGTGGCTTCGCTGTAGCCAAGCACCCAGCCACTGTTGGCGTCGTTACAGGAGTTCGAGCCAAAGCCCAGATAAAGAACGCCATTCAGCAGCAACAGCCCAGGGCGGTTTTTCTGGTGAAGACTGTTAAACACGGTTTTGTGTCCCGCATTGCTTATGCTGGTGGCCTGGATCAGGACGGGACTGCCCGGTTGTTCATTGCCCGTGGTGATGTCCAAAGCGTGGAGGTGATGGCGAACCGTTCCATTGAGGACGGTCTTGGCCACCAGATAGATGGTGTTGGTATTGGGGTCGATGACCGGCGTTCCGACGACACCTTCCTGGCTGAAACCGGTGCCGTTGGCGCAAGGGAGATATTTGCCACTCGCGGTAGTCGCCCCAGCGCCGACGTTGTTGAGCATGCTGGCATACCAGAGCTGAGCGCCGGTGTCGGCATCGATGGCGTAGACCGAATCGGCCTGGGTGGCAACGTACATCACATTGTGGGTGCCCTGGCCGGGAATGTTGATGCCGGACATGTAGAGGGGCTGTGCCATCACAACATAGTCGACGGTTGAACTGAAGAGCTTGCCAAAACTATTCTTATTGATGTTCGAAGGGGCGAGCAGAGTCTCGTTGGTGTTAGCGCCGCTTCGGGTGTTGTCGACACGGCTGGTTGGAACATTGATCTGCGCGAAGGAAAGCGACACAAGAGCAAAGACGACTAGCAGGGTCATGCGAAAATTGCGGAAAGGCCTCGCACTCGACATCGAAGAAATGATCGAACGGTCGAGAGATCGCTTAGGCGCAGCAAAAAAGGTGTTTCCAATATCGGGTGACAAAAAGTGGCGCATCGCCTTGTTACCTCCAAGATCTACAGCTGGGGGTTTCATGCTGATAAACAGCACTTGAAGCACCGGGGAAGTGGCCGCGCCGAAAATCTAGAACTTTCACGGAACTGTAACAATTATGATGGTTTATACACTGGAAAGCAGTGAAATCACAATCGGATTCTTTGGCTAAGCGCAAAATGTTGCACATTCAGCACTTTTTTCTTCCCTGCGTTGGCCAGCCTAGCGCTTCCGAGGCGGGATCGGCCGGTGAATCCAATTTTCGCGCAAGCTTCGCCGGAGCCAGGCGTGATGGAGTCACTTTTTCCTGTGAGATTCGAATTCCCGTTCCTGGGCGGGATTGAAGCGGGCTGGCGATAGAGCCGCAGCCACCGCTGAAAACACTGCTACAGTAGAAAAGCGCTGACCGACGAGCCGGAGGCGCACGTGACACTCCGAGAGAGAAGGCTCGCCTATGCGTATTGCGGTGGTCGGTTCAGGATATGTGGGTTTGGTGACGGGAGCTTGTTTTGGCGATCTGGGGCACGAGGTCGTCCTGGTCGACAACGATGCCAAGAGAATCGCGGCGCTGAGTAGCGGCGAGGTGCCGATCCATGAGCAATTTCTGCCCGAATTACTGGCGCGGCACCGGGGCGAGCGCATCCGGTTTTCCGGCGACTTGCAGGCGGCCACGCGGGCGAGCGAAGTTGTACTCATCGCGGTGGGGACGCCGGCAACGGAAAGCGGGGACGCCGATCTGTCTTATGTGGAATCGGTGGCGCGGGAGATCTCCGGTGGTATCGAAGAGTACAAAGTAGTAGTGGAGAAAAGCACGGTTCCGGTATACACGAGCCAGTGGATCCGAACCATTATCATGAGGGACGGGGCAGATCCGGCGCACTTCGAGGTGGCCTCAAACCCGGAATTCTTGCGGGAAGGGACGGCAGTCACAGATTTCGTCTATCCGGACCGCATCGTGGTGGGAGTGGAGAGCGAGCGGGCCGCGGCGGTGATGCGGGAGCTTTACGGGCCGTTGACCAGCGGATGGTATTACGGGCGAGCAGATGCGATTCCGCGTCCGGAAGCGGCCTCCGGCAAAGGCCCGCCGCGGCTGATCATCACCAGCACGAAGAGCGCGGAACTGATTAAGCACGCGTCCAACGCATATCTGGCTATGAAAATTTCTTTCATCAATGCGGTCGCATCGATCTGCGAAGCGGTGGGAGCGAATGTGGAGCAGGTCCGCGACGGGATTGGCACGGACTCGCGGATTGGACCGCGCTTCATGAATCCGGGAATCGGCTATGGAGGATCTTGCTTTCCGAAAGATCTGATGGCGTTTCGCGCGGTGGCGAAGGAAAGCGGCTACGATTTCCGGCTGCTGGAAGAGGTGATCCGAATCAATGAAGAACAACGCCACCGTTTCCTGCGGAAGGTGCGTAGCGTGCTTTGGACGTTGCGCGGCAAGCGCCTGGGCGTGCTGGGACTGGCGTTCAAGGGCGGGACTGACGACATTCGCGAGTCTCCGGCGCTGCTGCTGGTGCAAGAATTGCTGCGCGAAGGTTGTCAGGTTTGCGCTTACGATCCGGCGGCGATGGAGCGAGCGAAAGGGGTGCTACCGGCGGGCGTGGAGTTCGCGGCGGATGCCTACGCGGCGGCGAAGGACGCGGATGCGTTGCTCATTCTCACCGATTGGGAAGAGTTCGCGACGCTTGATCTGGAGCATTTGCTCGCAGTCGTGAAATACCCCATCGTACTGGATGGGCGGAATCTGTATGATCCGACTGTGATGTTGGAGAACGGATTTTCTTACTATAGTGTGGGGCGGCCAGCGGCATTGACGGAAGAGGTACGCGCCAGAGCGCTGCCCAGAAAAAGGGAGCGGGCTTGAATCGGATGGACATACAACCCCCGAACCAAAGAGTTATCAATGCGAAGCGTGCGCTGGTGACTGGTGGAGCGGGATTTCTGGGTTCGCATTTGTGCGATGGGCTATTGGGCGAGGGCTATCGGGTCATTGCGGCCGACAATCTGTTGACCGGACGTCTGTCCAACATCGTCCATCTGCGAAACGACTCGCGCTTTGAGTTTATCGAGAAAGACGTCTGCCAGCCCGGAGAATGGGGCGGATTGGACTATGTGTTTCACTTCGCCAGTCCGGCCAGCCCGATCGACTATGCCGAACACGGGATCGAAACCCTGCGAGTGGGATCGTATGGAACGTTTGAAGCGCTGGAGACTGCACGACGGAGCGGTGCCAGGTTCATGATGGCGTCGACCTCGGAGTGTTACGGAGATCCGATGGTGCATCCGCAGACCGAGACCTATTGGGGAAATGTGAACCCGATCGGGCCGCGGTCTGTATACGACGAGGCCAAGCGCTTTTCGGAGGCGGTGACCATGGCCTATCACCGCTATCACAACGTGGACACACGGATTCTACGCATTTTCAATACCTACGGGCCGCGCATGCAGATCAAAGATGGGCGGGTGATTCCGAATTTCATGTGGCAGGCACTGCGGGGAGAGAGTCTCACAGTGTACGGCGACGGGGGGCAGACTCGGAGTTTTTGCTATGTCAGCGACGAAGTGGATGGGATTCTGCGGCTGGCGCGATCCGCGGAGCATGAGCCGGTGAATATCGGAAATCCGTCCGAGTTCACGATTCTGGAATGTGCACGAAAGGTCATTGCCACCACCGCTTCCAAGAGCGCGATCAAGTTCGAAGCTCTGCCTCAAGATGATCCAAAGCAACGTTGTCCGGACATTTCCAAGGCGAAGCGGCTGTTGGGCTGGGAGCCAAAAGTGGACTTGGAGTGCGGACTCCGGCTTTCATTGGAATATTTTCGCCGGGCAGTGGGGGCGGCAGACACAGCTCCCGTAGCGGCGGAATAGCAGTCGACGCACTCGGCAAAACAGGATGGCGCCGAACTGGATTACTGGAGTTGTTGGTCCAGCGACGCGCCGCCGGACAGAACCGCGATCAACCGCAGGATTTCTTCGCGTTCTTGGAAGTCGCGGAATGTGAAGCGGACACCCATGCCGAAACCGGGATGGGTGGCCAATACCTGCCCCATGATTCTGAATTTAGTGTCGGCGGTGCGGATCAGGATCTCCACGCCCGACTTTCCGCTAATCGGAGACGGCATTTCCACGTAGCAACCGCCTTCGCTGATGTCAGAGAGTTGGCAGTGGTTAGGAACGTTGTTGCTCACATCGTGAACTTCGGCTCCGACCTTGCAGGCATACCGTGGTTGCTTGCGCCGGTTGCCAGCGTTACTGACCAGGCTGGCGGGCCCTGGATCCGCACCGGTTGCGGAATGAGTAGCGCGGGGCGGGGCGGGCTCGGCGCAGGAATTGCTGGCCAGCAACGGTGCCGACGGCGCTGCGCTCGTGCGGCGGCTATTCCGCTGCAGCCATGCATCCATGACGCGGCGCGAGGCCTGGGGCACGTTGAGGAAACGAATTCCTGTGCGGCCGCTGGAGTCCTGCCAGGCCACTTCTCCCGACAAGCGCACCAAGTTCCGCTCTCCGGGAAGAGCAAACTCGAAATAAACCTTGCAGGACGAAGGCAGAAACTTGGCCGTTTGCAGCGCCGTTCCGCCTGCACTGAGGGAAGTCAGAACCGCACCCAGTTCGGGCGCTCCGGGAAGCCCAACGTTGGCCGTCAAACTGACCGAGGTGCGCGGCGTGCGGCGGCGTTCCCGGCGCATGAGGCCGCGCGCGGCCCGCAAACTGATGCGGGTACGCTCGGAAGAAAGCGGGCGGTAGAGAACAAAGTTGGCGCCGAGCCCGAACACGGGGCGAGCATTGAACTCGCCATCCACGACGGCAATCAGAAGACACGCGCGGTATTGAGCGGAGCGGCGCAAGTGCGCCAGGAACTCTTCTGAACTAGGATCAGCGCGATAATCGAGAATGACGGCGTCGTAGCGCTGGCTATCGAGCAACTCCAACCCGCGGGTGATCGAAGGCGTATGCTCGGCCTCCATTCCCAACTCGGACAGGATGTGAGTGAGCAGACTGGCCGAATCCTTTTCCGGACACACTACGAGGGCGCGTAAGTCCATAATGAGGGCAATCGTAGAAGAGGGCTTGGACGACCGACAAGTTACCGGTGTCACGATCGAGCGCCACTGAGATGATATTTCGGATCTTCAAGCGTTTTCCGCGCTGGCTTTCTCTCCACCACGGTTTAACTGGTCATTCCCAGCTCCCACTTTAGTGATCTTTCGCATGGATTTGTCGATCGATAAGATGTCGGGGCGTTCGCTGGGTCTGGAACGAACGCACACTAGTGGTTCCAACTCGACTGTGAGGATGCGGCCGGGGGGACGATGAGTCGCGAGCTAAGGTTGCAAATCAGTGCCTGTGTGACGGCGGTAACTCCCCTGGAATTACCTTACGAAAAGCCAGTGTACGAAAGGCCCGTGTACCCCGGTACTTTGACGTACCAGGGGACAGTTCCTAACATCGAGTTAATCAGACCAATTTCGCGACGGCGATCCGTACTCCGGATCGCGGGAGATGTTGGGCTGACTTATTTTTGAGTACTACAAAAAGTGTTGACGATCATGTTTCGCGGAACGGGGAGCCGCACACGCGGCAGATGCTTATGAGAAGCATGAAAACGAATCAGTCGCGTTGCAGAGATCGCGCCAGCGGTTTCAGCTTGCTGGAAATGATGACGGTGGTTGCCATCTCCCTCATCTTAACCGTGGTCTCGGTGGTGAGCCTGGTGCCGGTCATGAAGCAATACCGGGTGACCAACGCCTACAACACCACGCTCTCGGCGTTGCGGCAGGCACGCGACAACGCGGTCTCGCAGCGAACTTCCTATCAGGTCACTTTTTCCTCTACGGCCTCACCGAACACGATCACGGTGACGCCGACGCTGACGACATTTTCGGGGGCACAGAGCACCGCGACGTATCAATTGCCCAGCGACATCTCTTTTATCACGCAAACCCAGTTTGCCTCGGCGACGCCTCCGGATAGTTTCGGAGCGGGTACGGTGGCGATCGATTTCGGCTATACGGCCAACGGGGGTACGGGGGGATCGAACACGTTTTACTTCTGCCCGGACGGTTCGGCGCAGAGCACGACGTGCGGTTCGGGAGGGTACGCGAACAATTGGGACGGCGGCGTAGTCTACCTGTCGCGCTCGGGAGATTTGATGAGTTCGCGCGCCATCACCCTGTGGGGCGCGACCGGCCGCATTCACGGGTGGCGGTTCTATAACGCTACGGGAGGGGGCTATCAATGGGTACGCCAATAATCGCGCGCAGTACCAGTGAGCGAAAACGAAAGCCTACGGAAGCCGGGTTTTCGCTGATTGAAGTAACCATTTCCATGGCGGTGATGACGGTGGGAATGGTAAGTCTGCTGGGTGTGTTTGGTCTGGCCATGGCGTCGACCCAGACCTCGCAGCAGGACATGATCGCCAAGCAACTGGCGAACGAAGCCTACGAGAGCATCGTCACCGCGCGCAACACCTCGCAGACGAGCTGGGACGCCATCCAGAACGTCGGCTCCTCCTGCAGCACCGGCACGGGCACCTGCGGTTGGTTCTTAACTGGGGCGCAACCGATCTACAACGCGGGCGCGGACGGAATCTTCGGAACCACCGATGATTCGGCTGCGGGCGAAGAGACTCTCAGGGAGCCTGGGCCTGACGGCATCTTTGGAACCTCGGACGATGTGTACATCCCTTTGACCGGCTACCAGCGCACGATTCTGATCTCGCCCGTGTATGACGCGGGCGGAAACCTGGTCACTACTTTACGCCAGGTAAACATCACGATGCAGTACACGACTTCGCAGGCGAAGCTTCCGAAGACGTATGTACTGAGCGGGTTCATTTCGGAGTACCAGTGAAGAGGACACTGCAGGGCGCCATGAGCAACCGTTCAACCAAGCGCGCTGGGGGATTCAGCCTGGTCGAGATGATGATTGCCATGGCTGTGAGTCTGATCGTGCTGGCCGCGGCCGTACAAATCTACATTCAGGGTGTGTCCGCGACCTGGACGGTTACACAGCGGGCGGAATTGCAGCAGGATTTTCGAGCCGCCTCCAACATCCTGACCAAAGATCTGAGTCTTGCCGGAGCGGGCCTCGGGCAGGGGATCGCGATCCAACTGCCGACCTCGACGAGTCTTCCGCGCTACGGCTGCGCCCAGACAACTGGAATGCCGTGCTACCTCGGAGCCAGCAACAGCGCCTCGGTGAATTTTCCAGTGCAAGGTACGACTCCGTATCTCTATGGACTGCTCCCGGGATACGACGCTGGACCAACGCTCTACGGCCCGCAGGGAGCCACGGATGCGGTGACGGTCGTGTATACCGACGCCGCGTTTTATCTGGACTGTTACCAGGCAACGGTCGCCAGCGATACGACCGCGACCTTCGCGTTGACCGTGGCTTCACAGGCGAGCGCGAACTGTACCGCGAATGGAGCGACGATACAGGCCGTGAACGATACGAACCAGGGGTTGACGGCGGGTGATCTGGTGCTGTTCACCTTTGGGACCAGTTCAATTGTCGCTGAAGTTACTTCCGCCGCGACTGCGACAACCGCCACCTTCGCGACTGGCGATGCCATGAACATGAACCAGTCCGCAGCCGTCCCGAACAGCTTCGCCAGCCTTGCGACCGGCACCACAGGAACGGCGACTCGAATTCTGGCGATCACGTATTACATCGACAACACTCCCAACCCGCCTCGACTGATGCGGCAGGTCAGCGGACACATTCCGGTACCGGTAACAGAAAACGTGGTTTACCTCAAGTTCAGCTATGACCTCTACAACGACTCCACGTCGACCCCGGCAGTGAACCAACCCAACCCGGGGTCAGGTGATGCCAACGACACAGCTTCGAACGGCCTTCTGCCCAACCAGATCACCAAGATAAACATTTTGAACATGGCGATGAACAGCACCATGCAGGGCGCTATGGGCGGGTACCAGTCGTTCGACTTACAGACTTCGGTCAGCGCGCGCAATCTGACTTATAGCAATAACTACCCGAATTAACGGCGAATGCAAAGAAATAAGAACGAGAGTGGCGAAACGATACAGAGCGACATACTGGGGAGTAGGAACATGTTGAGCAACCGACAGCACGTCAAGGGATTCACGTTAATCGCGACCTTGCTGATGCTGTTGCTGCTTTCTGGGATTGCAATTGGGCTCCTGATGATGGTCACCACCGAAGGCAAGGTGGGCGGGACCGACCTGCAGAATAACATGGCCTATCACGCCGCCGAAGGTGGCATTGAAAATATGGCCGCGAACCTGGCTGGTGCTTTGCAGAACGCCCAGGCCACAACCCCGGCCGAAATCTGCAACGTGGGTATGCCCAACACGAACGGGCCGACGCTGCCTGGAGTTACCTGGCTGCAGTATTCCGCAATTCCGCAGGGCCTGAGTTGTCCGCCAGCGAATAATGCAACCCTGACTTACACCTGGGGACAGATCACTTCCGGGCCGAACCAGGGCTTGTGGGCGCAAACCATTCCGATCAATATGCTGGCGACAGCGGCCATGCCGGGCGGGCAGGAAGTGAGCATGTCGCGGAGCGCGCAGATTGCTTTGATTCCGGTGTTTCAGTACGGTGCATTCTCGGAAGGCGATCTGGCCTTCTTCAGCACACCCAGTCTCGATTTTAACGGGCGCGTACACACCAATGGCGACCTGTACCTGGGCGTGGCTGCCGGGAATACACTTACCTTTCACCACAAACTGGAAGCCTACGGGAACGTGGTCGAGAACTATCTTCCGAACGGGGTAACGGTCGCGAACGGGAACGACCTGGGCACTGTGTACATACCGACCACGGAGGGAGGATGCACGACCACGACGACAAGTTGCGTAGCCAAGAATATCAACGGCGACAGCACCTACGGCCAAGGGAGCGTGCAGGGCAAGGGAGGAAATCCGCCGCAATCGACCTATGTTCCGGCGAGTGGAACCGACACCTGGACTCCTTTCTCCGAGAGCACCACCAATTCCGAGATCATCAACGGAAACTATGGAAATACGGCGGCGCACCAGTCAGGAACGGGCGCGCGCAAACTTTCGCTGCCCTTCGTGGGAGGAAACACTTTACCCTACGAAATTATTCGCCGACCACCGGCGGGCGAAAACACCACGACAGCGCTATCCGCGTCGCGTGAATACAACATGGCGCAAATTCGAGTGCTGCTCGATGACGATCCGGCAAACTTGCCGGGCGGAGCTTCGGATACGAATAACGTCCGGCTGGCGAATGTGACGCAAACCACCGGCAACACGGTGGCCACGACCTGGGGAGTGCCGATCCCGGCGCCTAACTACTCAACCGCGACGTTCCCAACTCCATCGGGAGGAAACACTTACAATCTGTACTTCGCGTCCGCATCGAACGCGGTTCCGATTCCGTCCAGTTGTCCGACGGCTGCGGGCAACCCGCCAGTTTGCAGCACGCCCGACTGGCCCTATGCGCCGCTTTCGACCTTTGCCGCCTGGACTGCCTCACAGGGGCTGCAGCCGGCGGGCGCGCCGATTCTATGGAGCTACGGTATAACTCCTCCCACTCCGTCGAATCCCCCAACACTTAGCATTTGTCCCCCGGCCAGTCCTGCGCCATTGAGCGTGCCTGTCGGGTGCCAGAACGGCGTATACCCGTACTACCCTCTTCCCATCGCCGACACTCCCGTGGCCTCGGGCGCGCTTACCAACTACCCACACCTGGCCGCTTCCAATGCCTGGAGCCTGATTGATGGCTATTTGCGGGTGGAATACCACAACTCATCGGGCCAGTGGGTTCCGGTAACCAATGAATGGCTGCAGTTGGGATTTGCGCGTGGGGTCACGCCGCCGACGGCCAATCGAGCCGGACTCCCTGCAACCGGCACTAAGAATCCCATCAATCCAAACGCCATTCTGCTGTTGCAAGCGCCTGCGGACCGGTCCACCGGGCCCACGCTTATGGCGGAACCAACCGTTTCAGGAGGCGTCTGGGCCGTCTCGCAAGCCGGCGCTCCGACCTGCAGTACGACTTCGGGGAGCGGGGCAGGTCAAAGATGCACGTCGTGGACCGCCGGCTCTCCAGCGGTGCCATTGCTGGCGGCGGACTCCGGAGTATCGGGAGGACAGTGGGTCTTCGGCGTCACTCCGGCCAGCCCCACGGCGACCACTCCGCAGAGTCTCACCCAGTTCAACTGGTACCCCATCAATTTTTACGATGCGCGCGAAGGCGAGGTTCGCGACGTGGACCAGGGCAACAACAGTTGCACCTCGAACGGAGTAATGAACGCCGTTGAAATCGATGTGGGCAATTTGCAGCAATGGCTGAAGGGAAACATCGGCAGCAGCGGCACCAGCGTGGAATACACGACGCAGAATGGCTACGTGCTGTATTTTTCGGACCGGCGCGGCATGCTGCTGAATCCCCATGCCACTTCCACGCACCTTGCGAATACAAAGAGTGGCGACTCGGGCCTGGAAGACGTGGTAAACGCCTCCAGTCAAGCGGGCACTCCCGACGGAGTGCTGGAACCGGCCGCGGCTGGCGCTCCCTTATCGCCCGCAGGCGTCGCGCTATCTCCCGAAGATGTTAATGAGAATGGAGTACTGGACAACTGGGGCACGGCGGACTTGGGGCTGGGCCAGTGGAACGGCACGACGAATCAAAATACGCAGATCGTTCTTTCGAACCCGGACAACCCCTATTTGCCACGCATTGCGAGCTGCAGCACGACTGGGCGCAAGAACTGGGTCAGCGGGGCGCGCCACGTTTTGAAGCTGGTCGACGGTTCGCTGGGCAACCTGCCGATCACCCCGGTGGGAACTTCGGAAACCATCGCTGGCGTCACCAAGACGTACTATGGCGGATTCACGGTGGCGGCGGAGAATCCGGTTTATATCCAGGGCGACTATAACAGCGTGACCGCCGGCGGTGTCACTACCGATACGTTCTTTACCAACCAGCAGAATACGGCGCCAGCAAAGGACTTGGCTGGATATGTTCCAGCCGCGGTGATTGCCGACGCGGTGACGTTTCTCTCCAATAGCTGGGATGACCGGGTAAGCATGGTCGGCACCGCGACGACTACAGATATTACCTATGCTGCAAATCCTTACGCGGGCGATCGCATCGCCAGCACCACCAGCTACCGGGTCGCTATCGCCGGGGGCAAGAACATGTCCTTCCCGATGCCTTCATGGGACACGAACTCGGCCGACTACCCCTTTGCCACCGATGGCGGCGTGGGCAACTTCCTGCGGTTCCTGGAACAGTGGTCGGGACAAACCCTGAACTACGGTGGCTCGCTGGTAAGCATGTACTACTCCACCTATAACACCGGACTGTTCAAGTGCTGCACTTACATCGTGTACTCTCCGCCGGTCCGCAACTATGTTTTCGACGTGGACTTCACTCTTCCGGGAGGAGTAGGACTGCCGCCCGGAACGCCACTTTTCCGCGACGTGGAAACCCTGGGCTACCGCCAGTTGTTTTCGACACGCACGACCGGGCAGTGAGATAAGGCGCAGTCGATGGAGACACTCCGGTAACGTTGACGGAAACCCTGGTTTGCCTCAAGTTCGGAGATGGCCTTTAGAACGACTCCGGGAGTTGGCAGGGGGTACATAAGGGAGCAAAACGATGTGGGTTAAGAACTCAGAGAGTAACGATATGAAGAGCGGCGGACTGCACATCAAGGGCTTCACGCTGATTGCGACCTTGCTGATGCTGCTACTGCTGTCGGGAATTGCGATCGGGTTGCTGATGATGGTCACCACTGAAGGCAAGGTGGGTGGGACCGATCTGCAGAACAACCAGGCCTATCACGCGGCCGAGGGTGGCATTGAGAAAATGGCCTCGGATTTGAATGCGACGATCCAGAATATCTCGGCCCCCACTCCTTCACAGATCTGCGCCCTGAGCAATCTGCAGCCAACTTTATCGGGAGTCACCTGGAAAGACTATTCGGTGATGCCGGGGACGGCGCAGGGCTCAAGTTGCCCCTCGACTCTGAGTTCCACGTGGGGAGTCATCACGGGCTCCGGGCAGAACGCGGGCCTGAAGGCGCAGATTATCCCGGTGAACATGCTGGCGACGGCGAGCATGCCGGGGGGCCAGGAAGTAAGCATGACGCGCCAGGCGCAGGTGGCGCTGATTCCGGCATTCCAGTTCGGCGTCTTCTCGGAAGGCGACCTCTTATTCGAAAACGGCGGCAATCTTGATTTCGCCGGCCCCGTGCACACTAACTCGGACTTGTATCCTTTCTCCGCCGGAACCCTGACTTTTCACTATCCTGTTTCGGCCTACGGCAACGTGATTCGTTACCAGTTGCCGAACGGAATCGTGGCTGCTGGGACTTACGCTAACCCGGTATACATTCCGAGCGCGGCGGGCGATTGTTCGGCACCTGGAGCGGCGGTAACGGGTTCCTGCACCGCCATGTCTGTGCCCACCAACCCTGCGGGCCCCAACTATGGGGACGGCAGTGTGACGGGCGCGGGCACATCCACGGCACAGCCGGCGGCAAACAATAACCCGGGTTGGAGTACTTTCTCGAAGAGTACAACAAATCTCATGCTCACCAACGGGAACTACGGAAGTCAAACAAACCCGGGAACGGGCGCCAAGAAACTTTCGCTGTCGTTCGTGAGCGGAGGCGCACAACCTTACGAAATCATTCGACGGCCGCCGGTGGGCGAGGACACTAACTCGGCGATAAGCCAGGCGCGCGAATATAACATGGCTCAGATTCGCGTGTTGCTGAGCGACGATCCGACAGAATTTCAAACCGGCACGGGATGGTCGGATTCCCAAAACGTCCGGTTGGCGAACCTGACGACGACACAAGCTTCGCTTCAAGGCGGGAACGCGACGGCTACTAATCCATGGGGAATGACCATGACTGCCGGCAACTACGGATCGGCCTTCGGGTCGCCCACCTCCGGCAACAACTTCACGCTGTACTTCGCCGCCGCATCGAACGCCGTTCCGATTCCGGCCAACTGTTCGGGCGCGACGTGCCCCACTCCAGAGTGGCCCTATGCTCCTCATGTGTGGGCAAGCGGGTCAGCGCCTCTGAATCCATTTCCAGCAACGCAGGGACTTCAGCCCACCACACTCGCGCCGACGTTTTTGAATAACGGAGCCGCTCCGTCGATTAACCTGTGTACGCCGACGGGCGTCGCTGCCGGTAACGTGCCGATCGGTTGCCCCTCGACCCAGACTTATCCGTACTATGCGCTACCGAACCCGAATCTTCCGGTTGCCTCCGGCGCCTTGACCGCCTACAACTCGGGCAACTCCAATGCTTGGAGCCTGATCGATGGCTACCTGCGTGTGGAGTACAAGGATGCAACAGGCGTTTGGCACCCCGTGACGACAGAATGGCTGGGACTGGGATTCGCACGCGGCACGGCCGCGCCTACGGCCAATGGGGCAGGCCTTCCCGCGGGTGGAATTTCCAACCCGATCAACCCGAATGCGATTCTGCTGCTGCAAGCACCCGCCGACCGCCTGACTACAGCCCCCGCGAGTCTAACCGGAACCACCGTCCCCGCAGAACCCGCAGCCAGCGGGGCGAGTGCGCCTTCAGTCGCGACAGCCCCAGTGTGCACGCATACGGTGTCGGGCGTCTGCACCACCTGGACCCTTGGCGTGCCACCTCTATTAGCTTCGGATTCGGGATCGGGAGGGCAGTGGGCATTCGGCGTCACGCCGACCGCCCCTTCGGCGACGACACCGCAAAGCCTCACCCAATACAACTGGTATCCGATCAACTTCTATGATGCCCGGGAGGGCGAGGTTCGGGAGCAGGACTGGACAAGCGGGACAGTCGCCAGCGCATCAGACACGACGTGCACGACCAATGGTGTAATGAACGCGGTCGAAATCGACGTGGGCAACCTGAAGCGGTGGCTGGCGGGACAGATCGGCACCAGCGGCGCGCATGTTGATTACGCGGCGCAGAATGGATACGTGCTGTATTTCTCGGACCGGCGGGGCATGCTGCTGAATCCGCACCCGCCTCTGGGTGGAGCGGCGACTAAAACTGGAGACTCGGGCCTAGAGGACATAATCAATTCCTCCAGTCAGACCGGCACACCAGACGGGGTTCTGGATCCGGTTCCAAGCGGCAGAACGTACTCTCCCGAAGATGTGAATGAAAATGGCTACCTCGACAATTTTGGGGCGGCGAACCTGGGACTCGGCTTCTACGGCATCACGGGCAATACTGCCCAGAACCTAAATACGCTCGTTAACAGCAACACGTCCAGGCCTGATCCCTTTGGCACGGGCGGGAGCGGCAGTGCCGGCTACACGACGAACCGGATCGCGGTTTGCGGCACGACCGGGCGCAAGAACTGGGTGAGTGGCGCGCGTCACGTTTTGAAACTGGTCGATGGCTCGCTGGGTAACTTACCGCTGCGACCCTCTCCGATCGCAATTACAAGTGGCGGCACAACGACAAACTACTGGGGCGGATTCACCGTGGCGTCGGAAAACCCGGTGTACATCCAGGGCGATTACAACAGTGTCGCCGGCGACACAACCTGGAACGCCACCCCATCGGACGAAACCGGAATGGCGGCGGCGGCGGTGATTGCCGATGCTGTTACTCTACTCTCGAATAACTGGGATGACCGGAGAAGTACGCTGGGCGTCTCGGGGAGCACTTCTCCGACTTACCGGCAGAACCGGCCCGCGAGCACGCAAACTTACTACAGGGTGGCGATCGCTTCCGGGAAGAACATGAATTTCACGAGCCCGTCCTGGGTCACAAGCGCGAATGACGTCGGCATCGATGGAGCAGTAGGAAACTTCATGCGCTTGTTGGAAGACTGGGGGAGCAGTACCCTGAATTACAAGGGCTCGATCGTCAGCTTATATTACTCGACGTATGAGACCGGGATCTTCAAGTGCTGCCAGGAAGTGTACGTAAACGGAAACCGGAATTACATTTTCGACTTGGACTTTAACAGTCCTTATGGTTTGCCGCCCGGAACACCGATGTTCCACGACGTGGAGACTTTGGGCTACCGGCAGATGTTCTCGGCGCGCACAAACTAAATATCTGCAATCAAACTTCGGACCCGATCCGCAAGGATCGGGTCTTTTGTCGAGCAGGAGTTCTGGAGATCTGCCAGCGCCAATGTGTCTTAGCGAGGCTTGCGCAGGGGCGGGACCGGCTCATTACCCTTTCGAGCAAGACCTTCGGGCGCGAGCGGAGCATTGACCGCCAAGTCGATGGCCCAGCAATCGGCCAAGATCTTCCAGGTACCAGCGGGTTGCCGGACCAGGACGATTAGATATTTTCCCCGTTCTTCGCGCCGCTTCCCCATGGCGACCGGCACCAGCATCTTGCAACGGCCGAGATCGAGGGCGATGTCACCCATCACCTCGAGGCGCAACGATTCCATCTCGACGTCGCCCAATCCAGCTTCGAGCAAGGAGACAAGAAACTCGCGGATCGCGGGCAGGCTGCGAACCGGCGGAACGCTAGAGCGGATGAGAGTCGCGTCGGCTGAGTAGAGTTCAAGGAGGTCGTCGATATGTTTAGTGTTGCAGGCCTGAGCCCAATCCTGCACCACCTGACGGGCGCCGGCTTCAGCGCGGCCTCCAGTCGAAGTACCCGAGGGGCCCCCAACCGACGCACCGGGGGCACGGCCGCGAGGGGCAGTCGGCTCGGCCTCGATGGCGGGCGCTCCGAATACGGATCCCGCGCCGGGGACAAGATGATGATAATGGTGGTGAAGGTGATGTTGCCCGCTGAATCGAGCGGTAGAATCGCCTGCGCCGGCCTGGTTCGGAATTCCGCACCAGACACAAAAGCGAGCGCCCGCCGGCAACGCGCCTCGGCAGGCGGGGCAGGTCGCGCCCACCGATTCCGGTTCGCCGTCGGCCGCCAGGTCTTGTGCGGCGGCCGCATTCCCCGACATGCGCTGGATTGCTTCCACAGCTGCAGCCACAGCTTCTGCGTTCGGTTTCGGCCAGCGGAAGTTGGCGGGGAGCCGCTGAAAAAACTCTTCCATCTCCTTGCCCTCAATGGGAGGATCATTTTCGGGATTGGGAGGATTGGGCTTATCTTTGGTCACGGAAACCTCGTCGCTCATATTGTAGGAGAATTCTCGCGCTAGGGAATACTGAATCGTATCTGGGCTTCTGCATCGGTGGGGACACCGTTGCAGAGCGCGGGCCGATAGCGCCAGACGCGAACCGCATGCAGCACGATCTGGTCTTCCTCGGTACCGCCACCGTCCAGAATGAACGCGCTGTGCACTAGACCGTCCGATCCAACGATGAAGCTGACGCGCACCTGGAGATCGTCTTGGACTTGCAGCAGGGGGTCGGGCGTAAACAGCGCTTCGGGCGGTTGCACGCTGGCGCATTTTGGCAGAGCCAATGGTGCCGAAACAGTGGAAAACTCGGAGGTGTGCGCCAGCACGCGGCCCAGGGCTTTTTCCAATTGGGATAACGGAGTGTGTTGCGGCAGGACGCGCGATGGAGAAGGTGAAGTTACCAAGCACCAGGCGATGACGCCGGTGAGACCGAGCATCAACACGAGTGCGAGCGCCTTCCCGATGGTCACCCGCTCGCTCGGCCAGAGACACTGCATCGGGGGTCAGGAGGCAATTAGCATTCCAGCCCCAACTAAAATCAAAAGGCTTTGTTGTTAGTCTCTTAGGGGGGGGCTCCACTATAACTGCTGAACGCGGGTGTAATCCGTTGCAGCGGTATCGCAACCTGGCAGCGGGGTAGTGGCCAGTTTGCGGCGCGGACACTCCTGTCCGCCAAAGCGTCTGTCCGAGGAACTCCTCGGGCAATCCGCTCGCCGCGGCAGCGGCCTCTACATGATCGAATGGCGGGCTATTGCAGGCCGTTCTGAGTGAATTTATAAGCCGTATCTATCTTCTCAGCGGTGAAGTAGATACTGGAAGCTTGCCCGGCCGTGCTGTAGTTGTCGATGACAATTCCACTGGGACCGCCGTCCACTGTTGCTTTGGTGTATGTGTTGGCGCCGGTATGCGCCACAACACAACCTCCAGCTGCACCCGTCGCCGTGCAGTCCTGAGTTAGCCCGAAGAAAAAGAAATCGGTCCCGCCACTGACATTGGGATTGTAAAACTCGGTCCACCCTGTGCAGCGGGCGGCAGTAGAAGTGAGAAGTTGCAGGGAGCCGGCGGGCGTGGTCTTCATTGTGCGACCGGTGAAGCCGAAGGAATACTGCCAGGGAGTGGTATCGGCCGCGCCCGTTCCGCAAAGAAGGACATTTCCGTTGGCCGGATTGGTGAAGTAATTATTGGTGAAGGCGGGTTCGTAGAGGTTGAGCGCGGTTCCGCCTGCCGAACCTCGGCCGAGGCGGGCCTTCGCCAGCATAGTCACGGACGAGGTATCGGCCTCGACCAGGACGGCGGAAGTACCGTCATTGGCGCTCACCACAAAGGTAGTGCCATTCGTAACGTCGACAATCGGCGCGGCCACGATACCGGGGCTGGTGCCGCCGCTTCCCACGACCAGAGTTGCAAGCGCACCGGTCGTGACATTGACCTGATAGAGAGTGCCGTTCGCACTTCCCACCATCAAGACACCGCGATTCAAATCGAGCACCGGAGCGGTGAGTCGGAGGTTCTTGCTGACCATGACTGGCCAAGGCGTTCCGGCCAGCGTCGGCGTTCCCTTGAAGACCCCTGTTATCTTGTAGAGCTGGCCGCCATCCGCGCCCAGGTAGACCGTATCCGAACCGTAATCAATCCAGGGTGAGGAAGTAGTGCTGTTGTAGGTCGGCGAAAAAGTCAGCGAGGTCATCTCGGTGGGCGCGGCAGCGGCCTTGATCGTGCCCTGGCCAGCGGTCCAGGTCAAGACATGGAAAATGGCGGAGCTGCCGATGCTCTCCACGAAAGCAATCTTAGTTCCGTCGTAGGAAAGAATCGGGGAAGTTACGATCTTTCCCCCCGTGGCGGTGGTGATGTTATAGGCAAACAGCACGGTCGGAGCCGCGCCGCACAACCCTCCGGTGCCGGCATAGAGATTATTGTAGGCAACAAGATTGGCGGCGCCGCCGGTAACACCCGCGACTGCCAGTCCGAACACGACATAGTCATTGGCGCAACTGGGTGGGGCTCCCGCATCAAACGAGAACTTGGCGGGAAACATATTCGCGTCCAATCGGCCTGACAAATTAACGCTCCAATCGCGGTGATGGCTCAAGTCGTCGGCGGTCGCGGGATGAGGATCTACGCCGTGGAAAACATCCGAATTCGGAGCCTGCCAGCGCTGCATGGCCTGATGCAATACACGCCGCTCCCGGTAAAGCAGGTCTGGGTGCTGGAGCAGGCCATCGCGGCTGAATACGATATGGTGCAGGGACCAGTCTTGCGGAACTCCGGTATGCCCGGCAACCGTCGCGTCCTGAGCCTGAGCGGATACATAGGGTATGAGAGCGACGCACAACACTGCAGCGACACCACAGAAATACTTTGGCTTCACAGCTACCTCCAATGGCGATTGATTTGCCGTCATTGTAGTCGCTTTTCCGTCCCCGTGGGGATATCTGATTCTAGAACGGATCGCCCTTCGCGTGTTGGACTTTCCGACTCGTTACGCAACGTCGGTACTTTGCGAAAAAAACTAAAGTGATCACGGTTGAGACCTGATGGCTGAAGTTTCTGCCGGTTGAGGCAATGCCAGCAGTGTGTTTCTTGTGCAAGGATTTCCGATTCTTGACGCCATGTGGAACAATGAGTGGGCTCCGAAACGCGGACCCGTATTCCATCCATGACCGCCGCCCCGAACAGCCTGCAACTCGCCCTCATGTCGGCGGCGATCCTCGGCTTCCGTCACGGTTTCGATTACGACCACATTGCAGCCATCTCCGATATCGCCAGCGTGCAGACCGACCGGTGGAGAGGAATGCGGCTGGGTTTGCTTTACGCCGTCGGACATGCCGCCATGGTCACGGTGCTGGGCAGCGCCGTTATCGTCTTTCAGCTCTCGTTGCCGCGCGGTATTGATCGCATCGCGGAGCGCCTGGTTGGGCTCACCTTGCTCATCCTCGGAGTATACGTTCTCGGATCACTCATTAACGGGAACTCTGCACCTCGCAGCCGTTTCCACCTTATGGCAGGGGCGGCGCGCTGGATCCATTGGAAGATGAAGCGCTATTGGCACGATCATGATGTCCCGCGACCGACCGACAAAGCCTGGAATTACAGTTCAAAATCCGTGCTGGTGATTGGCCTGGTGCATGGACTGGGCGCGGAGACGCCCAGCCAATTGATGATCTTCTTACTCGCGGCAAATCTCGGCGGAATCGGCAAAGGCTTTCTTGGTCTGGCCATGTTTATCGCCGGACTCTTGGTGATGAATACCGTAATGACAGCGTCGGCCGTTGGACTGTTCGGCTTCAGTTCGCAGCTGCCGCGCTTTCAGCTTGTAGTCACGGCGCTGACCGCCATCTATAGCCTGGCGGTTGGCGCCTTGTTCCTGTTCGACTCCTCGGGACTTCTGCCCCCCATCGGATAAGCTTGGAGTTCGGGAACAGTTATCCCCGGGTCATCATCCTCGGTCTGGCCAAATCCGTGTAAATCGCTGAACGACCTGTAATAAATTCTGACGAAAGCGAAGAGTTAGTAATACAATGGCCGACGGTAGTTACCCGAGGGGGTATTTGATGACAAATATAGCTAAGGCGATTGACCGGCTCCGTGAGGAACGCCGGGATGCTCAGAACCAAGTCCAAAGACTTGGGGAGGCTATTTCGGTTCTGGAAAAGCTCACCCGAGGTACAGGCACAACAGCCCACGCAGGGACTCAACATCGCGCCAAACGTGTTCTTTCCGCAGCCGGGCGCCGGAGAATTTCTCTGGCCCAGAAAGCGCGTTGGGCGAAGATCCGCCAGATAAAGAAAGCAGCTTAAGCGCCGGGCGGGCGGCAGGCTGGGCGAGGCTCTCGCGCCAGGCTGATGCCCGCCGGTTTCCGATGTCCTTCGGTCCCGCCGCTTTAGTCTTCCGATGACCCGCAACGAGTTATCCGCCTAGACATGTCCACCACTGAGTTCGCGGACGATACTACCGACAAACGCCTTCGCGTCGCCAAACAGCATAAGGTTGTTATCGAGATAATAGAGCGGGTTATCGATGCCCGCAAAGCCGGGATTCATGCTGCGTTTGATGACCATCACGGTATGGGCTTTGTCGACGTCGAGAATCGGCATTCCATAGATCGGGCTGGTGGTATCTGTACGGGCGGCCGGGTTGGTAACGTCGTTGGCGCCAATGACAAGCGCGACATCGGTCTGTGGGAAATCACCATTAATCTCGTCCATCTCAATCAAGCGGTCGTAAGGAATATCGGCCTCGGCGAGCAGCACGTTCATGTGGCCGGGCATGCGTCCGGCAACGGGATGGATAGCGAAACGCACGTCTACGCCACGCTTGGTCAAAGCATCGTAAAGTTCACGAACCTTGTGCTGGGCCTGGGCGACAGCCATGCCGTATCCGGGAACCACGATGACTCGATTGGCGCCGGAAAGAATGGCCGCAGCCTCTTCTGGCGTGGCGCTGCGAACCGGTTTCGCTTCTTCTCCCGCAGCGGCGGAAGTTTGCACCTGACCAAAAGCTCCGAATAGAACGTTGGTGAAAGACCGGTTCATGGCCTTGGACATGATGATGGAGAGGATGAGGCCCGACGATCCATCAAGAGCACCGGCGATGATGAGCAACTTGCTGTCGAGAACGAAGCCCATGGCCGCCGCCGACAAACCGGCGTAGCCGTTCAACAGCGAGATGACGGTCGGCATGTCCGCGCCACCAATAGGGATAATCAACAATACGCCGAAGGCGAGCGCGATCAGGATCATGAATGGAAACAGTCCGCGCGATTCCGGATGCAACACGAGCGTTACAGCAATGGCCAAAGCGGCGGCGAGCAGCAAAAAGTTAACTAGATTTTGCCCCTTATACGTCAGCGGGCGCTGCGGCAGAATTTCCTGAAGTTTACCAGCCGCCATCAAACTGCCCGTGACGGTCAAGCCGCCGAGAATCACCTCCAGCGACAGCACCGCCATCATGAAGCGGGAGATATCGGGCGAGCGCAGGTAAAACTCAGCCGACCCGACGAGAGTAACGCAGAGGGCACCAAAAGCGTGGCTAAGAGCGGTTCGCTGCGGAACCGCCGTCATCGCTACTCGTCCAAGCGGAACGCCGATGATGGTACCCAGGACTAGCGCTATGGCGATCCACCGGTAATCCATGCCGTGGTTGAGGAGTGTGCCGCCGATGGCCAGCACCATGCCCGCCTCACCCGCCCAGATGCCATGACGGGCGGTGGTGGGTGAACTCATCCACTTCAGCGATAGGATGAATAACACGCTGGCGATGAGATACAGCAACTCGATCATGATCTGAGTGGCGCCGAGCTCCGCGGTCATCACTTGGCCACCGGTTTCGCCGCGGGACGGCTGGATTTGAACATTTTCAACATGCGGTCGGTAATCACGAATCCGCCGACGATGTTGCTGGTGGCTGCGACCACGGCGATGAACCCGAAAACAGTAGCGAGTGTGCTCTTGTGCTCACCCACAAGCACGATCGCGCCCACCACGGCAATTGCATCCAGGGCGTTGGTGAGCGACATCAACGGAGTGTGCAGCAGGGGCGAGACACGCCGGATCACTTCGAATCCGATGAATCCAGCCAGCACAAAAATAAAAAGCGCATTGATCAGGTTCGAGCTACTGTTCATCTTTCCTCTTTCCTCCGTGGAAGCCGGGTGGTACGGAACAACGGTCATACGGTCATTATGACTTGACCAGGGCGGGCAACTTAAAGAACTCGCGCACCCGGACGTTCACGATCTCACCACCACGAGTCAGCAGAGTTTCGCGAACAATTTCGTCTTCGAGATTCAGATTCAACTTTTGATCTTTGATCAGGTGAGTCAGGAATGCCGTGACGTTGCGAGCGTACATCATGCTCGCATGATAGGGCACGCCGGTGGCCAGATTAATTGCTCCCACAATGGTCACATCGTGCTTGACTACCGTCTTTCCGGCTTCGGTAAGCTCGCAGTTACCGCCGCGTTCGGAAGCCAAGTCGAGGATCACGGAACCCGGCGCCATTCCCTTCACCATGTCTTCGGTCACCAGGACTGGCGATTTCTTACCGGGAATCACCGCGGCGGTAATGACCACATCGCTCTCCTGAACCGCCTTTCCAAGCAACTCGCGCTGGCGACGGTAGAAATCTTCGTCCTGAGCCGTGGCATATCCACGAGCGTCCTGAGCTTCTTTCGCCTCGATGGGAAGTTCGACAAAACGTCCGCCCAAGCTCTGCACCTGTTCTTTGGCGGCGGGGCGTAAATCGTAAGCGGAAATTACCGCACCGAGACGGCGGGCGGTCGCGATCGCCTGCAGTCCGGCGACACCGCAGCCGATGACAAACACACGCGCGGGAGTAACGGTTCCGGCCGCGGTGGTGAGCATGGGGAAGATGCGCGGGTGAGTGTCGGCAGCCACCAGCACGGCCTTGTATCCGCAGACTGTCCCCATCGAAGAAAGTGCATCCATACTCTGAGCGCGGGTGGTGCGGGGCATCAACTCCACGGAAAACGCGGTGACACCGGCATGAGCGATCTCCTGCACAATCTCCGCCGAACCGAAAGGCCGCAGAAATCCAATGAGAATCTGATCGCGATGAAGAAGCGGCACATCCCGCTTTCCCGTAACGTCGTTGGAACCGTAACAGAGAATCTGGACCACGATGTCCGCGGCCCCAAACACCGCGGCGCGATCAGCAACAATCTTTGCGCCTTTGTCGGCGTACTGCGAATCAGGATAGCCGGCGTCGATGCCAGCACCCGCCTGGATATGAACTTCGAAACCCGCTTTGGTTAGCGTCGGGAGGACGGCAGGCACGAGCGCAACCCGCCGCTCTCCCGGATAAGTTTCTTTCGGAACGCCGATGATCACGAGTCCCTGCCTGTCTAACGATTTGTGTCGCGATGATTCTGTGTTGTGACCTTCCGCCGCAAAGGACGCAAGGGAAGTCCGGACCGGAGCCGCCTGGCTCGCGATGATCCTACTCTGCCGGGCAACTTCAACGGAACCGAGGATTTTAGTTTGAGCGTATGCCGGCGTGCAAATGATGGAAGCAGCCGGTGCTGGTGCACGGCGCCAGTACCATGCAGCCTTCATGCAGAAAGACTCAGCCGCAAGCCCTCGTTGTCATTCGAGGCGGTGATATTGGAGCAGTTTTGAAGAATCCAATCCGCGCCGGCGTTTTGAAGATCGTTGCGGCTCATCGTCGTGAGGAACGCAATCACCCTGGCTCCGGCAGCCTTCCCTGCGCGAATCCCCGCGGGCACATCTTCCACCACGATGCAATCGGAGGCGGCAAACCCAAGTTTTGCCGCTGCTTTCAGGTAAGGCTCAGGATCGGGTTTGCCAATCCTCACATCGTTCGAAGTGACCATGGCTTTGGGAATGGGCAGGCCGGCCGCCCGCAAACGCACTTCTGCCAACGGGCGCGTACATGACGTCGCAACCGTCCAACGGTCGGGAGGCAACAGGCTGAGAAGTTTGCGGGCGCCCGGCAGAAGTATGACACCGTCGAGATCTTCCATTTCACGGCGTTCGACTTCGCGATCTTCGAGTTCAATATCGGCGTTGGGCAGAAAGTCGCGAATGGTGGTTCGACTTGGCCGTCCGTGCGCCATGCGGACGACTTTTTCAGGATCGAAGCCATGCTCAACCGCCCAACCGCTCCACACTCGAGCAACCGCTGGAGTGGAATCGATGAGCACGCCATCCATGTCAAACAGAAGTGCGCTGCAGCGGGTCTCGATCATTCCATCTAATTTACCCTGAGAGACGAGATGACGCGGCGGGGTTACGGGGAAAAATTCGCGCTTACGCAACTCGGATGACAGGGAGGACGAAATACTTATTATGAACATGCCTCGGGCGGTACTGTGGGACATGGATGGAACGCTCGTCGACTCGGAGGAGTTCCACTGGGTGGCCTGGCAGAAAAGCATGGCCGATGAAGGAATTGCCATTACTCGCGAGCAGTTCCTCGCTTCCTTCGGTCAGCGCAACGATGCCATCGTCCCACGATGGTTGGGCGCGTCAGCGACAGCGGAGCGAGTTGAGAAGATCGCGAATGCCAAAGAAGAACGCTACCGCGATCTGGTGCGCAGGAACGGCATGTCGCCACTGCCCGGAGTGGCAAACTGGCTGCGTCGCCTCCACGAAGAAGGTTGGCGGCAGGCCATCGCCTCATCGGCGCCGCGGGCGAACATCGAGGTAGTGCTCGAGGCTCTGTCGGCTGGCTACTTCTTTCGGGCCATCGTCTCGGCGGAAGATGTGCATCGGGGTAAACCCGATCCCGAGGTTTTTCTGACGGCCGCGGCGCGGGTCGGAGCCCTGCCCGACCGCTGCATTGTTGTGGAAGACGCGATCGCCGGCGTCGAAGGAGCACGGAACGCCGGGATGCGAAGCATTGGCATAAGTCATGACGGCAAGCATCTGCCCGCTGATATAGTAGTGCAGTCTGTAGCGCTGCTGGATTCGGACGCCTTCGATAAACTGGTGCCGGACATTGACAACTAGACATTGACAACTGAATGACGGCGTTGCCAAGAATGGCTCGATGCATCGCGGCGTGTTACATACTTCTTAGAAAGAGGCCCTCATGGAAAGTCACAGCGCGATTGAGAAATCGCTTAGCAGAAGATCGATCCCGCTTCCTACTATGGTCGTGATTGCCCTGGTCGTTCTGTTTGCCGCCGTTCCGATCGCAAGCACGTCTTCCGTTCCGAGCAAACGCGCCATCAAGAAGGAGAAATTTGGAACAACTCCTGACGGCCAGGCGGTCGACGTGTACACGCTCACGAACTCGCAGAGAGTGGAAGTCCGCATTATGACCTTCGGAGGTATCGTCCTGTCCGTGCGCGTTCCCGACCGCAACGGCAAACTTGACGACGTGGTTCTTGGCTTCGATAGTCTGGAGCCTTATTTCACCAACTCCCCGTATTTTGGCGCGATCATCGGGCGCTATGGAAATCGTATTGCCAACGGAAAATTCGCTCTGGACGGAACGGAATATACGCTTCCGAAGAACAATGGTCCGAACACATTGCACGGAGGTGTGAAGGGTTTCCACAAAGTGGTCTGGCAAGCGGAACCCCTGGAGAAAAAGAACGGCGTAGCTCTGGTTCTTCGCTACACCAGCAAGGATGGCGAAGAAGGCTTTCCCGGGAACCTCAAGACCAAGGTTACTTACACGCTCACTGACTCCAATGAACTAGCAATCGACTACGAGGCCACGACCGACAAAGCTACGCCGGTGAACCTCACCTCGCATAGCTATTTCAATCTCGCCGGACAAGGAACTGGAGACGTGCTGGCCGACGAACTCCAGATCAACGCGGATCGCTTCATCCCAGTGGATAAGACTCTCATTCCGACGGGTGAGTTGCGTCCGGTCAAGGGGACGCCGATGGATTTCACTAAGCCGACTGCGATCGGAGCCCATATTAAGGACAACTACGATCAATTAACCATGGCACTGGGCTACGACCAGACTTTTGTGCTCAATCGCAAGGGATCGGGCCTCGAATTTGCGGCGCGAGTGCACGAGCCTTCTACAGGGCGCATCCTGGAAATCGAGACCACGGAACCCGGCGTGCAATTCTATGCCGCGAACAACCTTGACGGTAGCCTCACCGGAAAACAGGGCCGCGTCTACAAGCAATACTATGCGCTCTGCCTGGAGACTCAGCATTTCCCCGACTCGCCGAATCATCCTGGTTTTCCATCGACGATTCTGAGGGCGGGCGAGACCTATCATTCGAAAACCGTGTACAAGTTTTCGACGGATAAGAAGTGACCCGGTTGCGGGCACCGAATACCCACTAATCGGCTGCCACTGCGCGCGCCTCTGGCTCCTCAAGCAATTGCGCGCGCAGTTGTTTTTCGTAATCCGCGAGTTGGGCCTCGACATCCTGCTCCGCCTTGCGCTTCTTGACCACCTCATCGCGATAGCGGCGCAGGAAATAATCGATGGTCTCGACGCGAATCTTAATCGAGCCCGAGGGCTTGTTCTCGTCGAGATCTTTGAAGCAGAAATAAGGCGTACCCGATTGCTCGATGATGCCCTCGATCACGCCATAGATTGGCGCATCGTGGCCGCACTTGAAGCTCGAGATCTCGAGCGCCACCAGGTTGGGATGCCGGGCCGTAAACTTGGCGGCCCACACCTTATGGTTCGTGCTGCAGGAGTATGAGTTCTTCCACGCATCGCCAATATCGAGAGGGTGGCTGATCACTCCCGAGCGCACCTCCTCGCCAAACAGGCGCTCCAGCAGATCTTCGTCCAGCGGCAGCGTGTTTTGCGAAAAGATCGGATAGCCCAGTTTCTGGAACTCCTCCAAGATCTCGTGATTTAAACCGGGGTCGTGATGATAAGGACGGCCCAGCATTACGATGCCGATGCGGTCGTCGCGTTCCAACTGGTCCATCACCTGACGAGCGCGAGAGCGGATGCTGGTTTCGTAATCGGCCAGCGCCCTGTAGCCCACCTCGACGGCGCGGTCGTTTTCTTCCTGCGACAGCCCTAGAATCGGCTGCCACGCTTGCAGCATCTGGTGTGCGAACAGCTTGCGATCGGCGAAGTTCAGCACGGGATCGATGTACTTTACGTTATGTTCGGCAAAGACGTCGTTCTCTTTGGTGAATGCTGCTTTCACCGTTTCTGGCGTCGCCGTCACCGTGGGACACGCATTCGCCGCGACGATCTTCGCCAGGGGCGACGTGAGCACGTCGTACATGGGGAAGAAGATCACGTCCAGCGGTTTCTTGCGATGCTTCTCCTGGATCAAGTTGTAGACATGTGAAATACCGATCTTAGCCGGAAAGCAGGGATCGATAGCGCCGCGACTTGCCCCGGCACGGTACAGATCGGAACTGGTGTAGTCGGAATAGATAATGTTCTCAGGCTGCACGCCGAGGCTTTCCAGATACCCGTTGAAAAGAGGGGCGTAGCTGTAGATGTTGAGGACGCGCGGAATGCCGACCCGAACCTCCTTGCGATTCTGCATCAAGGGAACACGCTCTTTAGCCACTTTGTTCCAGAACTTCGCGACGGGAATCGGGTCGGCCACACTCCTGGCATTCACCGGCCGGAAAACTTCACGGGCGGCGAAGTCGACGAAGTTCGGATATTTGTCCTTTATCTCGTCGATGCCGGCTTTAATGTCTTTCATGTCATTGACATCTTCGACGAGGCCCTTTTCGCAGGTGGCGATGATCAGGCGCTGTTCGCCATGCATGAGCGGAACTTTGGTGACTTTCTGTACGGGTATGACGCTCATCTTATCCCTGGGAGCGGTGCGGATGTCAATGAAGGTGCGCAGGCAATTGTTCTTACAGAAGTTGCAGCGCGTGGCTTCGTTGCGGGTGGTACGGTACTGAATCTTTCGAACCGCATCCAGGCCAATGAATGTGGTCTGCTGGCCATTCCGCCACAGGCGCAGAGATTCCACTGCAGCGCCGATAGCACCGGATTCTCCACAGAATTCGTGCACGATGATGTCGGGCTTCCTGCCGGCGGCGCGGAAGCTGTTGTTGATGAAATCAACTTCCGCTTTCACCACCGCCATGTTGTTCTGCGTCCCACCCTGCAGAACGAACCGCGTTCCGAGCGCGGCCAGATTCGGGATGCTGGCCACATAAAGAAACACGTTCTTCGGTAGGACAGTGGCCAAGCCTGCAAGAATTTCCTCGGCCCTCCAACCTTGCCGCTGAAAATTCACGATGTCCGATTGCATGAACACGGCGCAACCGTAACCGAACACGGGCATGGCCTGCGCGGAGAAGGCCAGATCGGCATATTCTTCGACCTTCAACCCGAACCCTTCAGCGGTAGATTGCAGAAAATATCCGTTGCCCGCCGAGCACTGCGTGTTCAGCTTGAAGTCTTTCACCCGGCCTTTGTGCAGTATGATGATCTTGATGTCCTGCCCACCGACGTCAACGATCACGTGCGGATCTTCGTAGAACTTGAGGGCTGACTCGGTGTGAGCCACGGTCTCAACCAGCGCGACATCGGCGTGCAGAACGTCCTTGAGAATGTCTTTGGCGTAGCCGGTGGTGGCGACGCCCAGAACTTCCAACTTCGCACTCTGCGCTTCAACCTGCCCACGCAGGTTCTCGAACATCTCAATCGTGTCCTGGATCGGGTTTCCGTTCGAAAGCTGGTACGCCTTGCAAAGGATTTCGCCGCGCTCGTCCAGTAGAACAGCCTTGGTGGACGTGGATCCGCCGTCAACACCGATGAACCCGGCAACAGTCTGACCTTTATGGAAAGTCGCGGGAGTGAATTTCTTCTTGCGGTAGGCTTCTTTGAATCCGTCGAGCTCTCCTTCCTTCGAAGTCAGGCCCTTGGCGCCGGACTTCGCTTTCTCCTCCTGGCGTCCAAATTCGATGTAGTACAGCAGCTTTTCATAGCCCTGGTAGCATCCGACGCAATCGTCTTCCGTTTTGCCGAATTCAATCGCGCCCAGGGCAGCGAAATACTGCGCGTTGTTTGGAACTTTGATGAGATCATCCGGCTTGGCGCCCTCGGGAATTTCGACTTTGCGTTCCTGCCACATGCGCGGAATGTTCGCCTGCCAGGCCTCGCGCATGCCTCTGATAAAGCTATTCGGTCCACCCAGCAGCAACACGTGCGGACGCAAGGTGTGGCCGCGCGTTAGTACGCTCAGGTTCTGCAGCACGATGGCCTCGAACAGCGAAGCCATCAGCTCATCCGGCGGCGTCCCCACCTTCTGCAGTCCGTTGATGTCGGTTTCAGCGAATACGCCGCACTTCCCTGCCACTTTGTGCAGTTTGATCCCGTGGTAGCCTTGCCGCGCCAACTGTTCCACTGGAATCTTCAGCTTGGCATTGATCTTGTCGATGACCGCGCCAGTTCCACCTGCGCACTTGTCGTTCATGGAGGGGATTTTCTTCTTGCGGCCGGTCTCGTCGTCGTCCTTAAAAACGATAATCTTCGCGTCCTGCCCGCCCAGTTCGATCACCGAATACACTTCGGGATGAAGCTTCTCGACGGCGAGCGACACGGCCGTGACTTCCTGCACAAACTTTGCGCCAATTTGTTCCGCTATTCCGCCGCCGCCGGAGCCGGTCATGAACATCCGGGTGTTGTGGCGGTTGATCCCAACCTCAGCTTCCATCCGGCGCAAAAACTCCAGAGTTTTCTCGGGCTGCTTGGTTTCGTGACGCTGGTAATCCTGCCAGAGAATCTGGTCGGTCGTGGCATCGACCACGGTAGCCTTCACGGTGGTCGAACCAACGTCGAGCCCGACGAGGAATTGCGTATGGTGGTCGTGCGGCTTCTGATAAGGGGCTGGCTCAATCTGCAGCAGCACGGGCGGCTGTTTTTCGTGTCCAGTCAAATGGTCGTGCATTGCATCTCCGATCGGTACGGCTACAGAAGTTAAGGAGCTGGCGGCGATTCAACGCGCCGCCGGCCAGATCGGTTTAAGCAGCGTGGGAAAGCGCTGTCGCCGTGCGGTTGCGACGCAGCAGGAATCGGGTACCCTTGTCCTGGTTCATGCGATCGCTCACGTGCAGGATAAACCGCGCCGCGGTTCCGGCGATTCCTTCGCGATGCGGCACATGATAAAACGGCCGCTTCAGTTCGGAATGGCCTGCGATGTATTCGCGTATTTCATCAAGACTTTTACCCGTAGATTTCAAACACTGCTCGAACTCTATCTTAGCCTTGACTTTGGCTTCGCCCAGCGCCATCTGTACCCGGCTGTGAGCGTTCACTTCGCCCTCGCCCGAGGTCTCAATCGGCAGGAAGATCATGTCCTTGAACTTATTCACCACCGCCGATTGCACTCCATCGGACTGCGACGACGGCATGCACCCGAACGGTTTCAAGGCCAACACCATATGGCAAAGATGGTGGACGGTGTAGTAGACGTTCTTGCCAACTTCGAGGTGCCCTTCTCCGCCGCGGGCAAACTGGTTGTAGAAAGGATGCGCCATCTCGGCTAGCTCCCTTTGCGGCACCAGGTGATGAGTGATGCCGCCGAGATTCTTGATGGTCCGGTGATACAGATAGTTCCACATCTTCTCGCCGGCGCCGATTCCCATCAGCTTCTTGCGCAACCCAAAATCGTTGGCCAGATGCTTCTTCAATTCCCACCACTGCGGATTGCGGTGGGGACGGTTCACCGGCCACTTGGCTTTGGCATGGGCCTTCGCCTGATACAAAAGGTACGCCACCCAGGTCGCAATCGGCTCGACTTGCACCTGAGCGCCTTCGCGCTCGAGGAATTCGAACATGTGGAAGTTGCCGTCGCCCTCGGTAATCTGCGCCCAGAACTCCCCGGTGATTTTCACCACCGGCTTGACCCGGGTGCGATCGACCTCAATGCCGTCCATTTTTCCGCGAGCGGCAGCCACGGCGTTGAGATAGTCCTTGCCCCAGAGATGCTCGTGCATCTTGCCGAATACATTAAAGGTGTTCCGTAAAATCTTGTTGTTCTTAAATTTCGGCTTCGCCCATTCCGGCGCACGCTCCTCGATCTCAAACGATTCCCGATTCCTCAGGTCATCGCAAAGACCGTCGACGGTCTCGCGGAACACGCGATCGGTTTCGCCCTTGTTCACCTCAAAGGGACGAATCTGGTAGATCATGTCGTTGAACACGTCGCCCATGTGCATGGCGTTCAACATGCCGAAACCAAAGTCGATCGTGAACTTCAAACCGGGCTCACCCGACGCCGCCTTGATGCCATCGCTGTCTTTGAAGAGCAGCACGCGGAAGCCGTCAAAACCAGCATTCTTGAGCGCGAAGCGATACTCAGCCTCGTACATGCCGAAGCGGCAGGGACCGCATGAGCCGGCGGTAAAAAACACGAAGTTGTCGAGAATGTCCTGGCGCGGGACGCCTTCTTTCTCCAGGAATTGCAGATACTGCACCAGATTCCCGACCGTAAAATAGGTCGGATTGCACTGTCCATTGTTGCCGTATTCCTTGCCGATCTGAAACGCAGGCACGTCGGGGACGGGCAGCTTTTCACAACGATATCCACAGCCCTGGAAAACGGCGCGGATCAGATCTTCGTGCTTCCAAGTGAAACCGCCGAAGAGAATTGTAACTTTACTGCGCTCCTCCGCCGTAAAAGGGCGTTCCACCGGCCGGTGGAAGTGAGTGGGCCGGTCAAGACCGGCAATTTTGCGCAAGCGCATGCGCTCCGCATCCAGGCGCCGTTGAATCTCTACGTCATTCTCAATTTGAACAAACCTAGTCGCCATACACTCCTCCCTAGTGATTTCTGTGTTCTCCCAAACAACCGGCAGATTCCCAAGGGGCTTTCCATCCTTATGCCACAGTTGCAGCGCAGCGGCAAGCGTCATTTGTGCACACAACGATCTAAAATTTTTATGGATTGTGCCCGAGTTCGTAGCGGCCCGACTCTACGGTTCACACTGTAGTCTTTAGAGCATGCCGCTGGCTAAGGGGTTGCCATTCTGCGGGTGGTTGTTAGCGCTCCATGGAAATGGACACTTGTCGATTGGCAACAGTTGGACTGGCACGCCGACACGGGGCGGGTCGGATGGCTGTCGATGCACGGATTTGTCAGTGAGATTTCGCTTGCGCAGCCAGTTCCATCGCGGCTTCGTTCGTATTTTGAATTTCGTGGGTCACCTTGCTGAGGAGCAGTTGTACATCGCCGATATAGCGCTCGCGGAATGCTCCTTCGCAGTAGGCCAGGTAGTAATCCCACATGTGGATGAAGCGTTCGTCGAACCCGAGTTGCCTTACTTCGTCAAGCTGGGCGAGAAAACGGCGGCGCCATTCTTTGAGGGTCAGAGCATAGTGCATGCCGATGTCCTCCGCGTTGGATAACCTTATGCGGGTTGCGCGGGCCAGCGAGCGCTGGATTTCTGTCACTGAAGCGAGCTCGGCTCCCGGAAAAATGTGTTTTTTGATCCAGTCGCTCTGTTTACGGTACTGCTGAAACTTCGATTCCAGGATGGTGATGGTCTGGAGCAACATGCTGCCGTCAGGCTTGAGCAACCGATCGCAGGCGCCAAAATAATCGTCGTAGTGGTCGAAGCCCACCGCCTCGAACATCTCGATGCTGACGATCTTGTCGTACTGCCCCCGGAGGTTGCGGTAATCCTCGAACAGCAATCGAATGCGCTCGCCCGATCCGGTCCGGGAGAATAATTCACTAGCGTAGTCGTGCTGCTGGCGGCTGATGGTCGTCGTGGTGATCGCGCATCCATAGGTTTTGGCAGCGTAAACGGCAAAGCCGCCCCATCCGGTTCCGATTTCAAGCACGTGGTCCCGCGGACCTAGCTGAAGTTTGCGGCAGATGCGATCGAATTTCTGGACCTGCGCTTTCTCCAGAGTGTCTTCCGCAGCGTCGCAATTTCCAAAATAAGCGCAGGAATAGGCCAGGCTGCGATCCAGGAAAAGGCGGTAAAAGTCGTTGCCCAGATCGTAGTGATACGCGATATTACGGCGGCTGCCGGACTGCGTATTACGGTGGCGCCGGTGCTCGACCAAGTCGGCCATCCGGCGAAACAGGGTGAACAAGCGGTTGCTATTCTCGAGTTGATTCAGATTGCGCACCGCTAACCGGACCACCGCAACTAGATCTGGCGTGGACCACTCGCCGTCCATGTAGGCTTCCCCAACGCCGATGTCCCCCGCCAACAATGCGCGCTGGAAGAACCGGTCGTCATGAACGGCCACCACGGCGCGCAACGAGTCTTCCATCTGACCCGCAGTGAACTGGCCGGTGTGGGACTCGCCAAAGCTGTACGTAGCCTCTGGACAGACCAAGTCCAAACGGCCGCCCCGCAGGCCCGACAAAGTTTTCAGGAAGATACGCTTGGCCACACTGGTCGCTATTCCGCTCGCCATGAGGCCCCCAGATGCCTGGTTGGCGCTGCCTGGAAATGACCCGCGCCGGGATGCGAAACCACTGGCACCCGCTTGAATAACAGGCGCAACGCCTGCCAATGGATGGCGGTGATCACTTTCGCGGTCATCCATGGAAAGCGAGCCAGTTCGCGGTGCAACGCGGCCCGAGTCCATTCCCGACGCTCCATTTTCAAGGTTGAATCGAAGATCGCATGGCCATTCTCATGACTGACGCACTGCGCAATCAGGCGTTCGCCGGGAGGCGTAAATGTCCATTCGTATTCGTGTCCCAGTTGCATGAAGGGCGAAACGTGAAACGTCTTCTGGAAGCGGTACTTCCTGCTCTCTCCTGCAGGATACTCGACGTTTGACGTCAACCAATAATTTTCCGTCTCCCCAAAAGTGTTGTTCACTTCGGCCATGACCATCTCGAATCCGCCGTCACTTCCGGAGCAGTAAAAAAATGACACTGGGTTGAAGTTGTATCCCAGATAGCGGAGGTGGGTGAGCAGAAAAATCCGTCCCGACGGAAGCGCGACGCCCTTCGCATGAGCATCGTGCAGCAATCTTGCGCGAAGCATTTTCGTCGGATCGCCGAAATGGTCCCGCTCCTGGTAAGACACCCAATTCCGGCGGTTGTATCCGGCCAGCGGAGACACCTTCATCAACTCCGGCAACTGGTCGATGTCCAGGAATACCATGAACAGCGGGTAAGTAAACTCGTGGCGGGCAGGACTGAACCTGCGATGACGCAATGTGCCGGTATAGATTCCCGATTCCATCAGGCCACCACTCTGCAGTTTGATTCCGAGGCCGAACCCGAAGCCCGCTCCCTAGCCTGTCCCCAGCATACGCCCAGCTCTTCCGCTACCCGAATCGCGGAGTTCAGGCCGTCTTCGTGGAATCCGTAGAACCAGTATGCGCCGCAAAAGTGCGTCCGGTTGTGGCCGCTGATCTCGGGCCATCGCGCCTGGGCGCGCACCGCGTCCAAAGTATAGAGAGGATGGAAGTAGGTCATCTCGCGGAGAATGCTACGGGTGTCCACCGAAAGCGTGTCGTTGAGCGTCACACAATAGTCTTCCCGCGTGGGCAGGCTCTGCAAGCGGTTCATGTGATACGTCAGGGTAGCGGCGCGCCGTTCGGTGCCGAGGTGATAATTCCAGGATGCGCGCGCCCCAGGCCGCCGGGGCAGGAGGCGCGAATCGTTATGCAGCACGGTCTCATTGCGGCTGGTACGAAAATTGTTCAGAATTTGCCGCTCTGGGGGCGTAGGCTCGACGAGCAGTTGCAGGGCTTGCAGGGCGTGGCAGGCGAATACCACCTCGTCAAAATATTCTGACGGACGGTCCTCAAAACCAATCTTCACACCTGCTGGTGTCCGGATCACGCCATCAATTTTTGCCCCCAAGCGGATCCTTTCTCGATAAGGCGCGGTCAGCGGGGGAATGTAGGAACTACTGCCGCCCTGCAGCACATACCACTGCGGCTGCGTGGTTAGTCCCAGCAGCCCGTGATTTTCGAGAAAACGAATCAAGGTAAAGGCCGGAAAGTCTTCAATTTCCTCGGGCGAAGTGGACCATACCGCCGCCGCCATGGGATGAAGATAGTAGCGTGTAAAGTCTCCCTGAAACCGATGGGCGCGAAGATAGTCGCCCAACGTGACGCCAGCGTTGGCCGGATCCTGGAGCAACTTGCGGGCTTCCCGATTAAAGCGCACGATCTCGGCGAGGAAGCGGTAGTGTCCCAGGCGATACAGATTGCGACGGCCGGCGAAGAAGCCCGTCAGTCCGCGGCTGCTGTATTCAAATCCGGTCTGGCGGCAGGAGACGCCGAACGACATGTCACTGGCCTGCCGCGCGACGCCCAAACTGCGGAATAGCCGGACAAGGTTCGGATAAGTACGGTCGTTATGCACGATAAAGCCAGTATCAATGGGAAGCGGCCCGCAACTGGTTTCAATCTGGTGTGTGTGTGTATGCCCGCCGATGCGGTTCTCTTTCTCGAACAGCCACACTTCGTGATTTCGGCTGAGCAGGTAGGCCGCAGACATGCCTGAAATTCCCGCGCCGATGACTGCGATTCGGCTCATCCCGCCTCCGAAAGAGGCAGGCGGATTCCACGCAATTCCTTTGCAACTCCGAGCCAGCTCAGCATTTTCAACGCGTAGAAAGTAATATCCACTTCCCACCAGCGAATTCCCTGCTGGCAGGCATACATGAACTTGTGATGATTGTTGTGCCAGCCTTCCCCCAGAGTGATAAGGGCCAATACAAAATTGTTGCGGCTGTCGTCTGGTGTATCGAATCGCCGCGATCCCCAAAGGTGCGCCAGGGAGTTGATGGTGAACGTCCCGTGGAACAGCAGAACCGTCGAAGCCACGAAGCCCCAGGCGAAAGCTCCCCACCCGCCCAGCCACAGCATGAATGCTCCCAAAACGACAGGCGGCAATAGATAATGCTTGTCCAGCCAGCGCAGTTCTGGATACTTACTGAAGTCCTTGATCAGTCTGGGATCGTAACCATCGTAGTCATTGGACAATACCCATCCGACGTGGGCCCACCAGAAACCGCGCTGCCCGGGAGAGTGAATATCGCGCTCCCCGTCGGCATGCTGATGATGAACGCGATGGTGCGCCGCCCACCACAGGATGCCCTTCTGCCCGGACGTTTCCGCGAGAAAGGCCATCAGGAACTGCCACCCGCGCGCCAGTTTGTAGGTGCGGTGGCTGAAATAGCGGTGATATCCGGCGGTAATGCCAAACATGCGTACCGAGTACGAGAGCAGCATGAGGCCCACCCACGACCAGCGGAACGGAACGAACAACAGGCCCAAGCATCCCCCATGAAGCACGAGGAAAGGGATTACCGTCCCGAAACTGTAGTTCTTGAATCTCTTGGACACGTTGGATCGCTGACGCTTTCTTGCTCCGACAAAGTCAGTACGCTCTCGGGCGGCGCGCTGGATTGCCCCTAAATCTCTTATACCGTCAGATGTCAATAGCGTCAAGCATTTGTCCATGACAAGTGCTTGACATACTCCAAAGCACTTGTTACTATCTGTGGTGCCAATGTCAGCCTCCTATCCGATTGGCGCCGTCACCAAACTCACTGGACTCCCGCTGGACACGCTGCGCGCCTGGGAGCGACGTTATGGGGCGGTGGTGCCGGCACGCTCCCCCCGGGGGCGACTCTATTCCGAGGATCAGGTCAAGCGACTGATCCTGCTGCGGCAGGTGGTCGAACAGGGCCATGCCATCGGGCAAATCGCGGCAATCAAGGACCGCGAACTGCGCGCGCTGCTGGAAAAGAACGCTTCCATGGCGCTGACGGCTTCCGACGAAATGCTGGTGCCGGTTTTGCGCGCCCTCGAACGCTTCGATTATTCCGCGACCGATCGCGAGATTAACCGACTGGCTGCCTCCATTGCCAATCCCAGGGACTTTGTTCATCAAGCCGCGCTCCCTCTGATGCGTACCATCGGCCAGCGCTGGCATGACGGCAAATGCAGCATTGTGCAGGAGCACATCCTGACTCACCATCTGAGCGCCCTGCTGTCATCCTTGGTGCGCACCTATTCGCGGTCGAATTCGTCGGGCCGCGTTCTACTTGCTACCGTGAGCGGCGAACGCCATGAGTTCCCTATCCTGGCCGCCGCGATGCTCGTGGCTGCGGGTGGACTGGACGTGATTTACGTGGGATCCGATCTGCCGGCGGCCGACATTGTCCTGGCCGCCCGCAGGACAGACGCGATGGTGGTTTTGCTCAGTCAGTCAATGGCACCGGGTACCGGGGCTTTGGAGAGCTGGGCCCATATCGCTCGCAAACTGCCTCGCGGCACCGCTTTATGGCTGGGCGGCCCGCCAGAATTGGATCTGCATCAGGCAACCGCAGGCTCTCTATGGTTGGTGTTGAATGACTTCTCAGCGCTGGAGCACCAACTAACCGCGATGGGAGGAAGGTACTAGCGGCGGCGTTCGGCAATCCGCAGGGCTGCCCATACTCGTACTTCAGGGTTGCTGTAGAAATATAGATTATGAGGACGCTTTTGAAGGTTACCTTCGTTGCCATTTTCATTTGGATGATCGGTATGACCGCTTACGTCAGTTGGCACAAGTCGATCATGCTGGCGGGATCGGAATTCAGCTGGGTGAGCAGTCCGTGGGCGGTAGCGACGCTCTTCGACGCTTACTGCGGGTTTTTGACATTTTTTGTCTGGGTATGCTTCAAAGAGCGCACCTGGGCGGCGAAAGCAATTTGGTTTGTGCTCATCATGGGACTGGGAAACATCGCCATGTCGGGATACGTCCTAGTGCAGCTTTTCAAACTTCAGCCGGAAGAACCGCTGGCAGACTTGTTGATCAAACGTGCGTGATGAGGCGTGCGTCTGTAATCGAGGCCACCTGATTTTTTATGCTATCCGCAATTCTCCACCTCGTTTTGACCGGAGCCGCGCTGGTGGGTTCGATGATGTTCCTGTTGTGGCTGATCCACCTGGGCATACGGAACGCGAGCGTTGTAGATCCTGGCTGGGCGTTCGGTATTCCCCTGCTGGCTGTGGTCTATGCAGTGATGGGTCCCGGCTATTTCTGGCGCAGGTGGCTGCTGGCGGGGATGGCGGCAATCTGGGGAGTCCGGTTGGGGACTTACCTCTTGTTGCGTATCGTGGGCAAGCCCGAGGAGGGACGCTATCAGGAATTGCGCCGCCAATGGCAACATCACTTGGCTTTGAGGTTTCTCGCCTTCTTCGAATTTCAGGCCTTGCTGGATTTATTGCTGTCGCTTCCTTTTTTGCTGGCCGCGCTGAATCCAAGAACGACGTTGTCGCTGGTGGAATATGCCGGCTTTGCGCTGTGGCTGGTGGCGCTGGCTGGAGAAGCGGTCGCGGATGGTCAGCTAGCGGCTTTCAAGCGCGATTCATCCTCCCACGGACAAGTCTGCCAGCGCGGGCTGTGGAACTACTCGCGTCATCCAAATTATTTCTTCGAATGGCTCATCTGGCTGGCTTGGGCGCTATTTGCTTTGGCTTCGCCTTATGGTTGGATGGCATTGGTTTGCCCGGTACTCATGTTCTATTTCCTCTTCCGGGTGACGGGCATTCCGGCAACCGAAGCGCAGGCGCTGCGCAGTAAGGGCGAGGCCTATCGACGATACCAGCAGACCACCAGCGCCTTTGTCCCGTGGTTCAAGCATGCGACTTAAGGAGCGGGAGTCAGGGATGAAGTTGTTTGTCTGGACGGTCGCAATGCTCGGGGCCACATTTTTCGTGATCTTGGGGGGAGTTATCGCTTTGGCAACGCCAGTAGCATCTTCATGGGACACAGCGCCAGTGCGATTCCCCCACGTACAAGGTTCCAACCTCGAGAAACAGGATTTCAACCTGCCCTCTGATTTCCAGGGGCAGCACAACTTGCTGTTGGTGGCTTTTGAACGCGAGCAGCAGAAGGACGTCGATACCTGGCTCAAGGAAATGAAACGCTTTGAAGAGGTCGATCCGGGCTTTTACTACTATGAACTGCCGACGATCGAAAGGCCCAACACTCTGATGCGCTGGTTCATTGACAGCGGGATGCGGCGGGGCATACCGGATCGCAAAGCACGCGAGCGCACGATTACGTTGTACCTGGATAAAAAACAATTTTGCGCCGCCTTGCAGATCGTCGACCAGAAGAGAATCTATGAATTTCTGGTAGATCGCAGCGGCAATGTACTGTGGCGTTCTGAAGGAGTGTTCGACGAGACCAAGGGCGTGAGTTTGCAACGCGCCCTCGGAGAACATCGGCCATAGCCGGCGAGGGCGAAAGGGCAAGCGAAAACAGTTTCGACCTAAGGCGTTAATCATGAGAAGTTTTCTGACGATGAGCGAGACTCGCGGACGAATGGTAGACGCGCTTTCACGTGGCGCTGCGAAAGAGGTTCCATTCGCTTTGCTCGAACGCGATTTGATCCCTGATCACATCATCCGCATCGGCATTCGGCGTTTGCTGGTTCAGCGTTTGCGCGAAGAGGACAAGTGCTCTCCGCAGCGGCAGCAGGAGCACTTGATGCGCTTCATCGATCAACTGAGGCGGGGACCGGTTGCAGTCGAAACCGGGGCTGCCAACGCGCAGCATTACGAAGTCCCGGCCCGCTTCTTTGAATTAGCGTTAGGCAAGCACTTGAAATACAGTTCCGGGCTGTGGCTGGAAGGAACCAGCACGCTGGATGAAGCCGAAGAGGCGATGCTCGCGCTTACCACAGAACGCGCCGGCCTGACTGACGGGCAACGGGTTCTGGAACTCGGGTGCGGATGGGGTTCGCTTTCCCTGTACATCGCCGAGCGCTTTCCCCGCAGTGAAATTGTGAGTGTCTCGAATTCCGCCTCGCAGAAACAATTCATCGACGCTCAAGCCTCGATTCGCGGTCTGCGCAACCTGCGCGTCATCACGGCGGATATGAACACATTTGAAGCGCCCGGCAAATTTGACCGCGCGGTTTCAGTGGAGATGTTTGAGCACATGCGCAACTACGAAGTGCTGCTGGCGCGGATCAGTACATGGATGCAGCCCGAGGGCAGTCTGTTCGTTCACATCTTCAACCATCACCGCTTCGCGTATCCCTTTGAGGTTCGGGACGACAGCGACTGGATGGCGCAGCATTTTTTCACCGGCGGCATCATGCCGAGCGACGATCTCCTCCTCTATTTTCAGCGCGATTTGCGGCTGCAAAATCACTGGCAAGTGAGCGGCGTGCACTACCAGAAGACGGCGGAGGCATGGCTGCGAAATATCGATGCTCATCGCGGAAACATCCTTGATCTCTTTACTGGCGCGTATGCCCACGGGCTCTCGGGCCGGGAGGCACGATCGGAAGCTTTGCGCTGGTTGGTTCGGTGGCGGGTCTTTTTCATGGCGTGCGCCGAGCTCTTCGGATACCGGAAGGGACGGGAGTGGATGGTTTCCCACTACTTGTTCAGCAAATGAGTTTACTCAGGCATGCGGCACACCGGGTAGTCCGCGTAGACAACAGACTTCGCCAACGAGGTGGCCAATGGACGCAGAGACTTTCATTTCCGACTCCAGAACGAAGATCGCCGTCGAACGCCGCGTAGAGTTGTTTCTGGTTCTCACGGGCCAGATGGCATTGCTGGACAGCCTGCTAAGAACCGCCCGAGAGCGTCGCGGCGTGACCGACTGTGGAGTCCGTTTTGCCGACATGAAAACCGAAGAGCTCGATCACATCTCCCAGCCTTTTATTACGCAAACGTGGACGACCTAAACCGATTCGCTCACGACCTTCCGGCAAAAGACCCCCGCATCACCGTGCGGCGCGCAGGTCCGCCCGATCCGGCCGGCACTTGCGTTGTCTATTGGATGCAGCGGGCGCAGCGCGGTGTGGATAATCCCGCGCTGGACGTGGCCGTCGAGGCAGCTAACGAACTGGGGAGACCGGTAGTCGTATTCTTCGCGCCCGTCCCTTTTTATCCTCATGCCAACCTTCGCCATTACCGCTTTCTCGCCGAGGGGATCCCGGATATTGCCGAGTCGCTCAAGCGGCGCGGAATCGGCTTCGTGCTCCGGCGATTTCCCGAACACAGCCTGGTCAAGTTCTGCGAGCAGGTGAAGCCCTCGCTGGTGGTAGGCGACGAGAATCCGATGCGCGAACCGGAATCGTGGCGGCGCAAGGCGGCCAGAAAACTCAACCTCCCGTTCTGGACCGTAGATGCGGACGTGATCGTGCCCTCGATACTGCTGGAGAAAGCGCAGTACGCGGCGCATATCATCAGGCCGAGGCTGCAGGCACAACTTGGGCGCTTCCTGGTGCCACCGAAAAATGCTCGAGCAAGAGTGCCGTGGAAAAAGCCAGAAGGCCTGTCGTCGCTCGACCCAAAGTTTGACATCACCCGGGGCTGGCCGCTGGACACCTCGGTCGGTCCGGTGGCAAGCTTCCGCGGAGGCACGAATGAGGCGCTGCGGCTTCTGCAACACTTCATCGAGCACGGGTTGTCAACGTACGGCACGAACCGCAACCGGCCGGAGTGCGACGGCACGAGCCGACTTTCGCCGTACCTGCATTTCGGGCATATCGGTCCGCTCACTGTAGCACTGGCTGCGCAAGGCGCCGACGTCCCCAAGGACGACAAAGATGCGTTTCTGAATCAGATCATCACGTGGCGCGAGTTAGCCGTGAACCTGGTGCGATTCAATCCCAATTACGACAGTTTCGACTGCGCGGAGCCGTGGGCCCATCGGACTCTGGCAACGCATTCGAGGGACGAACGCCCGGTGCTCTACAGTGAGTCGCAACTGGAGAATGCCGAAACGCACGACCGGCTTTGGAATGCGGCGCAGAGGCAGATGGTGACAACCGGCTGGATGCACAACTATCTGCGCATGTACTGGGCCAAGAAAATTCTGGAATGGAGTCCTTCTCCAGCTCAGGCTTTCGAAATCGCAGTTCGAATGAACGACAAGTATGAAATGGATGGACGCGACCCTAACGGCTACGCGGGAATTGCCTGGTCCATCGTGGGGAAGTTCGACCGCCCCTGGTTTGAACGGCCTATCTTCGGGCAGATCCGATATATGTCGGGAGCGAGTACGGGAAAGAAATTCAACAGCAAAGCGTATATCCAGCAGAATCTGTTTCAGTAACTCCCACCGATTGAAGATCGGGCAGCCTTGGATCCCACCATTTGCCCTCACGAGTTGCCCTCGCGATTACCGGCTTGCGACGCACTGCCCAGAGGTTCGAGTTGCCGTTGACGCGATGTCTGATGGGTAAAAAAAACTCGTTCGGATGTGAACATTCCCTAAATTCCGATTTCAGGAAAACAGCGCAGATCATTAGATTCGTTGACCTTATGTTCGCGACCGCCCTCTGAGTCCAGATCGTAACCATTCGAGGACTACTCTCCTCAAGCCGCGTGGGACTATGATTAATATGATTAAGTTGAGGAGTTGCAAATGTCGCGCGTCATTGAGATTACGGAACTCGCCCTTAGAGATGCTCACCAGAGTTTGCTGGCCACGCGGATGGCATTGGATGACATGACTCCGGTTTGCGAAGACATCGACAACGCCGGTTACTGGTCGGTGGAATGCTGGGGTGGGGCGACTTTTGATTCTTGCATCCGCTTCTTGAATGAAGATCCCTGGGAACGGCTGCGGATCTTCCGCAAACTTCTTCCGAAGAGCCGGCTGCAGATGTTGCTTCGCGGCCAAAACCTGCTCGGATATCGCCATTATGAAGATGGAGTAGTGGAGCGCTTCGTGGAGAAAGCTGCGAGCAACGGGATGGACGTGTTCCGTATTTTCGACGCGCTCAACGACGTGCGCAACTTGAAAACCAGCATTGACGCCGTAAAGAAGACGGGCAAGCATGCGCAAGGCACGATCTGTTACACCATCAGTCCGCTGCATACCGTGGCAGCGTTTGTCGAAATGGCGGAGCGTCTGCAAGCTATGGGATGCGACTCAATTTGCATCAAGGACATGGCTGGCCTGCTGAAGCCGCAACCTGCCTACGATCTGGTGAAAGGCATCAAGGAAAAATGCGGCGAGCAGATGCTGGTCCATGTTCACACCCATGCTACGACCGGAGTCACGCTGGTCTCGCTGATGAAGGCGATCGAAGCAGGATGCGACATTGTCGACACTGCCATCAGTTCCCTTTCTTTGGGGCCGGGACACAACCCCACGGAGAGTCTGGTCGAGATGCTGGAAGGAACGGGCTATGAAACCCGGCTCGACAAGGCACGGGTTCTGCGGGTCAGCAACCATTTTGCTTCCATCCGGCCCCGCTACCGGGAGTTCTTCAGCGAATTCACCGGGGTGGATACGGAAATTTTCAAGAGTCAGATTCCGGGTGGCATGATTTCCAACATGGAAAGCCAGCTCAAAGGTCAGGGTGCTGCCGACCGGTTGCAGGAAGTTCTGCTGGAGGTTCCGAATGTTCGCAAGGACGCCGGCTATCCGCCCCTGGTCACGCCATCGAGCCAGATTGTTGGTTCCCAGGCCGTATTCAACGTGCTGATGGGAAAGTACAAAGTGATGACGGGAGAGTTTGCCGATCTCATGCTGGGCTACTACGGGAGCACGCTTGGCGAGAAAAATCCCGAGGTTTTGAAAAAGGCGGAGGCGCAGGCGAAGAAGCCGCCCATCACCTGCCGTCCCGCCGATCTGCTCAAGCCGGAGTGGGAACAACTGAGCGCGGCCGCGCACGCCCTCGAGGGTAACAACGGCAGCGATGAGGATGTGCTGACCTATGCCATGTTTCCGCAGGTCGCTCCAAAGTTTTTCAAGACCCGGGCCGAAGGGCGGAAGAATCTGGGCAAGGATCCGTCGCGCAAAAGTGTGGAGTCGAAGCCTCCGGCGGCGCCGGGCAGCGGGCAGGAAAGACGCGCCAAAGCGACTTATCTGATTACGCTGAACGGCCAGGAGCACCGCGTAACGGTGCTCCCCGAACGATAGGAGTAACGAACGATAGTAAAGCGATGGAAGATAGTCTCGAACAGAACCGGCTTTAATAGAATTTTATAGATTTACCAATCATGATTGATTCATTCAGGAGCAAGGATGGCAAAGCAAGCGACCATTGCGAAACAGAAGACCATTGACTCGGAAATCTCGGAACTTCGCGCCAAGCGCGCTGCCGTTGAACTGGGAGGCGGCAAGGAGCGCATCGAGAAGCAGCACGCCGCCGGTAAGTTGACCGCGCGGGAACGAATCGAACACTTAGTCGACAAGAGCAGCTTCCAGGAGGTCGGCTTATTTGCGCGGCACCGCGCGACCTATTTTGGGATGGCCGATAAAGAGATGCCGGCGGATGGCGTGGTGACCGGGTGCGCCACGATCGACGGCCGCATCGTGCATCTCGCGAGCCAGGACTTTACGGTAGCCGGCGGAGCAGCAGGAGAGATGCACAGCGACAAGATTGCCGACATGATGCGCATGTCGCTCAAGACCGGCAGCCCTTTTGTTTTTATCAACGACTCCGGCGGCGCCCGAGTCCAGGAAGGCATCGACAGCCTGGCTGGCTACGGTCGCGTGTTTTACAACAATGTCATGCTCTCGGGAACCGTGCCGCAGATTTCGCTGATCTGTGGTCCTTGCGCGGGAGGCGCCGCGTATAGCCCCGCGCTTACCGATTTCATCATTCAAACTCTACAGGCCCAGATGTTTATCACCGGCCCGCAGGTCATCAAACAGGTCACTGGAGAAGTGGTCACCGCCGAGGAATTAGGCGGCGCGCAGTCTCAGATGTCGCACTCGGGAGTGATCCACCTGATCGCCCAGAACGACGATGAAGCGTTGCAACTCTGCCGCCGTCTTCTCAGCTTTATGCCCTCCAACAACATGGAAGACCCGCCGCGCATGGCGTTCAATCTGCCGCTCGAGTCCGATGCGGAGATGAATGGCATTGTTCCCATCGAGACGAAAATGGCGTATGACGTCCGCGGTGTCGTCACTCGCATCCTTGACTATCGGGACTTTCTCGAAATCCAGCCGAGTTTCGCCCCCAATATTGTCATCGGCTTTGGACGCTTGCAAGGCCGGCCGGTCGGAATCGTCGCGAACCAACCCAATGTGCTGGCCGGCGCGCTCAATATCGACGCCTCGGTTAAGTCGTCCCGGTTCATCCGGTTCTGCAACGCCTTCAATCTTCCTCTGCTCACTTTTGTCGATGTGCCGGGATTTCTGCCCGGTGTCGAGCAGGAGCGCGGCGGCATCATCCGCCATGGCGCCAAAATGCTGTTTGCTTACTCGGCGGCCACGGTCCCAAAAATTACGGTGGTGCTGCGCAAAGCTTATGGTGGCGCTTATCTCGCGATGTGCGGCAAGGATCTGGGCGCGGATCGCGTGGTGGCCTGGCCTACGGCTGAGATTGCGGTCATGGGCGCTGAGGGTGCCGCCGAAATCGTGTTCCGGCGGGAGATCGACGACGCCCAGGATAAAGCGGGCCGTCGCAAGGAATTGGTCGCCCAGTATCGCGAAACATTTGCCAATCCCTATATGGCCGCTGGCCGCCGCCTGGTGGACGACATCATCGAGCCCGCCGAAACCAGAAAGTATCTGGCGCAGGCGCTCGAATCGTTGCACGCCAAGCGCGAACTGCGTCCTCCCAAGAAGCACGGATTGATACCTCTTTAAGATAACTACCACTTAGACTTAGAAAAGGAACGGTGCGTGGCCTTGAATCTCGTGGATGTGCTGATTGCGGCGGCCTTGGTCGTAGTAGGCTGTTGGCTGACCTATGCCAGGGTGTGGGGCGCTTTCAAGCAGGCATTTTCCGAATTGCGCCGAGCGAACGAACTCCAGATCAATTCCCTCACCAGCACCCTCAAGGCGCTGGAGACGCGAGTGGCGGAGCTGAGCTCGGGGCTTGACGCCGGATCAGATCGATCCGCAACGAAACCTTCGGCCGCAGCGCCTAGGCTCGCGTCCGTTGCAAACACTGGGACGACAGCCGCGACCCCTCAAACCGTTGCGCCATCGCAGGAGGAGGTCTCGCCCGAAATCCTAGTCATGATTGCTGCCGCTGTAACTTCGTTCATGGGCAAGAAAGTGCGGATTCGTTCGGCCCGAATGCTGCAGTCGCCCTACGAAATCGTGAATCCCTGGTCGCAACAAGGACGGGTCTTCATACAGGCGTCTCATAATTTGCGCTAGCGGATTTAAGGCTACAAGAAAAAGTCGCTCGACGGACAATCGCTCGAGAGAAGGAACTCATACATTGAAACTTCAGATCGGGATTGATGGCAAGACATACGAAGTCGAAATCGAAGTTCTGGAAGACGATGCGGCCCCGCGAATGCCCAACTACGGCCCCTATCCGGTCGTCCCCGCAACCCTCCAGTCGGCGCCAACCGCCGCCCCTCAGCCCGAAACCGTAGCGGAAACCGCGGCCGACGATAAGCTGTGCCGGAGTCCGGTAGCCGGGGTTGTCATCAAGGTTAATGTTGAACCGGGACAAACCATGCGGGCGGACGAGCTGATGATCGTGCTCGAAGCCATGAAGATGGAAACTAATGTTACGGCTTCGAGGCCCGGCAAGGTAAAGAGCGTAAGGGTAGCCCAGGGTGATTCGGTGAAAGCGAATCAGGTCGTCGTCGAGTTCGAATAGACTCGACGAAACAAAACATAAATTCCAAGAGGAATCATAGAATGAACACCGTCGATACGTTGCAAGACGCCGATACAAACAGAAACGATAGCAACATAAGCAATGATCTAAAGCATATTCCGGGGATTGAGTTCGTCGATCATGTGGCCATCGCAGTCAAACCAGGTGAATTGGACGGACAGATCAAGGCGTACGAAATGGTGGGATTCCGGGAAGTTCATCGGGAAGAAGTTCTTGGAACCGATCAGGTGCGCGAAGTTTTGCTGCGGATCGGCAACGGCCCGAATCTTATTCAACTGCTCGAGCCTCTGACGGCGGACTCGCCGGTGCAGAAACTGATCGACAAAAACGGCGGCCGTGGCGGACTGGCGCACGTCGCTTTTCGTGTAAAGAGCGCGCGGCAAGCTTACGACGCCATGAAGGCAAGCGGATTTCAACTTATCGACAAGGCTCCCCGCAAAGGCTCGCGCGGCACCACCGTCTTTTTTGTCCATCCGAAATCGAGAGCAGAAAGCCCCTTCGGCTACCTCATCGAGATCGTCGAAGAACCGGAAAGCAAGTGAGGGGAAATGGGCGCTGATCGTTTATTACAGGAGTTCCCTCCGGTTAGCACCGAGGCCTGGGAAGAGGTGATTGCCCGGGATCTCAAGGGCGCGGATTACACCAAGAAGCTTGTTTGGCAAAGCGACGATGGGTTCGCCGTCAGGCCCTACTACCGCGCCGAAGACTTGGTCGGGTTGGAGTATCTGGACGCGCCGCCGGGGAGTTTCCCGTATGTCCGCGGCACCCGCCCGACGGGAAACTGGCGCATTCGCCAGGACGTGGATGCCGTCGATCCCATTCCGGCCAATCAGGCGGCGTGCAGCGCGGTGGTGGCGGGAGCGGAAGAGATTGCATTTCGCAACGTACAGATCGCAAACGCTTCCGACCTCGCAAACCTACTGGCCAATCTGCGGGAGATTCCGGTCCACTTTCCGAATGCCAAAGAGGCCTTGCTCCGCCTTCTGGTCGCAAGCAAGCTGTCGGCCTCGGTATCGACCGGATGGGATCCGTTCACGAACCTGGACTTGGCGGCGGAAATTGCCGCGACCGCAGCTCCAACGTTCGCGCCTTTTACGATTCACGGCGACGAACTCGAGGAATCGGGAGCGACGACGGTTCAGGAAGTTGGCTTCACGCTCGCGGCAGGCATCGATTTTGTGGCGGAGATGCAGTCTCGAAAACTAGACATCAGTCGCGCTGCCAGCGCTCTCGTGTTCTCTTTCGCGATGGGCTCGAACTATTTCTTCCAGATGGCTAAACTCCGCGCCTTCCGACTGTTATGGGCGCGGGCGGTTGAAAGTTTTGGGGGAAGCCGGGAAAGCGCAAAAGCCAGAATTCATGCCCGCACGTCCCGCTGGAACGAAACCATATACGATCCGCACGTCAACGTGTTGCGTGGCACCACGGAGGCGATGTCGGCTGCGTTCGGCGGCGCGGACTCGATTTCTGTCGCGCCCTTCGATGAGTGTTACAAGACTCCCGATGAGGCCAGTCGCCGGCTTGCCCGGAATACCCAGATCCTTCTCAAGCAGGAGTCCCTGCTCGGCCAGGTTGCAGACCCCGGCGGAGGTTCCTACGCGCTGGAGATGATTACCGATTTTTTGGCGCGTGAGGGTTGGAAAACCATGCAGAGCATCGAGTCAGTTGGCGGGTATCAGAAGGCTCAGGCGGACGGACTGATCGCGCCTGCGCTGGACAAGTCGCTGGCAGGCAGAGAAAAGGCGGTGGAACTCCGGCGGCGCATCTTTACCGGGACCACGCAGCACGCCAACCTCAACGAGAAGGCGCTGGACCGCATTGACGTCTCGCGCCCGACTGGGAAACGCCGCGGCACAGAGGCCTATGAAGAGCTTCGTTTGCGCACCGAACGGCACGTGGCAGCGGGCGGTAAGAACGCGCGTGTTCTGCTGGCCGAAATCGGAGACGTTAAAATGCGGGCGGCGCGATCTAACTTCGCCGCCAATTTTTTCGGCTGCGCGGGCTTTGATATCGTCACCCGGCACTTTGACAACATCGATGAAGTTGCCGCGGCTGACGCCGACATCGTCGTGCTCTGCAGTTCCGATCCGGAGTATCTCGCGCTGGCCACTGCCCTGGTCGCCAAACGGAAAGCGCTGGGACGCACCGTCCCAGTCGTGGTTGCAGGGTATCCGGAGTCCGCCGAGCAAATGCAAGCCGCCGGTGTCGCCGATTTCATTCACATTAAAAGCAATCCGATTGAGGTTCTTACAAAATGGCAGGAACAGCTAGGGATCAAAAGCTAGACAAGCGCCCGGATTTTTCAAAGATCAGCTACCGTCCAGCGCCGGAACCGGCCAGCGCACGCGAGAACGCCGTCAAGGAAAGCCCCGCCCCAGAATTTCTCTCCGCCGAACATATTGCCATCAAAGGCTCTTATACGCCGGAAGACCTGAAGGGCCTCGAACACCTGCAGTACGCTGCCGGAATTCCTCCTTACCTGCGGGGGCCGTACAGCACGATGTATGTTATGCAGCCGTGGACAATTCGACAGTACGCGGGTTTTTCGACGGCCGAAGAATCGAATGCCTTCTACCGCCGCAACCTGGCCGCGGGGCAAAAGGGACTCTCGGTCGCATTCGATCTGGCCACGCACCGAGGCTACGACTCCGATCACGAACGCGTTACCGGGGATGTGGGCAAGGCAGGCGTTGCCATCGACTCCATTCTCGATATGAAGATTCTGTTCGACCAGATTCCGCTCGGACAGATGTCGGTATCGATGACCATGAATGGCGCCGTGCTCCCCATCATGGCGTTTTATATCGTGGCCGCCGAAGAACAGGGAGTGAAGCTACAGCAGTTGAGTGGAACCATTCAGAACGACATCCTGAAGGAATTCATGGTGCGCAACACCTACATATATCCGCCGGAAGGTTCGATGCGGATTGTAGGTGACATTTTCCGCTACTGTTCCGAGAAGATGCCAAAATTCAACTGCATCAGCGTGAGCGGATACCACATGCAGGAAGCCGGAGCGACCGCCGACATTGAACTAGCTTACACGTTGGCTGACGGCATGGAATACCTGCGCACGGGAGTGAAAGCCGGCCTCGACGTCGACAATTTTGCGCCGCGTATTTCTTTCTTCTGGGGCATCGGCATGAACCACTTCATGGAGATTGCCAAGATGCGCGCGGCCCGTATGTTGTGGGCAAAGCTGGTCAATACCTTTAATCCGAAGAATCCGAAATCGCTTGTTCTGCGCACCCACTCGCAGACTTCGGGCTGGAGCCTCACGGCTCAGGATCCTTTCAACAACGTAGTCCGCACCTGCGTCGAGGCGCTGGCAGCGGCCTTCGGTCACACCCAGTCTTTACACACCAACGCGCTTGATGAAGCTTTGGCGCTACCGACGGATTTTTCCGCGCGCATCGCCCGCAATACTCAGCTTTATCTGCAGGAAGAAGCTTGCATCACGCGCATGGTCGATCCTTGGGCGGGCTCTTATTACGTGGAGCGGTTGACGCATGAACTGATGCATGCCGCCTGGACGTTAATCGAAGAGGTAGAAGAACTGGGCGGCATGGCCAAAGCCATCGAAACCGGCGTTCCCAAAATGCGGATCGAGGAAGCGGCGGCGCGGAAGCAAGCCCGCATCGACTCCGGCCGTGACGTGATCGTCGGCATCAATGCTTATCCTTCGCCCGAGGAAACGCCGATCCCCGTCCTCGATATCGACAATGCCGCGGTTCGAGAATCGCAGGTGAAACGACTGGACCAGTTGAAGCGCGAGCGGGGCAATGGTGCCGTGCAAGCATCGCTTGACAAACTGGAAAAGTGCGCCGCGACCGGCAAAGGCAATTTGCTCGAGTGCGCCGTGGATGCGGCGCGCAACCGCGCTACCCTGGGCGAGATTTCCGCTGCCCTCGAAAAAGTGTGGGGGCGCTACCAGGCCACTACCCGCTCCATTACCGGAGTCTATTCCGCGGAAAGCGGTAATGCGGAGGAATTCAAGAAGGCACAGCAGCTAGTTGTTGAGTTTGAAAGAGCTGAAGGCCGCCGTCCCCGCATTCTGGTGGCAAAGATGGGGCAGGACGGCCACGACCGCGGATCGAAAGTGATTGCCACCGCCTTTGCGGACGTCGGCTTCGACGTTGATATCGGCCCGCTCTTCCAGACGCCGCGCGAGGTGGCGCGGCACGCGGTCGAGAACGATGTGCATGTTGTCGGTGTGTCCTCGCTGGCCGCTGGCCACAAGACTTTGGTTCCGCAGTTGATCGATGAGTTGCGGAAGCTCGATCGGGGTGACATTCTCGTGGTCGTGGGGGGCGTAATTCCTCCGCAAGATTATGACTTCCTTTACCAAGCGGGAGCGGTTGGCGTCTACGGGCCGGGTACGGTGATTCCGATCGCGGCGCAGAAGATTCTTGCCATCCTCAGCGGCAGTCTCGTGGGGGGACATTCCTGATTGTCAGACCCGAAGGAAACTGCACTGAGTGTTCGCCCCGGGCGCGTGGTGCCGGAGCCGCCGTTGGAATTGATCGCACAAGCCTCGCACCGTCGCCGCTCTCTTTCCCCGCAACAGTACGTCGATGGAATCCTCCAAGGTCAGCGCACCGTGCTGGCACAGGCCATCACGATGATCGAGAGTTCTCGCGCAGCCGACCGCGAACTGGCGGAGCGCATCCTCGAAGACTGCCTTCCCCACAGCGGCAAATCCATTCGCGTCGGCATCACTGGGGTTCCTGGCGCGGGCAAGAGCAGCGTAATCGAAGTGCTCGGCACCTTCCTGATTCGTGAGCACCGACAAAAGGTCGCGGTGCTCGCGATCGACCCCAGCAGCCAGCTTTCCGGCGGCAGCATCCTGGGCGACAAAACGCGCATGAAATCGCTGGCTACCAGCGACATGGCGTTTATCCGCCCCTCCCCTTCCCGCGGATCTCTTGGCGGAGTCGCGCAACGTACCCGCGAAGTTATGCTGCTGTGCGAAGCAGCCGGTTACCAGAACGTTATCGTGGAAACCGTTGGTGTGGGACAGTCCGAGACGGCGGTTCATGACATGGTTGACTTCTTCCTGCTCATCATGCTGACCGGCGCCGGAGACGAACTTCAGGGCATGAAGCGGGGAGTAATGGAAATGGCGGATATCGTGGTGATCAACAAAGCCGACGGAGCGAATCGTGCTGCTGCGGAGCGGGCGCGGATCGAAGCGCAGAACGCATTGCACTACTTTCCAAGCTCTGCCTCGGGCTGGACGCCGCGCGCCCTTACTTGCTCAACCCAGACCGGCCACGGCATCAGCGAACTTTGGAATTGCGTCCTCGAGCACACCGCCGTGACCCAGCGTACCGGCTGGTTTGCGGCGACTCGACATCAACAGACGCGAAAATGGATGCAGGAGATTATTCAGCAGGGACTCTTGCAGCGTTTTGAATCTCACCCCGCCATTCAGAAGCGGTTAGAAACCCTGGAGCAAGACGTGCTGCAAGGACGCACTACGTCGTTTCGCGCGGCACGCACGCTGCTGGACCTTTATCGAGATCCAAAGCCGCCGGAAGACAATAAAACTTAGAGCACATGCAGCAGTCGGGAGAATGCGTTCCGCTAACGCTCGGGTCGCAATGCCCTCTAGTCGGCTTGCACCACTGCATTCGCGACATCTGGAACTAAGTTGCCAGGCTCGCTTTCGCGAGCGTCGACCACCGCGATCGCAACCACATTCACGATTTCCTCAGCCTCGGCACCGCGGGCCAGCAAATGCACGGGTTTGGTCATTCCCATGAGGATCGGGCCCAGAGTCTCGGCACCGCCAATTGTCGCCAGCAGTTTGCAGGCAATGTTGGCCGACGCTAGATCAGGGAAGATCAGTACGTTGGCCCCACCCTGCAGCGAACTGAAAGGATAAGTCTGTGCCAATATATCCGGAGAGACGGCGGCATCAGCCATGATCTCGCCATCCACGATCAAGGTTGGGTCGGCTTTATGCAATAAGTCCACCGCCTTCCGGACCTTGTCGCAAAGCGGGTGGCTGGTGCTCCCAAAGCTAGAGAAGGAAAGCATCGCGACCCGCGGCACCACGTCAAAGCGCCGAGCCTCTTGTGCCGCGCACAGGGCGATCTCCACCAGGTCTTCCGCCGTGGGATCGATGTTCACGCTGGTGTCGGCGAGGAACAGCAGTTCCCCGCTGCGCGTGATCATGGGATAGCAACCGGCAACCTTGTGCAGACCTTCGCGCATGCGGACCACCTGCAGTGCGGGACGAATGGTGTCGGGAAAGTGCTGCGTAACTCCGGCCACCAGAGCATCGGCATCTCCCATGTGCACCATCATCGACGCGAAAATATTACGGTCGTCGATCAGGGTGTGCGCTTCACTGAGTGTTACACCACGTCGCTGCCGCAGGCGATACAGTTCCTGGATGTAACGCTCGCGCAGGAGCGAGGTGGCGGGATCGACGACCTCGGCGAGTTTCAGGTTCAATCCCAGCTCCGTCGTCTTCGCCTGAATGGCGGCAACTTTACCGAGCAGGATAGGCGTAGCGATTTTTTCTTCCAATATTAAGTGGCAGGCGCGCAGGATTTTCTCGTTGTCACCTTCAGGAAAAACAACGTGCTTGGGCTTCGCCTGCGCTTTGTGAATCATCATGCGTGAGATTTCATGGGCTTTGCCGTGGTGACGCTCGAGTTGCTCGCGGTACAACGCAATATCGACCGGCTCCTGGGCCACTCCGGTATCCATCGCCGCCTGGGCAACGGCGGAGGATTCCCACACCAGCACGCGCGGATCAAACGGCTTTGGGATCAGGTAGTCAGCGCCAAACTTCAGCCGGGCCACGCCATAGGCGCGGCATACCGAGTCCGGCACATCTTCCTTGGCTAGGTTCGCCAAGGCGCGGGTCGCTGCCAACTTCATCTCTTCGTTGATCGTAGTGGCGCGCACATCCAACGCTCCGCGGAAGATGAATGGAAACCCGAGCACATTGTTCACCTGATTGGGATAGTCGGACCGACCGGTCGCCATGATCACATCATCCCGAGTTGCTTTCGCCTCTTCGTAGGTGATTTCTGGATCGGGATTGGCCATGGCAAAGACAATTGGACGAGCCGCCATCGAACGAATCATGTCGGGCGTGAGCGCTCCTTTAACGGAGAGGCCAAGAAAAACATCGCAGCCCTTCATCGCATCCGTCAGTGTGCGCAAGCTCGTCTCGATTGCAAATCGCTCTTTGTAGGGATTCATTCCGGCGGTGCGGCCCTTGTAGACCACTCCTTTGGTGTCACAGAGAAGCACGTTTTCGCGCTTCACGCCGAGACGGACGTAGTGCTCCGCGCACGCAAAGCCGGCGGCTCCCGCGCCGTTCACCACTACCCGGACCTTGCTGATGTCTTTGCCAACAACCTCCAGACCGTTGAGCAATGCCGCCCCGGAAATAATTGCCGTGCCATGCTGGTCATCGTGAAAAACCGGGATCTTCATTGTCTTTTTCAAGGTTTCTTCGATGTAGAAGCACTCCGGCGCTTTGATGTCTTCGAGATTGATCGCGCCGAAGGTCGGCTCCAACAACTGGCAGACTTTGATGACCTCATCCGGATCGTGAGTGTTCAGTTCAATGTCAAACACGTCCACGTTGGCAAAGCGTTTGAATAAGACGGCCTTACCTTCCATGACGGGTTTGCCGGCGAGAGCCCCGATGTCACCGAGTCCAAGGACTGCGGTGCCGTTAGTAACCACGGCCACAAGATTGCCGCGCGCCGTGTACTTGAATGCATCGTGTGGGTTTCTCTGGATCTCCAGGCACGGATCAGCCACTCCTGGCGTGTAGGCGAGGCTGAGGTCGCGCTGGGTGCGGCAAGGCTTGGTCGGAGTAACTTCAATTTTCCCCGGATGAGTGCCGAAGTGATAGTCGAGAGCTTGTTGCTTGGTAACCATGAATGCACCTCATTGACTTCTTGTCGTCTCAGAGCCGCTACGAAGCATTTGAAACTATGGCCCTTCGCCGCGGATCGTGCTGTGACGTAGAGCACATCCGGCGGTGAGCCCAGTAGTCAGCCTAACCCATTGCACTTTCATCGCAAAACTGGAAAGTCATGCTTCGGCAGGACTGGTAAAAACCACAATCCCGCAATGCCAGGCCCACCGGAGAGATAAGGTGTGAGTTAGATCACAATGGCGTGTGCCTGACAGCACAGCCAAGCGTTCCTTCCCGGCGGAAACTGACCTCAGACGAGGCCTGCAAACTGGCCGCAGAGTGCGCGACAAGCGTACTGGATAAGCGACCCACGCGAGCGGGCCGGGTTTGAAGTTTGGCAAAAGGTTGTGCCAGGAGGCTGGTTCATGCTCTCGCCCTACGGAATGGAGATTGTCGAAAGTTGCATTACCTGCAAGCTGCGCACGGATCGCATCTTCTGCGACCTTCCACCCAATGCGCTGCAGGCCTTTGAAAACATCAAGTATGCCACTGCGTACCCGCAAGGTGCGGTACTGTTTGTCGAAGGGCAAGTGCCGCGCGGCATATTTGTGCTCTGCAAAGGCAGTGTCAAACTCTCGATTAACTCCCCCAGCGGGAGAACCATCATTGTGAAGCTTGCCGAACCGGGCGAGGTGTTGGGGTTGAGCGCCACGATCTCCGGCAAACCATATGAAGTAACGGCGGAGACGATCGATCCCTGCCAAGTCAATTTCGTCAAGCGCGAGGACTTTCTACGTTTTCTTAAGGATGATGTAGAAGCCTGCTTCAAAGTGGCCGAGCAGTTAAGCGAAAAATATCATAATGCCTGTAAAGAAGCGGGTTCGCTGGGACTGTCCCACTCCGCCGCCGAAAAACTGGCTAAATTGCTGCTGGAGTGGAGCTCGAAAAACGGCGAAGCCTCCAAGGCAGAGCCCCGGTTGAAACTTCGACTCACCCACGAAGAAATTGCGCAGATGATCGGGACTTCGCGAGAAACAGTGACGCGCTTGTTTGCCGAGATGAAGAAGCGCCAGATCGTGCAATCGAAAGGCTCGACTCTGGTAATCCGTAACACGGCCGCCCTGCGCGATCTGGCAAATCACAACTGACCACTTGGTGGAGACTCGGGTGCTCTCCTGCGATACCCTTGGACATAGGGAGTTACTGCGTCCCTCCAAGGTTAGTCCCGAAAACTTCCTGTGCATTGGTATTTCTAAGGATAGCAAAGGGTTTAGCTCGCGTGACCAAGATCACAATTTCCGGTGATGACTGTCACCGCCGCGGGGTTTGCGACCTATATACTGTTGCTCCTAGGGTGGGGTGAGAAAACCCGGTTCGAATGGGAGGGAAAGCGCAGATGGCTCCTTCAAATGGCAATGGGCATCATACGGATCATTCCAGTCAAATTCCTCAAAACAAACCACGATTGATTTTTTGGGAGTTAACCAAAGGCTGCAATCTCCGCTGCATTCATTGTCGCGCCACTGCGACCGAGCTGAGCTCTCCCTCCGATCTCTCCACCGAAGCAGCCCGCGATATCATCGATCAGATTGCCGAAGTCTCCACTCCCATTCTGGTGTTGAGCGGCGGCGAACCGCTCTTCCGCTCCGACATTTTCCAGTTGGCTCGTTATGGCACTGATAAAGGTCTCCGCGTGGCCCTGGCCACGAATGGCACGCTGGTCACCAAGCACGTCGCCCGCATGATCGTCGATAGCGGCGTGCAGCGCGTAGCCATCAGCCTGGACGGCGCCGATGCCCTCACTCACGATACGTTCCGGGGCATTCCCGGGGCATTCGATGCCGCCATCGCCGGCTTTCGCAATCTGAAGAATCTGGGCATGTCGGTGCAGATTAACACGACGATCGCCCGCCACAATGCTCATCAGCTTCCGCAAGTACTCGATTTGGCGAGGTCGATTGGAGCGGACGCGTTGCACACATTCCTTCTGGTGCCTGTAGGTTGTGGGGTGGATATCGCGGCCGAACAGATGGTTCCTCCCGAAGAATACGAGCGCATGCTGAACTGGTTTTACGATCGCTCGCTCGAAGGCGGCATCGAAATGAAGGCAACCTGTGCGCCGCACTACTTCCGTGTTGTCCGTCAGCGGCGAGTGGCGGAACACCGGTCGGAAGCGGCGGCTGCAGCCGTACATGCCGCGCCGCTGGCAGTTGAAGCCATGCAGAAAACGCCCAGCATCGGGCCGACCGAGATGGTGATGCCGGGATCGACCGGCATGGAGCTGAAGTCTCATGCCACTGGAAAATTAGGCTTGGGACAGCCGGTGGGACATCCCGGATCTCATCCCTCCGACATGAACGCCATGACCAAGGGATGCCTGGCCGGAACCGCAGTGTGTTTCATCTCGCATCAAGGCGAAGTCTTCCCTTGCGGGTACTTACCCGCGCTGGCAGGAGATCTGAGGAAGCAGGCCTTCGCCGATATCTGGGCGAACTCAGTCGTGTTCAACGAGCTGCGGGATACGAACAACCTCGAGGGTAAATGTGGTTGCTGTGAGTTCCGCAACATCTGCATGGGTTGTCGTGCGCGCGCTTATGCCGCTACGGGTAACTATCTCGACGAGGAGCCGTTCTGCGTCTACCAGCCGCAAGCAAAGGGCTTGAAGGAGAAGGAAGCGAAGCCAGCGGAAGTCGTGCGCTGAAGTTGCTTCACAACCAGGGCCAGTTAGAAAGTCTCTTTCTGCTAGAAGCACTTGGGAGGGGCCAAAAGCCGCTGCCCAGCGTGATATCCCGCAATCCCGTCCCATAAGCGCTACTCCCCTGCCTGCCACTTTCGTCCCTAACTCATTGACAATACATAAGAACCGTCCTCTGTGCTTATTGGCATCTCCCGTGCTTTGTGAATAACTGATCTTCGGGAGAAGAATACGTGGAACCGGCTCTGATGGTCGTCGGCCTAAACTACCGTACAGCCCCGGTGGGAGTGCGGGAACGCTTCTGGATCAGTGAGACCAGGCGGTACGAAGCGCTGGTGCAATTGTCGCGTGCCGAAGGCATCGAAGAGGTTATCGTAATGGCCACCTGCAACCGTACTGAATTCTGGTTGTGGGGCACGGACGTAACTCTAGCCGCCAACTCAGTCATGCGCCTCCTCGGCGCCGAATATGGACTGAAGCTCTGCGAGTGGAAGCACTTCTATCGCCTGCTCGATGAAACCGCCCTCCTCCACATCTTTCGCGTCGCCTCCAGTCTCGACTCCATGGTCGTGGGCGAACCCCAGGTTGTAGTTCAGGTAAAGGAAGCCTGGAAGCAGGCGCAGAAGTTGGGAGCGACCGGACGTTTCCTCGATGCCGTGCTGCAAAAGGCGCTCGTGGTTTCGGATCGCGTGCGCAGCGAGACGACGATAGGCAAATCAGCAGTTTCCATTCCTTATGCGGCAGTGCAACTAGCCCGTCAGATTTTCGGCACGCTGGGAAATAAGAAAGTCCTATTGCTGGGTGCAGGCCAGATGAGTGAACTCTCCGCCGGCGAACTGCTGAAACATGGCGCGCACTCAGTCTGCGTCATCAATCGCACCCTGGAACACGCCGCGGAACTGGCTGCGAAACTTGGCGGACTTGCCATCCCGTTTGAAGAGCGCTGGCAGCACATGGCGGAGGCCGACATTATCATCTGTTCGACGTCATGTCCGCACACGATTTTGAGTCGCGACGAAGCTGAACTCATGGTCCGAATGCGCGCCGAAAAGAGCGGGCCTCTGGTTATCGCGGATATCGCCATGCCGCGCAACGTCGATCCCGGTGTGCGCAACGTTCACGGCATCTTCCTCTACGATCTTGACGATCTCGAAAATGTACCCGACGAAAATGCCAGCGAGCGCGAGGCCGCGGCAGTCGAAGCGCAAAAGATTCTGCAGGCTGAGGCGCAAGGCTTTCGCCGCAAACTCACAAACGAGAAAGTGGTGCCGACCATCGTCGCGCTCCGCCTGCGACTGGACGAAATTTGCCGGCAAGAACTGGATTCCTTCCGACAAGAGAACGGGCCATTTGCCAAGGACCAGGACGAAATGCTTAATGCCATGATGTCCCGGATGACGCAGAGAATTGCAGGCTCCCTGTCCCGCGAACTCAAGGGGCTTCCAGAAAAGGTAGATCAGGAACTAATGACGACTGCGTTGCAGCGTCTGTTTCATCTGCCCACCGCCCAACAGGCGATTGCCGGCACCAAATCCGCATAAGAAACACTCCCGGAACTTTGCGATGCAAATTCGATTTGCATCGCGGCCATATTGGGACAGCGTTTGCTTCAGAAGCCCGGGGGGCGTTCGTTGGCTATGCCGAAGGTGCGCTCCAGTGCCATCCCCGCCAGCCCTAAAGTCCCTTCATCGAAAAGCTGACCGATCAGGGTGATGCCGTGGGGCACTCGACGGGGCGGGGAAAACTTCGGGAGAGGGTGATTCGGATCGGGTGCCCAATCGCTGCGCGCCTCGGACACCGCGACAAAGCCCGCACGCAGCGTGAGCGAGGGGTGACCGGTGAAGTTCGTGATGGTAAGCATCTCGTCCCGCAGCGACGGCACCAGCAGCAGGTCGACACTGGCAAAAATGCGCGCCATCTCGTCCGCCACTTTGCGCCGGAAGCGATCCGCCTGCACGAAATCCACGGCCGACAGGAAGCGCGCTTGACGAAAAAGGTTGGGCCAAGCGTCCGACACCTGAACTTTCAACTGATTCAAGGCGCCGCTAAGTGTCAGTTCCTCGAACGCGGCCGCGCCTTCGGCGAAGAGAATCAACTCCAGCGAGTCATAGGCCCAATCGGGAAGTGTCAACTCAACCGGAACCATCCCCAGCTTCTTGGCAACGCTGAGAGCCGCACGGTCGACTTCGGTTGCGGGGTTTTCCTTCATCCAAGCCGGGAAATAGCCAACCCGCAGCCCCGTCACGGGAGTTTCGGCATCGAAGTCGAGTTTGCTGGCAACACTGGCCAAGTCACCGGCGTCAGGCCCGGAGATTGCGTTTAGCACCAGTAAGGCGTCCTCGACGTTTCGCGTCATGGGACCGAGTTTGTCGAGCGACCAACAGAGTGTCATGGCGCCTGTACGCGGTACACGCCCGTAGGTGGGACGCAAGCCGGTGACGCCACAACGCATGGCGGGAGAAACGATACTGCCCCCGGTCTCGCTGCCGATGGCAAAACCCACTAATCCAGCGGCCGTTGCGGCGCCCGGCCCGGCGCTTGAACCCGACGATCCTTCCTCCAGCAACCATGGATTCATCGTCTGCCCGCCGAACCAGATGTCATTCAGCGCCAGCGCTCCCAGGCTCAGCTTGGCCACCAACACCGCTCCCGCCGCATGGAGACGCTTCACCACCACAGCATCTTCAGTGGGGATACGGTTTCGCAAAGGCTCGGCACCGTACGTCGTAGGAATGCCCGCAGTATCGAGAAGATCCTTGGCTCCCCACGGGATTCCATGCAGCGGACCGCGATACTTGCCGGCAGCGATCTCCGCGTCCGCCTGTTTGGCTTGTGCCAGCGCCAGATCGCGAGTAAGAGTGATGACGCAACGCAGCTTGGAGTCAAATTGCTCGAGCCGGCTAAGATAAATCCGCGTAAGCCGCTCGGAACTCAGCTTGCGCTGCTCGATCCAGCGCGAAAGCTGCACCACCGAGGAGAAAGCAATGTCTTCGTCGTTCGCAGGAAGGGCGGCGACTACCTCGCTGCTGCGTATAAATCGATCGCGTGCCGGACCAGCTTTCAATCCCGGCAGCACAGGATTCCACTGGGTCGCGGGAGCGAGCATTGGGTCGAGCGCCACTTTGCGCGGCCCGGTGCGGCGCTCGTAGAGGGCGGCCATATTCGCGCGCCAACTGCCCGCAGCCTCGGAACGTTCGGGTTCAGTCAGTTGGAACTGGACGAGCTTTTGCGCCTCAGCAAAAGTGGCGGCCGACACCTCAGGTCCAACCAGCGGCCCGGCGCCAAATGCAGGCGGCGCCCCGGGCGGCAAGTCGTTGGGCGCCTGGGCATGGCTCGTGCTCGTGACTGCGGCGCCCATTAATCCAAGAGATGTGAGGGTCAGGAATTGTCTGCGCGAGCTTGACATTCGTTCTCCGGTAACCCAGGGCCTCGACAAAGCTCACTGGTCTTCAGTTCCACCCGTCTGCGCCCCTTCGTCATCACCGCGAATCAGCCCGAATTTCTTCAGCTTGTAGCGCAGCGCGTCGCGGCTGATGTCGAGCAACTTGGCGGCGTGGGTCTGGTTGCCGTTGGCTTGGCGCATGGCTAACTCGACCATGGAGTGTTCCACTTCCTCGAGCGAGGTCCCGCCTTCGGGAATATAGAGGCGCGGGAGGGTGCGGCCATTGGGCAACACCTGTCCGCCGTCGGCGGGCGAAGTTCGCTCGAAAACAGTGCGGCCGCCCGATTCGCCCACGGAAAACGGCAGATACAGAGGTCGCAGAAACGGCTCCTCTTCGAGGATCATGCCACGCTCGATAGTGTTCTTGAGTTCGCGAACATTGCCCGGCCAGTTGTGGCTGAAGATGAGGCGGCGAGTGTCATCGGTAATGCCGCGAATCGATTTCTTGAAGCGGCGGTTGTAACGATCGATGAAGAAATCCACCAGGGGCATGATGTCTTCTTTTCGGTCGCGCAACGGTGGAATAAAAATCGCAATAATGGCCAGCCGGTAATAGAGATCCTGTCGAAACTGACCGTCCCGCACCGCTTTTTCAAGATCGCGATTGGAGGCGGCAATCACCCGCACATCCACCTGCATATCGCGAATACCCCCTACGCGACGGATAACCTGGTCTTCCAGCACGCGTAGCAGCTTTGCCTGCAGTAAGGCCGAGAGTTCACCGATTTCATCGAGAAACAACGTACCGCCGTCAGCCGCCTCGAACAAGCCCTTCTTCATCTGCTTGGCGTCGGTGAATGCCCCTTTTTCGTGGCCAAAAAGTTCAGCTTCCATCAACGTCTCGGGAATCGCCGAACAGTTGATGGCGACGAAGGGCTTATTCTGGCGAGAGCTTTCGTAGTGAATGGCTTTGGCGATAAGGTCTTTGCCGGTACCGCTTTCGCCTTGAATCAGGATGGTGGTAGCTTCGCTGGAGGCAACCTTACGGACAAAATTCATCAACTCCGTCATCTTGGGCGACACGCTCACCACGCTGTCATAACCGGCTCCGCCGCGCACCTCGCCGCGGAGAGCCTGCACTTCTGTGCGCAGGCTGGTGGCCTCGAGCGCGTTCTTGATAGCCACGTGCAGTTCGTCGAAATCGATGGGCTTGCCGACAAAGTCGTACGCCCCGAGCTTGAGTGCTGCTTTTACATCGTCTAGCTGAGGATCGGCGGTGATCATGATGACGGCGCGGGCGTCGCCATTCTTTTTGAGTTGATCGAGGACTTCGATGCCGCTGAGGTCGGGCATGCGCACGTCAAGCAGGACGAGGTCAGGCGATTCGCGCTGCGCCAATTTAAGCGCAGGCTCGCCAGAATCCGCCTCGATCACGTGGTAACCCCACTCCTCGCATTTCTGGCGGAGCGACCAACGCACCAGGCGCTCGTCGTCCACTATCATGATCTTCTGGGTAGGCACCGCTGTTTAATTTACACGAAACGGAGGCGCATTGCTTCCACTTGTCACAAAGAGCACAGACGAGCAGCAAAGCGGATTGGGCCGACTCGCAAGCCCGCCGGACCCGCACAAAACCACGTCCAAGGCGGGAGGACGCCGCTGGACACCTATCCGCCCTGCGCAATCGTTCGGGCCTCAAGTTCCGCCCGAACCGCGATCGCACGCAGCATTCCGGCAAATATCCAGCAATGGATAGGATACAAAGCGTACCAGTAGACGAGGCCGGCCAGACCCGCAGGGTCAAAAATGGCCGTCTGGCGGATGGTAGATCCAGAAGAATTCGACGTTCCACTGATGGGTTCAACCTCGAATTGCAGCCAGGCGCGTCCGGGCACCTTCATTTCGGCGACCAGATTTAGAAGGTGATCGGGATCGAAGGCTTCCACCCGCCAGAAATCGAGAGCGTCCCCCACCGCCAGAGTCCTGGCATTGCGTCGTCCCCGGCGCATTCCGACGCCGCCTGCCAGAAGATCCAGAAAACCGCGCAACCACCACAGAAAGCCCGCGAAGTACCAGCCGTTCGCCCCTCCAATCCGCCGGATGGGTGCAAATGCCGCTGGCGGGGCCACGGAGACGCGCTGCGCACGAGAGTCCACGAGCCTGGTTCCAAAGCGGATACCACCCCACGAGCGGGTCTTTCCGGCGGACGAGAGGGCGTCCGACCAGGACGTCGCTGCAAACTCGAGATTCTCATTGTGTAGAGCGCTTTCAATCGCATCCTTCAAACCTTTTGGCCTGATGCCAAACACTGCAAGCGCCGATGGATTCCGCACGAGAGTGGGGTTGCGCATGCTATCGACGAGTTTGCGTCCGACTCGTGCATAAATAGGAGTGACCAGGCCCAGCCACAAACTCGATAGGCGAGGCGTTAAGACCGGAACCGGGATCATCCACCGGCGCAGTCCGCATTGCCGTGCGTACTCTCGCATAATGTCGCCATAGCTGACCTGGTCGGCGCCTCCAATCTCAAACACCGCTGCTTCTCCGACCGGCAACTCAAGCGCCTGAAGCAGATAAGCGATTACATCCTCAACCGCGATCGGCTGGGCCTTCACGGCAACCCAACGCGGGCAAATCATCACTGGTAGACGCTGAACCAGGGCCCGAATCATTTCGAAGGAGAGGCTGCCGGACCCGATGACGATCGAAGCGCGGAATTCGATCGTGGGAATGCCCGAGGAACGCAGAATGTCGGCCACCTCCTGCCGGCTCCGCAAATGGGCAGACAGCGACTGTCCCTCTGCACCAAGACCGCCTAAATAGATGATGCGGCGCACTCCTGCAAGACGCGCGGACGCGGCGAAATTGCTGGCCGCTCGACGATCCTCTTCTTCGAACTTGCCCGGGGATCCCATCGAGTGAACCAAATAATAGGCGGTTTCCACTCCGGCCATGACCGGCGGGAGTGAAGCCTGGTCGAGACAATCTCCCTTCACAACTTCAGTGTTTGGAGCCGTGCGCGGCCGCAGAAATTCAGGATGCCTGGCCAAACAACGAACTGGGCAGCCCGCCTTCTCTAACCCCTTGAGCAGACGCCCTCCGATATAGCCCGAGGCGCCAGTCAGCAGAACCAGTGGTCGGCTGCGGAAATCGAAGGGTAACTGCATCTCTTAAGATCCACCGGGATGATAAATACCTGGGTCGAATAGCAGTCAGATTTTGGACGCGCCGATCTTAGCCGCAACCAGGTAGCTTGCCACGGATACGGAAGCTGCCAAGACCATACCCCAGATTAAATCCACAACAGTCACCGCCAGCGGCCAATCTTTGAGTGTCGCGAGATTCGTGAGATCGTAGGTCGCATAGGTAGTGAGACCGAACAGCGCCCCGAACAGGAGAGCACGCAACCATGAACCTCTTTCCACGGCTGGAGCAACGACGAACACCACCAAGCCCGCGATGAAGAGTAGGTAAAACAGGATAGCCGCCGCCCAGTTGACGTTGGCTTTCATCAGGAACCCGATCTGTCTGGCGTAGAAACTCTTCGCCGCCACTCCGAGCCAGACCATATCCACAGCAAAGAAAATCGGCAAGGCAATGCAATAAAGTCTTAGGAACATATCATCCGCACTGCAGATCCACGCTCGTGATCTACCCTGACCATGAACATCCGCGAAACGAGTCGGGATTACAGAATCAGGACACAGGCTGTCCTCTATGTTAGTCCACATCCCAAGTCTTATCGAACACGTGTACTCCAAGCAAGGGAGGTCTTTTCAAGTCTGCCAGCCCGATGCAAGATCCCGGGAGCCCAACGGCTGCGTCGATCTGACCAGCGTCGCAACCGAGAGGCGCAACTGGGAACGTGGTTCAGCGACTGCAGCCGATGGATAACCCGGGACTCTAGGGGGAGGCCGGGCCGGTTTTCCCGACCATTCCCAATGCGGTTTTCGCACCGCTCCCCTATTCCTCGCAAAATGTACTACCGACTCTCCAACAAAACTTTTCCTGTTACTAAAGATGAGCGGAGCCGCGCGAGCGCAGGGCGAAATTGCGGATCGGAACGAGTGCCGCGGATGCTGGTGCAAGGTTCACGGTCAGAATTATCTCGCTGATCAAAACCCATATCCGAAACGCGAGACCGAAAGTTGCGACTTTTCCCTTTTCATTTGCATCCTTATAACCGTAGTTAAATTGAATACAGATAAAATGTGTTGTATCGCTGTGACAGGAGGCCGCATTGGCCGCAACCGGTATGACAGGAAATCCAAACAAGCAGCAGGCTGCGCCTGGCGCGAAAAGGTCGGAGCCAACCTCATCCAAGGAAACCGTGGCAGGATGGCTAAAGCCGTACTCGATCGGTGAAAAGTTAAAGACCTTGCGCCTTAGAAAGAAACTGGGACTGGTGGAACTGGGGCGGCACACAGGGCTTTCGGCGGCACTTCTGTCAAAGCTCGAGCGCAGCAAGCTTTATCCTACTTTGCCCACCTTGGCACGCATTGCAACCGTGTTCGACGTAGGGTTGGATCACTTTTTCACGGACGAGCGGAAGCGGCATCTGGTGGCAGTGGCCAAAAGGCGGGATCGCCAGCGCTTTCCTGAGCGCCCGGGGAAATCCGAGGTCTCATATTTTTTCGAAACTCTCGACTACGGAGCGACACCCAGGAAACTCAACGCCTATTACGCGGAATTTCAAAGGATCGCGAAGGAAAAACTGAAGCCTCACGCTCACGCTGGGGCGGAGCTTTTGTATCTGACCTCCGGCGCACTCGTAGTCACGATTGGGGGGCAAGGCTATGACTTGGAGGCTGGCGACTCCATCTACTTCGATTCCAGCGTGCCGCATACATACTGCAAATCGAGCGAAAACCTCTGCACCGCGCTGATTGTTACCGTACCTTGAGAAAACCGCGATTCCCAACACGTCAGGATCTAGATCGTACTCGGGAGAGGCCGCCATCTACGCCAATCACCTGGCCTGTGACCCAACTCTGTTCGGGATCCAGCAACCACTCGATGGCCGAAGCAACATCGTCGGGCTCACCAATTCGACCCAGCGCGTGCATGCCGGCAGACGCTTTAGCCACCATCTCGTTCTGCAGCAATCTGGCCGTTAGGGGAGTTCGGGTCATGCCTGGCGCAATACAGTTAAATCGAATTCCTTTCGCGGCGTAAGAGGCGGACGCAGCCAGCGCTACACCTTCGATCCCGGCTTTGGCCGCGGAGATTGCCTCGTGGTTGGCTAACCCCACGCGGGCTGCAGCGGAAGAGAGGAGAACGACCGATCCACCCGTTTGGGCCATCGCGATGGCTGCGCCACGGACCACGGCGAACGCGGATTTTAGATTTGCCGTCACGGTGCCATCCCACTCCGCTTCAGAAAGCAGGTGCGCCGGTTTCAGCAGGAGTGAGCCCACACAATTAGCAACGCCATGCAGCGGACCGTGCAAGTCCACAGCTTGTTTGAGGCACGTCTCCACCTGCCGCAGGTTACAGGCATCGAGGCAGACTGTATCAGCGCCGAGTTCTGCCGCCAGACCAGCCAGACGCACCTCGTCTCGACCGGCCAGCACCAGCTTTGCACCCTTTCTGACGAGACGCCGGCAAAGCGCGGAGCCTATACCTCCGTATGCTCCGAAAATCACATACGATGAACTCATTTCAACATCTCAGAAAAGCGCAAATGAAGATTCTGCGTGCTCATCAGACCGAGCCTCAAGCGGCAGACGCCCTCACGTCAACATCGAGCTGAGCGTTTGTCTCTGGGCAGTTGCTGTGCTCACTCCTCGCTCTGGCGACAGAAACGCGCCTACACGATGCGCTGCAGTACCTAACCTTGTCCCAATCGCTCGCTAAACGCCTTCGCCATAGAATGGTCCCGCCACAACAAATGCAGGGTTTGCTCGGTTTTTCCAGAGCGCCTGGCTTTGCCGCAGAAGATGTATCCCGATCCATGGTTTCGTCTCCTTGATAACAGGTCACAGAAAAGTAAGTCACAGACGCACTGCTGAGAAGCAATTGCTTACCGTCTTAGATCCGCCGACACAATAGGTGCCTGCGGCCCGTCCGACTGCGGTTTGATCTTCGCTTCTTCCTCCACGCGCCGGACTTCCACGTATGTCAGGCAAACGCCCCCTGTCAGGAGGAGGAAGGTAAACGCGCCCACAAGGAATATTGCGGTATCAGACATTTCTCTTCGCCCGCGCTGCCTGACGGAAGTAGTTACCTGCCGAAAGAATGGATGGAACCCACAGGCCAACGAACACGCCCGATTCCTTGCTGGCGTTCATGCCCATGCCGAACCAGAGGGAAACCGAAAAAAGGAATGATAAGAACGCCGCTCCAAGTATCAGCCAATCAGCCTTGGTGAACATCTCATTTGCCTCCGCTTTTGTGACCTATCTGCCGTAACCAGTAGATGAATTGGCATGCGGGCAAGATTCATAAACATCAAATCTATTTGATCAAAGAGACAATCAGAATACACGAGCTGTGGGGCGATACCTGTCCTGCAATCCGGCGGATCTGAGTCTTTTTACTATCACGACTGACTGAGACCGCAGATTTACTCTTCGTGACAAGACCTGCCGGCAGAACGCCGATTGTCTCCATCGGAAAGTTCATTTGCATAATCTGAAACTCATACAGCTGGTTCAAGCTGAAATTTCCACAAATTAAGGAGAAACTACGTGAAACGCATTTACGCCATGTCTTGCCTCACACTGTTGCTCGCACTAAGCTTCAGCAGCAGCGCCTTCGCCGCTTCCAAGAAGGACATCGTTGAAACTGCCGTCGCCGCGGGCGACTTCAAAACCCTGGCTGCCGCTCTTCAGGCTGCTGGCTTGGTCGACACCCTCAAGGGAGTCGGTCCGTTTACAGTCTTCGCACCGACTGACGCGGCCTTCGCCAAACTGCCGGCGGGAACGGTGGAAGATCTGCTCAAGCCCGAGAATAAAGGGAAGCTCGTCTCCATCCTCACCTATCACGTAGTCGCCGGAGACGTATTGGCCAAGGATGTTGTCAAGTTGACTGAGGCGAAGACCGTGAACGGTAAGGAATTGAAGATCACGGTTCAGGGCGGTAAGGTGACGGTTGGCGGCGCGAACGTGACCCAGACTGATATCAAGTGCAGCAACGGTGTCATTCACGTGATTGACTCCGTACTTATACCGCAGTAACGGTTTTGCAACTCTCAACCCTACGGCTGGAGACTTTGTGCTCCAGCCGTGCTTTTTTACAAACGCTGAAGTAACAAAACGTTAGTTATGTTCGCCGGCCCATTCCTTGCCAGGTTCGCTGCAATTACCGTAAACCTCTGAGACCTTCCGCGCTTCGATCGTCAGGTAACCGACGCCGGTGGTTGAGCCTTCGTTGTAGAGGCCGTTCTGGTTAGCCAGAGCATCGTTCTTGCCAACCATGCCTACGACCTTGACCGTGTGGCCGATCTTCCCTTTCAGAGCGGACACATTACCGGACACAATGCGGAACTGCTTCGGGCCGGGCGCGCCGCCGGTGACGACATAAGTGTCCGCGGTTTTTGAGAGGCAACCGACCACAGTTCTCAATCCGGTCGGCTGAGGCAGCGACTCTGGCCGACCAGTGTTCGTCGCTTCCTGCCCTGCGCCAGTTCCGGTCACGGTCATCATGGCAAAGCAAATCGTCGCAAGACACTTCATGGAAACCTCCCGGTCATTGAGAAAATACGCTCTCTTGTCTTTCTTTCTTCTGCTGCTTACTTTGTTTCTTAGAAGCCGGGTCTCGTAAGGACCCAGCATCAGATCGCGGGCATCCCATTGATATCAACCTGTTCCGCCTCGATCAGCCGGATCTCGGTGTCTCTCGCACAGCGCCTTGCTCTGGCAGTGCATAATAGGTCATCCAACAAGTCCAGGCGGCGCGTGAGGTCCAATATCAGTTCGATACGCCGGTCGATCGTCAAGTGCTCCTCACGCTCCGAATCCATAGAGTGCATATCCATAAATCACCTCGTTGTCGTCTCTAATACCGTCCTGATTGTTACTGTACTGCAACTTCGTTTTACTATCGATCAATCGCGGACACAGCCGATAACCCATGTGAGCGGGGAGATAATCTTTGTCCCAATAGTTTCTCGCGAAGAAAAATGTGGAAATTGAGCGCGGTGCGACGTGGTGTGGCGAGGGCAAAATGTTTGAATCGATTCGAGGAAAATAGGCGTCTACAGGAAGGTTGTTCAGCACATTTGAAGTATTGCCATGGAACCTTCTCCATGGATTGGTCAAGAAGTTTTGGGCGCAGACCGCATGATCTATGACGCGATTCTCGTAACCTCCTTCGGAGGTCCGGAGCAGCCGGCCGACGTCATGCCATTCCTGGAGAATGTATTGCGCGGGAAAAACGTACCCCGCGAGCGCATGATGGAAGTTGCCGAGCACTATTACCAATTCGGCGGCAAAAGTCCCATCAATGAACAGAATCGTCGGCTCATCGCGGCGCTTCAGGCGGAGCTTACAGAGCACGGCCCTTGCCTGCCAATCTATTGGGGAAACCGCAACTGGCATCCGATGCTCCCCCACGCGATGAGCCAGATGAGAGCTGATGGAGTGCGCCGCGCGCTGGCTTTTGTCACCTCCGCTTACAGTTCGTACTCAGGTTGCCGGCAGTACCGGGAAGATATAGCGCGCGCTCAGACAGCAGTGGGTGAAGGCGCGCCAATCGTGGACAAGATTCGAGCCTTCCACAATCACCCTGGATTTGTTGAAGCCGTAACCGATCGCGTGCGGCATGCCCTGGAACAGGTCCCGCAGGAACGCCGGGAGCCGGCGCATCTCATCTATACCGCGCACAGCATTCCATTGGCGATGGCCCAAGGCTGCGACTACGAAAAACAACTTAAGGAAACGGGCCGACTGGTGGCTGCGAATTTGGGACGCACAACCTGGCAACTGGTATACCAGAGCCGAAGCGGGCCAGCCTCGCAGCCGTGGCTGGAACCGGACATCCTCGATTGCCTGCGCAAACTCAAGGCCGATGGGGGCAGTTCAGATGTAGTGATCGCGCCCATCGGCTTCGTTTCCGACCACATGGAGATTCTGTTTGATCTGGATACGGAAGCGCGTCAACTCTCCGCCGAGTTAGGATTGCACATGGTGCGAGCGGAGACGGTCGGCGCGCACCCCAGGTTCATCAGCATGATTCGCGAACTGATTTGCGAGCGCATCGGCGACAATCAGATGCGACTCGCTGTGGGAGTACTCGGCCCGCGCCCTGACATTTGTCCCGCTGACTGCTGTTCGATGCCTAGTCGGCCGACCACGAATTGAACCGGCTAGAATGCCGCTCCATTCGCAGACTGAATGATTTTATATTTCCCTGCTTGCGATTAAGCACTAGCTTTCTGGTGTGTTCCCATCATTAACATGGCAATTCTCTCTCTGCAGAACGTCAGTAAGCATTTCGACACAGACGGCCAAACGGTCCACGCCTTGCGCGGCGTGTCCCTCGCCGTGGAGAGCGGTGAATTTGTCGCTCTGGTCGGGCGCAGCGGCTGTGGCAAGTCGACCCTGCTGCATCTGGCGGGCGCCATGGATTTTCCCAGCGAGGGTGTTGTGCTCATAGACGGAGTAGCATCCTCGTCTCTCGATGACGCGAAGCAAACACGCCTGCGCCGAGAGAAGGTCGGCTTCATCTTCCAGTCTTTTCAACTGCTGCATACACTGACTGTCCAGGAGAATGTCGAGTTACCGTTACTACTCGCCGGGAAACCTCATGCCCGCGAAGAGGCGCTCAGGCGCCTGCAATGGGTGGAATTGGATGGCCTGGGCACTCGATACCCGCACCAGCTTTCCGGCGGACAAATGCAACGCGTCGCCATTGCCCGAGCTTTGGTTCACTCACCGAAGATTGTGCTGGCTGATGAACCCACCGGCAACCTGGATACCAGCACTGGAAACGTGATACTCAGCTTGCTGCAACGCCTGACCCGCGAGCAACAGACAGCCACAATCATGGCTACCCACAGCACGGAGGCGACAACGGTTTGTGACACGCTGGTGCGTCTGCGCGATGGACGCATCGAGGAGGTCGCGCGTCGCTGAGATGTTACGCCTGAAACTTTTCTACCGGTTGATGGTTCGCCCGCTCTTTCGGGAACCGGTGCGTCTCGCTCTCACCGTGCTCGCGGTCGCGTTCGGCGTTGCGGTTGTGCTTGCGATAGATTTGGCTGGAAACGCGGCTGCGGGATCGTTTCATTCATCGATGGAAACCCTGGCCGGAGACAATGATCTAGAAGTTGTGGCATCCGGCGGAGTCCCGGAATCAGTCGTCGCGACGCTCGCCACCTACCCCTCCCCACTGCAGATCTCTCCTCGAATAGAAGATTTCGGGGTGCTCGTAAATTCGCAACAAACTCTGCCGCTCATCGGGGTGGACCTCATCGCTGAGGCCAGCCGCTACGCCGCTCTGCAGTCCTCAACGGAATCGGCCACTCGCTCTCCGGAGCCTGGCGCCGACTCGTTGAATCATCTGACGGATCCGCAGAGCGTATGGGTAAGCAGCAGTCTTAACATGCATGCTGGCGACCAACTCGCCCTGCTGATCAACGATCGCGTCTATGACTGCAGCATACGCGGTGTCTATCCCGATTCGAGCGGCGGTGAGAGTGCCATCCTCATGGATATCGCGGGAGCGCAGCGTATTCTGGATCGCTTCGGCCGCGTGGATCGCATCCTGATCAAGCTTCCGCCGGGCGCGGATATCGACGCCGCGCAGCGAGAGCTGAAGAAAGTCTTGCCGCCCGGAGTGGAGATTCGTCCACAAGGCACGGGCACGGAAGAAAACCGGAAGATGCTCGCGGCCTTCCGCTGGAATTTGCGGTTGTTGAGCTACATTGCGCTGGTGGTGGGAGCGTTCCTGATTTACAACACGATTTCCGTTTCAGTGGTCCGGCGCCGTACTGAAATCGGGATTGTGCGGGCCGTGGGTGCCAGCCGAACCGATGTGCTGTGCGCGTTTCTGGGGGAAGCAGCCTGTCTTGGCATCGCCGGCGCCTTCCTCGGATTGCCTCTGGGAAGGATCATGGCTTCGGGCGCAGTCAAATTGATGGCTCTCACGGTGGAGTCCTTGTACGTCAGCAGCCGGCCCGGATCGATTGCTTTGACTCCCCTCTCGGTCTTCTGGGCTCTTCTGATTGGCGTTGGCGTGTCGGTAATCTCTGCTCTTTCGCCAGCACGCGAGGCCATGAATGTCTCGCCGGCGGACGCCATGGCTCAGGGACGTCGCGAATACATCGCTGGAACTCATATGAGACGCGACCTCCTCATTGCCTCACTGCTCGAGGTGTTGGGTGTAATTGCCGCGCAGGCACCGGCGATCGGAGGCAAGCCGCTTCTGGGATACCTGGCCACGATTCTGATCATCGCTGCTTCGGCCTATGCCATGCCCGCTCTGGTGAGCTTTCTGTCGTGGGCTACCTCCGGCCTACTGAACCGACTGGTTGGCATCGAAGCTCTGTTGGCCGCCCGCAGTTTGACCGCTGCGCTGCGCAGGACTTCCGTGCTCGTGGCTGCTTTAGCCACGGCTGTGGCCATGATGGTCTCGGTCGGAATCATGGTTGGAAGTTTTCGCCAGACCGTCGTGAGTTGGATGAATACTCAATTGCCCGCTGACCTCTACCTGCGGCCCGCGGGCGATCCTGCAGCGGACCGTCATCCCACCATTTCGCTGGACCTTACGGAGAGAATCGCCCGCTTGCCCGGAGTTGCCGCCGTCGATCGTCTGCGCGCTTACGAAATAAGTTATGACGGAATGCCCGCGACCATGGCTTCGATAGACCTTCGTGTGCTTCATTCCTATCGGAGTTCCGACTTCTTTTCGGCCCGACCGACCGAAGAAGTCCTCGGCCAGTTGCGAGGCCAGAACAACGTCATCGTCAGCGAACCATTCACCTACAAGCACAACGTCAAGGCTGGAGACTCACTGGCGCTCTCCCTGGGTGAAACTCGAGCTAACTTCAAGATCATTGATGTGTATTACGACTACGCTAGCGAACGCGGCTACATTCTGATGGACCGCGACACCATGTTGCGCTACTTGCCCGACCCCGCGCCATCGAATCTGGCGGTATTCGTGACGCAAGGGGCGAGTGTTCAGGACGTCCGCAATAGTATCCAGGCGATTGCCGCCGGCCATCGTATTCTGATTTTTTCCGATCGCGATTTGCGCACGGAAGCGATTCGCATCTTCGACCGCACCTTCGCCATCACCTATGCGTTGGAAGCCGTCGCTGTCCTCGTAGCCGTGATGGGGATCGCTGGGGCCCTGGTCGCCCTGGTCATTGACCGCCGGCGCGAACTGGGCCTGATGCGCTTTCTAGGCGCGTCGTCTTCGCAGATTCACAAGCTCATTTTGGTCGAGGCCGGACTCTTGGGCTTTCTCGCGAATCTTGCAGGCCTTGTGCTGGGCTATTTCCTTTCTCTGATCCTGGTCTTTGTCATTAACAAGCAGTCGTTTGGCTGGACGATTCGCTTCCATTGGCCAGTCGCGGTGATTCTCGGAGCCCTCAGTTTCGTCTACGTCGCGACCATCTTGTCTGGACTTTATCCGGCGCGTGTCGCCGCGCGACTCAATCCTCTAGGAGTAATCCATGAGGAATAGAGTCTTCCTACTCGCTGTTCTGTCAGTGTTGCTACGGATGGCTGGCGCGCAATATACGACTGCCCTGCCCGGTTACCATTACGAATTCCCGCGGGACCATTTCAACCATCCCGATTTTCAGACGGAGTGGTGGTATTACACCGGCAACTTGTCCGCGGCGGATGGCCATCGCTTCGGCTTTGAATTGACGTTTTTTCGGCAGGCAATCGACCGTGATCGTGCTAAGTCTTCGGCGTGGGACATCCACGATTTATATCTGGCTCATCTGGCGCTGAGCGATCTTGATGGCGGGCAGTTCTATCATGCCGAGCGCACGAACCGCTCTGGCCCAGGCATGGCGGGAATCAGCGCTATCCAGAAAAAGATTTGGAATGGCAACTGGCAAGTTCAATGGCAGGGCGACGATCTGATTTTGAAGGCGTATGACGATCGCTTTTCTTTTTCCCTGCAACTCCATCCCAGCAAGCCTCCCGTAATCCACGGCCTGGACGGCGTCAGTCAAAAGGCGCCGGGGCGGGGCCACGCCTCGCATTACATATCTCTGACTCGATTGCAAACGACGGGCACGGTGCGAGTTGGAGAGAAAAACAATCAGGTGACCGGGATAGCATGGATGGATCACGAATTTTTCACCCACCAACTGGAACCTAGCCAGGTGGGCTGGGATTGGCTCAGCCTGCAACTAAACGACAACACGGAATTGATGCTGTTTCGCATTCGGCGCAAAGACGGTTCCATCGATCCTTTTTCAGCGGGAACTTACATTGATGGTGTTGACCACTCGGTACATCTTCAGGCATCGGATTTTTCACTTACCCCTCTGGGCGAGACTTGGATGAGTCCTATTACTTCGGCCAGATATCCGGTTCGCTGGCGCGTGGAAATTCCGAAATTAGGCTTCTCTTTGGAACTCAGCACGCCAGTGAAGTCGCAGGAATTCTCAGGCCACAGTAAGTTTGCTCCCAGTTATTGGGAAGGAGCCATCGCAATCGAAGGACGCCGCGGTCCCAATGTTATCAAAGGAGTCGGCTATCTGGAGATGACCGGCTACGACCATCCGATGGAGATAGCCCCTTAACTGCAAACTTCATCAAACGTCAGGGTTTTCGCAAAACAAAAGCGTTCCATGACTCAATGAGTCATCGAACGCTTCCGTTGAACAGCCCTCCCCCGAAGTCTGCTCGCAAACACCCTACGCTCTGACCATTCCCAATGGGAATGGCCCCAAGGTGCCATTGATCACTCCGCCAGCGGCATGCCGAATTATGGGTTCGTTGGGCTTATAGCTCGCGTCGTTGCATTGATGCCTAAGACATCAGCCGTGTGCCATCACCGGTAGCTGCGATTGCTTGAACCACCAAGGGCACCTAGCATCGCGAGCGCTCTTGGTCCCCGGCACAGAGACCTATCGCAACTACAAAATCGACGCGAGCCGAACATTCAGCTGGTCCAGGCTTTGGTCTTCGGAGCGTTGCCGGCGACTGTCATTCAGGGAGTTGGTTCCTTCGCGCTCGCGCAATTGCTCTCCGCCGTGATGGAGGGATGCTGCAGCGCCCGGTCGATGAATTTGCGAGTTGTGCGTGGGGGACGCACAGAGCTTCAGAAACTCGGCGACGATGAGGGCGATGCGCCCGTGGCCGTTGTAGGTAACGGATCAGGGAATCGACGGGCTAATAGCGGAAAACTGATTCGGCGTGCCGCTTCCGTTGCCTCCCTCCATAAATGCAACCCCGTAGACGACCACACCACTCGAACCGCTGAGCGGGGCTGGCAACGAAGCCGTCGTTCTCCATTTGTTGGTATGAGGATCGTAGACCTGCACCGTCGCGACGTCGCTGGTTCCGTTATTGCCTCCGAAGACATAGAGTTGGCCGTTGAGAGCGACGCTGGCTGCGCTCTGAACTGCAACCTTCATAGTTGCTAGCGTCGTCCAGGTGGCGGCGGCTGGATCGTACACTTCGAGCACCTTGGTGACCGCGCCGCTTCCATCCAATCCGCCCGCCACGTAGAGCTTTCCATTGATCGCGCCGATAGCGGGAGCGGCATGCGCGCTGGCTGATCCTGGCAAGCTCGTCCATGCGTTGGCTAGCGGATCGTAAACATCAAGATAGTTCGCGTAGCCGCTGTATCCATTGCACGCGGTCGTGACGTAGAGCTGACTGTTGATGACGGCCGATCCGCCGCAGGCGCTCAAGTGTGACATGCCGGCGAGAGTTGTCCACGTATTCGATGGTGGATCGTACCTGAGGAGCACATTTGTAGGCAGATAGCCATTCCAGCCACCGGTGACGTAGAGCTGGCTGTTAATCACCCCCGCCCCGTCTCCTTGGTACAGCGTCAGGGGCATGTTCGCCAGCATCGTCCAGGTTTGGGTTTCTGGATTGAGGGCCTGCAGGGTTGAGTTCTTAATGCTCCCGTTGTTTCCGCCCGCAACGTAGATGACCCCGTTGATGGATTCAGCAGCGGCGGAGCCGGTCGGAACCGGCAATGTCGCCATTGACTTCCAGTCCGCAGCGTTCGCGGGGAGACTTAGCAGTAAGGCGGCTAGAATCCCGACCAACACTCTGAAACCACATAAAGCTTTAACCTTCATAACTGCTCTCCTTTGATAACTGAGTTCCCCGACTTTCAGGGCCGAACTTTACTTAGCACTCTTCTTGTCGACCTGAAGCACTCCGGGGAGAGTTCAACACCTCGCCTACCTACTTCGACGCATTTTTCGCTCCAAAATTGGGCGAGATCGCTCGATGTTGTTATCAGCAGCTTAGAACCGCCCTGTCATGCCGTCCTAAACCCCGCACTATACTGCGCTGCACGCCCTGGCCATCGTTTTTCCTACCGCGTGCAGGGAAGTGCGTGCCCATGTCAGCTCGGGTCGAATGATTACTTTCGGTGGGTTACCACAAGACAGAATTTCGGTAGTCCCGTCCTCCGCTTCATGCAACTTCGCTGTCAGCACATTCGGAGGCCCTTAGTTTGCCAGGATACCGCGAATACTCGGACGTGCCCGCCACATTCGCAGTCGAATTCAATTGGGCTTAATTGAGCGGCGTGCCATACGTTCAGGCCACAAGCTTCGATTCCAACTGCGATGGTGACCGTGTTGCCGCTGATGGTTCAGGAGCCACTCGCGGTGATGGTGGGAGCGATGCCCGCGGCTGGCAATCATAGCGCTGGGCTGATGCACTGCGTCCGCCGATCGACGTGGCTCGCCGGATTTCCCCTGTGGCCTGCCGCTGACTCGTTGACCCGGTGGCCAAGTCTTTGATTTCCTCGTCGAACGGCATACGTCTCCCCGGAGCGATGCGAAAAAAATAAATAGTATCCTCATCGAGGTTGGTCAGAACAAGGGGACCGGGGCGCCGGCCATTCGCCACGACCACATGAGGAACGACGTGGCAGTCAAGTCGATGCCTGGCTCGGTAGTGCTATAGGACTGAACATTGTCCCTATAAACGGCTACTTTTGAACTGCTATAACTCCCATCATTGCCATTGAAGATCGCAAAGGCATCTACCTTGTTCGCCGGGCACAGCACCATTCCCGGGAGAGTTCCGGACGTCGCCGCGCTGGCAGGGCCCTCGGCGGCCGCGCCCCACAGTATAGGCGTGCCGCCCGAGGTTCCGTCCAGCGCTCCCGCCAGGTTTGCCACCTGGTGCTGGATGCAGTTGGGGAAGGTGCTACCATCCCCCACAATGAACGACGAGCCCCAAGAATTCGCCCCCAAAATGTTAGCAAGCCAAAGCTGCGAGTAGTTGTTATAGGTAGCCGAACCGGTCAGGTAATAGAGTTCGCTGGCCATCACCGAGAGGCCGGCGCCGTGCGAGGTCGTGTCCCCCGCCTGCCATGGAACACCAAAGCCCCACACGTCTTCATGAGACTGAGCGATGGCCACGGCAAGCTGATTTTCGAGCGCGCTGAGCAAAGTCGACTGATTCACCGCCAGGCCGCGTGGATTTCCTGCCAGGTCCAGCGCTCGATACAGTTCGAAGTGCGCGAGGCCGCTGACGTCGTAGAGGTTGAGCGTGTCTTCCCTGCCCGTCGCATAGATTCTGGTGATGTAGTTGTGCGCATAGTGGGCAGCTTCGGTAAGGTATGCCATCGGATTGGTGACAGGCAACCCTGGTGGCAGATTCCCGCCCGCAGACTGGAGCGCAATGTAGAGCTCGGTGGCGCCCAGTTCCATATCGTCATCCCATACCGTCTCGGGATAGCCGTCAAATGGAACGATGGTGAGCAGGCATCCCGACGTGCAGGTGCCGTCAGCGACGGAGCGGGCTGGGTCCGCAAGAGTAGTGTCGGCGAGGGCGAAGATATGCTCGGCATACAGAAGGGCTAGGTTCGCAGTGGTGGGATTCGTGGTGCGATAGAGCTGGTAATATTCGGCGAACGCTGAAGCCATGCGGCCAGCGAGGTTGGGGCTGATCTTGGATCCGGCGGGTGCCGCAATGAATGCCGGACGGTGACAGATGTAAACATAGTCGGCGGTGCAGCCTCTATAGTCGTCAGCAGCCTGGGGCAGCGTCCAGATGTCATACTCTGTTTCGAGATCGGGAAAGTTTTCCCAATCCTGACTGTTGTCGAGCTGGTAGTAGAGCGTCTGGCTGCTGTCATCCCACATCTCGATGAGCCAGTTGAAACCGAACTGCGCTTCCTCTGAGAAGTCGGACGATGAGGGGGCGCCGGACGCGCTGCCCGCGTAAGAGATTGAAGCCGGCGGAACCGGAGGCCGAACCGGAGCCGCCGGGCCCATCTGATTGGGAAAATCGCGAATTCCAATCTCCATCAGGGCCACCGTGTAGCTGATCGTCTCCACGTATTTCATGTAGTCTCCCGCATCCCACCAGCCTCCAGCGCCATCAATCACACTTCCCGTGGATGTGAGCGGTATTCCCTTGGCGGTGATCAGGTCATTTCCGTTGAGGCGAGGCGTTTTGTAAACTGCAGCACTCTCGTCGTTGAGGTGCCCGGCCGCGGTGCGCAAAGCGTTCGGGATATAGTTCGGGCCATCACGCTCGGTCTCGTAAAACCACAAGGTATTCAGCAGCAAACCCGGGTAGAGCGCGTCCGGAGTGTCCACTGCAAACTTCGGCGAAGTCGCCGGTATCGGACCCTGTACCGAAATCGTGTAAATGTCACCGCCAGAGACCGTGAAGCTGAGAGCGTACACGTCATAAACCAACTTTTCGCTGTTGGACCAGGTGCCGAGCAGTGCGCCGATTGCGCTCGAATAAACCGTCTGCCCCGCGGAATTGGTGACACTGAAGGTCGCACCGGATTCCGGGGCCGTGGACATAAGATAAGCCTGAAAAGGCGGATTGCCGGCTTCGTACCCAACCTGGTTGACCCGCACACAAGCCGACGAAGCCGACGCCGCTGAAGCACAACAAAGAAGCAGGGAAAAAGTGAAAGCTATGGCAGAGAGCTGTGGGCGATTCGAGCAAATTTGTGCCCCAGTTGTCGTTCCTGATGAATGCATGGTCTCTCCTAGAAACTCTGCTTTTTGTCGTGAGCCTCGCTTCGTTCAGCTGCTTCTGGCTGGCAGATTCTTGGGGAGGGCAGGCATCGGGAAGGTGTGCATCAAGAGCATTCACCATTACGACAACAAATTTCCGCGGAGGAGGGGTGGCCCAATAGAATGCTACCGGGTTTCGACCGACCCCGATTATCCCCCAATAATAGGACGTTATCAAGAGGTATTCAACAGTAGCGCCATAGTGGCTGACCGGATTGGGCAACCACTTGGTCCAGGGAAATAGCAGATCGATTAAATCCCCAGGAGTGTCAGTACCGTCATTAACCGAGCTTAGGCAAGGTCGTAGCGATCCAGGTTCATCACCTTGTTCCACGCAGCCGCGAAGTCCTTCACAAACGTCTCTTTCGAGTCGTCACATGCATAGACTTCTGCGATTGCTCGGAGCTGGGAGTTCGAACCAAACAGGAGATCGACGCGCGTGCCGGTCCACTTGATTTTGCCGGTCGCCCGATCGTGCCCCTCAAATACCCCTTCGGATGTAGAGGAGGCCAGCCACTTCGTATTCATGTCGAGCAGGTTGACGAAGAAATCATTGGTCAGCGTTTCGGGCCGGTTCGTGAAGACCCCATGCTTGGCCTGTCCGACGTTCGCATTCAGGGCGCGCAAGCCCCCGACGAGCACCGTCATCTCGGGAGCAGTCAGCGTCAGCAACTGCGCCCGATCCACCAGCAACTCCTCTGCCGACAGGGTCTGTCCGCTGCGGAGATAGTTGCGGAACCCGTCAGCGATCGGCTCCATTACGGCGAACGAGTGCACATCGGTCTGCTTCTGCGAAGCATCCGTGCGCCCCGGCGAGAAGGGAATCTTCACTTTGTGCCCGGCCCTTTTCGCAGCTTCCTCGACCGCGGCGCAGCCACCCAGTACGATCAGGTCGGCGAGCGAGACCTTCTTCCCTTTGTTGCCGTTGGACTGCGAACTGTTAAACTCCTTCTGAATCGCCTCCAGTTTCTTGAGAGCCTTCGCCAGTGCCGCCGGCTCGTTCACTTCCCAATCCTTTTGCGGCGCTAGACGAATTCGCGATCCATTCGCCCCTCCGCGCTTGTCGGAGCCCCGGAACGACGACGCGGACGCCCAGGCAGTCGTGATCAGTTGGGAGATCGACAGTCCCGACGCGAGGATCTTGGCCTTCAAACCAGCAATGTCATTCTCCCCGATCAATTTATGATCCACCGCCGGAACAGGGTCTTGCCACAACTGGGGCTCCTTCGGAACCAGCGGACCCAGGTAGCGCGAGATCGGCCCCATGTCGCGGTGCGTCAGCTTGAACCACGCTCGCGCAAACGCGTCCGCGAGCTCATCCGGGTGCTCGTAGAATCGTCGTGAGATCTTTTCGTAAGCAGGGTCGAACCGCAGGGCGAGGTCCGTGGTCAGCATGGATGGCGCATGGCGCTTTGATGGATCGTGCGCATCCGGCACCGTACCATTGCCGGCGCCATTCTTCGGTCGCCACTGATTCGCGCCGGCCGGGCTCTTGGTCAGTTCCCATTCGTAACTGAAAAGGTTGGTGAAGAAATTGTTGCTCCACTTCGTGGGCGTCGTGGTCCAAATCACCTCCAGGCCGCTGCCAATCGCGTCATCGCCTCTGCCCGTGCCGAATTTATTCTTCCAGCCGAACCCCTGCTCCTCAATGCCGGCGGCTTCCGGTTCGGGACCAACGTACTTGCTCGGATCGGCCGCGCCGTGCGTTTTGCCGAAGGTGTGCCCGCCGGCAATGAGCGCAACCGTCTCCTCGTCATTCATCGCCATGCGGGCGAACGTTTCCCGGATATCCCTCGCCGCGGCCAGCGGATCCGGCTTTCCATTCGGCCCTTCAGGATTCACATAGATCAGACCCATCTGCACGGCCGCGAGCGGATTCTGAAGATCGCGGTCGCCGCTGTAGCGCTCGTCCGCCAGCCACTTGCCCTCAGGTCCCCAGAAAATATCCTCTTCGGGCTCCCATGTGTCCTCGCGCCCGCCGCCAAACCCGAACGTCTTGAATCCCATCGAATCCAACGCGACGTTGCCCGCGAGAATCATGAGGTCGGCCCAGGAGATTTTTCGCCCATACTTCTGCTTGATCGGCCACAGCAACCGGCGCGCCTTATCGAGGTTCACGTTGTCCGGCCAGCTATTGAGCGGCGCGAAGCGCTGCTGACCAGATCCGGCTCCGCCGCGGCCGTCGCCGATGCGGTACGTACCTGCGCTGTGCCACGCCATACGAATGAACAGTGGCCCGTAGTGGCCAAAATCGGCCGGCCACCAATCCTGAGAATCCGTCATTAAGGCATGCAAGTCCTTAATCACGGCATCCAGGTCGAGGCTCTTGAATTCTTTGGCGTAATTGAACTTCTTGTCCATCGGATCGGACAGCGGCGAGTGCTGGTGCAGGATCTTCAGGTTCAGCTGATTCGGCCACCAGTCCGCATTCGCCGTAGCTCCGGCTGCAGTGTGTGAGAATGGGCACTTTGCTTCGGTTGACATGATTGCTCCTTCGTTTAAGAAAATCGTGACTGACTACGAACCCATCCGAACCTTCCCATTCGCAAAACCGCCGGGCTTATCAAGACTTCAGCTATCGGTAGCGCCCTGATTTGTCATTCGGCGTTTAGTTAGTCATGGTGGAAATAGATGAGGTTCCCGTCCATATCCTGTACCGTGAATTGCCGTAATCCCCAAGGCTTTTTTCCCAGGGGATCCACGATGTTGGCAACCAAAAACATCAGTTCCCGGTACGACGCATCGATATCTTCGGCGAACGCCAATGCACGGCAGGTTCAAACGGCGGCTCCGTTTTCCGAAAAAATATTGGCCCCATATCACCGTGTGACACGGCTCCAATTTCTTTTCCTGGGTAAAGCCATCCGATTTCAAAGCCGAGTGCGCCTCTGTAATGCTGTTGTGCGCGTTCGACATCGGCGACCGGCAATTCCGGCACTGGCTTGCCAATTGAGCTCGTTTTCTCTTTTGCGCCCACCGACTCCTTCCGTTTACGCGACAAAACCACCCACGTCAGGTTCTTGCGCTGCAGCGTCGACAGAGGCCAAAGACCTCGATCAACGGCTGCGACATATCAAAACCGTGCGGCAGTTGCCGGGATAGCCGCTTCAAATCAATGAAATCTCCTTCGATGTCGTGCACCAATTTACAGCGGGAACAGACCAGATGGTGATGAGGTTTCAGATTACCATCCACGCGCAATGTGGCCGCATGAGGAGTGACCTCTCGCAGCATCCCACACTCGATGAAAAGCCGCAAATTGTTGTAGACCGTGGCCAGAGAAATCGACGGAATGCGCCGTCGGACCGCAGCGTAAATTTCTTCTGGAGAATGGTGTCTCTGGGAAGCGATGACGGCCTGATAGACCACCTGACGCTGGTGCGTGACCGCCAAACCGTGCTTCGCGGCCAGCTCACGGAACTGTTCATGTGTGAGGCGCAGCATTATCGGACAACAATAATTATAAAACGACCGGGATCAGTTTCGCCACCTGCGCTAGAAGGTTCTGCGATCGCTCACTTATCCTATATTTGTGGGCGATACCTGTTATCTCTCCTTCGTCCCCTGAAGACGGGCTGCGGCTTTGTGGAGGACGCTAGGGTCCTTTTCCTTCTCAATGCCCGCGGCCTCTCCTTTAAAAAAGTCAACCGCTGCTTTGGCTGGGGCGGATGAGAGCGAATTCGTGCTCCTAGACAGAGATTCGAAGACACCCCGGTAGTTCGCAGGATCGTAGCGGACAGCGTTCGCCATCGGCACGCCAAGTTTGAATCCTTGCGCGAAGGCGTCGAGGGTCGCTCCCAGAAAAACAAACGTCCAGTTGCCGGCCGCTTCCTTGCTTCGAACCAGTTCGCGGATGGCTGGCAGCGTCCACTCACGCGAAGAATTCTCTTCTCCATCCGTCATGATCACCGTGATGGTCTTATCAAAACCGTCGGTGTTGACCGTTTGCACGGTGTTACCGATGGCGTCGAACAGGGCGGTATTTCCGCTGGGGCGATAGGTCGCGTCGTCGAGCTTCGCGATTTTCGTGAGCGGCACTGCTTTGTATTTCATGTCCACGACGGTATCGAACAGCGTCAGCGAAAACCCGTAGTCAACGGCCGGCTCTTTTGCCAGTTCCTCGAGGTAAAGATTGAAGCCGCCGATGACATCCTGAACCTTGGTGCTCATGGAGCCCGACTTGTCGAGGATAACGTTGACCAAAACCCGCTGGTTAACGCCCGATGGGGCGGGTTGGGAATTGTTTGCTATCATTTTTTCCTCTCCCGGCTGGCAGCAGTCGGCGACCGGAGGTAGGTGGTTTGCCGCGTGAAGCCCAGCTTTCCCAGCAGGCGCTCGCTGGGTTCCTTGTGACGGTTGTAGACGTTGCTGACATATTGCTTGGACAGGTCCAGTTCGGCTGCGAACTGGGTCAGCGTCTTGTCACCCTGGACGCGCTTCATGATGGCGATCAGCTCTTCGATGGTCGTCGCTTTGTATGCCATACTGGGATACATTGTATCCCGATGAGGGATACTATGTCAAATGTAGAACGGAGATTAACTCATCCGTCGCCATGATCACTGCCGCGTCGCGGAACGCTCGCAAGTTAGGAAACTGGGGCCTGAAGCCGCGGGAACGCGGAACGGAATCAGAACCTCAAACGTGCTTCCCTTCCCCACGACGCTTCCGACCTCGATCCGGCCATGATGTTCTTCCACGATACGGCGGGCAAGGGAAAGACCAAGACCTGTGCCATTGCCCTTGGTGGTGTAGAACGGGCGGAATATGTTGGGAAGATTCTGCGGAGGGATGCCTCGTCCGGTGTCGCTTACCCGCACACTGGCACAATCTTCTCGCGAATCGATCTCGACCCGTACCGTGCCCGCATCGTCCATGGCCTGCACCGCGTTCAGCAGCAGGTTCAAAAGGACCTGGTGAATCTGATCGCTGTCGTGCTCGACCTCTGGCAAATCGGGGGCCTGTTGCAGCTCAATCTTAATTGGCTTGGAAAGCACCTGCTGGCGCGCCAGCATCACGGCATGTTCTACAGTCGTATTGAGATTGCTCAGGCAGACCTGCGGCGGGTGCGGCCGCGCCGTTTCGAGAAGGTCGGTCAGGATGCGGTTGATCTGCACGATTTCCAATCGAACATCTTTTACAACCGCGCAGGCCGGACTGGACGAAGGCAGATCGCGTCCAATGATCTCGATGACGCCGGCGATGCCAGCCAGCGGATTGCGTATCTCGTGAGCCAAGCCGGCGGCCATCTCGCCGAGCGTCGCCAGATGTTCGGCGCGGGACATTTGGGTGCGATGCAAGGTTTCGATCTCTTCCCTGCTCTCCCGCAATTGTTGCAGCATGTGGTTGAAGTTGCGGCCCAGGTCCCCGATCTCATCGTTGCGGTTCGCGAAGCTGACGACGGCATCTAGATTGCCTTCACTCACCTGTGCGATCTTGTCCTGCAATTCGACCATAGGCCGCTGAATTACGTAAGCCAGCGCAATGATAACCACGGCACAGATGGCCACAGCTCCGGTTCCGGCCACCAGAAGCACAGCATGGCGTTCCGGGTCCCGCAAGGACACGGTCGCCAGGGTAAATACAAACAGACCCGCCAGCAGCACGAAACCTACCGGCAAGATTGCCTTGAGCTGCCAGTTCACCCCTACGGTACCCATGCGCAAGTCCTCTCCCGATGTTGAAGCAGTTACTGTTTCCGCGGGTTGCGGACGCTCAGGCATAGGCATGAAGCCCGGGCAGCAGGTAGGTCACTCCGAAGAAAGTGAACATCACCACGGCAAAACCGAGGATGGCAAAGTATGCGGCACGACGGCCACGCCATCCGCGAGTAATGCGCATGTGCAAGTAGCCGGCGTACACCAGCCAGGTAATCGCAGCCCACGTTTCCTTCGGATCCCAGCTCCAATACGATCCCCAGGTCTGGTTCGCCCAATAGGCACCCGAGGCGATCATAAGTGTTAAGAGGGGGAAGGCTAGACAGATGGTCTTGTAGGTGATGCGGTCGAGGTTATCGGCGCTCGGCAGCAAGCGCTCCAGGTCCGGACGCCGCCACAGTAGCAGCAGATAGAGAAGTGAAATAAAGACGCCGCCCACTAAGCCCGACAGTATGAAGGGACTGGCGGCGAGTGTTGTCGGGAATAATCCGTCCGCGTCAAGCGATGGATAGCGACCATCACCCGCACGCACGACGAACATGATCAATGTCATTACCTGGAGGAGGATGCTGAGGAATACGGCGCGATTCGCGAGCGTCAGGAAGCTCTGGTCATTCTTCCAGCGCGCCAGTCCATAGAAAACCAGCGGTGCTGCCACCACCAGAAGCGTCAGCGTCATGAGCCAGCCGAGGTCGGGAACGGTGACGAACAAGCGCACGCCCTTGGAGAGAAAAACTTCAGCTTTGCGCTCCGGATCCCACGCGACCAGGCTCAGTCCGCCCCACTTCTCAAAGCGCGTCAACACAACACTCGCGTAAATGGCCAGCGTGCTGGCACTGGTAACGGCAAGAACGGTTTCGGTCTTCAGATTGTCCTGGATCAGAAACATCATGGCCAACGCGAAGCTCAGCGCGCAGGCGGCGTAGGCGAGCATGGCCAGCGTAACGTGCACGTGCAGCCAGGTCGATTGCAGCGCCGGCACCAGCGGATGTACTTCGGTACGAAGCAACTGCATCAGTACCACGCCTACAATCGCCACCGGCATCGTCACCGTGCCGATCACTTTGACACCGTACTTTTTTTCGGCCACCAGCGTGAGCACAGCCAACGTCCACACGAAGCTGAGCAGCATCTCGTAAACGCTGGCAAAAGGCGCGTGGCCCGATTCATACCAGCGATGCGCGATGGCTGCGGTGTTGGCGATCAATCCCAGCCAGGTGGCAAGCGAAGCCGCCTTCACATACGACTCCGTGCCCGTGACTCCAAATCCCAGATAGAGCGCGCCCGCTCCGGAGTAGAAAATCAAAGTGGCGAAGAGCAGGTTGGTCTCGTTCAGAAGATTGCCGCTCTTGACCACATTCAGAAACGCCATGAACAGCAGGAATGCGATGGCCAATCCGACGAGTACGATCAGGGTCATGCCGGTTGCCGGTTGCTGCTGTTCCACCTTTGCTCGTGCCATTACCATTCCTCCCAAAGAGCCGGTTCAGTTTCTTGCTTGCAACCTCTGGTTTCAGTTCCGGGTTTTATTCCCTGGTCTTAGTTCCCTGGTCTTAGTTCCCAACGACCGCAACCACACGCTCGCGCGGAGCGTTCTTGGGAGCGGTCTTCAGTTCTTCTTGCACCAAGGTCACCAGTTCGTTAAAGCGCTGCTCAAATGCGTCCCGGTTGCGATTCGCGGTGCCACCGGTCCACAGCGCGCACTTCCCTGTCTTCGGATCGAGAACCGGAACCACCCAGAAACGCATGTGCACCACATAAAAGACGAATGCCAACCCAATGCCCAGCAACACTACACCGGACCACACTCCCCACTGTCCCGGCTCATGCGAAACCTGCAATCCGGTAAAGTGGCCCATCTTGAGATCCGTGGCCTGGAACAGGTATGGGGCCTTCGAGTTGTCCGCGACTTCGTCCAACTGCGGAAGCCACACGTCAAAGTCTTTCCCCGCTTTTTTCGAAGTCACCACCAAGTGGGCCGCCGGATTTTCCAGGTAGTCCGATTTTCGATAGACCTGCCCATCACGAACTGCGAAATCCGGAAAGAACTCGGTGAACCGCACCGTGGTATCGGTGTCGAGCGCAACCGTGTCGTTCAGCGCCATCCCGATTTCCTGTTTTTGGCCCAAACCGTTGCCGGGAGTCACGACCAACGTCAGTTTGTCGACCTTGCCGTTGGGCCCGTAACTCGATTGGTAAAAACGAACGCCACTGTAGAGGAGCGGATCGTTGACGACGATTTCCTTCTTCTTTACATCGCGACCGCCTTCTACCACGGCCAACTTCGACCACCATTTCTTTGGAGTGCCGTCCTGGTAGTTTTCCTGGCCAGCGGTATCGCAGCGAATGGCAAACGGGAGGGTACGCGTAGTGCCGTCGCGCAGTTCAACCAAGTTGGAGGTCTGCCCTTCATTCAGGTTGAGCGTGCCGCGCCAGCCCCAGAGGCCGTCCACAATCGTGCCAAAAAAAATGAGCAAGAGGCTGGCGTGGACGATGTACACTGCTAACTCGGAGATGCGATGCCTCTCTGCAAAAATTCCAAAGTGGTCTTCGCGAACCACGCGCTCGGGTTTGAATCCCATCGCATGTAACGCGCGCTCAGCCGCGACCAACCCCGATTCCTCGTCCGCGATGTTCAGCGATTTCTGGGGATGGGAAGCACGCCGGAAACTTGCGTCCGGATACTTGTAGGGACGCGAGAAGTAGCGCCAGGAGTTGGGGAAGCGATCGATCGAAGCCGCCACGATGCTAACGCTCACCAGTCCCATGAGTCCGAGGAACCACCAGGCGTGAAAGACATCCGTTAACTTGACTGCATCCAGAATTCGAAGCGTCTGCGGAGAGTACGCGATCTGCATCTCTTCGGGTTCGGTGGCCGGTCGCTGCAACACGATGGTTCCGACCGCCGCAAAAATCACGACCAGGATCAATAGAACTACACCGGTCTGAATGGAAGCAATGGTGCGCCAGACTTTGTGGGCGACTGAGCGTAAATCCGCGGCCATATCTTCTCCTACTCCCGAGCTCCAAGTGCAAGTTCCGAACCAGTCATGGTGCTACTTGTAACCAACAGATTGTGAAGTACTTAGCAGGGAAGTTGACCACAAGCACGAAGACCGTTTTGAGCTAAATCGCGCACCCTAGCCCGGCATCGCAGGCATTTGACTCATCACACACCGGCGGTGACGCAGGTCACTGCCTCCAGTGACGCACACAGCCGAAGGCGAAGGCAACTGGCAGGACAAGCGGCGTGATGAACGTCACAAACCCCAGTGATCATGCATATTTCCGTGCTCGGTCGCCAGCTTGAGACAGGCTCTGATTGCACCCGCGACGGTCCCTGAAGACTTCACTGCTGCCAGAAATGTCAGGAATATTTTACCCGTCAAGGCAACTCGATTGTGCTTGCGTCATTTCACCGACAGTGCTGTGGCAGAAAGCTCATTCAAAGCTCATAATAGTGGCCAGAAATCCCGGAATTGGATCGAACATGTCTGCCAAACTGCTTTTATTCAGTCAGTTGCCCGCCATTTGTCGACTCGCAACCCGGCACCTGTGACACGGCTACTTTCGTGCACATGCACCCTCCGGAGGCCAAGTGATTCTCCCCCATCGCATCCGTTTCCGCGAAAAGATCGCGAGTCGCGGCGCACGCGCTAATGTCATTGATCTCTCTCTGTTCTTTGTCGTGGTCGCGCTGCTGTCGCGCGCCACCGCCCGCGGTTCATCCCGTTCTTTAGATGAGACGTTGACTCCGCCAAGTGCCGCGAATGTCACCTGTGCAAAGTGCAATGAGAGTATTGCAAAGAACAGGGCTGGGAGGCGGCGGTTGTGATCCGAGGTTGCATGTTCTGGCTGAAAGCCAGCGTTCGAGCTGAGGCCTTTCTGCCAATAGCTACTTAAGCATATGTGTAGTGCACCAATACACAATGCGTTATAGTCGTTGGACATGCGCGCGGCCTGGACCCGCCGGAGAGGTGGTCGGGGCCGGCATCCCGAACCAGTTTTCCGGCGACGGCATGGAACCAAGAGCGACTTTGCGAATTGAGAGATATCCATCAACGTTTAGGAAGAAAGGAACCACTGGGTTGCAAGCTTGATTCCCTTGCTGTATTTGCCGTACCCTGCCTTGGTTGGGTGCCAACCCTCCAACTACCAACGGGGTCTAAGACCTCAAGGAGGCTACCATGCTCCGTGTTCGGCTCTTCTCCCTCCGGCTTCCACTTTTGTTCGCAGCTTGCCTCATCTCGAGCTGTGGCGGCGGCAACAACCGTCGACTCCAATCGATTTCCATCACCGGCGTTGCCAACGCTGGCCAGGTTTCGTTCGTCGCCACCGGGACCTACAACACCTCGCCGATTACGGTGACCCCTCTCGCAACAAGTTGGTATGTCGGCGATCCATCCGGCGGCTACGCACTCACTACCGAACCGTTTGTAGTGGCCTGCAATGTGCCCAACCCAACCGTTACAGCGATGGCGCCGGCGGATCCACAGGCACCTGGCAGCGGATCGGTTTCCAACACAAAGATGGTCGTGGCCAACGCCCCGATCCTTTGCCCGTGAGAGTATTCTGCGGCGTCGTTTCATTCTCGGAGGCGGAGCATTTTCTTTTGTTTCCGTCGCCGGCATTGGCGATGCCGATCGAACGGACAGCAACGGACCGACCAACTACCGCGGAATTGAGTCGCGCATCTGATATAACTGCGCCATTTTTTCGACGACGGTCTTGAGCGTTCCGCTGATCAGGTACGTGTTCGTTACCGTGGGCCCCGCCGGATAACCCGTGTAGCGCACCGAGTCAACGATCATGGTGTCGGAGCCGAACTCGCCCGTGTCGGGCGGGGGGCCTGGACAATTCCAGGTAAAGTTGAGAACCAGGTAGTCGACCGATCCGCCCTGGGTGGTATTGACCGCGTAAATTCCAATGGCTGTATCCTCTTTCCCAGTGGTCGCGATTACTCCGCCATAGTTGGGAGAAATCGCTACCGAGCCGTTCGAGCATGGATTCTCTTGAAGCCGACCCGCTTCGGCATCGTAGGTAAACATGCGATAGAAACTCGCGCGCGCATAAATTACTGGAATTTCGCGACCAGTGCCCGAGGCCAGGGCTTTGGGCACTTGCATGAATGTGGAATACAGCGCGACCGGACCAAGTCCGTTGAAGTCGAGCGTCACGTCCTTGCCTAGCATTACATCACGCCACAGTACTGGATTGTTGGGTCCGCCGCCGAAGCCGGGACACGGTCCTACCGGCGGTTGGTAATAGCACTGCTGACTTCCGTCGGGATCATACTCGAGAGTGATGGAGCGTGTACTTTGCGTGCGCCCGTTATTTTCGGCAAGCCCCAGAGGCGATCCATGATTCACCGCTGGCCTGGGGTCATTACTCCACGTGTCGCCAGCTTCCGTGGGATTCGCATAATCGAAGGGAAAGATGTCAGTCTGAATCTGACGGCCATAATCCCAGTTGTTGATCACCTGAACCCCATTCCACGTCCAATGCCAGAGCGAGCCGCCGGCAACTTCATTGGAGTCTGCCGTTATGCCGCCTCCAGTGAGGCTGAGAAGCTGGGTGCCATGGTTGTAATATCGCGGGTAACCGTAAACTCCTAGCGGCTGGTCAATATACCCTTGTTCAGTTTCCAGGCCAGTAGAATTTCGCAGGGAATGATGGCCGGTCGATGGATTGTATGTCCGGATCAATTCCGATGTTCCCGCCTGCTGCAAGTCGAAGGGGTAACCCAGAATTCCCTCGACATGATAGCCCTGAGCCGCGCCTTCGTCAGGATCGAGAGACACCATGTGGTCATAGCCGTTGAACAGGCGATAGAGTGGAACCGAGCCCAGATCGAGGTGCTCATTCATGGGCACATAAAAGATGGCGCCATCGAGCGGATAGCTATCGCGCTCCGTGGCGTCAGCGGTGATCGTTCGATCTCCTCCGCCGGTTCGAATGCGCCACAGGACATTCAAGGGCACGTACGGACCCACGCTGCCGTGATAATTCTTGTCACCGGCTACCGCGTGGACGCTGTGGTTCATCGCCTCTCCGATTGACCCGCGAGACGAATCCGCCGACTCGCTTTTATCGGAAGGGACACGGGAGGCCAGAGCGCTCGCGGTCTCCAACCTCTGCTGGGAGCTCATCGTTCGGACCCCAACCAGACCCACCAGCGCGAGACGACTTGCAATCGCGAGCACCACAGCCGGAATGCGTGAGCTTCTCTGGAATCTGGCCATCATAACTGTCCTATACTTCGCTTGCTAGTTGCAGCGTGGAATCCGCCTCGTTTCACCCGCTGTTCTTAAACCCAGGAGGCTCCAAGAAGTTGTCACAAAAATTGCGGCGTTGCCTCCGCTAACTGACCAACATCCCGAAGGCGGCTTCCAGGAAATCAACATTCGCCGGTTCCCCCCAGAAGCCTAGACTTGGAGCACATCGCCTTCACGGGCGACCATTTCGTATAACACAGGATTGACAAAAAACCCAATGAAGAGGCGGGAGATGAGACCGGCAACAATGACGATGGCGAACGGCCTTTGCGTGTCTGATCCAATGCCAGTGGATAGGGCTGCGGGCAACAAACCCAAGCACGCGACCAGAGCTGTCATCATGATGGGACGCAGCCGGAGCAAAGAAGCTTCACGAGTGGCGGCGCGAATGCCCATTCCCTCCTGGCGCAACTTGTTAATGTAGGAGACGAGAATTACCGCAGTCTCCACTGAGACCCCGAGCAACGCCATAAGACCCAGAGCTGAGGAAACGCTGAAGGGAGTATGCGTCAGTTTCAGCGCCACCAGTGCTCCCACCGGTTCTGTCATAATTACGCCCAGTGCGATCGTCACAGGGAATTTGAAATTTCCGTAGAGCGCAAACAGGATCATGAAAATCAACACGATGGCAAGGGGACCAATAAAGTACATTTGCGACTTGGCTTCGAGAAATTGGCTGTATTCCCCGCCCCATGACATGGTGTAACCAGGCGACAGGGTGACAGCTTTCTGCACCGCCTCCTGGCCGTCCCGCACCGCCCGCTCCAAATCGCGTCCTTCGATGCTGTATTGCACGCCGATGTAGCGGGAGTTATTTTCACGATAAATGAAAGACGCGCCGTTGCCTTGCGTAATATTGGCCAACTGACTAAGCGGGATTTGCTGCCCGTCGGGCGTGCCCACCAACAGGTTTCCAATTTCATGGGCGCTGCTGCGGAATTGGGGTTGCATTCGCACCACCAGATCGAACAGCTTTTCTCCCTGTATCACCTGGGTGACCGCCTGCCCACCGACCGCAGCCGAGATCACAGCTTCCACGTCCGCGACATTGATGCCATAACGGGCGATCTTGTCCCGGTCGACATCGACCAGCAGGCTGGGTTGGCCAAGTTCGCGAACCACGGTGAGGTCGGTGAAGCCGGCCACGTTGGACAGCGCATTCTTGATCTGGATCGCTTTGTCCTGAAGCACGTTCAGATCTTCGCCATAAATCTTGACCGCCAACGAACTCTTGAGGCCGGTGAGCGCTTCGTCCACGGCATCTTCCGCGGGTTGGGTGTAGTTGAAAATAATTCCGGGAAAGGCAGTCAGCTTTTTATTGATCGACTCGATTAACTGCTTTTTGTCACTGACCGCACCGGTCCAGGACTTGTCGTTATATGCTTTCAGGCCAACGTAGAATTCGCAGTTGAAAAAGCCGGTGGGATCGGTGCCATCGTCGGGTCGTCCCAACTCGGAACCGACCACGGTAACCTGGGGATAAGACATCAAGATGTCGCGTATCTGGGGAGCGATCTTACTAGCTTCCTCAAAGGAGATGGTATAGGGCATTGTGGCCCGGACCCACAGTGCGCCTTCATCGAGGTGAGGCATAAACTCTCCGCCAATGAAGGGCACGAGCAGCAGGCTCGCTCCGAAGATGAGGGTCGCGAGCAGCATGGTCGTCTTTGGCCGATCGAGCGACCAATCCAGTTGCCCCGCATATTTCTGCTTCATCCATTCGAAGGCGCGATTCGGTTTCTCATGCACGCCCTTTTTAAACCAGTAGGAGGCCAGCACCGGGATCAGGGTCAACGTCAGAATCAGTGCTCCGACCAGCGCAAAAGACATGGTCTCGGCCATGGGGTGAAACAGCTTTCCCGAAGGCCCGCTCAGCGCGTAAATCGGGAGGTAGCCAGCGAGAATGACCGCCACCGAATAGAAAATCGGGCGATCCACATCTTTGGCAGCCGCCAGAATGACTTCGTTCAGCTTGTATTCCTGTCCCTCCCGCAGCGCCAACTCACGATAGATGTTCTCCACCATAACCACAGTGCCATCGATGACAATGCCGAAATCGATGGCGCCAATCGAGAGCAAATTCGCCGCCACGTCGTGGGCGTGGAGCACGATGAAGGCAAACAGCAGCGAGAGGGGAATGGTGAGGGCAACAATGACGGCAGCGCGGAAACTGACCAGAAAAAAAATCAGAACGATCAGGACCAGCACCATGCCGCGAAGCAAGTTCGCTTCTACCGTATCCGTAGTTAAGTGTACGAGTTCGCTACGATCGTAATAAGGATGGACCCTTACGTCCGGCGGCAAGATCTGGCGGTTCAGTTCCTCGGTTTTTGCCTCCACTCCTTTCAGGACGTTTTGGGTCTGTTCACCGCGCAGCATGAGAATGACGCCCTCGACGGCATCGTCATTCTTCTGGAATCCGAATTCGCCCAGGCGTGGCGCGTGTCCGATGGCTACCTCTCCTATGTCGCGCACTCGGATGGGCACGCCTTTGTTGGCACCGACCACTATGTTGCCAATGTCCTCCGTATTTCGAACCAGTCCAATGCCACGCACGTAGTAAAACTGTCCGCCCTGAGAATAGAATCCGCCACCGGCATTCGCGTTATTGGCGGACAGCGCGGTTACCACTTGCGGAATCGTAAGGTGATATCCATAAATGCGAGCCGGGTCGAGCAACACCTGATACTGCATCACCGTTCCGCCAAAACCCGAGTCGTCGGCCACGCCATGTACCGATCGATAGGCCCGTTCCACCACCCAATCCTCGATCGTTTTTAATTCCTGCGGCGTGCGGTCGGGGCTCTCCAGCACGTAGCGATAGACTAGGCCGCTGGGGCTGAACAGGGGTGCGAGGCTTGGAGTCACCGCTGTCGGCAGCGTGGCTTGCGCCAGCCTTTCAAAAACAATTTGGCGCGCAAAGTAATCGTCCGTGCTCTCTTCGAAGGTCAGAATGAGATCAGAGAGACCGTAGAGCGAGATGGAACGCATCACCACCATGTGCGGAACGCCGTTCATCTCGAGTTCCAGAGGAAGCGTGACCAGCCTTTCGACCTCCTCCGCAGCGTGGTCTGGCCATTGGGTGATGATTTCGACCTGTGGCGGCGACAGGTCCGGATAAGCATCCACCGGCATCCGCTGAAATGAGAGGACTCCCGCGATCGTGATGAAAGCGGTCAGCATGAGCACCAGGAACCTCTGACGCAGCGCCGCATGGACGATTCGGTGGATCATGCGCTAGTAAACACTGTACTTTGCTTTGGGCTCCGATGTTGACGGAGTTATCTTAGACTTCAACCAGCGGGCGCAATCGCCTCAGCGCTGCAGTGAGTTGGCAAACTGCAGGAACAAGCTTCCGTTCCCGATGACCTGGTCGCCTGCTTTCAGACCGCTGGTAATCTCCGTTTGACCGTTCAGACTCTCTCCAAGCGTAACCGAGCGCCTGCCAAACTGGTTCGACGATGTCCCGGCATAAACAAAAGGCTGATTCTCGTTGTCGCGCAGCACCGCAGAATCCGGCAGCGCAATCGCATCGGGAACCGTGCCCGCATTCACGGTCGCGACCACGTACATATCTTTTTTCAGCTTCTCGCCGGGATTATTGGTCTCGATACGCGCCTGCAACGTGCGCGTGTTCGGATCGAGCGCGGCCGCGATATACGCAATCCGGCCGTGGAAAGCCTCTGGGTACGTATCCGTCTGAATGGTGACGGCATCGCCAACCCGCACGTGGGGTAGATCTTTTTGATAGATATTGACCAACACCCACACGCTGCCGGTGTCCGAAATCATGAAACACTGCGTAGTACCCGGTTGAATGAGTTGCCCGGCGGACACATCCTGCTCGACAACCTCGCCGCTGATCGGCGCTCTCACTGGTACCTCGAAAGACGGTGGAGCTTGCACCAGCGCATCCGGATCGGCAATTCCCATCACTTTCAAAGCCGCTTGCGCCGATGCCAAGTCACCGCTTGCCTGCACTTCGGCGGACTCCGCCTGTTCCAGGTTTTGTTCGGCGATCGCTTTGTGCTCATACAAATCACGGGCACGAGCATAAGCTTTCTGTGCCAGAGCGAATGCGTCCTTGGCCTTCAGATAATTGGTACGGAGTTGCGAATAGTCTGGACTCGCCACATACAACATGGGCTCGCCCTTCTGCACTTTCTGACCAGGCACAACCACCACTCTGCTGACGGGTCCGCTCACTTGAGTAATCACCGGCGTTGTTCGAAACCCGTTGTAAGCCACCGCCCCGGTCAGCCGCAAGCTCCGAGGCAGCGTCGCCGGTTGAACGGTCAGCACCTGCACGTGTGCCATCTGCTCTTGGGAGATGGTGAACAGTTCCGCACTGTCGGAGTTCTTCGCGCCGCTTGAAGTTGCCGCGGTATTCGACCCCGGCTCGCCACAACCCGCAAACAGCAGCGTGATAATGAGTGCGGAAGCGGCGGCAGCCAACCTCCGACTGTGACCCGCGCCCACGCTCACCTTGGTTTCCTCATGGCAAGTTCCTCGTTCCTACCGCTTCCTTCAGTTGTTCCAGCGCGGTCATGTAAGAGGCCAGCGCCTGCCGATAGGCAAGCTGCACCGATCGGTAGCTGCGCTCAGCATCCAGATAATCTAAGAGACTGGCGGCGCCCCGCTTGTAAGCATACTCACTGATGTCGCGCGAGTCCTGCGCTTGCTTGAGATAGCCGGAGGTATAAAGTTGCACTACCTCTTCGTTACTCCGAACCGCCTCGTACGCGTTGGCAACGTCGGAAAGAACCGTATCGCTGGCGGATTGCTGTTGTTCCTGGGATTGCTGGAACGCATAGCCGGTGCGCGCGATCTCGCCTTGATTACGGTTAAAGATCGGCAACTCGAAATTGGCGAAGAGAGAGGCCGTGTTCTCGCCGGAAACGTGCGTGAAATCATAGGTGCCGTTCACGTCGACCTTGGCGTTTGCTTTGGCCAGGAGAACCTGGCTCTCGGCAGCGGTGATCCCCAACTGAGCGGCATGAAAGTCGGGACGTTCCCGGAGCGCCCGCGCCTGCAGATCTTCCCGGTTCCCTCGGAGCGGCTGAAACTCCAGTTCACCCACGACCTCAACATCGGCCGGTACTGCATCGTAACCAAGGAGCTCGCGCAGGCCCACCAGCGCCTGCACTTTAGCCAGGCGCGCAGAAGATACATCCGTTTGAAACTGCAAGAGCTGGAGCTTGATCTTCAGATAGTCGCCTTCACCAATGTATCCAGCCTTTAGCTGAGTTTCGCTGATGTCGACCGTCTGCTGAAAGTCTTTAAGATCTTCGAGCGCAAACTGGAGAGTCGATTCCGCCAGCAAAGCGCTGACGAACTGCTGGCCTACATTAAATGCCAGAGTGCGTTCGGCGTCGGCCACCTGAGCTCGGGTCACGGCCGTCTGATCGCGGGCAGCCTGCAACCGGCGCTGCCGCTTGCGACCTCGTTCGAACAGGTAAGAGATTCCAACATCGAACTGCTGAGTTTCGTTGAGATTCTCGCCAGAGAAATCTTGTGGGCTAAAAAATGGAACGAACTGCGTATCCAATCCCAACGTCGGATTTGGGCGCAGGTTCGCGGTGATCTCCTGGGCCTGATTCTGAAGAATCAGAGTTCGCGTGGCCTTAAGCGAATGGTTGTGGACCAGCGCCAGATCAATGGCCTGGTCAAGAGTAATCCGAGTTGTGTTCTGCCCACTGCCGGTTCCCACCACCAGCAAAAGCATTGTCGCCAAGATGAATAGCCGCCAGAACCTGGAGCGCATAAAGGTCGAGATCAAAGTGCACGGACTGACCAACAGACCCAGCAGGCAGTCTCGACCTTTGCGAGCGCTGCGCCAGACCTATCGTTCGCATCCTCTTGTCTTCTAAGACTGCGACTCAGGAGTCAATGGATGTATTGTAATTCACGGCATTCACGATCATGCCACACGGCTGATCAGCAACCAGACATACCTTCAATCTGGTTTCCAGCAGATAATCCCTTGTGCAGATTTTTCGCCTTGGCACCTGGAAACAGTCGGGGCTGCGGCGACAGTTCCACCTTGCTTTATCCGACGATGACCCGGTTCTCAGGCGCGCTCATAGAAACGAAAGAAGAGCGACTGCTTCGACACGGGCTCGGCCTTCCCGGCGAGCGCTGCCATCTGTTGCTGGTTGAGAGGAGTAAACTCTCGCGCCAGTTGTACGTTCTGTTCGAGTTGGGCAATGGAATCGCAGCCGATGATCACGGTACTCACGGGCAACGAAAGGGAGTAGTACATTGCCTGCCGCATATCCAGTGTGCCCGGAGTAGACGCCAGCACGGTTCCTTCCCACGAATGTTTCTGCTGTTCGACAGAAGGCGGGATCCACGACGAAAGAATGCGTCCTCGCGCGGGAATTTTCATTCCTATAATGCCCATCTGCTTCTCGACGGCCAGGGGCAGCAGTTGTTCGGAGAAGCTGTAGTGATGCGGGTCGGCCGCGTTCACTGCCATCAGGATCGTGTCAAAGGGATATCGATGGATGGCTTCGATCAAGGCGTCGGGCCGGTAGTGTCCGGTAATGCCGAGATAGCGGACGATTTTTTGGTCGCGAGCCTGGAGCAATGCCTCCATCGCGCCGCCCTTGGCGAATATCTGGTTGATATCGGTTATGGTTCCGATGTCGTGCAGTTGCCACAAATCGATGTAATCCGTTTGTAACAGTTTCAGCGATGTCTCGATCATGCGCATGGAACCGTCGCGCGTCCGCTCCTTCGTTTTCGTCGCCAGAAACGCATCGCTGCGGCGGCGTTTCATCACTTTACCGATGTATTGCTCGCTCCAACGATCGGGTCCCCCATAGATGGAAGATGTGTCGATGTAATTCACGCCGAGATCGAGGGCTCTTTCGATGATGGAGAGAGCGGCGGCTTCGTTGCGAGCCTGCTCCAAGGCGGCTTGGCCGCCGAGGCTGAAGATTCCGACTTTGTGTCCGGTTCTTCCGAGATTCCGAGTCGGCATGGAATCCCAGGTTGCAGCATGATACGGATGGCCAGACTGGGCGTTCACCACATCCGAAAGGGCGGCCGAGCCAAGCGCAGCAGCAGTCATAATTCCGCCCGCTTTGAGAAAAGTTCGGCGATGACTATTGGATGGGGAATCCGACGGGATCCGTGACGAAAGCTTGCTCATGACGCCCTCCAGGTACTGGGTAGCAGTCTACGACAATCCTCGATAATTCCAATGACGGTCGGCATCCACGGCCAATCCGGCGTCAGTCCGCGCTCATGATCTCATGCCCGCCAAAACTCCTCGCATGTAAGCGAAACTGGCAATCACCCCCGGCATCGGATCGTCCGGATGAATCTCATATTCCAGATCGACGAAGCCGTCGTACTTAGTGGCGATAAGCGCTTCAAACATCTTCCGCACTGGCATAGTGCCGTCTCCCACCGCGACTTGGCTTTCTTTACTGCCGAAATTTGTAAGGTCTTTCATGTGTATGTTAAACAGTCGTCGGCCCGCTTCATGGATTGCCTCGACCACATCCGCGCCAGCGCGAACTGTATGCCCCACATCGATGCAGCAACCGATGCGCGGATCCATGCCCTTGACTGCCCTCAATACATCCACCGGTGAACGCCACAACGTATCCTCGGGACCATGGTTATGGATCGCGATGCGGATATCGTACTCCTTTACAAATTTCTCGATTCGCGGCAGAGCTTCAGGCGCAGGGTCGCCGGCGACAATGACCCCAACGCCTGCCCGCCTGCAGTATTCGAACTTCGCCCGCAAGTCCGTGTCCGTATTCTTTTCGAAGTAAATGGCGCCAGCCGCGTGCAGCTTGATGCCTGCTGCGGCATAGTCCTCCAGAGCAGCCGACTCCTGCGGCGCATCCATCGGTAGATGGTCTTTCACGTCTTTTGCATTCAGCGCGAAAATGTTCAATTGCTTCATGAAGCCGATCATCTGCGAACGGCTGAAGTTGCGGAAGGTATAACTGGCCAGGCCCAAACGAATCGGCGATATCTCGTCGTCGGATGATTGTTTTTGAGCCAACGCGCATAGGCTGGTTGGAGTTGCCATGGCTGCCGCCACCAGTGCGCTGGAGCGGACAAATTGGCGACGAGAGAGTCGAGGGAAATGATTTTCCCTAGACATATGGTGCCCAGCCTTTCTCATACTCGCGACTCCACAGCTTCATCGCCTCCGTGTCACGTTGGATCCGTCCGTCTTTCGCATCGAGATGCAACTCGCGATTAACTTCCCACGCGATGTTGGAAAGCTGCAGCATGGTCACCGCGACATTGCCGACAGAGACGGGAGCATTGAGCTTCTCGCCCTTGCGGATTCCGGCTATAAAATTCGCGAAGTGGGCGTCGGTCATGGAATCGCGACCGAGCAGATCGGAACTTTCGGTCGCGCTGCCTGTTTTAAATTCGTGCACTTTCTTCCCTTTGAGGTCATAAATCTCGTAGCCATCGCGATCGATCAGCGCCGTACCATCGGTTCCCATAATTGTCGAACCACGATCGCGTCCGTAATACTTCATTCCCTGGCAGCTCTTGCCCTCCCATGAAATCATGGTGCCTCCGTACTCGAAGCTGGTGATCAGTGTGTCGTAGAACTGCCAGTCGTCCTTGAAATGATATCTCCCGCCCGACGCGGCGATCTGCTTTGGATAATCGACGCCCAGAGCCCATCGGCAAACGTCAACTTCGTGCGTACCATTATTTAGAGTTTCTCCGGTGCCATAGAATTTGAACCAATGCCAATTATAAGGATGCACATTGTCCCTATAAGGACGGCGTGGAGCTGGGCCCTGCCAGAGGTCCCAATCGAGCTGAGGCGGGACAGGTACTTCTTTCCCGGTGCCAATCGACTTTCTCACATTGACATACCACGCTTTGGCGAAGTAGGGCCTGCCGATGACGCCGTCGTGAATTCTTCCGACGATCTCGATCGTGTGTGGTGAGGATCGTTGCTGTGTGCCCATTTGCACGAGCTTGCCGTACTTCTGCTGGGCTTGCACCAACATCTCTCCCTCCGCAGGATTATGGCTGCAGGGCTTCTCCACATAAATGTGCTTACCCGCCTGCAACCCTGCAATCGCCATCGGCGCATGCCAGTGGTCGGGAGTCGCAATCGTGATAGCATCCACATCTTTCCGGTCCAGAATTCGACGGAAGTCCTTCTCGCTAACAGGCACTGTGCCCGTTTCCTGCTGCACACTTTTGGCGAACTTTGCGAGAATGTCGGTGTCCACATCGCACACATGGGAGATGCGGGCTGCAGTCCGATTCGCGCCAAGCGACGACAGATGAGCGTAGGCGCGACCGTTCAGGCCGATTACGGCAAAGTTGATGCGATCATTGGAACCAAGGATCTGGCCATAGCTCTTCGCCGTGCTCCCCAAAGCCATCCCAGCCGCACCCACGGCCAGGGCATCGAGAAAATCGCGCCGTGTAACCATCACGTCTCCTTGACAGCCGCAAGCGAACGCCCTCATCACATCGGATCGAGCGTAGCGAAACAGACGACATGCCGCCCATTCCGCCGATGAGCGTTCCTGCAATTCTACATTTCTGTAGGCAGAGCGGTTCTAATGCAACTGCTCCACGATGGGCGGAAGGCCCAATACGGAGCTTCAGCCTGATATCATCGCTCGTCCCAACGGAGCGACCATGCGCAAGCTGATCTCCTCTCTCGTTCTTCTGGCGTTAGCAACCACAATTGTGTCCGCACAGCAGTATGACCTCGTGCTCGAAGGCGGACGCGTCATGGATCCCGAGACGGGGCTGGATGCGGTACGCAACGTCGGCGTCCGCGACGGAAAAATTGCCCGCATATCGTCCGAGGCGCTGAGCGGACGCCGGGTTGTCCATGCCGGCGGTTTGGTCGTAGCTCCCGGCTTCATCGACCTTCACCAGCACGGGCAGGACCCCGCCAGCCAACGTGTCAAGGCACTGGACGGTGTTACGACGGCGCTTGAACTGGAAATCGGCGTGCCCGACGTTGCCAAGTTCTTGAACGCCAAAGAGGGCCACTCGTTGATTCACTACGGTACTTCCGCGAGCCACGCTGCGGCGCGAGCGCTGGTCTTTGGAGCGCCGCTGCCGTCCGGGGATATCCTGCCCAAGAGCGGCCCAGCGACCGATCAGCCCGCCACGCCCGAACAGATCGAGAGGATGCGGGCGCACTTGCGCCAGGAGCTTGACTCTGGTGGATTAGCCGTCGGGATGGGCATCCAGTACACGCCCGGGGCAACTCGATTGGAGGTGATTGACATGTTTCGTCTCGCCGCCGACCGGAGATTACCTGTATACACCCACATGCGCAGCGCCGGCCGCGCCGAGCCGGGCTCGGCCATTGAGGCAACCAGCGAAGTCATCGCAGCAGCCGCTATTACAGGCGCGTCGCTGCACATTGTGCACATTAACAGCACTTGCGCCCGTGACGCGATGGAGTGTCTCGCGCTGATCGAAGGAGCGCGCGCCCGCGGTTTGGATGTCACGACGGAGGCCTATCCCTACACCGCAGGCATGACGTCGATCAACTCAGCGCTCTTCAACCCTGGCTGGCGCGAGAAGTTTGGCATTGGATACGGCGACCTCGTGCTTCCGGATACTGGCGAACACCTGACCCAGGAGCGCTTTGACGAGTTGCACAACTCCAGCACGGCGCAGCTCGTATTGGTGTTCTCCAATACTCAGGAAATGGTGGATCAAGTGATTCCTCACCCCCTGGTGATGATCGCCAGTGATGGCGAACAAGGTCATCCCCGCAATGCCGGGACGTATTCGCGCGTGCTGGCACAATACGTTCGCGAAAAAGGAACAATCACGCTCATGGATGCGCTGCGCAAGATGAGCCTCATGCCAGCCGAGGTTCTGGAACGCTCAACCTCCGTAGCGCGACAAAAAGGCAGATTGCAGGAGGGCGCCGACGCCGACATTGTCGTGTTCGAGGCTGGGACGATCAGCGACCGGTCGACTTTTGAGAAGCCAATGGAGCCGAGTGTCGGCGTAGGTTATTTAGTGGTAGGAGGAACCATAGTGGTCGACCACGGCAAGATCGTGCCGAATGTGTTTCCGGGCCGTCCGCTACTGGGCCCGGGTAAGCGTTCTGCATTGCACGACTAGCGCCAGGAGCATCGAATCTAGGGCGAACCGGACATCACCGGCAGGACCACCGTGTCGACTGTATTTGGATCGTCTCGAAGCTTCAGGTAGAGAGTTCGCCCCTTCAGCGGCGGGATGAGCAAAGTTGTTTCGCTAAAGCCATCCGGAACCGTCACAGCGTTCGTGAATTCGGCATCCGAACTCACTTCGTCAATCAGAAACAATTTGTCACCGCTCAGGGTGCATTGCCGTTCATGGAGCGACGTGCACGTCACACCTTTGAGAGCCGGGACACGCACCAGATCGACCAGCGGTTGCCAGTCGCCTTCGACTCCCTCCGCCGTAACCGGGCGGAACTGCAGTGGCCCAAATGCCGAGGGGCCGAGGAGTTTCATAGGATCGAGCACCGCGAAAACAGTTCTCGAATCCTGCAATGTCAGATCGCCCTCCTTAAAGCTCAACATGACATGGAACGAATCGTCCGCAGTCGCTACCTCAATTTTTTCGGTTGGAGAAAATACCTCCGGCACCTGAGTTTTCAGGAAAAAATTCAGCCGCGCTTCCTGCGGCAGTTCTTCGGAATCGCCCAGCCGCACCAGGGACCCGGGCCCAGTGTTGTCATACTGAATGCTCTTACTGATCACACTGACGCTCGGTCGCCGAGGCGCCACGGTCGATTCTAAATCGAGAACGCGTCCATCTTTCAGCGTAACCCGAAGGGGAATTGACTCACCCGGCTGCAGCAACGCACTGGCTGCAGGATCCTCGCACACGACCATCAATTCATCGTGCTGATTCGCTCGAGAAAGCGCCTTGGGCGTGAATCGTAAAGCACCTGCTTCAAGTTCCGCAACCTCATCAAGGCGCGTACCCTTCAATACGCCGTCCGCATCGCCGGCATGAATCGTAAACCCGTCCAACCGCCCTGCTTCCGCATAGGTATGGAGGCGAATCTCGTCTGCATCGCGCAACCCGAATTTCTCTATACTCATGGTCAGCGTTCCCGCCGGCGAATCTTGCAGCGGGACTCGCACTTCGAGTTCGTCGGATTTGGAGATCTTCCACTTGGCGTCCAGGTGTTTGCCTTGTCCGTCAATTAGCGACACTTCCTTGACACAGCAGGCGTCTGCGCTCTGCAGGTGAAGCGTATCTTCCCGTCCGATGATCAGCGCGCTGGCGTCCTTCGATGCGACGATCCACTGAACCGGTCGCGAAGTCCGTAAAAGAAAACGTGGACCTTCGAACGTCTGGAAACCCCAGCCTCCCCTTAGGATGCCCGAAACTTCCTCACCATCCGCAGCCTGGCTTTGCATGGCTTCCGTTTTCACCACAAAACCGCCGCTCGCCGCATCTGCATCTGCGGGAAGATCAATGAACGAACCCGCTTTAGTTTCCACGCGGAGCACAGAGTTATGCCCCATTTCCGTCGCGAAAGCGAGCGGATCATTGTCCACCGGCAGTACCAGTTGAGGTCTGCTGGCACAGAAAATCTGGGTCGGATTCACCGCTCGCAGCATCGGCATGGGCGTAGCGCGAATCGGGGGAAGACCGACCACCAACACTGATTTTGGATTGCGAAACGACGGAGCATTGTTCAGGCGCAGATTCATCTCGTCCCGTTTCGGCAGCGCCAGCGCGGGAATGTACTGGTACTGGGCCGTGTGCGTCGCCCCTAGAATCTTCGCTAGATCCATCACCGCGCCAATGTAGGGACTGTAGTATCCGCTGCGGGCCGTGGGAGTCGAACTGAGCTGCGACATCAAATCGGAGGAAGCTCCCGAGGTCAGCGTTGCTACCATCGTTTGACTGCGAGCGTCGTCCAGAACCAGTTGGTCGGAATTTTGCGTAAGACACGGCACCTGCTGCGCCGAAGCCTTGTCAAAACACTGCTGATCGAGGCGGATATTCAAACTATGCGCCAGCATTGTGGTTCGGGCTTTCAGTTGTTCGGGATCCGTTGACGCGCTCGCCCGAACCACTTCCAGATACTTCTCCAGTCGAGCGCGATCCAGACTAGCTTGTTCCAGATCCTGAGCGGCCCGCACAAATGCTCCTGGCTTCCCTCGAACTGCACTCCGCAACGTGCTGAAAGCTCCCCCGGTTTCCGGGGCAAGCATCACGAGCGCTTCCTCCGCACCCTCCGGTACAGTGATGTAGACTCCCTCTTCGTGCACTCCTTTACTCCAGGCCTCAACCGGCGTGAACCATGAGTCTGGTGGCGGATTCGTAGCACCACGCAAAAAAACAACGACCATCAGATAATGTACGGACTGGTCGTCCGGCAGGTCAGGATGGATCCAGAGCCGGTCGGCCGCCTGCAGGCTGGGCACCTCGGAAATCGGCAGAGTCTTGCCCTCCCGTTGCACACGCACCTCGATCTTCGGACCCAGCAGATCGAACGCAGCTGTCTCCGCCTGGAGACTTCCCGCCCAAAGCAGCAACAGCACACCAATGGCGGCCGCTCGAACCGCGCAGCGCTTCTTTGAAGGGAGAACCAAACCAGACGAATCCTGGCTCTTGCGCCCTATATCCAGGAAGGCAAAGCAATCTTTGTCTCTTGTTGCCGTTGGTTTCATAACGCCTGACTCCATCTTAATATGGTTGCGAGGAAGACCGGGCAGCAACCGCCAATTCGCCAGAACGGGAACAGGACCCGCCGTCTCCGGTTCATCTCCTCCGAAGTCGGGAAATCGCCAGTCCGGCGGCAACCAGCGTGGAACTAATTCCGCCCAAAAGTCGTATACGATTACAGTGTGGACGGGACACTCGCAACGACGAAACCAGCGGTTCCGCAAAGGGGCGCCCCGAAGTCCGCCGCCTCGCGAGTCGGAGGATACTTAAGGCGTCACGGCATTGTGTTCCGTGACCCGGCGGTCGAGGCTCTGGCCGCATTGCGTGCGCACAAGTTGCGTTCCGCGCTGACGCTCCTGGGCGTTACTTTGTCGGTGTCGGTGCTCATCCTGGTCGTGTCGATTATCACCGGGGCCAACGCCTACATTGAGAATCGTGTCGCCAATCTCGGGTCCAATGTCTTTCTCATTCTTCGTTTTCCCATTATCACCAATCAGCAGGACTTGCTCAAAGCCATGCGTCGCAACCGCTATGTCACTTGGGAAGACTACGAGGCTTTGCGTGACGGCATGAGGCTGCCTCGTGCCGTCGGCTTGGAGACGCGAACCGACGGTAAGGTCCGCCTCGGTACGCAAGCATTGGACGACATCAATATCCGCGGGGTGACCGCCAACATCGCCGATATGGATGTGGAGGAGGTCGAAACCGGCCGCTACATAACCGACGCGGATAATGATGGCAGAACGGAAGTCGCTTTTATTGGGCAACAAATCGCCGAAAAGTTGTTTCCCACGGTCGACCCTATCGGCAAGACAATTTACGTCGATGGCCGCAGCTTCCTCGTGGTCGGCGTAGCCAAACCGATTGGAGCGGTCCTGGGGCAATCCCAGGACAACTTTGTCTACGTGCCGATCCGAACGTTCTTGAAACACTATGGTGAACACGGGCAGGGCCTGGATCTGGCTATCAACATTCAGGCGCGGGGCCCGGAGTGGATGCAGCAGACCAAGGATGAAGCCCGCACCATCATGCGCGGGCGCCGCCATCTCGACCCCACGGCGGATGACAATTTTGGCATCCTGGCGTCAGACACAATCATGGGCTTGTGGAATAACCTGACTGGCGCCATCGCCGCCACCATGGTCGGAGTGGTTTCCGTGTTTCTGGTCATCGGCGGCGTCGTGATCATGAATGTGATGCTGGCCAGTGTGACCGAGCGCACCCGCGAGATTGGCGTGCGCAAATCGCTGGGCGCGCGAAGACGCGACGTGCTGATGCAGTTCCTGGTGGAATCCGCCGTGATGGCCGCCGTGGGAGGCGCGATCGGCATCGCCATTGCCTATCTTCTTTCCACGCTGGTGAGAGTGCTCACCCCTGTGCCCTCCCAGGTACCCATCGGCGCCGTACTTTTGTCGCTCGCCGTATCCACGACCGTGGGATTGTTCTTTGGTTTGTATCCCGCATACCGGGCGTCCAAACTGGATCCCATCGAGGCTCTGCGCTGTGAGACTTAGACGCTTGCGGAAAAGAGGCTTCCACCGTGCAGATTGAAATCAGCGAAAGCACGCGCATGGCGTTTGATTCTCTTCGCCAGCACAAGACCAGGTCCCTGTTGACGGTCTTGGGTGTCGTCATCGGGATCATGGCCATGGTGGCCGTAGCCTCCATCATGGTGGGCCTCGACCGGGATATTCGAGGCTTTCTCGATCAATATGGCACCGACACGTTATTTGTCTTTCGCTGGGACTTCGGGTTTCGAGGCAACCTCACTGCCGAAGAACGCGATCGCAAGCCGCTGACCTACGAAGACACCATGGCGATTCGAGAGGAATGCCCCGACGTCAAGGACGTGACAGTCGAAGTCTCCCCCAGGGTGGAACCGGGCAAGCCCTTCACCGTCGTGCCCGCCCGATACAAACGCAACGAGGTCTTCGGAATTCAATTTACAGGGACGATTCCGTCCTACGAGTGGGTTTACAATGCGAATCCCGAGAAAGGCCGCTTCTTTACCGAAGCGGAAGACTTGCATCACATGGATGTGGCCGTAATCGGACACGACTTGGCCGAGGGACTGTTCCACGAGGAAGATCCGCTGGACAAGTCCATCCAGGTCGGTGGCGCTCTCTACCGGGTCGTCGGCGTACTGGAGAAGCGCAAAGGCCAGTTCTTTAAAGATGAGTCGGCGGACAAAGTTGTGGTCGTGCCGTACTCGGCGTACCGCAAGCATAATCCCCAGGACGACGAACACTTCATTGGAGCACAAGCGTATCCTGGCAGAAAATCCCAGGCCGAGGACGAAATCATCGGCCTGCTGCGGCGGCGCAGACGGGTTGCGACCGATAAACCCGACAATTTCGCAATTTCCAGTTCCGAGGAGATTGCACGCCAGTTCCGCCAGATCACCGGAGCGATCGCGATTGCAGTGGTCGTGATCAGTTCCATCGGTCTTCTCATCGGCGGCGTGGGAGTAATGAACATCATGCTCATGTCAGTCACCGAACGCACGCGTGAAATAGGAGTACGCAAGGCTATCGGCGCCCGCCGCCGGGACATCGTTCGCCAGTTCCTCACCGAAGCCATCACCCTGACGGGCGCCGGCGGGATCATCGGGGTCACACTTGGCGCTGGAATCAGCTTCTTAATCAACAAGCTATTGCCCAGTCTACCTTCGGCGGTGCCGCTATGGTCGATCGTCGCCGCAGTAACCGCTTCGATGAGCGTTGGGCTTTTCTTTGGAATTTATCCTGCGATAAAAGCCTCGCGACTGAATCCTGTGGATGCGTTACGCTACGAGTGAGCGACTGGCGCTGCCCGACTTTGGCGGCGTGAAGATCGTATTGGACATCTCGTGCGCCGAGGCGGGATAGCCTGATCGTGCCTCCGAGTGGCACCTCGGAGCTATTCCCCCCGCAGAAACCACAGCCTAGGCTATCAGTTGAGCAGGCTTCGGGGGAGGGCTGTTCACCGAAAGCGCCCCAGAACTCTAAGAGAGAGTCTGGGGCGCTTTCACTTGTGGCCGCGTATAATCTCCCCCTTTCTGAGAGCAGCCCTATTGACGCTGCTGGTCGCTTTCTTTCTACCTGAAGCTTCGCCTGCCCAGCAGTGGCGGCATTTCACTTGGACGCTGCCCGACCCGCTCGATCAAGTGCCATGAGACAGCGCAGCGTCCCTACCCGACGCATTTCGAATCCCTTACTCCCTCAAAACCGTTCTCACCGTCACGATACCTTCGGCTCATATTTTGTCCCGGGCGATGCAGTGTTTGGATATGAGCAGCCGGATGCTGAAGAATTGGCAAGTGAGCCCGCGCCACTCTCATCCGCAGCTCTGCGGGCACCTGAACCTCGGACCCACGAGCCATTGGTCATCGAAGTTCGGGGCGATCGTCGGCCGCGCAACATCCCGTTTGCGATGCTCGACGTTAAGGCAACAATCTCAGCCAATCACGATCGTGGAATTGATTTGCACGTCCCCAACGATAAGAATGAGATTTCGCTGAGTTTCCGAAAGGCTGAGCGTCTTGCTGACTATCGGCCACTTGCATAAGCGCGAAGTCATCGCTCTGAACTGACCTCGAGCAACAAGTGGTCCTTGAATCCCGCCGTCAATTTCGCCACGCCATTGGACGCCGCGTCCACCGTGCCCATTGACTTGCCCTCGCCGTAGTCGCTCACCTGGTACCTCCCCGGCTTCAGTCCGCGCAGTTCGATTTCGCCTTTCCATGCGGACGAGGTAAAGAACGCATAATACATTTCGTTGTCTTTCGCGATGGCATATCCCTCGGGCGTGTCGTAGCCGGTCACGTAAAGGTCCCTGAACTCCCCCTTCGAAAGCATCTTCTGGTTGTACAAGCCGATCCATTTCTTCCAGCGCTCTTCTTTAGCCGCCGTCAGATTAACGTCTTTGAATCTCGGACCAGGGTCGGGCCACACAAACTTAGTTCCGACCACGCCGCCGGTGCCAATTGTGGAAGCAAAATCGTCGCCGTGCTCTTTCCAATCTTTGCCTACTTTGGTCATGGCTGAGAGTTCGACGTGATCGCCGTACACCGCTGACTCGGGACCGAGCAGAGCCTTATACATCTTGATCCGTCGCCGCACCTGCACCGCCCCCACTGGGTCCGCCGTCACCGCCTGGTCGATGAACGGCAGCCATGCCATGGACGGTGGCGTTCCGCACGGACACGCCTGGGTCACGCTCTCCGGCTTCAGGGCGCGTGATGTCTCGAAGATTTCCTTGTAGATATCTCCCATCGCATTCACTGAATCCTGCGGTGATCTGTGATGGTGCGCCGGGTTGTAACAGGCCGGGACGCTGTAGATATTGTCGAGCTTGCTGCCGTCAAATCCCCAGTCGCGAATGAATTTCTCCGTCAGTTGCTTGTGATAGGCACGCACCTCAGGCACCGCTGGACACAGCACCGCTAGCCCCCGGGTCATTCGCGCATGCTTTCCGTTCTTATCCTGGACCAGCCACTCCGGATGCTCCCGCACGACCTTTGCCATTCCGTACTTGTGAGATTCGTATTTTCCTTCCCCATCCTCGACTCCGAGCGGCAACCACCAAAGCTGGGTCAACATCCCTTCCTTGTGAAAATCCTCGCTCATCTTTTTGATGGAATCTCCGGGGAACGTGTCTCGGCGCGGATTCCAGTCGCCATAGACATCGAACCAGCGATCATCGAGCGTAACCCACTTGATGCCCATCTCTTTCAGCTTGGGAACCGTGCCCAACATCTGCGCAGGCGTTACGTCGGCTTCGTATCCCCAGCCGCACCAACTCACGTTGTAGGCCTCGTTCGACGGTTTCGGTAACTCCCATCCTTCTTTCTGCAACACGCTTGACCAAATCCGCAGCGGCTCATAGAAGTCGCCGGCGTAGACTGAAACGAAAGTCCGCGGAGTAGAGTAGATCTCGCCGGGCTTCAGCGTGACCTCGGCGGCGAAGTCTACCTCAGTGTTCACCCGTCCATCGACCGCCACTGTTGCCGGGATTGCGGCGGAAATCGGAATCGTCTCCACGTGCCCGACTGCCTCGCCCACCTGCCGCGTCCAGAAAGCTACCACCGGAATTCCGCCACCATAACCACCTTTGACCATTTCTCCCATCACGTTGGGCTGCGAGAAAGCCGGCGTAACCTTCACGACATCATCTTTTCCCCAGTCATAGCTCGCGCCATGAAACGACCACATTTCCCACGGCCCCGCCTTTGTGCCGTGAAGCTGTGCGTTCAACCGGCGACGCTGATTCACACTCTTCTCGATGACAACCGGGCTCGCGCCCGTGTTTTTGTATTCCACAGTGCTTAGCAGAATGTTGGGAAAATTGTCATAGACTTCGAGCGCTAGAACCTGCTCCAGGTCCGCCACCGTCGGCCCCAGCGGCCGGGCTCGAATTTCCACCCGCTTCCCTGCTCCCAGCTTTCCCAGCGCTTCGTGCACCTCAACCTGCTGGAAGTCGAGCGTGAAATGCACGTCCTTTCCTCCAACCCTGACAAAATCACTCTCTGCAGGAGAACCGACTTTGGGCTCGTCGAGCGAAACCTTCCTCCCGCTCTGCAACAGGAAAGCCTGCACATAACCATCCGGCGCCACTTGAAATTCGGCCGCGCTTGTGGTCAACGTCATAGGTCCGCCGGACTTCACGTCCACGTGGATCGCCGAAGGCTGAGTGGGTGCCGGCTTGACGGTCTTGACCGTCATAGGCGACTCCGCCAACTTCGAGCAATCGGCCAACAGAAAGCAGAGACCAACCGCGATACTAAGCAGCGCAATCCTGTTCCTTCCGGCAATCATGGATAACCTCATTCTTCCTATATCGTTCCGGTTGCGCTCTTCCCGACGACTGTTCCGAACACCGCAATCGTGGTTGACAAACGCTATAAAACGAAAGTAAAAGTAATAGTCCGTAATATACACCGTCACGACCCCGAATCGTCTCTCGCCCCGACCAGGCTATCTTGGACATTCGGGAGAAGCGTAGAGGAGCTCGCCATGCCCATCAATTTTCTTTGCCTCCGGACTTTGTCGGTTCTTTTCTTTTCCACGCTCTTGACGCTGGCCCCCCCGCTGTGGGCGCAGAAAGATGCTGGAGCTATTGTAGGCCTGGTTCGCGACTCCAGCGGCGCGCTGGTCACCAGTGCCAGGGTCATTGTGACCGACGCCGATCGCGGCACCGAACTGACTCTCTCGACGAATAGCGAGGGCGAGTATGTCGCCAGCCCGCTCCGCATCGGCCGCTACCGCGTCACCGTCGAAAAAGAGGGGTTCAAGAAGGCGGTTGCCGGCCCGGTGCAAGTGAACATCCAGGATCGTGTCAGCGTGGATCTGAAGCTTGAGCCAGGGATGGCAACCGAAGTCGTCACCGTCACTGGCCAGCACCAGCAACTCGAAACCGAAACCTCCGAAATGGGTCAGGTAGTGGACAGCGCGCGCATTAACGCACTTCCCTTGAACGGACGAAACTACGCGCAACTCGCTCTGCTTGGCGTCGGTGTCGCTGCCGCCGAACCCGGGTCCCGCGTCGAAACCACCTACGGCTTCAGCGCCAACGGCGCCCGCTCCCTTCAAAACAATTTCCTGCTCGACGGCATCGACAATAACGCGAATCTCGGAGATGTCCTCAACGGCGCCGCCTATGTGGTCCAACCCGCCGTCGACGCCATCGCCGAGTTCAAAGTCGAAACCAATGCCTATAGCGCCGAATTCGGCCGCGGCAATGGCGCCATCATGAATGCCGTCATCAAGTCCGGCACCAACCAGATCCATGGCGACCTGTGGGAGTTTCTGCGCAACGAAAAGCTGGATGCGATCAATGCCTTCGACATTTACGGCCAGCAGCCTTACAAGCAAAACCAGTTTGGATTTACTCTGGGGGGCCCCGTCATCAAAAACAAGACCTTCTTTTTCGGCGACTACGAAGGCCTCCGCATTCGCCATGCGCTGCCGCAGTTGTCCACGGTTCCGACGCCGGCCGAAGTGGGCGGAGATTTTTCCTCGTTTCTCCAACTGAACGCGCCCGTCCCGGGCGTGGTCGACTGCAACGGCAACCAAACTTATCAGGGAGAGATCTTCAACCCAGTTCTGGCGCAAAGCAACTCAGCCTTCAATGGCGGACCTTGCAGCGTTCCCATCGGCACTACTTCCACGGGGCAACCCACGAACATCTTCACCGGCAACAGTGGCACGAATACCGCCATCGACCCGCTCGGACAGGAACTGGCGAATCTGTTTCCCGCGCCCAACAACAGCACTCTTCCCGGCGGCAACTTCCTGGCCGACCCTGAAGGCCGGGAAACGGAGAACAAATTTGACATTCGCGTCGACCAGACCATCAGCGACAAGGATAATTTCTTCGTCCGCTTCAGTTACGGCAACGACAGCACCTTTCTTCCCTCGCCCTTCAGCAATGTGCTCGATGGCGGCAGCTTTCAGGACGGCTACGGCAACAACACGGCCCAGGGCCTGGCCGCCAGCGAGATCCACTCATTTCGCAATAACCTGATCAACGAATTTCGCTTCGGCTTCAATCACCTCAACTCCCATCGCTACAATCTGTATTCCGAGGTTAATGTCGCGCAGCAACTCTCCATCCCCTTTCCCGGAGTTCCCTTTGAAGCGGGCCAGAACATCGGCGGCCTGCCCGCTCTTAGCTTCGGCGACGGCATCGCGGCCATTGGCGCGTCGGAATTTCTGCCCGCCCTCGAAAAACAGCACAGCTACGTTTTTACCGACAACCTGAGCTGGACCCACGGCCGCCACGCCGCAAAGTTCGGCGCAGAGCTTCGCTTCGAACAATTCACCATCCTCGAACCAGCGGCCGCTCGGGGAGCAATGGACTTCGGGGGCAATTTCGTCATCAACGACAATCTCGCCGCCCCCAGCACCGGCGGCGAGGCCTTCGCCTCGTTCCTGCAGGGCATCAGCGACGGTGGATCGATCACCAGTCTCACACCCAACGTCGACTATCGCCGTCAAATTTACGCGGTGTATGCTCTCGACGACTTCAAAGTAACTCCGCGCCTCACCCTGAATTTAGGCCTCCGCTACGAACTCTTCACGACCATCAAAGAGGCCAACAACAACCAGGCGACCTTCGATTTCAGCTCGCTCTCGCTGATCGCACCCAGCGGACAAAACGCGCAGTTGACGCCCACTCTCGGCACTGAACTCACCCTTCAGAACAACGGTTCGCGCGGTCTCATCTCGCCCGATCTCAACAATTTCGCCCCCCGCATCGGCTTGGCCTATCAATTGTCCAACAAACTCGTCCTCCGCAGCGGTTACGGCATCTTCTATGGCGGCCAGGAGAACGGCCCTTTCTCTAACCCAAGCCCCGGCTTCAATCCGCCCTTCTTGTCTTCGGAGGCTTTTAGCGCTCCCTGCACCGCGCCCTCCGCAAACCCGGCGTCCGGCCAGCTCGATTGTTCGATTTCGTCCGCCAACAACGGTGGCTTGCCGCTCAACGTCCTGTCGCAGGGTTTTCCCTCCACTTCGCTCAGCGACCCCAACGCACCCGAACTTTACTCACTTGATCCGCATCTAGTCACGCCCTACACCCAGCAGTGGCACTTGGGACTCGAATACCAATTGCCCGCCGACACCGTTCTCGAGGTGTCTTATGCCGGCTCTCGCGGATTGAAGCTGTTCGCTTTCTATAACGGCAATCAGGCCGTTCCGGTCCTGGGGACGGACTCGCTTCCCACCGCGCCCCGGCGTCCGGCCAACAATGAAGCTCCCGGTGCCAATGGCCCCTGTACCCTTGCCGACGGAGGAGCGAACTGCAATCCCGCGCTCGATGTCGCCATCGACACCTTCCGTTCCAATACGCAGTCGAATTACAACTCGCTGCAGGTTCGTCTGGAAAAGCGCTACTCTCATGGACTGCAGTACGAGGCGGCTTACACCTTTTCGCACGCCCTCGATAACGCTTCAAGCGCCAGCCTGGGATCGGTGAACAATGGAGATTTTCAGGACCAGCGCTATCCCAACGCCAATTATGCCAATGCCGATTTCGACGTACGTCAGCGCTTCGTTTTTAGCTATGTCTACGACTTGCCCTTCGGACGCGGACGCGTTCTTGCCAAGAATTCTTCTGGCTTGGTAAACCAGATCATCGGTAATTGGCAGATGACGGGCGTGTTCTCCGCGGCCACCGGCAATTACTACACCGCGACCGACATCAACGATGTCTCCGGCGGCGACTGCGGCGGTTCCGTGGGCTACTATTGCTCGCGCCCCAACCTGGTCGGCAATCCCAACGCTAAGCCCTGCGTTCCGGGAACACTCTTCAATACCTGCGCGTTTGCCGACAACACAGCCCTCGGAACCTTCGGCAACGCCGGACGCAACATCATTGAAGGCCCGGGATACAAGACTTGGGACACTTCCCTGGTCAAACAATTCCACGTCAGTGAACAGAAGAATCTCGAGTTCCGCGCGGAATTCTTCAACGTGCTCAACCATGTGAATTATTTGTTTGGTCAGTTTGGCGCGATCAGCGCCGAGCCTACGCCGCTGGAGCTTGGTCAGAATGGTTTCGGATTCCCGCTGGCGGCGCGTGCGCCCCGTCAGATCCAGTTTGCGTTAAAGTTTTATTTCTAATCGAGAGCTCGCGAAACCCAGAACCTGATGCCATCGAACGGTCTGCTCAATGAAGAACGCCGCCGTGAAATCCTTGCGATCTTGCATCGCGATGGACGCGTGCTGGTTCAGGATCTTGCCCGGCGCTTTGCTATTTCACAGATCACCATCCGCAAAGATCTGGAGTTTCTCGACGGCCAGGGTGCCATCCAGCGCACCCACGGCGGCGCGTTGCCGGTGGCTGCCGGCGCTCTGCTCGATCCAACCTTGCGCGAGAAAGAGAAGCTCCACCGACAGCAGAAAACTCAAATCGCACGGGCCGCCGCGCGCCTGGTCGAAGAAGGTCAGTCCGTGCTGCTCGATTCCGGAACGACGACGACGGCCATTGCCCGGACCTTGAAAAACATGATGCGGCTCACCGTCATCACTAACGCCATCAACATCGCGGCCGAACTGGCAGGAACGCACATCGAAGTCATCCTGACCGGAGGCACGCTGCGCAAGAATTCCTTCTCTCTGGTCGGTCCTCTGGCCGAGCGAACCTTGCACCAACTGAGCGCCGACATCCTGTTCCTGGGCGTCGACGGCTTCGACACCAAGGCTGGCCTTTTTACGCCAAATCTGTTGGAGTCAGAAGTAAACCGTGCCATGGTCGAAATCGCGCGCAGGACAATCGCGGTCTGCGACTCCAGTAAGTTTGGCCGGCGCAGCCTGTGCAACATCATGCCGGTCACAAGGGTCCATGAAGTCATTACCGACAAACGGATTCCAAAAGCGGATTTACACGCTCTGAAAGAATTAGGTGTAGAAGTCACGTTGGTGTGAACGGAGTCAAACAAACCTATGAAATCCGATGCAGTGACGGAGCCGGGCCAGCACACGCTGAGCGAGATTTTTTCCCAGCCCCAGTGCTGGAAAACGTGTCTGGCGAAGCTGGCCAGCAGCACGAATCTTCGCGCCGCCCTCCAAATGGCACGGCCCGGGTCAGAATGGGTCTTTATCGGCTGTGGAACGAGTTATTATCTCGCGCAGGCCGCCGCCGCGAGCTTCAACCATCTTAATCTGCCCGCGCGCGCTGTCCCCGCTTCCGATTTGCTGCTGTATCCCGCATTAGCCCTGCAAACTGAACGCGTCTATGTTCCCGTGGTGATTTCGCGCTCCGGCCGTACTTCGGAGGCCGTCCGGGCCGCGCAGATGCTGGAGAAAGATTACAATCTTCGCACCCTCGCCATCACCTGTGCCGATGGCCAGCCGCTGGAACCAGCATGCAGTGTAACCTTGAAGCTTCTCCACGCCGACGAACAGAGCACGGTCATGACACGGTCGTTCACATCCATGCTGCTGGGGCTTCAATATCTGGGGGCAACCATCTCCGGCCATGACGCCTTCCGTCGCGCATTGAGCGATCTGCCACAACAGGTTGAGACTCTTCTGCGAGACGTTCAGCGCCTGCGATCGTTTGCCGACTCTCGTACCTTCTCGGACTTCGTTTTCCTGGCCCAGGGTCCCCTGTTCTCTATCGCTTCGGAGTGCATGTTGAAGGTGACTGAATCCTCCTGCTCTTATGCCCAGGCTTTTCACTCTCTGGAATTCCGTCACGGTCCAAAATCGATTGCAGGCCCGCAGACGCTGATCTCGTTCCTTATGTCGGAAACCTCTTACGATGCTGAATTAGAGTTGCTCGAAGAAATGAATGCTCTGGGCGCCGCTACTCTGGTGATTGCGAACCGCGTCGACAACCGCGCTAAGCGCGCCTCTGACTTGGCCATCGAGCTTGGTCTGCAGGCGCCCGAGTATGCGCGTCTCGCGGCGTTCGTCATTTGGGGCCAATTGTACGGGGTTTACTATGGGCTCAAGAAGGGCCTCAATCCCGACTCGCCGAAAAACCTGGCGCGCGTGGTCGAACTCGCGGACGGCCCCTAGACCAGCCCGCTAGTAACCGGTAGTCAACGAACAGGCCTTTCCATGTCTAAGCTTGATATCACGATCGCTGGCGAGATCAATCTTGACCTGATCCTCTACGGTCTGCCCGAACTCATGCCCACGGAACGCGAACTGCTCGCCAGCGGCTTCGCCATCACGCTAGGCAGTTCCTCGGCGATCCTCGCGCACAACCTCGCAGCTCTGGGCAGCCGTGTGGGGTTCGTCACAAAGGTTGGCGACGACGCCTTTGGAGCTCTCGCCTTGCAACGACTGCGCGAACGCGGTGTAGACTTGGCGGGCATCGCCCATGGCGCAAAGTCCGGCGTCACGGTCATATTGCCCCACGGACCCGATCGCCACATACTAACCTATCCCGGCACCATCTCGGAGTTGCGTTTCGAGCAACTCGACCTCGATTATCTGGCATCGGCCCGCCACTTTCATATGTCGTCATTATTCTTGCAGCGTCAACTGTTGCCTCGTGTGCCAGAACTGTTTCGGAGGATGAAGTCCGCCGGCCTCACTACCTCCCTTGACACCAATGACGATCCCGAAGACCGCTGGGACAGCATCCTCGAAGAGATTCTGCCTCACGTGGACATTCTTCTCCCGAACCATCGCGAAGCCATGAAGATCTCCCGGGCTGACAACGTGGAAACCGCTCTCTCGCGGCTTGCACAAAAGGTGAATACCGTCGTCGTCAAAATGGGCGACCGAGGAGCCGTTGCGCTTCGGGACGGGCGCCGATTCAGCGCACCCGCCATACCCGTAACCGTGATTGACGCGGTTGGCGCTGGTGACAGTTTCGACGCCGGATTCCTCCACCAATTTCTCCAAGGGGGCGATCTCACAACGTGCCTAGCCTGCGGGAACCTGTGCGGGGCATTCTCCGTGACCGACTGCGGCGGCACCGAAGCGTTCCGCGACCCAGCCCGATTGCAGGAGTTCCTCCGATTGGCCCGAGAACATTAGACACGGCTGCTGATTTGGAGCTTATAGACATGGATTCCGGAATCTACAGTCGCAAATATTGCATTCAGGGAACTACATCTATTATCCTTCGGCGCTGGCCGTACGCCCTGAAAAGAGTTACTGGAGAATTTTCTAATGCCCGAGGTCAATCGTCGCGATCTGCTTCGTTCTGGTCTGCTTCTGTCCACCGGCCTCAATCCTGCTGTCGCCGTCGCCAACGCTCTGCTCGGGGCCGCCGCACAAGCCGAAAACAAAGGCCTGGTTCGTGACACAGCGGCGATCGATCTCGCCCCTCGCCAGAAGCTTCTCTTTGACTTCGGCTGGCGATTCTTCCAGGGTCACGGCTTCGACCCCGCCCGCGATCTCGGCTTTGGCTCCTCACAGGATGATTTTGCCAAGACGGGCGCGTTTGAATTTGCTCTGGCCAAGTACAACGACGCGAGTTGGCGAACCTTAAGTCTGCCTCACGACTGGGCGGTCGAACTGCCCTTCGTCCACGATCAGGCGCTCGAGGGTCATGGTTTCAAGCCGCTGGGCCGCAACTATCCAGAGACCAGCGTGGGCTGGTACCGCCGGGTTTTCGACGTGCCCAAGAGCGACCATGGCCGCCGCGTATTTCTCGATTTCGATGGCGCGTTTCGCAGCGCACTCGTCTTTTGCAATGGCAATTTTATCGGCCGCAATGACAATGGATATGTTCCCTTCCGTTTTGATCTCACCGACTTTCTCTTCTACGGAGAGAAAAACTGCATTACGGTTCGCGTGGATGCCTCCTTTGGCGACGGCTGGTTTTATGAAGGCGCTGGCATCTATCGCCATGTATGGCTCACCACGACCGATCCCCTGCGCCTGGGACTATGGGATACGGTTGTACGCACTGACGTGCAAGGCCGCGATGCTCTCTTGAAGCTCGGCACCGTCGTCGAAAACTCCGGTGACGCCCCGGAAAGCTGCCGCGTACGCTGGCAAATTCTGGACGGGACAGGAAAAATTGTCTCCGGCGCTGAATCGCCCGTCGCGGAGGTTGCTGCCGACGGCAAACAAAGCTTCAGCGCGACGGCGAAGCTCCCTCATCCTGCCTTGTGGTCTCCGGAAGAGCCGAATCTCTATCGCGCCCTCGCCTCCGTGGAAACCGGCGGCCGGACTCGCGATCGGGATCAAGTCACGTTTGGAGTGCGTACCCTCGTTTTCGATCCCGACCGCGGCTTTTTTTTGAACGGCAAAAGCACCCCGATCCATGGCACATGTAACCATCAGGATCACGCTGGTGTTGGCGTTGCCTTGCCCGATCGTCTGCACGATTTCCGCGCCGGAGTGCTGAAGGCAATGGGCTGCAACGCGGTGCGCACGTCGCACAACATGCCTACTCCGGAGTGGGTAGAGGCGTGCGCGCGGACAGGACTGTTGATGCTCTGCGAAACGCGCATGATGTCCTCCAATGTCGAAGGCCTGGCGCAGATCGAAAAAATGGTCAAGCGCTATCGCAATAACCCCGCGGTTTTCCTTTGGTCCATGGGCAACGAGGAGGACGTGCTGCAAGCGAATGAGATTGGCCCGCAGGTCGTTCGGACCATGCAGCAACGTATCCACGGACTGGATCCGACGCGCCTCTGCACCGCTGCCGTAAACGGTTCCTATGATAAGGCGCTCGCGTCCGTGCTCGACGTGGTCGGCTTCAACTACGAACTCGCACTGGCGGACAAATACCATGCCGATCATCCGCGGCAGCCCGCCATTGGAACTGAGACCGCCAGCACCGTCGCCACGCGCGGCGTCTACACGACGGACAAACTGCGAAACTGGGTAAGCGCCTACGACGCGAATCACCCCCCGTGGGCCCACCTCGCCGAGGAGTGGTGGCCCTTCTATGCCGCGCGCCCGTGGCTGTCGGGAGGCTTTGCCTGGACCGGCTTCGATTACCGTGGCGAGCCGACTCCCTATTCCTGGCCCAGCATCAATTCACAGTTCGGCATCGTCGATACTTGCGGCTTTCCGAAGGATAACTATTTCTATTACAAGGCGTGGTGGGGCGGCGAACCGGTGCTCCATCTCTTTCCCCATTGGAATTGGGAGGGCAAAGAGGGAGAGGAGATTTCCGTCTGGGTGCATTCGAACCTTGAAAGCGTCGAGTTATTCTGCAATGGTCAGAGTCTAGGGTCTAAGAAGGTCGAGCCTTTGCATCACCTTGAGTGGAAGGTCAAGTACGCGCCCGGGTACATCGAAGCGCGCGGCACCAGGGGTTCCACCGTCGCACTTATCGCGAAGTGCGAGACTACCGGCTCCCCAGCCAAAATTCGGCTGACGGCCGATCGCCCGGAGATTGAAGCTGACGGAGAAGATCTCACGATCGTGCGCGTCGAAACCGTCGACCGCAACGGACGTTTCGTTCCCACTGCGGATAACAGAGTCAGCTTCAAGGTCTCGGGCGAAGGCGCGCTGATCGGTGTCGGCAACGGCGACCCGAATTGCCAGGAGTCCGACAAAGGAAGCCAGAGAACTTTGTTCAGCGGTTTGGCGCAAGTAATTCTGCAGGCGTCGAAGCGTCCGGGCTCAATGACCCTCAAGGCGACGTCCGACGAATTGGAAGAGGCGTCCCTCACCATCCCGACCAAACCGTCGAAACTTCGTCCCGCCGTGGCTTGATGCGGGAGCAACATGACCACCGCAACAAAAACAGCCGCACTCCCAAACCCGCCGTCGAGCGCCGAGGTTCTCATGGCGGGCGATCATACGCTGGAGCGCTGCTGCGAGTTGACCGAAGAAGTCCTGCGAGCGGTTTTCAGCCAGCTTTACTCCCAACGTGTGAACCTGGAAGGGTTGATCCTGAAGCCCAACATGGTGCTCTCAGGATTGGCCTGCCCCAAGCAAGAAGCAGTGGACGAGGTCGCCGAGGCGACGGTGAAGTGTCTCTTGCAAGCCGTTCCCGCCGCGGTTCCCGGGATTATGTTCTTGTCGGGCGGACAATCCCCCGAACTGGCCTCGGTGCGTCTGAATGCCATGAATGTCAGATTCAAGTCGCAGCTGCCTTGGGCGCTGGCGTTTTCGTTTGCCCGCGCGATTCAGCAACTGGCGTTGGAGATTTGGCGCGGCAAGCAGGCCAACGTCCCGGCGGCGCAGCAAGCTCTCGATCCCCGAGCCAAGTGTAACCGGGCCGCGCGCCGTGGCGAATATTACGCCGCGACGAAGACCAGCCAACCACAGACCGCGCTGCGCGGTGTCGCCTCGCTGAAACTTGCCGACAGTATTCAATGAGCCCGACCTTAAGCCAGAAATCCGACGTCGGTAATTGCAAGAGGTATACCAACGCTCTTGCAGTTCTGCTCAGTACTTAGCATGGCGTGCGCTTCCCGTCAGCGCCTCGAAGCCGGAGATCACGTCGAACAACTCCTCATCGATGGAATCTGGCTGGAAGTCGAGTGACTTGATTGCGGAAGCGGTTCTACCGGGACCGCGACCGGTCGACGCCTCGCGGCCGATAGCGATTTGAAATGCGGGCTCAGATGAGGAACGCTGCCGAACAGGTTCTTCGCCCATTTCGTTAGCTGCGGAATCGATCTCAGAGCTTGCGTTTTTTCGAATGTTGCGCGATTTGACACGGCCACTCCAGAAAGTAACAGGGCTTGATCCGCCAGGTCGTCGGTTCGGTTCGATCAGGTCCACCAATTTTTTTTCTGCGGGTTCGATCCCGTTCTATAATCCCTGATTCGACCGAAACATATCTCGGGTTATGGTGTTTAATATTGTCGTAGAACTTTCTGTTCAAGGAGGCTATCTACTTATGAATCGCCAAAAGGCTTGGGTCTGGCCGTTCTGCGCAGTTTTCATTTTTAGCTTGTTTCTCTTACCGGCGCTCAGTTGGGCGCAGGACGATTATTCGAACCAGGAAAACGATCCTCCGGCGCGAGTGGCCCGGATGAACTTCACGCAGGGTTCGGTTTCTTTTCAGCCGGGTGGAGAGGGCGACTGGGTGGACGCGGTACCGAATCGTCCGCTGACCACCGGCGATAACCTATGGACAGATCGGGATTCACGGGCGGAATTGCATGTGGGTTCGACTGCGATCCGGTTGGCGAGCGAAACCAGTCTGACGTTTCTCGAACTTGACGACCGCGTGTTGCAGTTGCGACTGGCTCAGGGCTCAGCGTTGGTGCGGGTTCGTCACTTTGATGACGATGACACCATCGAGATCGACACTCCGAATCTTGCATTCATGGTGCAACGTCCCGGCGTCTATCGCGTGGACGTGCAGCCTGACGGACAGACAACCATCGTCGATGTTTACCAGGGTCGAGGCGAGGCGGTTGGAGGTGGAAATAATTACACAGTGTTAGCGAACCAGCAAGCGAGCTTTTCCGGAGATCCGGATCAGGGACTGAATTACGAGATCGATCGAATCTCATCGCCCGACTGGTTCACGAGCTGGGCGTTCGACCGCGATCGCCGCGAAGAGCAGTCGCAAGCGGCGAATTATGTATCGCCGGAGATGACTGGCTACGAGGATCTGGATGACAACGGGCGCTGGTCATACGCTGGGAACTACGGTCCGGTGTGGTATCCGACGAATGTTCCGGCGGGTTGGGCACCCTACCGCTATGGACATTGGGCGTGGGTCGCTCCCTGGGGATGGACTTGGGTCGATGATGCGTCCTGGGGATTCGCTCCTTTTCACTACGGCCGTTGGGTCGTGATCGGAGGCGGCTGGGCCTGGGTGCCCGGGCCAGTCGCCGCGCATCCGGTATATGCGCCGGCATTGGTTGCGTTTGTGGGCGGCGCGGCTGGATTCCACTTCGGTGGAGGCGTGGGCGTGGCATGGTTCCCCCTCGGACCGGGCGAAGTATTTGTCCCGGCCTATCACGTGAGCCGCGCATACGTGAATCAGGTCAATGTTACAAACACAGTGGTGAATGTCACGCAGGTAACCAACGTCTACAACACGTACACGACGACTAATGTCAACAACGTGAATCGGATCACCTATGTCAACCAGACTACGGCTGTAACGGCTGTATCGCGCGATACTTTTGTGAATGCGCGCCCGGTAGCCCACAACGTGGTGACGGTACAGGCGCGCGATATCGCGTCGGTCCCGGTGAGCCACATGAGCGGCGTTGAGCCCGTCCACAGCAGTGTGATGGGATCGGGTAAGCCGACGACGGCTGCGCCTCCGCGGGCAGTTGTAAGCCGGCAAGTCGTGGCTCAGCACGCTCCCGCAGCGCCTCCTGTGCCCTTCGAGCAGCGGCAGGACAAGCTGCTCGTTCGTCCCGCGGGGGCGACAGCCGTTCGTCCGGTAAACGAGCGCCCGGTGAGCCAACCCGTCAACTCTAGCCAGCCAATGAACCGGCAGCAGCCAGCGGTGAACCCGACGGCTCCACCGCCGGTTCAGCGTCCGGTGCAACCGGCACCCAATCCACAGTTGCAAGCGCCGCGGCCCAGTGCGCAGGCTCAGGGGCGTCCCGAGCCCGCAGCTCCAGAAGCTGCAAGACCGCAACCTAACGCGCAACAGGGTTGGTCGCATCCGCAAGCAAGACCGGCGCCTCCCGTGCAGCCGAAGAGCGAGAGCCAGGCGCGAGACGAAGAAGCCAAGTATAAGAACTGGCAAGCGAAGCCCCAACCGCCAGCCAAACCTCCACAGGAGAAGGCAGCTCCTCCAAAAGAGAAAGATAAGGATAAGAAATAGCGATAGCGAGCAGCTGACTTAGTGAGCCGGACGATATTGAGTGACGAAGTTAGTACCGTCACTTGGATAATGTCCGGCTCGCCTTCTTGCATCTAAGTCGTCGAAACTAGTGACGTTGCGAATACCAGGACGCAGGTAAGACGTGATCGCCGAGAATCCTGGAATTGGAATGCACGCACACTGGTTTCGTGTTCATTGCGCTTGGATGGTTCGCCTGCGGATGTATTCCCACGGAGAGAAGACTACTTTTCCTTGGCCACGTTCAACCGTGTTTCCGCGCGCTGCAATGCGTCTTCGGCACGCGGGTAATCCACTTGAGCATCTCCGCTCTTCAGACGCTGTTCGGCGCGGTCTCTGGCTTTTTGTGCGCGTTCTACGTCAATTTCGTTGGGATGCTCTGCCGCCTCCGCTAGAATCGTCACTTTGTCAGGCAGCACTTCCATAAATCCCCAGGCTACCGAGAGCCTATGCGTCGCGCCACTCGCCTTGTACGTAATCATGCCGACAGCAAGTTCTGTAATCAGCGGAGCATGTCCAGGAAGAATGCCAAGGTAGCCGCCCAGGCCCGGGATCTGCGCCTCTTCCGCCGCGTCCTTCACCAGAAGCCGGGAGGGAGTTACGATTTCGAGTTGGAAGGTATTGGACATTGGTTCGTTCGTGTCGTTCTACGCCGCGACCTTCATCTTCTCGGCTGTCTCGATCACTTCTTCGATCGTCCCTTTCATGTAGAACGCCTGCTCCGGAATGTCGTCGTACTTCCCTTCCACGATGCCTCGGAAACCCTTCACCGTGTCGGCGATCTTCACGTAGCGTCCCGGAGTGCCGGTGAATTGCTCGGCCACAAAGAACGGCTGGGAAAGGAACTTTTGAATTTTCCGGGCACGAGCCACGGTAATCTTCTGGTCTTCGCTAAGCTCGTCGATACCGAGAATGGCGATGATGTCCTGCAGATCTTTATAGGTCTGCAGCGTCTTCTTCACCATCTGCGCCACATCGTAGTGATCTTGCCCGACAATTCGAGCATCGAGAATGCGTGAAGTGGAGGCCAACGGGTCAACCGCCGGATAAATTCCAATCTCCGTGAGTGCACGCGAAAGCACCGTCGTAGCGTCAAGATGAGCAAACGTGGTCGCCGGCGCCGGATCCGTCAGATCATCGGCGGGCACGTAGATCGCCTGCACCGAAGTTACAGACCCCCTCTTAGTCGAAGTAATGCGCTCCTGTAACTCACCCATTTCTGTCGCTAAGTTGGGCTGGTAACCAACGGCGCTCGGCATTCTGCCAAGCAACGCGGAGACTTCGGAACCGGCCTGGGTGAAGCGAAAGATGTTATCTATGAACAGGAGCGTGTCACTGCCTTCTTCGTCGCGGAAAAACTCAGCTACAGTAAGAGCGGTTAGTGCGACTCTTAGACGGGCGCCGGGAGGCTCAGTCATCTGGCCGTAGATCAACGCGGCTTTGGACTCAGCAGGTTTACCGGGCTTGATTACGCCGGACTCGGTCATCTCCAGCCAGAGGTCGTTGCCTTCTCTAGTGCGCTCGCCCACACCGGCAAAAACCGAGAAGCCACCATGCTGCTTGGCCACGTTGTTGATCAACTCCATGATGACTACGGTCTTGCCGACACCGGCGCCACCGAAAAGACCGATCTTTCCGCCTTTCAGGAAGGGTTGGATCAGGTCGATTACTTTCACTCCGGTCTCAAACATTTCCGCAGTCGTCGATTGTTCATCGAAAGCGGGCGCGAGGCGATGAATGGGCATTCTTTTTTCGCAGGCGATGGGGCCGAGATTGTCGACCGGTTCGCCGATGACATTCATCACCCGGCCGAGCGTGCCTCGACCCACCGGCGCCGAGATGGGTCCACCTTGATCGATGGCTTTCATTCCGCGCACCATACCGTCGGTTGCTTCCATCGCGACACAGCGTACCCGGCCTTCGCCCAGATGTTGCTGCACTTCGAGGATGACGTTGATGGGCGAGGGCACGGTAAAACCGTCGCTAACTACTTTAAGGGCCTGGTAGATGGGAGGCATGGCCGTTTCAGTGAACTGTACGTCTACGGCGGGGCCGGCGATTTGGATTACGTGTCCGATATTTTCTGACATAGGTAAGTCTCGAAGTGCTGGGTCGATTGCTGTTCTTACTGCGCTGCTGCTCCGCTTACGATTTCTATAATTTCTTTCGTGATCTTGGCTTGGCGCGCCCGATTCATGATCAGCGTCAGGGAATCGATCATATCGCTGGCATTGCTGGTTGCCGCATCCATCGCCGTCATACGGGCGGCGTGTTCGGCGGCTACGGACTCGAGCAGCGCATGAAAAATCTGGATACCCACGTACTTGGGGAGAATTCCCTCGAAAAGCTGCTGGGGCGGCTGCTCGTAAATGTAGTCTACGGGCATGGTCGCGAATTTAGCAGCGGCCTCATCCGCAGCGCTGGTATCGGGGGGGCGCATCCCCACGCCTGCCGTCTTGGCCGCTTCGATTCTCTGTTTGCGTTCTTCCAGCGACGCCTCTTCGGCCATCTGGATATCGACCTCTCCGATTTCCTTAATGGGGAGCAGGCGTTCGGCCACCAGACGCTGGGCAATCACCGACTTAAATTCGTTGAACAGGATGTAGACGGCGTCGATTTCACCCCGGCAATAGCGAGCAATAATGTTCTCGCTGAGAGTGTTGGCAAAATTATGGTCGACTTTGCCGAGCACGCCAACGTATTCGCCTGTGATCTGGACCCGGCCGGCACGCTTTGACGCAACTTCAGCATCCTGGCTGGCGGGTGGGACGCCCGTCTCTCCATTGACAGCGACTTCGATAGAAGGCTTCTCCGCGACTACGGGGTAGCGCCGACGCATGAAGTCGCGACCTTTGCGACCGATGCACTCAACGTCGATATTCTCGTCCGGCTTGGACTGGATGAACTTTGAAACCAGCTTGAGGATGTTGGTGTTAAACGCCCCCGCCAGACCCTTGTCTCCAGTGACTACGATCAGGAGGACACTTTTTTCCTCGCGCTCGGCGAGTAGGGGATGGCGAGGTTCTCCAGTGACCGGATCGTAGATGTCGGCTCGCGAGACCAGCGATTTTAGAACGTTGGTCAGCATCTGCGAGTAGGGACGCGCAGCCATCGCGCCCTCTTGCGCGCGGCGCAATTTGGCGGCGGAGACGGTCTTCATGGCCTTAGTAATCTGCCGCGTGTTAACCACGCTGCGAATACGGCGCCGGATGTCGAGAATGTTTGCCATGAATCAGTGCTCAGGTCTCCGTTCAAGTCTCCCAGCCTTTGGGTTACCTGGGAACCGAGGCCTTGCTATTTCGCTACCACTTGTCTTGCATCCACGAACTGCTGTTTTGCTTCTTTGATTACTCTGGACATTTGTGTTTTCAGGCTGTCGTCAAGAACTTTCTTCTCCATGATGGTGTTGAGCAGGCCGGGGTTCGTAGTGTCCACGTACTTGTACAGGTCTTTCTCGAAGTCTCGAACCTGCTCGACCGGCATGTCGTCCAACACCCCGCTCGTGCCGGCAAAAATGATCAGGATCTGCTTGGAGAACGGGAGGGGGCTGAACTGAGCCTGTTTCAGGAGTTCGACCAACCGCTTGCCGCGATTGAGTTGCTGTTGTGTGGCCTTGTCCAAATCGCTGCCGAACTGCGCGAAAGCAGCTAGCTCGCGGTACTGGGCGAGCTCCAGTTTCAAGGTTCCGGCGACCTGGCGCATGGCTTTGATCTGGGCGCTGCCACCGACCCGGCTCACGGAAAGTCCTACGTTCACAGCGGGGCGGACACCCTGGTTGAACAAGTCAGTCTCCAGATAAATCTGGCCGTCGGTAATCGAAATCACGTTGGTCGGAATGTAGGCGGAAACGTCGCCCGCTTGTGTTTCGATCACGGGGAGCGCGGTCAGCGATCCTCCACCGTTCTCGTTGCTTAATTTGGCAGCGCGCTCCAACAGACGCGAGTGGAGATAGAACACGTCTCCGGGATAGGCTTCGCGGCCGGGAGGACGGCGGAGCAGGAGCGAAATTTCACGATAGGAAGCGGCGTGCTTCGAAAGATCGTCGTAGATGCAGAGAGCGTGCCGTCCCGAGTCGCGGAAAAACTCGCCCATGGCACAGGCCGCGTAGGGCGAAATGTATTGCATGGGAGCAGGTTCGGATGCGGATGCGGCCACTACGATGGTGTATTCCATGGCGCCAGCATCTTCCAGAATTTTTACCACCTGGGCAATCGACGAGCGCTTCTGGCCGATGGCGTTGTAGATACAGATCAGGTTATTGCCCTTGTTGTTGATGATCGTGTCGAGGGCGACGGCGGTCTTGCCAGTTTGGCGGTCGCCGATGATGAGTTCGCGCTGGCCGCGACCAATGGGAATCATGGAATCGATTGCCTTGAGTCCCGTGGCCATGGGCTCGCGCACGGGTTGGCGGGCAATGACTCCGGGAGCAAGGCGCTCGATGGGAATGAATTTATCGGTGGCGATGGGACCCTTATCGTCGATGGGCTGGCCGAGCGAGTTCACCACGCGGCCAATCAGGGCCTCGCCTACGGGGACGCTCATGATGCGGCCGGTGCGCTTGACTTCGTCGCCCTCCTCTATCTCGGTGTATTCGCCCAGGATGACCACGCCCACCTGGTCTTCTTCGAGGTTCATAGCGATACCGGCGACACCGTGGGGAAAGCTGAGAAGTTCTCCGGCCATAACCTTATCGAGGCCGTAGACACGGGCAATCCCGTCACCGAGAGTGATGACAGTGCCGACTTCATCGACCGCGATCTTCGATTCGTAGTTCTCGATTTGCTCGCGGATCAGTTGGGTGATTTCGTCTGCTTTGATTTGTGCCATAAAAGTCGTGGTTGTTCGTGGTGCGCGCAGCCTACTGTCCGGGAATTGCCTGCGGACCATTCTGCTTGCTAGCGGCGGTCATCCTTCCACCAATCGCTCGCGAATTTTCTCCAACTGGCCCTTTACCGAGCCGTCATAAATGGTGCTGCCTACTTGCACCACTGCTCCTCCCATCAAGGAGGCGTCTTGTTCGTACTTGGCTCTTACTTTTTTGCCAGTCAATCTTGTGATTTCGGATTCGAGCATTTGCTTCTCTTGATCGCTCAGGATGCGCGCGGTGCTTACCTGGGCCTCGGCGAATCCCTGGCGATCGTTCAATTCCTGCTCCAGATGTTGCAGGATTTCACCGAAGAGCGAAAGCCTTCGGTGGTCGGTTAGCACGGCTAGAAAATTCCGAACCTGTCTAGTCGTACCCAGGCGCGCAGTGATCGCGTCGAGCACCGCTCGTTTGCGGTCTCCGGGAATGGACGGGTTTTCGAGCACGCGCCGCAACTGATCGCTTTCGTGGAGCAGCGCATCGATGCTGTGCAATTCCGCGAGAGCGCGCGCGGGATCGAGTTGATTCTTCGGGGTCATGGCAACATCGGCGAAAGCGCGGGCGTAGGCACCCACCACGGAGGCCATGTTCAGCGGCCGTCCTTTCCGCCGTTGTCGTCACGCGCGGCGAGCTTGGCGGCAAACGTGCGCACCAGAACCTGGTCGGTATTGGAATCTACGTTGATCTGCTGACCGGCGAGCGCGATGGCCAGGCTGGCAGTATGAGTACTCAATTCGCGGCGGGCCTGTTTGGCGGCAGAGGCGATTTCCTGTTCGGCGGCTACGATCACTTTACGTAAATCCTCTTCGGCAGCCTTCTGTATGCGGGCTTCCTCGGCATTGGCTTCGGATTCGGCGGTGGCCTGCATGCGACCGATTTCGACGTCAAGCTGGCGCAAACGATTCTCTATGTCAGATAAGCGGTGATTGGCATCCTGGCTGGCGGCGCGGGCCTCCTCCAGAGCATGTTGGATGGACGCGCTACGACTGCGAAACATGGCGGGCAAGAACTTACGCCCCGCCCCGAACACGATGACGACGATAATAAGGAAGTTGAGAGCCAGAGCTGCGAGATGGGCTTGATGGACGGACAGACCGGTCTTGCGGGCCAGCAACTGGACCATGGCGGAGTGCTTGAGACTCGCGTTCTCTTCCTCGTCCGCTCCAGTGGCCTCGCGGGTCTCCTCAGCGAGTTCTCCACCGATAGTTCTGTGGTCGGGTGCGGCAGAAACCTGTTGGGAGGGCTGAGTCGCGGATAGCTCCTGGGCGTCGCCTCGGGATGGAACGACCCACGCGAAGGCGAAGAGCGCGAGCAGGACAAACCCCATTTGCAGAGGCGCCGACCTGCGCTTGGCACACACCTGTCTATCCATTTGCTTGCCGATTTTCATTGGCCACCGACCTGGGTGGGGGATGCCAAGGGGCGCAGAACAGTGCGGACGATGTCGGTGGCAAGGCGGGCGGCGTCGGATTGCAGCTTCGACATAGCTTGCTGTTTATCGTCTTCCATGGAGGCGCGCGCCTGCTTCACCTGCTCCTGGGCCCGGGCGCGCGCTTCCTGAACCGCAAGGGCACGAGCCTGGGTGGCTTGCTGGCGCCGAGCCTCCTGATTCTTGAAGACCTTTTGGCGAGCCTCGCGGACACGCCGCTCGTACTCGGCGGTACGGTCTTCGGCAGCGGCGATGTCAGCGCGCGCCTTTTCCATCGCCCCCCGAGTCCGGCTGCGACGTTCAGCGAGCACGGCGGCGAGCGGTCGATGGAGAATCAGAGTATAGAGGATATAAAGTGTGGTCAGAAGGATGACCGTGGGTACGGCTCCGAGCAGTAAATCGCCTAGTTGTCGGAGTGTCTGTTCCATTTTGCGCTGATCTTTTATTTCCGAATTCTGACTAAATTGTTATCGGCTGATCGAACTCACGACCAAGTCCCTGATGATTTTGGCTGATCCTGCTGGCCGATACTGCTGGAAGAAGAGCCGTTCCTAAAACTAATCAAAATAACATCGTGGTGAGGAGGTGTCAACGATGGAGAGCGGTTTTGCGAGGAAAATTCCTGGATTGAGACTCCGGAACCTTTGCAGGGCCGAAAGTTGCTGCTTGACAACAGGGACTACCTGGTTACGACGCAAATGTCACTCCGATCCCAGTCCGGATCGAGTGGGCCCACAGCCAAGGAAGAGTCACCGCTTCCGGGGGGGCGGCCCATTTTAGTCTTTGGGGAGCGGATCCGGGGGACCGGATTCGAAGAGGCCGTTCAAACCGCGGCTCTACCCATTCGCGAACCTCTGAACGAGCACTCGGATAAAGGGCAGCAGTATTCGGCGCGCGGGGTTTCGCGGACAAGCGTGTCCGCGCCACACTGGATCAGAGATGCGTCAGCGAACGGCGGGCTGAAGCAACGTAGCGATTTTGTCGAGGATGCGGTTCATGCTGAGGTTGGAATCGACGACGGCATCGACTTCGTGGTGGTGGGTGCCGGCGTGCATGACGAGAATCTTGGTTTCGGGGTTTGTCTTTCTGACCATGTAGGGCAGGTGATGGCGGTCGTCCTTGGATAAAGTAGCGCCGAGGATGACGAGGTCGAAACCATCGCGTTTCAAGGCATCCTGAACGGCATGGCGGTTGAGCGCGGTGGTGACTTGATGTCCAGCATGAGACATCTCGGCGGATTGGGCTGAAAGAGTGGAATCGTCGGACTCGGCGTAGAGAATCTTGATGGTGGAATTAGCGGACGCGGGCACGGGGCCTCCTGAAACTCAATCCGGAGCTTAGCAACTGGGAAGGACTGTTCCGAGATCACGGAAGATCAGGGACTGGCGGGGGTAGGCGGCCGGGCAGCCGCTACTGGATCAACAACTTGGCGGCTTGTTGCTGGGCTTGGGGTACGTCCGCCGACAGTTGCATCGCGCGCTGACCGGATAGTTTGGCATCGTCCAGGCGGCCAGCGTGACGCAGCGCGTCGGCCAGCAGAAGATATCCGACGTCGCTCGGCTCGAGGGCTACGAATTGGCTGAAATAGCCGGCGGCACGGTTGTAGTCAGCCGCGCTCTGGGCAGTCCTTTCCGAGATAATTCCCAACTCGAGGAGAACCACCGGGAAGACGCGCCCCAGCTTAATGGCGGAATCGAAGTTTTGCTGGGCGTAGGGATAATCGTGAAGCGCAAAGGCGACGGTGCCCATGTTGGCATAGGCGGAGGCTCGAAGCTGGGTATCGGTGGCCAGGCGCAGGACATTGTTATAGCGGGCGGCGGCTTGTTGGAGGTCACCGTGCTCCTGGGCGTAGATTCCGAGATTGAGTTGGCTGGTGGGGTCTCCAGGTTCGAGGGCGGAGGCGGCGCGAAAATGAATGATGGCTTCGTCCCCTCTTCCCTGCTTGATCAGGGCGCTGGCAAAATTATTCTCGGCTACGAAATTGTTTTGGGTTTCGTCCAGCGCATGTCGCCAGAGGGTAAGATCGTCGTGCCAATAAGTGAGTTGAGAGCGGGTGATGGCGGAAAAAGCGAGCAGCACGATGATGGCGGCGGGGGCGAGGATTTTCGCTGGAGAGCTGTTCTTAGCAAGATAGCGTACGCAGTCAGCGACGGCCCAAACAACCATGATGAAGAGGCCAATTGCAGGCAGATAGGCATAGCGATCGGCCATAGCTTGGTTGCCAACCTGGACCAGGCCAATCATGGGGACCATCGTTCCCAGATACCAGAACCAGCCGACCACGAGGTAGCGATGCCGGTGATACTTGAGCACGCCGCCGGTGACAGCTAGAAGGAAGAGTGCGGAGGCAGCCACTTGCCATGCAGACAATGCGCGCGGATAAGGGTAGAGGACCGCTAGACGGGCTGGCCAGAGCGCCTTCTCGATGTAGAGGGCGTAGCTGACGATTGCATTTTCGATGCGGAGCAGAGGGTTATGGGCAGCGCTGGTCAGAACCGCGCCACCGCCTCGCTGCGCGACCATGGTGACGACCGCACTGGCGATGGAAAGCAGCAGGAGCGGGGCCTTCTCCAGAAACAAAAACCACGCTGACCGGGGTGTGATTGTGGCTGGGCAGAAGTCGATTGGACTGCAGGCGAACGCCTCGCCTTCGGCTGAACCGCTGGTCGAAGCTGTCCTTTCACGGTTAGGCGAAGACGCCCGACTTTCCACGAATCTCCTCAGCGGCCAGTAATCCAGTAGAAGAAGGAGTGCTGGGAGCGTGATCGCCATGGGCTTGGACATGAGAGCTAGAGCAAAAAGAACAGCGGCCAGCAGGTAGTGCGCTATGGTCGACCGGCGGACATACCGTCCGTAGGCGGCCAGCGTCAGCAGCAGGAAGAACATACAGAGAAGGTTCTTGCGTTCCGCGACCCAGGCGACGGACTCAACATTAAGTGGATGAACGGCAAACAGGGCGGCGACCATCAGGCTGCGCGTGGTGTATCCGGTGAACCACTGCAGGACAAGAAACAACAGCAGCGCGTTCGCGGTATGCAATAAGAGGTTCGTATAGTGATGGCCGGTGGGATTAAGCCCAAAGAACTGGCAGTCCAGCGCATGGGAGAGCCATGTGAGCGGATGCCAGTTCGCTAGATCGAACGAAGTAAAAGCCCAGGCAACCGTGCTCCAGTGCAGCCCCGATCGCACCTGCGAGTTATCCGTGACATAACGGTCATCGTCAAAATTCACAAAACCGTTGTGCGAGAGAGGGTTAAAGAGGGCCAGCGTGACCACCACCAGCAAGAGACCTAATACCAGTCTGTGCTGGGCAGGCGAACGAAACGCTTCGGGGAGCATAATGGCCGGCTTGGCGGCAGCAACGGGCATGAGAGATTTGTTCAAGTGTGCGGGACAGGGCATGGAGTTGCAAAGCAGAAAATGTCGGGTCGACGCGGTCACGGAAACTTCAGTCATGGCGCGGAAAGAAGCTACGGCCCGCTTTCCTGTAATTTGCGCCGGCGATGAGCCGCGGTCGTAAGACCACGGCGTAGCAAGCCTTCTAGCGCGTGATGAGAGTCGACTGGCTCGCCATGCACTTCCACTGCCCGTTCTGAAGGATCCAAGTATCAGTGAAACGACCGGACCGAACCACTAGCTTGCCTTTGACTCTTAACCGCTCGCGATACTCTCCGGTAACAACCGCCGCATTCCCATAGACATGAACTACCATCCCGGTGTTACCCAGTTGCTCATACTGATCCGCTCCACTACCAACTTGGTCTAGCCACTGCGACCGGTTGAGAAAGCTTCCGTCTGAATCCGTGTATTCAAAAGTGTCCGCAAGCAGCATGCTCAGAGCGCGAGTGTCATGTCTAACCTCGGCTTGATTCCAGCCGTTTTCAAGGGAGAGCACCCTTTCAGATTCATCGCTGGAAACTCGGCTAATCTGAGCGGCTACATTTAAACACGCCGCCATCAGCAACGCGTAGACAAAAATGGCGCTTCGGGTTTGAACATTCATCGGTTCGCCGCAAGGAGTCCGTCGGAGCATCTCAGTGGCGCCAGATCTTCTGCGCGGCAACTGGGTTATCCTCGGAGGGCAATACATTCCCGGTATCCAAGTCCTTCGTGTTGGGCGCTGCGTTTAAAGCGATCGGCGTAGCTGCAACAGGTTCGGGCTTCACGCCCATTTCGTCGCCGCGGAAGTAACGGGCTTTGGCAGCGCGCATTTCCGGCATGGCGATGTAGGGCTTCGAGTAATCGTTGTTGGCGTTCCAGAAAAGAAAGCCGACGCCGCCCTTCTGTTTTGCGACCTCGATCTGAACTTCAACATACTGGGGCGAGTAAGTCTTGGTGCGCCATGCAAAGGCCTGCAGCCAGGGACGTATCACTACTCCGCTGTCTTTGGTGATGAGCTTGAAGCGGTCCATGGATTCGCCGATGAAATGCTCGGGCGCGTCGCCGGGGTGCGCGATACCGTCCATGCCGAAAAAGTGCGAAGGATAAATCATGGGCGAGAGCACGTCGCAGTGCTTCGACATCGCTACAATATCCTGCCCGGTGTGCGCAAGATCGACGGGACGCTGCCACGCCATGACTCCAAAGACATCCAGCGAAAGCAGGACGCCGGTGGGATGAATCTGGGCATAAGCGCGATCGAGAAAGTTCGCGATCACCTCTGAGCGCTGCTGCTTTGGATGATCGGCCTGATAGCTAAACTCGGCATCCTTCTGATTGCCTTCAGCGGGAAAGCGGACGTAGTCGAACTGAACTTCATCGACACCGGATTGGGCTACGAATTTTGCCAGCGCGATGTCATAGTCCTGCACTTTGGGATTCGAGGGATCAGTCCAGACAAGCTTGCCATTTTCACGCCACGCCTGGCCAGTGCCGTGAGACTTTACCGCCAGTTCGGGATGGCTCGTGACCAGATGCTCATCGCGGAAAATGGCGATACGGGCGATGGCGTGCATGTTCTCGGAATGCAGGAAATGGACGAACTTGGGCAGGTCGGAAATGTAGTGACGTTGTCCGCTGGCGAGCCAGTGGTCGAAAGCGATGTTGACAACGCCGTCGCTATCCTTTATGTCGAACACGACTGCGTTGCCCCCGACTTCACGCCAATGGCGGATGATGCGCACTCCGTGCTCGCTGCCCGCCATGACTCCCGTGAGATAGATCGCGCGCACTTCGAAATCTCTTGCAACTGGCACCGGTTTCTCTACAATTGCGGATTCAAGAATTCCGGGGATTATGATCTGCTCCCCGGATTTGAGGAAGACTCCCTCAAGGTCGTGGTTGGCTTGGCGGATGGCTTCGGTTAGTTCGGCTGAGGTCAGGTACTTGGTGCGCTTGAGAAACTTGCGGGCGACAGACGGAAGACTGTCTCCGCGCTGAGCCTGATAGACGGCGGAGCCAGGCGGCGCAACCACTGGCGCGGGGAGTTCGATTTTTTTGTGGACGTCGGCCTTCACCTGGACTAACTGGGCGGCATGCGGGTTTTGCACGGCGACCGCGGGGGGCGATAACAGGCAGAGACTTGCCAGGGCCAGGCGCACAAACAAGACAGCAATGCTGGCCATTGAGAACGGGGTTTCTAGGAGGGTGATTTCTGAAAATCCAGCGCCAGGCAATTGGGACAAGGACATTCTCCAGAAGGAAATCTTTTTCTATTGTCCTCGGGGGTAACCTGGGCTGAAAGTTACGGATGGTCAAGCCGGTTACTGCTCGCGTACATGGGCGGATGAGTGGCCGTCGGAGCGCTGAGGGAAAGTTCCAGCAGACTGCAAACAATTGCTCTTGGGGTGGCTGTGGGTAACGTGACAGGACTGGCGTGAAATGGGCTAGGCGCATCTAAACTGATGGAAAACGGGGGAATAGGGCGGGTGCAGAGGATGGCGAGCGGCTTGCACGAGGAGAAGGCGAGTGAGGAAGCGTCAGCTTCCTCCCGAGTAACAAGCGCAAGTAACTAAAGACAAGCAAGCGACCGACAGGCGAGTGACAAAAATGAGCAGTTTCGCAGAAAACTTGAAGAACCCGGAAAGGAAACAAGGGCCCGAGACAATGAGAACGAACCTTGCAACCGTGCTGGATCCTAGCCGCCGCAGCAATGACGCCCGTGAGTTTGAGACCGCCCTGCGCCGCAAGATTGTGGGACAGGATGCGGCCATCGAGAAGGTCGCGGAGATCTATCAGATGTTTCTGGCCGGGCTGAATGCGCCGGGCCGTCCCGTGGGCAATCTGCTCTTTTTGGGGCCGACCGGCTCGGGCAAGACGCGGGTGGTCGAAGCGGTAGCGGAGTCGCTATTCGGCGACGCCAAGGCCTGCATCAAAATCGATTGCGCCGAGTTTCAACATTCGCACGAGATTGCGAAACTGATCGGCTCGCCTCCGGGATACCTGGGACACCGCGAGACCCATCCACTGCTGACCCAGGAAGCGCTCAACCAGTGGCACACGGACAAGCTGAAGCTTTCGATCCTTTTGTTCGACGAAATCGAAAAGGCTTCCGACTCGCTGTGGCAGTTGCTGCTCGGAATCCTGGACAAGGCCACGTTGACGCTGGGCGATAACCGGCGCGTCGATCTCTCCAGCTGCATCATCATCATGACGTCGAACCTGGGCGCGGCTGAGATGAACGGTTTGGTCGATGGCGGCCTGGGCTTCGCGCCGAGAGCGGTGCAGGTGGATAACTCACTCGACGAAAAAATTAACCGCTCGGCGGTGGATGCTGCGCGCCGCAAGTTTGCGCCGGAGTTCATGAACCGCATCGACAAAGTTGTGGTCTTCAAGACGCTGCGTTCCGAGCATTTGCAGCAGATCCTGGAAATCGAATTGGGGATGGTCCAACAGCGAGTCCTGATGGCGGCGGGTGCGAACCAGTTCGTGTTCAACTGCACGCCACAGGTCAAGAACTTTCTGCTCGCCGAGGGCACCGATCCGAAGTACGGCGCGCGGCATTTGAAACGTGCGATTGAACGGCACCTGGTGTTTCCACTGGCGAACCTGGTGGCGACTGGACAGGTAAAGCTGGGCGATTTCATCCGCGTCGATCTGCTGGGCGAGAGCAAACTTACGTTCGTGAAAGAAGCGGAAGGCGCCATGGTACCAGTGCTGCTTGAACGCTACGGAGCGGCGGCAGCGGTGCCCGCGGTAGCACAAGCCAGAGCCGCCCGTCCGATCATTCAGCGCAAGGAGTTTGGCGCCGGATCACTCAACGAGAATAAGTAAGTAGGTCAAGTTGCTGGTAGGTGGGACACCGCGTAAGCGGTGTCCCGTTTTTTTTGCTTGAAGATTAACCGGACCTGGCTTTCAGTTTTCAAACCACTCCTTCGCTGACATCAGCGCTATAATGTGGCGGTTTCGCGGCTTCATCCGTGCCGCATGGGAGGCTCATTGGCCCTGTCTCTGGAAACTCGCGAGGTTGGACGCGTCACTATCGTGCGCTGCAACGGAAGGATCGTTTCCGGTCAGGCAAGTGATGCTCTGCGCGAGCACATTGCCTGGGTGTTGCGCGATCGCCGCTCCATCGTTCTGCACCTGGGCGACGTCGGATTCATTGACAGCAGCGGCCTCGGCACCATGGTCCGTGCCCTGACCAGCACCCGCCAGGCGCGAGGAGAACTGAAGCTTTGCAACGTGCCCGAAACTGTCCGCAAGGTTCTGGAGATGACACGACTCACGGCCGTGTTCGACACCCACGAATCGGAAGAGAAGGCCGTCGCCGCCTTCTATCGCTCGGGAGCCCGTGCCGAGACACCAGTTTCCAAAGGGCGAAGTATCCTGTGCCTTGACTCCAATGCCGACGTGCTTGCCTACCTGCGCGAACTGCTGCGCCGGGCGGGCTACGACGTCCAGAGCAGCAGCAGCCTGGGCGACGCTCGACTGCTGATGCGTGTTTCGCCCTTCGATCTGCTGCTGGTCGGCCCCGACATGACTGCGTCCCCGGCCAAACCGCATGCCTTTCAGGAGGCTGGCTCGACCCTTCCGGTGATCGAACTGGGCCATGAATTCTCCACTCGCGATGCAGGTGAAGCCGGCGCTGGATTGCTGGAAAGAATCGAAACTCGGCTGAATGTGAAATCGGCATAACGCTGAATCGGCGCAGCAGAATTGCGAGTTGCTGATTGCGCCCCGCAGCACTAGAATGGCAGCCGCTTCAATCCGGCCCGAACAGTTTGTTTTCCACAACAGGAGGATTCATGAAAACAAGGATGATTGCATTAGCCGCGGCTGTGTGTCTGACTGCGGCGCTGGGCTTCGCCAGCGAGGCCAATATGGGGACGTGGAAGCTGAACGATGCCAAATCCAAGTTCCCCGCTGGCGCCACCAAGAACACCACGGTGGTCTACGAGGCCGCGGGCGACGACGTCAAGGTCACGGTAGACGGCGTCGACAAAGATGGCAAGCCCACGCACAATGAATGGACGGGAAAGTTCGATGGGAAAGATTACCCCCTCGTCGGCGATTCGTCTTCAACCACGCGCGCTTACAAGAAGGTGGATGACCGCACCATCGAACTGACCAACAAGAAAGACGGCAAGGTCACGGCCAAGGGTCGCATTGTCGTGTCGGCCGATGGCAAGAGCCGCACTGTAACCGTCAGCGGAACCGATGCGACAGGCAAGAAAATGAAGTATACGGCGGTATACGACAAACAGTAAGGGCTTTTCGTTGGGGAACTCCGCGACATTAATGCCCTTCCGTTCGCTCCTGAACGGAAGGGCATCTTTATTGGGTTCGTCACTTCCGAATCAGCGCTTCTGAATCACTTTCGCGATTCGCTCAAAGGCCCAGTCAATCTCTTCGCGGGTGATGACGAGTGGCGGCGCGATTCGAATTACTCTGTCGTGCGTCTCTTTGCACAGGATTCCTTCTTCTTTCAGCGCTTCGCAGTAGGCACGCGCGGGGCTGTGGAGTTCGATGCCGATCCACAAGCCTTTGCCGCGCACCTCTTTCAAGTCGGGGCTGCGCAGGGTTTGGAGCAGGGTCTGGAAGTACGCTCCTAACTCGGCGGAACGTTCCACCATTTTTTCTTCGATTAGGACTCGAAGGGCGGTGCGGGCGATGGCGCAGCCCATCGGATTGCCGCCGAAAGTGCTGCCGTGGTCGCCAGGTTTGTAGACTCCGAGAATCTCTCGCGACGCGAGGATGGCCGAGACGGGATAGAAGCCTCCGGCTAGCGCTTTGCCTACGATCAATACGTCGGGCGTGATGCCTTCGTGCATGTAGGCGAAGAGCTTGCCGGTGCGTCCCAGGCCGGATTGAATTTCGTCGGTCATCAGGAGGACGCGATTCTGGCGGCAGACTTCGGCGGCTTCGCGGAGAAAACCGGCAGGCGGAATGACGATTCCGGCTTCGCCTTGAATGGGCTCGACCAGAAAGGCGCAGGTGTTGGGCGTGATGGCTTCGCGGAGGGCGCGCGCGTCGCCGAAGGGAATGACTTTGAATCCCGGAGTGAAGGGGCCGAAGCCATCGCGATATTGTTCGTCGGTGGAGAAGCCGACTATGGTGACGGTGCGTCCATGGAAATTATTGGCGCAGACAATAATCTCGGCTTTGCCGTCGGCGATGCCCTTGATCTTGTAGCCCCACTTGCGCGCCGTCTTGATCGCGGTTTCGACGGCCTCGGCGCCGGAGTTCATGGGGAGCGCCTGATCGAAGCCGGTGAGGTCGTGGAGTTCTTTGTAGAGCAGCGGCAGTTGCTCGTTGCGGAAGGCGCGCGAGGTGAGCGTGACTTTGCGGGCCTGCTCGATGAGGGTTGCAAGAATTTTGGGATGACAGTGTCCCTGATTCACCGCGGAATACGCCGCCAGACAATCGAGGTAACGCTTGCCCTCGACGTCATACACCCAGGCGCCTTCCGCGCGCTCGATGACTACGTCGAGTGGATGATAGTTGTGGGCCCCATACAGGTTTTCGAGTTCTACGAAGTAATCGGTGCGCATAGTTTTTTCTATTAGTTCGGTGGTCATATCAAATCCCTCCCCTACAGGTAGTAGCCGAGACCGGAAAAGATCGTGCGGATGGACCCATCGTGCACGCTGACAACTTCAAGCCAGTGGTCTTCATACGCATCGCCCTCCAAAATGACCTCGACGTGCCCATCGCCGTCGACATCCGCCAAATCGATCGGAGTCCAAGTTGTCACCGTAGGCTTATCTACATCCGTCTTTTGGAATGGCACTTTTCGCAGCACGAACGTGTGTGAACCTTGGTCGATGATCATTATCACCTGACAGAGAGCTAGATCGTCTCCGGCAGAATGATCGTAATACGCTTCTGCGAGAGACCAGCCCGAGGCCGTGGACTCCCAGACATTAAAATAGATTTGTCCACCTGGTTTGGCGGGAAAGCCTAGACTTCGCAGTTCACCGACTAGGATGTTTCGGACTTCTGGTGATGGCTGTCCATGCTGCTGGCACTTTCGTACGCCTTCAATCCAACTACAATCAAACCCTGCTGCAACTTTGATTCCTGTCCCAAGCTTCTTCGGGCGACGAATCGCACAGCTGTCTTCGGGGCCGTTCCCTTCCGGCGCGCCGCAGTAGTTGGCCTTCGCGAAAGATCTGACCTTTCGGCAGCGAGCATTGGCGCAGACCGGACGGTGTGGGTCCTTTTCGGCCTGCCCGTTCATCTGTCCACCAACTAAGAGCAACGGCGTCAGCGCCGTGACAAGAAGGCGTTTGACCAAAACAGCACTCGTGTCGCACATAAGAGTTATGTACCTCCAGCAACCCCCTTAACAGCACATCGTGAAAGTGAGATTCGTCGATTCGCCCTCAATTCACCAGATGTTGTCATCCCGAGCGAAGCGAGGGATCTGCATTATCGCGGCAAACTGCAGATCCCTCGCTTTGCTCGGGATGACAATTCGTGAAAAGTGCGGCTCGCTCGCCGATCTCCGACTTTTGCCATAGCGTGTTAGGCTGCGCTCACCTTGCTCCTACCACCAGGCACTCCCCGCTGCTGGCTCCTTCTCCAACAGCATGGTCAGCAGCGCCATCCTGACGTAGAGGCCGTTCATGGCCTGGCGGAAATACATGGCTCTGGGATCGGCATCGACGGACTTATCTAACTCGACCGTGCGGGGCAGCGGATGAAGGATCAGGGCATCGGGCTTCATGCGCTGCACTACTTTCGAATCGATGGCGTAACGGCGGAGGCCGTCGCTTCCTCGGCCGTCGTTGCTTCTGCCAGCCATGTCGCGCACGCGCTCGGGACGGATTCTTGTCTGGTAGACGACATCGACTTCGCCAATCACGCGGTCGATGTCCGACTCCAGTTCGTAGCGGACGCCGTGCTCGTCGAGATATTCCAGGATGTCGGGCTTCATCTGGAGCTGCGGCGGGCTGACGAAGAACATCTTGACCCGATCGAACTTGGCCAGGAGATAGGCCAGCGAGCGAGCGGTGCGGCCGCGGTCAAGCTCTCCTATGATTGCAACACTCAGGCCATCGAGAGGACGCTGGCGGTAAATCGTATACAGGTCGAGCAGAGCCTGGGTGGGATGCTGGCCGCCATTGCCGTCTCCGGCGTTGACCACCGGGACGGCCGAGACTTCGGCGGCGCGGCGGGCGCCGTCATCGGCGGTGTGGCGGATGACGATGACATCGGAATAGCCGCTGATGATTCGGATGGAGTCTTCGACCTGCTCGCCTTCGATCTCGGAAGAAAAGACGCCCGCGTTTTCGGTGGAGAGGACGCGTCCGCCGAGACGATGCATGGCGGCTTCGAATGAGAGGCGCGTGCGGGTCGAGGGCGCGTAGAAGAGCGTGGTCAGGATGCGGTGCTGGTAGTCGAGCGTGCCTCCGCGGGCCGCCACGCGCTCCATGCCTCGCGAGCGCTCGAACAACTCCATGAGCAACGGGACTGTGAATTGCTGGGATTCGATGACGTGTTTCAATCTGGCGCCATTGGATAACGCAGATTCCGACGCAGTGGAATGGAGGGGCATGGGCTGGAGCGGAATGACATTCGGCTTCGACATCAGCGTCCTCCTACCGGAAGCTCAAGCGCCCGATCACGCCCTGGTTCCGCAGGTTTGCGATCCGAGAACATGTGCGTGCCGACGGATTCCTTGCCAGCAGATCCAACCGCTCGACACAAATTCTCGCAAGAGGTAATGATAGCCTCCCTCCCCCCTTGGCGCAGGAAGCGCAACACAGATTCGACTTTCGGGCCCATATTGCCGGGTGGGAAGTGGCCAGCCTTGGCGTACTGCTCCAACTCCGCCGCGGTGACATGCTGCAACGCACGCTGCGTTGGTTTCTTGTAGTCCAGATACACGTAGTCGGTGTCAGTGGAAATCACAAATAGATCAACGCCCAGGCGCGAAGCCAGCCAGGCGGAGGCGCGATCCTTGTCGATGACCCCCTCGACCCCTTGCAATGTTCCATTCTGCCAGACCACCGGAATTCCTCCGCCGCCGCAGGCGATCACCAGCACGCCTTGCCCGATCAGATCGCGAATGACCTCAAGTTCGATCACGTCAATCGGCTCGGGCGATGCGACCACGCGGCGATAACCGCGGGCCGCATCCTCCACAATCTGCCATCCGAAAAGGCGTTTCCTCTCTTCGGCGTCGGCGCGCGAAAAGAAAGGACCGATTGGCTTGGTCGGATGTTGCATCGAGGCATCGTCGGGCGACACCAGACTCTGGGTAAGAATTGTGGCAACCGGCACGATGATTTTGGCGAGGTGCAGTTCTGTCTCAAGCGCTTGCTGCAGAAGATATCCAATCTCCCCCTGGGTCGAGGCGCCGCAAACGTCCAACGGGTGGCCGGGAACCTGGCTGGCCCCGCGTTCCGAGCGTAGTAGCGCGGCCCCAACCTGCGGCCCGTTGCCGTGGGTCAGCACGATGCGGTAGCCGGCGCGGATCAGGCCGACGATCTGGGCCGCGGTGCGCTGTGCGTTAGCCCGTTGCTCGGTGATGGTTCCCGCCTCTCCCGCGCGAATCAGGGAGTTTCCACCAACCGCTAGGAGCATGGTCTTCATAAGCAGCGGTAAGGCCTCACTCTTCAACTCTCAATTCATCAGACTTTGTCATCCCGAGCGAAGCGATGGATCTGCAGTTAGCCGCAAAATGCAGATCCATCGCTTCGCTCGGGATGACAATTCACTAAAGGGTCCTTACACGTGCGCCAGTTCTTGCAACTCGACCAGTCCCGGCAATTTCACAAACTCGCCCTTCATCAATTCCAGCATGATCGCCTTTTGCGCGTGCAGCCGGTTTTCTGCCTGCTGAAATACCAGCGACCTTGGCGAATCGATCACATCGTTGGTGACTTCATCGCCGCGATGTGCGGGCAGGCAGTGGAGAAAGATGGCATCCGGTTTCGCCCGCCGGAATAGAGTCGCATCGACCTGATAAGGCAGGAAGATGTGCTTGCGCTTTTCCGCCTCGTCCTCTTTGCCCATGCTGGCCCAGATGTCGGTGTAGATCACGTCCGCTCCCGCAGCCGCCTGATCGGGATCATTGGTCACTGTGCAAGTGCCGCCCGTCTCGGTTGCTCGCTTGCGGGCCCACTGGATCGAGGCTGCATCAAGATCATATCCCGGGGGCGTAGCCACCCAAACGTGCGCGCCTAGTTGAGCTCCGGCAAATGCCAGCGAACGAGCCACGTTGTTGCCATCACCGATGAACGCAATTTTCAGCCCTTCCAGATGGCCTTTCGCCTCCCAAATCGTGAGGTAATCGGCCATGGCTTGGCAGGGATGGCTGTAGTCAGTAAGCCCGTTGATCACGGGGATGCTGGCATACTCCGCCATCTCCTCCACGATCTCATGGGAAAACGTGCGGATCATGATGCCCTGCACCATACGTTCCAGATTCTTACCCACGTCGTAAACCGACTCGCGTTTGCCCAGATTGATTTCGGCTGGAGAGAGGTAGAGCGAGAATCCTCCCAGTTGCTGAATGCCGACATCAAAGGTCACCCGGGTGCGTAATGACGGTTTCTCGAAGATCATGGCCAGGGTCTGGCGACGGAGAGCTCCGCTGTAGGCGGTCGGGTGAGCCTTCACCTGGCGGCCTAGAGTGAGCATGTATTGGATATCGGACGGCGAAAAATCCCGAATCGAAAGAAAATCCTTGGCGTTATTATTGCCATTCATTTTCCGGCTCCTGCCAGGGCTGGCTCGTGCTGGTGCGCGAACTTTACCAGAGTTTCGGCCAGGCCGGGCTTAGTGAGTTCTTCGACTTCATAGGTCACGCGCAGATTGGGACGATCGATCTTGATCACACGCGCGAGGTCAATCGGAGTGGCGACCAGCACAAGATCGCAGGGAGTGCGGCGGATGGTTTCTTCCAGTTCATGCCTTTGAATCGCGCTATAGCCCATGGCGGGTAGAAGATCCGTCAGGTGAGGATAACGATCATACGTACCCCGGATGGACCCCACGGCGTAAGGCCGCGGGTCCACCAGTTCGGCCGCCCCGGATTTTCGCGCCGCGACTACGCCGGCGCCGTAAGGCATTTCTCCATGGGTGAGAGTGGGACCGTCCTCGACCACCAACACGCGTTTTCCTTTCACCAGGCTGGGATCGGCAATGGAGACTCGGCAAGCCATCTCAAAAACAACGGCCTTCGGGTTGTTGAGCTTGATGTTCTGGCGAACCGTCTCAATGTCGCGCTGCTCAGCGGTGTCCATCTTATTGATCACGATCACATCGGCGCGCCGCAGGTTGACTTCGCCGGGAAAGTAAGACAGTTCGTGCCCCGGACGGTGCGGGTCGACGACCACGATTTCCAGGTCAGAAACATAGAAAGGAGTGTCGTTGTTGCCGCCATCCCACAGAATGACGTCTGCTTCTTTCTCGGCCTGGCGGAGAATCTTCTCGTAATCCACTCCCGCATAGACCACTGTTCCTTTGACAATGTGCGGTTCGTACTCTTCGCGTTCTTCGATGGTGCACTGCTGCAGGTCAAGGTCTTCCATGGAGGCAAACCGCTGGACGGCCTGCGCCGCCAGGTCTCCGTAAGGCATGGGATGGCGGATGACCACTGGTTTTCGACCCTGGCTGTGCAATTCTTCGGCGACCAGTCGGGATACCGGACTCTTACCGCATCCCGTACGCACCGCGCACACGGAAATAACCGGGACCGTCGATTTCAGCTGCGTATGCTCGGTTCCTGGGAGCCAGAAATCGACGTCGGCAGCGACAGCACGAGAGGCGAGATGCATCAGGTTCTGGTGGGAAACATCACTATAAGAAAACACAACTGCGTCAATCTCCTTCTCAGCAACCAGGCCTTCCATATCCTTCTCTTCAACGATAGGAATGCCTTCGGGATATAGACGACCGGCAAGTTCCGCTGGATAGCGGCGGCCGGCAATGTCGGGGATTTGAGTGGCAGTAAAGGCGATCACGTTATAGTTGGGGTTATCGCGAAACAAGACATTGAAGTTATGGAAGTCCCTGCCTGCCGCGCCAAGAATCAAGATTCGTTTCATAGCTTTCCTCCAGCGAGATCATCAACCTGGTATCTTCTCGCCTGGGCGGAAGTGTGGCAGTGCCGATGGTCACAGCCCGGGGTGACCTTGGCGGGGTGTCAGCCTGACGATGGCGCAAGCGGGCGCAGCGTGGGTCACGTATTTGGCGAATACAAGGCAAATGTCGGTTCGCACAGATCGACAACCGGAAGCGTCCGGAAGTGTGCCATGCTGTTGGTGCCCGGTCCCATCCATGTGCGAAGCAATCGACGGCGTGGACCGCTCGCAGTTTGCTAAAGGGCAGGTCAGATTTCAGACATGGGCTCGGGGAGCCTGATGACCAAACTCAACCTGGTGGTTTCACTCATAACGGACAATAACTACTACCAGCAGGAGCAGGCAGCGGCCGCTGAAGAGGCTGCTCGACGGCTGAACACAAGTCTTCAGATCGTCTACGCCGGCAATGATGCCGTCAATCAAACACAACAACCGTTGAAAGTCATCCAGAACCCGGCCCAGCGGCCAGACGCAATTCTGGTAGAGCCAGTCGGCACCGGAATGCCTCAAGTGGCCGCCGCAGCCACTGCGGCAAACATCAGTTGGGGAGTGCTGAATCGTGAAGTCGATTATGTGGCCAAACTTCGGATGAACTCCCGGGTGACAGTTTTTGCCATTACGACGGTTCAGGAGGAAGTTGGAAAAATCCAGGGCCGGCAATTGGCCGCCTTGCTCCCAAACGGAGGTGGCGTGCTGTACATCGAGGGACCTTCCGGCGGTGAAGTAGCCCGCTTGCGCACGTCGGGAATGAATTCGACCAAGCCTGGAAATGTGAACCTGAAAGTGATTAAGGGAGACTGGACAGAGGGCAGCGGATATCGATCCGTTAAATCGTGGTTGTCGCTGAGCACATCCGTACAGCTCCACATTCGCGCGATGGCTTGCCAGAACTATGCTATGGCCGTCGGCGCGAGGCGGGCATTTGAAGAAGTGGCGGAGGTTCAGGCTCGTAAAAATGGCTGAGCCTGCCTTTTATCGGCTGCGACGGGGTGCCGAAAACCGGCCTGGAATGGGTGCGCCGCGGCCTGCTCGCAGCCACCGTTGTCATCCGCGCCAACCATGGGCCTGGCATTCGAAATCATGACCAGGGCAATCCGTTCGGGGGTACAACCCCCGGCACGCATCCTCAGCCAGCCTAGTTCCTTTCCTGCGTTCAAAGACATAGCCGCCAGGACATAGCCGCAAAACTAAGCTAAAAAGTCACCTGCACTTCGTACTCGGTCGATGCCCCAATCGACCTCACGGTGCAAATCTGTTGCCCGGAGCCGAAATCCGGCCGCGCCCCCGGTGAGAGGTAAATCGGAGCGTCCTTTCTCAAAGGCAAGACTTTAAGCGTAATGTCGCTGCCGCCCAGGGAAGTAAATCTCTTCCATCCGACTTCCCAGGTTTCTCCATGGTAGAAGTCATCATCCAACAAGCGCTGGCCTGCGTAGAGGCGGCCAATGTCACCGCGATAGTCGATGCGCAGAAAGACGTCGCTCACTCCAGTTCCGCCCAACGAAGGCGGTGTGATCTTCCAGGTGCCGGCGTCCTTGAACTCCGCCTCTTCCGGAACCACCGCCACCGGTCCCTTGCGCTGCAACGAACTGGTGTGCACTGGTTCCCTGGGCCCGGCGGGCTGCGTTTGCTCCCATCGGATGTCGAACTCTCTTGGCGCCACCTCTGCCGCATAGGAAGCAAAAACGCCATCGCTGCCCACGCTTCTCAGCGGCGCGTTCGCCTTGGGATCTCTCGACAGAGGTGGGAGTATCGAAAATGCCAGCTTCGATGGGTCGCGCGAGCGCAAGTGCAGCGTCGATTCGTCGAAGAAGACATCGGCATCGGTTAGCGCGAGATAATGCTTGCCGTTGATTTCGATCTTCCACAGGCTCTGCGCTTGCTCCTGCGACAGCAGCAATAGGTGAACTGATTTGCCGGATACGGTCTGAATCGAGATCGCTTCATTGGTGCCGGGTTTGAGCCCGTCAACGTAAAGACGACCGTGCTCTCGAACCAGGGTTCCGCCCTCCGCAACGATCTTGCCGACGCTGGTTTCGTCGAATGCGAATTCGGGGGCTACGCCGGGAACTGCAAAGAAAACGTAGTAACTGGAATCCTCCAGCTCCAGTTTTGATAACAACTCGGCGGTACTGTACAGCAGACGCGCGCTACCCAGGGAGAGGTTGAATGGCCAAATGGAATATGCGCCCGAGGGTATGTCAACCGGGTTCCGCGGCAACGCGACGGTTTCCTTGGGCAGCCGGATCTGAAATGTAATCCCCTTCTTGTCGGGCATGGGCAGGTTGTGCACATAGTTATTGAGGAATACAAATCCGCCATCGCCGTCGGTGCGGACCGCGCTGCGCAGGGTCGCAGAATCCGCTGGACTGGCCGGGAGTTGCTCCGGCAAGAAAGCCGTCATAGGCGCGAGTTCGGCTCCGAAATCGCTATAAAACTGATGCAGTAGTTTCAGATTTCGAAACGAGGGATGCATCTGCCCGTACTCCCCAAGCGGAGCCTGGAAGTCGTAGGTCACTTGGGGAACATCATTGGGGTAACCAGTGGCGTGCGATTCCTGCAGCGTCGTCAGCCTCCCCTCGGGATTGGCCCCTCCGTGAAACATGTAATAACCGTACAGGTTGGCTCCTGAGCCGACGTGCGTAACGTCCATGGCCGCAACATCCGGGGGCCGAATCAGGGGGCGGCGATGATACGACATCTCCATGCCTCCACCCGCCTCCGCCAGCAGGTAAGGATAGTGCTCATACCGAATCAGGTCGGCAGACATATCGTCGGTGTCGCGCTTGAGTTCAAAGAGATAAGCCTCGTGAGGGGGAGCCTCGCCCGGCAATTCCTCCCAGAAACCGTCGGGATAGGCGCCGAACACAGGAATCACTTCTGGGGCCGGAAAGTCCGCTTTGGGCCAACCGGTCACGGTGAACAGAGGCGCGTCGATTCCGCTCTCCAGAGCCAGTCGCTTGAGTGCGCTGATATGAGCGGCACCAGCGTTGGGTCCACGTTCGCCATACTCATTTTCCAGTTGGACGCCAATAATTGGCCCGTCGTCGTTCCAAAACAAACCCTGCAGTTGTTTTCCAATCTCGCCGTACAAACGCCGGACATGGCTCAGGTAGATCGGATCGTTGGTGCGGACTTTGGCCTTGCGCAACAGCCAATCCGGGAGCCCTCCATTGCGAACCTCCCCATGGTCCCAGGGGCCAATGCGCACAAACACCAGCATTCCGTGTTTCCGGCAGAGCTCCACAAAGCGTCTCAGGTTCCTCTGTCCCGTCCAGTCGAACTGCCCCTCAATTTCTTCGTGATGGATCCAGAACACATAGGTGGAGACGATCTGTACTCCGCCCGCCTTCATTTTCAGAATCTCTTCCTCCCAGTACGCTTCCGGATAGCGCGCAAAATGGAACTCACCCATCACCGGCAACCAGGGCTTGCCGTCCCGGCTCAGGTACCGGCTGTTGATGGCGATGGAATGCCCCGATTTGGAAACGCCTCCGGCATGCAGGTAACCGGTCTCCGGGGCCGACTTCTGCTGTCGGGCGTCGATGACAACCACCGAAGACACCATCGATTCCTTGGTTGGGGAATCCTCTGGAGAGTTTGCCGCAAGCGCAGGCGCGACGAGCAGGCAGGTGGTTGCGAACAATGCTGCTTGAAGAATTTTCATAAAAGCGAAACCCGATTCTCTTTTCGATCCGAGACGCAACAGTCGCCCAAGTGTGAAAACGTTTACATCAACCAAAATCCCACAACCGTGGTCAACTCATCGGAAGCGGGGTTTTGACTTTGCTGGCGCGGTTGACTCTCGAAGAACAAGAACGGTGCCGACTTTGATCTCGTGCCCCGCACGCGCCTGCCCCTCGACGGTCTCATACAACGCATCGAAAGCCTTTCGACCCAGTTCGTCACGAGAAAGGCGGATGGTGGTGAGTGGTGGCTGGGTAAACCGGCTCAACTCGATATCATCGAAACCAACCACCGAAATATCCTCAGGGACACGTAAGCCGGTGCGAGTGATGGCCCGGAGCGCTCCGATTGCAGTCAGGTCGTTGGAGGTGAGCACGGCGGTCGGTGGCTCCCGTAGTGAAAGTAACTGCGTCATCGCCAGTTCCCCGCCATCGATTTTGTGGTTGCCTTCGACAACGCTTTGCCGACGTTGGCCAATGCCGCGGGCGCTGATACATTTCAAGAATGCCGAACGGCGCGTCCGCGCCGATTTTAACGTAAGCGGTCCGCTGATGAACCCGATCCGCTTGTGTCCTAGCGAGACAATGTGTTGCACCGCCTCTCCGATGCCCTTGGAATAATCGACGCGAATATTGCTGATCAGCGGTTTCACCTTCCCGACATCCAGAAAGACGATGGGCAAACGGCGATGCGCAAGCTCGCTCAAGAGATGGCTGTCGATCTCCGAGGTCATGATGGCGACGCCGTCCACCTTGCGCTCGATCATGCGGCGGACACATCCGCCCATGCGCTCGGAGTTGTAATCGGTGTTAGCGACGATTACTTCGTAACCACGATGGATGGCGGCAAACTCAAAGCTCTTCACCAACTCCGGGAAAAATGGGTTCACGATGTCGGAGATGATCAAACCAAACATCTGACTGCGTCCTGAAACCAGCGCCCGGGCCTGGGTATTCGGATAATATCCGAGCTCCTGAATGGCGCGCCGTACCTTCTCTGCCGTGCGCGGGCGGACCAGTCCACTCTGATTGATGGTGCGAGATACGGTTGCAGTCGATAGGCGGGCTCGGTTCGCAACTTCTTTAATGTTCATGCCGACTCAGATTACCACCGCTGGTCTTTTCGGAATTATATAAGCTTCTTCTTTTTTGTAATCGATTACACGCTTGGCTATAGCCCAGTTTCAAGACGCCGTTTTCCATCGCCTTCTCAGAACGACACGGGATCGGGCGGTTCGCGCAGGGGCGCATGGGATTCAAACCGCTTCAAATGGGCTCGCAGCGTCGTTGCAAGTGGAAGCTTGCCCTGCTCGACGGCCAGAGCAACCGCCTGCTGTTCCGTTTCGATGGCCTGAGGGAAGCGTCCGGCTTCGGCGTAGGCGGCGGACAACGTATCGAGAATGGAGGCGTCTTTCCCGGCCGTCAACTTGCGCGCACGCTCGGCGAGAATGATCGCCTTGCTGCCACTGCGAACCGAGGCGTCGGGACAGGTCGCCAGCAGGCTGGCGCCAAGATTGAGAACGGAGACTCGCTCCGGTTCATCCCTAAGCACAAGCTCTAGGTGGGCGAGAGAATCAGCGAACTTGCCCTCAAGATAGAAGCTGTAGCCGAGATTTTCGTGGCCGGCAGCAAAGCTCGGCCGGATACGGACGGCGTTCAACCAAGCATCGATGGCCTCCTCTAACTGATTTCTCTTACCCAGCTCCAGCCCCAGGTTGTAATAGGCCTCGAAATAGTTCGGGTTAATCTGAATCGCTTTTCGAAAATAGGTCAGGGCATCCTCGGAATGTCCCGCGTGCGACAGCGAAGCTCCGATCCCATTATTTGCACGGGCGTCGTTTGGATCCAGTTCCAGGGCCTTTTTCCAGGTTGCCAATGCGCCATCGTTGTCGCCGTCTTTCTCCAAATCAAGGGCCTCGTCGACGAAGCGATAAAAGTCGGACGCCGGCACATCGATATGCTGCATCTCGTCGGCCGAGATATTCACGAATTCAGGAAGATTCACCGCGCGGTTGGCCGCGGTTGAGTTATCAACGTAGATCGGCGGACTATCATCTCCTTGCTCATCGATGTGCGTCAGGTACATCTGTGTGTACGGTGAGCGGCTTTTGGAGGAGAAGACGAGCCAGCGGCCATTCGGCGAAAAGCTGTGCCAGGAATTCATCAGCCTGGTATTGGCGCGCATGCGCCGCGCGACTCCTCCGCCCGCAGGCACGATGTAAAGCTGACTATCGGGGCGCATCAACTGGCCGTTGCGGCACTTGACGAAGACGATCCAATGCCCATCGGGAGAGACCTTCGGAAAATTGTTGCTCATCCCATTGTCAGAGGCCCCCGCTATCGGTTCCGCTTCACCGCCCTTCCCGTCGTTGAATGGGATCCGGTAGAGGTTGTACTGAATCTGCAATTCGTTGGGATCGTTGGCACGCTGCGCGGGCTTCTGTCCGGGCGGGTAAGGGTCCTTCGCTTTGGCGCGCGCAAACACGATGTACTTTTCGTCAGGACTCCATACCCCATCCGTTTGCACGTAGCGTGGATCGTCGGCGCCGGGCAGTGGATGCCGTTGGCCAGTGGCACGGTCGTAAACTGCGAGAATGCCCCGCGTCGGATAGAAAACCTGAAGGAAGCGATAGTCCTTGAAATTCGTAACGTAAAAAGAGCTGGGAGCGCTCTGGTCCTTCCCCGCAAAGGTGGAGAGCACATACTTTCCGCTGGGGGAGACCTGCGACATGAATCCGATGCGGGACTGTCCGATCCGCAGGTCGGGGTTCCAGGAAACCATGTCTTCATTACGAATCGACATCTCCTTGCCAATCGGAACTACGGCATACAGGCCCTTGTCGTTCTTGGGGCCGTCCACGTCGAGACCCATGGTCTTGCCATCGGTTGAGAACGAGTGGCAATTCGCGCAGGTATGCAAATCGTGCATCACGATCCGGCTTTGGGGCTGGCTGATATCGCGCAAACGCCAGTTGATCAGGTACACCATCGTCGGCGCGAGGGGCTGGATAAAATTCTTGGCGCCTTCCGAGGGCATCAGCGGAACATCACGATAGAAGATGGGCGCGCCCACCGGATCCTTCGATGTGGATAGCGTCACGCGATTCTTGGAAACTGCGGTGTTCATCGCGCCGCCGTTCTCCGCTCCCTCCTTGAGGCCGGTGATCGTCACCATCGCGGACCGCTCTACCGAGTGCTGCTTGATCACGGTCCACATCGCAGGGTCGGGTGTCCAGGTGTGCGTGGCAGCCTGTTCCTTGGTTAGGGACGGCGGCCGGTTATTCGCGGAAACGCAGCGCGGGTCGATTTCTCCGATGCGTATGGGCTCGCCCTGAGAGATGGCTTGCAAGGGCGCGAAGCCCTCGGCGAAGGCAATGTCGATGCGCCAAGTCTTCGTGGAAGGGTCCGAGTCGCGCCACAGGAAAGTCGGGGGAATGATCTCCGGCGGGAAGATCGACCCGTCTTCCGGATAATCGATGATGACCGATGTTTTCAGGGAGCTACGCGGTGGCGATTCCTTGCCCGCAAGCGACTGGGCCGCCAAAACCGCAGCCCCACCGAAATCGCCTGAACCAGGCGACCAGGGGCGCGAGAGAGATGGGAACAGCACCGCGGCAAAGACAGCGGCCATTGCGGCAACGATGCCGGGAATTCTCGATCGCGCCAGACCAGACACCATCTACTCCTTGGGCAACTCGTGAAACATGGCGATCGCTTCAATCTCCACCAGCAGTTCCGGGCGACAGAGCTTGGCTTGGATGCCGGTGGAGGCGGGCAACGGGTTCAGGCCCTGCTTCTTGTAGAATGCGGTGCGCTCTTCGTTAAACTGCGCATAGTCACGATCAATGTCGCGCAGGTAGCAACTGGTGCGTACGACGTCCTTCCAGGTGGCTCCCTCGGCTGCAAGCAGCGCGGTAATGTTCTGGAAAGTCCGCCGGCACTGCGCTCGGAAGTCTCCCACATGGATCGAAACTCCACGCTCGTCGATGCTGGCCGTGCCCGAGATCAGCAAAATCACCAAGCCGTTCAGATCGATGCGCATCCCGCGAGAGAATGAACTCGGCTTGGCGTACGCATATGCCTCGTTCAGGACGCTGTGGTTGGTGATAGCGCGCTTCTCGACCGGCGCAATTTCAACGCCCCGCTTTTGTATGAAGCGGACGCCCCGGCCCGCTGCCTCTTGACTCCGAACCCGCATTCCTGTCTCCTGAAACGGTAGTCTCCTGAAAGATCATACACGCCAGGTTTGGCGTCAGTTCATGCTCGAAAACCAAGTCGCCAATTACATATTTCCTAGTTACAACTCCCCGATCGCCGGCAAAAATATAGCCCGGTGCTGTGCTTCAGCACCGGGCTGCGAGAAAAACCAATCCCTCAGAAGGAGAACTTCAGACCCGCCTGCATCAACCGCGCAGGAATTGGCCCGAAGGCCGTAATCTTGCCGAAATAGCTTCCATCCGTGGCGCTGGTATCGGGATCGCCAAAACTCGGATGATTGAGGGCGTTAAACATCTCCCAACGGAACTGCAATTTGTAACCTTCGATGATCGTCCAGTTTTTCGCGAAGGCCAAATCCATGGTCTTGATGGGAGGACCCTGGAACATATTCCGGCCGCTGTCACCGTAGGTTCCCGCCAAATTGGGGGAGAACGCCGCGGGATTGAAGTAATTATTCAGCCAGTGGGATTTGCTTCCCTGTCGCACGTCGAAGGGTTGGCCGGGAACCACGTCCGCCCGATCGTTGTACTTCAACGCCCCGGACTTATCGCCTCCGTTACCGCCGCCAATCGTGAACGGGAATCCGGACTGCAAGGTAATGATCCCGCTCACTTCCCAGCCTCCCAGCGTCTGCCGGACAAACTGGTCTTTCCCGGACAACGAGGGTGTGTGATAGACCAGGTTGCTCACCCAGATGAAGGGAACGTTCAGTCCAGAAATGCCACGGTCGAAACCTAAGTTGAAGGGGTCGGCAATGTCATTGGTTCCCAAAGAAATGTTCCCGTTGCTGACCGTATCCAGCGTCTTTGACCACGTGAAACTGGACTGGAACTGAAGTCCCTTGGAAAAGTGCCGCTTGATGGTAGCCTGCAAACCGTTGTAGCTGGCGGTAGCGGCACTGAAGTCGGTGAGGATCGACGAAAAATTCGGATACAGAAGCCGGGCCCCGGACCCACCTCCGTTCGTACAAGAATTGCTGACCACCGGGCCACAGATTCCAGGATTCTGATCCTCAATCAGTGGCAAGTGGTAGCTTTCGCTGCCCACATACGCGACTTCAAGGACCATGTTCTCCCCGAAGGCCTGCTGGACCGAAAGGTTCCAACTTTGGGTAGTGCCAAGTTTGAAGTTCTGGGCCAGGCTTGCTCCCAGGGTGATGGGCGTCGCAAAAGCGGAATTCGACGGTGGCTTAAAGGGCGAGAAAGGCGGGAATGGGCTGACGCCGCCCGTACCCGGGTTAATCGACCACGGATCGCTGAGCGGTATCGGCGTGGTGCCGCCTCCATTGAGACCGAACGTTGGCGCAAATGGCGAAATGTCGGCCGAGTGGTTGTAGGTGGAGTACAACAGAGGCGCAGTGAACAGTCCAAAGCCTGCTCGAATCGAAGTGTGCGGTAAAGAGTGGGGCTGCCAGGCTACGCCCAGCCGGGGCTGCCAGTAACCGTAGGTGTTCGGCGCCAAGCCTTGGCTTATGCCCTTATCGCCAGGGAAAACAAGGCCCAGCGGAGCGTTCGGATAGAGCGTGCTCTGCTGCCCTGGAACGAAGGCTGCGCCACGACCGCCAGCAACCGAAGGGTTAAGATTCGGATCCCAGCGCAGGCCCGCCGTGATGCTCAGATTCGGAAGCACGCGGTATTGATCCTGTCCGAAGAAGCCTGGTTGCCAACCAGCTAAGGCGGCGATTTCGCCCGCTCCCTGTGTGAAGCCGTGCAGGTAGCCCATCAAAAAGTCGGCCAGGCCGTTGCCGGTGTATTGGCCGTTGAAACTCAGAATGGCCTGCGCCGGATACTGCGCATCTTCCTTGGCATACTGGTGCTGGAGGGTCGCACCGACCGAAATCAGGTGCTTGCCCACAGTTTTGCTAAACGTTTCATAGACCCCGTAGGTGGTGCGAACTTCCTGCGAAGGCTCGGTATATCCGCCGTTAAAGCCGTTGCTCACCTGAAATCCCTCCATGTAACAGGAAGGCTCGCTGACCGTGATATAGCGCGACCAGCAAATCGGTTTGCCGCTCTTGTCCACGGTAGCGGCGGCGTTGTGGGCGGACATCTGGGTCCAAAACACCGACAGTGTGTTCACTGCCTTCGGGCTGATCTCCCAGGTATGGTTGATCGCCTCGCTGTAGAACTCCATCTTTTCCTGGAAAGTCTGCCCCCACGGGTTGGTGTTGATCACCGAAAGGATATTGCCGGGAATGTCGCCCGAAGGCTCCGTCAGCGTGTTGAGGAAGTTGCGCAATGAAATGCGTTGGTTGCTCGATATGTTGTAGTCAAGCTTGCCCGTGAATTCTTTCAGGTTGGTGATAAACGCGCCGCCAGGATAGAAGACGGTCCCATTGGGCTGTTGCCCCGGCGGCAGGCCGGCTTCTGTGAGAGCGACTGCGGCACTGTTGTACGAAAACCCCGGCAAGAGTTGATTCGGAACCCCGCCGATGGTTCCAAACGGACAATTCGGGCCCTCGAGACTTGCACTCGATCCACAAAGAGTCTGGTTGACTCCACTGAAGTCACCGGCCAGCATGGCTGCGGTGGGAGTCTGCTGTTGCTGCTCGGCCGATGCACTCGTCTCTTTTCTTTCCTGGTAATTGCCAAAAACAAAGAGCTTATTCTTGATGATGGGGCCGCCCGCGTAACCGCCAAACTGATTGCGGCGCAGCGGATCGGCTTCCGGTGGGTTGCCGTATTGATTCGAGAAATAGTCGTTGGGCGCGTTCAAAGCCTTGTTGCGAATGAAATAAAAGGCTCCGCCATGAAACTTGTTGGTACCGGACTTGGTTTCAATGCTGACCACGGCATTCGGCGCGAAGCCATAGAGAGCGTTGAAATTGTTCGTAATCACGCGGAATTCTTGGGTGGCATCGGCGTTCGGAAAGGGCGCCGTGATTCCCAGATAGTTGTCCATGTTGGGCACGCCATCCAGCAGGTAGTACGCGCTCCCTTGACGGCCTCCATTGACTGATGCGCCCGTTTCTGTCGGGAACGAGAAACCAGCCTGAATGCCGGGCTGGCCGCCGCCACTCGGTCCATTCTGTCCGGCGACCAGCGTCGTCCCGGGTGACAGCAGAACCAATGTCGACGGGTCGCGGCCATTCAGGGGCAGTTCAGTGATCTCCGCCGCGTCGACGGTGGTGCCGAGTTCGGCCGTGGTGGTATTGATCAACTCGGCGTTTTCAGTGATCGTGACCGTTTCGTTCACGCTTCCCGGTTTCAGCGAGACGTTCTGCGTCGCCGAGATGTTCACGCCCAGCACAATGCCCATCTGCACGTAGCGGGAGAAGCCCTTCGCCTCAACGGTCAGGCTGTAGTTGCCGGGCGGCAAGGGCGCGATGGAATAGACACCCTCGGCGTTCGATGTCGCGCTCTGCGTCAGGTTTGTTTCTATTTCTTTCGCGGTGACGGCCGCTCCCGTCACCGCGGCTCCGGTGGCGTCGGTGATTTGACCGGAGAGGCTGGCGCTGGTGCCTTGGCCAAAGGTGAGGGTTCCGGCAAAGCACAACATCAGGGTCGAAACCAGCAAGAGTCTAAGAATGGAGAATCGCATTGACAAGCCTCCGCGGAACTAACCGCCTTTTACTCGAAGTGCGCCGTGCAGGACTTCCTGGTCCTGCAAGCGATTACAATTTCCTGCCGATCTGAACTCATTCATCTGGCATTTCAAGGGCCGAACATCCAATTCGCTCGCTACATTGAACTCAAAGCTCTTACCGGTCTTTGTCGGTTCGAAAACCCCGACAATCCAGGCCGATGATGTAATCGTTTACAATAAAGACCATATAGAGCAAAAGCTCTAGGTCGCTTTCAGCGAGCTAGTGTCTGGCACAACGTGTTTTCTTGTCAAGTAGGAAAACGATTTTGTTCGCGTTTTATTACGATCACGACCACCTGGAGCCGATCTCTCTCCACTCCAACGTATAATCTCTATGAAAATCCGGATACTTCCTTTCGCTTCGAGCCTGCTGAACTTGTCCTCATCTTGATCTTGCCACTCAGCGCGGAGAACAGGTCTGTCACGTATACTGTGCCGGTCACGACTGATTGCACGCCAAGACGTCCGGTTACGGTTAAGGTGCAATTTGGAATTTGCGCCTGCATGCTCGAATGAGTCGCGCCCAGCCGGTGCGCAAGGGAGTGTTTTCTTTGCCGCTGTCCAGATATTTTTCGCGAGGCCTTGGGCGCTTAAAGATCCTGATCCTGGTGGCCGCCCTTGCAAGCACCGCGCCAGGGCTCAGCGCATCCTGTAATGGCTCTCCAACTCTGGAAGCAAAGCTGCGGGCCCGCCCCAGTTCGAAAACCTACGCCGACCTCGGCATTTGGTTTCGCCAACACAACCAGTTTGGATGTGCCGCAGAGGCCTTCAATAAGGCTCTGCAAATGGACTCCGGGTCCGCCCGCCTGTCGTATCTTTTGGGTGCAAGCCTGTATTCCGCGGGCAACGTGAAGAATGCAATCGCTCCGCTGCAAGATTCCGTAAGGATCGATCCCAAGTTTCTGCAATCCCATCTGACATTGGCCGCGGCCCTTGATCAAACGCAAAAGACCACGGAAGCCATAATGGAATGGCGGGCGGCACTTAACATCGATCCAAGATCGAAGACGGCGCGCCAGGCTCTGAGCAATGATCTGCTTGCGGCAAAGGACTACGGTGGGGAAATCGCGCTGTTGCGGGATGCCGCAAACTCAGGCCAGTTGCCCCCGGAACTGACCCTGGATCTGGCGCTCGCCTACGGCCAAATGGGATTGCTGCAGGATGCCAACTCTGTGCTGCGAAGCGCCTTACGGGCGCATCCCACATCCCTGCCGCTGGCTAAAGCTCTATCCGCTACCCTCGTCTTGCAATCGCGAAGGGAAGAAGCCGCCGGCGTTCTTCAGACCGCTATGAAACGGCACCCTGCAGACCTCGGAATTCAAGTGCTGTATTTGCGAATCCTGCTGATGCAGGACGAGGCAACGAAAGGGAAGCAACTGGGAGCCAAACTGCTTAAGCTGGCGCCGCACAACTGGGACGTTCTCTACTTGAATGGAGTGCTCGAGCGGTTGGCGGGAGACTACGCGGCAGCGCGCGATCATCTCAAGGAAGCGGTAACGTTGAATCCAAGTGATTACGAAACCCGCCGCAATCTAGGCAGTGTTCTTGCCAAGCTCAATGACGCCGAGGGGGCAAAGGAGCAACTCGAAAAAGCGATCGCGCTTGGAGGCCGCGACCCGGAGGTTCGGTTTGAACTCGCGGGTGTGCTGCGGAAGTTGGGAGAAGATCAAGAGGCAGCGATCCAATTCAAGCTCTACCAGCAGGAAGCGCAGGAGAAGTCCGACTTGACGCAGGCCGGGGCAAAATCGGCGTTTGCCGACCAGAAGTTGGCCGCCGGCAACATCCAGGAGGCCATCGAACTCTACCGGCAGGCTGTGGCGGCCGCGCCCCACGAGGCCGTGCTGGCCTACAAACTCGCGATGGCGCTCGACAGGGCGGGCGACAAGGAAAAAGAGCGCCAAGTGTTGGAGCAATCCATCCAAATCGACCCGAATCTGGCAGAAGCGCAGAACCAATTAGGTTACCTGGAATCTCAGGCCGGTGAAACGGTTGCCGCCGAAGAACATTTCCGGCGGGCGCTGCGCGCGAATCCCGGATTTGCGAGGGCTTGGGTAAACCTCGCCGCGATGTTGTTTCTCGAATCGAAGCTTCCGGAAGCAAAAGAAGCGGTGGAGCGGGCTTTGCAAGTCGAGCCCGACAATGCGGGAGCGCAGAAGCTGAAAAGCGCGCTGGACGCGGCGGCTGCCAAATGATGGTCTCGAAGCTTTGGAGCTTGAAGATAGATACTCCGCTGCCAGTTGTCAGCGGGCACCGGAGGACTCTGCGCTCTCCCGAGAACTGAGAACCGGGGACTGAAAACGACTTCAAGCTTTAATTTGGATACGACTCATCGGCGCGAACCACTCTGATGAAGTGATCGGTAAACTTGGCGTGCATTCCTGGGACATCGTACTTCGGCATATGACAAGTAGTGCAGTTCGTCCCAGCCTTTGGACAAATCGGAGCCGCGCCCGTTGGATGCGATTTGCCTTGGGGAGCGTGACAACTCAGGCATCGGCGATCATAGCTGCTCGCCTCCCGAATCAGGACTTCGTGCGGATTGTGGCACGCAATGCAGGTCAGACGCTCATCGCCTCGCGATCCCCAACACCGGCTTTTTTCCAGCCGGTAGGGCTGGAAGCGGACATTCATCGGGCCGTACGAGACTTCGGACTCGACCACATCGATCGCAGTCCTGTGGCACGCTCCGCAGAAGTCGACCGAGTCTACCGGGTTGAGAACCGCAGGATTCAGAATGGCCTTGGCCGCTTCTTCGATCTGCCCGGTTTTGATTGCCTCGATGTGATCGACACCCGGACCATGACAAGCTTCGCAGTGCACACCCGGCACTGCTCGTGAAACGTCGAACTTCGAATTGGTGGATGAGTAAGTCGTGTGGCAGCCAAAACACCGGGCTGCCGCGGATGTCGAAAGTCGCTCTCCGAGCGCATTCTTGAGGTTGCCAGCCTCCACCAGCGCATGCCCTGGGGTAACGTCCATTCCGTGCAAAGCAAAATTACTGACTTCGCTCTCGTAAACATTACGTTTCTTCCCAGTCATGTTTTCGAGAATGTAAGTCTGCCCATGCACGCCCGCGCCCATAATCCAACTGATGTCAGCGGCAATGGTCTGACGACCAGAGCTAGCCACTAACTTCGAGCCTCGATAATCCGAGGATATTCGATAAAAATAAGCCCCCAACTGTAGTGTTCTTGCCTTCATCGTTCCCGACAGGGACGACTGGCCTTCCGCCAGAACGGGCCCCTCAACTTTAATAGAAGCTAGCGCCATTGGGGTATGGAGTTGTGTCGATGCCACGTCAGAATGGCATTCGCTGCAGGCCTTCGCGCCCGCAAAGGCTTGGAGAGGCAGTGTGCCTTTCGTTGGCCACCAGCGCAGTCGATTCACCCGATCTGTAGTGGCCTCTGGCGTCGGGCTGGAACCGCCAGCTCTCTGAGCACCCACAAAAACCGCCGGAACAAGGCCGAAGACCAGACCGAGGATCAGGAACAAGGTCACAGGCGCGGCCACCGTTACAGGGCCCCAGCGTGACCAATTGACGCGAACCGTTGCTCTTCTAGATCGGTCCACACGGCTATCAGGCATGGCGGGGAAGCAAACCCTAAAAACAAACTCGGTTGGGGAAGTGTACCGATGCCCCGCAACCGACCGCAACCAGCGCAATGCTAAACTGGCCAGAATGGTTTCGCGGAAGCCCCCTTCAAGTCAGGAAGGCTGGACCCGGCGTCACGTGTTGCAGACCGTTCCAGCGGCGTTTGCTTCGGCCTTTTTGCGCCCCGCATCGGGTGCACCCGCGGCGTCCTCCAAAACTCCGCCTCCATTTTCCCGGTTTGTGGACGTGGCTGCCAGCGCCGGACTTACACACACCATGTTCTACGGAGAGGGCACGAGCGCAACGTTCGTCACCGAAATCATGGGCGGCGGCTGCGCCTTCTTCGATTACGACAACGACGGCTGGATGGATATCTTCATCCTCGGCGGCCGCCGCCTGGAGAGCATTCCACCCGGAGCCAGTAATCGCCTTTACAAGAACAATCGCGATGGCACCTTCACTGATGTTACCGAGAAGGCCGGCTTGCTCGATGCCGGCTGGGCGGTTGGCGTGTGCGTCGGCGACTACAACAACGATGGCTTTGAGGATCTCTTCGTCACCTACTTCGGCCAGAACCGCCTGTATCACAACAACGGCGACGGGACTTTTTCCGAAGTAACGGCGAAGGCGGGACTGCTCTATCCCAGCACGCGTTTTGGCTCGGGCTGCGCTTTTTTGGACTACAACCGGGACGGATTGCTCGACCTGTTTGTCTCGAATTACTGCGACATCGACCCGGCGCACGCGCCCCGTCCGAACCTGCAGATGCCGAACTGCCAATATGAAGGCGTGCCCGTCAACTGTGGACCGAGTGGATTGCCGCTGCCCGCATTTTTTCTCTACCGCAACAATGGCGATGGAACCTTTACCGATGTTTCCAAGCCGTCCGGCATCGCCAGCTTTAGAGGGTCTTATGGCTTGACTGCTGCGGCGTTTGACGTGGATGAAGATGGCTGGCCCGACATTCTCGTGGCTTGCGACTCTACCCCGAGCCTGCTGTTGATGAACAACCATGACGGTACTTTTCGCGAGGAAGCGCTGATGCGCGGCTTGGCCCTCAGCAGCGATGGCGGACAAATGGCGGGCATGGGAGTAGGCGTCGGAGATTACGACCTTGACGGTCACTTGGATGTGGTAAGAACCCACTTTCAAAACCAGACCACCGGACTTTATCACAATAACGGCAAAGGGAACTTTGAAGATGTAACGGCTCAGGCCGGCCTCGCCTCAGAGCGACGCTTTATCAATTGGGGCACTTGCCTGCTGGATTTGGACAATGATGGTAACCCGGACATCATCACAGTGGCTGGAACCGTGTATCCGGAACTAGAACCCATCTACCCAAAGTACCCAAGGCGCGGGCCCAGAATAGTCTTTCGCAACCTGGGGAATGGAAGGTTTGCCGAGTTAGGCGAAGAAACCGGTCCCGGCATCTTGGCCAAGCATTGCAGCCGGGGTGTTGCTTTCGGCGACTTTGACAATGACGGAGACATCGACGTCGTCATCATGAATCAGAATGAGCCGCCCTCGTTGTTGCGCAATGATTCTCCGCCCGCCAACCACTGGCTCAAGGTACGACTGGAAGGCACAAAGAGCAACCGCAGCGCGATTGGCGGGCGCGTGTTAGTGCACTATGCCGGCAAGGTACAAGCGCAGGAAGTGATGAGTCAAAGCAGCTACCTTTCGGCCAACGATCCCCGCCTGCATTTTGGACTTGGCGCCGAGAAGACGGCCGACATTGAAGTGCATTGGCCGCTGGGCGCGGTCGACACCTTCAAAGGTATCGCGGCCGACCAACTCGTCATGATTCGGGAAGGTTCGGGAACAGCGCCGGCTTCGGTCCAACTCCAAAGCTGGTCTCGTGGGTCAAACCGGAGCCCGAGCCATTGACGGGCGAGTTGGTGACTGGAGGGTTGGCGGTTCGGCAAAATTATGCCGTTCGATCTCGACGAATGCACACCACCCCAAGATTATTTTTTGGATTGTCTTTGTAATCGATTACACTTTCGCTTACTTTTGGATTAGTTGAATGCGATCGCGACGTTTTTCCAGGAATTTGAGCTTCCTAATGGGCAAGACTGCGCGCGAGAGATCTCAAGGCTAATATGCGAAAAAACACCAACCTCTTTCTTCGCGGACTGACAGCAGCACTGTTGACTTTCGGACTGGTATCCTCCGTTGCCGCACAGTGGGCGCCACGTAACCCCGTGGTTGCGTTCCAATCGCAAACCGACGGTGTGAACTTCACCATGAGGGAAGGAGCGCTTCGGCTCCAGGTATGCTCACCCTCGATTGTCCATGTGCTCTACTCTCCGCTTTCTTCCTTTCCACCGCGCCGCCCCGATCCCGTCGTCATTAAGACGAACTGGCCAGCGGCGAAGTTCTCGGTGCAAAGCAACGATGATGAAGTCACGCTGACCACCGCGCAGTTGAAGATTGTGGTAACGCGCAACGATGGTGCGATCACGTACCGCGACCTCGCCGGAAATCAACTCGTGCAGGAAGGTTCCAGAAAACTGACGCCGGCCGAAGTGAACGGCGAGAACACTAATCGCGCCGAGTCGTTTGTGAACATCTACGGCTCCCATGAAGCTCTCTACGGACTCGGCCAGCACCAGTCCGGCGTGTGGAACTATCGCGGCGAGTCGGTCGAGATCTCGCAGGACAACTCCAGCATCGCCGTGCCCTTCCTGGTCTCGAGCAATGGCTACGGCATTTTCTGGAACAACGATTCACGCAGCCGTTTCAACAATCGCTTCGCCAATTACCTTTACATCAGCTCCGAAGTCGCCGACGTCATCGACTACTATTTTTTCTACGGACCGGAACTCGATAAGGTCATAGCCGCCTATCGCGAACTCACCGGACAGGCGCCCTTATTCGGCAAATGGGCGTATGGCTTCTGGCAGTGCAAGAATCGATATAGGTCTGAGAACGAAATTCTGGGCGTCGCCCGGAAGTATCGCGAACTGCACATCCCCGCTGACAACATCGTCCAAGACTGGTTCTGGTGGAATCGCAAGGGCGAATTTGTTTTCAACAAGAACTATCCCGACCCCAAGGCGATGGTTGAGGAATTGCACCACGAGAACTTCCACCTCATGATTTCTATCTGGCCATTTTTCGAACCGGGATCGGCCAACTACGACTTCATGGACAATCAAGGCTGGTTCGTCGACAAATTCAAATTCGCCAAGCCCCCCTACCATACCGATGCCATGGCCCTGTATGACGCGACCAGTCCAGAAGCTCGCAAATTTTATTGGAAGCAAGTCGACGAGGGGCTTTTTAACATTGGCCTCGATGCGTGGTGGATGGATACCACCGAGCCCGAAACCGAAGGCCAGGAAGAAAATGTTCTGCTTGGCCACAAACTGGCCATCGGCAGCGGCGATCGCTACGTAAACGCGTATCCTCTGCTCGACACCGCCGCTGTGTATGAAGGCCAGCGCGCGGCTTCCGACAAGAAGCGGGTTTACATTCTTTCGCGTTCCGCTTTCGCCGGTTCACAGCGCAACGCCGTGACTGCATGGTCGGGCGATATCAATTCTGATTGGTTCAGTTTCCGCCGCCAGATTCCCGCGGGACTTAATTTTGCTCTCTCCGGTATTCCTTATTGGACCACCGACATTGGCGGATTTGTTTCCGGCGACCCCGATGATCCAGCCTTTCGTGAACTATTTGTACGCTGGTTTCAGTACGGCACTTTCAACCCCATCCTGCGGGTTCACGGAACTCGGAAGAACGATCAGAACGAACTGTGGTCCTACGGACCCGACGCCCAGAAGATTCTCGTCAGCTTCGATCGATTGCGTTACCGCCTGCTGCCCTACACTTACTCCCTGGCTTGGAAGACGACCAATGATAGCTACACTCCGATGCGTCCGCTGGTGATGGATTTCCGCACCGATGTGCGCGCGCAAAACACAGACGACGAATTCCTTTACGGTCCTGCCTTCCTGGTAAGTCCAGTCACTGAGCCAGCCGCCACCAGTCGACGCGTTTATCTTCCGAGTACGGAAGCTGCCGAGAATCTGAAATGGTACGACTTCTGGAACGGTGCTCCCGTCGCTGGCGGACGCGAAATCACTGCCGAAGCTCCATTAGATCGTTTGCCGCTCTACGTCCGCGCCGGCTCCATCGTCCCATTGGGACCCGATCTCGAGTGGTCGACTGAAAAACCTGCCGATCCAATTGAGTTGCGCGTCTTCCCCGGCGCCGACGGAGAATTCACCCTCTACGAAGATGAAAACGACGGTTACAACTATGAGAAAGGCGTGCACGCGACGATTACCTTTCGCTGGGACGACACCAGGAAAGTACTAACCATCGGCGACCGCCAGGGTGAGTTTCCGGAAATGCTCGTCCACCGTAAGTTCAATATCGTCTTTGTGGCTGAGAATCATGGCGTGGGCATCGCGCCTTCCGATCCTTCAGATCAGGTTGTCCAGTATTTCGGGAAACAGATCGCGGTATCGCCTTAAGGCATTGCAATTCTGTATACGGGCCTTCTCAGAAAAATCATACGCGGGTTTTTGAGGAAACTTGCGTCAAGAATTGGAGTTGTCCATGTCTACCGCGCTTGTCCGCAGCATCGCACTTGTCTTGCTGCTTCTTGCCTTCACCGCAGCCGCCCAAACCCAGGCCCAGGTGGCCGTCCCTTTGCCCACGCAAATCCCCGGCCAGAACGCGATTTTGATGGGCGCTGCCTGGTATCCCGAACAGTGGCCCGAATCGCGCTGGGAAGAAGACCTGCGCCTCATGGAGGCGGCGGACTTGAAAGTTGTGCGCATCGCTGAATTTGCCTGGAGCACCATGGAGCCCTCCGAAGGCCACTATGATTTCGACTGGCTGGAGCGCGCCATCAACCTGGCTGGCCGCCATCACATTGTTTCCGTCCTCGGGACCCCGACCGCAACTCCTCCGGCATGGCTCACTCAAAGGTATCCTGAAACACTTCGCGTCGAACCAGATGGTCGACGCGTTACCCATGGCAACCGTGCCCACGCGTCATCTTCGTCCCCACGTTATCGGGAATTTTGCCGTCGAATCGCCGAACAGATGGCCATCCGTTTCGGCCACAATCCAAATGTCGTCGGCTGGCAGATCGACAACGAATATGGCTATGCTCTTATGTCGTATGACGAACCCACGCGCCAGCAATTTCAGGATTGGCTGAAGGAGAAGTACAAAACAATCGGCAACTTGAACGCGCACTGGGCTACCGCCTATTGGAGCCAGACCTACGACAACTGGCAGGAAATCCCGATCCCCATTGGCGGCCATAATCCGGGATTAATGCTCGAGTGGAAGAACTTCACCACTTACGTCTGGACCTCTTACCAGCAGAATCAGATCGACGCCATCCGCAAACACGCCGACTCCCGTCAGTTTACGACCGGCAATTTCATGGGCTTTTTCGATGGATTCGACCACTACACGATCTCGCAGTCGCTCACCTTCGCGTCATGGGACGACTATGTTGGCACAGGCCACGTCGACCCGGCATACAACGGCCTCGCCCACGATTTGACCCGCGGCTTCAAGCGCCAGAACTTCTGGGTGATGGAGACCCAACCGGGGGCGGTCAATTGGTCTAAACTGAACAACTTTCTCAATCGCGGCGAAGCCCGCGCTATGGCCTGGCAGGCGATTGGCCACGGCGCCGATGACGTTAACTACTGGCAATGGCGCAGCCCGCTCAATGGGCAGGAAGAAATTCACGGCGTCCTCGTCGGTCCCGACGGCACGCCCGTTCCCTTCTATGACGAAGCTTCGCAGGCGGCGCACGAATTCGCAAAAGTCGAAAGCGCCTTCCGCGATACCCAGCCCCTCTCGCAGGTGGCGCTGCTTTATTCGTATGACAGCCACTGGGCCATCCAGTTTCAAAAACACACCGAGAAGTATGACGACGTCGCCCTGTTGAAGAGCTACTATCGCGCTCTGCGTCAGATTTCACAATCGGTCGATGTGGTCAGCGCCTACGCTCCCCTCGACAGTTACAAACTGGTTGTGGCGCCCAGCCTGAACGTTCTGCCAAAGGAACTTGCGGATCACCTGCTGGAGTACGTGCGCAATGGCGGTCATCTTGTTCTCGGTCCGCGCACCGGCCTGAAGGATGAATTCAACGCGCTGCTGCCGCAAAGACAGCCGGGATACCTTTTCGATGCTCTGGCCGCGCGCGTCGAACAATACTACGCGCTCGAAAAGGATGTCCCTCTATACGGCCCGTGGGGCAATGGAGAAGCCAGCATCTGGGCAGAACAACTGAAGAGCACGGCTCCTGACGATGAAGTTCTTTTGAAGTATGGCAAGAGCAACGGATGGCTCGACGATCAGCCTGCCGCCATCACCCGCGCTTTCGGCAAGGGCCGGATTACCTACGTAGGTGCCGTGCTGGACGACGAACTCATGGAGGGAGCCGCCGCTTGGATGACGCAACAATCCGGCGTTACACCGGTGTTCGGCCCGGTACCGGATGGTGTGGAGGTAAGCCGTCGTGTCAGTCCAGGCAAAAGGGTTTTCGTCCTGATCAACTACGGGACGGAGCGCCGCCACGTCGCTTTGCCTCATGCCATGAAGCTCGTGCTGGATGGCAAGCTAGCCGACACAGTCGACCTACCTCCCTACGGAGTAGCCGTAGCCCTCGATGACGGCAAATGACAAATGGTCTTCCGCCGTCGGAAAACTCAGAGGAAATGTTCGATTCGTCTTGGACCGGGATTTTCTATTTCAGCTGAACTGATTCGCGACCAGCCTTCACCGGCCACCGGCGCTGAAGTGCTGGTGCCGGGAGGGGGAGTCGAACCCCCAAGACCCGAAGGTCGGCGGATTTTGAGTCCGCTGCGTCTGCCAGTTCCGCCATCCCGGCTCTACTTCCAAGTGCTTGATTTCACGATATGTTTATGGCTCTCTTCCCTTTTCACCGAAAATGACGAATGTGCAACTGTGTAAGAAAGTGTGTCGGTTTTCGCGGATTACCACACTCTATTGTCATTTTGCCCGTGAAGCACTTTGCCGGCGATTCTGGGGATAAGAGTCCATTGCCAAGTCATAAGAAAGCACTCGCACGAGATTCTACCACTTCATTCTTCTCAATTCACAATTTCGCGTGTACCTTGATCAGCAGATCTTTCCTCGTCACTCCCGCAGATCGAGAATTGTTTTAGCGTTCGTCTACGGGCGAAGCTTTCGGCACCGCCGGCAAGGGCTCGCCCGCCGGTCGTTTTTTCAGCAACCCGGCGACGAAGTCCGCGAAGGGCACAATATCCTCGCCGACGCTCGCTTTTTCGAGAGCGTTCGCGTAGGCGTTGCGGTCGGTTACCGGAATGACCGTCCACGGGTATCCGCCGGACGCCATCATCGTGTTCATCAGGAAGCGCCGACGCGGCCGTTGCCATCCATATAGGGATGGATGTAGACGAAGATGAAGTGCCCGAGCACCACGCGGACAACAGGGTGCGGCTCTTCTCGCAGCAGGTCGAAGAACGGGGGCATGGCCTCCCTCACTGCTTCCCGGTTCAGCGGCACGTGAATCGACTTACACTATTGCGCTGTACGTTTATTATCTTATTGCGTTGCACCATTTTTATCTTATTGTGTTGAGACGGGACCCTGGTCCCGCCGCCCGCGTGGAAGTGCGGCCCCGTATCTCACTGCAAATAGATAGCGCGCTAATACGGTCGTCGCTCCTTCACCACCTGCGCCGTCTCCTCTCTTCTTCGTCAGGTGTATTAGCGTCGGCGAGGGAGTCTCTTTGCCGAGGTCTCGGATCCAGGTGGTTCACGGAACGGTTCCACAGAAATGCGCTCGTAACCCAGCGTGTGAGGTGTGGAGCTTACTGGAGAGTGACGTTCATCATTGGGGCCTTGCAATTCCTGCCTGAGGTGCCCGAAAAGATCACAATGGGGCCGAGCAAGTCAATCTCTCGCTCGAACAGCACTTTTTTGGAATTGAAGACCTTGTCACCATTGGGGAGTCTCTCGACCTTCTCGACGATCGCTTTCAGTTGCTTTCCGAGTTCCTTGCCGCGTTTTGGATTCTCCCAAGGCCGCTTCTCAATGTAGTCTTCTACACTCGTCAGCGTTTCCTGGGTAACGCCATCTGTGGGAAGTAGCTCACGAGCGGTTGCCCGCAAACTTGTAATAAGGTCGATGATGGATCGGATGTCTATGGCTCTTGGATCAGGTGCCTGCCGAGCTTCAAAATTCGGCAACGGCTGATAGTACTTTTGAGGATCCCATTTGTCTCGGCAATCTCCCCAATATTCCGGAAAGTCGACAAACTTGCCGGACTTGAAAAGATCGTTCATGTCCAGGAACGCCATTCGAGCATGATAATCGCAGTAGTAGTTAACGTCCTTTGGAGGCTCTACCGAGATTTTGATTGGACCAGTTGTCTTAAACGGACCAGGCCATGGCTCGTTGTCAGGTGTTCCAGATAGTTCAACATTGAGGTCCGAAACTTTATAGTGAACTCTCACGTCCTTTGGATAAGTCTTCGGCTGGTCGGGAAAAGGCTTGTCGGCAGGCTGAAAATAATCGGTGACACTGGCCTCCTCGGAATAGTCATCGCCAGACGGTTCCTCAAAGACTCCTCCTGGAGGGAGCGAAATAGAGTATCGATTCATCCCATGGGTTGAGGCTGTTGTGAGCAAAGAGAATTGTGCGCGCGTCGTAGTTGCAGGAACACAGGTGGCGCACAGCCCGCTGCCAGTGTTGTCAGGATTGCTTAGCTTCAGATCGTAAACACCGCGCACAAGACTTGTAGCTTTTTGCCCTTGAAATTGGGCCGCCGAGTGGTGACTGCTTGGGGAAATCGCGACGATATTTGTCTGCGTGCGGACGAAGGACCAGGGTCCCACGAACTCTACGATCAGCTCCGTTTTTTGCGCGGCGGCGCTGTTAACGATGCAAAGTTGAGCTAATACAAACAAAGAGAGGACTGACAATTTCATGGATCACCTCTGATCGGGTTGAATGTCCAACCCGCCGAATTGATTTAGAGAAGCCCAATAGTAAGGATGAACTGTGGTGTGTGAAGGCCTTTGGGGAAAGACGAATGGAAGAGCCAAGCGTTCGGGCGCTCCTGAAATGAGTTTCCAACGACTCGCCACCACACTAGGCACGCCACCACGCACAAATGCTCTGGCCAAGCTCGTAACGTCCGTGTAGCTTCCATTTTCTCCCTGACCTGTATCACAAGCAGCAAGGATCGCGATTTGCAAGTTTCCTAGCAGTGCCGGCTCTAACAATCGTGCCGTCAGCACGCGGGGGTCTCCAGTCGTCGGATCAATATCAGCCATCAACAGTCCTGCGCGTGCGGGAGAGGCTACTGCGTGTCCAGCAAAATAGAAAATCGACGTGGTTCGCAAGCCGTCCATTACCGCCTGCAGCGTCGCCTGACTGTTCTTGAGTACACGCGGTTCGGAGAAACGCCCGGCTAGGAGATCCGTTTCGCTTTCTAGGTTTGGCAATGGAGAGAAGCCCCGAGGGGCCGGAACTGCTACTAGTAACGCAGCGTCGGAATGCGAGAGAACTCGCATTGGTCGCAGCAGGATGCAATAGTAAAGCCCCAAGGATGAGACTACGGAGTGCCCTTCACCCACATAGTGCGACGTCCGATCCACGAGCGCTTCAAAAGGAACCAGGGTCAGCGCACCATCGGCTTCAACAATCAAAGCGCGGCCGGATTCAAGCTTTGACTCGATTGGCGCAATCAGGATGTGGTAGAGCTCTACTCCATATTTGTGGACAATTTTGACGTCGGAGTCGGGGTCAGCGCAAACTTCTAGGAAGTGTCTCGCTAGCAGATCGATTTCCTTTGGGTCCCTATGCACAACAGTGCTAAAGATACCGCGATCGTCATATGCCCATATTGCTAGGCCATCGTGGAGCATCGCGTAAGACACAACTGTCTGGTGACGCAACCGCGGCAACTGCTCCGTAACAGCATTGAGGCGAGGCATTGTTGCTACCTCGCTCAGTCTTGGGTCGAACGCATAACCTGTCGACGACCCTGACAGATCCGGCCTACGGATAGCAGCGCCCAAATACCACTCCCAAGTTTCGAGCGCACCAGTTGCATCTCCTTTGCGAAGATACTCTTCCACCAGAGCACGATAGAGAGGCGATGCTTTCTGTTCCCACTCCATCCTTTCTTTGTCGGTGTGTAGAGTTGCCAGAATTTGCTCTGTTACAGCTAAGCCTGAGCGCAAATATCGATCAGCGTCGCCGTCCGCATTAGTTTGCAAATCGAGTTCACCCAAGGTGGCATAAAAATCGGACGCCCTGTAAGTGTTGCCAGATTCCTGAATGACGGGAAGAAGTGCAATCAAGCGCTCTTGTGCTTTTCCAACGTCGCCGCGCCTTGCTTCCAATTTCGCTGTAATGAGTTCCACTTCGCTGCGATCGCTCTTCTCAGCAAGACCCTTGGGCGCAAGAGCCAATAGTCGGTTGTATTCCTTGTATTCGCGATCAAAGGTCGACAGGAGATGAGCATCCATGGCCGCCTGGGCAAGATAGAAATGCGCCATACCGCGCTGAAGAACGTCTGGATCAGAATCAATCAACGCAATAGCCTGCTTCCATGCCGCGACCTGCAAATTCGGTTGGGATGCAAACTCTGCCGCCGAAATCTGCGGATCGTACAAACTATAGCCTCGCAACTCTGGGTAGTTTCCCGACCAGAAAATATCGAGGCCTTCAAGCACTTCCTTCCACGCAACCCGCAAATCACCAGCCAGCGCCGCATCATTAGCCGAGAAAGTCAGACAGCGAAGAAGGGTTTGACCGTATCCACTGGTTCGAGACAATCGGAGGGCCTGCGCTATTCGGGTGCGCGCACGCCCGACGTCTGCATTGGTTGTCGAGCATGCTGATTCCTCTAACAGAATCTGGGGCTGTAGCCAGGTGTATGACGTGTGCAGCACAATCTGACTTGCCAGTGTTGCCGGCCGCGCACAGTGCTGCCCATTTCGAATAAACTGCAGTGCGAAGAGTTCCTCATAACGAGCTCGCAAGCTCCCCGGAAAATTCCTTGAGTCGTTGAACAACCGTTCTGCGCGAAGCGACTGCCGGAGCGCTTCATCGTAATTTCCCCGGTCGTTCGCCGAGAGTGCCATCGAAAGAGCATCAACGGCGAGAGCGAAGGTTCGATCCCTAACGCCTCCTAATAAGTCTTCGAGCCAAGTATCGTGGTGATTGAGACGCGTAATCTCGGCCAGAATGACCAACGCGGATTGAGCCTGAGTGTCTGAAGCTTGTCGCAAATTTGCGGGGAAGGTTCGGGGAAGCCAATCGAGCACTGCCTCGTGAAGATATTCCTCGACACGCTGATCTACAATTTCGCCGGCCTGCGAAACCTTGTATTGGTCCACAATTTGCGATGGCGAGAGCAACGGTTGCAACCGATTCTGCTCCCACTTGCCACCCCTTTCACGGAGCCGCTTCAATCGATCTCTGGCCTCATCAGACCAAGGACCGCTGGCGTCAACCCGCAAATAGTGTTCCCAATCCTCTTCAGCCTGCTTGGAATGGAATTGGCTCTCGGCAACGATAGCCCGGTTAAACAAGGCAACAGGCTCGTCAGGCAGCTTTTGCAATGCTTCGCTCAATCGCTCATATGCCGCACCGAGGTCGGCGGAATGATTCTGAGGGTCTGCCAAGGCTTGCTGAAAATATGCGCTGCCGAGGTCCGTCAGAAGCGAGGGGTCATCCGGACGCGCCTCACGCGCTCGCTGCAGCGACTTGATAGCAGCATCGTAGTTGCCGTCCAACAAGTCGGCACGAGCTCGCGCTTGCAGCCACACTGGGTCATTAGGGTTCTTTCTGAGGTTTTCACCAATCAGACCTTCGGCCGTTAACAAAGATAGTGGTTTGTCGAAGTCTGATCGCTCCGTGCCACGCTGCGCTTGCACGGGTGCATATTTTGCACCGGGAATTCTGACCTCTAAAGTTCGATGCTCCGTATAAGCCTGCGCGAGTAATTGGTCTGCAGACGGATGGTGCAAAGCTCGCACCCCAATCCAAGCAACGACGGCTATGGCAGCAACCCCTGCAAAGGCATATGCCGGAGTCGGCCAAGCCAATAGAGCTCGCCACCACGGAGTGCTCGGTTGCCCTTCGCGCGCGCTGTCGCGCAGTGTCGCGGCCATATCCTTTCGCCACTCGGGTCTGGCACTCTTCAGTGACGCCAGCAGTGCCTCCTCGCTAGGAGTTGCTTCGTCCGCGATGTTCTCTGCGGCGTTCTTCAGCAGAGGTCCGCAGTGCCCGCATTGTGCCGCGTGTTTCATCAGTTCTCTTGTCTTCGCTTCGGGTAGAAGCCCCGCCGCCACATCGAGCCACCCAGCATCTCCCAAGCACTCGGGGGTCGGCGGTGATGGATTAGGCACTCGCATACGCGAAATCTCGCTGTGCACGAACTTGTGCATCTGCAGCTTCCGGCTACAGGCTTGGCAAGACTCAACGTGGCGTTGGGCCTCTCCCAGAGCTGACTCCGAGAGTTGGTCCGTGTCGGACGCACTCGTCCCGTGCAACGAAACGAGCCGATCCAGCTCGTCGCTGTCGAGATGTCTATCGAATGGCCGTGTCAAAATCTGCTACTCCTTCTAGTACGACATTGGCGGCCAGAATCCTTTTCTTTCCACTAGCTACGACACCGCCGAGTCCGGCATTCCCGAGTTGCCCAAATGCTCCCGTACGCACCGAGTGAGCCGATAAATGACGGCTTCCACGCCCTTTGCTGTGAGTTTGACGGTCGCCAAAGCAGCAATTGCTTTCGCGCTCATACCTTGCAAATAGTAAAACCAGAAAATAAGGCAGTCCCGTTCCTGATTGGAGCCAGCCGCGCAATCCTGTAACTGGTCGTCAACCTGCTTTAGAAATACTTTGCGGTCCATAGCTTGCGGGCCACCGAAGCTACCGCCCTCCGCTGCTGGGTCGAAGTCTTCGTGGAACTGATCGGTCTCTCCCGCGCCATGCTTCTGAGTATGGAGTGATTTGAAGTGATCGTGAGCGACGTTGATCGCAATTGTCCTTATGTATCCCAGCACCGCCTCGTCAGAATGTTGCTGGGCGAATTGCAACAACAATCGGCACTTATCTTCCCAGAGCTTGCAATAGGCCTCTTGCAGTAAATCATCGACATACTGCGCTGGGTCCTTTCCCCATTTGCAAGCCGTGCGTGTGATAGAGAGGCTGATCGGCCGCTGAAAACGGGCCACGAACTCCTCCCACGCCGCGCCGTCATTGGATTCGGCGCAAGCGCGTATTAACTCCGCCGCGGACATGGACGAATAACCCGACAATCAAACACCCCACCCCGGAGTGCACTGAATTCTACACGAATCGTAATGCTCACGACCCAACATCCGCGCCCCTCTTCCTGTCAGTAAAAGGATTTTCGGCCTAGTTGTCGTCTCTTGATGTGAACGTTAGCAAAGAAAACACAATTCAGGGCGAGACACCACACCAAGACACCGAGGTGATGACGTGAACTATCGGTTACCCGACAAAGATCTGACAGTGAATCCATCTGGTTCACTTCCGACGATAACTTTCAATTCCAATCTTTCCAGTACCCACTTTCACGTCCAGGTTCAGACGTCCAGTGGATGGCAAATGGTCGTAGACAGCGTCGGACTCGGCACTCCTGTTCCGATTAAAGGTGGGCCGATAACTTCTGCCGCAGACTTCGCAGGAAGAACATTTTTCTGGGACATAACGCTCGCTTCAGACGATGACGCCGATCCGATCGAGGCCGTACTGGAGGTGGTAATTCGACAAGACGGAAATACCCTTCTCACTGTTGACGACGATCACAGTATTACTGGTCAGGAGAGCTATTATGAATACCTCAACGGCAAGTAAATATGCAATCCTCTCGTGTTTGTTAGTCGTTTGCAGCCTCACGCTAGCAGGGCAGACCAATAACAAGAGTAGCAACAATAGCACTGCGAACTGCATTACGACTGATGCGTCGAGTTGCGATTTGAATGCGACTATTACGGACATCTCCCCCCCCGATTCTCCGGCATTCACGTTGTTAGGGTTAAGCCCATCCAACGTGAGCAAACCCAACTCTCCGGCGCAACTCGCGGCCTCCGTGTTGAACGCGTTCGACGACAATGGTCACTTTCAGTCCGGTACTGCTTTGGATGTGGTGCCGTTCTTAGTCTTCAAGGCAAAAAGCTTTTCCCTCGGCCAATACACGCAGGAATCCGCAGCTGCAGCAGCGACCAGAGTACTAAGCAGAACAAGTGTTTCTTTTGCGACTACCAAAGGCACGAGCACCCCCGACACGGCAGTGCGCTTGGGCCTCGGGTTCAGGTCGGCTTTGATAGACTCCGGCGACCCGAGGGCCGGATTTCAAAGATGCGTTCGGGACATTGACGTCCACCTCGTACCGCCGCAGTCAGTGAACCCGGCAGAACAGCCAACGCTGGCGGATTCGCAAGGCAAGCCGGTTTCAGATGCCCAATTCAAACAGATGTTCGCCGATTGTCGAACGAAGTCTGGAAAGAGCATATGGAATGCGAACAGTCTAGTTGTTGCAGGCGCACTCTCGTGGATCTCCACGGATGGCTCGACTTCTAATCTGAGCTCCAACGGCAGCGCCTTTTGGGCATCAACTTCCTGGAATATGACCACGGATTGGGCGCAATTGATCGCCTCCGCTCGGCGGCAAACAGGACAACAAGTGGTCCCGCCTTCCTCTGGTTCGGGAAACACCGCGAGCAGTTCCTTTGTTATTCAAGACTCAACGGTAATAGGCGGGGCCATAAAGTTCGGTCGGTCAGATTTCAATGGCAATGTCACTGGACTCTACATCGGCAAACGCACTGGTGGAAAGCCCGATTCGTATCCTGAATTTGGGTTTGGCGTGGAGAAGAAACTTGTGAACGACTTGTATTTAGAGCTCAACTACAGGTACGACGTGACCCAAAAGAACGTGTCGGGCGTACTTGCGAATCTCAAGTGGAGCTTCAGCCAGCAACCAAAACTCAAAACTCACTAGGTGTCACTGAGCCTAATTTGCGGGCGCCCTATTTTAAGTAGACCACAAAGCAGGACGAGGTTGATGCCCGATAGATTGCAAAAATGACCTAAAGCCTGAATGGCCTCTGCAGCCTGATTCAACTGAACGAACGGATCTGTAGTCTCCGCAAATTTGGGCTGAACACAAGTGCAAAACGCGATCTCAGATAAGGAGCACCAAGATATGCAGAACCCAGTTGATCCAGCGCAGCCACCGGCACAGCCTACCGTCCCGAACATTGGTGGTCCAGCACAGCCACCGGCTCAACCTGCCACTCCGAACGTGGCTGGCCCAATACAGCCACCGCCTCAACCTGCCGCTCTGGATGGAGGTCCAGCCCAACCGCCAGCACAAGTTGCGGTACCGGACGTGGTTGGTCTCACCCGATCAGCGGCCCAAGACAAATTGAAAAGTGCTGGCTTGGTAGTGGGCGCCGTAAGAACGCATGACAGTAATTCCGTGCCAGCGGGGGGAGTGAGCGACACGAATCCGGATGCCGGCACGTTGGTAGCCTTGGGATCAGACGTGCAATTGGATATCTCAAATGGCCCAAAACTTGGTTTGACTCAATACATACCGACGGGACTGTTTACTCTCCTCGGCCTCACCATACTTGGGCTAATTGTGTATGCCATAACCCAAAATGACCAAGCTTTTCTCTCGAGTTTGGCTGACAAGGAACGAGCGAGAGGCCTCATAACCTTTCTCATTGCGATCACAGTCGTGGGGGTCGCAATTATCTTGTCTATTTCAACCCTTATTCTTGCGTCAGGCGACGACGGTGATAAGCGATTCGATAGAGGAAAGCAGGTGCTTTCGGTGCTAATCGGCGTGCTGGGAACAATCGTTGGTTTCTATTTCGGCGCAGAGACAAAGCCAAAGGAAATAAACCCCACGGAGCAGACACAAACATCTTCCCATATAGCCACTGCCAAACTGCCCGAAGGTGCTGTCAACCAAACTTACCCACAAACAACCCTACAAACTAAAGGGCTGGTTGCACCGTGGAAGTGGACAGTAACGCCCCCGCTACCAGCCGATCTTGCCCTAGATGAAGCGCATGGAACCATTAGCGGTACGCCAAAAGCCCCCATGCCGAAGGCCCCATTCGCATTCACGGTCACGGACAGTTCTACACCCCCAATCACTGAAACCAAGAAACTTGACCTCGAAATTAAATGACGATGCGAGTAGAGGGGGAAGTGGAACACCGATCGACAGATAGAAGAAGCATAAACTTCCCTCAAACCGCGAAGTGACTCTTGACATTCAGTACTTCGGGGCATAGCTTAAATGCGATTTCGGCGACAGCGAAAGCGGAGCTAGCTAGCTTCGCATCCGAGGGGGCCCGTCGGCCGACTTCCCCCGACAATTGATAGGTTGTTTGCGAATCTGGACTGCGCACGCGCGGCGGTGTCTCAGACCGCTTTGCATTTGCAAATGAGATAACAGACAACGTGCGGACCCCAGAGAACGCAGCATAGCCCCGACAAGGGAGACAGGCGGTAAGCCATGGCAGCAAACGCACAACTTCCAAGTACCCCGACGGCACCCGGTCCCAACCCTCCTAAGTTGTTCCCTGCCAGAGTTGGGCCCGTTGACGCTGACCTCGCTAAGTTTGACCCTGTCACCGAAGAAGCTCGTTGGTTTGAAAGTGCGAATAAACTTAGATCAACAAAACAGAAGTCCCCACAACCGAATCCCCCCACACCTGCTGGCGTATGTCCACAATCACAGCCGACACCATTGTCGGAAGCGACCCCTCCCGCGGAGTCACCTGTGGAGCGGCCTGAAGGCATAAATCCAAAGGTCGGCGTAGCCTTCTCCGGTGGGGGCGTCCGTAGCGCGACGTTCAATTTGGGCGTGCTCCAGGGTCTGGCTTCTCACGGTGTCCTCGACAAGGTGGGGTACATCTCTTCGGTCTCCGGTGGTAGCTATATCAACTCGTGGCTCGCCTCGTGGATCTCGAAAGAGGGATTCGATAAGGTCAAAGAAGCATTGGCGGAACACGACCCTAAGACGGTACAAGGCGACAGGAAGCCGGAAGAAAATAGCGGAGAATCAGCGGGCGGGTATGCCGTTGAGAGCGGGAATGGATATGTAGACTGGAACCATCCGAACAGCCATAGCAGCCCAGAACAGCGTTACAACAGGCAGCGCCCGATTTCGCACCTGCGCCACTACAGCAGCTATCTCACTCCGCATAGCGGGCTGCTCAGCAGTGATGTTTGGGCTGCTGTCGCCGCCTACACCCTACGACTCGCACCGAATCTTCTTTTTGTACTGCTAGCTGCGTTCACGCTGATTTGTGCCCCTTACCTCCTACAGGGCGCATATAGTTTCAACCGGTACCCTTCCGAAATCGTAAACGTTGTCTACGCTCTCATTCCTCACCTGGCCGAGACGGCAACGGTTGCACACCCTCTCAACTCCTACCAGGAAGAAATCTCTAGCGGCACATATACTCTAAATTCCTACATGGCGTTAACTGACCTGACCGGCGGAATTTGTACCAGGTGGAATGAGAGAGAATCCACTTGGAGGAAAAGCGGGTCATGCCCATCCAGAGGTACAAACCAGAGCAAATCGTGACGATGCTGCGGCAGATTGAAGT